>Ga0172380_10000158_pt1 | contig 145215 bp, 146 predicted proteins | sample Leawe162metaG_FD_119747 | JGI IMG/M metagenome (GOLD analysis project Ga0172380, IMG submission 119747) | Leachate microbial communities from a municipal landfill in Southern Ontario, Canada - Leachate well 162 metaG | ecosystem: Engineered > Solid waste > Landfill > Unclassified | place...
ACAAATGCAATAGTCGTGCCTATATCTATAAATACTTTTTATAACATTTCATTTTGGGATTATTTCACAAGGAAAAAGAAGGTGATTATAAAAGTTGGAATTCCAATGTTAAAATCTCAACTATTTAATACAAATGAGCCTAACGTAGAAGATTTTCGTGGAGCTTCCCAAAAGGTTTTAGACAAGATAGGCGAGGAGATGAACTAATTTAAAATTTTTATTGTATAATTAAAATAATGATTTTTATGCTGCATATCTTTCAAGATTTATTTACTCAAATAAAAGGTAGATTTTCAAAAAACAATAAAAGAAATTATAAGTTTGCTTTTTTAGTGCACTCTAGAAATTACAAGGATATTTTTAGAAAATTTCCTTTTCTAAAGAGGGTTCCAAAACCTCTCATACTTTTTTTTATGAAGCATCTTTGGCCGATATCTTTGTCTAAAGTCACTGGAGTAAAATCGAGTAGAAATGGTATGGCGATGGAAGGATATGTTCTTGGTATAACGATGACAGCTGATCAGATGTTAAACAACAGGTCATATGCCTTGAAAAAAATAAGGCAAGCTTTATATTTGGCTAGAGGCAAGGGTGTCAATATGATAGGTCTGGGAGGTCTAACCTCTTCTTTATCAAAAGGGGGTTTGGACTTACTTGATATAGATATAAACATAACTACAGGGCATGCTTACACAGCATATAATGTTTGTCAGAATTTGTTCAAGATGACAGAAACAATAGACGTTCCAAAAGAAAAGTTGAAAGTTTCAATTGTCGGAGCCGCTGGGTCGGTCGGCTCAATTTCTAGTCTACTCGTAGGTAGGGAAGGGTATGGCACATTGGTGCTTATAGATTTAAAAAGGAAGCATACAGTATTTGAGGGATTATATAAAAAAATAAAAGATCTAAACCCAAATATAGAAATTGTTGTTTCTGATAATATGAAAGACATAAAAGGGTCAGATTTTATAATAACGGCCACAAATACATCTGAAGCTTTAGTCACTACTGATTTGGTTGAAGACGGAATGATATTGATAGATGATGCACAACCTTCAGATATACATCCTGATGTTTTAAAAATGGAAAATGTTTTGGTTTTGGAGGCTGGAGTTGTAAATACACCAGAAATAAATAGTAATTTTAATTATGGTCTAAAGAATAGAACTGATAATTTCTGTTGTATGGCAGAATTACTTATACTAGCCAGTTTTGAATGGAGAAGTAATTATGTGATAAATAGAGCCACATTAGATCACATAGATTTAATATCAGATATGGGAAAAAAGTTGAATTTTGATTTAGCATCATTTCAAAACTTTATGGAATCAATATCTCATGATAAAATTGAAAGAATAAAAGATATCCTTAGAAAAAAACATGGATTTTAATTTTGATGTCATCAATATAATAATTCTCGTTGTGATTGTCTTGAATCTATCATTGGGTATTTTTGTTTTTCTAACAAAAAGAGAAAGTCGTATCAACCAATCATTTTTCGTATTTTTGATTTCAGCTACTTTTTGGTGTGCTTCAATGTTCTTGTTTAGGGGACTCTCACATACCAATTTGGCGGTTGTCCTCTCTAGGATCCTATACGTCAGTGCAGCACTGATTCCTTTCACTTTTATATATTTCATAAATATTTTTCCAAAGAAACAATATAATCTTCCATACATATTTAATTTCTTGTTGCCTATACCGATGCTTATTGTTATTTTTATTTCAATATATCCTTATGCATTGATAAACGGTGTTATGCATATATCTGGAAAAGAACCGATAATATTGTTTAACTCCTCTTATCATACTGTTTATGCGTTGTATATACTTTCATATTTTTCTATCTGTTATTTTCTCTTATTTACAAAGTATTTAAATTTTAAAGGAGTAGAAAAAGAACAAATAAGATATATTATAATAGGAACCTTACTTTCTACTTTGATAGGTGTGGGTACAAATCTATTGATGCCTTATTTCAATGATTTTAGACTCAACTGGCTGGGTCAAGTTGGTATAATAGCTATGATTGGCTCTATATCCTTTTCTGTCATCAGGCACAGATTATTCAATCTAAAGATAGTGGCCACTCAGTATATCGTCTTTTTACTGTGTACATCACTGTTTGTGAGAAGTTTATTGTCTTCAAGTAGTTCAGACCTTACTATCAACATAATATTTTTGCTGATAATGATTTTTATAGGAGTTTTACTTATAAAAAGTGTTATTCAAGAAGTTAGACAAAAAGAAAAGCTACAAGTAATCACTTTAGATTTGGAGAAAATAAACGGAGAACTTGAAAATGCAAATGAAAAATTACACGAATTAGATAAACTTAAATCAGAATTTCTTTCACTAGCAACACACCAAATTAGAGCTCCTTTAACTGCAATAAAAGGTTATGCTTCTCTTATTCTAGAGGGTGATTATGGCGAGACTAGTAACTTCACAAAGAAAGCTGTCCAGACAATTTTTGATTCAACTGAAAATCTTGTTGTGATAGTAAATGATTTCCTAGATATATCTAGGATAGAACAAGGAAGGATGAAATATGAAAAAGAGGTATTTGATACAGTTTCTTTGGTTAAAGAATCTGTTGACCAATTGAAGCCTAATATAGAGAAGGCTGATCTTTCAATAAAAATAAACTATGATGATACCAAGGAATACAAAATAGAAGCAGATAAAGGAAAAATGAGACAAATAATTGAAAATATTATAGATAATTCTATTAAATATACATTAAAAGGAGGAATAGAAATCTCCATCTTATCTAGGGATGATATGATTAGGATTGAATGTAAGGATACGGGTATAGGTATAGATGAAGATGATATAAAAAAGTTATTTTCAAAGTTTGTTCGTGCAAAAGATGCAAATAAAACCAATGTAATAGGCACAGGACTTGGACTTTATGTTGCTAAACAAATGGTTGAAGCTCAAGGAGGTAAAGTCTGGGCAGAATCAGAAGGGAAGGATAAAGGCTCAACTTTCATAATTGAATTACCTAAACAAAGCTAAAAATGTCACAAGAAAAAATTTGGGATAAGGAATATTCTAATCCGGTTTTTTTAACAAAAAAGAACGAACCACAAGCGGATGTTTTAAAATTTGTTAAATTTATCAAAAAAGAAAAAATTGATATTGAGAATTATAAGGTTTTAGACCTCGGTTCAGGTACTGGTAGAAATAGCTTTTACTTTGCAAAATTAGGTGCAGATGTTTCTGGTGTAGAAATCTCTAAAACTGCTATAGACTTAGCTAAAAAACAAGCGAATGATGAAAGTTTGCATATAAAATATATAAAGCAAAGTATGGGAGATTTGTTGCCGTTTGAACCAAATAGTTTTGATTTATTACTAGATGTTACATCTTCAAATTCTCTAAATGAAAAAGAAAGGGAAGTTTATCTATCTGAAACAAATAGAGTTTTGAAAAAGAATGGTTATTTTTTTACAAAAGCTTTGTGTAAAGAAGGGGATGAAAATGCTAAAAATCTTTTAAAAAATTTTCCTGGAAAAGAAAAAGATACTTATATAATGCCAGAGACAAAAATAATAGAGAGGGTTTGGGTCAAAGAAGATTTCATATCTACTTATCAAAAGTATTTTAATATTATTAAAATAGATAAAAAAACAAGCTATTCAAAAATAAATAATCGGTCATATAAAAGAAATTTTTGGATCGCGTATATGAAAAAATAGATTATTCCCATATTTTGTGAAGTCTGTTAAAATATCTTTATGACTAAAAAAATCTTACTTTCAGGGGTAAAGCCGACAGGTAGACCACATATAGGAAACTATTTTGGGGCAATGAAGCAATTTGTGGATATGCAAAATGATTATACTTGTATGTATATGATAGCCGACTACCATGCTCTAAATTTTATACAAGACAAGAAAGAAATGTCTCAAGGAATTATAGACCTCACTTTAGATTATTTAGCTTTAGGTTTAGATCCTCAAAAGTCTACTATTTTTAAACAATCAGATGTTTCTGAACAGACAGAGCTTTCTTGGATTTTTGACACTATTACAACAATGTCGTATTTGGAAAGAGCACATGCTTTTAAAGATGCTTCGGCAAAAGGAAAAGAAATATCTGTAGGCACATTCAACTATCCAATGCTTATGGCTGCGGATATTTTACTTTATGATACAGATGTCGTCCCTGTTGGACAGGATCAAAAACAGCATGTTGAGTATGCTAGAGATACGGCAGAAAAATTTAATAGAATTTATGGCGATACTTTCAAATTGCCAGAAGCTAAAATTCTAGAAGGAGTAGCTACTGTCCCGGGTATTGATGGACAAAAAATGTCAAAAAGTTATGGGAATACTATAGGACTCTTTGCTACAAAAGAAGAGATAACGAAAGCTGTTATGTCTATTCCTACTGACTCCAAGGGGATAGAAGAGTCAAAAAACCCTGATGAAGACAATGTTTTTAAACTCCACAAACTTTTTGCAAAAGATGAAGAACTATTTCAAATAAGAGAAAGATATGAAAAAGGTGGAATAGGACACAAAGAATCAAAAGAAATTCTAATTTTAAATATAGAAAAATTCATCGCACCTCTCAGAGAAAAAAGAGACCATTTTACTCATGATATTGATTATGTTTTAGATATTTTGAAAGAAGGTGGTAAGATTGCTAAACAAAAAGCTGAGAAGAAAATGGACTTGGTCAGAGAAGCTGTCGGAGTTAAATTATACTAAAAAAACAAGCTTATTTCACTGTATATTTTATTATAAATCTGATAATATAGTTTTTATGAGTAAAAGAATCTATATAAAAGACCTCAAAAATTTTGTGGGTCAAGAGGTACTTATAAATGGCTGGGTAGATGTTAGGCGTGACCAAGGCAAGCTTGTCTTTATTGATATGAGAGATATGACAGGTAAAGTCCAGTGTGTAGTATTACCAAACCATACTGAGGCGATAGAACAAGCCAAGGAGGTAAGAACTGAATGGGTTTTGTCTATCAAAGGTCTTGTAAACAAAAGACCGGATAAAAATATAAAAGAAGATATTCTAAATGGGGATATAGAACTAGAAATATTAGATATAGAGGTTTTAAATAAATCAGAAACTATCCCTTTTGAGATAGATAAAGATACTAGAAATATTTCTGAAGATGTTAGATTGAAATACAGATATGTAGATTTGCGTTCAGATAGGATGCAAAAAAATGTAAGAAATAGACATAAAGTTATAAAATTTATTAGAGATTTTCTAGATAAAGAAGATTTTATAGAAATTGAAACACCTCTTTTGACAAAATCAACTCCCGAAGGTTCTCGCGATTATGTCGTACCAGCTAGACTTTATCCCGGTAATTTTTATGCCTTACCACAATCTCCTCAGCAATACAAACAACTCCTGATGACTGCTGGGATGGAAAAGTATTTTCAAATTGCTCGTTGTATGAGAGATGAAGATACAAGAGGGGACAGACAGCCCGAATTTACTCAACTAGATCTAGAAATGAGCTTCGTGGATAAGGAAGATGTTATGGATGTCAATGAGAAATTGATGATAGAGCTTGTTCAAAAAATCTATCCAGAAAAGAAAATACAACAAATACCTTTTCCTAGAATGACCTTTAAAGAAGCTATGGAAAAATATAATTCTGATAAGCCAGACCTAAGAGAAAATAAGGAAGATCCAAATCTTTTAGCTTTTTGCTGGGTGGTAGATTTTCCTTTTTTCGAAAAGACAGAAGAGGGAAGTTGGACATTTACACACAATCCTTTTTCAAAACCAAAAGACGAACATATGGAATGGCTTTTGAATAAAGAAAAAATAGAAGACATACTTACTACTCAATATGACCTTGCTTTAAATGGTTTTGAAATAGGAGGAGGAAGTATCAGAAATCACAGTCCAGAAGCTTTAGAGAAAGTTTTTGAAATTATGGGACATAAAATGGAGAATATAAAGAAAAATTTTGACCATATGCTGGAAGCTTTTTCTTTAGGAACTCCACCTCATGGAGGTATTGCTTGGGGGCTAGATAGACTTATGATGGTTCTTCAAAATGAACCAAACATTCGTGAAGTTATTACTTTTGCTAAAACAGGAGAAGGAAAAGATTTGATGATGAATTCTCCAGCAGAGATATCTAAAGAACAGTTAGACGAGTTAAATATTTCCTTAAATAAAAAATAAGAATATTTTGCTATAATTTTAATTGTGAATACAGATTCTTACACAGTAAAAACAGGAGTTTTCGAGGGTCCACTAGACACCCTCCTGTCTCTTATAGAAAAAAGAAAACTATTTATAAATGATATTTCTTTGGCTCAGGTTGCTGATGATTACATTGCTTATATAAAAAGTATAGAGGATTTTCCTATAGCTGACTCGGCTCATTTTATTTTGATAGCTTCCACATTAGTTTTAATAAAATCTAAATCTCTACTACCCAACCTTTCTCTATCAGAGGAAGAAGAAAAAAGTATAGATGATTTGGAAGCTCGTTTAGTAGAGTATCAAAAATATAAAAAATTGAGCGAAAATTTGTATAAAATATTCGGGAAAAGTTCTTTGTATATGAGGATGCCTTCAAAAAACACTAAAATCTTGTTTGTGCCGGATGACCGTATTTCTATAGCAAGAATATATGATAATATCAGGCGTATTATAATAGAGATTCCTAAGGTGGAAAATATTCCAAAAACTCTAGTTCAAAAGGTTGTTAGTTTGGAAGATATGATAGAAGATCTAACCGAGAGGATAAGTAGGAACTTCAAAATGAGTTTTAAAGATTTTTCTGGTATGGGGAAAAAAGAAAAAGTCTCGGTTATTGTAAGTTTTTTGGCTATGTTAGAATTAGTAAAACAGGGGATTATACAAGTTAAACAAGAAAATAATTGGGATGATATAGAAATAGAGACTAACACAGTAAGTATTCCAAGATATTAAAAAATACCAAAATGGAACCAGATTCAAAATTAATTTTAAAAAAAATAGAAGCCGTATTATTTTATCTTTCAGAACCAATCTCTCATAAAAGATTGTCTGAAATTTTAGATATAAATATGGAAAATCTAAAAATTCATATAGAAGAACTGAAAAAAATATTCGTAGATAGGGGAGTTAGCCTGATTGATTTTAAGGAAGAAATCTTTTTGACAACCTCAAGGGAAACTTCGGATTGTATAGATTTACTGATACAAGATGAACAAAAAAGAGATATAGGTAAAGCTGGTATAGAAACTTTATCTATAATAGCTTACAAAGGAAATGTAACCAGAAAAGAGATTGAATACATAAGAGGAGTGAACTCTCAGTTTGCTTTGAGAGGATTACTTATAAGAGGACTGATAGATAAAAAATCAGCGCCTTATGATGAGAGAGCTATGGTCTACAGTATAACCACAGAAGCTTTAATGCATCTAGGTATAAAAAATATAGAAGAATTGCCAGAGTATGATACAGTAAATAAACAATTGGATGTTTCAAATATAGAAGATAAAGACCATGAATAGACAATATGAGTGAAAACGAACAAAACTTAAATCAAGAGAAATTACCTTTAAAACTTATAGTTTTGAATGCTTTTTTAATACTATCTATTATTTTCTTATTTTTTCTTATATATGGAAAGATAAAAAGTTCTGAAGCCAAAAGCACTGAGATAGAGAACCAAGTAGTTTCTTCTCCTGCTTTTGATAAAGTTTCTAAATTATCTGCAAAGGCAGCTTATGTTTTGGATGTAGAAGGCAATAGAGTTTTATTTAGTAAAAACGAGACTTCTCAGTTGCCTTTGGCCTCACTAACAAAGCTTATGACAGCAGTGGTAGCAATGGATCTAGTACCCAAAAATTCCAAAATAACTATAAAAAATGAATTCCTACAAGAATTTGGAGATAGCGGACTCGTTGTAAATGAAGATTGGAAACTGAAAGATCTCTTAGATTTTTCTTTAGTGGCATCTTCAAATGACGGCTCTAGAGCTATAGCTTCTGTGGTAGGTTCATCTATACTACAAACAGAAGATTATGATTTAGGTAGAAAAGATTTTATTGAAAAAATGAATTTGAAAGCTAGAGAACTAGGTTTGACTAAGATGTATTTTATAAATGAAAGTGGTTTAGATATTAGTCAGTCTCAAGGAGGGGGATATGGTTCAGCAGAAGAAGTTGCCACATTACTTTCTTATATATTAAAAAATGAACCTGATATTGTTGAAGCTACAAAATACCCAGGCGGAACTTTTGAATCTTCTACTGCAACACATACAATTTCAAATACAAATTCAGAAGTCGGTTATATACCAGGACTTATGGCCTCTAAAACAGGGTATACAGATCTAGCTGGAGGAAACCTAGTTGTGGCCTTTGATGCTGGTATAGGAAGACCTGTCATCGTGGTTGTTCTGGGTTCTACAAGAGAAGAAAGGTTTTCTGATGTAAAGTCTTTGGTGGACGCTACGCTGGAATATTTCGTAACTGGTCAATAAAAATATGTGTGGAATAACTGGTATTTTGATAAAAGAGATTGATAAAGAAAAAGTCATCCAAGAAATGACTTCTGTTATTGTTCACAGAGGTCCAGATCAGGATGGTTTTTTTGTAGATGGAGATGTCGGGCTAGGAATGAGAAGACTTTCTATAATAGATCTCTCTACAGGTAAACAGCCGATATTTTCTGAAGACAAAAACCTATGTATTTTTTTTAATGGAGAAATATATAACTATAAAGAACTAAGAGAAGATTTGGTCAAAGAAGGAGTTCTGTTTTCTACCCAGACCGATACAGAGGTCATTTTGCATATGTATCGTCTATATGGTGAATCTATGCTAACAAAACTACGCGGAATGTTTGCCTTTTCTATATACAATATTAAAAACAAGACTCTCTTTTTGGCTAGAGATTTTTTTGGTATAAAACCTTTATATTATTTTCAAGAAAACAATAAAATAAAAGCTTTCTCTTCTGAAATAAAAAGTTTCTTATCTATACCAGGGTTTGAAGCCAAGGTTAATGATGAAGCTGTTTATAACTATTTATCTTTTCAGTATAACCCTTTGAAAGAAACTTTTTTTGAAAATGTCTACAAATTACCGCCGGCCCATTTTATGAATATAGATTTAGAAACTGGTAATTTTGATATAAAAAAATATTGGTCATTTGAATTTGAACAAAATGAAAAATTGAATAAGGAAGAAACAGAAAAGAAAATTTATGATGTTATGTATGATTCTGTATCCCACCATATGATTTCAGATGTCTCTGTGGGTTCTTTTCTTTCCGGAGGAATTGATAGCAGTATTATTGCTACTCTAATGCAGAAAATAAGTGGAACTAAAAAAATAAAAACTTTTACTGTTGGTTTTAGTTCGTTAACCGAAGGCAAGGAAGCCAAAGAGACTTCAAGTTTCCTGGGAACAGATCATACCGAGATAACCATTGGACCGGAAGAATATTTTAAGATATTATCCAAGGCGGTCTGGCACTTTGACGAACCCATAGCAGATCCTTCGGCTATAGGCCTTTATTTCGTCGCTAGAGAGGCTAGGAAGCACGTCACTGTTGTTTTATCTGGAGAAGGGTCAGATGAGCTATTTGGCGGTTATAACATATATTTAGAGCCTTTTGCTCGAAAAAGAGTATCTTGGATACCTAGTAAAATACTAACATTACTCTTAGAAATTCCTGTTGAGTTTTTTGGTAAAAACTACATCAGAAGAGCATCAAAAAGATTATCAGATTGGTACATAGGCAATGCCTCAGTTTTTGTAAAAGGGGACTTAGATAAACTTTGGAAAAAGGATGGATTTGAAACACATTCTCTTTTATCTTTATATAGTCACACCGCAAACCAAAGTGAATCAACTCAGATGCAGTATGTAGATATAAATACTTGGTTAATCGGAGATATTTTGTCAAAAGCAGACAAAATGACCATGGCCAATTCTCTAGAGCTTCGAGTTCCTTTTCTAGACAAAGAAGTGGCTGATCTAGCTAGGACTTTACCAGATTCTTTCAAATGGAAAAATGGGGTGACAAAATATTTGTTGAGAGAAGCTTTCAAAAAAGTTATTCCTGAAAATACTAGAAATAGAAAAAAACTAGGTTTTCCGACTCCTGTCCAAGATTGGTTTACAAAAGATAGAAAGGATTTGTACAACATAATACTAGAGAATGAGTATATAAAACAAAGTATGAATTTAGATTATATAAAAGATATAATAAATAACCATACAAGCAAAAAAGTAAACAACTCAAGAAAAATATACTTACTACTTATGCTAGCCCTTTGGTATGAAGTCTTTATTCTAAAATCAAAGTAAGTATTAAAATAGTCTTGGTTTTACCAGGACTATTTCTGTATTTGTTGTACAGGACCATAATGGCATACTTTTTTTCTCAAGTACGCTGCCCACATCCTGTCTCCAAAAGAGTAGTGCCACCACTCTCCAGGATAATTAACAAATCCATTTTTTTTCATTACATCTAAAAGAACTTTTCTATTACTCATCTGGTCATTTGTTATTTTTGAGCTTATTTATCATAATTTCTTGTAATTTTATAACATTTTTTAGACAAGTCAAATAGATTTTTTTTATATATATCTGTTATAATCAACAGAAGTTATGTTGGATATATTAAAAATAGTAATACCTTCGGTTTTAACCTTCTTTTTAGGTATTTTTATTACTCCATTTTTTACGAATATTTTTTATAAATATAAAATGTGGAAAAAAAATTCTAGAAATAATGATACTGTTTCTTTAGAATTTAAAAACATACACGAAGAAGCCAAAGAACTTTCTACACCTAGAATCGGAGGTATTATTATTTGGGTCTCAGTTCTTTTGACTATTTTTGTTATAAGTCTTGTATCAGAAATATTCAAAACAGAACTGACTATGAAATTGAACTTCTTTAGTAGAAGTCAGACTCTTATACCACTTGCTACCCTTATTTTATCAGCTTGTATTGGCCTCGTAGATGATATGATGCATATACTAAACTTTAGTGCTTTTGCAAAAGATAATATCATTTATAGAAAATTCAAAATAATACTAGTGACACTAATAGGTTTTTCTATTTCTATGTGGTTTTATTTTAAGTTGGATATGTCTACTGTGCATATACCGTTTGGAGGAGAGTTTAGTCTTGGTCTATGGTTTATTCCTTTTTTCATAATAGTTATGTTGGCTGTTTTTTCCACTTCGGTTATAGATGGTATAGATGGCTTATCGGGAGGAGTTTTAACCACGATATTCACTTCTTATGCCATTATTGCTTTTGTAAACAACCAAATAGACATAGCTGCTTTTTGTGCAGTAGTGGCTGGAGGTATTTTGGCTTTTCTTTGGTTTAACATACCACCGGCCAGGTTCTATATGGGAGAGACTGGTATGTTGGCTTTGACCACCACATTGGCTGTAATAGCTTTTTTGACTAATTCTGTGATCCTTCTTATCGTCATTGCTTTCCCATTGGTCATAACATCCGCCTCTGTCATCATCCAAATAATCTCTTATAAATATTTTAATAAGCACAGAGTTTTTAAAGTAGCTCCACTGCATCATCATTTTGAAGCTATAGGTTGGTCGAAGGAAAAAGTTGTAATGAGATATTGGGTTGTTAGTGTTGTTTCGGCTATAAGCGGGACAATTCTAGTGCTAGTGAGTTAATCTAAATATTGATGAGTAAAATAAAAGTAGACATTCCATTTTTAATATCAATAATAATTCTCGTGGTTGGAGGTTTTTTGATATTTTCTTCAGCTTCTTTGGGCTTACTCTCAAAACACGGAATAAAGTATGCTAATGTAGCTTTCAGTCAAACAATATATGGACTATTTTTAGGCTCAATCGCTTGTTTTATAGCATCACAAATACATTATTCTTTCTACAGGAAATATGCTTTTTATATTTTCCTATCTGGTGTTTTCGTTACATTATTGGTTTTTATACCAGGTATTGGAGTGGAACATGGAGGAGCCAAAAGGTGGTTATATCTAGGATTTACATCTTTCCAACCATCAGAATTACTTAAAATTTCTTTTATTATTTATTTGTCAGCTTGGATATCAAATATCAAAAATAAAATAAATACTTTCTCATATGGTTTTTTTCCTTTAGCTATAATGTTTTCCGTTGTCGGTCTTATACTTTTAGCACAACCGGACACTGATACTTTTGCGGTTATGTGTGCAGCAGGATTATCTATTTTTATTATAGCTGGTGGAAAATGGAAACATACTCTACTATTCATCATCATAGGTGTTCTCAGTCTGGCTGTCATAGCTATGGCCAGACCATATGTTATGGCTCGTATCCAGACTTTTATAAATCCAGAATCAAATACCCAAAGTAGTGGCTACCAAATACAACAATCACTTATTGCTATTGGATCTGGTGGTCTAGCTGGTAGAGGATTTGGACAAAGTATACAAAAATTCAATTTTCTTCCAGAACCAATAGGGGATTCCATATTTGCTGTGGCTAGTGAAGAGTTTGGTTTTATAGGTTCGACCAGCATAATACTCCTTTTTGTTTTGTTTACCCTAAGAGGGCTCAAAATAGCTAAGAATGCACCAGATACTTTCAGTAGACTAATGGTGGTGGGTATTGTTATAATGATAATATCTCAGGCATTTATAAATATCAGTTCTATGGTTGGGATTTTTCCTTTATCGGGTATACCACTACCGTTTGTAAGCCAAGGAGGAACGGCTTTATTTTTTGCTTTAGCCGAAGTCGGAATTATTCTTAATATTTCTAAATTTACTAAAAAAAGATGAAAATACTACTCACAGGAGGAGGATCAGGAGGGCATTTCTATCCAATCATAGCTATTGCAGAAGAAATAAATGAACTGGTAAAAGAAAACAGGCTTTTAAAACCAGAAATATACTATATGTCCACAGATCCTTATAATGAAGGTCTCTTATATCAAAATAATATAACTTTTAAAAAAATCACAGCAGGTAAAATTAGAAGATATTTCTCAATTAAGAATTTCTTTGATGTGTTTAAAATGTTTTGGGGTAGTTTAAAAGCTTTATGGGCTGTTTTTAGGATATATCCAGATGTTGTTTTTGGAAAAGGAGGTTACGCTAGTTTTCCTGCGGTATTTGCAGCTTGGATACTAAGAATACCTGTAATCATTCATGAATCTGATATGGCCCCAGGAAAAGTAAATGCTTTTGCAGGAAAATTTGCTGTAAGAATAGCCACATCATATCCTGAATCAGCCGATTATTTTCCGAAAGAAAAGACGGCTTACACTGGAAACCCAATAAGAAAAGAAGTTATGGAACCTTTATCAATAGGAGCCAAAGAATTTCTTAAACTGGAAGAAGATATTCCGACTATATTGATCCTTGGAGGATCTCAAGGTTCTCATAAAATAAATGATTTAATTATTGATTCTTTAACTGATTTGGTTAAAAACTATCAAATAATTCATCAGACAGGAAAAAAGAATATCACAATTATGAAGGAAACGGCAGATGTTGTTCTTTTAAATAATCTCCACAAAGATAGGTATAAACCTTTTGATTATTTGGATTTGTTAGCGATGAGAATGTCAGCTGGAGCAGCAGACCTCATAATTTCCAGGGCTGGTTCAACTATATTTGAAATAGCCAGCTGGGGTAAGCCAAGTATAATAATTCCAATTACAAAATCTAATGGAGACCACCAAAAAAAGAATGCTTACTCATACGCAAGATCTGGAGCTGCTATGGTTATAGAAGAAAGAAACTTAACTTCCAATATACTTATCTCTGAAATAAATAGGATAATTAACAATAAAGAAGAAAGGGAGAAAATGTCAGAAGCTGCTAAAAGATTTGCCAGAAAAGATGCTTCGAGATTAATTGCAAAAGAAATATTGTCTATTGGTCTAGAACATGAAAAATAAAAATGTCAGATGAATCAAAAAAAATAATAACTAGATTTGCCCCAAGCCCAACAGGATTTATGCATGTTGGAGGCATCAGGACAGCATTATATGCTTGGCTTTTAGCTAGAAAAAATAAAGGAGTTTTCATTTTGAGAATAGAAGATACTGATAAAGAAAGAGAGGTTCCGAATTCAATAGAGCACATAAAAGAATCTTTAAAATGGCTTTCTTTGACTTGGGATGAAGGTCCTGATATAGGAGGTCCAAATGGTCCATATATACAATCAGAAAGATTGGAAATATACAAAAGGTATGCTGAAAAACTTATAGAAAAAGGTCTAGCTTATGCCGACCCTTATTCTGAAGAAGAGATTGACTCTTTTAGAAAAAAAGCAGAGGAAGAAAAAAGACCTTTCCTATATAGAGATCACAGACCAGAAAAATTTGAAATGTGGGACAGTTCTAGACCTTTGAGATTTAAGATAGAAAACATAAAAGAGACAAAATGGCAAGATTTATCTTGGGGTGAGCTGTCTGCAGGAGAAGAAGCTTTGGATGATTTTATTTTAATAAAAAGCGATGGATTTCCAACTTATAATTTTGCTCACATTGTAGATGACATAGAAATGGGTGTGACTCATGTTGTTAGGGGACAAGAATTCATCTCTTCAACTCCAAAATTTTTAGCTGTTTATGAAGCGCTGGGTATAAATCCTCCAAACTTTGTGACTACTCCTCCAATAATGAGTTTAGACGGAAAGAAAAAACTCGGGAAAAGAGATGGGGCGAAAGATATACTTGAATATAGAAGGGAAGGGTATTTACCAGAAGCGATGATAAACTATTTAGCTTTTCTTGGCTGGAACCCTGGAGATGACAGAGAAGTGATGAAAGTGGAAGAAATTATAGAAGCTTTTGATGTGTCAAAAATACAAAGATCTGGTGCAAAATGGAGTGATGAAAAATTATTGTGGTTTAATAAAGAATCTTTGAAAAATATGGAAGTAGGAGAGAGAAGTGAAAAAATACTAGAGGAACTCTTAAAAAATCCAAAAATATCGACCAGTCAGAAGATAAAAGATAAAGATTATATCTCAAAAATAATTCCTATAATATTTGATCATATTTCTAAATGGTCAGATATCCAGTCATTTGTGGAAGAAGGGGAAATGGACTATTTCTTAGACGAACCTGCTTATGATTTTTCTAAGTTAAATTGGAAAGAGGTGTCGAACGAAGAAACAAAAGAACACTTGATATATATCCTAAATATCCTAGGTGGCACTCCTTTAGATAAATTTGATACAATAGATAGTGTAAAGAATTTAATATTTGATTACGCGACAAATAAAGGTAAAGGAAATGTTTTGTGGCCGGTCAGGATGGCCCTCTCAGGAAAAGACAAGAGTCCAGATCCCTTCACTCTTATATATATATTAGGCAAAGAAGAAACATCTAAAAGACTAACTAAAGCTATAGAAAATTTATAATGTTTAAATGTGTATTTACCATAATTTTTATAATAACTAGTATATTTGGATATCAGTTTTCATATGCTGATACTGCTTCTGACTTGCAAAATAAAATAGAAGATAAATCTAAACAAATAGAACAAATAGAAAGTGAAATAAAAATCTACACAGGAGAAGCGAACAAGATAAGTCAACAATCAAATACACTACAAAACACGATAAAATCACTTGATATCTCAGATAAAAAAATTACAGCAAATCTAAATCTAACAAGTGAAAAAATAAATAAAACAACCTTAACTATAGAACAGCTAAACAATGGAATATACGAAACTGGTATAAAAATATCTAAAAACAAAGAGATTGTTGCTGAAATGCTTAGAAATATAGATGAAGTAGAGAATGTAGATATTATTACAATAATACTTTCTGGAAGTAACATAAAAGATGTTTGGGAAGATCTAGATAGCGTAAAAAAAATACAATATGAAATAAGGAAACAATCGGAAGAACTTAGTAAAACCAAATCTGAAATGGAAGAAAAAAATCTAAATCTCCAAGGGCAAAAAAAACAACTATCTAATTTAAAAGTTGACCTATCAGGACAAAAAGAAGCAGTAATAGAAAACAAAAAAGAAAAATCCACCCTACTTTCTCAAACAAAAAATCAAGAGAAAATTTATAAAGAATTGATAGCTCAAAAAGAAGCAGAAAAAGATAGTTTTGAAAAAGAACTTTTTGATTATGAATCTCAATTAAAAATATTTATAGATCCAACTGGTTACCCAAACCCTAAATTAGGCCTACTATCTTGGCCTCTTGAGAATGTTTACATAACTCAAAGATTTGGAAAGACAGTCGGTGCCGAAAAACTTTATGTGTCTGGTTCACACAATGGGGTAGACTTTCGGGCTAGCGTTGGAACTAAGGTCATGAGTGTTTTAGACGGAGTAGTTTTAGATACAGGTAATACTGATGCTTTTAAAGGTTGCTACTCTTTCGGTAAGTGGGTAATGGTAAAACATCCAAATGGTCTATCTACTATATACGCCCATTTATCTGTAATAAGTGTTTCTCCGGGTCAACAGGTTGCAACAGGGGACACATTAGGATTTAGTGGAAATACAGGATATTCAACAGGGCCTCACCTGCATTTAGGGTTATATGCGACTCAAGGAGTCATAATAAAAAAACACTCCACAAGTATGGGATGTAAGGAGGCTACAATGCCTATAGCCGATATAAAAGCATACTTAGATCCGATACCATATTTACCGAAGATATAAATATAAAACTTCCTTCTTCTCGCTGTAATCTTGGAGCACACATAAAATCCTACCGGGCTTTTGTTCAGTTACATGTATTAGAAAAGACCCCTGGTTAGGGGGTCTTTTTAAATTTTTTCTCTACAGAACTTGTTATAAAATCGATATAATTAGTCAATTCAATCACCCGGCTTTCCATAAGATTGAATCCCTTAGAATATCTCTCTAAAAGATCTTCTTCTTCAGAATCTTTGAGTAATCTATCTACCAATTTGATAAAACAGCTTATAATCACCAACTCATCATCATACTTACCTTCAAAATTATGGTCATGAATATTCTCTTTCAATCGGTATAGATATGCTCTATTTTTAACACCCCATACTCTTATGAGAATGTAGAAGGAATCTACTAAGTCTCTTCTATGTTCACTCGAAATAGACTTTTTGTTATCAGGTGACAATGCACATATATAGAAATACAGATCCCTTTTTAAACTAGCAAAGTCAGTTTTATAAACCAGATAACTTATGTTATTAGCTGATTTATACAAAAACCACACATAGATAACCATCAAGCTTATCAAAAAAAAGGCAGAAATCGAACTAAGCATAAGAAACCTCCAAATAGAAGGTTCTCATAATAGACAAAATAAGTCAAAGTTATTAGACTAAGAGTCTTTTATAGCCAAAAAATATATTATATAATTGTATAAACGAATTAAAAGTTATAAAAATAATATGATGAAAAAAAATGTTGGTTCAATTGATAGGGCTATAAGAGTTGTGGTTGGATTATTATTGATCTGGTGGAGTATAAACCTAGAGGATTTACTATCCGCGGTTTCTATCATAGCAGGTATAATACTACTTGTTACAGGCATTATAGGACGATCTTTAGCGTATAAGTTTTTGAAGATAAAAGGAACTTTGAGTAATAAATGTGAAGATTGTGGAGAAGATGATTGTGTATGTGAAAAATGCGAAAATTGCAAAAATAAAGTTTGTGTTTGTGAGAACAAACAAACCGTAGAATCACCTCAACAATAAAAATATCTAACAAATAAAAACTGTCTTCAGATGGTTTTTGTTACCTACCGTGCAGGGCAGGGGACTTCCCTCCTTTTGAGCCAAAAAATATAATGGTATTTTAAAGTACACATAATAGGAAGTAACCAGTCTCTTTAAGGATATAGGATACTTCTGAAGTAGTGTAAGAAGGTTATTAAAATAAATAAAACTAAAACGTATTATCTAGAAAACAATGAATTTTTAAATAGTTTGTTTCCTCCTTACATAGGTGACCGAAAGATATATTGTGCGACACTATATGTATTAGTCCCCTAGGTAAAGACTAGGCAAGCAAGAAGATCGCGATAAAGAAAATCTGTTAGAAATACTCTCTACTCTGTGCTACCATAACAAGCAGAGGAATTTAAGATGTCTCAACAGAAAAAAATTAATTTTGAGTTCTACATTTGGATAGCTAAAAAAATCTGTGGAAGTTTATTAGTTTTCCTGATAATAACCTTTTTAGCTATCCTTGCTTTCAAACGCTTCTTTTAAGAATCAATTGAAGAATTAACACAACAAAAGCCCCTTTCGGGGCTTTTATCGTATAAATTTATTTGTTTATATTTATAGCTAGAGAGGCTTCATATTTACCCCAACAAGCTTTAGATGAGATCCAAGGTTGTGTTCCTTGTTTCTCATATAGCTTTCTGGCATAAGCGGTGTTACCTTCTATAGAATAAATGTTGTAGTTTTCTTTTTCTGCTGTATCTAGGTGGTAATACTCATTTATTTGCATCACACCAACATCAGAACTATTTATCTTTCCTCTGTGGATACTTCCATCAGAATCAAGATGTTTGAAGCGAGATTCACACTTTGCAATCTCTATCATAATAGGAACATCTGAAAAATATTGTTTGACATACTGTTCTGTACTCATCAATTTCTCAATATCGTTCTTAGAAACTTCTTTAACTAACTGTGGCTGTTGAGTCGGTATTTCGGTTATAGTAACTGGACTATTAACTCCTGTTAACCCACTCAAGGCCATAAACAAACTCACGACTGTAAATTGTAAAATAAAACTTCTTTTATGTAATAATTCTGAAAAGGAATGCGGTATAAACTGAAAACTCAGCATTCACTGAGTCATACAAGTATAGCACCTTGGGACCTTTTTGTCAAACCAAAACACATAAAAATGATCTTGAAAAGGGCAAAATAACCTTATTACAAGCCCTCTATCCCCTATTTTTAATAAACATTAAAACTTGCTTTTTGGCAAGTTTTAATTGAGCTACTCTTTGGGTTATCTTAAATACTTAGTTTAGAACTCTCTATAGATCAAAGGTTTCAGAGAAAATAGGGCTGTGACTGTTTTTGGTGAATTTATGGTTAATACACAACTACCTGTACCACTACAATCCCCCTGCCAACCAATAAATCTCCAAGCAGAAGAATCTGGATATGCAGTAAGTGTTACAGATGCACCAGAAGAATAGTTTTTAGAACAAGCTACTCCACAGTTTATAAAAGTATCAGTACTCTTTACATATCCTCCATAAGTTTTAAACACCTCTAAGCTATAGGTAGAGCTAGGTGTGACAGTAACAGATCCTGTATTTCCTCCATAACTGTTTGTACAAGTCAAAGAATAAGTTGTATTGGATGTACTCACTACTTGACTTGTACCAGAAAGACCTTTTGATCCACTCCAACCTCCTGAAGCTGTACAAGAAGTTGGATTTCCTGTAGTTGACCAAGTCAAAGTGGTAGTCAAAGGAGAATTTCCTGAAGTTGGATTTCCACTTATAGTTACATTAGGTATATTACCTTGTTTCTGCCAAGAAAGTCCATAACCAGCACCCCCTGTGGCTTCATACACTTCATATACTAAAGTCTTGACACCAGAAGATAATGTAACCTTTGGTCCAGGTGTAGACCTAATACCATGGTTAGACCAATCATTTACTAGGTAAACTCCGGGACTATCCTCAAAATATGCTCTAGATCCATCATCCGATGCTGTTGTGAAAATGTAATCACCAGCTGAAAAATTGAATTTTCCCTTCCATCTCACAGAAAAGTTATCCTTAAGTGTTCCTGGACCATTAGAGCCCCAACTTACACTCGGTAATGGCGAAGAAGAATTTGGAACAGGAGAAGATATCACCGGTCCACTTGGCGCAGAAACATCTAGAGTATTAAAACTTGTTCCAGAATAGGCACAACCAACCATTTGGTTTGTACCTATTATGCTAGGATCACAAGAAGGGGTAGCTGAGGTCACAGTGACACTGACAGATTTTGATACTGTAGATGGTGAAGCGTCCGACCTTGTACAAGTAATACCGAAAGAATTGTTTGATGGAGGAGAAATATCTGTATAACCTCCATACACACTTTTCCCCCCACTCCAACCATAGCCGGTATTTGTAGCTGTACAAGAAGTTGGATCCCCTGTAGTTGACCAAGTTAGTCTAGTGCTATTTCCTGCAACTATAGAAGAAGGGTTTGCAGTAAGAGTGACATCTATTTTTGGTGAGGATATAACAGGAACAGAAATAGAAGTGGCACAACCTGCATTTTTACGAATTTCAATGTTAAACGTTCCAGTTCCTGAAAGAGGGTAAATATTTATCTGACCTGGCCCTCTGTATGTTGTAGGTGCAGGAAATCCGCTTGGCTGGTATGTTATAGAAGCTGCATCTATTTCAGATTGTGTTCCAAAAGCACCATAAATATTTAAAGTATCATTTGCATGTACTTCTGAAGTATATTGATTTGTTGGAGATTGACCTGTAACACCTGTGGCATCGAAATTACAACTAGATGGATTGACCGTCACAGTAACCTCTTTATAATAATCTGTTGTTCCGGCTTTTTTACAAGTAAGACCATAAACATATGTTCCTACACTAAGACCGCTTCTTCCTTCGAAACCACTAGTTGTATTTTTTGAACCACTCCATGCACCTGTAGCTGTACAACTGTCAGGATTTCCTGTAGTTGACCAATTCAAAGTGGTCTGACTACTTGGAGAAGTCATTGTACTGGGTGATGCCGAAAAAGAAACAGTTATAGGACTAACGCCGTTTACTGTAATAGTAGCAGTAGAGGAGACATCCGCTAATCCAGATTTACTACAAGTTACTGAATATGTATAAACACCAGCAGAAGCAACCGAAACACCCTGACTTCCTCCACTAGCAGACTTTGAGCCACTCCAGCTTCCACCCGCTGTACAAGAAGTTGGACTACCCGTAGTTGTCCAAGTCAGAGTAGAACTATTTGAAGGGTAAGTCATAGATGTAGGGCTTGCCGAAAGAGAAACTCCTATGGTAGAAGGGGTGGAAAGATTTACAGTGATAGTAGCTAAAGTTCCGCCAGAGCTTGTATCCCCTCTTTTTTGAAGATAAAATGTTGTGCCGTTTGATACATTTGAAACTGCTGTGTTGTTATTTCCAGATGGAGGCTGAGATTCCAAAGTTCCAGAGGTACTTCCCCTCCTTATATCTGTATCACAATTTACATTAGAGTTTATACTAGTTGAACCAGTAGAAGCTCCTGTAACTATCGGGTTTGGAGTAGCAGAAAAGTTTGTAACACTACAAACTTGACTTGAAACATTTACAGTGACAGAGGCAGTTGCGTCTGTCGTTCCAGCTTTAGAACAAGTTATTGTATAGGTGTATGAGCCAGCAGTAAGGCTAGTCCTTCCTTCAGAAGCACCACTAGCAGATTTTGTACCGCTCCATGCTCCTGTAGCTGCACAACTGTCGGGACTTCCTCCAGTTGACCAAGTCAAAGTAGAAGCATTTGTCGGAAGAGTCATTGTTGTCGGTGAAGCTGAAATAGATACTGTTATAGGAGTAGCAGGAACTGATCCTGCTCTAGTTGATCCATCCACCACAGTAACATCTCCATCATCTGCCAAGGACATACTTATAGAAACAATAACTGTGCCAGAGGGGGCATATAGAATTCTTTTGAGCCAGCTTGTATTAGCATATCCTTCAAACATACAATTACCTGTGTATGGCTGTCCCCAACCTTTATAATTTGCAGTATTATTATTTCCAATATCCACAAGACTTGCATATTCTTGGTAAAAACATGATTTTATAGGACTACCATCTCCATACGGGCTACCACTATACCTTCCGCCTCCAATATTATTTCCAGCATATCTCCAACCAACAAAATACCTTCCTCTTTCATAACCAGCATTTGGTACAGAAGTAGTCCAGCTTGTAATAGGACCTTCTACCCAGCCTTCGCCAGGTTCATAATGACCCTCACCATAAACAGGATAAGATCTTTCATCATCCCCTGGTCCTTTTGTACAAGTCACACTAGTAGATCCTATGGCATCAAAATTTATTGTTCCATCAGGCCTCACCGGTGCGTACTGTATTGAAAGTGTACACATCTTGTCATCTGAACCGTAACCAATAGCTGTCAGACCACTACCTTCTGGGACAATTTGTATGTCACCAGAAAATGTAGCTGCCCAAGTTGTTGATATTCCGAATCCAAATACATAAAACAATAAAACAAAACTTAAGGTAAAAAATTTTTTATAAATACTCATAAATTTATTTTGTGGTTAAAGAAATGGTAACATACGAAAGACCTTTATCTGTTTCAGCTATTGTTACAGAATAAACTTCATATTCTCCTTTTGTGGCATAGAGATTGGAATAAGAAGATTCTACTGTTTTTTCTAGAGTATATTTATTATCAACAAAAAACTTCTCAAAGGAGTTAAAAATTTTATCTTTTGGTAATATAGAAAAATAACTATAGTATACAAAAACCAAATCTTTATCTGCTGTTTTTAAAGATTTGGTGGCAAAACTTTTTTCTATTTCAACAGGTTTAGTCTCTGCAGGAAAACCTTCCGGAAACATAGGAGGGCGACTATCTTTAGATTCAAATACAGAAATCTCCTCTTCAGCAATTAGGTCGTCTATAGTTTTACCGTTCTCGTCAGTTGAAGTTTTTATAACAACACCAGGATTTTTCTGACTCTTATAATTTTGCCAAACAAACCAAGCTAATAAAATTATTGAAGCTAAAACCAAAAAAGACAAAAAGTTTTTCTTAGTTAGAACTTTATTTGAAGTTTCTTCCATACTACATATTATATATGTTCAAATAATATATTCCAATAAAATATGGCTTAAAACTGTGTAAAAGTACTAGACAATTCTTACAAAATATGTCAATCTGTGGAAAACTTGACTTTTTTAAAAAAATACCATATTGTTTAGCCAGACAGCCTTGCTGTTCTATCTTTAGATTCAGGAGACTGGAGATGAAAAAATTTGTCTCGCTCTTTGCAATTTTTTTGGTGGCGCTTCTCGCGACCACCACCGTGAACGCTCAGGACAACCGGGCTGTCGCCCTTTACGCAATAGGCGGTACTGGAATTTCTTCCAGCACCGGCGACACATACGGTTCTAGCAGTCTTGCCACGAACCAAATGGGACTCGGGGTTGATTTTAATCCCGAAGGGTTCGGACTTGGTCTACGCTTTACACAAAGTGGAAATCCGGTCACAGATACATTCAACCGTGAAATTTCAACCCGGCCGGACACAAGACTAACGGAAACACCATATATGCGAGAAAGTGTTGAGACACGATCTCGCTTGTTTACCGCAATGCTCCAAAAAGGATTTGGCTCCCAAAAAGTAAAATTCATCTTGGGCGCTGGTCCAGGGGTAATAATGTCCAAATCTGACAGTGTTACAACCGTCGGATATGCTCCAGCGGATGTTCTTGGATACCAGCCAAAAGGCTACTCCGAAAAAATTAGTAGCAATGGACTAGTTGGTGCTTTCGGTGGCACTATTGTAGTCCGGGCTGGAAAAAACCTTGATTTCCGATTTGGACTTCAGTATCTCCGGGGATTCACCGGAGACAAAAGTTCCTACATCATGCCTATCGGTGGAGTCGGCATCGGCTTCTAACGCTTCCGTCCGCGCAAAGCGGACACAACCAAATCCCACATTTTGTGGCTTCCTACCAGAAGCTCCAAATTGTGGGATTTTTATATTGTTTAAATTTAGAAATTAAAACTAAAAAGCAAAATTATAGAGCCAAAAGGATAGCCAGAGGGAAAAGAGTCAACCAAAACCTATAATCATTAGAGAAAATATTATCTACACTACTTCCAAAATTATAAAGAGAATCTAAAGAAACCACAGAGTAGCTAAATATCAAAACTAAAACAACTAGACCCAAAGAGTAACCCGTAATTTTCAAGTATTTCATCCCTCCATAACCAATAGAAGATATATATCTACCGATTATAATATCTAAAGGAACTAGAAATAATAAAAACAAAACAATATTATTTATAAGAATCATTGTATCCCCTTGCAAAAAGATAAGTTTATCTCTAAAAGGAAAACTGCTAAAAAGGTAAAGTGCCGGATAAAAAGCTAAAATCAGAGAAATTATTCTATTTTTACCGAAATAGAGAGAGTAAGAAAAGAAAATTATAAACAAAACTAGCAAAGCTATTATGTCAGTTGAAACAAAAGAACCATTTAAAAGATTTGAGAACATATAAAAATATTATACAGAAAAAATAAAAAGAAAAAAGGGGTTATATCCCCTCTTTTCTCAAATCTTCTATATTTTTCTTTGCGTCCTTGGAAAGTTTTTTTGGTAGAGTAATTTTTACATTTACAAATATATCCCCTCTCCTATTTTTATCATAAGGGACACCTTTGTTTTTTACTCTCAAAACCTCACCAAAGGAAACTCCACTTGGAATCTTAAGATTTATATCACCATCTAGAGTTTTTACGGTATATTCACCACCCAAAAGAGCATCCGACAATTTTACATTTAGATCCATAACTAAATTATTCCCACTTTTTTTAAATATAGGATGAGTTTTTACATATAGCTTTATGTACAAATCTCCAGATTGTCCGTGAGAAATTGCTTCACCTGCACCAGAAAGACGAATAACTTCTCCATTTTCTATACCAGAAGGAATACTAACTTTTATTTCACTTTGTTTTTTCAGAACTCCTTCACCTTTACATACAGAACACCTAACTTTTGGAATTTTACCTAAACCATTACAAGTATGGCATAAAGTATTTGTCTCAAAATTTCCAAAAAAAGATTGTTTGACCTCTCTTATTGAACCCTTTCCGTTGCAAGTAGTGCAAGTGATCATTTCAGAGTTTTTTTCTGCTCCACTTCCATTACAATTTGTACAAGTAGAAACTTTGTTTAGGAGAATCGTTCTATCTACCCCAAAAATTGAATCTTCAAAAGATATCTCTATATCAATGGAAATATCTCTACCTCTTTTTACTTTTTGTCTTCTTCCTCCCCCAAAAACATCTCCAAATATATCACCTAAATCAAACTCAAAACCTCCAGTACCGCCTTGAGTGAACTGAGAAAAATCAAAGTCTCCAAAACCACCAAACCCACCTTGGCCTCCTCCCGGAGAAGATCCAGAAAATGTTCTACCGTATGAATCATACTCCGCTCTTTTTTTGTCATCAGATAGGACAGAATAAGCCTCATTTATCTCTTTAAATTTGGCGTCATCACCATCTTTTTTGTCTGGATGGTATTTGTGAGCCAAAGTTCTAAAAGCTTTTTTTATTTCCTCTTTTGGAGCTTTTTTATCTACTCCCAAGACTTCATAGTAATTTTTGGACATATTTTTATTATAGTTTTATAAGCAAAAATGTATAGTTGACTAAATGATATTTTCTGGTAATGTTTTAATTGGAGGAGAGAAATGGAAGAACATCTGAAACTTGAACTGGTGCAAGGGTGGGGAGGGATAGAATATGGAATCAAATTCAGTAGATTACCAAATCTTCCTCAAGGAAGAGGTCTAAGAATCGGTCCGTTTGAGAGTTTGGATGAAGCGGAAGAATTCCTAACTAGATTTGGTTGGGAAAAAATAACCAGTACAGATTACATATTCAGGGGCAAGGACCAGACGGAACCACAATGTGCTACAGTGATTTCTTTAGATAGAGTTTGGCCTCCAGTGCCAGAAACTATACTGATCATAATGAAAAGCTGACTATTCCCCACAAAAGCCACGGCAACCACCGTTGGCTTTTCTTTTACCATATTCCCACCACCCTAAAATAAAGACAAAATATAATTATTTGCTTTCATCATCCTTCTTCTCCTCAAACTCCGCATCTCTAACATTTTCGTCCTTTTTTTCTTCAGCTTTTTCACCTTCAGGCTTATTTGCTTCAGCAGAAGCTTTGTTCATTATCTCTCCTATCTTTGAAAGCTCTGTTGAAAGAGATTCTGTTGTAGTTTTTATTAACTCCAAATCTTCTCCTTCTTTTGCTTTATTTAAGTCAGAAATTTTTGTCTCTATTGTAGTTTTCAGATCTGCTGGTACTTTATCACCTGCGTCTTTGAGTGATTTCTCAGATGTGTACACAAGTTGCTCTGCAATATTTTTTGCTTCCACCAAATCTTTCTTTTTCTTATCATCAGCAGAATGAGCTTCAGCATCTTTTTGCATTTTCTCAATATCTTCTTTAGACAAACTAGAACGGGCTTCTATCCTTATTGACTGTTCTTTATTTGTAGCTTTATCTTTTGCTTTTACAGAAAGAATTCCGTTTGCATCTACATCAAAAGTAACCTCTACCTGTGGCATACCACGAGGTGCTGGCGGAATACCATCCAGAATAAATCTTCCAAGAGATTTATTATCACTGGCCATAGCTCTCTCTCCTTGAACAATATGAATCTCTACAGATGTCTGATTGTCGGCTGCTGTAGAAAACACTTGAGACTTTGAAGCGGGAATAGTAGTGTTTCTTTCTATCAAATGTGTAGCTACTCCTCCCATAGTTTCTATACCCATAGAAAGAGGAATAACATCTAGAAGCAAAACATCTTTAACATCTCCTGAAATAATACCTCCTTGAATAGCTGCTCCCAAAGCCACAACCTCATCTGGGTTTATAGATTTATTTGGCTCTTTGCCAAAATATTCTTTTACCTTTTCAGCTATTTTAGGCATACGAGTCTGTCCTCCTACTAGAATAACCTCGTTTATATCTCCTATAGCGTACCCAGAGGCCTCCATAGCCCTTTTTGTGATAGACATAGCTCTATCTATGAATTCTTCTGTAAGCTCGTCCAATTTAGCTCTAGTAAGCTTCAAGAGCAGGTGTTTTGGTCCTGAACTATCTGATGTAATGAAAGGGATATTTATTTCAGATTCCATAGCACTAGAAAGCTCTATTTTTGCCTTTTCAGCAGCTTCATCTAGTCTTTGTAAAGCCAAGGTATCTTTTCTAAGATCAATTCCGCTTTCTTTTTTAAATTCATCAGCAAGATAGTTTATAATCTTTTGATCAATATCTTTTCCTCCCAAGTGACTGTCTCCATCAGTTGACTTCACTTTTATATCACCACCAACTTCATCTACATCAACTTCTAGAACAGAAACATCAAAAGTTCCACCTCCAAAGTCGAAGACAACAATTTTTTCATCTTTTCTATTTTTATCAAAGCCGTAAGCAAGAGCTGCTGCTGTCGGTTCATTTATAATTCTTTTTACTTCAAGTCCAGCAATAGCTCCAGCATCTTTTGTGGCTTGTCTTTGAGAATCGTTGAAGTAAGCAGGAACAGTAATAATGGCTTCTGTAACTTTTTCGCCAATTTTAGCCTCTACATCTGCTTTTATTTTAGAGATAATCATGGCAGAGAGTTCTTCCGGGGTGTATTCTTTGTCATTCATTTTTATTTTCACTCCACCGTTTGATGCTTTAGACATCTCATAAGGCACAATGGCTTTATCTTTTTGAACTGGAGCATCTTCAAACTGATGCCCGATAAATCTTTTTATTCCAAAAATTGTATTTTTTGGGTTTGTCACTGCTTGTCTTTTGGCCAAAAGACCAACAAGTCTTTCACCTGTTTTAGACACAGCAACAATAGAAGGAGTTGTGCGAGCACCTTCTGCATTTTCCAATATTTTTGGCTGTCCAACTTCCATCACTGCCACAGCCGAGTTTGTAGTTCCAAGGTCAATTCCAATTATTTTAGACATGATTTTTTTGAATTTTTAAAATAGTAATGAATGGATAATTTCAAAATCTTCTCCTCAGTATCTGTATTTTTGGAACACCTTCACAAACTCCAGCGAGTTTGAAGAGCTGTCTTCGACCTTAATCCATCAAGAAGGAATGCCTGACGTCAGCCTGCTCAAGGCCTGCGGGGATTCCAAAAACACAATATTTCAGAAAGATTTTAAAAACTTCGTTGACTCATCACAATTTTAGGGACTTCGGACGAGGGCGGCGGGTGAGAAGTGATGCTATCACTTCGCAAGACCTTGAACATTTGTAATAAAATGTGAAAGGTGTACTGCTCCTGTAGGGAGATTGAGCCAAAGTCTAACAAGACTTATGGTGTGCCCTAAAATTGTGATGAAGAGGAAGAAGTTTTGAGACAAAATCTAAAAAGACGGCGCTCTAGGTTTTGAACCTGAAAAAGTTAGAATATTAAAATCAAAATATGGAGAAATAATTTTGTGATCTAGACCTTCTTCTAAATCAAACTCAAAATTATCTTTAAAAGTATCTATAAACAAAACTTCTTCGTTTTCTAAAGAATCTTCTATGTAAACAAAGTTTAACAAACGAGCTTTGACTCTTCCCGCTTCTTCGTACACACAAAAAGTAGCCCTAACAAGTCTTCCTTCCTTATCTCTCAAAATCCTCTCTATTAGATTACCTCTAGGAGTTGTTATTTGCATAATAGTTAATATGTCAATTATAACAAAAAGTCTGACATTGTGTACTTGATTTTAAAATTAAATTGTGATATAATATAGAGAAGGTAAAAGTACCCCCTTGCGGAGGTGCTTTTTTATTTCTTATATTCCCCCACTTTCACCTTTGGAGCGCGGATTATTTTATCGTGAAGTTTGTAACCCAGATTTAGAACTTCAATAACTTTATGATCGTCTTCTTTTTTATCTACCTCCACACTTTCTACAGCATCATCACGATTTGGGTCAAAAATTTGTCCAATAGGATTTATAACAGATACACCATGATTTGATAGCACCCCTACCAGCTGAGAATGAATATACTCTACACCCACTCGCCAGTTTTTATCTACCTTTTCCCAAGCTTCTTTATTTTTAAAAGCAGACTCAAAAGAATCCAGAACAGAGATGAGTTCACTAGTGACATCTTCTTTGGCAAATTTTATAAAGTTTTCCTGTTGCAAAGAATCATGTTTTCTGGCATTTATAAAATCAGCCTTATCTCTCTGCCAATTATTTAAAAGATCTGCTTTTTCCTTTTCAAGCTCCTTTATCCGCTTTTTAAGTTTGGCAAATTTTGCATCCGCATCCACAGAAGTGACTTCTGTGTTTTCTTCAAACACAACATCATCCTCATCTTCTGCATGAGTTTCTTCTATCTCATCTTGAGACAATTCATCATCTTTTTTTAGATCATCGTTCATAAAAGAAATACTACCAAAAATTACTAAATTTTCAAATAAAAATTGTTTTTCGAGAAATATATGGAGAAAAAAGCTTCCTTTAAAAAATTATCTTTTACTCCATTGTGGAGCTTTTCTAGCCTTCTTTAGACCAAATTTTCTTCTTTCTTTTGTTCTAGGATCTCTTTTTAGAAAACCTTCTACTTTTAGAGTTTTTCTAAAATCTAGATTAAATTTTATGATAGCACGAGAGATTCCATGTCTTAGCGCTTCGGATTGAGAATGAATTCCTCCTCCTACTAGATGAGCTGTTATTTTAAACTTGTCTTCTATTTTGGTAAGAGGTTGTCTGACAATAAGTTCCATTTCAGTTGTAGGAAAATAATCTTTTACATCTTTATCATTTACTGAAATAGTTGTTTTAGATGCAGGAGTTATTCTAACTCTAGCAATAGATGTTTTTCTTCTTCCGACAGCTTCTATATATTTAGTATTTGCATCAATCATATTTTTATTCTGTAATAATAAGATTAAGAATCATTTTTGACCTAAGTTTATTTTTAGGAAGCATTCCCCAAACAGCATTTTTAAATAATTCACGGTAACCTTTCTTTTCTACAACTTGTCTCATTGTGGGCTGTTTAAGTCCTCCTGGGTAACCAGAATATCTACTGTAAGTCTTTTGTTCCATCTTTTTCTCGTCTATTAGAGCTTTAGAAGTGTTTTTTATCTCTACAGTTACATTTGGAGCTTCATTACGCTTGAAGTCTGGATTATTTTTACCCATCAAATAAACCGCAGCCTCTGTGGCAATTCTTCCTATTCTTTTGTTTTCTGCATCTAATACGTATTTCATAATTTTATTTTTATACAAATTCTATTACAGCCATTTTACTTCCATCTGAAAGTCTCTGAGGAAGTTTTGTTATGCGTGTGTATCCCCCAACTCTATCCATATATTTAGGAGAAATTTCTTTAATCAATTTCTTCGCTCCAGTAGGACCTATTTTTGAGGTCAAAAGTCTTACAGAAGTAACCGTATCTTTTCTGCCTTGAGTGACCATTTTTTCTACATAAGGTCTAAGCTCACGAGCTTTAGCATCTGTAGTCTTTATTTTATTGTTTATAACAAGAGATAAAGCAAGAGACTTCATCAGGGCATTTCTGACTTTTCTTACTCTTCCGAATTTTCTCTTTGATTTATGGTGATTCATCTTATTTTTCTTACTTAAATTACTTCAAGGTTATACTGAATTGTTCTAAAACAGATTTTATTTCAGACAACCCTTTTGAACCCAAACCTTCTATTTCTAAAATATCTTTTTCTTTTTTACGAGCTAAACCTCCTATTGTCCTAATGTTTGCATTAGAAAGAGCATTTAGTGTCCTAGAAGACAAATCCAATGTCTCTATTCTTGTCTTCAAAACATCGTCATCAACACTATCAGTTTTCTCTGAAAAATCCAAATTTTCACTTTCACTTTGAGTTAATATAGAAACTTCTTCTTCTTTAAAACCTATGATGGCTTTAAGTTGATTTATCATTATTTCAATTGATCTCTCTAGTGCCTCTTTTGGAGTTATCGTGCCGTCTGTTTCAATAAATATTTTTAATCTATTAAAATCAGTACGATCGCCAACTCTCATATTTTCAACCTCGTAACTAACTCTTCTGACAGGAGTGAATATAGCATCAAGTGAAATACTTCCAATATCTACTCTATTTTTCTGGATAATTTCCTTAGAAACAAAACCTAAACCTTTTTCTACAACCATCTCCATATCAAGTTCTGCATTTTTATCTGTAAGAGTAGCTATAATAAGCTCAGGGTTTAATATTTCTATACCACCAGAGATTTTTATGTCACCCGCAGTTACATCTTTAATTCCTTTTATTTTCAAAGATAGAGTTTGAGGCTCATCATTTACCAATCTTATTCTGATTTTCTTAAGATTTAGCAATATTGTAATAGCGTCTTCTTTTACACCTGGAATTGTTGAAAATTCATGAGGAACACCCGATATCTTTACAGAAGTTATAGCTGCACCAGGAAGAGACGATAATATTATTCGTCTTAGAGAATTACCTAAAGTATGACCATATCCAGGATATAAGCCGTCAATTTCGTAGAGCCCGGTGAAATCTACCTCGGATACGATTCTTGGTTTTGATGATAATACTATTGAGTCAGACATAATTTTTATATACTTAAAATTAACTTGTAAATTATACACTATTTATGCGGTTTTGGGAACCTATCTACTGTAAAACTCTATAACTGAAGTCAAATCAAACATTACATCTGTTCCAGCCAATTGCGGTATTCCTACTATTTCAGCTTTTTTATTATTAAAATCGGACTTAATCCATGAAGGAACGGTGGTATTTTTTATTCTTTCATCCAAACCAGAGAAAAGAGGCTTATCTAGAGATTCTGGTCTTATTGAAATGACATCGCCTATTTTTAGACGTCTAGATGGAGTAGTAGCTCTTTTCCCATTAACCATTATGTGGCCGTGAGATACCATTTGTCTGCTTCCCAAACGCGTAGGAGAAAAGCCCATTCTACTGACAACATTATCTAAACGAAGCTCTAAGAAACTAAAAATAATCTGAGCTGAATTATTGCTCTTTTTTGCTAAAGCTTCCTTTACATAATTAGAAAATTGTTTCTCTGTCAATACATAAGTAAATCTAGCTTTTTGTTTTTCATTAAGCTGAATACCAAATTCACTTTTTGGTTTTGTAAATTTTTTAGGTCTCTTTTTCTCTGATCTAAGCACAAACTTTTGAGTTTGAGTTTTCTCAAATACTGGAGCACCTAATCTTCTAGCTATTTTATATTTTGGTCCTAGTTTCATAAAAATAAATTATACTCTTCTTGGTTTTTTGGGTTTTGGTCCATTATGAGGAACTGAAGTCATATCTTTTATAGAAATAATATTTATACCTTTTGATATAAAACCCCTAATTCCTGATTCTCGTCCAGAGCCTACACCTTTTACATACACAGCAACTTCTTTCATACCCATGGCACCTGCTTTTGCCCCAACTATTTCACCGACCTTTGCTGCAGCAAAAGGAGTTCCTTTCTTTGCACCTTTGAAACCGATGGCTCCTGAAGAAGAAGTGGCTAGAACATTACCTTTTGTGTCAGTTAGAACAATCTTTGTGTTGTTATAAGTTGACTGAACAAAAAGCTTGCCGTTGTCTGCTTTTCTCTTAGATATAGCAATAGAAGAAGGTTTTTTAACCTCTCCTTCAGCTGTTCCTGGTGTTGTGACGATTCTTTTCTTTCCCATAAAAATTATTTCTTATCAGCACTCTTTCTTCCAGTTCCCATAGTCTTTCTGACATTTCCTCTACGAGTACGAGAATTAGTTTTAGTTCTCTGACCTCTAGAAGGAAGACCTTTTGCATGTCTACTACCTCTATAAGAAGAGATATCTTTCATTCTTTTAATATTTCCAGCAACCTCTCTTTTCAAATCTCCTTCTATTTTGTGACTTTCTACTATCTTTCTGATAGCATTTTCCTGGTCTATAGTCAAATCTTTTGATTTTATATCAAAAGGAACTTTAGCTTCTTTCAAAATTGTATGAGCCAATGGACGACCAATACCATAAAGGACGGTCAATCCAATTTCTATACGCTTATTTTCTGATAGTGTGATTCCTAGTATACGCATATAATTTTATCCTTGTCTTTGTTTATGTCTGGCGTTAGCTTTGCACACCACGTAAACATAGCCCTTTCTTCGGACTACTTGACATTTTGGGCAAATTTTTTTGACTGAAGATTTTACTTTCATTTTTATATTCTTTTAACGATTCTTCCTTTACCTCCGTATGGGTCTATTTCAACAATAACTTTGTCTCCTATAAGCACACGGATTCTATGTAACCGCATTTTACCAGAAAGATACGTCAACATCTCCTCTTGAGTGTCTTCACGTTTGACTTTAAAAAAAGTGTTCGGCAAAGCTTCAGTTACGATACCAGATATTGAAGAATCTTTTTTATTCTGATCGTGCATTACAATTTAATCAATGGGTTATATACTAGCAGAAGACGGCCCAACTCGTCAAGCCCAACTTAACACTCTCTTTTATATTTATAGTCTTATTTATCAAGGGTGTTTATTATTTGTATTTTATCAACATTTTTAGGAACAGACCCATTCCAGAATGGATATGTCTTTATGTAAGCTTCTTTTATAGAAGGATACTTAGAAATAGCTTGTTTTGCATCTACTTTTCCTAATCCACTCAATTCTAATAGTAAAGAATTTTCATCAAAAACCCATACAAACTCTGGTTGTCCGACTAATTTAAAGTCTAGTACACTATTTTTTTCAGCCTCTGCTATACTTCCCATGAAAGAAAAGTCTAGGGCATTTAGATTAGATATCCTTATATTATCCTCTGCAGATTCTGGCATAAGGTTTTCCACTATCTCTCTAGTTAAAGCTGTTTTATCAAAAATAAAAGCATAAGCTGTACCTCTTTTCTTTATTGAAGCATTATTTTCAGTAGTTTCGCTTTGAGATGTAGCAGAAAATTCATAAGAAACACCAGAATCATATAAAACAAAATTATTGGGAATTTGAGATTTTATTTCAGAAGACAGGCTACTTTTCAAATCATTTTCCAACTGTACATTGGCGCCCGAAAGCACTTCTTCCGATACAACTTTTCTAACACCTTGAAATCCCCCAGTCATCTCAGATTTTGAACGTCCATAAATCTGGTCATACTTAGCATCACCCTTAAATCCAGGAATTTTAAAATCTTTTAGCCCTATATTATATTTATCCCCTGGACCATCTGCCTCTACTGTAGAATCTATGCTTCCAGGTATAGTTTTACCATCTTTTACCGTTCTAGCTGGGACAGTAACTGCATTCGGTATTCTATATATTAAACCTTCGGGTGTCTCAAAACGAGTAGTTGCTACAAGTTTTTGAGATTGAGATGTGTTGTTGAAAATAGTTATAACTCCTTTTGATTTTATACTAACATTTTCTTCCCCAGAAGCTTCTACATCTTTTTGAAGTTCCTTTGTGACACTAACGACCTGAAAACCAAGAGTTCCTCCGGTAGAATCTTTTTGGGCTTTAAATGAAGCGTCCAAAGACACAACCTTACTTTGAGGTGTAATAGTTATAACGGCTTTCTTAAACAAAGCTGATACACCGAATGCAATGACTAGAATCGCTATAGTAGCAGATACATAGAGTAATTTCTTAGAAGACTTAGGTGTATCATCTTCATATTCATAAGAATATGCATCATTAGCATCTTCTATTTTTTCATTTTCTTTGATAATTTCTTTTTTTATAGAAACAGGACGTGTAAATTCTTCTTCAGGATCTTTTCTTTCTAGTCTATGATCTCTGCCTAATGTATTAGATTTTCTACGATTCGGTAATTCAATATTACGAATACTTCGTCTACCTGGTACAACATCTTGAACTATATTTTTTTTAGTTGGTTCATTTTTCATATCCTAAGTATATTTTAACTTATTATTTTCCTGTTGCAAAGAAAAAACTGTTAATACATAAATTTATTAAATAAAGCTAACATCCCAATAAACTCACTCTGCTTTATATTTGGTTTAAATTTACACAATTTATTTAGTAAATCTTTGGACAGGTGGACTGTCTGTATATTTTTTCTAAAATTGGATGTGTTATCACTTTTTGAAAGACTAAGGAAATCTACGTATAAAGGCACGATATCTTTTTCGGCTGTTATATATATAGTAGTTGGTAAAAACATAGTTGGAGAGAGTTTGAGCAAAGCATCTTCTAAATATATAGACCATTCTTTTTCTACATCAGATAAAATATCAACAATTCTCTCTGTCATATTTGAATCAGTTTTTTTATTTGTAAACATATGCAGAAATGATTCAGCTATCTCAAAAGAAACATCAAAAACTTTTGATATCTGTCTTATGATAAAATTTCTCCCTATTGGAAAAGAGACTGAAGATACTATAGTTTTATCTTTTACCAGAGTAAAATCTGTTATTTCACTTGTAATATCCATAAGTAAATAATTGGAAGTAGTTGGAAACATAAAATTTGAAATACTAAAAGATACAAAAGGAAATGTATGTAGATATATTTCAGAATCTGATAAACGAGTATGATTACTAATACTTTTCCTAACAACACTTACCATATCATTTAAAACTAGAGACATATACAAATACATATCTAAAGATTTAGTTTTTTTACCCAAACTACTCATAAGATAATAACCATTTATTTTTGTACTGGTTATAGCTTTTTCTACATAGAAATTTTCTCCCTTGTGCAAAACATCGTCCAGAGAAGAAGTTTCTTCTAAAAATCGTTCGGCTTCTTTATCTAAAACATTTTTTAAAAAAGATTCTGTAACAACAAACTCTTTATCTTTATTTATATTTATCTCTTTAGATTTCATAGAAAACCAAGGAGAAGAAAAAGAGACTAAAGCATTATCAATTGTTTTTGGTAGTTTATTTTTTTTAAAATACTGATCTTCAAAAGCATTTTTTAAAGTATCTTCTATGGACAAATCTAGATATTTTTCCACATATGAAGAGATGGAAACAATATTATCTAAAAGATTTAAAGATATTGGTGATATACTGCTACGTATAATATATGAGGCATCTTTCCCTTTATAAATAGCTAAAGCAGAAGAAATAGACCCGTTTCCAATATCCAAGAGAAGGGTTACTTTTGATCTCTTATTAAAAACAAAATCAAAAATCATATCTCTATTCTAACACAGCTTTGATTCTTCTTACTCCTGTGGAAATCCCCTCCTCCTTTAAAATCTTAAATTTACCCAAAACACTAGTATTTTCTACATGAGGGCCTCCACAAAATTCTTTTGAATAAGCCGTATTAATTGAGTCGCCTATAAAATAAACATTGACCTCATCTCCATATTTATCACCAAAAAAATGTAAAGCTCCAGTCTTTAGAGCATCTTCCTTTTTCATCACCATCTTATTTACTGGTAAATTTTCTTTTATTTTTTGGTTTACAATTTCTTCTACCTCTCTCTTTTGTTCATCTGTCATTTTTTCCGAATGAGAAAAGTCAAAACGAAGTCTTTCTGCTGTAATATTACTTCCTTTTTGTGAAATATGATCGCCCAAAACATCCCTAAGAGCTTTATGAAGAAGATGGGTAGCTGTGTGATATTTTATCTCCATTTCTCCGTGTCCACCAAGTCCTCCTTTAAATTTTTGCTCTGCACCAGCCCTAGAAAGTTCTTGGTGTTTTTTCATTTCTGCTTTAAAAGAATTAATATCTACTTCAAGGTTATTTTCCTTTGCTATTTCTATAGTAAGTTCTAGTGGTATTCCATGATTCTGTAACAAATCAAAGGCTGTTTTACCAGAAATTTTTGATCTTTCAACACTTTCTACAACCCTTCCGTCTTCATATTGGTTAGCCATTATTTTTTCAAATAATGACTTACTAGAAATTAGTGCTTCACTAAACTTTTCTGATTCTTTATTTATTTCTTCTATAATATCGTCTCTCTTATTTTTTATATTTTCGTAAACATCTCCGTAAACAGAAATTACAACATCTACTATTTTATCTATTTCTTTTTTCTCTAATTTTCTATTTTTTGTATTAAAAACAAACCTTCTAATAAGTCTGCGTAATATATAACCTTGATCTGTATTGCTTGGTAAGACACCATCTGAAATCATAAAAATTGAAGCTCTAATATGATCAGATATGATCCTCTGGGATTTCAAACTGTCTGTAAGTGTTTTTGAAACCTCCATTATAGGTAAAAACAAATCCGTGTCAAAAATATTGTCTTTACCTTGCATTACAGCCACCACTCTTTCAAATCCTGAACCAGTATCAACATTTTTACTTTCTAATTTGCCAACAACTTTTCCATCTTTCTTTACATATTCCATAAAGACATCATTCCAGATTTCTACTATCTTTTGTTCATCATCAGCCTTTAAGTACTCTTCCAAAGTCATACCTTCTGTCAGATTTCCTGTTAGATCATAAAACATTTCTGTATCTGGACCACATGGACCATTGTCTCCTGGAGACCACCAGTTTTTATCTGCTGGTCTAAAATAAATCCTTTCTCCTTTTATATTATTTTTTTCAAAAATACCTTTCCAGATTTTATAAGACTCATCATCTCTCGGAGCATTTTCATCTCCTTCAAAACAAGTAACATAAAGTCTTTGCGGATCAAGACCCAAACCTTCTTCTTTTGAAGTTAGAAACTCAAAACTCCATTCTATGGCTTCTTTTTTGAAATAATCTCCCAAAGACCAGTTTCCCATCATTTCAAAAAAAGTAGCGTGAGTATTGTCTCCTATTTCATCTATATCCCCTGTCCTAACACATTTTTGGATGTTTGCCAGACGAGTCCCTTTAGGATGTTTTTCTCCTAAAAGATAAGGAACTAAAGGTTGCATTCCGGCAGTGGTAAAAAGTACAGAAGGGTCATTTTCTGGTACAAGCGAATAAGATGGAATAATGGCATGCCCCCTTTTTTCAAAAAAATTTAAAAACCTCTTTCGAATTTCTGATGATTTCATATGTATAGATAATATTTACATAAAATAGGGCTTTTTGGAAGTTTATAAAACCCCCGACACCTATTCAAGATGCCGAGGGTAAAAGAGCTAGTTTAAAATCTACTATTCTCTATTATAATTTGAGCTACTTTATCCGCTTTTATAAAAGTAGTATCAATCTTTAGGGCGTCTGGGTGAATTTTCAGAGGACTCGCCTTTCTTGTGCTATCCTGAAAATCTCTTTCTAATACAGCTTTAAGAACTTCTCTGTATCCTAGAAAGACCCCTTGAGCCGACATTTGAGAAACCCTTCGTCTAGCCCTTTCTTCAGCACTTGCCGTAAGAAAGAACTTGCAAGAAGAATCAAAGATAAAACACATATCTCTTCCCTCGGCGACTAGCCCAGGAGGTTTTCTCATTCCCATTTGTATCTCCCTCAAAGAGGATCTGACCTCTTCGATAGCGGCAACTTTTGGAACAAACTCATCTATTATCGGTAATCTAAGATATTCAGCTATATTGATTCCCTCATAGAGAATCTTCCCATTAGACATTATTACACCTTTTATCAAATGCGAAGCCTTTACAAACTCTTCTTTTGAAGAAAAAAATTTATACAGGCTTATATATGCAACTATCCTATACAAGATTCCACTATCTAGTTCATTCCAGCCGAGAATCTCGGCAACCTTTCTCCTCACAGTTCCTTTACCCGAACCTGCGACACCGTCTATAGCAATCACCGGAACACTTATTTGACTCATTCAATGATTCCTCCAGCTTTCATACTAAACAAATGACTCATAAACTGTCAACAAAGCATATTTTAATATCTTTTAAAGATATTTTTTTAAAATTTTAAAATCTTGTAGCAAAGTTTTTTTATTACTTCCATTATACAAGGCAACGGCTGGATGATACAGAGGAACAATGGTTAATTTTCCATAATCACTTTTTACTATAAATTCTTTACCATGAGTCTCACCTATAGAATACTTTCCTTCCACTCCAAATTTTTCCATTATATAAACCATAGAAAACCTACCGAGAGTTGCTATAACTTTTGGCTTTATTATATTTATTTGTCTATCTAAAAAAGGAGAATAAATTTTTATTTCTTCCGGACTTGGGTCTTTATTTTCTGGTGGTCTGTCTTTGACTATGTTTGTAATATAAACATCTTCTCTGTTTAATTTTATAGAAGCAAGCATTTCATCTAAAATCTTACCTGACCTCCCGCAAAAAGGCTTGCCAGTTTCCGCTTCGTTTTTTCCAGGAGCTTCACCTACAAACATAATGCTGGCGTTTAGACTTCCCTCCCCAACTACTGAAAAATATTTGTTTTTAGTCCTATATTCATACAAAGGAGATTTTTTCAAAGAAAGAAGCTCATATCTAATTTCTCTCATCTTTTCAAATCTCTCCTCAATAGAAAGTGGCATTTTATTTAATCATACTCAAGTCTCCATTAAGAATCACAGGTTTCATACCTAAGATTTCTTGTTTATAAGAAATTTCAGAAGAAACATCATTTAAAATGTATATAGGTTTTTTTTGAAAGAAAGCTAGACCAATTTCTATCAATGTATTCCCCCCAACATACCCAGCAATACCTCTTTTTTCGGGATTAACTATTAAAACACCTTCTGCCCATCCTATTTTTTCAAAATGATCATTTATGGCACCGTGCTTCATGTCCCATATTTCATGCCCAACAGGAAAAGCATCTATTCCTCCGTTATCTTCAATGTATTTACCAAAATAAACCTTATTTCCACCACCCATTTCTTTAGGCACCTCTAAAGCAAGTCTTGGAATCTTAACTTCATGACCTAAACTCTCTAGTACTTTCATTGCATTCTCCATTTCACTGTAAAATGCAATACTGCCACAAATTGTTATTTTCATATTTTTTCGTACTTATCTTTATTAAAAATTTTTAATAAAGATATTAAAACAGCTTGATAAATTAACTCTTCCCTTTTTAAAGCACCTTTAGAAAAATATTTAATAGGATCTTTATCAGTGTCTCCGGATAATTCTTGGGTTATAAAACCTAACTCCGTTTTTTCTGTTTTTATTTTATCTATCATCCACTCTGGAATAAAATAACCGGAACTAAAAGACGTAGAATCCACTCCTTCTTTATTTTTAGAGTAAACACAAGCAATATCAAAATACATACCTTCAATCGAAACTAATCCACTTTCAATTGAAACGTAAATATCTGCATCCAAATCTTTAAATAAATTTTCTACCCTATTTTTAGCTCCTTTTATCATCTCTTCATAACCAAAAGGTTGGTCTGATACATTGGATTCAGCTTTCCGAGAAATAACCTCGGCTTCTATATCTAATTTATCTAAAGCCGATTTTAAGGCTCTTACTTTTAATTCACTATTTGTTCCTAAAACTATTTTCATATTTTTACAGTAAACTTATCTCTAACAAAACTTTATCAATTTTTTCTTTTGTTAGCCCTATATCTTCCAAAATCTCGACATTTTCTTCTACAGTTTTACACAAAACAATACCTCTTTGTAGTAGTTCTTTTTTCTCCCTACCTTCCAAGCTAGACAAACAAGTAAGTGGATGCATCTTGGCTTTGATAATCATATCTCTGAGACTTTCTTCTGGAGGATAATTCCAGCCGATCATTCTAAGTGCTCCTTGGCAAGAGCCATACTCTATGGCTGTTGTTGTGAACTTTGTATTTGTTACCAACCAACCTTCATCAAGTTTCCTTTCTTTTCCGCCATAATTAAAAGTAACCTTGCTCAAATCTTCAAATCTCGCTTTTACATAAAGGGCTACTTTTAAATCAGACTTTACTCCAGGTTGGTTATGAAATTTAGCCTCTACCATAATGAGCTTTTCCTTATTCCAAGCTACAACATCTACCTCATGTTCAACACAAAAACCTTTCACGGTTTGACCCGTCAAAGTCTCAAATCCCATATTATTAAATATTTCCGCCACAAATTTTTCAAAAGGAAATCCAGATGGACCGAGCTCCATAACTGCCCTCTTCAAAGAATATTTAAGAGCAACAGGTTTATTTTTTTTGTATAGTAAACCAAAAGCTTGTTTATAGACATCATGACTGGTCATACCAGGAGTCATTCCATCGGAAACTTCTGAAACAATATCTAATATCTCTTTTTCATTTGTGCCAGACCTTCTAAGCGAATCTTCTAACTTAGTTCTGTCAAACAATTCTCTAGTCCCATCTGCTTTTATTATATAAACTGGTTCTGTGTTCATCACGTTAGAAGCAGGTCGCGGTAAAACCGCGTGCCTTACATTTTATATTGTTAATTTTTATGGTGATTGATTTCATATTTTTTCTATTTAAATTACGACCGCGGCTTCTAACAAGATTCATTACAATATTATCTCATAAAACAAAATCTCTTCCAAACCTATATAGTTTCTTCAATTATTCCTCCTCCGAAACACTCTTCACCCAAGTAAAGTACGGCCGACTGACCAATAGCCACCCCGTTTTGAGGTTTTTCAAAGTAAATATGAAAACCTTTGTTCCTTTTTTCTATTTTACAATTCTGTTTCTCTTGTCTGTATCTTATCCTAACCTGACAGCTGAAAGGAAATTTTGGCTCTATGCCACTTACAAAATGAATACTATTTAACAAAACTTCTTTTGTATTAAAAACTAAATCTTTTTGTGTCTCTTTATCGGCAATAGTTATTGTATTTTTTTCTATATCTTTTGCCACCACAAAAAAACTTGGATCATTTGGTGTTTTTTTAGTTATAGTAAATCCATGTCTTTGTCCTATTGTATAAAATAAAGCTCCGTCATGTACTCCAATGGCTTCTCCTTTTGAATTTAAAACATCTCCCTTTTTACTCTCAGTATAATGAGAAAGAAAATCCTTCATATCTATTTTTCCAATAAAACAAAGTCCCTGGCTGTCCTTTTTTGTAGCTGTCGGAAGTCCAGATTTTTCAGCCAATTTTCTTACTTCTGGTTTTGTTAAATGTCCAACAGGAAAAAGAGTTTTTGAAAGTTGCTCTTGATTTAAAGTATAAAGAAAATAACTTTGATCTTTATTTTTGTCTACCGACTCATGAAGTTTATAAATCTCTTTCTCCTCAGAACCGTTTTCAGAAACATCTTTGCGAGGAAGAGATTTATCAAAAATAAAATTCTGAGCATAATGTCCTGTAGCCACAAAGTCAGCCCCCATTTCTAAAGCCTTTTTTAAAAAAATACCAAACTTCACATATTTATTACAAAAAATATCAGGATTTGGAGTCCTACCGATTTTATATTCAGATATCATATAGTCCACAACTTCTTTCTTGTATTCTTTTTCACAATCAATGGTCATAAAAGGTACACCCAAAGTAGCACAGACCCTCATAGCACTTCTCCTCTCTTCTTTCCAATTACAAGGCAAGAAGTCTGGATGCCAGACTTTTAGAAAAACTCCAGTCACATCAAAACCTCTCTCTTTAAGCAAAGCCAAAGAGACAGAGGAATCAACCCCACCAGAGACACCAACGAAGACCTTTGGCTTTTTATTTTCCATTGTCGTATTTATACCAATATAAATGTCTTTAGTAAACATTTATCTCAGACATTAACAAATCTTTATAGACTAATTTATTTAAAAAGATACACCTTCAACGTGGGTTTGTTTAAAATCTCGTTGAAGCAATATAACTTTAGGGACTTCGGACGAGGGCGGCGGGTGAGAAGTGATGCTATCACTTCGCAAGACCTTCCACATTTGTAATAAAATGTGAAAGGTGTACTGCTCCTGTAGGGAGATTAAGCTAAAGTCTAGCAAGACTTATGGTGTACCCTAAAATTATGTTGCTGAGGAAGAGATTTTAATATCCTAACTATTCAAATAAAGTTCTTTATTTCTTTTGTGCTCTTCAAAAGTCTTAGCATAATGCATATTCCCCTCTTCATCTGTTAAAAAATATAAATATTTTGTTTTTTCAGGATTCATAGCTGCTAAAATAGCATCAACCCCAGGGTTAGATATTGGTGTAGGAGGAAGACCTTTATATTTATAAGTGTTATAAGGTGAATCTATCTTTAAATCATCCAGAGATAAATCAAAAGTGCTTTTCCCATTTATATATATAAAACTAGTATCAACTTGAAGAGGCATCCCCATAGATAACCTTTGCCAAAGTATGCCAGCCACAATTCTTCTGTCTTTTGGTTTAGCTTCACCTTCCAAAATAGAAGCCATTTTTATTATATCCTCTAAAGGTTCGTCCAAATTATTTATAGCTTCTATTTTAGAAATTTTATCATCAAAATTCTTCTTCATTAGATCTACTAAAGTTTTTTCTTTTATAGTTGGTGATACAAAATATGTATCTGGAAAAAGATATCCTTCATCTTTTATAGCTAAGCTCAAGAACTCGTCTTTGTTAAATTTTATTAATGTTTTCTCTAAATAATTGGCTATTTGAAAGACATTCCACCCTTCAGGAATTGTTATTCTTATATCATTTAAACCAAACAAACCCTCTGTAAATCTATTTGCCAAAGAAAGCAAACCCTGCTTTTTATCTAACAAATAATCTCCTGCTATTATTTTTTTCTCTCCACCTTTTAAAATAATATAGCTTCTAAAAATAAGCTTAGATCTAATTATTTTTTCATTGTAGAGTTGTTCTGTAACTTCCTGGAGAGAATCTCCAGAATTGATAGTTAAAATTGTTTTAGTTGGAAATTTTGCTGGACTGAAAAATATATTTATAAGCAGAAAAAAAATAAAAGAAAGAGATACTATCAAAAACCCTTGAAAATAAATTTCTTTTTTATTTTCATAAAAAAAATATTTTATTTCTTTGTATTTTTCTAAGATTTTAGATATAATTTCTTCTGAATTCATATTCTATAAAGGTAAGTTTGAAGGGGCTTCTGATTTTTTAGATGGTATACGAGACAATGTAGGTGTTTGAGCCACATTTCCAGGGAAATGATAGACTGTTGCCAACTCTTCTGTGTTTAAAATAAAATGAGATCTTTTAAATTCATTATAGAAAAAACCTCTAGCCTTGTAAGCATCCAGAAGAATTCCCTTTTCAAAATTCATTGTCTTTTTAGACCTATCTTTCCAAGGAAACCACTTATATTTCGGAGCCACACCAGAAGAAACTTTAAAACCATTTAAAGATGAGTTGAACTGAGTTATACCTCCCATAATACCTCCAACATTTGACATATCAAATAATTCTTTCTCTGCAATATAAATAACTCTCATACCAACATCAAAACCAACCTTGGAAATACTTCTCTCCAGAGCTTTCACAGTCTCCGTCTCACCATCTGTCAGAAATCTAGTCGTTCCAGGAACGGGCTTACCTGTTTCTTTATCTTTTTCACCTTTAGCTTTAGCCAAAATCTTTTCTATCTCTGCCTCAGCAGCTTTTTTCCACTTTGCATCTATTTTTTCACCAGTCTTTGGATCTTTATCCTCTGCTTTGTGTGCTCTAACGATTATCTGAAACCATGCCTGATGACCTTGCTTTAGAGAGCCAATGAATTCCAAAAAAGGAGTTAGTGGATCTATCTTGTATTCCTCTTTTGGATCTTTATCCATTCCATAATCCACATATGTTTTTATAGGATATGCATCTGGTTTGCTCAAGCCGATTTCTGCTGCCCACATACCAACCTTTTCTGGGTCGTATGAGATAGGTAGAGTATAGTCTGGAACCTCATATATTTCTATACCCGGATACTGAGAATAAAGATTTGATTCAATCATATTTTTATAACTTTTTCTTGTCATTATAAAAAAATGTATACTTCCTCCAATAGAGACTATTTCCAAAGAAAAATGAGCTCTGAGCGAACCCTTCCAATATTTCTCGTACCAGTTTGCTTCTCCAAAAGTTTGATACAAACTAGCCATAAAAAACTCCATAGCCTTTGGCGATTTAAAAACATCTTTAGGTATTTTTACTTCCAAAAATATATAATCCTGTTTCGCTAAAAACTGTGCTCTCTTATAAGTAATCCAAAGACTCCATAAAGAAAAGAAAAGAAAAACTGGCAACCATACATAAGAAGTATAGTATAAAATCTTCAAAACGGTTTGAACCATTTCAATTGATAGTATCCTTGAATAAATATCAAACATATATAAATTATATCTGATTATAGATAAAAAACCACCACTTTATAAAGTGGTGGTTTTTTATTTAGACTAATGTATATTTACCATCCTTTAGTTTCTTGAAGATCTTAGGATTTTGAAGGTTAACCATTATGGTATTTTCCTTTACATACCTCTCCTTCAGAACTTTTTCTACTATCTTACTTTTAGTTAAAGGCCCATATTTTTCTAGAATGTCTTTAATTACATCTTTGACCACTCCGCTCATATAACCCCATTCTGTAAGAGCATACAACCCTCTACCCACCAATACAAATCTAGGATCTTTTATGAGCTCATTATGTGTGGTAGCAACGTGAGCTTTTTTCTTGAATATTTCAGTTATAAGTTTTGCTACTTCTTTAAAGTGTATAGGAGATCCATGTCTTCTGATAACTAGAAAAGAGTAATCTCTCATCCCTTTTGCATTTATATTAGCAGAACTTGATTTGCCCCATTCACCAAGAGGATTTTTATCCATTAGTTTTGAAAGAGCCAACCATCTCTTAGCCACTTCTTCTGTTTTGTATTTATCCGATATGTCTTTCAAATGCTCTAGAAATTTTTCTACTATATCTGATTCTAGTAATATCTCATCGTCTGACAAGCCAGAATAAAGTTTTCTTATAGCTTCATGAATTTTGACTGATAAATCTTTATCTACATTCCATCTATGCTTAAACTCCGAGTCTTCTTTTTCCTTTGTAAATTCATCACCAACAACAAATAGGAAATGGATGTGATTTTGAGTAGATTTACTCTTAGATAAATATTTTAAAAGATCTTCTTCTGAAACAATTCCCCCCAGTCCAAGAATTACTTTTTTCAGTTCTTCAAACGCTGGCTTTTCTTTTTCATATTCTTTTGATTTACGGATGTTGGCAATAGAATAATTTTCTATCTGTCTTATTCTCTCACGAGTGATTTTGTATTTTTTACCTATAGCTTCAAGAGTCATTCTTTTTGTATCTGTACCCAGCCCAAAACGTCCAATGATGACGTCTCTAGATCTTGGTGAAAGTACAGCTAAAAGTTTTTTTGTAACCTGCTCTGGTTTAAAGTTTATTGGTGATTTTTCGCTCATAATTTTTTAATGTTATTACTTTATATATCTAAAAGTACAACGAATGTTCATTATTTCTATCATTATTATCAAATATAGTCAAGTAACCAATCTACTCAGTTACGAAATTGACTAAAATATCTGGAATATTAACAACTTTAAGGATTTTTTTGCCTTTTAGCCACTTTGAGACTTCTTCTAAACCCTTGACTAATTCTTCTATTTCTGATGTTTTAACACCCTTTTTAGCCCTAAATTTAGCCCTAAATTTACCGTTTATTTGGACAGCGATTGTCACCTCTGATTCTTCCATTTTAGATATAACCGCTTTCGGCCATTTTTCTAAAGAAATTGATTTTTTATTACCCAAAATAGACCACAACTCTTCAGACAGATGAGGAGAAAAAGGAGAAAGAATTTTCAAAAATACTTCAAAATCTTTTTTAGATATTTTTTTCTCTTTTTCTATTTCATTCACCAAAATCATCATGCTAGATATTGCTGTATTAAATGACATGGTTTCTATATCATCAGAAACTTTTTTAACAGTTTTATGTAGAACTGATTCCAAAGCTTTAGATGTTCTATTTCCAAAATCATAAGTATTACCTATTTTCCAAACTCTCTCTATAAATCTTCTAACTCCAACGATGTTTTCCTCGGCCCAAGATATAGACTGATCAAAAGGACCCATAAACATCTCGTAAAGTCTCAATGTATCGGCACCATAAGTCCAGACTATAGTGTCTGGGTTTACCACATTTCCCTTAGACTTAGACATTTTTTCTCCTCCTCCTGCCAAAATCATTCCATGTGAAGTTCTTTTTTTATAAGGTTCTTTAGTTGGTACAAGTTTTAAATCATATAAAAATTTATGCCAAAATCTTGAATACAAAAGGTGTAGCGTGGTATGTTCCATTCCCCCGTTATACCAATCTACAGGAGTAAAATATTTCAAATTTTTTGGATCAGCAAATTTTTTATTGTTCTTTGGATCTGTATATCTCAAATAATACCAAGAAGATCCTGCCCATTGTGGCATAGTGTCTGTTTCTCTTTTTGCGTTACCTTTACATTTTGGACATTTTGTATTTACCCACTTTGAGATATTTGCCAGAGGAGACTCTCCTGTATCTGTCGGTTCATATTTATCTACTTTTGGAAGTTTCAAAGGCAAATCTTTTTCTGGCAAAGGGACAGTTCCACACTTTTCGCAATGAACAAGCGGTATCGGTTCACCCCAATATCTTTGTCTTGAGAAAACCCAGTCACGAAGTTTAAACTTTGTAACCCATTCCCCGCCTACAAATTTTGTAATGTCTTTTTTAACTTCTTCTGAATTTCTTCCATCAAATTTTGAGGAATTTACCAAAATGCCTTCATCTAAAAAACAAGCATCTGGGAAACTAGTATTTTTTATAACTTCTTTTATTGGTAGATTATATTTCGTGGCAAATTCAAAATCTCTCTCATCATGAGCGGGAACGGCCATCACCGCTCCTGTACCATAATAAACCAAAACATAATCTGCTACCCAAACAGGAATTTCTTCTCCGTTGGCTGAATTTATAGCTTTTATACCTTTTATTTCTACTCCAGTTTTTTCTTTTCCTTCTGCTGTTCTTTCTATATCGTCTTTTTTCTTTGCTCCTGCAACATAGTCCAAAACCTCATCAAGATTATCAATTTTGATTTTTGAATTTTGATTTTTAAATTCTTCTATTAATTCATGCTCTGGAGAGAGAACAACATAAGTCGCTCCGAAAATAGTATCTGGTCTGGTAGTAAAGACTTCCACTTCACCTACTTTGACTTTTGATTTTTCAATTTTAAATTTTATTTCTGCGCCCTCTGACTTCCCTATCCAATTTCTTTGTTGAGTTTTTATTTGAGGCAAATAATCCACTTCATCCAGATCCTTGTGAAGTCTTTCTGTATATTTTGTAATAGCAAGCATCCATTGTTCCTTTTCCTTTTTTTCTACCAAAGTACCACATCTTTCACAACAACCGTTTATAACCTCCTCATTGGCCAAACCAATCTTATCCTTTGGACACCAGTTGATAATCATTTTCTTTTTATAAGCCAAACCTTTCTTATACATCTGCAAGAAAATCCACTGTGTCCATTTATAATATTTGGGATCAGTTGTGTTTATCTCTCTATCCCAATCAAAAGAAAAACCTAAAGATTTTAATTGTCTTCTAAAATTATCTGTATTTATTTTTGTGACAATCTCTGGTGGAGTACTTGTCTTTATAGCGTAATTTTCAGTGGGTAAACCAAAAGCATCCCAGCCAATAGGATACAACACATTAAAACCCTCCATTCTTCTTTTGCGAGAAATAATATCCATAGCAGTATTACTTCGGACATGTCCCACATGCAAACCTTCTCCCGATGGGTATGGAAATTCTATAAGAGAGTAGAATTTTTTCTTTTTAGATTTAGAAGGAGATTTAAATATTCCACTCTTTTCCCACTCTTTCTGCCATTTCTTCTCTATTTTTAAGTGATTATAATTCTCCATAATTTCTTTACTATACATAAAAAATCGCCTTCTTGCAAAGGCGATTTTTTATTATTTATCTAACTGAAGGCTTATAGATATCCTCATTTATTACATAAGTAAAACAAGATCGCCCTTGATCATAGGACCAGTCTGACGGAGTATTGTAATTATATTTTGTATCTATTATTGATCTACTGTATAGATTATTTTTTTCTGATTTAAAACTAAAATCCGCACATATTTCAAATGATTTTAGAGAAAGAGTACTATACTCATAAGGTTTTTCAGATTGTGGTTGATTCAAACTTACATAACCATACTGATCTTTTAATTCTGGTAGACTTTTAGGTAACTCTCCATTTATCTGCCAAAAAGAAACCACCTCAGATTGTAATTGTTGTATGTCTGAAACTTTTTGCATATCATATTTTTTTAATCTTTGTGTTTTTGGTGAACCAATCACGACAAAACCCAAAACTATAGAAAGAATCACTAGAACCAAAGAAGAAACCAACCAAACTTTTTTGGATTTTGAAGTAAGGATATCCTTTGTCTCAGAAATATAATAACCAAAAACCAAAAATAGTATGATTAAAACAGAAAAAGTTTTTAGTAAAAATCCAGATGTCAGATCTCTACCGTCTAAAAAGTAATAAAGTACTGTGACCAAACTTCCGGCAATAACTGCTCCAGAAATAAAGAGAGTTAGATAAGAAAGCCACTTTTTTATAGGTAAATCCTTTTTTTCAGGATGATCATTATAATTTTTATTTAAAAACCATTCTAAGATAGCGAAAATCGGAAAGACAATGATAAGAAATGCTACAGGAAAACTTATACTTGAAGTGGCATTGTAATAAGAATCTAGAGCCGGATAAGCGTGATTTATAATAGTAAACAGAAGATTCAAAATATTTATAACAATGGCATATAAGGCCACCATACTTCCAATGATTAAAAAGAAATCAATCGGTTTTGTTTTTACATTTTCCATAAAATTTTGTTAAGTGGATAACAAGGGTATTATACCATAGAAACTTAAATCTTAAACTCTACCTACCCATTCGATTTTCCTTCGGACAAATCTCAGGATCTCGGTTAAAAATATTGCTATATTTTGAACTCTACGACATCACCATCTTTTACTACATATTCTTTCCCTTCCGTCCTGACTAAACCTTTTTCGCGAGAAAAAAACTTGAGTTACAAGCCCTCCAGTATTTCCGGTCAGACCTTACGAATTAAATTGGAATGTACATAAATATTCTACCGCCGATGTTTTTTAATGCAAGGCTATCCCCACCCTCTTTTGCACCTTGTAGGTATCCCCGTGGCCAAGTACACCTCTGTAGGAGCTTATTGTCTGAGGCTTCGGATAACCTCTCATTTTTCTTATTATTTTCTGTTTTGTCGTAGTTCGAATAACTCGATGCTGCGGAAAGTGTACTCATCCCAGAAAATCCACACCTGACCTATACGTTTTGATATAGACTTTATTCTCATGAAGTGTGAGATGCAATTTACTATTTAGAAATTGATGGAATTTCAGCAAAACATCTTCCAGGTACTTTTTGTTCTCTGAAAGAACTGCAAAATCATCGGCATAACGTATGTAATATTTAACTCTAAGTTCTTGCTTCACATACATATCAAATTCATGCATATAAATATTTACCAGAAGCTGGGAGGTAAGAATGTATTTCTAAATCTTCAATGTGTCGCTCAAGTATTTTCATGAGTATCACCTGATCAATGCTTGCAAAGAACTTTTTAATATCGCATTTCAAAACATAACAGGTGCGAGTGTAATTCTTTGACACCTTCCCCGCGAAATACCTAAACCTATCGAGTGCTCGGTGTGTGCCTTTCCATTTTCTACAGGAGTATGAATCATAGATAAAACGGGAATCAAAATAATAATACAACTCCTTATAAATAAGGTGGTGAAGGACTCTGTCTCGAACAGTAGCTTTATGGATATTTCTTGGTTTTGGATCAGAAATATTAAAGGCAGAATATCCAGCGTGCTTGTAGGTTTTATTTTTGAGCGCGGTATGAAGTTCGACTAGGTTATCTGCCAGTTCTAGTTGAAATTTAATAACATCTCTTTTCTTCCGTTTTCCGCGCAAAAAACGATCCCACGTCGCGAGTAAATTTTCGATGGATATGATATCTTGATATTTATGAGTGAACATAAAGAGACTTTAAAGCCCCCCCCGCACAAGCCCCACTCGTTCTTGTGCGTGCAAAAGAGGCATATCAGGCATGGCATAGCCATTTGGTAAATCTAAAACGACTCGATCGCTATACAATTGGTACAAAAATTGATGACACCTTCCTTTCCATTCTTGAATTAATTTTTCGAGCATGTTTTGCATATGATAAATTTGAAAAACTTTCGATAGTGTCCCAGGCCATTGGAAAAACTGATTTATTAAAATTCTTTCTGCAGATCGGTTGGGAACATAGAATAATTGATCATACACAATATGGAGCACTTATTCTTCTCCTTGATGAAGTAGGTCGTATGCTTGGCGGTTGGAAAAAGAACATTGGTGACAAAACTCCCACTAACAAGTAGTGGGAGAAAGCAAATGAGTTGCAGAAGCAGAGGAGGCAGTTGTCGTCGTTCCAGTCGTTCTCGAAGTTGCCGAGGTTGAACTTGAAGTCCCCGTCCGAGTTGCGGTTCACGTTCGGCACCCTGTGGTTGCCGTTGGCATGGCCCACTAGCAATGTACAATACGCCTTCCATCCCACCGAGAGTAACACCAGTCACCCCCTGTATTTTATTTGGAGTATAAAAACTCTCCAGCGTATTGCACCGACTTATTTGTTTTTTTCATAAAAGGCTGCACTCGCTCACAAGGCGTACCCGATGAACCTCTCACAGATTCCCTTTACGAGAATTCGATGGCATGAAGCCGTAGCCGCATACGCATCTAATATCCGAAAAATAGTATAGCAGAAATATTTATATAAAAAAATTGAGCCCCCGCGTTAGCTAAGGGGCTCAAAGAGTCTAAGGATCGAAGATCAAGCGAAGCGACTAAGCGTCTAAGCGCTATTCGTCGCAGAAGCAGAGGAGGCAGTCGACGTCGCGCCAGCCGAGCCCGAAGAAGCCGAGGTCGAACCTGAAGTCCCCGTCCGAGCGGCGGCTCACGCGCGGCACCCTGCGGTAGCCGTGGGCATCCTTCCAGAGAGCGTCTTTCTCATCGAAGGAAACTGACGACCGATTGACCGGCAGTTCCTCTTTCTTCTGCTCCCAGACGAGCGATGCTCCCTGAGCGCCGACGAGAATGGCTTTCTCCGAACGGAGCTTGGCCATGCAGTCTTCGGACGTGACCGTCTCCTTGATCTGGAAGACCTTCACCTTGAGCTTGCGCCCAGCCTCGAGTTTCGTCGTGGCCTTGGCGTAGTTCTTGTCGGTGATGGCATCGTTGTAGTAGTAGAACGCCTTGCGGTGTTCCTTACCGAACGAGTCCAGACGCTTGGAGTGATCGTAGCCTTCCGGCACGACGATCTCGAAGGTGTTGACCAGTTTGAACCGGTCGTCTATCTGCGCTCCGCCCATGAGTGCGGCGTACATGGCTTTCGCCTGCTTGTTGCCACGGGAGTTGACCACTCGCTGAACCAGGTCAGCGTCGAAGCCAGCCTTGTCGAGGACCAATGCAAACTCGTGCATCGCTCCACAGCTGAGGTCACACACACTTTTCGTGCTCATGACACCCCTTTCAAAATCTTAATGCAGGTTTGAATTTAGGCCTTTAGGCCTAACCTGCACATCTACCTATATTATATCAAATCTTAGTCTTTTTGTCAACCTATTTTAAATTCCGAAATCTAACTACTCCTTCGATTTTCCTTCGGACAAATCTCAGGGCATTTGAACTCTACGCGCCGAAATTTTCTTGATGGGCAAATTTCGGCATCTCCGAGTTCAAAATATAATACCTTACGGCATTATATTTTGAACTCTACGACATCACCGTCTTTTACTATGTATTCCTTTCCTTCTGTTCTGACCAAACCTTTTTCGCGAGCTACAGCATATGATCCAGACGAAAGTAAATCGTCACAATAAACAACTTCGGCTCTTATAAACTTATCTTTAAAATCTGTATGTATCGCCATACCTGCCACCGGTGCAGTCGAACCTTTTTTTATTGTCCAGGCTCTTGTTTCATCTTCTCCTGTTGTAAAGTAAGTCATAAGGTTTAAAAGTTTGTGACCTTCTTTTATAAGATTATCTATTCCATCATCTTTTCCTCCAAGCTCCACTCTAAACATTTCTTTTTCTTCGCCTTCCAAATCTTTAAGCTCATTTTCTATATTTGCATCCACCACTACATAGTGAAATTTATTTTCTTCAAAAAATTTCAAAAGTTTTTGCCATCTGTCGTCATTTAACTCATCCAGATTTTTTCCACCAGCTTTTTTGTTCAAAGCATACATAATAGGTTTAAAAGTCAGAAGGTTTAAATTTTTCACTACAACCCTTTCTTTTTCATCCAAATCAAGCTTTATAGCCAACTTACCTTCTCCCAAATGGCTTTTCATTTTTTCCAAAACTTCATTTTCAAAAATAGCTTGCTTGTCTCCTCTTTTCACATCTCTACCCAAGCTTCCCAATCTTTTTGTTACAACTTCTTCATCCGCAATAGTAAGTTCCAAATTTATAACCTCGATATCTGATACAGGATTCACTTCATTATGTACGTGAATAATATTATTATCTTCAAAAATCCTAACCACCTGAACAATAGCATCTGTTTCTCTTATGGCACTTAGAAATTGGTTTCCTCTGCCCACATCCTGACTCGCTCCTTTTATAAGGCCAGCAATATCCACAAATTCCACAACCGCCGGAATAGTTTTTGCAGATTTTGAAAGTGTAGAAAGTTTCCAAAGTCTTTCATCTGGTACAGGCACAATACCGACAGATGGATCTATGGTACAAAAAGGATAATTCTCTGCTGGAACAGATTTTTTAGTTAAAGCATTAAAAAGTGTGGATTTCCCCACGTTCGGCAGACCAACTATGCCGATTGAAAGTGACATATTTTAAAGATATATGAAAAATCACCGTAAATCAAATTCAATTGTTATTTCGTTTTTTGTGTTTTTATCTTTTTCTTTATTTATTATCCAACCTGTATTTAAAAACATTTTAAGAGATCTTTCATTATGTTCTTGAACATTACCATAAACTTTTTTAACTCCATTTTTTCTACAGAAATCCAAAAAATATAAAATGAATTTTTTACCAACACCTTGCCCACGATAATCTTTATGAACTGTTATTTGTTCTAAGTACCAATTATCAAAATCTTCTTTGTATTTATTATCCCATCCTAAAAATCCGATAATTTTTTGATCGAGCTCGTAACACAAAAGCTGTTCTTCAGATATTCTTTTCACGATTATTTCTTTACTTTCTTGTTGTGCCTTTTCGTTAACATCTCTAATAACATCCATTATTTCACTCAAATCTTTTATTTTAGCTTTTCTTATCATTGTTATAGATATTTTTTAATTCTATTGCTCTTTTTATTATATGATCCCCTACCTCACCCCAATCAAAATATTGTTTGTAATCCTTTGGATCTATTAGTTTTATTTCTGTTATATCTCCATCGGGATCTGAGACAAAATCTCCATATGGTTCAACTATACAAAATGAACGAGTTTGTCTAACTATTCTATCTGGTTCATAAATATCTTGATATCCTATTAGTTCTTGATACAAAACTTTCATATTGGATTCTTCTTTTACTTCTCGCGCAGTAGCTTCTTCATAGGTTTCTCCTGGTTCTATTCCTCCACCTGGCAAAGTCCAGTACCCTTTGTCTTTTGCATACACAACCACAATTTTGTCTTTATAGAAACAAAAACCATGGACCCCTTGTAATATTCTACCTTCAAGATTATCCAAAGGATTATCTTCTTTATAAATAACATCTAAAACTTGATCAGAACGATTTGTTAGAGTTGATTTAATTTCCATATTTAAAATTATACCCTATTTATCTGTTGCTAAAACTATTTTATTTTATTTAAAATATCTTCAGCAATTTCGGCTGGAGTTTTATTTGTATCGACTTCTACAAAATCCTTAAGCTTTGCCATCAAATATTTCTTCTGTTCCAAAATAAAATCCTGCTCGTCTTCTTTTTTGGCAAAGTGATTGTTGGTTCTAGTATTCAATCGATGTCGCACCACTTCATCAGAAGCGTTTAATACAAAAACTTTATCAAACTCTTTTGCTACATCTTCTATATTTTCTGAAATAGCAGAGACAAAAACATCTTTATCTTCTCTGATGCAAGAAAGGAGTTTTTGTAGCGTGGAGATATCACAATACCAACCGTGCAAATTGAGCCACTCTGTATCTCTTCCATCTGGACCATATTCTGTGACCTCTTGTGTTTCTTTATTCTTCCAATGACAAATGCCAGTAGCATCCAAATCAATAGCAACAACTCCATGTTTTTGTATCTCCGCTAGAGCTGTCGTCTTGCCTGTCCCTGCTATTCCTGTAATTAAAATTTTCATAAATTAATTATGTACATCAAAATTAAACGACTCAAGCATTTTTATTGCGGTCTTCACTCCTTCCGGATAGGTGGTGCTATCAATTAAGTAATGGATAACTATTTTTTGGCCAGCCAAGTTTTCAGTAATTACATAATTGTAGGTTTGGCCGTCTCCCAAAGTGTACCCTCCAGTTGAATGTGTAAAACCATCTGTGAGAGTAAACGTATAAGCTGTTTTACCAGCAAGCATAATTTCTTTCATCTCCCCAACTTCAGGAGTTAGATATGGATCAGGAACCGTTTGTAAATTTCTTACATTTTCAGCATACGATTTAAGGTCTTGAGAAAATAGCGCCTTTTTAGCTGCCATCATTTGGACCGCTTGCGGCCCATCCTTTACTATACTTTTCTCTACTTCAGGACCAAAGTAATCTACGTCTATACTAAAGAGTGTAGTTTTTCCCGGAACACCAAAACTTATATTCTCCTCATCGGATAGGTCAGTTCCACTGTATTCATTATTCGAATTTGGTTTTGAAATGAGTGATGGGTATGAAAGAGAATAGCCATACGCCTTATTTTCAAAAGTTTGCCAGTCCAAATTAGGCTGTGACCAGAGTTTCCAAACAGTCAATACTACGATGACAACTAAAATTAGAGGGACTACTTTTTTCATAACTGTATATTACTCAAAATTTAGGTAAAAAGAAAGCCGCCCAGAGAGCGACGGCTCTCCTTGGCGGCGAATGTTAATAGAACATGATTTTTTACCTATGTGCTAGTCGCGTACCAATCCGCGAAGCTACCCGCATCAGGACCCCTATAACTGCAAATGTCACCCAGAGTCCAAGAACAAATATTAATGCTCGACCGATTGACATCCGTCCTTCCGTGATCTCGATCAGCAGAATCATAGCTAACAAGAAGCTGAACATAATGGGCATACCAAGATCGTAGAGATCGAATGTGAATAGGTTGTGGGGATATTTGAGTGGAACTCGGATAGCCATCATAAACCAGCCGATTATATTTACCCCTAAAGATATCCAAAACAAGGTCTTATCTTGAGAATTAGTGAAGGTTAGGCCTCCCATGAGACCGAGTGAGAAAATCGCTAGGCCACAAAAATTGATCCACAATATGACAGGCGGAACTTTTATTTCATGATTCATCCTACTTTCTCCTTTCACCTGATCTCACAAATTTGAAATCTATCTGGGCAACCGCCTTCTTTCGGACGAAAGCCAACCATCCTACACTCAACGCCGTTCCCTTTTAGGATGTCGTTGATGGTAGACTGATGAGATACACCCTCTTCGTGACTAATGTGTCCATGTTTCTTGATACGCAAGAGAACTTCCTTTAACTTTTTGTCTCCTGCACGCTCAGGGTTATCAGAGAAGGCTCGTAAGGAAAAGACTTTCTTCCAGAGAGCTTCCGAAACAATTTCGGATTTGACGAGATCGAAGTGCTTCATTTGAGTGATCTTGTGATCACTATCTGCCGTCACTTCAAGTTGTCCACGCTCAATTGTTATCGTAATTTTGAGCTTGGTACATGGATCCAGTATTTTGAGTAGCTGGTCCGAATCCAAAGTTTCCAACAAAGACTCTACTAGAATCTCCACTTTCTTGGTTTGTGCCATTGTACCTCCGCCAACATTCAACCATATTTTAGTAAACCTTGCAATATTTAAATAATAGAAAGGGTGGTCATCTCTGACCACCCATAATGTTTTGACTCTAAGCAAATGTTGTTTCATCTTTCGCAATAATTCCCTCCCATGGATTTACACAATCAATGAGAGTTTTGCCTGCCGCATTGTAGATAGTGATCGAGCAATTCGGATTATCCAAATTCTCTTTGATGTGCAGAAATTCCTCAACACTTAATCCCTTCCAATATTTTTGGAAAACCTGCGACCATCTCCCATGACAGACGATTAAGTCACATCCGAGAGCTTCCCCATATGAATTAGCTGGAGAACCTTCACGAAGCAGAAGCTCGCTCTCGACGAAGCTCCGAATCCGAAGCTCAACATCAGGACAGCTCTCTCCACTCGGAGCTCGATAATGATAATACCCCGCGCGCTTGCGAAGCCGGACTTGGTCTGGATACCTCTCTCCAACTTCCTTCTTGGAAAGCTCGTGAAAAATCCCGTCCCATTTTTCATCGAGCCTCGAATCAGTAATAGGAGTTATCTGCACCCCGAGTTGTTGCAAGATAATCGCAAGAGTTTCCTCTGTCCGAATAAAAGTGGACTGAAATGCTCTGATCACCCGGTACTTTCTCTGCTGTTTAATAAATCCTTTGAGGTATTCTCCAGCCAGCCTAGCTTGTTCTCTTCCTATGGGAGTGAGCGGGTATTGATGGTTTGGAATATCAAGCGCCGCACGCTCGTCTTGAGACATGGTGTTACCGATAGATTCGGCATGTCTTACGAAAATGACATCATTTTGAAACAGCATGTTCACCTCTTTCCAGAGTTAATTTAACTCAAAGTTGGATAAAAAGAAAGCCACCCTATTGGAGTAAGGTGGCTAGAGTTACAGCGGTTTTGTTATTAAATTCTTTAATCGGGATAATCAAGACTCGATGAATACCGATTTCCAACGAAGTATAATCGCTTACTTGAATTGAAATCTTACTAAGTTCAAAGCCTGCCGAAGTAAGAAGTTCAATGACTTTCCTCTGGGCAGATTTTTTAAGTTCTTTGTTTGACACTCCCTCGTGTGGGATTTCTACATACCCGAGAGTCAAAGATCCACGAGTTGGTGTTTCAATAGAAACTAAAAAGGTCATTGTTTAATCCTCTTATAGCGACCAACATGATACCCTCCACAAAACTGACAACGATAGGCATGGTATCTCCTACCAAGCTTTCGTGCGTGGGCATGGGCAATATCAACGTCAGTATGTCTTATTTTGCCCTCACAACTTCGACGTCTGATCCGACGTTTGCTCGACATAATATACCTCCTTTCTGTAAAGAATAGAAACACATTTTAATAAACATTGCAATAGAAGAAGTTTTTTTACTTCAAAATTTCAAAAGTACAATCCGTGCTTTTAATATTTTTCAAAAAGTTTTTACAAAACTCTTCCCTTTCAGTATCTTTCATCAAGTCTGGCGCGAAAATTTTAAGATTCAAAGGATACAAAGTAAAAACATCTTTACTCTCCCCTAGTACAGCACCTACACCTAAACCTTTTGTTGTGTCTCCGAAGTTTTGATCAAAAACAAAATTTCCTAAAGAATAAAATACTGCTTTGTTTTTATAAATCTCTAAGGGCTGTATGACGTGAGGATGGTGGCCAATAATTAAATCTGCTCCATTGTCTATAAGTTTATATGCAATATTTTTTTGAGAAATATCTTCTACAAGTTCATACTCCTTGCCCCAGTGAATAAAAACTACAACAAAATCATTTTCTGTATCTAGCCTAGAAACAAGAGGATAAAAGCTTGAGACAGAAACAGGAGCGGTGGTTTCATCTATCCCAACAAAAGCTACTTTTTTATTATTTATATTCTTTACAATAAAACTATCTTCCAAAGTCCTTCCCCCAACAAAATCAATCTGGGGTTGAGACAAATAATTTTTTGTACTTTCAAAACCTTCTAGCAAACAATCATAACTATGGTTGTTTGCGATACTTACCATATTTACTCCAATACTTTTCAAAATGTTCGGCGTAGTAGAAGCAAACTGAAAGTTATAGAGCTTTTGCTGACATAGACTCCTATCTATCTCTATTATTGGACCTTCGAGATTTACTTTTATGATGTCATAGTCTGAAAACAAGCTCAGATCTTTTTTTATATATTCAAAAGGATCTCTTCCGCGGTTTTCAATAATATTTCTTACACCCCTATCAAACATAGTATCTCCAAAAGCTAAAATAGAAACTTTGTTTTCTCTAACCAAAGGAATTTCCAGATCTTCAAAAGAAAATTTTTCGGTGTTTTTGAAAGTAAAAAATAATACAAAAACAAATACCAAAAGTATTACAAATATTAGCCAGATTTTAAAATTTTTCATTTGTTTGATTATACCACCAAAAGAAAACCCCATCCCGATAAACGGAATGAGGTTATAATTAAAAAGTTCTAAAAGGATGAACTGTAAAAAGATTCTAGCATCAATTCAAACCCAGCATCGAAAGACTTTGCATCGACTGGAACCAAAGATGCACAAGTGAGCTCCTTATGAAGCAGTGTCATGAGGTACCGAGCCATAACGCTCTGACCTCTTTTTTCTGCCTCTAGAAACTCGTTATTAACAACGTTGACTTGTATTACACCTTCTTTAGATGTCCTGGAGTGCCACCTGAACCTGTCTGTTTCTGGATCAGGATGTATAAACTGAATACCAAGACCTTCAGAAAAATCGACAATCTTGGTTTTCTGTTTGCCTGTCCCTCCAGACAGCCTATTTCTTTCACTCTCCTTTTTCTGCTCTTTGAGAGCATCTGGAGCAAGATTAGGTCGATCGGTTTTCTTTTTCGATGTAGCAGTTTTTTTAACTCCAACATCTTCAGATCCAGCACCCTGATCTTTTGGATCAACTGACCTAAAGATCGTGGCTCTAAGTTGGGGTGGAATCAATGTAGAATTCTTTTGAAAATGTGCTCGCATTGTTTTCAGAACACCTTCAGCGATTCGCTTCCAACGTTCCTGCCTGTCCGCCTGTTCAAACTGCTCTATAATCGGTCTAAGAACATCTTCAGCAAAAGTTGTAACAGCTTCTACAAAATATTTAAGATCCTCGTCTTGATTGAAAGCACTCCGAGCACCGTTTACGGTGCAGAACCCCAATCTTATCTCTCCCTCAAAGTATCCCTTTGAGAACAGGTGCTCCACACGATCTGGGAGAATCTTCATTTTAAAGAAGTTTCCCAGAGGAATAGAGTAGACACCTTGGTGTCTCACTAGAATAGAAGGATGCTGAATAGGAGTGGGATTATGAAAGAAAGCAAAATCAACAAACCCTTTTGGAGTATCTTGACTTACCACTTCCATTTCCGCACCACGATACTTAACAGGCTTAACCAAGAATTGTTTTGTTTTGTTTTTAAAGTCGCAATAAGAAACCCTCAGCTCAATATTTCTCATACGAAGCTTAACATTGAAAGCTTCTTTTAAGGTCTTCTCAATTACTTCCTCGTTACCCAACTGCTTTAGTGTCACTTCTGACACACCGATCAGTCGGAGAAGTGATTTGGCCTCAAAAGGACAGTCTCTATCTATTTGTTTTATTGGTAGTTCCTCAGCATACAAATTGATATCATTACCTTTAATCAGTTCCTTTTTATTGAAAGTGTATAGAATAAAAGGTTGATTTCCTTTCTTGCTAATAAACTGCCATTCTTCAGCAACAGAAAGTCCAGCCAAATTACCAATTCCTTTACAACCCATTTTATCAGGATCATTTCTTTTTGAAGAGAGTCCGATATTATTGAATTTCTCTTCAATTTCTTGTCTGGTAGCACCACCGCCATTATCGTAGATCTTAATAATCCCACGAGTACAATGGATTGAAATAAATATTTTTGTGGCCCCTTCATCTATTGAGTTCTGGACAGCCTCTCTAACTATTTCGAAACCACTGCCATAGTTTTGAGAAAGTAATCCAATTACATTTCCCATATGCATCTTAACCGGAATTGGGGTTAGTTCAGTGATTGTTGTAGACATTTGTCACTCTCCTTTCTTCCAACGCGATTTCCAATGCCCGCTCTCCTGTCATTGCTCGAGTGAGATCAAGGAAATTTCTCCAAAGCCCACCAAGTGATTCTCGAAACTTATCTCGTTCTGTGGGAGAAGCTGCAATAAACCACTGCAAAGTATCAGAAAGAGCCACAATACCATGACGTCCAAGTTCGATTCTCATCAAAACCTGAACATCATCTTTTCGGTTAACTGCTGGCTTATGTTGATTAGAAACAGGCATAATAACCGAAAAGGGAATCCCTTCAGTATCTGAAGTAGAAGTAAAATTATTATCCTCCGAAAATATCATCGGATAATCATTCATTATCTTCTGCCGACTTTCTTCATTTTTAAGCTTGCCATTTGCCCAAAATTGGACTGTTTCCCTTGGCTTACCGATGGACCTGGCTAGACCAGCTATCGTTAAACCGTTTGAAGAAGCGTATCTTCTGATAGCTTCTGCAAATTCTTGTGCTGTTTTGATTTCCATCAGTCATTCTCCTTTCCAATTAGAACCAAGAGGTGGTCGCGAAGACTTCTTTTTTCAGAGATAGTCTTCTCTAAATCTTCCTTCTTAATCCTAAGACTTTCAATTTTGGCCTGAACACTTAAGATCTCAATCTCCAGATTCTCTAGAGCCTCACCAAACGTTGTTGTTGGTGAAAACTTTTTTGAATCTGAGATATTGTTAGTTGAAAGTTTTACAGTCGGAGTCTCTTTTTGCATCTGAGACTCTTTATTTTTTGGGGGAAGAAAGACAATCAAGGCTCCTTCTCCTCTTTTATTGTTCACTCGCCTAATCAGACCTTCTTTCTCGAAACGAGTAAGTATCCCATACACTTGAGCACGAGGAACTCCTGTTTCTTCCGAAGCCTTGTCTGCACACCTTGCTGTGAACAAAAGTTCGCTACCGACCCTTTCTCTCTGGAGAAAGGACCATACTTTGGACTTGTTTTCACCAGATGCAGCTTTTTGTCGCTGACCCTGTGGAGAACCTTCTTCTTGGTGAATCATTGAATCCTCCTTTTTGACTCTTACAAAGATCACAAAAGCCTTAAGTTGTAGGGCTTTTGTCCACTAACAAATATACATAAAATTGACCCAATGTCAATATTTACAGACAGAAAATTTTGTTTCTTCTACATTATTTTTTTCAACTCCTCTTGGTATTTTTTAGCCACAGACATACTTGCCTCCATTTGGCTTTTGCCTGTTTTCATTTCTGCTTGAATTTCTGTGCCCATTTTCTGAAAAAGTTCGGGGTTTTTTTCTATCATCGCTATCATTTTATCTTGCTCCGCTTCTGGAACACCTTTCATCTGTGCTTTAAGCATTTTTTTCATTAAGAATGTTTTTATAGACATATTTTTTATATTTAAATTATACCGATTACTATAACCTATGATATAATTTTTTCAAAGCCCCACTAACCGAAAAAGAATGAAAAAAAAGAGAAAAAGCAAAATTCTAAATGGTATGCAATGGAAAACAATATTGGCTTTATTTATCCTAGCCGTATCCGGGTTTTCATATTTATTTTTTAATTATGGTTTTTCCTTAAAAGATATGGCTAACTTATCTTTTTACCAAAACCTAGCAAATCCTTCCGTCAGGATAATAAGAATTCAAGAAGGCCTCAGAAAAGAGCAAGTAGCTGAGATAGTTGGAGAAGAATTGAATTGGAATAAGAAGGAAAAAGAAGAATTTCTAAGTGCTCATATCGCTCTAGATATATCTGACCCAGAAGGATATTTTTTTCCAAAAAGCTATATGATACATAAAGACGAAGATCCCCTATCTGTCGGGGATAAAATGATCCAAGAATTTAAAGACGCCACAGGCTCAATAAAAAAGAGAAAAAGCTCTCAAATAATAAATGAAGATACTGCTGTAAAAATAGCTTCTATCATCCAAAGAGAAGCTGGTGGTAAAAGTGATATGAAATTGATCTCTGGAATTATCTGGAACAGACTTTTCAATGGTATGCGTCTACAAATAGATGCTACACTCCAGTATGCAAAAGGAAATGAAAAAGATGGTTGGTGGCAAAGAGTGGACTCAAAAGATAAATTTATTGACTCACCTTACAATACTTATAAATACTATTCACTTCCACCTAGTGCTATATCAAACCCAGGTTTGGCTGCACTAGAAGCTGCTTTCAATCCGCAAAAGACAGACTGTCTATATTATTTGCACGACAAAAACCAAAAAATCCATTGCTCTAAAACATACGAAGAACATAGAAAAAAAATAGATTTGTATTACTAGTTAATTTCCTTCCGGATTCATACCTTCTTTGTATATAAAAGGTGTTATATTCTTTAAGTTTTCTTCTATAGGAGAAATAAAGCCCCATTCTGCCAAGACTTCTCCAGTGGAAATAAAAACAGTCTGATCTCCTGCTATACAATCCAACAGAATTCTCTCGTAAGCTGGTAAGCTGTCTTCTCTAGGCACACTAAAGACAACCCGAAGACCGTCTTTAAACACGACCACTATTTCTGTCACATTTGCACACAAAGCCTTGCCAGAAGAAAGAACAAAAGGCACACACTCAAATCTAGGATCATTTAAATATGCAGTAAGTCTAAAAAAGGTTTCTGTCTTTGAGTCCTTTGAAACTCCCGGTTCAGATAAATAACCTTCATATTGACCTTCTTCTATCTTATCTTTTTTAAAATCTAAAGGTTTTAATTTTCTTAAAATATCTGCTCTAGATTTTTGAATATTTTTTGGATTATTGTCTTTTGGTATATCCATAGCTACAAGCGCGAGCATTTGAAGTATGTGATTTTGCCCAACATCTCTAAGTGCTCCTACACCATCATAGAAATTGCCTCTGTTTCCGACCTTAGATTTCTCATAAACCTTTATATTTACTTCTTTAATATATTCTTTTGTCCATTTGCTCGACAAAGTCTCATCACGACGATATAAATCAATAATCTTGTGTAGAGATTCTTTAGCTAAATAATGGTCTATCCTATATATCTGTTCTTCTTTAAATAATTTTTCCAGTAAAACATCAAGTTCTTTAGCAGTATCCAGATCTTTCCCAAAAGGCTTCTCCAAAAGAATACGAGTAAAACCATCCTCTCCCCCACAAGGAATAGACAGACCTACGTCTGATATATTTAAAGCAATTCTTTCGTAAAAATTTGGAGGGGTGGATAGGTAAAAAAGTTTATTGGTACAACCTCCATGAGCCTTGTCTATATCACTTAAATGTTTTCCAAGTTTTATATATGAGCTCGGATCATCAAAATCACCCTGGACATAAGAAAATTTTTCTAAAAACTCAGGATTAAGTGTTCCTTTTAAATCCTTTACTACAAAATTTTTTATTTCCTCATTAGTAAATTCTCTACGAGAAAAACCTACTATGCTAAAATCTTTTGGTAGAATAGATTTCTTATACATATCATAAAGAGCGGGTAAGATCTTTTTCTGAGACAAATCCCCTGTAATTCCAAACAAAACGAGTGTTGTAGGCTCCAATTTCATATTTCCATTTTATCATAGCCAAACAGATTTAAATATGATAGTTTTGTATCAGAAAGAGGACAAAATGCAAGACAGTACAAGAAAGCTCTTAAAAAGCCCTCTACGAGACTTAGGGTTAGAAGTAAATTTCTATTTACTTCTCAAAAAGTGTCAAGTTGTAGAAGTCGGCGACTTAGGAGAAGTCGATTGGAATGATCAGGGTTACTTGAAAAGCAAGGGAGTGAAAATTTCTGCAACCAAAATGCAAATACTCCAAAAAAAACTCTCTGACTTCCTGGGCAAAGAAGTGATTCTAGGAAACAACTAAAAACCCTAGAATTTGATTCACTCATTTTCTGTAGGTAACCGCACGCAAGAAGGAGGCAAATCCGCATGAAGTATGCGTCTGAACGGAAAGAGCTTGGGTTAATCTTGAGAAGATTCCGTGAACAGTCTGGGTTAAAGAGACCAGATTTAGCAGAGATCTCTGGTCTCAAGGTCAAGGTTATCATTAACCTTGAACACGGTGTTAGAAATCCTAGGAGGTGTGATTTCAAAAAGGTGGTTCGGTGTTTGGAGCTCCCCGCCGATGCAAGAGAGAAAGTGGGACGGCTCCTAGGGATCATTTTCCCTCGAAAGAGAGCAAGGTTCTACTTGCACATTACGGTTCTACGACAACGGAACCGTGTATATTGCAATCGTAATGCCAGATAATAAACGGCTCCCCGTCACATGACTGGGGAGCCGTATTTTTAATTATTTTATTTCACACGTACCACAAGAGTACTTCTTGTATTTCTAGTTCACTTTGTTCACAAGAAAACAATGTTGCTCACAAAAAACTATCACAGGTCTTCGAGTCCTGATGTAGAGCAATATAGGACTCTGCAGGAGTCTCTCCTTCGAAATTTTTTCGTCGTCACTCAAAAATTTCTGGGCACCAGTTTGCCGACAAGCCCTGCTGGGCTCGTAAACCGACAAACTGTTCGAGTCCCTGACGCAGAATCTCCCAGACTCTGCTTAGGGTACACAAAATCCACCTTTCGGTGGATACTATGTGGACCCTACAGGACTCGAACCTGCCACCCCATCATTGCAAATGATGTGCTCTACCAGATGAGCTAAGGGCCCAATATTTATATACAAAACTAAACTTCTAATTAATTGCAAATGATGGTCACAAGTATTTTTCTGCTGAAAAATCTTCCGACCCCACCTCGTGCCGCCGCACTCCGGTCTTGCGGTTGGGTCCCAATCCCAACCTCACTCTACCAGATGAGCTAAGGGCCCAATATTAAACTAATCTAACAGACTTTCAAACCTTTAGATTATTTACGATAAGCTAAGGTCATAAAACAACCAACAAAACTATTTTACACTATTTTTTACTCAAAGCAAGAGATAAGACATGGTGTATAAATTCTTTGAAAGACAAGCCAATAGACTCTAAAGATTTTGGTAACAAAGATTTTTTGGTCAATCCCGGCACTGTGTTTACTTCTAAAAAATAAACCCCTCTTTTAGGAGAAACAATAAAGTCTGATCTAGAAAAATGAGACAAAGCCATATTTCTATGGACCAGCCTTGAAGCTTCTTCTACTATTCTAGACTCTACATTAAACAAAGTTGTGGGATAAATAATAGAAGTATCTGGTGCGTAGCGAAGTCCATAAGTCCACACAGGAGTATCTTTTTGATATAAGACTTCTACCGGAGGAGTGACATACTCTTTTTGATCTCTAAAGTCTTGTATGACAGTACAAGTTATCTCCTTGCCTGAAATATATTCTTCTACTAAAGCTGAACTGTAAACAGAAAAAATAGCCTCTAGTGTAGAAAGTAGTTCAGGAAGACTTTGAACCAAGTAAAGGCCATGGGAAGACCCAGAAGAAACAGGTTTTACAACTAGTGGATGCGGAATATTTGAAAATGCTTCATAGGCCTTGTTCTTTATATCATCTTCCCTCTTTATGACAATATATGTTGGAGTTTTTATTCCTAGTTTATTTACCAAATCTTTTGTCATAGATTTGTTCATAGATATAGCAGAAGCAAACTTTGATGAACCTGTATAAGGTACTCCATAATAAGAAAGTAGGTCTTGGATCTGGCCGTCTTCACCATAAACACCATGCATAGCGTTGAAAACAACATCAACATTTTTCAAGATCTTGTCTGGAGTTCTTTCAAAACCATTCATATGCCAAAGACCTTCTTTTGATATAAAAATATCCAAAGGCTGGTGGGTTTCTTTTAGCTTTTCCAATACATAAGAGCCACTCTGAAGTGATACTTCATATTCGGGAGAAGGTCCTCCGCGCAAAACACCTATTTTCAAGTCTTTAGGTAAAACAATCATTGTAGGCTAATTATACACTCCGTTTAAATATAAAAAAAGAGCGTTTAATGACCGATTATTTTATTTCTAAGTTTTGTGTGAAATCTTATTGCATACCTATGAACCTCAGAGTTTGATATTAAAATCTCTTTCTCATACTTGAGCCATTTTTTATCACCCAATATTTCTCTAGGTTTATGCCTTTCATCTTTTACCACAGAAACGACTGGAATCCCCAACCCATTTTCCTTTAAAACTTTCTCGGCGACATTTTTCTGAGCTACACCTCCATCTATCACAATCAGATCTGGAAATCTCCATTCTATGTGAGCCAATCTCCTAGACAATATCTCAGCCAAAGCCTTTGTATCATTTACACCAGAATTATCTTTTATTTTAAATTTTCTATAGTCAGAAAGTTTTATTTCACCATCTTCTAAAACAGACATACCTCCTACAACATTTTTACCACTCATATGAGCAATATCGTAACTCTCTATTCTAAATGTCTCGGTATCCTTTAAAGATGTATTTTCTTCTTTGATAAGAGATATGTCTTGGATATGTTCTAGAGTATATAATGTCTTTTTTATTTTCTGGGCTTTTTCAAACTCTTTATTTTTTGCAAAATCCTTCATTTGTTTTTGCAAACTTTTCACCAGTTTCTTTTTATCACTTTCAAAAAATAAAATAATATTTTTTATTATATTTTGATATTCTTTTTGGTTTATCTCACCAGAGCAAACTCCCGGGCACAAACCTATCTGCCTATTAAAACAAGCTTTAGGTTTCTGAGCGGGCTTCAATTCGGAAGCCGGAATACATTTGTCTCTAAAAGGAAAAAGTTTTCTAACTATCTTCATAGCTTCTTTCAATTGGCTACCATTTGGAAAAGGTCCAAAAGAATAAGCAATCTTGTAATCGGATTTTGCTTCAGTCAAGACATTCTTTTCAATCTCTCTACCTCTGAAAATTAAAACTCTAGGAAATTCTTCTTTTATAATAACAACAAAATTAAAACTCCTGTTATCTTTTTCTTTTATATTTGCTTCAGGCTGGTATTTTTTTATCAGGTGAGCTTCCAAAACCAAAGCTTCCAAAACAGAGTCTGTTTTTATATGATCTATCTTTTTAAATAGAGAAAGCATCTTGGATATAAGAGGACTTCGGGTTTCTACAATATCTTTATTGAAATAACTTCTAACCCTATCCTTTAAAGATGTGGCTCTACCAACATACAAAATTTTATTTTTTAAACCACGGAAAATATAGACTCCCGGAGAATCTGGAAGGTCTTTAAAAAACTTATTCATTGACTTAGATTTGCGTTGACTTTTCATATTTATTATGATATTATCATACACGGAGGTTCATTGCAAAATGGACAATGTAATTCAAGGGCACCCAGAGATATCTTTCAAAATATCTTTCTGGGCGTTGATTATGATGGTAGTGATTCTTTTTTTGGCTCTGGTTCTACCTGAACCATACACAAACACACTTTTCAAACTTTCCGCCTTAGTGGCGGTAGTGATACTCTATTTCCGGTCTAAAAGAAACTGGGATAGATGGAAAGGATTCCATCAGAAATTTCAGACAAGAGCATGAGGAAAGGAGTAAAAATGACAGACCAAGAATTTTTGGATAGCCAAATGGACCGATACATTGAGGAAAGCCGGGCGGGCAACAAACTCGCTGCTTTGCTGGTTATACTCGTCAGTATAGCCATCCTGTCAGCAATTTCTCTCCCATTTATTCTGTTGTTTTTCTAAAGATGACAGAAACCAACCATCAAAGCGCGCTTCGCAAGAAGTCGCGCTTTTTTCTATGACAAATTCTTTCTATAAGCTCTGTACTGTTTTAAAGCTTTCTTAAGATATTTGCCTGTATAACTATTTTCATTATTTGCTACTTCTTCCGGAGTGCCTTTGGCCACAAGTTTTCCTCCACCTACTCCCCCATCTGGACCAATATCTAAAATAAATCAGCTGATTTTATAAGATCCATATTATGTTCAATAACCAAGACAGTATTTCCCTTGTCTACAAGTTTTTGAAGAATTTCTATAAGTTTCTTAACATCTTCATAATGTAGACCTATGGTTGGTTCATCCAAAAGATAAATTGTTTTTTGAAGATGTGGCCTATATAACTCACTAGAGATTTTTACTCTTTGAGCTTCCCCCCCAGATAAAGTTGTAGCAGATTGACCAAGTTTTAGATATCCAAGACCAACTTCATTTAAAGTTTTCAACCTATCATATATAGCTGGAATATCTTCAAAAAAGTTAAGGGCTTCTTCCACGGTCATCTCCAAAACCTCAAAAATATCTTTCTTTTTATATTTCACTTCTAAAGTTTCTTTCATAAACCTCTTTCCCTTACAAACATCACAAGGCACATAAACAGTCGGTAAAAAGTGCATTTCAACTTGTATTTCACCATTACCCTGACAAGTCTCACATCTCCCACCTTTGACATTAAAAGAAAACCTACTAGCTTTCCAACCACGAGCTCGGGCTTCTGAAGTTTCAGCAAATAAATCCCTCACAAAAGTCCAAGCCCCAGTGTATGTAGCTGGGTTTGACCTAGGTGTTCTACCTATAGCAGACTGGTCTATTAGTATTGATCTACCCAAATATTCCGTGCCAGTAAAAGATTTGCAGTTGAAAACCTCAGCTGTACGATATTTTCTTTCAAAACGAGCTTGAAGATTTTTGTTTAAAATTTCATAAACAAAAGAAGATTTACCTGAACCTGAAACACCGGTGACGGCAATAAACTTACTTAGGGGAACTTCTACATTTAAATTTTTTATATTAAAAATATTTCCACCTCTTATGATTATCTCTCCTCTAGGATCTGTTCTTCTTTCTTCTGGTACTTCTATAAACTTATCTCCTCTCAAATAGTCCAAAGTGAGTGATCCTGATGGATTTTTACTTGCTGTTAGAAGTTCATCCAAGTACCCAGAGACAACAACATTTCCGCCATGGACACCAGCCCCAGGACCAATGTCAACAATATAATCTGAAGAAAAAATAGTATCTTCGTCATGCTCCACTACTATTATTGTGTTTCCAAGATTTTTTAAATCTATCAAAGTTTGAATCAATCTGTCATTGTCTCTACTATGTAAACCTATAGTTGGCTCATCCAAGACATACAAAGCACCCACAAGACCAGAGCCAAGCTGACTTGCAAGTCTTATGCGCTGAGCTTCCCCACCAGATAGAGTATGTGCTCTACGATCCAAAGACAAATATTCAATGCCCACATTTATCATAAAAATCAAACGAGATTCTATTTCCTTTAAAATAACTTTAGAAATGTTTTTTTCTCTTTCAGAGAGTTTTAACCCTTCAAAAAAACTATGAGCGTCTTTTATAGACATAGACACCAGTTCTACAATATTTTTTCCACCAATTTTTACATGCAAAGCTTCTGGGCGGAGTCTTGCTCCATTACATACAGGACAAACCTCTTTCCCAAAAAAATGTCTTGTGCCCAAACCATTACATTCTGGACAAGCTCCATAGGGTGAGTTGAAAGAAAAAAGTCTTGGCTCTATTTCAGGATAAGAATAGCCGTCTTTAGGACAAGAAAGTTTTGATGACATAAAAAATTCTTCTGGCACATAATCTTTGTTTTTCTCTTCAGCCATATCTCTAAAAATTATCTTTACCTGACCATCAGATTCATCTAAAGCTTTTTCTAAATCTTCTGAAAGTCTTTCTTCGGCACTCTTAGTATCATTTATAAAATCAAGAATACTAATACTATCCACTAAAACATCTATACTGTGTCTTTTTGTTTTAGACAGTACTATTTGCTCACGAAGAGATTTTCTTTCTCCATCTATTAAGACATGAGAAAAACCCTTACCAAGTAAGTCATAAAGCAATTGGTAGTATTCTCCTTTTCTGCCTTTTACTACCGGAGCAAAAATATCTACATATACAGGTAAAGGAATTTTTGAAGTCTTTTTTTTGAAGTCTTTTTTTTGAACAGAAATTTTTTCTAAGACAAAGTTTTTAATTTCTTCATTTGAAAGTTTTGTTATTTCATCTCCACAGACAAGACAATACGGATGACCAACGCGTGAATACAAAATACGTAAATAATCGTATATCTCTGTAATGGTTGCCACAGTAGAACGAGGATTGTTTGAACGAGATTTTTGGTCTATAGAAATAGCCGGGGACAAACCTTGGATTTCATCTACGTCCGGTTTTTGCATTTGGTGTAAAAACTGTCTAGCATAAGAAGAAAGAGACTCTACATATCTTCTCTGACCTTCAGCAAAAATAGTATCAAAAGCCAAAGAAGACTTTCCTGAACCAGACAGACCTGTAAAAACTATCATCTTATTTCTTGGCATTTCTACTGTTATATCTTTCAAATTGTGAGTTCTAGCCCCTTTAACTATTATCAAGTCTTTAGAAGGTGGATTTTCTTTTTTTTGTTCTTTTTTGTTCATAGTCATAGTGATAGACGACAATTTCCCCCTCGATTTACTCATAGGGGGGTGTATAAAAATTTATAGGACCTATTGTAACACCTAATCTAGTAAAAGTACAGTCTAGTCAATCAAGATTACCCTCGCAAAACTCCACTCTCTCATTATAATCTTAGGGACTTCGGAGCGCGACGGCGCGAGACTGAGCAATTTTTCAGCAGAAAAATACGCGTACTCCAAAATTGTGATGAGGAGAAAGAAGTTTTTTATTACCTATAACTCTACCTCAACAAATCCCTAGCACCTTTAGGATTTTTCTTTTTTTCTTCTTTTCTCTCCTCTTTATCTGCCTTATCACCTATTTTTTGGAGTTCAAGTATTTCATCTCGCAAAATAGCCGCTGTTTCAAAATCTAAAATCTTTACTGCTCCGTCCATTTGTTTTTCCTTTTGAGAAATAAGTTTGGCAAGTTTTTTAGGATCTTTGGCTAAAATATTTTTGTCTATCTTAACCAATTCATTTACAGTTTTACTATGTTCCGTACGCATCTGATCTGTAATATCTTGGATTTTCTTAATAATGGTTTTGGGAGTGATACTATGTTTTTTATTATATTCAAGCTGAATTTTTCTTCTCCTCTCAGTTTCTCCTATTGCTCTTTGCATAGAACCAGTCATTGTGTCTGCGTATAAAATAACTTTTCCATCCACATTTCTAGCAGCACGACCTATTATTTGAATAAGAGAAGTATCTGACCTCAGAAAACCTTCTTTATCTGCATCCAGAATACCTATCAAAGTTACCTCTGGAAGATCAAGTCCCTCTCTCAAAAGATTTACCCCCACAAGTACATCAAATTTTCCTTTTCTAAGGTTTGTTAATATTTCAATTCTCTCTATTGTTTTTATATCACTATGTAGATATTCCGCTTTTATTTTCTTTTCCTTTAGATATTCAGATAAATCCTCGGCCATTTTTTTGGTCAGTGTCGTAGCAATAACCCTACCTCCTTTTTTTATTTGTTGTTGTGCCTCTACTATGAAATCAGATATTTGTCCTTTATACTTGCCTTTTTCTACTATAGGTCTTACTTCAATGACAGGATCAATAAGTCCTGTAGGACGAATAACCTGCTCAACTATCTGACCACTTTTTTCTTTCTCGTAAGGACTAGGAGTAGCACTGGTATAAATAGTTTGTCCAACTCTTTGTTCAAACTCTTTGAAAGTCAGAGGTCTGTTGTCTTTAGCACTTGGCAATCTAAAACCATACTCCACAAGCGATTGCTTCCTAGATGCGTCCCCTGCATACATCGCACCTATTTGAGGCACAGAAACATGCGACTCATCTATAATGGTCAAGAAATCCGCAGAACCATCTTCTTTATGAGGAAAATAAGAAAGCAGAGTATCTGGAGCTTCACCTTCTTTTTTGCCAGAAAAATGCCTAGAGTAATTTTCTATACCATTGCAATAACCCATTTCTCTTATCAAAGCCAAATCATAACTTGTCCTTCTTTTCAATCTTTCTGCTTCTAAAAGCTTTCCTTCTTTTTCCAAAACCTTAAGTCTTTTTGTCAGTTCTGCTTTTATAGTTTTAAAAGCTCTCTGACTTTGCTCTTTTGTAGATATAAAATGTTTTGCTGGGAAAAGATAGAAAACTTCGGTCTCCTTCATTATTTCTCTAGTTATAGCATCTATCTGTAATATTTCTTTTATAATATTTCCTTCAATCTCTATTCTATATATAAATTTTTCAGAGATAGGCATTATTTCTAACATATTTCCTATAGCTCTAAATTGGCCGGAAGAAAGATCAGCTGTTGTTCTCTCAAAATGTATATCTATAAGTTTTCTTAGAAAATCTGCCCGAGAGATTTCATCTCCTCTAGAGACTTTCAAATTTACTTTTTCATATTCAACAGGAGAACCCAAACCATAAATACAAGAAACTGAAGCTACTATGATGACATCACTTCTAGAGAGTAGCGCCTGAGTGGAAGCATGACGAAGTCTATCTATTTCTTCGTTTATCATTGCTTCTTTTTCAATATAAGTATCAGAGACAGGCATATAGGCTTCTGGTTGATAGTAGTCATAATAAGAAACAAAATAATGCACAGCATTTTCCGGAAAAAATTCTTTGTATTCTTGAGCCAGCTGAGCCGCTAGAGTTTTGTTGTGAGCTATGACAAGAGTTGGTTTTTGGATTTCTTGTATGACATTGGCCACAGTAAAAGTCTTACCGGATCCAGTCACACCCAAAAGAGTCTGGTGTTTGAAACCTTTTTTTACTCCTTCTACCAGTTTTTCTATGGCCTGAGGCTGGTCCCCCGCTGGCAGAAAATCTCTTTTTATTTTGAATAGTTTTTTTAACATTAGAGCTATATTATCACACAAGATAGTTTTAATAAAAAAAACGAGCCCCGCACGACCATACATTTGTATTGGTCGGCGGGGCTTTTGGTGCTGGATTTGGCGCGTAAAGTATTCTCCTGTGGCCGCTAAGGACCATCCCTCGGGTGCGTCATTCTTTCCTTTCTCGGGGCCGGCGACGCGCTGGCCCTCTCCTTCTGTCCGGAAAAAAATTAAAAAATACTTGCGTCTGAGCAAAAATTTCTCTAGCTTTTCTACATGCCAGTCTATCACAGTACTGAAATAAAGTCAAGCAAATATTATCTATAAATCTATTTTCCGTAATATTTAGTCAAAAAAGCCTTTTTATAAGCCGTAAAATCACCATCAAGTAAATTTTGTCTCATTTCATCTACCATATGAATTATGAAGTGTAGATTGTGAATCGTGGCTAGTGTACCAGCTAGCATCTCTTTAGACCTAAAGAGATGTGACAAGTAGCTTCTTGTATAATTTTGGCAAGTGTAGCAAGTACAACCAAGATCTAGAGGCTTTAAGTTATCTCTACTCTCGCTATTGTTTAGATTCAGTCTCCCTGTCTTTGTATAAACTGTTCCATTTCTACCCATTCTGGTTGGAGCCACACAATCGAAAAGGTCACATCCATTTTCAACAGCCATAAAAAGATCTTCTGGCTCGCCTATCCCTAAAAGATGCCTCGGTTTATCTTTCGGTAATATTTCGTTACACCATTTTACAGCACTTTTCATATCCTCTTTTTCAAAAGAACCTCCAATACCAAATCCGTCAAAATCTAATTTACTCAAAAACTCTGCGGATTCTTTTCTGAGGTTTTCGTCCCTACCTCCTTGAACAACTCCAAACAAAGCCTGCTTTTTAGAATTTTCTTTTGATTTATGATAACCCAAAGATCTTTTTGCCCATCTATGAGTCCTCTCTAGCGCTTCTTTTTGATAATGCAAAGTTTCGTGCGGAGAAGTACACTCATCAAAAGCAAAAATAATATCTGCCCCAAGATTGTGCTGTATCTCAATAGATTTTTCTGGAGTAATATAATGTACGCCACCATCCAAGTGAGATCTAAAAGTGACTCCGTTTGGATCTATACTAGCTATTTTTGGACCTCTCTCTTCTGGAATCTCCGGCAAGAGAAGTTCTTCTTTATATTTATTTGAAATTTTACCAAGCTTGCTACCATAAGCAACTCCTAGAGAAAATACTTGAAAACCACCAGAATCGGTCATCGTCGGACCTTTCCAATTCATAGCCTTTGCCAATCCTCCCATATTTTTTATTCTAAGATCTCCTGGCTCTAAATATAAATGATATGTGTTTGCTAAAACAACTTGAGCTCCAGTTTCTCTGACTTGTTCTGGGGTCAAAGCTTTTACGGTGGCCTTTGTTCCCACAGTCACAAAAGCCGGAGTTTGTATCTGACCATTTAGTGTCTCTATTACCCCAGCCCTAGCTAAAGTACCAGATAATTCCTTCTTTATCTTAAAATTTAGAGGTTTTTCCATTAGGACTTGATTCTAACATAAAGATATGCTTTAATCCAAAATAGGAGGTTCTTTCATGTCACACGTAGTTGCGGGTTTTTTTGAAGCTTTTTTTGGAGTAATTATTGTACTACTTTTTTGCTCCACATTATTACATGGAACAAACATGATTAAAAGATATTTCATAAGAAAAGGCGCGGGCAATATGGATTCCCGACGCCAGAGAGATATGATCTTTTTCATAAGAGATAGAGCGAACCGAAACAACGCTCTCCTAAGAGGCCAGCGATAAAGATAAATCAAAAGGTCGGACTAATGTCCGACCGTTTTTTTATTCAACTTTTAGTAAATCAATTTCAAATATAAGTGTAGAGCCAGCCGGGATAGGACCATAGTCTATAAAACCATAGCCAAGCTCTGGGGGGACAGAAATAAATCGCTTACCACCTTCTCTCATATTTAATATTCCTTTATCCCAACCTTCTATGACTTGACCAGTACCCAAAATAAATTGAACAGGCTCACCTTGGACTACAGAACTAGCAAAGATTTTTCCATCCACAAAACGACCCGTATAATGCACTGTCACTCTACTACCAGAGATAGCTAGCTTCCCTCCTCCAACTTTAACATCTTGGATTTCTAGCTGTGGTCCTGAATTTAATAATGTTGTGCTATCAGTATTACCCGTAAAAATAGATAGGAGTCCTGGGCCAAAAAGGAAAAAGAATCCTACTACAAATATAGAAACTACTACTGCCACCCACTCTTTTTTTTCTAAAGTTTTCATTTATATATTATAGGAATAATAAAGAAAAATGTAAAACGAGTTTAAAATGACAAAAAGTCCATAGATGCTATACTTACGAAATGACTGAATTCCCAATGAGAATAAATAAATACCTTGCCCATAAAGGTATTTCAACCCGTAAAGAAGCCGACAGCCTTATAGGACAAGGTAAAGTTTTTATAAATGACAGAATAGCTGTCTTGGGTGATAAGGTTTTAGAAAAAGACAAAGTTGTTGTAAAAGGAAATAATAATACAAAATATGTATATCTAGCCTACAATAAACAAAAAGGTGTCGTGACCGTAAATCCTCAATACGGAGAGATCAGCATAAAACACAATCCAACAATACCTAAAAATGTTTTTCCCATAGGTAGACTAGATAAAAACTCCAGAGGCCTTATTATATTGACAAATGACGGCAGAGTTACAGATAAACTTCTAAATCCAAAATATGACCACGAAAAAGAATACGCTGTTGAATTAAATAGAGTATACAGCCCAGCTTTTATAAAACATATGACTGAGGGTGTTTTAATTGGAGATTATAAAACTAAACCAACCAAGATTTCAAAAATAAATGATACAAAGTTTAGTATAACTCTGACAGAAGGTAAAAATAGACAAATAAGAAGGATGGCAGAGAAACTCGGCTATACTGTTTCAGATCTTTTTAGAACAAGAATTCAAAATATTAAAATAGGAAAAACAGCTAGTGGTAGCTATAGGACGATAGAAGGTGAAGAAAAAGAAAAATTTTTAGAGACATTAGGATTAAATTAAAAATTGCAAAAACTTCCTTTGCATCATAAAATGTTTATATGATAAACAAAAAACCTGAAATCAAAAATGAAAAACAAAATTCTCTGATGTTGACAAGAGAAGAAATACTGGAAACAGCAAAATCTAGAGTCTCTCTCATTACAAGAGAATTTCAAAACGGATTTGATTTCATTTCAAATTACCCTAAGTCTGTCACTATCTTTGGAAGCAACAGAGTAGATAAAAATAATAGCTACTACAAACAATCTGAATCTATTGCTCGAAGAATAGCCAAAGATTTGGGTTATGCTGTATTAACTGGTGGAGGCTTGGGAATAATGGAAGGGGCAAACAAAGGTGCTTTTGAGGCTGGAGGTCAGTCATTGGGTCTAGGTATAAAACTTCCTCACGAACAAGGATTAAACGCCTATCTGACAGATGAATCAAATTTTTATTATTTCTTTAGCAGAAAAGTTTGTTTATCTTTTTCAGCCGAAGCTTTTATCTTTTTACCTGGCGGATTTGGTACATTGGATGAATTTTTTGAAATACTAACTCTTGTCCAAACAAGAAAGATAGAGAAAATTCCTATAATACTTTTAGGCTCTGATTTTTGGTCTAAATTTGATGAAATTATAAAAAAAGAAATGATTAGCAGAGAGTTTATAGATGAAGAAGACACATGGTTATATGTCATAACCGATGATGAAGAAGATATTATAGATATAATAAAAAGGGCACCGACGAGAAATGGTATCAAGTTTAATTATGAAAAAGTACTATCTGAACTATCACAAAAAAAATGTGTCCCTTGTGAAGGAGGCACTCTACCTGTAGATGGTAAATATGCAGAAGAAATGGTTTCAAAGTTACCCGACTGGTCCTTATCTAAAGATTACAAAAAAATATCTTTGAAAAAAGAATTCAAAGATTTTACTGACGCTTTATTTTTTATAAATCAAATTGGAGATGTTGCTGAAAAAGAAGGTCACCATCCAGATATTTGTCTTTTAAACTACAAAAATGTAGAAGTGACCCTAACCACCCATGATATAGGCGGTCTATCTGAAAACGACTTTATAGTAGCTTCAAAGATAAGTGATATTCAAATATAAATAATATTATTTTTGTATATCTTTTTTAATCTCCTTAAACTCATTTTCTATTTTAGATAACTTTTCTCTAGAGGCTTTTATGAGGCTAGCTCCTTCTTTAATATATTCTAGACCTTTTTCTACATCTAAATCTTCTTGAGATTCAAACCAAGATACTATTGTATTTAACTTTTTTAAACTTTCTTTTAGGTTTATATCCTCTGCTGTATTTTTTTTCATAATATTTTAGATCTTATTATACCGTCAGAAACCATTATATCAATATTTTCATCTTTTTCTACATCATTTGTGTTTTTAATTATCTTACCGTTTTTCCTTACAATACTATAACCTTTTTTTAGTTGTCTCTCTGGACTAGAGGCAACCAATAAATTTTCGGTTTGTTTTAATTTTTCATTAAAATTAAAAATCATATCTGACATAATTTTTTTCATCAAAATATCAGAATTTTTTATTTGTTCATAATTAAACTTTATTAAACTCTCTAACCTTTCCAAAGATGACATAAGTACATTTTCTAGTCTATAAAAAGCTTCAAAAAGTCTTGAAAATTTTTGTTCAAAAACAACACTCGTATGCTCTACATTAAATCTTACACTTTGAATAGCCAAACTATATATAGAAAATATTTTTTCTTCTGATGAAGTTATATAAGACACAACATCATCCCAATTTTTATTTAAATAATGTGCTACAGCTGTTGGAGTAGAGACATTTACATCGGAAACCAAAGAAACCAAAGAAATATCTTTATCGTGACCTATACCAGTGATGACTGGGGCAGGAAAAGAAGCTACCGCTCTAACCAAAGTTTCATTATTAAATGCCATAAAAGACTCCAAAGAACCCCCTCCTCTCATAATGACTAAAACATCTAGGTCTTTATTCTTTAATGTCTCAATTGAGTTTAATAAATCATAAATAGAATCCCCTCCTTCTACCTTAGAATCCACAAATAATATCTCAAAGCCGTATTTTCCGATATTTGTTAAAAAATCATTTATAACCGCTCCACTTTTTGACGTAATGACACCTATTTTATGGGGGTACATTGGTAAAGGTTTTTTATTTTCTGTAGAAAATAAACCTTCTTTTTCTAGTTTATTTTTTAGTTCATCATAAGCTTTTTTTAAAGCACCCTCACCAACAAGCTCTATAGCCTCAATTTGCAAAGTCAGCCCACCATTTGGTTTATATATATTTGGATAGGCCAATACTACTACCTCCAAACCCTCTTCCAATTTTACTCCAGAAATACTGTAGTCTTTTTTCCACATAAAACATTTCACAGTGCTCTGGTCTTTGCTATCTTTCAAAGAAAAGTAAAGATATGATCTACCTGGATATTCTTGGACATTTGATATCTCGCCAATTATTTTAGCTTTTTCCGTCTTTAATTTACTATTTAGAAAATCCAAATACTGACTTACAGATATATTTTCTTGCTTATCTAAATTCATTTATTTATTTTAGTCTTTTATTTATATCTTTCATTCAAAATATCTGGGACTTCAGATTTTGCTAAAGAAAATTCTTGGATTCCAAGAGCATAAGGACCTATAGCATATTGATTGAAAATAAAAACAATATTACCTCCATCTAAATACCAAGAATAATAATTTTGAACTAAAGCTCTAGTCCCATCTTTTATAGTGACAGAATCACCATTTTCTCCGAGTTTTTTAACAAAATATTTATAAGCTTTTTCAGAGATGACATTTAGATAATCTGGAGTATTAAAAACATCATCCAATCTCACCAACTTATCTTCATTATCATAAGTGAAAGTTACAGTATTTGTAATACCATGTGCCCCGCCTGTATAGTTATATATTTGAAGTATATAAGAAACTGTATTTGAAGAAGTAGCGATTTTTGTATCAACAAAATAACTATATTTTTTATAATCCCCCAAACCTAAAAATTCAGCCTCATCTTCAGAGTAACTACCGAAATCATTTATAAAATCCTCTTTGTTTGTCTTTAAAAAATCTGCCATCTCCGTATATTTACCTTCTGGAATATCTGGATATGACAAATCAAATTCTATATAATCTGTATCATTCTTTTCTTCTATAACAGGTAAAACAGATACTACTGGAGCCAGAGTTGTTCTCTTAAAAAGGAAAAAAACAAAAGCTAAAAACAAAACCAGCAAAATTACAATTAATATCTTTTTCATAATATTTTTATGATATTTTAATAGATCCTTCTATTATACCACCATTTTTTGAGAACGCGGCCACTAAAGCTTTCCTGAGCTCTTCTACTAAAACAATAGATAAGCTAACAACTATAATCAAAATCCAGTCATTTAAACTAAGAGCTGTTGTTTTCAAGATTGACTGCAAAGGACCAAAATAAACGGCCAATACCTGAAGTGAAATAATAATCAAAAGAGACCCCCAAACATACAGATTACTAAATATTTCTTTACTAAATATAGTTTTATTTTCAAATCTACTATTAAAAATATTAAGCCACTGAAAAGCTGCCAAAGCCGTTAGTGTCACAGTAGAAGCTTTCAGAAACCCTTCTTCTGCATAATAAAGATCAAACAAAAACAGAGAGCCTATCATCATGGTCAAACCCATAATGATTATTCTCTGCATCATAATACTATCTACAAGCTTATAGGACTTTCTTCTACCAATAGAAAGCAAATCCTTTTCTTTTGGCTCCATAGACAAAGCGGTAACCAAAAAACCATCTGTGACAAAATTCAACCAAATAATCTGACTAGCTAAAATAGGCAATGGATACCCTAACAAAATAGCCCCTACGATAGTAAAAACTTCTCCAGAACTAGTAGAAAATAAGTAAAAAATAACTTTCTTAATAGTTATATAAATATTACGACCCTCTTCTATGGCTGACAAAATACTACCAAAATTATCGTCCTGTAAAATAATATCCGAAGATTCTTTGGCAACCTCAGTACCTATTTTACCCATAGAAACACCGAGATCCGCGGCAGCCAAAGACAATGCATCATTTACACCATCTCCTGTCATAGCAATCACTTTTTTATCTTTGTGATAAAGTTCAATAATTTTTAATTTATCTTCCGGTGTCACTCTAGCAAAGATAGAAATACTTGGAAGCATCTCTAAGAGTTTACTCTCCTTTGAGTCAGCCATCTCTGCCCCAGTCATAACAATATCTCCTTCAGAATATATACCTGTTTCCCTGCCGATAGCTTTGGCTGTTTCTATATGATCACCAGTAATCATAATAACCTTTACCCCAGCTTCTTTGGCAGAGGAGATCACCCCAGAAACTTCCTCTCTTATACTGTCACTTATACCAACAAAACCAACAAAACATAAGTCAGGCAAAGAGGTGGGTTCATTCAAATCTGTAGAGCCCGTGTCCATTGCCAAACCAATGACTCTAAGCCCTTCTTTAGATATTGAGAGGACTGCATTGTGGATATCTTTTAAGTCGGAATTATTTATAGGAAGACATTTTCCTTCTTTCCAAATACTCTTTGACCTAGAAATAATTATTTCTGGTGCCCCAACAACCGATATCATCCTCCCCCCAGAGACATTGTTACCTACAGCATGATATTTCAAATGAGAATTGAAAGGTATTTCAAATATTTTACTATGTTCCCTTTCTAAATCATTTTTATTAAAACCAATCTTTTGTGAAAAGACTGACATCGCGACTTCAGTAGGATCTCCCTTGGTCCTCTGCCACATTTTATTTTCATCAGAATAAGCCGCAGCACCACCAGAAACAAAACTTGAAACTTTACCTAAAAATAAAAGATCTAAATGATCCGCTGGAGATATGACTTCACCCAGATAAGAAACATCCCCTTTTGGTTCGTAACCATTTCCAGTAATTTCATAGCTTTTCCCCGACACATAGACCTTTTTAACCATCATCTGGTTTAAAGTGATTGTCCCCGTTTTGTCTACTGCGATTATCTCTGCTTGACCCAAAGCTTCCACTGCTTGTAATTTTCTAACCAAAGCATTCTTCTTACTCATCCTATACATTCCTGTGGCCAAAATAATAGTAACGACCACAGGCAACCCTTCTGGGATAGCAGAAACAGCCACAGCTACAGCTACAGAAAACATTTCTAGAGCAGATATACTTTTCATAACACCGACTAAGAAAATAAATGCACTAGCACCCAAGACAGAGAGAATTATCATTCTAGACAGATTTTTTATACTCTTTTTTAAAGGCATATCAGAATCTATACCAACCAATTTTTTTGATATCTTACCTATGACAGTATTTACTCCTGTAGATACTACTACTGCTCTAGCTTCACCCTCAATAACATATGTACCATTAAAAACCATATTGATCTGGTCTGCCACAGAAAGTCCGTCTTTTTTTATCTCATAAGTATTTTTAGTTATCGGTTCAGATTCACCAGTCAAAGCAGATTCATCAACTTTAAAGTTATTTGCAGACATAAGTCTTGCATCTGCTGGTATCTTATCACCCTCAGTCAACAAAATAATGTCACCAGGCACAAGCTCGTCTGCTAAAAATATTTTTTCTTTTTCATCACGAAGAACGGTCACATATGTTGTGACCATTTTTCTTAAAGCAGTTAAGGTATTTTGAGCTCTTCCTTCCTGAAAAGTCCCGACTATAGCGTTGACTATGAGAACCACAAAGATAATAATACTATCCGCCACATCACCCATCAAAAACACCGCTACAGCAGCTATAAGTAATACATATACTACAGGACTTCTAAACTGCCTAAAAAATATACTAAATAAAGAATCTTTCTTGATTTCAGAAAGTTTATTATAACCATACTTCTCTCTAAGGCTTAAAACCTTTTCCGAAGCTAGCCCGTGAACAGAAACTTCAAAAGAAACCAAGACATCTTCCCATTTGTGTTTATACCAATTCATATACAACTTAGTATAACAAATTCAAATCAATACTATAAAATATTTATAGTAATTTAATGCTCATTAAAAATTTTTGAAAATCATCAACTATTTTATCTTGAAGGGTTATATAACTAACTCTACAATTAAAAATCTTACCACTACTATGTTTAAAAACTATATTTTTACTAGCATATAAACCATCTGAATCATATCCATAAGCTGAGACATCCGGAATGATATTTTCTTCAGTCAAATTCACATCTTGGGCAAAGAACAAAGTTTCAAACTCATCAGAATTTACCCACTCTTTTATAGAAATATCCTCTGGATTTTCAAAAGCTACGCAAGAAATAGAAACAGGTAACTCTCCCACTATTTCTCCACTCAAAAGAAGTCTGTTTCCTTTAGTATCTTCATACAAGTCAAAGCCTGAATATAAACTATTTGTAAAAGAATGATCCTCTACAAAATAATTTTTAGGCATATCAAAAGAGATACCTAAAACATCGTTATAGTATTTATTTTCAGATGAAGGGTTTATTCTTCCCGTCATAAAAAATGACCCAAAAAACAGAAATAAAACTAAAATAGATAGAGAAATAATTATTATTTGTTTATTTTTTTCCATAACATAAAATATATCATTTCTTACCAAAAAGTAATACACAGTGAAGGTATTGTATTTTTCTTGATTAGTAATATCCTTATAAACAGGAGGGTCTGAAAATGTCTCTGCTTGTACACGAAGAATGTTTTGGCGACATAACTGTCGTCAGGCTCACTTCTGTTCTATTTGGGTACAATGCTGTAATCTTTTACCACATGATAACAATGTTACGGCAATTGGGAAGGAAAACCGTTCTAGATACGACATTTCTTAGACCGGAAGATTTAAACGAGATTTCCATACAAGGGATTATATACAGTATAGTAACAATCAAACTAATGAAAATAGTCGTTTCGAAAGAAGAAGTGAGAAAACATTTGGAACAATACAAGATTCATAATCTGGTTGAAATACTGCCAGATAAAGAATCAGCCCTGAGGAGTTTCAAAAAATGAACATATACTTATGAGCGCCTACTGAAAATGTACGGCGCTCATCCTTTTTGGACATTAGAACACATAAATAAACTTTTGTTATAAGGTTTATATTTCAACACATAATCAACTTATAAACAATTTCTGCACAGGATCTGCACAGATTTATTTTGACAAACTTAAAAAATACTTAGATAATTTACCTAGGTTAGCTTACTTAGGAGAGTCTCCTAAAAATACATTTTTAAAAATTTCGTTTATGTAAGACTTATGAACTTACATTAGAAATAAAATATAATAAAATGAGACATTCTCCCAATCGAGCAAAACCTGCAGAAACAATACCACTCCCCAAGAGAGTGGTATTGTCTTAATAAAAAAGTTGTAACTTATTTTAGATGTAGCATAATGTATACATAAATAAATAAAAAGATGAAACCTGCTCCAATAATATCTTTTGAAGATTTTGAAAAAATAAGAAACACTTTAGGTAAAATAGTCTGCACTTCTGGTGGTTATGACCCTATTCACCCAGGACATGTTTCTTGTATAAACGAATCAAAACAATATGGAGATGTTTTAGTGGTTATAGTAAATGGTGACTCCTTCTTAAAAAACAAGAAAGGTAAGCCTTTTATGGACTTAGAAACCAGATGTCATATCGTCTCTCATATAAAAGAAGTAGATTTTGTGATCCCTTTTGAAATAGAAGATGATCAAACGGTCTCAGAAGCTTTAAAAAAACTAAAACCTCATGTTTTTACAAAAGGTGGAGATAGAATAGATAAACACTCAATACCCGAGTGGGATGTGTGCAAAGAACATAAAATAAAGATTATCTCAGAGGTCGGACACAAGAAGCTTTGGAGTAGCTCGGACTTTTTACATGAATGGGGTGAATTTTGGAAAGAAAAATAACAAAACAAAAAAGACAGCTTGGCTGTCTTTTTTGTTTTGAATAACCCCATCAATTATGACAAATGTTTTGAAACCAACTTTGTCATTTCAAACATATTTACTACTGCTTTTCCTCCGAAAACTTTTTTCAAATTTTCGTCAGCAACAATATTTCTCTTGTTCTTTGGATCTTGTAAATCATGTTTCTTTATGTAGACCCACAATTTTTTAACTACTTCAGATCTTGGCATAGGACCTTTTCCTACAACAGCCTCTAGTTCAGGGCTAACATTTAAAGGCTTCATAAACGCAGAGTTTGATTTTGGCATATTTTTAATTAAATTTTTATTAACCTAACCATTATAACACCTATATACAAAACAAGCTAGTATTTTACAAGAGAAAATAAATGAGTTTTTACACATATTAAGACCAGTAAATCCAAAAAATATGCTAATATGAAGTATTATGGGAAAATTTACTATAAAACAGGGCCCTGTGGCTTTCTTGAAACAACTTATTGTTATGGAGATAGTATTGGTAATTTTCTTTGTCTTTATATCCTTCCTCGGAAACTATGAAATGCTCTTCAAGAGAATCAGTCTAGATAACTATATAAGATACGATATCTTCATACTCATAATTGCTTCCCTATTTCAGATATCATATATCGTAGCCATATTCTTAAATTGGTATTTTTCATATTACGAAATATCAAAAAACGAAATCATAAAAAAAACAGGTATACTCCTAAACAGGAAAAAATACATACTTTTAAACGAAATAAACTCTGTGGAAACTTACCAGTCTTTGGCCGATAGGATAACAGGTAACGGGACAATAATTTTGGAGAGAGAAAGTGGAAAACCGACCAGAATAACCGATGTCCAAGACTTTGATGAATATGTAAACATCATAAAGTTTAATATAAAAAACTTAACCCAAAACGGTCTAAAATATGACGCCAGATCTTTGGTAAAACAAAAAGAAAATAGAAACCTAGAATTTAAAGAAACTCTAAGGTTTGATATAAAAAAATCTGAAGTAAGCAAAGAATTGGAGAAAGTCATTGCTAAAACCATTATAGGTTTTCTAAACGCAAATGGCGGAAATCTAATTGTGGGAGTATCTGACGAAAATGAGATAGTAGGCCTAGAAAGAGACATAAAAACTTTGCCCAGAAAAGATCTAGATGGTTTTCAAAATCATCTGACGATGATAATAAAAACTATGATAGGGGTAAACTTTCTAAACAGTATAGATGTAAACTTTGAAAAAATGGAAGATAAAGATATTTGTATAATATCTGTATCAAAAGGTCACAAACCTGCATATTTAAAAAATTCGGACAACAAAGAAGAGTTTTTTGTTAGAGTGGGAAACTCAACTCAACCTCTCTCCATGAGTGAAGCCGAGGAGTATATAAAAGAGCACTTTTAATTACTATGCTTTAGATTTGTCTAACTTTTGGACGCCTATTATTTTAACCCCATAGTAAACTACCAAAGCTACCACAATAAAGTCTATAATAACTGTTATAAAATCTCCATAAAGTATCTTAGCTGATCCCAGCTCAATAGTCGCTGTTTTCAATCCATCTGTAGCGCCTAAAACCAGACTAAGTAGAGGATTTATTATATCGGTCACAAAAGAAGAAACCACTTTTGAAACAGCTCCTCCTAGTATAAAACCGATAGCCAGTCCTACTACTCCTTGTTCTCTAATAAAATCTATAAAGCCTTTCATATTATTTTTCATATATTTTGTTGTTTTTAATCAGATTTAGTAGTTCAATCTTATATCTTTTATATTATTTTTACCAACAAGAGAAAGCTTCCAATCTTTTAAATCAAAATATTTATCGATTAATTTTTTAATATCATTCATATTAGTTTCTTTTATCTGATTTATATTATATATCAATATTTTCTCCAACTAAATAAACTTCTGGTATGGAGCTACGGGATCTACAGATATCCCATAAGCTATAACTCCACCCAATAGTCCCGTTACAGATAAGGATGCTAAAGCTACAAAAGCAAAAGTGCGATAGGAAAATGCACGAACAATGGATGAACATTATATAACATATAATTTTTATTAATTTAAATAAACAGGAAACTTCTCGCTTATCTGAAAACTATTTACTTTTTTTAGCTGAAAGTTTCAATTTCTTTACAGCCAATCTTTTCTTTGTTTTCTTTGAACGAGATGTTTTATTTTTTGTGTTTGTAGCTAATCTTTTTGCCATATAAAGAGATTATACACTAAATAATAAAAAAGTGAATTAAATGCCAGCATAAGTAACGGCAAAATAAATCACAGAGATACCCAAGATGGTAGAGATGGTTGTCCAAATTGTTGGATGATTATGATGACTTTCTGGCAAGAGATCACTAGCTCCTATGTACAAAAAGAATCCTGCAAACAAGGCTAAGACCAGTCCGACTAAAGATTCTGAAATAGTAAAAAATAAAGTAGAGAGCACACCAAGAACAGGAGCTATTGCATCAAGTAAAACCCACTTCAAAGCTTCAGATTTTTTACCTCCGTGTTTCATTATCATACTAGCGGTATTTATGCCATCAGAAAAATCATGAGCAAGCACAGCTGTAGCTACTACTAACCCAGTAACATTAGAAACACCAAAAGCTATACCTATAGCGATACCATCTATAAAACTATGAAAAGAAAAACTTCCTGCGCCAAAACGACCTCTATGGTGGTGATCATCTTCGTGACAGTTTAGCAAAAGTATTCTGTCTAAAACCATATACAAAACAAAACCGATAGCTATTACAAGCATCACTGTAGAAACATCCCAAAAATTGTCAGCGATTTTTATTGATTCGGGTATTAGATCAAACAGGGCTACCCCAACTACAGCTCCAGCACTGAAACCCAGAACGAGATGTAATTTATCTTTAAAACGAATAGCAAAAAGACCCCCTAAAAAAGTCATCACAAAGGCACCGAATGTAACGAGGATTATCATAGTTTTATTACTTAAAGTAATACTAGCACCAAATTTATATATCTACAAAATGGCTGAGATAAAAGAAAAGGTCGACGATAGGTTACATCGCGCCTTATTCAAGACACTCTTAATTCAGTAAATCAACTCTAGAGTTTAATCTTGTGAAAATAGGGTTCAAAAAGCTCGCCTCAACACAGTGATTTTGTTAAAGGGTTATTGTCAAGATACCCAAAATATTGCCCTATTTAATTAAGCCTTTTATAGTACACTCCTCTTGAGTCTAAGCTAATGAACAGTCGTCTACAGATTGTCGTCGCCCAACTCTTTCTCTTTTGAGAAATCAGCCAGAATTTTTTTGATTACGATTAAAAAGAGTGTGTTGTGATGAGGAGATACTGCTTGCCTTTGTTCAAAGCGAACCACTGAGCCTACTTTGTACCATGCCAGATTAGTGAATCTCCATAATTTCCCTGGAAACGGTAAAAATCAACTCTATTATCTCTGTATTTTTCTAAAAATTTCCTTAGATTAACCTCTTCCATATTCTATTTGAATTCACAAACAATTATCTTAGGTCTTAGATATGCATCTACATTGGTAATAAATTTTAACTGCAATGATTGAACTACCTTGAATTTAGATTTAAGTAGAATTGGTTCAATAATTTCATACTCACTGGTGTATATAACCAATCTACCAGTGGTATTTAATACACCTTCACAATATTGAATAAAAGTTTCATATAGCTTCTCTAGGTTTTCACCTTTTGAAATTGACATACCAAAAGGTAAATCAGAAACAATGACATCAAACTTACCTAGATCTGGCTTATCAAAAATATCAAACTCTTTTACTTGAACCTTTTCTATAAGACCCGCTTTTTTGATATTTTGGATAGACAAGGATAGGTGCTTCTTTTCATTATCAAATCCAATTAATTTATTCAAATTCGGATAACATTGTCCTGCCTCAATTAGCAATGTCGCACTACCTGAAAATATATTCAAATACGAATGAGCTGACTCAAGATTACAAAAAGAATTTGCCGCATACGCTATTGTCGGATCCATAGCTCCACTCATATTAACAACTCTATAATCTCTGACAGAAAGAGGGCGTGGAGTTATCTGTACACCCATCTCCCAGATATCATCTGTTTTTATAATATGTATTTTTAAATCTGCTTCTTCACTTTCTTGTAGTTCATAGGTATCTTTTATATATTTTGCAGTATCTCTAACTTCTGGTGAATCTGACCCAGCACAACTAATTTTGAATGTGTTGAAACTATCATATTTAACAACAATATCAATAAGGTTACCTAAAACAGACTTATGGTTTGAAATATATGTTGGATGATAAACACTGTCTTGTGCTACTAGATATGCACGAGCAACACTCCTTAGCTTTTTTACTTCTTGTATATTATTTTCAGAAAATTCTATGAATACAGAATCTACATCTTCACTGATTATTTCAAAATTAAATTTCTTCAATTCATCCAAAACAACCGGTTTTAAACCTGTTGTGTATGATAATTTTATTTTCATTTCTAAATCGTTCATGTGTTTATTTTGATTCTATCCAAAACACCAGAAACTCTGATCCTACCCATACAAAACTCCTCACAACAACTTATCTCTTCTTCTCTACTTCTATGAGAACAAAGTTTATGGCGATCTTTATCATATATGGATACCACATTTTTTGATAAATGTAAATATTTAGGGTTAGTTGCGCCAAATATAATAAATGATTTCTTGTCGAAACTTTGCGCAATTACAATATGTTTTTTCATTTTTTTTAATTAATTTGGTTGTGTTTACTCAGTATATCCAAAGCTCGTTTGACAATATGATCTCCAATTTCACCCCATTTCACATATTGTCCATAATCTTTAGGGTCAACTAATTTAATTTCTGTAATATCTACATCTGGATCAGAAACAAAATCTCCGTATGGCTCAACGATACAGAGTGACCTGGTTTGTCGTATAATTCTATCTTTTTCGTACACATCTATATAACCGATCAATTCTTGATGTAATACTTTCATATTTGATTCTTCTTTTACTTCTCGAACTGTAGCTTCTTGCCATGTTTCTCCTGGTTCTATTGCTCCACCAGGAAATGTCCAGTATCCTTTATCGTTTGCATAGACTACCACCAACTTATTTCCATAAAAACAAAAACCGTGAACAGCTTGAAGGATTTTGTCTCCCAATCCCTCCATTGGATCAAATCCCTCCCTGTATACATAATCAACCATTCCGCCAGTCCGTGATTTAAATTGTGATTTTATTTCCATATTTATTAAATTATTTTTCCCCTTAACTCCAGTGCTCTTTCTATTATCCTATCTCCAATCTCACCCCAATCGAAATATTGTTTGTAATCTTTCGGATCTATTAGTTTTATTTCGGTAATACTTCCATCTGGGTCAGAAATGAAATCTCCATAAGGTTCCACTATGCAAACATAACGTAGTTGATTAAATATCTTTCCGTCAAAATGAACCTCTTGATATCCAATTGGTGCGAATGAAAGAACTCTCATATTCGATTCTTCCTGAATTTCTCTTTTTAGACACTCTTCAAAAGTTTCTCCCTCTTCAATACTCCCGCCTGGTAAAATCCAGTGACCACCGCCCTTGATACTGTAGACGACTACAATTTTATCACCAACAAAACAGACCCCGTATGTTTGCGTTACTTTTTTATCTAGAAGGTGGTCAAACGAATCAGCGTCTTCATAGATTACTTCTGCTAACTTACCTTCTTTATCTGTAAATTGTGATTTTATTTGCATAAGTAATTATTTAAACTATACCAGTTTTGGTTCGATTTTTAAAGACAAAGAAAAAGCACCTGATTCAGGTGCTTTTTCTTTCTTGAATACTGCTCTCAGCAGGTATGCAATGGTGGAATAGGTACTTGAGCCATTTCGAGTCTCCTCGGAGTCCGAAACTATCTCAAGCTAGCTGGACGTCATGGACAATATCCGAATGATTTTAATATAGAAAAAGACTAATCTTAAAAGACAGTCTTTTTCCTTAAAAACTAGATTACTAACTAAATATTAGACGACATCCAATCTGTTACTTCTTTTGAAATACCTATTGTTGCCCAATCCAAAACATTTATATCTAGAATCAAAATACCATCATTTTGATCTATAATAGCTTTAATCTCATTTCTTATAACCTCAGTACTCTTGTCTGTTTTAACAAACCAAAGAGATTTTAAGGGTTTAGACCAGTAATAAAAGCTTTTTATATAGTTTATAATCCTATTATAATCAGAAGGAGTTTCAGGAACTCTTAGATCATAAGATATTAAAACTGTATTCATATTTATGCTGTTGTGTGGAACTTATCCACATTTTTTTTTGAGTTATCCAATAGTATTTAGTAAACTAAATACTATTGAAACCTTTCGACCAGATAAATACATCTTGTTGAAGGATTTTTAATAAATTTTTCTTGAAAAAGGTTGGGACCAAAAGGTCTTAGCCTTTTTCATTACCTATTTTACTCTAAAACTTTACGAAAAAACTGTGGATAACATTCATTTCAAACTTCATGGAATAAATTCTTTAAAGTGTAAAGATTGGACAGAGAAAAGTTAAGTAATGGTCTCATTTTAAAGTTATTTTTTTGTAAAAATAACTTTATCTCCAATTTTTATTCTAAATTTATAATTTATAACCAAATAAAGCATGTACAGACATCCTGTCCGCTGCTCGCCCTACGGAGCTTCATATTCACAATGAAATATGTGGATATGAAGGGGCGAAGGATGTCCTGTACATGCTTATATTAAATTAGATATTGTTTCTTTTACGGCCTCCTCGAAACTATCCCCTACTTTTATAAACTCAAGTGGTAGATTTGCTTCTTTAAACATTTGTTCTATTTGTGTATCTCTTTCAATACGATCTGGTCTATTATGAGATCCCCCATTTATTTCTAGAGCCAATACAGGATTAAAATACTTATCACATACCAGAAAATCAACATGCTTTGGTAAAATCTTATTTCTCATTTTGTAATAATCATGCCCATTCGGTACATCCAAAATATCAGCTATACGCATCTTTGGAAAAATATAATAATCTTCTGGTAATTGTTTTTTAAGTTCAAAGAAAAAAGCAGATTCACTCTGATTCATTACACTATATTTTTTCTTATAACTAGGACCTTTAGAAATACCTTCTGTTTTAATTTTCTTAAACCAGTTTAGATCTTTCAACAAACCTATACCGAGAAGTATTCCTATAAAAATGAAAATTGGTAGTATGTTCATAATTAGATTTCTTCAAAAAAATCTGTATCTATTTCTTTAAGTTCGTATAGGTTAGCACTTTGAATTCCAACATTGTACTTGATCATAAGATCAGTAAGTTGTTCTCCGTCAATAAGAACAATCTTGTGACTTGCACCTTTTGCTTTTTTAATAGCAGAATCATCAAAAGATGAAGTTGTTACAAAAATTCCTTTACTAGCGTCTGAACTCATTGCTCCTATAAAATTTCTTATTTCCGGCTCTCTAACTTTGTGAGTATCAGCAAATCTTTTAGCTTGAATATAAATTTTTTCTAATCCTAGGCTATCCTGACTTATAACACCATCTACACCGCCATCACCGGATTTTGGAGTTTCTTGAAAATCTCCGTACCCCATTTTTTGAAATAAAATCAGAGCAACACGTTCAAAGAAATAAGGATTACTTCCTTGTAATTTTTCTAATAAGTCACTTTTTAAAGCATCAGAAAATCTCTTAAAACCCTGATCTATCATGTCTTGAGGAGAAAACTTTTCAGATAAAACATTATTAACTTCTTCAGCGGTTTTTTTATTTCCTTCTGAAAAGAAAATGAAGGAAGGGTACTTTTTTAGAAAATTGACATCTATTTTCTTTACACCAGAAGATAGAACATTTAGTCCCTCTTCTGTTATTTTAAGATCTGAACCTTTTGATTCTTGTGAAATCAAACCGGCTTTTTTTAGATATGTCCTGCCCCAAGAAACACGATCAAAAAATCTAGAATAACCATTCGAGACAGTTTCTTTTTTCTCTTCTTCGGTAAGATTATATTCTTTCTCTAAAATCTCACTAACATCTCTAATTTGGCGAGATTTTTTGTCGCCTAAAACATTTAGAATTGGAAACATTAATTCATCAAATTTGGGCATGGACATATATTTACATTACTTTTACGGATTATTTCACTTTTTTAACCATTTGTCCACCAAGCACCTATTCTAGAACTAATTACTGTAAAAAATCCAATGACCAATAAAGACAAACCGAATCCAACAGATTTACCTAGGACAAAAAGACCTAGAACAGTTAATCCTACACCCCACAGATACTGTCTTTTCCATTTTTTGTTTGTCCTTTCTATTTCTACTTTTTTTGTAATAACTTGAGATTCTATTCTAGAACTCATAGGATTACCACAATGAGGACAAGATTCTGCTTTATCTGAGATTTCCCTTTCACACTCACTACACTTTATTAGAGCCATAAATTTAAATAAAACTTATAATTTATGTGCTAACTATAGTATGTAGAATCAAAGTTGGCAATTATAATATACACACTGAATGAAATCTTTCTGTAATCAAAATTCTATCTTTTACTAACCTCTTCGGACATCTAACGAGCAACGATTTCAAGCACCCTTTCCTTGGGGACTGTAATTGAACTACAAATAGTTTCTTTTTCAACAATATAATTAGTAATTATTTTCTTTCCGTCTGGCCCTGTATCATAATTATAACCAACTTCTCTTTGTAATTTGCATTTATTACCTGGATCTAAGTAAAGATAGTCTTTACCGTCTAAAATTAGTGTATATAGCCCGAAACAAACATTCTCCTTGTCACAAGTATCTTGCGGCGCAAGAGCAGGCCCATTGTAAATGATAGTTGCTGGTACCGAATTAGTGATTACTCGATAACTTAAACCTTGCTTTGCTGAATCAAAGGCAGCCCAACGAGGAAGAAAGAATGCAATAAACACAAATGCCGTCACAATCAATATGGTTCTAAAGATGTTTCTGTATATAACTATCTTTAAACATATTTGGAAGTATTTGCCATTTATTTTAGATAAAATATTCCAATATTTTGAAAACTCCTTATATAAAAATTTAGAAACAACGAATATGAACGAAAGTGTAAATGAATAAACTATAAAGTCCAAAAATAGTTGTCTTGATTCAGAACCAAGAAACCATCCTTTAAAAAAATCAAATATTGTGAGCTGCTTTGCAAACCATGTTAGTGCGACCAGGAAAGTATTAACCCCTGATAGTAAAATTTCCTGAAATAAAAAATCACCTAGATTAACTGGGACACCATATTTGCTATAAAAATAATAGGATAAGAATACATAGCCTTCCCAATAAAGAATAATGACGAAGAAAATAAGGAGTGGAGCCCATTTGGTGAGAAAGTCTGTAAGGTTATTTTCTTTGACTCTCCTCGGAGTCCGAAACTATCTCAAGCTGGCTGCCCGACAAGGATCGTGATTACACTTCTCTCCCTCGCCTCTCAAGTTTGCCGTCGCAAACTTTCGGGCTGGGCACCGACTCACGTCTTGGTTTTGCTAAAGCAAGAATCGCTCCGTCGTTCGAGTCCTTGTCGCAAAACATGTTTTGCTTCGGACATCAAAAACAGCTTCGCTGTTTTTTGCTGCCCGACAAGGACTCGAACCTCGATACCTTGGACCAAAACCAAGTGTCCTACCATTAGACGATCGGGCAATACATATTTATTTTTACTACATTTATTTTTATTCTAAAGGTATCGATACCTTGGACGCTTTTGGACTATTTGCCAAGTGTCCTACTACAGCTCCGCAAAGCTACGCTGCACTGCGATTTCAAGAGATTGAGTACAATCTAAGAAATCGGGAGCATTAGACCTGTTTGCGCAAGCAAACGATCGGGCAATATTTAAAATAAATGACAAGAGCAGTATAGCAGATTATAAAAATTTTTTCTATTCCAAAAAAAACTGTTATAATCAATATCTTATTTTTAACAAACTTAGATATGAAATTGCTTTTCTCTTATATAAAAAAACAGAAAAAGGTTTTGTCCCTAGCCCTCATACTCGCCGTCATAAACCAAGTCTTTTCACTTCTTGACCCTCAAATATTCCGGATGATAGTGGACAACTATGCTACCAAGATCGCTTCCTTATCTACTGCGGAATTTGTGCAGGGAATAATATTGCTTCTACTTTTGTCTATGGGTGTAGCTTTAGTTTCTAGAATAGCCAAAAGCTTTCAAGACTACTACGTAAGTACGGTTACCCAGAGAGTTGGGGCCGACCTGTATTCACACAGTATCACTCACTCTTTTTCTCTCCCCTACGCAGCTTTTGAAGACCAGAGGTCTGGAGAGTTGTTAATGAAATTGCAGAAAGCTAGAACCGATGTTCAAGGTTTGATTACAAGTTTTGTTGGTGTAATTTTCCTAACATCTGTTGGAATGATATTTGTGGTTACTTATGCTTTTTTAGTTAACTGGATTATAGGATTAGTTTATCTTCTCATTATACCAACAGTCGGTTCAGCTCAGTTTTTTCTTTCAAAAAGAATTAAAGCTACTCAAAAACAAATTGTTACAGAAACAGCTTCTTTAGCTGGGTCTACAACCGAGACAATGCGAAATGTAGAACTAGTCAAAAGCCTAGGTCTTGAAGAACAGGAAACAGAAAGATTGAATAATGTTAATGAACAAATCCTCTCACTAGAATTAAAGAAAATTAAGTTAATTCGTATGTTGTCTTTTGTACAAGGAACAATGATAAATGCTGTCCGTTCTGCATTGTTGTTTTTGATGATGTGGCTCATATTTGAAAGAGCTATTACCTTTGGTCAATTTTTTAGTTTGTACATATATCTATTCTTTATATTTGGACCATTGGCAGAACTTGGGTCAATAGCAAACTCATATCAGGAAACAAAAGCTAGTATGGAAAAACTTCAAGAAATCTTGGAGATAAAACCACAAGAGAAACCAAAAAATCCGATAAAAATAGGTGTTATTGATTCTATAAAATTTGAAGATATAAAATTTACATACACAGAAGGTAGAGAGCCTTCTGTAGAAAATATCTCTCTAAATATTTTTAAAGGTGAGACTGTGGCTTTTGTTGGACCTTCTGGAGCTGGTAAAACGACTATGGTCAAACTGCTTTTGGGTCTCTATGAGCCCTTAGATGGAAAAATTCTAATTAGTGGAACAGATTCAAAAGAAATTGATTATGATGAGGTACGAAGACGCATTGGATATGTGTCCCAAGATACACAACTTTTTGCCGGGACGATTAGGGAGAACTTGTTGTTCGTAAACCCAGAGGCCACAGACGAAGAATGTCTTCTGGCCCTAAGAAACTCTTCTGCTATGCCAATAATAGACAAGGAAGGCAAAGGGCTGGATACAAAAATTGGTGAGGGAGGTGTTAGAATTTCTGGAGGAGAAAAACAAAGACTTGCCATAGCTCGTGCCCTACTCAGAAAACCAGACCTAATTATTTTTGATGAAGCTACTTCTAGCCTTGATTCAATAACAGAAAAAGAAATTACTAAAACAATAAAAGAGATTACCAAACTTCATCCAGAATTGATCACCGTTATGATCGCTCACAGACTTTCTACAATATCTCACTCAGATAAAATATTTGTTATGGAAAAAGGTAAATTGAGCGAAGAAGGAAAACACCAAGAACTTTTGGAAAAAAGAGGTCTTTATGCTGCCCTGTGGAGAGAACAAGAAGCCTCCCTTTAAAAAAAGACTTATGTCTTTTTTATTATGTTTATTAAAGCAATTTCTAGAGGAAGTGATGGTATGTAAGCTCCCTTTGTATTTTCGTAGGCAGTTAAAAGCTCTACTAAAACACTAGATGTAAACTTGTCTTTTGATTTTGACATTTCTTTTGCAAAATCAAATTGGTTTTGACTGATTTCATTTTTTACTACGTTTTCTTCACCAAAAGAAAGAAGCATAACAGCTCTAGTTATATGTAAAATTAATTTTAGAAAAACAGAAATATCTATATTTTGAGAAACAGCCTCTTTGACTACAGAAAGGGCAGAAGAAAGATCTGCCTTTGCTATAGCAGAAACTACTCCGTTTACAAGTTCTATAGCTGGAGCACCTGTCACAAGCCTGACTTCGTCTTCTGAAATATTTTTATCTTTTGAAAAAGAAATTATTTTTTGGACAATACCTAAAGTATCTCTAAAAGAACCATCACCTAAGAGAGAGACGAGCTCTGCAGAAGAATCTTCTATTTTAAATCCCTCTTTTTTGCAAATATTTTGAACAGTTTTTTTTAAGACTTCTTGAGTGGGTTTTTTAAAAGTATAAACCTGACAACGGGACAAAACTGTCTCTGGAATTTTGTGAGTCTCTGTAGTGGCCAATATGAAAATAACATGAGCTGGAGGCTCTTCTAGGGTCTTAAGGAGGGCGTTCCCGGCCTGTTTTGAAAGCATATGAGCTTCATCCAAAATATATACTTTATATTTTGAATCAAAAGGAAGCGAATGAACTGACTCGTTTATTTCACGAATATCATCTACTCCAGTATGAGAAGCAGCATCTATTTCATAAATATCGTTTGAGGTTGTACCTATTTCATTTGCAAAAATACGAGCCACACTTGTTTTGCCTATGCCACGAGTGCCGGCAAAAACATAAGCATGAGAAACATCGAGAGACTTTACTTGAGCTTCTAAAACCTTGACCACATGGTCTTGACCAATAACATCTTCAAATTTTTTAGGTCTGTATTTTCTATATAGTACTTCGGACATAGAGAGATTATACAAAAATTTTGATAATAAAAAAAGGGACCAGCTATAAATAGTGGTCCCAAATGTGGGAGGTCGGCTGAGCTACCCTGAAATTAAAATGACGAAACTGGATCACCTCCTTCCCTCCTAAGGAGAACTCGGATAGCTTCTAAATAAATAGTACTCCCCCTCGACTATAGAGTCAAATGGTTATCCACAATATAAAAGGGGCCGCACAAAATAAGTACGGCCCCTATACGCTCAGTAGAGAAGAGATTCTTGGTGGACTTGTTGCCACCATCCTCCTTTCCTGAAATCTACTATACAAATTATAATTTTTAAAAAGTAATGTCAAGTTGATTTTAAATATTTATTTATTATTTCCTCTACCTCAAAAGCATCCTTGGTTTCCATAAGTTCCATTCTCAGCTCTTTTGCTCCATCAAAGCCTGTCACATAAGCTTTGTAATGTTTTTTCATAATAGCAAAACTTTTGTGAGGTAAAAGTTCTTCGTAAAGTTTAGTGTGCTCTACCAAAACTTTTAGCTTTTCTTCTATAGAAACATCTTCTACTTTTATACTTCTATTAAAACACCAAGGATTTCCAAAAATAGCCCTGCCAAGCATTACACCATCACAACCAGTATCTTTTGCTTTTTGTTCTGCATCTTTTATATCCAAAACATCACCATTACCAAAAATTAAAGTTTTACTTTTCATATTATCTCTTATCTCCACCGCTCTTTTTATAGTTTCCCACCTTGCTGGAACTTTTGACATCTCTTTTCTAGTACGAGCATGAATTATAATAACAGATGGTTCTGCTTCTAAAAGAGCGGGGAGCCAAGTTTCCAGCTCATCTTTATTGTAACCAATACGGGTTTTGACTGACACAGGCAAATCTCCTGCTCCCTCTTTCGCAGCTAAAATCAATTCTTTGGCTAAACTAGGATTTTTAATAAGATTTGCTCCTGCACCTTGTTTTTCAACACTTTTATCTGGGCATCCCATATTTATATCTATTCCGTCAAAGCCTAGCTCTTGTGCTAGCTCTGCTGACTTTTTCATCATATCTGGATTTGCAGTAAAAAATTGTGCTACGATAGGCCTCTCCTCTTTAGCAAAAGCTAAGTCTTTTATCAAAGCCTCCCTGCCACCTAAAAAAAGTCCGTCAGCAGAAACAAACTCGGTCCACATTACATCTGGTTTTCCATACTTGGAAATGATACGACGAAAAGCTGGGTCTGTAACATCAGCCATTGGAGCCAATACCAAAATTGGCTTATCTTTTTTTTCTTTTTTTAATTCCTGCCAAAAATTCATACTAAATAATAGTCTAGACCTACTCGTCTTTTAAATTATATACAGAATCATCATTATTACTAGATTTCAGTTTATAAAACAATTTATTTCCATATCTTAAATCTATATAATCCAAATTTGAAAAATCCGTTGTACTAGCAAAAGTAGATGATTTCAATAATGCTTCTAAATTGAATGCAACCGAATCTAAAGTAATTTGTGTGTTAAATAATATTTTTCCTCCGGCAAGTAAAACAATATCATATTCTCCTTCATTTGTAGCCAGCATATAATAAGGATTTAATCCTAATTTTTCTATATGTTTTATAAACAGACCTAGGGATAAAAACCACTGTTCATCTTGAATATATTTTTTACCAATAGGGTCCTCTGAATCAATAAGGCCATAATATTTAAAATATGCATCACCGGAAAATCTTGGGGCTTTTGAATAGATTATTCCGGACTTATCCATAAAATAACAATCTTCTGGTTGAACCCCCTCTTCAGAAGTTTCTATTCTTGTACACCACAGAGCGTAAGGCAATCTTTCTTGTATGTTTACAAGTAAAGAATTCCCGTCGCCAAGTCTAATAGAGACCTGATCTATTCTGGAAAAATTCTCTTCTAAATAAGTATGAAGGTCCTTTTTTTTATATATGAAAATATTATTTTTAGGAAAAACCCAAAGATAATAACCATCCAAAAAATCCAAAGACTTCTTTGAAACATCAAATGGCTCTATCAAGGTTGTTCCAGTTACAACCACATCATGAATCCGAAACTTATCTAGACGAGAAATATAGACAACTAAACCAGCTAAAATAAAAGAAGTAAATAGTATAAGATATAAAATCCTCAAGTATCTTGATCTTCTCCTTTTAAGATACTCCCCTTGGCGAACCGGGCTTCTAAATGACATAGTTTATGATTTATTTATGGAAGACTGACCTCCCATATAAGGACGCAAAACTTCGGGTATAATGATACTACCATCAGCTTGCTGATAATTTTCTATTATAGCTATCATTGGCCTACCAGATAATGCGGTATTGTTTAAAGAATGGACAAATTTCATTTTTCCATCATCATCTCTATATCTAATATTTAGACGACGAGTTTGAAAATCATGAAAATATGAAGCGGAATGAGTTTCTCTGTACTTATTTTCACTAGGTATAAAAGCCTCTATATCATATTTCTTGACTTGTCCTAAACCTAAATCCCCTCCACAATTTACCACAACATGATAAGGCAGACCGAGTGACTGCATTATTTCTTCAGCATTTTTTGTAATTTCTTCATGTAATTCGACAGAAATAGAGTGACTAGCTTCACACAAAACGACTTGTTCAAATTTGTAAAACTCATGGACTCTCATAAGACCTTTTGTATCTTTACCATGACTACCGGCTTCCCTACGAAAAGCTGGAGAAAATGACAACATTTTTATTGGTAAATCTTTTTTATCTAAAACTTCATCCATATAAAAACCCATAGTAGCCACTTCGGCTGTACCGGAAAGATAATCACCATCTTGAGTCTTGTATAAATCTTCTTCACTTTGAGGCAAATAACCGGTACCCATAAAAGGTTCTCTCCTAACTAGAGAAGGCACAATCATTGGAACGAAACCTCCCTTCTTCTGGAAAAAATCATTGGCGTATTGCCACAAAGCAAACTGAAGTCTTGCCCCGTCACCCAAAAGAAAATATCCACGAAAACCAGAAACTTTTGTTCCTCTTTCCAGATCCAACATCTTCAAGTCCGTCATAAGTTCAATGTGATTTTTTGGTTCAAAATCAAATTTCGGAATCTCTCCCCAAACTCTTATTTCTTTATTTTGAGAATCATCATCACCTTCTGGTACGGACATATCCGGCACATTTGGGACACTGACCATCATCTTTTGCCAATCAAGCATTACAGATTTTAATTCTTCTTCATCTTTTTGAAGTTCGTTTTTTACTAATTTCATTTCAGAGATAAGACTAGACTTCATATTTGGATCCTCTGTTTTGACAATCTTATCACTCATAGCATTTTGCTCGGCCCTCCTTTCTTCTATACGACTCATAAGTTCTTTTCTTTTGTCATCTACAGAAATCAGAGCATCTACATCAAAATCCATATGTTTTTTCTTGGCCCCTAAAGCGACAATGTCTTTATTTTCCTTTATAAATTTTATATCCAACATATTATGTATAGTCTAACATAAAGACACAATAAAAAGAAAAAGTCTTCTGCCCAATACTTACAATAAATATCTGCCCATTTTTGATATAATAATTACTAATCCCTATATAAAAAATATGGAAATTAGAGATTTAAATAAAAAAGACTTTCCAAAACTCTTAAAAGAAATTCCTGATCCTCCAAAAAAGATGAGAATCGTTGGAGACTTTCCAAAGACAGAAAAATATCTCTGTATTGTTGGTTCAAGAAAATACAGCGAGTATGGAAAATCTGTTTGTGAAAAACTCATAGAAGGTTTGAGGGGATATCCTATCACCATAGTTTCTGGCTTGGCTATAGGAGTAGACTCTATAGCTCACACATCTGCTATAAAAAATAATATAAAAACAATCGCTGTACCAGGATCTGGTCTTTCAGAAAATGTTTTGTACCCTTCTACAAATAAATATTTAGCTCACAAGATTGTAGACGAAGGGGGCGCACTTATTTCAGAATTTGAAGATGATTTTATTGCAACCCCTTGGAGCTTCCCACAGAGAAACAGAATAATGGCTGGAATGTCTCACGCCACCTTAATAATAGAAGCAGAATTAAAATCTGGAACGCTTATAACTTCAAAATATGCCATAGATTACAACAGAGATGTTTTCACTATCCCCCATTCTATCTTTTCTAAAACTTCTGAGGGACCGCATATGTTACTTAGACTCGGAGCCACACCAATAACAAGATCCTCTGATATAATAACTGCACTAGGATTGCGTGAACTAGAAAAAATTTATAGTGAAAAAGATTATTCAAAATGTTCAACTGATGAAAAAGAACTAATAGATGTAATAAGAGAGCCAATGACTCGCGATGAAATAATAAGAGCTCTTGGAAAACCTGTTTATATAACTCAGACTATACTAGCAACAATGGAAATAAAAGGTCTAATAAAAGAAGAAATGGGACAGATACGTTTAGTCTAAATTTGCCAAAAGATTTTTTTATGGTAATAATCAAGAAATGAAACTTTTAATCGTCGAGTCGCCTTCAAAAGCAAAAACAATTTCAAAGTACTTAGATAATGCCTACAAAGTAGTTGCTTCTGTCGGGCATGTTCGTGATTTACCAAAGTCAAACAAGAAAGCTATCGACATAGAAGGAGGATTTATTCCTCACTATGAAATATCAAAAGGTAAAGAAAAAATTGTAGATGAGATAAGAAGTTTAGCTAAAAAATCAAGTGAAGTACTTTTGGCCACTGACCCCGACCGAGAAGGGGAAGCTATTGCTTGGCATATAGCCGAAGCGGCGGGCTTAAAAAAACCAAAGAGAGTTGTATTCCACGAGATCACAAAAGAGGCTGTCGTAGAAGCAATAAAGCATCCGAGGAACATAGATATGAATCTAAAAGAAGCTCAGGAAGCTCGTCGTATATTGGACAGACTTGTAGGGTATGACCTATCTGGACTTATTTGGAAGAAAGTTCGTTATGGCCTTTCTGCCGGTAGAGTTCAATCTCCTGCCCTCAGAATCATTATGGAAAGAGAAAGAGAAATAAGAAGTTTTATTTCTCACGCGTATTGGGTTGTGTCAGCTGATTTAGAAAATAAAAATAAAGACAATTTTACAGTTATTTGTGAAGAAGAACCGGCAGATAAAGAAACTGTAGATAAAATAATCAAAGCAGGTAAAGAAGGTGTCTGGAAAATTAAAGAGGTAAAAGAGACCTCTGTTAAAAAATCTCCACGAGCTCCTTTTATAACTTCTACTCTACAACAAACAGCCAGCTCTAGACTAGGTTTTTCACCTTCCAGGACTATGGGAATAGCTCAAAAACTATATGAAGCCGGACTCATAACATATATGAGAACAGATTCCACAAACCTATCGGTTACTGCCATAGAACAAGTAACAAAAACTATAGAAAAGAAATTTGGAAAAGAGATGATCCAAGTTAGAAAATATGCTACAAAAAGTAAAAATGCTCAAGAAGCTCACGAAGCTATTAGACCAACAAATATGTCTTTAGAAAATTCTGGTAGTAATGAAGAACAAAAAAAGTTGTACTCCCTTATTTGGCATAGGACAATCTCCTCTCAGATGGTAGATGCAAATACTTTGCGCACAAAAATAATAACTGAAATAGAGAACAAAAATGTTCCAAATTTTTCTATAACAGGATCTAGGGTAGTTTATCCAGGATGGCTTTTAGGAGACCCTGCTTCTAGAGGTGAAGATGTGGAATTACCAAAAGTAAAAGAAGGAGAAAATGTAAATCTAAAATCTATAAACTCAGAAGAAAAACAAACTGAACCTCCAACTAGATATTCAGAAGCTGGACTGATTAAAGAATTAGAGAAAAGAGGTATAGGACGACCTTCTACTTATGCTTCAATCATAAAAACAATTGAAGATAGAGGTTATGTAGAAAAAATAAACAAATCACTTATTCCAACAGATACAGGAGATGTGGTTTCTACATTTTTAGAAAGTTATTTTGGTGAATATATAAGTGACAACTTTACGGCTGAAATGGAAGATAAGCTAGACAACATAGCGGACGGAAAAGAAAAACTTGTAAAAATGTTGACCAAGTTTTATAAACCATTTTTGAAAGATATAAAGAGTAAAGAAAAAATAGATAAAATAACAAACTTAGGATTAGCACCTTCAGAATTTAAATGTCCTATTTGTGGAAGCTCTATGATTGTAAAACTTGGAAGAGGTGGAAAATTTTTATCTTGTGCAACTTATCCAGAATGTGATGGAGCACTAACTATGGATGGTAAAGAAATTAAAAAAGCTGAACCTCTAGGAAACCATCCCGATACAGGAGAACCTATTTTTGTGATGATTGGTAAATACGGTCCTTATGTTCAACTTGGCGAAATGAAAAAAGAAAAAGCCAAAAGAGGACAGAAGAAAATAAAACCAAAAATGTCTAGTATTCCGAAAAATAAAGATTTAGATAGTGTAACACTAAAAGATGCTTTAGTTTATCTTTCACTACCTAGAGCTTTGGGTGCTCATCCTGACACAGGAGAAATTATTACTGCAAATGTCGGACGATTTGGACCTTATATCGTTCACCAAAAAGATTTCAGATCTCTAAAAGAAGATGATGTTTACACAATAGAACTTCCACGCGCTCTTGAAATATTTGCTCAAGAGAAAAAGAAAAGAGGTTTTACTAAAAAGGAAAAACCTGAGTAAAATAAAAAGTCTCTGACGGAGACTTTTTTCAACTGATTTCAACTGAAAACTTGTCACCTTATATTATACCATATATCATACGATATAGTCAAATGAATAAAATATGTTGTATTGTGAGCTTTTTTGACTACAATTAATATATGAATGATATAAAGTCTATATTTAAGGAATTGGATAATCTCTCAGAAAAAGATAAAGAGCTTATACAAAAAGCCTATGATTTTGCCGAGGAAGCCCACAAGAACCAAAAAAGAAACAGCAACGAACCGTACTTCAATCACCTCTTTGCTACCGCTCTAAACATAGCCCAACTAAAAATGTCTGCTACAACAATATCAGCTGGTTTTTTACATGACGCCATAGAAGACACAGAGAAAACTGGCGAGGATCTAGAAAAAGAGTTTGGAGGTGAAATAAGATTTTTAGTCGAAGGAGTAACCAAACTTGGAAAAATAAAATACCAAGGAACATCCAGACACAATGAGAGTCTTAGAAAACTTTTTGTAGCTATGTCACAAGATATAAGAGTCTTGATAATCAAACTATGTGACAGACTTCACAACATACAAACATTAAACTTTGTACCCGAAGCAAAAAGACTTCGTATCGCTACTGAAACATTAGAAATATATGCCCCAATCGCCTATAGACTGGGTATAAGAAAAGTTCATCGTGAGCTTGAAGACATAGCTTTTTCTTATGTCTATCCAAAAGAATATGCTGAGGTTTCCAAATTAGTAAAGCAAAAACAAGGTATAGAAATAGAAGCTCTAGAAAAATTCAGTAAGTCTTTGAAAAAAGAATTGGCAAAAGGAGGTATGACAGATTTTAAAATGGACCACAGAATAAAAGGTTTATACAGTCTGTACAAAAAACTAGAAAGGTACGATATGGATATAGAAAAGGTTCATGACCTAGCCGCTATGAGAGTTTTGGTACCTTCTGTGACGGACTGCTACAGCGTTCTAGGTCTAATACATAGCAACTGGATGCCACTACCTGGAAAAATAAAAGACTACATTGCCTTTCCAAAACCAAATGGATACAAATCCTTGCACACAACAATATTTACAGGTGATGGAAGTATCGTAGAAATCCAAATAAAGACAAACGAAATGTACCAAGAAGCTGAATATGGTATTGCTTCTCATATTTCATATAAACAAGGTTTAAATAAGAAAATCACAAACCCAAATTTATTATGGCTTAGAAAAATACTACCGGCCCAAAAAAAGTGGGCAGGTGAAAAGGATGCGAAAGTAGATGATAAAGTATCATCTGATATTCCTCATTGGGTCAAAGACTTAGTAAAATACCAAGGTGAGGCTGGTGAAGAGGATTTTATTGACGATATAAAAACAGATTTCTTTGAAGAAAGAATTTTTGTTTTCACTCCCATAGGAGATGTTATTGATTTACCAAAAAAATCATCCGTTGTAGATTTTGCATATAGCATTCATTCAGATATAGGAAACCACATCTCTGGAGCAAAAGTAAATGGAAAATTTGTAGCGATAAATACAATACTAAACAATGGAGACAGAGTCCAAATAGAAACAAAAAAGACATCTAAGCCTAGCCGAAAATGGCTAGAGTATTGTAAAACTACAATGGCTAAAAGACATATACGGATGTTTCTAGAAGAAAATATAAAATAACTAAATACTAAAGTTTTTTATAGAATATAAATCTTCATCTGGATTAGAATCTTCTGCTTCTTTTTTCTGCTCTGGAGTTCGGTCGTCTAAGTCTAGAAAATCTTCTTCCCCATTCATTATTTTATCTAGATCAGGATTATGAACATATTCTGGAATATTGTAATTCTTTGGAGGTTCTGGATTTTCTTGTATGTGTTTATCTAACATCTCCGTAGGAGATTTAGTTTTATTTGCTTTTATCAATTCCAAAATATTTTTTAGATCTTCATTAGAGAAAAAGTCTATGGTCAATTTTCCTCCATTTTCTTTCTTTTCAATAGAAACTCTCGTGCCTAGTGTTTCAGTCAGTCTCTCTTCTATTTCTTGAGTTTCAGGATCTAAAAGATATTCTTTCTTTCGAATTTTTTCATAAGCTATTTTACGAGCAATAGCTTCTGCTTCTCTAACGGTCAACCTCTTAAAAAGTATTTCTTTAAAAAGAGTTGACTGCTCCTCGGGTCTATCATTTAGAGTCATCAAAGGTCTAGCATGACCCTCTGATATTTTGCCTTGAGATAAAGCGTCCAATATGTCAGACGGTAAAGAAAGAAGCCTTAATGTGTTTGAAACATATTCCCTACTCTTTCCTACTTTATCCCCTATTACACCGTGTTTAAAACCAAACTCTTCTACCAGTCTCTGAAAAGCCTTGGCTCTATCTACAGGATTTAGATCCTCTCTTTGTATATTTTCAATAATAGCCAACTCTAGTTTCATCAAATCATTTCCCTCGTCACCGACTTTTATCAAAACAGGCACCTGGGAAAGTCCAGCTAGTTTTGAAGCTCTCAGACGTCTCTCACCAGCTATTAGCTCATATTCTACAGCCAATCCGCCATCTTCTTTAGTAAATTCTTTTCTAGTCACAACCAAGGCCTGTAGAACACCGTATTGGCGTATAGAATCAGCCAAAGACTTCAGTTGAGCTTCGTCAAACTCCCTTCTAGGCTGAAAAGGGTTAGGTTTTATTTTTTCGACATCAATCCAAAATATAGAATCATTGTAAAACTGTGACATAAAAATTAAATTACTTTATTAAGAATAATTTTATCATAAAATTGATTTTTTTGAAAAATCAATATAGACTTAAAAAGTTCCTGCCGGGATGGCGGAATTGGTAGACGCGCACGACTCAAAATCGTGTGTCGAAAGACATGGGAGTTCGATTCTCCCTCCCGGCACATTAAAACGAAGTTTTTATACGCTGGATAGGAGCAAGAGTGCCTGTGCACTCTTGCGAGAGAATCGAACTGACCGGAGCCATGTTTTGCTAGCAAGCAAAACGGGCGAGGTGAGGCCAACAGAAATTTCTGAGCGACGGTGAGGAAATTATCTGGGTTTCGATTCTCCCTCCCGGCACATTGATCTATGAACAAAATACTGGTAATCCTAGGGCCAACAGCTACAGGTAAATCTGATTTAGCTGTAAAAGTGGCTAAAAAATACAATGGAGAAATAATCTCTGCTGATTCTAGACAAGTCTACAAAGGACTTGATATTGGTAGTGGTAAAATAACAAAAAGAGAAATGTCGGGTGTAAGACACCATATGCTAGATGTCATCTCACCTAAAAAAACCTATTCTGTTGTAGATTGGCAAAAAGAAACAAAAAAAGTAATCAAAGATATTTTAGAAAGAAAAAAACTACCTATAATATGTGGAGGAACAGGATTCTATGTTCAATCTATTGTCCAAAACTTTACATTGCCAGAAGTTAAAGTAGATAAAAAACTAAGAAAAGAATTGGTGAATGAAAATTTAGATAAATTACTAAAAATATTAAAAAAAATGGATCTCGAGAGATTTAAAAAAATAGATCAAAAAAATAAGGTCCGTGTTATAAGAGCTATAGAAATAGCGAAAGCTTTAGGAAAAGTACCCGAAATAAAAAAAGATAAAAACCCTTACGATATTTTCCAAATAGGACTTATTCTCTCAAAAGAAGATTTGGAACAAAAAATAAAAGAAAGACTCCAAAAAAGAATTGAAAAGGGAATGATAAAAGAAGGAGAAAAACTTCACAAAGAAGGTTTGGCTTGGAAAAGAATGCGAGAGCTTGGTCTAGAATATAAATACTTGGCAAATTTTCTGATGGGGAAAATAGACAAAAATAAAATGATAAGCGACCTCGTAAAAGAAATAATCCAATATTCCAAACGACAAATGACTTGGTTTAAAAGAGATAAGAATATAAAATGGTTTAAACCTACGGACTTTAAAACTATAAATAAAGAGATAAAGTCGTTTCTAAATAATTAAATATTGTGATATAGTTTTCTTGCTTGGGCCTATAGTTTCAATGGTAAAACGTCGGTCTCCAAAACCGTTGTTCCCCGTTCGAGTCGGGGTGGGCCCGCATAAAGAGAATCTTTGTGGCCCGATGAGAACAGTTTGTCGGTCTACGAGCCTAGCAAGGCTTGTCGACAAACTGGTGACCAGAAAAATCACTTGCGACGGCAAGTGATTTTTCGAGGGAGAGATTCGGGGTGGGCCCGCAATAAAGCGAAGCTTTTTGCTCAAAAATAAAACCGCCTTTAGCGGTTTTATTCTATTTCTTAGCCTCCTTGAATACAACTCTCTTTTTCAGTTTTTTACTAAACTTTTTGAGTTCTATTTTTCTTTCTACTTTCTTTTTATTCTTAGAAGTCCAGTAAACCTCTCCTGTTTGCTTGTTTCTAAGTGGTATTAATCTATCTTGTGACATATTTTTATATACTTAAGTACAAACGATCATAACACAAAAAGAGCTAAAAAAGCAAGCTTTTTTAGCTCTCTGTAAAGATACGGAACTCTTCCATCAACTTTTTAGTAATTTCACCTATTTTGCCAGTCCCAATTTGTTTATCTCCTACAAAAACAATTGGCACAATATCCTTAAAACTTGAGGTTAGAAAACATTCGTCAGCTTCATAAAGTTCGACCAAAGTGACTTCCCTATTTTCAATTTTTAAACCAATCCTGTGTGCTAAATCTATAGCAACTTTCCTTGTAATACCTTTTAGTATATTTTCTTCTGGTGTAGCCAAAACACCATCTTTCACAATAAAAATATTGCTAGTAGAAAACTCTAGTACAAAACCATTTTTAAAATAAAGAGTTTCTAAAAAATTATTCTGTTTTATTTTATTATAGATTTTACTATAGGCTCTTACAGCTGTTATATAATTGGTTGTTTTATATTCTGGGTACTGTCTCAGATTTTCTAAAATATCGACTCTGGCTCCCTCTGTATAATTTCTTTCTTCTATAGGCTTCCATTCTTCAACTAATATATAAAATGTCGGTTTTTGCCTGTCGTATAAAATCCCTTCCATAGCTTCTCCTCCGGTTAAGATAAACTTTATATTGGCTCTTTTAAAACCATTTTTATTTATGAGTTCGTAACACACTTTTTGGATCTCTGCATCGCTTATAGGAATCTCTATGTCTAAAAAATCGGCAGTTCTTCTAAATCTTTCCAGATGCTCTTGCCACATAAAAATATTTGAGCCAAAAGAAGTCATGGCCTCATAGACACCAAAACCTCGCATCATTCCTATATCAAAAATGCTGACTTTGGCGTCGCTGACCTTTAAGATTCGTCCATTCAAATAGCAATACATCTTTACATATTATCACCAGTTCAAATAAAAGAAAAAGGATCCCAGGCATAAGCCCAGAATCCTCATATAAAATCCTCTTCACGAGGAGGAACCACTTCCACAAGCTCTCCTGGCGCCACAAACCCAAGTGTGCCCCGGTTTATACCAAGATTTACAAAATTAACCTTGTAATAATCATTTGCACCCAAAACAATTACAGATCCTCTACACAAGAACTCGCTAATCTTCATACAAACGAGAACCCCATATCTAAACTTGGCTCCCATAGGAACCTCTACAAATGGCACCCTGGTCTCTTTTTGAGAACGAGAAAAAGGAATTATAGACATAAAGAACCTCCTTTTAGTAATTTAATTAAAAATGCATAACAAGTCAAATGGAAAACCTCGCAATGTCTAAGCATCACGAGGTTTTATAAAATATTTCAAATAGGGCACAACACCTACTGTAAAAAGAACAATCGTACAGACTAACGGAAAAAGTCTTTGTTCCACTGACCAATTAGCTCCTCCAACAACCGACATGAAAGCAGCTAAACTATTCAGAAAATAAAGAAGTTTTGGCATGAGTTTTGGATATAGCCAAGCATCTTTAATCTGTGGGATAAATGCTAATCCCACTCCCAGACTAAATATAATAGTTGCTAATCCTGGTAAAAGATACCAAACACCCAAGCAAGCACATACTACACAAAAAAAGAATGTCTCAGTCTTTCCCCACCATGCAGATCTCTTCACTTTTATAATAGACCCAACTACTAATGCACACCCGACTGAATAAGATGCCGGAAGGTACCAATTACCATCACTTTCTTCTGAGTACAGAGAAGTTATACAGGATTACGCCACAAAATGTGGTGGAACAATGGTTAACAACTCGAAGATTAAACAAACTCTGCTTAACTACGCCCTACTTAGATACATGGGAAATGCAGGGCAAAACATAAGATGGGATAATCCAGTTCCAAAAACAAATTAATTAAAAAATTTGACCAATAAAACAAAAACCCCCTTAAGAAGGGGGTTTTCTTTTTGTGCGCCGGGAAGGATTATTCCGCGAGTAAAATTTTGCCGTCGCAAAATTTTCTCGTGTCCGCAGCTCGCGACCCAGTCTGCTGACTGGGTACCCCGCTCCGCTTTTCGAATCCTTACGTAAACCTCTCCCAGAGGTTTACTCCCAGCGCAAAAGCAAAAATCCTCTTACGAGGATTTTTCTGTGCGCCGGGAAGGATTCGAACCTTCGTAGGCCGAAGCCGACAGATTTACAGTCTGTTGTAATTGACCACTCTACCACCGACGCAATAATATTATTCTAAAAGTTTTTTGAAAGCATTGCCACCTTTATAACTTTTAATTTTTTTCTCCCTAATAAAAGCCTCTTTACTATTTGAGTATTCTTCAAAGTAAACTAGTTCCAATGGAAATCTTAGCTTAGTTGAAAAATTATACCCTAAATTATGTTCTTTTATTCTGCGTTCTAAATTGTTAGTACAACCGATGTAATATTTATTATCTACCAAGCTTTTAAGTATATAAACATACCACATATATTGTAATTGACTTCACCCCGCCTCGGCGGGGCAAGCTCTACCACCGACGCATTAAAAATAATATAGCACATTTTTCAATATACCACATTATTTTTGGACTATCCTATGCTAACACACTCTTCTCCACAAAACTATCTCTTGCAAAAGATCCTTTTTTACCTTTCTTGATGTCAAAAACATACTCGTTATTCTTTATATCAACATCTATTGTTCCCCCTTTCATTATTTTCTTACCTATTATAAGTCCAGCCACTGGATTTAATATTTTAGTCTGAATCAATCTCTTCAAAGGTCTAGCGCCATATTGTGAGCTATACCCTTCTTTTGCTAAGTGTTTGTAAACCCCCTCAGATAATAGAATGCTTATTTCTTTTTGTTTCAATCTTTCTGTAATTATTTTTACTTGAAGTTTTACAATCTCCTCTATAGCCTCTTTGCTCAAAATATCAAACACCACTATTTCATCTAAACGGTTTAGAAACTCTGGTCTAAAGTAATCTTTCAAAGCAGTCATAACTTTTGTTTTAGCTTCCTCATAGCTAGCTTTCTCTGTTTTATCGTAAGCAAAACCGATCTTTTCCATTTTATCTATATATTGAGAACCAATATTTGAAGTCAAGATAATTACAGAGTTTCTAAAATTTACCACTCTACCTTTGGCGTCTGTTAGTTTTCCATTGTCCAAAACCTGCAAAAGAATATTGAAAACTTCAGGATGAGCTTTCTCTATTTCATCAAACAAAATAACAGAATAAGGTCTATGACGAATCTGTTCCGTAATACTTCCACCTTCCTCGTGACCAACATAGCCCGGAGGAGCTCCTATAAGCTTTGAAATGCTGTGTTTTTCCATAAACTCAGACATATCTACCCTTATCAAAGCATTATCATCATTAAACATAAATTCAGCCAAAGCTTTTGTGAGCTCTGTTTTACCAACACCTGTAGGACCCAGGAAGAGAAAAGATCCTATTGGTCTATTTGGATCAGAGATTCCAGCCCTAGATCTTTTTATTGTTTCAGCAATTTTGTTGACTGCTTCATTTTGTCCGACAATCCTACCCTTCAAGACTTCTTCCATTCTATTTAATTTTTCAGCTTCTTCCTCTAACATTCTATAAACAGGAATACCTGTCCATTTTGAAACAATAGAAGCAATATCATTTTCTGTTATTTCTTCCTTCAAAATTCTACGAGAACTTTGAAGTTTTTTCAGTCTCTTTGATTTTGTATCCAACTCCTTTTCCAAAGCTGGAATTTTTCCATACCTAATTTCAGCAGCTTTAGACAAATCCGCTTTAGCTTCAGCTGTTTCAGCTTCTCTGCGAATTTCTTCCAGTTCCTTTTTTATAGACTTTATATCTGTGACAGTTTCTTTTTCATTTTTCCATTTAAGCTCTAGCTCACTTGTTTCCTCTTTTAGATCAGCAATCTTTTTTTCTATTTCTTTTGTTCTATTTTTTGATTTTGCATCTGACTCTTTTTTTAAAGCTTCTTTTTCAATCTCCAACTTTACAATTTTAGAACGAGCATCTTCCAAGATAGGAGGCATATTTTCCAAAGCAATTTTTAAATATGAAGCTGACTCGTCCATTAGGTCAACTGCTTTGTCTGGTAAAAATCTATCAGTAATATATCTACTGCTTAAGTTTACAGCAGCAATAATAGCTTCATCTGTAATACGAACTCCATGATAAAGCTCGTATTTTTCTTTAAGTCCTCTTAAAATAGTTATTGCATCTTCTACACTAGGCTCATTTACAGATACAGGTTGAAATCTACGAGTTAAAGCCGGATCTTTTTCTATATATTTTTGATATTCTTTTAGAGTCGTTGCACCAATAGCTCTAAGTTCTCCTCTAGCTAAAGCTGGTTTAAGCATATTTGAAGCGTCCATTGAGCCTTCGGCTGAACCTGCGCCAACAATAGTGTGAATTTCGTCTATAAAAAGAACAATCTTACCGTCAGACTTCTCTATTTCTTTTAAAATGTTCTTCAATCTTTCTTCAAACTCACCTCTATATTTTGTTCCGGCAATCAAAAGACCTAGATCAAGAGAAATAAGTTCTTTGTCTTTCAAAGATTCTGGTACATCTCCCATAGACATTTTTATAGCCAAACCTTCTACTATAGCTGTTTTACCGACACCAGCTTCGCCAATAAGAATAGGATTGTTTTTTGTACGACGAGAAAGTATTTGTACTATACGAGATATTTCTGTATCTCTACCAATAACAGGATCAAGTTTATTTTGTAAGGCAAGTTTTGTTAAATTTCTAGTATACTTTGAAAGAGTTTTGAATTTTTTTGGAGTGTCTTTCAAAGTTTCTTTTGTATTTTTAAGTTCACTTAAAACTCTTATTATATTTTCTTTATCTATTTTAAATTTCATCAAAAGATCTCTAGCCAAAGATGGTACTGAAATAACAGACAAAAATAAGTGTTCGGTAGAAATAAAATCATCCGAAAGAGCCTCGGCTTCTTTCGCCGAATTATCCAAGGTTGCTGCCAATTCTGGAGTTAAATACATTTGATAAGACGCAGATAGAGTCTGTCCGATTTCATTTCCTTCTATGGCCTCCGACAAAGAATCTGAAAGTAAGACAGTATCAACTTCCAATCTGTCCAATATAGAGGTGACTATACTATCTTCTTGCAACACTAAAGCTGCCAACAAGTGAAGTGGGTTTACATGATTTTGACCACGCTCAATAGCCAGTTCATGAGCTTTTCTAATAGCCTCTTTAGCTTTTGTTGTAAATTGGTTAAATGGTGGCATATATAATATAAATTAGTTTACATGTAAACTATATATCCAAAAACATGGAGAGTCAAATATAAATTTACTATTTAGATATAGTAGATAATTCTTCTTTCAAAATGGTAACTGGCGTAAAAGCACTAGAGCTAAGACCAGAAAGTTTCATTCCTACCACTTCCCCGGAAAGATTAAAAAATGGACTGCCTACAACTAGATCTTTTGATGAAATATCATTTTCTACACCAGAAACAAATTTTACAGTAGATGTGCCTGTTCCAGATTCTTTCATTATAAATGAGGATACTCTACCTACAGCAATAGAATTTTGGCTAGTTCCCCCTAATCCAATAAGAGTCTGTCCTAAACTTGGTTCTATAGAAGCTAGTTTAGCTGGAACAAATGTATAATTTACACCTTCAGGTACAGCAGCTTTAAATATTATGAAATTTGTATTTTTATCTAAACCAATAGGTGTCAAAACTAAATCTTGGCCATCTTCAGTGGTTATGGTGTATTTATACTGATAAGAGATATTTTTTCTGGCAGTGGCTATCTGACCATCTTTACTTGTTATTACACCCATCCCATAGAGGGATACGACACCATTATTTAAGTCCTTTTCATTTATACGGACTACACTTTTTAGATTGTTCTGTATGGCTTCCATTATCAAATCTTCTTCTTTGACTACAACCGTTACAACTTCTTTTTCTTTTGAGATTATTGGGTCCGAAGGAATAACTGTCTCAATAGTTTTTTCTACTATCCTATTTATATTCCTAGTAACCTCAACCGGTGCCTCCTGCAAAAGAGATACGGTTATTATTCCAGTAGCAATAGAAGTAACAAAACTAACAAGAAGGGTTAATAAGATCAGTTGGTTTTGATTGAGCTCTTTCATACTTAATATAATATCACTAGTTTATAAAGCAGTAAATATTTATTTTATTATTTCTTTAAGTTTTTCTACTAAATAATCCAGATCATTTTTTTTTGTTTCTCTGCCTAAAGTAATTCTAAGGCTACTAGAAGGGCATTCCTTTTTACCCAAAGCGGAAATAACATATGACGAAGAGTCTTCTTTCAAGGTTCGACAAGAAGAAGAATAGGAAACTGAAATTCCAACCACATCTAAAGCTATGACCAAAAATTCCGCATCCTGATCTTCAAAACAAATACTTATGTTATTTGGAAGCCTGTTTTTAGCAGAACCATTCAGAGATGAACCTTTGAAGGTTTTCAAAATATTTTCTATAGCATAATCTCTAATGGAAGTAAGTCTTTGTGTCTCTTTTTCTCTATGTATATTTGCTATTTCCATAGCAAAAGCCATACCCGAAATAGAAGAGACATCTTCTGTACCACTCCTTAAGCCGTTTTGTTGTCCTCCACCATAAATCACAGGCTGAAGTTTAATTCCTTTTTTAACAAATAGAATTCCAGTATTTCTAGGTCCATACATCTTTAGACCATCTAAAGTCATCATATCTACACCAATTTTAGAAACATCTGTGGATAAATAAAGTACTGCCTGACAAGCATCTGTATGAAAATATGGCAAAGAAGTTTTTTCTTCACTCTGCCATTTTTTTATAATTTTAGAGATCTCTTTTATTGGCTGTATTGTACCAATCTCATTGTTGGCATACATAACTGAAACCAAGATAGTTTCTTTCTTTATAGCTTTTGAAACATCCTCCGCAGAAACAAGGCCCTCATCTGAGACTTCCAAATAAGTCACTTCACCTCCCCTCTTTTCTATCTCTCTACAAACCTCTAAAACAGAAGGGTGTTCTATGTTTGTAGTGATAATATGTGGCTTAAAGTCTTTTTTTTTAAAAGATTCAAATAAACCTAAAATAGCTAAATTGTTTGATTCGGTTCCACCGCTTGTAAAAATGATTTCATCCGGATTACAAGATATAAGTCCTGCACAATCTCTCTTGGCAATATCTATTTCTTCTTTAGAAGCCAAAGCGTCCGAGTAAATAGCAGACGGGTTTGCAAAATATTTTCTATTATAAGATTCCATCTTGTCTAAAACCCCTTTATCTATAGGAGTGCTAGAAGCGAAATCCAAAAAAACTTTCTTAGAGTTGTTTTTACTACTCAGAAACATAATGATTAAACATTATCACTCCACAATATTTTTTGCAAAATGCTAGTTTTTATGTATAATTCACACCAATGGTCATTGATCCACTATTTATCGCATATATTGCTGGAGGAGTAAGCCTTTTGCTTTTTATTTGGATTATCCGTCTTGAAATGAAATTGCGAAAATTTATGTCCGGCAAATCCGCGAAATCTTTAGAGGATACAATTATCTTAATGAAAAAAGAAATTACAGACCTAAAAAGATTTGAAGAAGAATCCATCTCTTACTTCAAAAATGTTGAAATGAGATTACATAGAAGTATCCAGGGTATAAAAACTATCAGATTTAATCCCTTCAAAGGAACTGGTGATGGTGGTAACCAAAGCTTTGCGACATCATTTATAGATGAAAGTGGTGATGGCGTAGTCATCTCTAGTCTCCACTCAAGAGACAGGGTGAGTATTTTCTCAAAACCACTTGAAAAATTTAAAAGTAATTTTGAACTAACAGACGAAGAAAAAGAAGTTATAGAAGAATCTAAAAGAACAATCGGGTCGAAATAATATTTAGATTTACCATTATGGGATTTAAAATATCAAAAATATATGAATACACAGACAAACAAAACAGAAAGGGCTCCGGTGATTGCTATAATGGGACATATAGACCATGGTAAATCTACCCTACTATCTTTTATAAGAAAGAACCTAAAACCTCTAGATGAAGCTGGTGGTATAACTCAACATGTATCTGCTTATGAAGTTGAGCATAAAGACGGAAGCGGAAAAATCCATCAGATAACTTTTCTAGACACACCGGGCCATGAAGCTTTCTCTGGAATAAGAACAAGAGGTGCAAAAGTAGCCGATATGGCCATACTTGTCGTCTCTGCTGAAGACGGAGTAAAACTCCAAACAATAGAAGCCTTGAAATCTATAAAAAAAGAAGAAGTGCCTTTTATTGTGGCTATAAATAAAATAGACAAACCTGGAGCCAATGTAGATATGACAAAACAAAGTCTAGCTGAGAACCAGATATATGTTGAAGGTTATGGAGGAGATATTCCTGTAGTCTTAATATCAGCAAAAACAGGACAAGGCATTCCAGATCTTTTGGATATGATAATTTTAGTTTCTGAATTAGAAGAACTTTCTGGTGATAGAAGTCTAAATGCCAGTGGCGTAATTATTGAAAGCAACCGAGATATCAAAAAAGGGATATCTTCTACCTGTATAATAAAAAATGGAACATTAAAAAAGGGGATGTTTGTGGCTTCTGGAGAAAGTATGGCTCCTCTTAGGATAATAGAAGATTATCTAGAAAAACCTATAGATGAAGCTTCTTTTTCTAAACCAATAAAAATAATTGGTTGGGATACATTGCCTGAAGTCGGAGAAGCATTTGAATCTTTTCACTCTAAAAATGAAGCTCTAGAATACGTAGAAAAAAACAAAGCGAAAAATTTAAATAATAAAAGTGAGATGAAATCCAAAACAATTGAAAATACAATACCAATTGTCTTGAAAGCTGATACCGCTGGTAGTCTAGAGGCTGTTATTTACGAGATAGAAAAACTAGGTAATGAGAGAATAATACCCGAAATAGTTTTATCTGGAGTTGGGTCTATATCTGAAAATGACATAAGAATGGTTGCTGGTAGCGAGAGAACTTTAGTTATTGGTTTCAATACCAAGACAGATGCTCCAGCCAGAACCTTGGCTGAAAGAAATAATATAGAGATTCACCATTTTACGATTATCTATAAACTAAGTGAATTTATAAAAGAAATGCTAGAAAATTTAACTCCCAAAATAAAAGAAGAAGAAGTTCAAGGAAAAACAAAAGTCTTAAAATCATTTAGCAAAATAAGAGATAAACAAATAATCGGCTGCCGAGTGGAAGACGGAATTCTCTCTGTAGGGTCTACTATAAACATATTGAGAAGAGATGAAAAGATAGGCGAAGGAAAAATCAAAGGACTTGAGTGTCAAAAAAATAAAACTAACGAAGTTTCTTCTGGAAAAGAATGTGGCGTTATGCTCGAATCTAGAGTAGAAATAGTTCCTGGAGATTATATAGAAAACTTCATAATTGTAGAAAAATAAAATGTCTATTAAAAACGAAAGGACTGTAGAAGTTATAAAAGATTTGGCTGCAAAATTTCTGACCTATGAAGGCAACAAGTCTTCCTTGATAACCGTAACCAGTTTAAATATGTCAAAAGATGGTAAAAGATGTACTATCTTTTTTACTGTATTTCCTGAAACTCTACAAAAAACAGCTTTAGAATTTGCCAAAAGAAAGAGAAGTGAATTCAAAAAATATGTGCAAAATAACTCAAAATTAGGTAGAATTCCTTTTATGGATTTTGAGATAGATATGGGTGAAAAGAATAGACAAAAAATTGACGAACTCCTGAATGGGTAATAAAATAAGGCCTGGTAGCCAAGTGGTAAGGCATTCCTCTGCAAAAGGAATATACGGCGGTTCAATTCCGCCCCAGGCCTCCCAAATAATTTTATTTTTGGAAAAATAATATGCCCGGATGGCGGAACTGGTATACGCGCACGACTTAAAATCGTGTCTCGCAAGGGATGTGGGTTCGATTCCCACTCCGGGCACCAAAAAATCAAATGTTGATTTTTTGATCCCAGAGAGCAAGGCAATGTTATTGCCTTGCGTTGGGAATCGAAAAGCGGAGCGGTCTACAGTCACACCAGTGACTGTCGCGAGTTGCGGACACGAGAAAAATTTTCGACGGAAAATTTTTACTCGCGGAAGATTCCCCACCACGCATCCATAGCTCAGTTGGTAGAGCAACTCCCTCTTAAGGAGATGGTCGCAGGTTCAAATCCTGCTGGGTGCACCACAGAAAAAAGTAATCTTATTACTTTTTGTCAGGATTTGAACAGTTTGTCGGTCTACGAACCTAGCAAGGCTTGTCAACAAACTGGTGCCTAGAAAAATTACTTGCGACGGCAAGTAATTTTTTGAGGGAAAATTCCTGCTGGGTGCACACGATTCAAAAACAGCATGTTATGCTGTTTTTGTTTACGTGTGCAAGACGGAGCGCGACGGCGCGAGTCCAGGTCGGGAAAATTTTTAGCAAAAAATTATTCCTGACCACAAGAACTTCCAGATTTTTTCTTACATGTGCAGACTGGAGCGGGTACCAGCTCACTAGGGCTGGTCGCGAGGTCAGGGTCCGAGGAAATTTTCGAGCGACGGCGAGAAAATTATCCAGGACACATGATTCTTGAGTGACAACTAAATAAAATACCCAATTGGGGTACTAATCCTGTAAGGATCGATATCCTGCCACAATAATACTGGAGTCCAAGGAAATTTTGTTTTGACGAAAACAAAATTATCCAGGACACATGAACTAAAATTATTCCTGACCACAAGGACTGTTTCAAATTTTTTATACTTGTGTAAAGTGCAAACCAAAGAATAAAATCTACTCCTGTATCAACTTCACAGCATAAACTATTGGAGCTAGAGCTGTCCTAGTCATCATTTTAAGCGTTTCATTATTTTCTATTACCTTGGCCATAGGAGGACTGGTTTTATAATAAGCCTCTACAAATTTTTGACCTACCTCATTGGTTAATAGTTTTTCATCTCTAAAATTCCTCAGCATCTCGACCTCTGGTTCCATAGGGCTTCCATAAGCAGCTGTAGCTATAAAACATGAACTACTAGAAGTAGGAGCTACTATTTTACATATTTTACAATCTCACCTTAGTAGCAAAACAAAGACCTCTCATTTCATTTAACCTCTTCCATTTTTTGAAAAAATAATATAAAGTATAAATCATTGGGCAAGTGGCGGAATTGGTATACGCGCTAGTCTTAGGAACTAGTGCCTCACGGCTTGGGAGTTCGAGTCTCCCCTTGCCCACAAAACAACAAACACCGAAAGGTGTTTTTGTTTTGGGGCAAGGAGAAAAGTCTGGGAGACTTTTCGTGGAGACTTGAAAACCTATCACAGGTCTTTATGAACAAAGTGAAATAAAAAAACAGAACAGGTATACAGATTCTGTAAGAATCTAAATTCCTCTCTCGTCTACCAGAATGGAACTTATCGGTTTTTTAGAAACCAAAATACGGGACGGTGTGAAAGCGCATGTACGACTTTTAGAGACTTGGAGACTGTCTGAGATAGTTTTAGAGCAAAGCAAATAAAAATATCCATTTGCATGGATATTTTTATATAACTATAGTAATTTCCAGACCTCAATTAGTTTGATGTTTGAAAAGTAGAAGGCCAAGTTATATTCTCATTGCCAGAAGCATCTCTAGCATATATTACATAATAATATGTTGTATTTGGAACTAGTGATGAAATAACTGCTGAATGGGATGTTCTCAGATCACTGTGAACTAACATACTTGAACCCCCAATAGTAACTCCTGATGTTGGACTTGCCTCTACCATAGCTGGAAATGAAGTGGAGTAGTAAACTATTGCTGATGCATTTCTATTAGTATTCCAATTTAGACTTACAGTATTATTTGAAGTACTAACATTTACAGACTGAATAGCTGGAGAGCTACTGTTTCCTGTAAATCCGCCCATTTTTTGATTAAGTGCAGCCATTGTAATTGGACCAACGCGTCCATAGCCAGTAGTTGCAGGTGTTCCGGAATTTACTATTCCGTTATTGGCCTGAAACCTTTCTACAGCGGCCTTTGTAAGTTGTCCAAAATACCCTGTTACTAGACCAGATGGGTAGACACTAGCGTCCAAAGCTAAATATGTTTGGAGGTCTGAAACATCTTGACCCCTTGAGCCAACTTCTAATGAACGTGTTAGTGTGGCTGCGCTAGCTGTAACAGCCAAACCAAACATAAGGATTAATGCGATAACGGTGATTGGTATTTTTAGTATACCAGCCATTGTCATTGGAGAAAACTCTAAGATTTTTGTGTTTTTCATATAGTTTTTTATTTAATTATAATGATAGAACATCGCAAATAATTTCAAAGTGTTAACCTGTATACCTTTTACTACAAATATTAGCTAGAAAACCATTGTAGTCGACTTTTTAATATCAACAAACCAGAAAGTCACTTATTAGAGACTCTTGCGACTTCTATATTATACACTTAATATTGACAAACTAACAGTTAAATTGCTTTATAACACATATATACAAATAAACCTATAAGTTGTCAAATAGAGGATGTACTGTTATAGTCTAATGAAGAGATGCCAATAAAAATTGAAACCAAGAAGAATAAACTCCTCTATAGTAACCATTAATTAAGCGTATAATATATATTTATAACAAGTTTTTTATAAAATATCAATACAAAAAGTTGATAACTTGTGGAAAAACTTTAAAAAGTAACCCCTACTAGGCCAATTTGATGCAAAGATACTTTTATGCTTTAAACCAAGAAATATTGCTCTGACAAACCATTTTTTGAGCAAAACTTAGCTTGACTTTTTTATTGTTTTGTGATAGAATGAATAACGGAATGAGAATTGCCTCAAAAGGTAAAACTTTTAGTCAGTTCTTTGAAAATTCAATCTTGAAAGGAGCTTATATGTGGATTCTGACAGCAGGACTGGTTTCGGTCATTTTGACCGTAGCCCTCATCGCCGTGGCACTTTTCTCATCTTCCTCAAAAAAAGACGAGGAGGCCAAAAACAAAAATTTTTCCGAGGACTCAAGTATTTGGAGAAAGTTGGGGTTTATAGATGAAACTCCCAATTTAATAAGAGCTGTGGTAGCTGGGGACGCAGAAAGTGGTCCCATACTCTACTATACAGCCAATGTAAGAGGTAAAAAAATAGATAAAAAAGGAAGACTAACTCATTTAGAAGATGAGGAAGACCAACAGAGTGGATTAAACCCATTCCAACTTTTTACCATACACACCTTCGGCAAAAGGTGGATAGGCCTCCCTTTTTTCCGAAATGTGAAACCGATTGATATAGATCGTGTTGTAAAAAAAGATACACAAGATGCGGATCAGGAAAAACTGAAACTCTCTGGTGTCTTAGGCGCTTCAAAAAAAACAAGTTATGGCTTGTACGCGGAGTTTCCGCGCCCAACATACCATCATGAGTTAGATACAAACGATCAGGTAAGATTCAACATAATCAGCACAGCTATTGTGGTTGTAGAGGATGCAGAACAAGCATTTACTATCTACAACGATAGTTTACTTCAAAACATTAGTGATATAATTGAGACCTTTATCTCAAATAAAGTTCTCAAAATGAATTGGGAGAACTACAAAAACGAAGGGTCAGAGAACCAGACAGGTAAGACTGGTACAGAGAAGTTTGCAAAAAGTATGGATGATTTAAACTGCAGACTCTCTCCTTTAGGAGTTATTGTTAAACATCTCTTCATAAGCGACCCGGAAATCTCTAAGGGGGCGGAGGAGATGCAGAAAGCTCTAGAGGCAACTCGCATCGCTAAAGAAAGGGCCAACGCCAAATCAGCAGAGGCTGATGGCGAAGGTCGGGCCATAGAGAGAATTGCCACAGCGAAAGCTGATCGTTACAGACAGCTAGTAGAGTTCTACAAAGCTCAGGGTGTATCTGCACCAGAAGCAGTGGTTATGGCAAACTCTATGGTCTCGGCGGAATTTAATGCGGAGGCTATAGGGAAACTCAATGTTTATGTGGCTGGTGGAAGCGGTGTCCAGTTGACACTTCCGGAAGGAGGAAAAAAATGAAGTGGTTTAAAAAGGAGACTTTTTCTACCATTAAAAAGACGGCGCTATGGACTCTCTTGATCCTAGTAATCCTAGGATTAGGAGGAGTCTTCACTTTCTATGTCTTTGGATTTGTAGCCTCAATGGTTCACAAAGCCATTGAGGCTACAAATACGGTGGAAAAAAATAATTCAATGTGGTTGCTGATTGCAGTCATTTTGACACCACCTTTCTTGGCTTTCATGTTTATCCTCCATCGCAAGGGCAAGTTAAAGAAGATAAACATGAGCCGTGCAAAAAAAACCGACTGGAAGTGGTTAAAGACACTTCTGTCATTTGTAGCCATACACATACTCCTTGCCATCTTCTTTCACGAGGAAAACTGGTACAAGAATTATGTGTGGAATGTTTGGATTGTCTTGGCGCAAGCTTCGATAATCCTAATCATATTGTTTATGAGGAAGGATGTGACCTTAAGAGGTAAAACCTCCTCACAACTGACAGGATGGGGTATGATGGCCTTGTTGATTGTCCTTACTGGGACAGTCTACAAGGTATGGTGGACTCCTAAAGGAACTTCTACCACCCAGACCCAAACCTCTTCGAGATTGAATCCGAGTGAAGAAAGTGCTTGCTCGGATGTTATCAGCCCCCTTGGTCCTGTCCCTGGGTTCAATGCCGAAGGAAAAGCCAAGGCTGAAAAGTTTTGGCTCGAGCACGCCTCAAAAGAGGATGCAGAGATGATGGTTTCGACAATCTTACCAAGAGAGTCGAACTTCAACCATCTCGAAGCTGACAAGACTCAAGAGCTTGTTGGAAGAGAGAACTGTTGGGATAGAGGCCTCCACCAGATCAATATGTACTGGTGGAGATTAGAGACCGAGAAATTTCCAGAAAAGGAAGTCCTCGGAAGAAAAATTTCGGAAATTGATCCTCTCAAAGAAGAGGACAATTACCTAGCCGCCCTATATCTCTATCAAAATCGAGGAGGTCTCAAACCATGGGACGCCTCAAACAAAAAAAACTTTCGGATTATTATCGCCCCTGTCGGCGAATGGTCCGAAAGAGTTCTAAATAGAAAAGGTTTGTCGTGGTCGCAATTGAGCGACTCACAACCTGTAGAAATAAAAACAGACAAAGGTTCCTTTGAAATCAAGGCCGGGGAAAGGTATGATTTCAGCGAACCAATAGCATGGATTGAGTTTAAATCCCTAGGTGACAAAGAGATTCTTTACAAAATCATAGATTAAACCCCGCGAGTCTATCCCTAAAATAGGGAGACTCGCGGTTTTTTTATATATTTTTCATATTTCTTACAAAACAAAAACCGCTCTTTTGAACGATTTTTATTTTTTGTCTTATATTTGTTAGAGTTGTATGTATTTTACTTCTCCCGGATCTATACCGAAAGTTACCAACACGAATCTTATAAGACCATAAACAGAAAACATTACCACCATTCCTACTATGCCCCATATCATAGAGTTTCTAGCTTCTACCTTTTTGCTGTCTCCAGCGTCCAAAGAAAGAAATCTAATGACACCATAACCAAAATAAACAAAAGATAAAGCAAACAAAAGATAAATAATTGGATTCAATATCAAACTATTAACTTTGTTTAGAAAAGGGACAATAGTCATAATAAAACTTATTTATTATAGACCTGGAACTTTAGGAAGAGTAGGTGCTGATCCGCCTGAGATACCAAAGGCTGTTTGTACCCACGCTATCAAACCATATACAGAAGCCATAACTACTAGAGCTATAATACCGTAGATCATTATTGACTTACCTTCTGATGCAGCTTTTGGATCACCTGCTGACTGAATATATTTTACAAGACCCCAGAAGAAGTAAATTATAGCTAAAGCAAACAATATTGGGATAACTAAATTGTTTAGAATATCTCCAAACTGCTGAACTAATCTTTCAAGTCCACCTAGGTTACCTTCTTGAGCAAACGCTAGCATCGGTGATAATGATAGTGCAGCATAAACGATTTTTTTCATTATTTTTATAATATATTATAATAATTTTTATAAAAACCAACGACCACTTTTAAAATAAAGTACCTCTGTATTATAGTATAAACAAGAGTAAAAAACAAGGTCTATGTGGATAAATTGAAGACTAATTACAATCTGCGCCCAAGTTGTCGTTTACAAGACAGTCATTGCTCATCGCTCCAGAACTATTACCCCCAGAACCATTTGGGCTTATTCCTACAGTTGAACCTATAAAACCTAAAATTCCATAAATAGAAGCCATAACAAAAAGAGCTATGATACCCCAAATCATTCTATTTCTACCCTCTGTACGAGCCTTATCTTCTCCAGAGTGGAGTATGAACTGACCTGCACCCCAAAAAAACAGTAATAAACCTAGTCCAAAGAAAACTTTTATTAAAAGATTTATAAGAGATATAGAACCTACCAGCAACCCTTTAAGTCCTTCCAAGGCAGCATAAGAAACTAAAGGAAATAAAAATAAAGAAAGTGTAGATAATATTTGTATTTTTTTTGTATTCATAATTTTATTAAAATTTAATCGTGCTATCCACCCACTCAATCTGCCCTCCCGTGGGCAAAAAAGGCATAGCACTGCCATCGCCACCCTTACCAAATTCTAGATCATTTACAACAAGAGTAACTATTGTTCTATAAGAAAACAAGATAAATAAAGCTAAAATACCCCAAAGCATATAATTTTTACCTTTACTTAATTCCGCTTCATTCCCTGAATTTATAACAAATTTAGATAATCCCCAGAAAAAAACAACTAAAGCGGCGCCGAACATAATAGGGACCATAAGATTTAGGATACTAATCACATAAGCTACTACGCTCTTGAAAGTACCCCCTTCATTCCCAAAGGCAAAAGTAAAAAATGGAACACTATAAAAAATTATAGAACTAAAAAAATATTTCATATATCTAATTTATTTCAATAAATTGACTAACTGTACTTTGTAAAACCTTAGAAATGCCCGCGGCGCCGAGCAAAATTCCCGCCCCTACAAGGGCCCAGAGCAAGTTTTCATGAGCACTTTGTATTTTAGCTGAGTTTCCTCTAGCTGTGACATACTTAAAACCAGCTAGTATAATATACATTACAGAAGCTACAGCAGCTATGGGCATAACCACATTGTTTAGTATTGCAACCAAAAGATCAGGAAGATTATTTCCTACTGATTGTTTTAAAGGATTTGTAATCCTTATAACCTGACTACTACCACCAGGACTTTTTGGTGGAGGAGTACTTCCATTGGCATAGGCTACATTATTTGTAAACAGCACAGGTAACAATAAAACTGATGTAATTAGTAAATGTATTAGAAATTTTTTCATTTTATTTTATTTTTATATTGGAAAACTTTCGCTTTCACGCAAATTTTCATCCACCAAAACAGAAACTATTAAGTTGACTATAAGCCAAGCTGCCATAACTAAAATTATACCAACAACAACTTTCCAAAGCATCTTATTTGCTTCAGCTCTTTTACCAGCATTATCTCCCGAAGTCATATAGTTGTAACCAGCATAAGCTATGACAACTACAGAAAACATCAAAGCGATTCCTGTAGCAAAATTTACTAAACTTTTTATGGTCACGATAATATCAGAAAAATTACAAGTGTCTCCCTCGCAACTTGGAACGACTCCTGTATAACCACTACCGCTACCTTGTGTCTGTCCACTCGGTGGAGGAGTACTTCCATTGGCATAGACTACACTATTTGTAAACAACACAGGTAACAATAAAACTGATGTAATTAGTAAATGTATTAGAAATTTTTTCATTTTATTTTTTAAACAAAGAATCAATAGAATCACTGGCTTTTAAAATAGCTTCTGAAACTCTTTGCTGTCCAGATGTCACAGACTCTACCATAGTTTTAAATATTTCTGTTGTATTTACAGGAGAAGGATCCACCCAAGATTTACTTATGAGAGCCGAGTCATAAAAAACAGATCTATAAGCATCCGTTGGCTTGTCCGCTAAAAGATCTCTCCTAACTGGAGGAAGATTTGTCTTGGATTCCAAAACTTTCAAAGCATCAGGCTCAACCAAGCTTGTCACAAGCAAAAAAGCTGCTCCTATAGCCTTGGACTGTTTAACAATAGAAAGTCCATAGATATTTGCAAAGTTTGACATATTTTTTGCTGTTCTGATTTGAGGAACATAAGTGACATCAAAATTTAAGTTTGGATTTTTCTGCTGAATAGAAAACAGTTCGGAAGCAAAACCAACATAAGTAGCCAAATTTGAAGAAAGAAAAAAATTCAAGGAAGAAGGTAGTGACCTATTCCAAGTATAATAAACTGAAGTCGGATTAGAAAACTGAGTATAAAAATTTAAAGCTGACTGACCAGGAGCAATAGTATAATTTAGCTGAGAAGATAAAACTGACTTATATCCAGCAGAATCAGTGTAAGAAACTATAGGAGTACCAGCTTGGAGCAAAAGTAAAGAGAAAATACTTTTAGCATTAGTTACATTTTTCCATTCTCCGAGAGAAAGAGCACTTTGCATAATATTTCCAGAAGAGTCTTTACGAGTCACTTTATCTATAAGTCCATAAAATTCATCCCAATATTTTGGCGGACTTGATATGAGATTGTTTGAAAACATATCTCTGTTCCAATACATAACCATCGGATCTATTATAAAAGGAAATGCTGTAATACCTTTAGTAGTCAGGAAAATCTCACCATCTTCTATAAAGATATCTTTAAAATTTCTTTGACTGAAATTTTCATAAGGTACAACAAATATCTTGTTTCTATGAGTATAGATGGAGTCTTGTCTCAAAATAACTATATCTGGACCAACCCCGTCGGCTAAAGCTTCTATAAACTTATCATCAAAATCCGCAGAATCCTTTCTGACATAAGTAACAGCGACTTTTTTATTTTTGGCTATACTTGAAGCTTTGTAAACATTATTGAAAGTATCTTCAGGTATTGTGCCCCAAATCAGAAGAGAAGCAGATCCTTCACCTAGACCGCTCTTCTGGGTGGCAAACAAACCTAACCCTAAAACAAGAGATAGAATAAAAATTATTATGAGCCCAATTTGAAAATTACTCATTTCTTTCATAACTTTTTTAAAATCATACCATAATGATGAGCTCCAGCTCTTATTTCTCTATCTAAATGAAAACCACCTTCTTCAAACATTTCTAAAGCTACATTTCTCTGAACAATATCCTCTGGCCTAGGTCCTATACCGCTAAAAGAGTCCGTCCAATCTACAACTAATACACGACCACTTGGCTTAAGTATTCTTTTCACTTCTTGTATAACTCCTCTTTTATCCTCCGCCTGAAACAAAACATTGCATATTAGAGCAAAATCTATAGAACCTTCCCTCAGGTGAGTTCCTCCAACTTTCTCTATATCGCCCCAAACAACCTCTACATTGTATAATCCTTCTTTGGAAGCGTTATTTTTTAATTTGGTCAAAAGTTCTTTTTGAGCATCCACCGCGTAGACTGTTCCTGTAGAAATCAGTGCTTTAGAGGCGGCAATAGTATAAAACCCTGAACCGGCTCCAAGGTCAGCAATCTCCATACCAGCTTGAATACCACATTGATCTATATTTTTTTGAGGGTCAGAAAACATACAACTTTATTGTACTATGTTATTTTTTAATATCAAAGAAAGAAATACACATTTTTAATAAATACCAAAAACTTTATTGACTTATCATAATTTTGAAGAAAAACCTCATCTCACTATATCTTAATAAATACCAACCATTTCAAACCGTCCTCGCTTTTTATAAAACAACTCGCTCGTCACTGGCCTCCCGCCAAACTCGCTTCGCTCAAACAGTGTCTCCGGCTGGCGTTCCTCATTGTTGTTTTAGCTAAAAATCTGCGAATGGTTTGAAATGTCTGGTATTAAAAACTAAAAGACTTGAAAAGCCTCTCGGGACAACACATTTCTGGAGCCTCCGTAAGCCTTGAGTATGGTTTCGTCAAGGCATTCCGTTCTTGACGAAACAAGGCCAAGAACAGCTGAACAAACTCGCTGGAGCTTGTGAGGGTGCGACAGAAGTGTGTTGAGGAGGAAGAAGTTTTTGAGAAAAATATTTACAAACAAATAAGTGAAGCAATGGAATCCCCTTCACGAAGCTTCATTACACGAACTCCTTGAGTTTGTCTACCTAAAACAGGGATTTCTTTTCCATCTACACGAATGACCTGAGATTTTTTAGATATAGCCACTATTTCAGCTTCTTCACTATCAAATATTTTGGCTGAAATAAGAAGTCCTGTTTTAGAAGTTACTTTTGCTGTTTTTATTCCAGAACCACTGCGTTTTTGTATTTTATATTCGTCTACATCTGTTCTTTTTCCATACCCATTTAGAGATATAACCATAAGAGTTGGATTGTTTGATTCTTTCAAGACAACTTCCGAAGCAATAACGTAGTCACCTTTGGAAAGTTTTATACCTCTAACACCCATAGCAGTTCTTCCCATTTCTCTAATATCAGATTCTTTAAAGTGTATAGATTGTCCTTTGGCGGTCACTATTATGTTTGTATCTCCTTTTTTAACAAAAGAAGCGGATATCAGAGCATCTCCATCATCTAGCTTTATAGCTATAATTCCAGATATTCTAACATCATGAAAACTAGCAGCAGATACTTTTTTAGCTACACCTTGTTTTGTAACCATAATAAGTGAAGAATCAGATTTCTTGATCTCCTTTGGCATAGGCAATATAGAAGTTATATTCTCTCCTTCGGCTAAAGGTAGGAAATTCATAACGGACTTACCTTTTGTTGCTCTTCTACCCTCGGGAATATCATACATTTTTGTCTGATAAGCTTTACCTTTATCTGTGAAAAACAAGAGGTCGCTGTGTGTACTTGTTATAAGCAAATCTGTCACAAAATCCTCTTCTTTTGTATCCAGATCAACCACCCCAACACCTCCACGCTTTTGTTTTCTAAATTCATCTGGGTTTGTACGCTTTATATACCCTCCCGCTGTCAAAACAAGAGCATTTTCTTCATCTGGTATAAGATCTTCTACAGAGAGAACCTGAACTCCACCTTTTATGATCTTTGTTCTCCTTTCATCACCATATTTTTCTTTTATTTCCTCTGATTCTTTTTTAATTATAGAAATTATCCTTTTTACACTTCCTAAAATAGATTTTAACTCTTCTATAAGCAACTGTATTGCTTTCAAATCATCTTCTATTTTTTTTCTTTCAAGGCCAGCAAGTCTCTGGAGTCTCATCTCTAAAATAGCTGTAGCTTGAATAGGGGAAAACTTAAATTCTTTTATCAAATTTTTGTGTGCTTCTTCCGTGTCTTTTGAAGACTTGATTAGTTTTATTATTCTATCTATATGGTCTAAAGCTTTCTTTAAACCGAGTAAAATATGCTCTTTTTCCAGGGCTTTCTTTAGATCAAATTCCGTCCTACGACGAACAACATCTTTTCTGTGTATTATAAACTGCTCTAAAATATCTTTTAGAGACAAAGTCTTAGGAATACCATCTACCAAAGCCACTGTGTTGTAGTGAAAAGTCTCTTCTAGCTGTGTGTGCTTATACAAATAATTTAAAACTGTCTGTGGGTGTGCGGTCCCTTTTAAGTCAATAACAATGCGAATATCTTTTGCAGATTCATCCCTTAGACCTTTTACACCTTCTAGTTTCTTCTCTTGAACAAGCCCGGCAATTCTTTCAATAAGAGTAGCTTTGTTTACACGAAAAGGAATAGAAGTGATAACAATTTGAAATTGGCCAGATTTATTTTCTACAGCTTCAGCAACACCCCTGACTACCACACCACCTTTTCCGTTGGCATAAGCATGAGCAATATCTTTTTGATTGAAAGCTATTCCGCCAATAGGAAAATCTGGTCCTTTTATAAATTGAAGCAGATCTTCTGTAGTAGCTTCTGGGTTGTCTACCAAAAAACAAACAGCATCCATAACCTCTACTAGATTATGCGGAGGTATGTTTGTAGCCATACCCACAGCAATTCCAAGTGTTCCATTTAACAAAAGGTTTGGAACAGCTGTCGGCAAAACTCTCGGCTCTTTTTTTGTACCATCATAATTTGGAGTAAAATCTACAGTATCTTTTTCAATATCTCGCAAAAGCTCAGAAGCAAGGCGAGCCATTTTGGCTTCTGTGTACCTATAAGCAGCCGCGTTGTCACCATCAATAGAACCAAAGTTTCCTTGGCCTATAATAAGAGGGTAACGCATAGTAAAATCCTGAGCCATTTTTACCATTGAGTCATAAACAGCCACATCTCCATGCGGGTGGTAATCTCCAATAACAGAACCGACAACTGTCGCTGACTTCCTAGTCTTACTTGAAATAGTAAGACCATGCTCATTCATTGCATAAAGTATTCTCCTGTGCACAGGTTTTAGCCCATCACGAACATCCGGCAGAGCACGATCTGTGATGACAGACATAGCGTAGTCAATAAATGACCTCTTCATTTCGTCAGTGATTTCTTGAGAAATCACATTTTTTCTTTCAGGAATCATTGATTCGCCTTTGGTAGAATTGTCTGTATCTTTTTTTGCCATATTTCCTTCTATTATATCATATTAGACCAAAAATTGGTAGCGATTTTAATTGGAATTATTAGTATTAATCGCTCCTTGTGTCGTTGTAGATAAGTCATTTTCCCCTTCTATTTGTATGGTACTAGAAGCCGTAGAAGATGAAGAAAGAGTGTCTTGTCCCAAAATCTCATCAGTCTTATTTGTGGTAGAAGTTGAATAATAATAATTTTCTATATTATTACTTAAATCTGAAACTGTTTTACCAAGATTTCCATAACTTTCTTCTAAAGAACGGAATCCCTCCCACATATTACCCAAAAAAGCATTGGCTGGAGTTGGATCTTTTCTGATCTCAGCTTTTTTCTTACCCATATCTCTGACATCTGGATAAATAACAGAGAGCCATACAACAAAAATCAATCCTACCACAAGAAAAGAAACTAGAATTGAAAATCTTTTTTTATAAGAATCTGGTTTTTTCCTTAAATTATCTAAATAATTAAACATAATATAAGAAATTTAACATACTTAAACACTGGATGTTATAATCATAATGTCTCCTCCTCTACCTTCCAAATCTTTCTTCTTTAGAGTTAGTTTGTCCATTTCCTCGGCTTTTTCAGCTCCAGCTTCTTTCAAAAAAGTTTTTAAGGCTTTATCATCCCCTATTCCTTCAAAATGACTCGGAATAATAATTTTTGGTTCAAACTGAACAGCTATTTTACGAGCCAAAGAAGGTGACAGGACACCGTCTCCACCAATCGGAACAAAGAGAACATCCATACTATCCATTTCTTCAGTCATCTTTTCTGGTATTTTTTCATCTAACATAGCTCCCAAAAAACACAAATTCATTCCTTCTAAGTTCACACTATATATAGTATTAATTCTTTTCTGTCCGCCATACTCAGAACTCGTAGCATAACCTTTTATAAAAATACCAGAGACTTCATACTCACCAGGACCTGAAATTATAAAAGATTCTTTATCGCCTCTAGAAGTAGCATCACTACCATTATGTTCTGGAGAATCAATAAGGGAAATAAGAGTTATATCGCTCCCAAAACGAGAGCTTTTGTACTTTGAATCTTTTGAGATAGGGTTTACAGCTAAAGTTATATCTCCAAAAGAAACCTTAAAAAAATCTACTCCATGGTGTGTAATTATCATAGTTACAAGATTATAGCACAACCTGAAACAGATAAAAAAGAGAAAAATAAAAATTACAAAATTGCTAAAGATACAAATATATGTATAATACTTACCTGTATATTATAAGCATGCAATAAGCGCTAAACTTCTCTCACCTACCAAATGTAGACCGTGAGTCCTAATCTATCAATTATGGTAGAAAGCACTCCGAGATAAGCCGTTTATAGCAATATACAATCTAATGGCTAAAACAATAGAAGAAGAAAAAGATTTAGAAGTAGCAGAAGAGATAAAACCTAAAAAAGAAGGTTTTATGTCAAAAATGATTAACTCTACTGGCACACCACCATCTGTGGAAGATGTTATAGAGGGAGTCGTTATTGGTATTGAAAAATCATCTGTATATATAGACATACCACCTTTTGGCACAGGTATTATATACGGAAGAGAATTTATAAACGCTAGAGATATAATAAAAAAGATAAATGTCGGAGACTCTGTTGCCGGCAAGGTTGTCAGTATCTCAAACAAAGATGGTTATATAGAAATTTCTCTAAAAGAAGCTCGCCAGGCCCTTATTTGGGGTGAAGCAGAAGAGGCTATCAGAGAAAAAAGAATATACGAGATTCCTGTCCAAGAAGCAAACAAAGGAGGACTGCTCCTTTCATGGCAAGGTATATCTGGTTTTCTTCCAGCATCACAACTAAAGACAGAACATTATCCTAGAGTTGCCGATGGGGATAAAGACAGGATTTTAGAAGAACTTAGAAAATTGGTTGGTCAAAAAATATCAGTTTCTATAATAGGAGCTTCTCCAAAAGAAGGAAAACTTATATTCTCTGAGAAGAATCCTGAACAAAAAAGCAAAGAACATATAATAGATAGATACGAAGTTGGAGATACTGTCACAGGAGAAGTCACAGGAATGGTTGATTTTGGAGTATTTATAAAACTAGAAGAAGGCCTAGAAGGGCTTGTTCACATTTCTGAAATAGACTGGGCTTTAGTTGAAAATCCAAAACTATTGTTTAGAATCGGAGAGAAAATAAAAGTTAAAATAATAGAAATAAAAGACGGAAAAATATCACTTTCTATAAAAGCTTTGAAAGAAAATCCTTGGGGTGAAGCCGAAAAGAAATATAAAAAAGATGATATTGTGGATGGAGTTATAATAAAATTCAATAAACATGGAGCTTTAGCTTCTATTGAAGAAGGTGTAGCTGGGCTTGTTCACATTTCAGAATTCGGTAGTGAAGAAAAAGTAAAAAGTACACTTGAACTTGGTAAAAGCTATAAGTTTAAAATAACTTTGTTTGAACCAAAAGAACAAAAAATGACTTTATCCTATGTAGATCCTAATAAAAAAGAGGAAGCTGTAGAAGAAATAAAATAAAACTAAAAAACACCGAAAGGTGTTTTTTAATTAAACTCGGTCATTGTTTTTTCCAATCCAAATTCCACTAGATTCACTAAAGCTTCGGATACTTTTTTTGATTTCTTTTTTAAAACCTTAATTTCATCAGGACTAAATTTTCCTAATATGAATTTCATTACTTTTTCTTCACCTGTTGGTTTTTTTATTTTTCCAGTTGGGGTTTTTGGAGATATTCCTATTCTAATTCTCGTAAAATTCTTTGTTTTGATTGATTTTATTATAGACTCCAGTCCTCTGTGTCCTCCTGAAGATCTATTGTGAGAAACTTTTTCTTTATCAAAAGGTAAGTCAAGGTCATCGTAAATAACCACGAGTTTTTCTGCTTTTTTAGGATTATTCACTAAATCTTTTAGTGCTTTACCAGAATTATTCATAAAAGTATCTGGTAAAACTAAAGTCACGGGACTTTTACCTATTTTGGTTTTTGCTACCTGAGCATTTATTTTTTTATCGTAAACAAAAGAGGTTTTTTTGTCTTCAGCAAACCAGCTAAGCATCATCTTGCCTACATTATGACGAGTATTTTCATATTCTTCTCCAGGATTTCCTAGACCAACAAATATGTAAGACATTTGAGAAATATCATATCATAAAAAAAAATATATACAATGCAAAAAGATATTGTGTCAACCGAAGATTGTCTGTATACTATCTGAATGAATGAAGAATTAAATACTTCTCAAAATACTCCTCTACCAAAGAAAGAAAAGATAACTCTGAAATCTATCTTAAAAGAAATCATTATCTTTTCTGTTATAGCTTTTGGAATAGTATTGCCTTTTAGATATTTCATAGCTGAACCTTATGTTGTCTCAGGTGAATCAATGAGTCCTACTTTTGAATCAGGTGACTACCTTATAGTAGAAAAAATTTCCGTAAAGAACGGCGGTCCAGAACGCGATGATGTTATAGTTTTTAACTTCCCTGACCCAAATAATAGTATTCAAGGTGAAAGAAATTTAATAAAAAGAGTAATCGGCTTACCTGGAGAAACCCTAACTATGGACGGAACAAAAATAACTATCAAAAATGACTCTAACCCAGATGGTTTCGTTTTACCAGAAACTTATATTGTAAACCAATCTCCTAGTAGCTTTACTGTGACACTTGGAGCTGATGAATATTTTGTTATGGGAGATAATAGACCAAAAAGTTATGATTCTAGATCTTGGGGAACCTTAAATGAAAAAGAAATTGTAGGTAAGCCGTTGTTTAGACTCCTACCTTTTCAAAAAATCAGTTTAAAACCAGGTCACATATAAAAGTAAGAAAATATGAATAACAACAAACCGGAAAAAAAATATCTACTTACTGAGACAGATAAGGTTGGAGAAACAGCTATTCAATATGGTTTTACAGGAATAATCCCTCCGACAATAACACCAGATATACATAAAAAAGCTAAAACTTTTAAGGAATTTGATTTTTACGGAGATTGTGAGGAAAAAATAGCTATGCTGGATTGGTATGACGAAAAAAAGCTTTATTCTGAGCAACAACCAATAATGGTTTTTTACAAAAAACCTCTCCAAGGAAGTGGCCAAAGGAAGAAACCAAAAGAAGATTCGTACGGTCTAGAAATAATGGGTTCAAATAGAAGTACTAGCGAGGCTTTATGTATAAAAACTGCCATTGCAATACTAAATGACTCGGGTCATAAAGATATTTATGTAGATATAAACAGTATTGGAGACAAAGAATCTATTTCTAAATTTGAAAAAGAGCTTCATAACTATTGCAGGAAAAATGGACAAACCCTTAACTCTAAAATAAAAAATGAAGCTAAAAAAAACATTTACTCCATAGTCAGAGAAACATGTGAGCTTCCAGAAGGACTTCCTCAATCTATAGGATCTTTATCTGAAATAGGCAGAGCCTACTTTAAAGAAACATTGGAATATCTAGAAGCTTTTGAAGTGCCATACAAAATAAGATCTCAAATCATCAGTAATAAAATGTATTCCACCCACACAGTCTTTGAGATAAGAGCATTTTCAAATAAAAAGGAAGAAGGTGAGTTGCTGGCCTACGGTTATAGATATAACTCCCTAGCTAAAAAAATAGGATTAAAAAAGGAAATACCCTGCATAGGATGCACCTTGATACTAAAAAATAATAAAAACACAAAGAAAGTTATAATTAAAAATATTAAAAAACCTATTTTTTATCTTGTTCAACTTGGAAATACAGCAAAATTAAAAGCTTTAAATATTGTAGAATTTTTGAGAAAAAATAAAATCCCGGTTTACCATTCTTTAACAAAAGACAAGATAACCGGACAGCTCACCGGAGCAGAATATATGCACGCTACCCATGTACTAATAATAGGACAGAAAGAAGCCATAGAAGACAGCGTAGTTGTTAGAAATATATCAAACAGAGAACAAGAAACTGTAGCCGTAAAGGATTTACCTGAATTTCTGAGAAAATTAGAGAAATTGGCTAAATAACTTGAATTCAATAGTTCCCTATGTTATAGTACTCCCCATGACAGTAAACGTAGAAGTAACAAAAACAGGCAACGAAAACAACCTAAACCTTATCCGCAGATTCACAAAAAGAGTCCAAGGGTCAGGTGTTTTACCCCGTGTTAGAAGTATCAGATATTCTTCTAGAAAAGCATCTGAATATGTAAAAAAGAAAAAAGCTTTGAAAGTTTTGAAAAGAAGAGAAGAAGTGGCTGAACTTATCAAACTGGGTAAAATGACTGAATTTAGTAGAGGAAGAAAATAATGTCCACTTTTGAGACATTTGGAATAACAAACAAAACGAAAAGCACGCCTCCTAGCGTGCCTTTTCTGGCCATAAAAAATAAAGCTTTAGGTAAAAAATATAATCTCAGTCTAGTATTTATAGGAGAGAGAAAATCCAAAACTCTAAATAAAACTTACAGACAGAAAGATAAATCGACAAATATATTAAGTTTTACCCTAGACAAAGATGAAGGAGAAATTTTTATAACACTAAAAAAATCTGAAAGAGATGCAAAAAAATTTGACAGAAATTTCACAAATTTTATAGCATTTTTATTTATCCACGGTTTAATGCATTTGAAAGGATTCGATCATGGTAGTACAATGGAGAAAGCAGAGGAAAAATTGCGAAAACAATTTAGTATTTAGTGATGCACTAAATAATACCCCTCTACTTTCTTTGTTTAATTATGATGCACAACATTACAGTTGGTATAGATATTGGTACCTACCAGATAAAAGTGGTGGTAGCAGAACTCGTTAAAAACGGGAACAAAAGCGTTCCGCGTATTATTGCTACTGGACTGACAGAATCAAAAGGAATGCGTCATGGTTATATTCTAAATGTTGCTGATGTCACAGCGAGTATAAACGCAGCAGTAGCTCAAGCAGAAAAAACAGCAGGAATAAAAATCCGAAAGGCTTTTATAGCAATAGGTGGTATTGGTCTACAAGGGATTACTTCTACTGGAAATATTGTTATTAGCAGAGCAGACTTGGAGATAACAAATTTGGATATAGATAAAGTTTCAGAAATATGCGAGCAAGATATTCCTCCCACCCTAATTCAAAACCGAAAAATACTCCACGCCATTCCTCTTTCCTATAAAATAGACGGCAAATCTGTCCCAACTAAAACACCCTTAGGAATGAAAGGTGTAAAACTGGAAGTAAAAACTCTTTTTGTTACTTGCCTTGAACCTCATCTAAACGACCTAATGCAAGCACTGGACGATGCAAATATTTATGTGTCAGATGTAATGGCCTCTCCTCTCGCTGCTAGTTTTGTAACCCTAAATAAAACCCAGAAAATTGCTGGATGTGTTTTGGCAAATATAGGTGCCGAAACTATTTCCATAGTGGTTTATGAAAATAACATCCCAATATCTTTGGAAGTTTTTCCTATCGGTTCAAACGACATTACAAACGACATTGCTTTAGGTTTAAAAATTCCTCTTGAAGAAGCTGAAAATATAAAAATCGGTAGTGTAGGAAGCCAAAACTACCCAAAAAAGAAATTGGAGGAAATTATAAATGCTAGACTCTCCGATATGTTTGAGCTTATAGAAAACCATTTAAAAAAGATTTCTAGAAATGGACTTTTGCCAGCCGGTATCCTTATCACAGGTGGTGGTGGAAATATTGGAACAATAGAAGATTTAGCCAAAGCAGCTCTAAAAATACCCTCTCGTATTGCAAAACTAAATTTGCCCGAACAAAAAAACAGAGTCAAAGATTCTACTTGGGCTGTGGCCTATGGACTATGCGTACTAGGTTTTTCTGATGAAGGTAAAGATACTCTTGGAAACAGAGGAAAAGCTTCTGATGCTTGGGGTAAAATAGGTAAATGGCTTAAGCAATTTCTTCCATAAAAAAACCGGTACCCCTTCCTTGGTACCGGTTTTGAAAAATCCCCTCTGCGAACTTAAATTTCCTTCCCAGATTTCAGTTCGTTCTAGATGCCCTTATGGCATCTTTGGCGACGCCGAGCGCCAGCCGGAGACAACCCATTGAGTACACCGCGTCCCCCCCGCAAGTTGTGAGGCGAACCTCTTCGAGAGGCACTCCGCACAAAATGTGCTGGAATAGGATCTCCTTTTGAACGCAGGTTAGACCTGCGCGCTGGGCGATCCTCTCAAAAGCCTTTTTCTTATGAAAAAAACTTTCTTTGGGTTCTCTCACGGAAAACCCTCGTAAAGGGCTGGGTTCGGGGTCTGGATCCACCCCAAAATCTTCGGCAAGGTCTGCTGGCGTAACATCCAGCAGAGCGACAGATCCCGGCTTTTTCCAGGAACCAATTATTGTATGCAACATGAAATTTTCCTTTCAATTTTCCTTCCAGTGAACATGTTTGCAACCTCTTACTTTCGTAAAAAGGCTACATTTCTGGCTTTTATTATACTCTTTTGGACAAGGGGTGTCAATTGTTTCTATTTGATAACTTTTCTGATACTATAGGGTGGAATTTCTAGTACACAGATGTTCGATTTTACTGGACAAATTAATACACAAACACCACTATGCCACAAATAAAAACAGATGTAGAAGCATTCGCAAGAATAAAAGTTTTAGGTATCGGAGGATCTGGAAAAAATGCTCTGAATTACATGATCAACTCTAAAGTAAAAGGAGTGGATTTTATTGCTATAAACACAGACTCACAAGACTTGCATCATTCACTTGCAAAGAAAAAAATCCACATTGGTAAAAACTTAACCCGTGGTCTTGGTGCTGGTATGAATCCCGAGCTTGGAAAGAGAGCTGTGGAAGAAACTAAAGAAGAAATCCAAGAAGCAGTAAAAGGAGCAGATATGGTGTTTATATCTGGTGGATTAGGTGGTGGAACATGTACTGGAGCCGCTCCTATTGTGGCTCGCATTTCAAAAGAAATGGGAGCTTTAACTGTGGCTGTAGTGACAAAGCCTTTCTTTTTTGAAGGACCACAAAGAATGAACTTGGCTGAAGCCGGACTAGATGAACTAAGACAAGCTGTAGATGCTATTATTGTCATTCCAAATGATAGACTTTTGTCCACTATTTCAAAAGAAACGACTGCTAAAAATGCTTTTGCTATTTGTGATGATGTTTTGAAATCTGCTGTAGAAGGTATATCTGACCTTATTACAAACCCGGGTATAATCAACATAGACTTCGCCGATATAAAAGCTGTTATGGAAAATGCCGGACCTGCCCTTATGGGTATTGGTACTGCTACAGGAGAGAAAAGAGCTGAAGAAGCAGCAAAGATGGCTATAAACTCACCTCTTTTGGAAGTTTCTATAAACGGAGCAAAAGGTCTTCTGTTTTCCATTGCTGGTGGAGATGACCTAGGAATGTTTGAAATACAAGACGCAGCCAAAATAATTACTGAATCTGTAGATCCAAATGCCAAAATTATTTTTGGAACAGTCAAAGATGACAAACTTAAAAAAGGAGAAGTTAAAATAACTGTTATTGCTTCAAACTTCCCAGAAAATTTTACAAAGAAAACTCTTTTCCAAAGCCAACCAATGAGACAATCTTCTGACACAAATGATTTTGAAGAAGACAAAGGCAAAATATACAACTCCGTACCGGCTCCAAAAATAGAAGAGGAAGTAAAAGAAAATAAAAAGGATGACGATGATGATGACGAATGGGGAGCTGTCCCTGCATTTCTTAGGAGATCAAAAATTAAGTAAAGTAGAAACTACAATAATTTCTCATCGTCCTCGATTTTTATAAAACAATAAGCTCAAAGCTTGCCTCCTGCCAAACTCGCTACGCACCACAAGAGTACTTCTTGTATTTCTAATTCACTTTGTTCATAAGAAAACAATGTCGCTCAAACAGTGTCTTCGGCTGGCGCTTCTCGCTTTTGTTTTAGCTAAAAATCTGCGAATGATTCTAAATTATTGTAGTTTTTGGTGACTGTGAAAATTAATATCCTGTGCAATGTTTTTAAAAAGATTATTTTCTCTGGTTAGTTTTTGGTCATTAGACCAAACTAATATATAATAAACTGACTATGATTTACGATTTAATAATAATTGGTGGTGGACCAGCTGGTGTTTCTGCGGGTGTTTACTCTGCCAGAAAACAATTAAAAACACTTTTAATAACCCCAGAATTTGGTGGGCAAAGTATTGTTTCCGAAGGTATTGAAAACTGGATAGGTACGATAAAACTCTCTGGCTCTGACCTAGCCAAAAACTTAGAAAACCACCTGAAAGCCTATGCTGGAGATTTTGTAGAGATAAAAAATGAGTCAGCTGAAAATATTTCAAAATCTGAATCTGTTTTTGAAGTTAAAACTGAAAAATCTACTTATCAATCAAAATCTGTTCTAATAGCTACAGGCAGTCACAGAAGAAAGCTGGAAATACCCGGAGCCAAAGAGTTTGATAATAAAGGAATAATTTACTGCGCATCTTGTGATGGACCACTTTTTGCTGGACAAGATGTGGTTGTTATTGGTGGTGGAAATGCGGCGCTAGAGACATCTGCCCAACTTTTATCATATTGCAAGAGTGTTACTCTTTTAAACAGAAGTGACAAACTTCGTGGGGATGAAATAACCATTTCAAAACTTTCTGAAAATAGTCATTTTAAAATAATAAAAAATGCTGTGCCAGTAGAAGTACTCGGAGACAAATTTGTCTCAGGATTGATCTACGAAGATACTGTTACAAAAGAAAAACATACACTGACTGTGCCAGCTATTTTTGTAGAAATAGGACTCCTTCCGACAACCTATTTTGCTAAAAATATAATCAAACTAAACGAGTACAACCAAATACCAATAAACCCAAAAGACCAGCAAACTGAAGTCTATGGTATTTGGGCAGCTGGAGACTGTACAGACGCTATGTACCACCAAAACAACATAGCCTCAGGAGACGCTGTGAGGGCCCTGGAGGACATATATGTGCATATAAAGACAAAGTAGTTACTTTATATACTTAGCCACTTTTTGGTAAATTCTATCAGCAATTATGGCGTAGCCTTCATCATTTGGATGCACTGTATCGTACATATATTCTTTCTTAGTTATTACCCCCGATAAGACATCTGAAACATAAATAGACCCTGTTTCTCGGGCCAGATTTTCAAAAGGTTTTTCAAATTTATCTGACAAAACTCCCCCACGAACTCCGAGCAAAACGACCATAGATCCACCAGACTGAAACTTGGTTATAATTTGCCTCAAATTATTAAAAGTTTCTTCTTGAGGAACTTTTTTTAAATAATCATTTCCTCCCAAAAGTAGTACGACTGTACCTGGATTTTTTTTAATCGCCTCATTTATTCTAGCCAAACCTTCTTTAGTAGTATCACCAGATACACCTAGATTTACTATTGGTTTTCCTAATTTTTGAGATAAAAGATAAACAAAACCTTTTCCGTCTGTTGCTCCGACTCCCCTAGTCAAACTATCGCCAAAAGCTACAATAGTGTCATTTTTTGGAGGATAATTTTTGATTATTGGACTTGAATTGGAGAAAAAATAAACACCCAAAGCAAAGGTGGCTAAAACCGCGACAATAATATATTTTCTCATTTAGATAATTGTAACAGAAAAGGAAGACTCCACAAATAAAATGTTTGTACCTAGAACAACTTATACAATCTTTTTTGCATTTTTATAGAAAAATGTTAGAATATTGCGGTTATTGGCCCTATCGTCTAACGGTTAGGACATCGCCTTTTCAAGGCGGTAATCGGGGTTCGATTCCCCGTAGGGTCATGCAAAGCAGAATCGCCGAAAGGCGATTTTTGCATGACCCTACAGAAATTGCATGTTATGCAATTTCGCGGGGAATCGAAAAGCGGAGCGGGGTACCAGTCCAGTAGGACTGGTCGCGAGCTGCGGACACGACTTTTCCGAGCGACGGCGAGGAAAAAGTTGCGGACGATATCCCCGTAGGGTCACAAAATTATACACCGTACGATATGATATAGTATTTTGATGAATTTAAAAGATAGACTTATTGCGTTAACAGACCTAGAAACCACTGGAGATATTTTTACCACTCATGAAATATTAGAAATTGGTTTAGTCTTATTTAGACAAGATAATTTTGAAATCGTGGATACTTTTGAGATGAAAGTAAAACCAGAACATCCAGAAATTTTTGTACCGGCGGCACTAGAGAGGAATGGTTATGATGAAGAAAATTGGAAAGATTCAATACCACTAAAAGACGCTATGGAAATCTACTCAAAAAAGACAAAGGATGCTATTTTTTGCTCTTACAATGTTAGTTTTGACTGGGGTTTTATGTGTGAATCTTTTAAAAAAACTGGGGTAAAAGATAATATGGATTATCATCGAATAGATGTGATGTCTATGGCCTTCTATAAATACATAGATAAAATAGAAAGTTTATCTATGTCTAAAGTTTCTCAATTGTCTGGTATAGAGCCTGAGGAGATGCCTCACAGAGCTCTAAATGGAGCAATGCAAGGTTATAAACTATACAAAGCTTTACTGGAAAAATAGACCAAAATCTGTTATTTTTAATATATAGCGCGGTTAGCTCAGTTGGTAGAGCGCGTCATTGACGTTGACGATGTCAGAGGTTCGAATCCTCTATCGCGCACCATGAAAATACTATCTATAGAAACATCTTGTGATGAGACAGCTATCGGTATAGTAGAAGCCGAAGGAAATTTACAAAAACCGACTGTAAAAGTTTTGGGTGAGGCTCTGTATTCTCAGATAAGCATTCACGCTGAATATGGCGGAGTCTATCCAAACCTAGCAAAAAGAGAGCATGCAAGAAACCTAGCTCCACTTCTGAAACAAGCTTTAGAAAAGTCAGGACTTTATAAAGAATCTACAGAAAAATATCCTGAGGAAGTTTGGACAGAAATAAAAGAGATTTGCCACAGAGAAGAGGGATTATATGAAAACTTTAGAGAAATATTTGAAAATATTAAGAATCCAAAAGTAGATTTTATTTCTGTCACCTACGGACCTGGGCTTGAGCCAGCTTTATGGGTAGGAATATCTTTTTCTAAAGCTCTGTCTCTTCTTTGGGGTACTCCAGTAGTTCCAGTAAACCATATGGAAGGTCATATTACATCTGTCCTAGGAGAAGCCACAAACACCAAACCGCTAGACTTCCCTGCTCTGGCCTTGCTTATATCTGGAGGTCATACAGAGCTGGTTCATATAGAGAAATGGGGTGATTATAAAATACTTGGTCAAACAAGAGATGATGCAGTTGGCGAAGCTTTTGACAAAGTGGCAAGAATGATAGGACTACCTTACCCAGGAGGCCCAGAAGTGTCTAGACTGGCTGAAAAGGCTAGAACAATGCCAGACCTTGTGAGAGATGTCATTTTACCTAGACCAATGATTATTTCTGATAATCTTGATTTTTCTTTTTCAGGACTCAAAACAGCTGTTCTTTATTATTTGAGAGATAAAGAAAAATTATCAGAAGAAAATAAACTAAGTTTAGCAAAGGAATTTGAAGATGCTGTCACTGAGGTTTTGCTGACTAAAACTTCCAAAGCTTTAAAACAGAATGAATACAAAACTTTTATAATTGGTGGTGGTGTAATAGCCAACAAATTTATTAAAGAATCATTTTTTGATATGATTTATCTTGTTTTTCCTAATATAAAGATCTTGATCCCAGATAAAGATAAAACTAGTGACAATGCTTTGATGATTGCCTTTTCTGGATACATAAAATATCTATTAGATCCGGAAATTTTAAAAAATAAAAAAGATTTTAGAGCAAATGGAAATTTAAAAATAGACCAGAATGGACTTCTGTAGTAAAATTCTCCAGGAAGTACAAAAAAGGAAAGACTCACATAGTATGTGAGTCTTTCCTTTTTACTTATTTAATCTATTTTTGTTCTAAATCAATCTCTTTGTTTATCTCCTCTATCTTTCTATTATTTTTATATTCTCTGTACCAGAAATATAGTATTGCTAATATCAGAACTACCAAAGATAAAATCAACCATTTACATTTCCATTCTCCGTTAAATATCCTTGAATCATTATTATTCATTCCAAAGAGAGGCCAACCGAAGACACCCAAAGCAAGATTTAGAAATGACTTGCCTCCCTCCAAAACATTGGCTGTTAATCTTGAAACGATACTTCTAGTTGTAGAAGACACTCCTGCAAGGGTTGTAATAGTAGAAGTTCCATTTCCTCCTACAACATTCCCGTTTGTATTTCCTCCATTTTGGCCAATTATTTCATTTTGAATTGGAACATCTATTTTGTTATCTGGAGGAGTAGCAACTCCATTGTCTAGTTGAATATTTGCATTTTTAAGTCCTAGTAAGAATGCTCTGAAAGAGTCTATTTCTTGTTGTTCAAGAGGAGTGACAGGGAAAGCTCTTTGACAATATATTTCATTTACTTTTTTCTTTGTAAGAATATATGTGTATCCTGTAGGAGCTGTGTGTCCCCAAGGAGTCAAAATGTCAGCTTTGTATCTATTCTGAAATGCATCAACCGCTGCTACAGTAGCATCATCATAGACACCTGTAATTTGTAAGCTTGTAAATCCTTCAAGAGTATTTAGGAAAACCTGAAGTTTTCTAACCTCAACAGGATTATTGTTGAAATCTTTTCTTAGGAAATCGTACAAGTAGTAACATGATCCTCCTGGAGTTACTGGTGCTGTTACTGTACCTCTAGTTATAGTCAACTCTTTTCCAATAACTATTCTTCCATTATCAGAAGATATGGGTCTAAAATAGTACACTTTACTTGAGTCTATGAGTATAGCCATACCGTGTGAAGTAGCAAGTGGAGTTTCTATTTTTTCTGTATTAGATGTATATCCGTAAAGTGGAGCAGAGCCTGTTATAGGATTTGAATTATTTCCGTACACAACTTGTCTTGTAGCTGGAATATTTGTATTCCAAGTCACCATAGCAACCCCTGGTTCTATTTCTCTTACATATTCATTAAAGATTGAAAGACTTGGAATGATCGGGCCATTGCCACCACCTCCTCCTCCACCCCCACCACCGGAGCCACCTCCACAACCTACACAAACTGGAGGAGGAACGTCTGTAACTGTCAGAACAAGAGTTTTGTTTTTAACCCCACAACTATTTCCCGCTTCCAAAGTGATACTGTATGTACCAACTGCTGTCGGAGTTCCTGATATAACACCGTTTGAATAAGTAAGGCCGGCTGGTAATGTGCTTGTGGCAACAGACAATGTTGTTGTAGCCGTTGAAGATGCTGTCAGAGTATAAGTGAATGCTAAATTTACTTGGACACTTGCTGTAAGTGGAGAAGTTATTTCAGGGATTAGACACTGTCCACCACCTCCACCTGATGAACTTACCACCACTTGTCTTGTAGTACTAGCTGAAAGTCCACCACTGTCTGTGACTGTGTATGTAAGTGTGTATGTACCTACTGTATTTGTATCTACTGTACCTGTGATTACTATTTTGTTTGTTAT
>Ga0172380_10000159_pt1 | contig 144882 bp, 142 predicted proteins | sample Leawe162metaG_FD_119747 | JGI IMG/M metagenome (GOLD analysis project Ga0172380, IMG submission 119747) | Leachate microbial communities from a municipal landfill in Southern Ontario, Canada - Leachate well 162 metaG | ecosystem: Engineered > Solid waste > Landfill > Unclassified | place...
ATGTACGCTCGCAACTTTCACCGTTTTCGCGCCTTCGCCGTATACCTTCCCTTCCCATGACTTGCGAATGTACTCCGTCGGCTGCATCGCCAATGGCGTCGCAATCAGCGGTACATCGGCCGCCGCCACCGCACCCCAGCCCTGGCCGGCCGGCGACAGGTACTCCTTGATGTTTGCAACACGATGACTTCTCACTCCTGTCTCCTCGAGAAAACAACCAATCGATAATCGGGTCTCTTCTGTCGTGTCGTTATGGCCGCCGGTCGCTTGTATATGCGTCGGTTTTATTTGTTGGCGGCATCCGTTTTATATGCAACGGGTGTTACGCCGAGGCCCATCCAAAGTATGGGCCTCGGCCATTTGCTTCATATTCACTTCTCAGATGGTAAGAAAGTGCATCTGCCCCAGACATTTTTCAATGTGGGCGACGATATCGCCGCTGCGCTCGGCGCACAGCCCGACCGCGTCGCCCTTGCCTTCAAGAGCGTCGGCTACGGCTTGTCCGGCGCGGTAGCCGCTGTCGATCGCCGCGCTGATCCCCTCGCCGTTAAGGTAGATGCATCCTGCCGCCTCGCCGGTCAGCACCACGCGGCCTTCGCCAAACACGGGGCGGTCGAGCGCAATTTGGCAGCCCTCGTCGCGCCACCATTCGCCAAGCTTGACCTGAAAACGGTCGGCCAGAAACTGGCGGAAGGTCTGGATCGACTGGCGCAATTTGCGTCCGCGCAATCCGCCGACGCAGAGTACGAGATAGCCGTCCTTTTCGTGGACGCAGGAAAAAACCTCGCCGACTTCGGGAAGGAAGAACACGCTGAAACTGTCCGGCCGAAGCGAGCCGACCGACTCGATTTTGAAATAGCTCTGCAGGATGCCGGCACTGGCGCCTGGAACCCGCGGGTAGAGTCCGCGCCGCACCACCGAAGCGCTGCCGTCGGCGCCGATCAGGTATTTGCAGCGATAGTCGCGAATGCTTTCGCCGCCCGCTCCGCCCACCCGCACATCTACATAGTCGGAGGCGGCGGTGTAATCGATCACCCGTGCGCGGTCGCGATATTCGGCGCCCGAGATATCGAGCAGCCATTTGTCGAAATGGTTGCGCCAGATGTTCTGGTAACTGCGCGAGAACTCGACGCCGTCCTTGGCGATTTCCCAAAGGTAGGGAACATAGCTGCCATCGGGTTTCCATTCGACGACATTGTCGGCGCTGAGCAGATGCGGTTCGCAGTACACCGAATCCGGCGCGTCAGTATTGAAATAGCGCCGGAGCAATTCCTGGGTCTGGCCGAACAACAGCCCCGAACAGGTCTTGTAGCGGGGCAACGCGTCCCGCTCCAGGACCAGGACATCCACACCTGCATCCGTCAGGGCCTTGGCACAGCTCGACCCCGCAGGACCGGCACCGACGACGATAACATCACGCTGCTCCATTCAGCTTCTCCTCATTTCCGTTCTCGGACTCTTTGGCCGAGTTTCCTGATTGGACGATTTACCCTCGCGAAGCGTAACCGCAGCGTTGCGCCGTCAGCTCCGATTCCGCCACAGCTCGATACATACGGCTGCCGGACTGGCGGAGGAGCCACCTTATCGATGCAATCAACGGCATACACCCATCCAAAGTATGGGATAGGCCGCCGGTCTTCCCGCCTGGATCGTCGGATGCTCAGAACAGATCATCGAGTTCGTCGGAACCGCCGCCCGGCATTTTGCCGAACTGCTGCAAGTAGCCCTGGATCAACTGACTTTCGCGCGAGGTGTACATCGCCGCCGCTTCCCAGATGAAATGGCGCGCCGCCTCGTTGCGCCCGAGCTGCTCCTGTAGCCCGCTGCGCAGATTCTCGACGCCCTTGATGACGAGAACGTTCTTCTCGCCATCGAGCAATTGGAACACGCCGGCTTCCTGCGGAATTTCGGCGACCACCGCCGCGCTGAACTCGAGCCACGCTTCCGGTGGCAACGGCGCATCAACGATCGTCGGTGCGAGATTGCACTTGAAGCAACGCGACGCTTCGCGCCGCGCCATGGCATCGTCGAAGCCACGCTCGACTTCGTCCCAACCGCCGCGCTGCGCCGATTCGAGCATGATCGGATGTACCCGCGGCCGCTGGTTGAACCCTTCTTCGCGGCCGATGCGGGGATCGGTTGCCCAGTCCTCGTGGAACAGCTTTTCCTCGATGTCGCCGTCACCGCCGAGCTGCCTGTCGATGGCCGCCGCAGCGATGCGCCCCTGGGCAATCGACTCGATCAGCGTCGACGGGCCGAGCACGCAATCGCCGCCGGCATACACGCCGGGACGGCTGGAGAGCATCGAGTCCTCGCGCACGACGATGCGTCCCTTCTTGTCGGTCTGCACGCCGAAGCCGTCGAAGGTCTTCGGATGCTGGCCGACCGCGGCGATCACCAGATCGACGCCTTCGACGACTTCTTCGCCGGTATCCATCGGCCGTCGGCGGCCCGAGGCATCCGGCTCGCCGAGCGCCATGCGCGCGTAGGTGATGTTCAGGCGATGACCGTTGTGGCCGGGCTCGATCTTCTTCGGCGCGAGCAGGTAGCGGATGTTCACACCCTCCTCGACACAGCCTTCGAACTCCTCGTCGCGGGCCGGCATCTCTTCGCGCGTTCGCCGATACACCATATCCACATCGGCGCCGAAACGACGCGAGGAGCGGGCATTGTCGGTGGCGACGTTGCCGCCGCCGATGACCGCGACCCGGGCCCCGGTCTGTATCCCGTCCGCGGTGTTCACCAGTCCCTTGGTCGCCGCCTGCAAATAGGTCGGGCTATCGACCACGCCGGGCAGGTCGTCGCCCGGAATCCCCAGTTTGTCGCCGCCCTGGCAACCGATGCCGATGAAAATCGCCGAGTAGCCCTCGCCAAACAGCGCATCGGCGCTGTCCACGCGGGTGTTGTAGCGGAATTCGACGCCGAGCTTTGCAACTTCGGCCACTTCGCTGTCGATCACCGCCGTCGGCACCCGGTAAGAAGGAATGCCGTAGCGCGCCATGCCGCCGGCCGCCGGCTGGGCGTCAAAGACCGTGACGGCATGCCCCTTCTTCGCCAGATAGAACGCCACCGTCAGGCCGGCCGGGCCGGCGCCGATCACGGCGGCCTTCTTGCCGCTGGGCGGCAACTGCTTCGAGTGCGGCCGCCACACGCCGGTGTCGTTATCGGCCGCGACGCGCTTCAGCGTGCGGATCGAAAGCGGGCTGTCGAGCTGGCCGCGACGGCAGGCACTCTCGCACATGGCGAAGCAGGCGCGACCGACGATGCCGGGGAAAGGCAGCTTCTCGCGCACCACGGCAACGGCCTCGCCGTAACGTCCGTCGGCGGCGAGCTGCACATAACGCGGCACGTCGATGCCGGCCGGGCAGGCGCTGCTACAGGGCACCATCGAGGCCTCGCGCCGTGCCGGATCGAGCGTGCGGTCGGTCAGCGCCCCGGTCGGACAGACGGTGACGCACGCTTGGCAGAACTTGCAGCCGGACTCGATCAACGTGTCCTTGATCGGTGCGACGTAGCTGCGGCCGTCCGGCGTCGTCTTCACTTCCAGACAGCCGACACCGCGAACCTCGTTGCAGGCCGTAAGGCAGCGTCGGCAGTCGATGCACAGGTTGTAGTCGCGGTCGAAAAACGGTTCGTTGGTGATCACCGGCAAACGAGCGGGCTTGTAGACCGGAGTGTTGTTTGGAATATTGATGAAGTCGGCGACCTTGCGCAGTTCGCAGGAGGAAAAGATCGAACAACAACGGGTCGGCGGCGGATTGCCGAAGGAACACTGGCTACGTGAACAGCCTTCGCGGTTCGGACAGGTCAGGCAAACATGCGGATGCTTGCCGAGAATCTTCGCCAGATTCTCCTGCCGCGCCTTGAAGATGTCGGCCGACTGGGTACTGACACGCATCTCGTCTTCGACCGGCAGCGAGCAGGATTTGTGCAGACCGGGCTGACCGTCGACTTCGACCAGGCACAGATTGCAGCCGGAACCGCTGTTGCAGCGCTGGTCGGCGGGGGCCAGATCGGGGTGGTTGCACAGCGAGGGGATATACACGCCGGCACTGATTGCCGCATTGAGTACCGAGACGCCGCGGGGGACATCCATCACTTTACAGTCGATATGGATGCGGACGGTTTCGCTCACGGCCTGCATCCCGCGTGGGCGCCCCGCCTTCCACCAGGTCACTGTTGCTACAGCATTTGTCATTTGTCTGTACTCCGGATCAAGCCGCCGCTGCGGTGCGATAAGGTGCGTAGTAGGCGCCGCGGCACGCGCCCGCACGAACGGCAGCGATAAAGCTGGCCATGTCCGTTACCGGTTGGAGGAATTCGGTAGCGCAACGGCCGACAGCGTCTACCTTGTGGCAGTCGCTGCCGCCGAGTGAGGGAAGTTTCATCAGGCCGGCTGCCTCGATGGCCAGGTCGTTGTCGCTATCGAGGTTGCCGCCGTTATGAGTTTCGACGCCGGCCAAGCCGCCGATGTCAACGATCTTCTCCAGCAGGCTGGCCATGCCGATCTCGCGGAAAGGATGCGCCGGCACGCAGATGCCGCCCAGCGCATTTATCCGCTCGACGACCTTGGCGAGCGGCAGGTATTGATTTTGCCCCCAGATGTTCCAGCCGTCGTCTTCGACCCCGTAGGCCAGCAGGTGACCGGCATCGGTGGCGATCTCGACGCCACGCAGCACCAGCAAGCCTTCATCGCGACCCACGGCCTCGACGGGTTGCGAGGCTTCGTAGGAATAATGTTCGGTGATCACCACGGCGTCGAGCCCGAGCGCCAGCGCTCTACGCACCAGCGAACTCGGTTCGAGCCAGTTATCGTACGAGTAGCGCGTATGGCAGTGGCAATCGATCCACATCGCCGCTCGCCCCGTCCTCAGGGCAGTTGGTATTCGAGATTGAGGCGCTTCGATGGAGCGAACTTGTGACGTGAGAAGAATTTCTCCAACGCAAACTCATCCCAGTTCACCAGGGTATGCACCTTCTCCACGCCGGCTTGCTTCATATTGCCGAGGAACTGGTCGAGCAGTTCGCTGGCGATCCCGTGGTTCTGCCAGTCCGGGTGCACTCCGAGGGTGTCGATGGTGGCGGTAGTTTCGGGAACGCCGAATTCGCCGGTGTACACCCCGCCCATGATGAAGCCGATCACTTTGCCGCCGACTTCACAGACGATCGAAGTATTCAGCGAGCGTTGCGGATCGACGCTATCGGCCACCTTGCGCTCGAAATAGTTACGCCGGTTACGCTTGAAGGCCAGTTCATCGATGGCCACTACAGCCTCCAGATCTTCCCGCTTCAACAGGCGGATGACTCGTTCTTCCTTCATATTTCATTCCCTCCTCGGGCCGGTCGGTACCGGCCCCGGTTAATCGAACAATTCGTTGTCGCTGCGCTTGCCGCTGCCGGGGCGAATCCATACGGTCCCATGGATTTGTCCCATTTCCTTGCCGGTACCGAAGCAGGTGGTACACCCTTCCTCCGCGCGATATTCCTCGACGAAGACTTCGTAACCCAGGGTGCGATAACCCTCGGCCACCTCCTGCAGACGTCCGCCTTCGAGCGTCGTCTGCTTTTTCCAGCCGGCACGCCGCAACTCTTCTTCGCTCTGATTGGCGATCGGCACGATGTTGATCGTTGCCATGGTCTCCTCCTCCAGCCTCTGCCCCGGTTACCAGGAATGCTTGATGGCGGCGGGCGTGCACGCCGTCATACAAGGCAAGGCGGCACGGCCCGTCGACGGCTTGCAGCCGGCACAGTCGTAGGCGAGGTTGCGCCGAAACTCCGCCTTGATGCACACCACCTCGTCGTCGTAATCGTCCACCATCGACTCGAACATGCCCTTGGGGCAGGCCGTGAGGCAGGCGCGGCCCGCCTCACAGGAAATGCACTTGTCCGTATCGATGCTGATGTAGTACTCGCCCGAACCATCCTTGTAGCCGTAATTGGCAATCATGGCGAATTCCTTAAGCGGCCAAGGCAACCGGCTTGCACGGCCCCTGTTTTTGCACCAGCGTCTGCGCGAACAGCGCAGCACCGAGCGCACCGGCGATCTGGCTGTCGATTTTGGTCGATACCGCCTGAATGCCGAGGATTTTCTCGATACGCTTGACCACGCCCGGGTTCTTGGCAATACCGCCGGTAATGAAGAAACCCTCTTCAACGCCAATCCGCTCCAGCAGCGAGACGACGCGCTCGGCCATGGCCTGGCAGTAGGCAGCGACCACCTTGTTCTTCGACCAGCCAGCCTTGAGCAGGCCGAGGGCTTCGCTCTTGGCGAACACCACGCAGATCGACGATACGGCATCCGGCTCTTCTTCGACATCGAAGGAGCGCGCGCCGATTTCGGCGATGGGAATCTGCATCAGATCGGAAATGACTTCCATGCCACGCCCGGTTCCGGCCGCGCACTTGTCGTTCATCAGGAAGTTGGTGACCTTGCCCTTGTCGTCGCAGTGGATGGCCTTGCAGTCCTGACCGCCCATGTCGAGGATGGTGCGCACCGAATTGCCTCCCATGTAGTTGGCGCCGCGGGCGTGGCAGGCGATCTCGGTGATGGCCTTGTGCGAGAACGGGACATTGACGCGGCCGTAGCCGGTGCCGACCACCATATGCACATCGTCCAGGGTCAGTCCGGTTTTCAGTTCGACGCCTTTGAAGGCGTTGGCCGCCGAGTCGGGCGAGTTGTTGCCGGTACGCATCGAATTGTAGGCATACAGTTCGCCGTCGGCGACGATCACGCACTGCGAAGAAACCGAGCCGACATCGATGCCGACAGTGATGACCTTCGCGCTGCGCCAGTCTTTCGACTCATCGGCCCAGCAGTTTTCCTGCCAGCGCCAGAACTCGGGCTTCACTTCGCCAGCCGACGAATTGGTTGTTTCAATGCTCATTTTCGCCTCTCCTCTTTCAGTTCTTGGCTTCGGCAGCCAGCAGGGCGCAGCCCAGGGCGCTCACGTATTCCGGAATATCCGGCAGCTTGATTTGCTCCACACCCATGGCGTTCTTCAGCGAAGAGACGAAGCCCGGGTTGTGCACCATCCCGCCAATCAGCACCACATCCTCTTCGATACCGACGCGACGCACCATGGCACAGACACGGCTGGCGACGGCATCGAGTACGGCCTTGGCGATGTCTTCCTTGGGTGTTGCGGAATGGATCAGCGACACTACTTCGGATTCGGCGAACACCGTGCATTGCGCGTTCATCGGGATGCTTTTGTCCGAACGCAGGCTGGCTTCGCCGAACTCCTTCAGTGAGAGTTGTAGCGCGCGACTCATGGTTTCGGCAAACGATCCGGCGCCGGCGGCGCACTTTTCGTTGCCCGCAAAATCGATCGCCTTGCCGTCACCGTCAGCCTTGATACCGCGGCCTTCCTCGGCACCGACGTCGACGATGGTGCGTGCGCTGGGATAGAAGTAAGCGGCACCCTTCGCACCGGCGCTCATTTCGGTGACCGAATCGGTGGCGAAGTTAACCATCTTGCGCCCGGCTCCGGTGGCATATACCGCATCCACCTGGCTCCGGTTCAATCCCGCCGACTCGAGGATGGTGTCGAAAGCCTTGTCGGCCGCGACGTCGGCATCCAGATCGCCGGGGAACATGAAGTGCGTCTTGCGCACGATGTATTTCAATTTCGGGGCTCCGTCTACATGGGCGTCCTCAACCAGCACGACCTTGACCGAACGCGAACCCATATCGATACCTGCGGTAATCATCTTTGCGATCTCCTATTAAGCCGCTTGACGCTTCAGTCCAAGCTGTTCCATGAATGCATCGACGCGGCTTTGCGTGCGCACTTCGTCGAATTCCTTTTCGTCGCCCATATTGCCCTCGTAGGTCATCACCGGGACGCCCGCCTTGGCTAGATCGAGCTTGTTCTCCATGATGCTCATCGAGAGACCTTCGCAGCCGCGATTGAGGTGCAGCATCGCACCGTCCACCCCCCACTGCTTGACGATGGCCATCATCATGTCGGTCTTCACCATCGGCTCGTAGAACTGCTGGAATTCCGGCTTGTCGAGGGTCCAGTCGGCGTAGGCCTTCATGGCTTCCTCGCGGGTGTTCATCGGGACGCCGATTTCCCACGGCAGGCGGCGCGGCACCCAGCGACCTTCCGGTGTGGTTTCCCAGACGCCCATCAGGCCGAAGGTGTACAGCGAACCGATGGAAACCGCACCAAATTCCTCCAGATAGCGGAAGATCTTGAGAAACGGCCAGGGCGGCTGTGTATCCGACATCAACCGGCAGCGTTCGTTGCCGACGGCGGCGATGCCGCGCGCGACGCGATCCTTGACCTCTTCATAGACCTCTTCATAAAAATCGGCGCACCACTTCGATGACTTCGACAGGGCGGCGAGCACATACAGCGAGTACATGGATTTCTCGTCCAGCGGTGCCGGACGGGCCTGATTGAGTTCGCAAATCTTCGCCCAGGTCGACGTCGCGCGCATCTCGTTCTTCACCGCTTCGATGAACAGCTCGTCGTCGTACTTGCGGCCGGTCGTCTTTTCCAGCCATTCGATGCCTTCCAGGCCCTGATTGGCGACATACATCACACGATCTTCGGTCAGGTATTTGTGCGGCCCGACGGAGAGGTCGACGAAGAAGGTCGGCGTGTTTTCGATCTTGCCCGCCACTTGATACCACTTGGCGTGGGAGCAGCAGATCTGGATCTGGAAGTTGAAGTCAGGCCGCGGGAAGGTGCCGCCGAAGGCGTACTTGTCCAACATCAATGAGCCCCAGTAGGAGCGCATGTAGGCGCACAGGTCGCGTGCATAGCCGGCGGATTCGGCGGCATCCTGGCAGACCTTGTTCAATTTGCGGTCGATCGAAATGGCGGCGCCATAGGGTTCGCCGGTCAGCGAGAACACGTCGCGGCCGAGGCCGGCGGGAATCGCGTCCATCGTGGCGGCCGAGCCGGACCAGCGCAGACCGCCGTTTTCCTTGGCCCGGGCGTAGTTTTGGTAGTACTGCTCGCGCAGTTCCTTGGCCTTCTTCCAGCACTTCAGCTGCTCGGTGGGATATCGTGTAGTTGCCATGGTATTCAGTCCTTGATCGTGGTGCGGGTCAGAACAGCTCGTCTTCGCGCAGGGTTTCCATGAAGGCTTCGACCCGGATGCGGAACGGTCCGATCGGATTCGTCATGTCGAATTCGAGGAACAGGGTCGGAATGTCGTTCGCTTCGAGATGCGCCTTGAGGTCCGGATAGTCGCCTTCATGCGGATCGCAGAATTTCTGCTGTAGGAAGATGGCGCCGCGGGCGTTGTAGTCCTTTGCCAGTTTCAGGACATGCTCGTAACGCGTGTGCGTCGGATAATCTTTGGTCGGGCAAGCCGGGCGTTCGCAGTAGCGGTCGGCGATGGTGGCGATCACGTCGTCCTGGATCCGCGCTTCATTCCAGAAATAGCGCGTTCCGGAGCACTGGTCGTCAATAACAATGGTGGCGCCGACGGACTCGACCATTGCCATGAAAGCCAGGTCGTCGTTTTCCGAGCCGATGGTCATGAAGCGAATGCCTTCTTCGCGCGAGTTGTCGCGCTTTTCCACCTCGGCGAGAACGCGACGCAGCTCGGCGTTGTGCTCTTCCTTATCGACGAACTGGGACGTCAGAGAGGCATACAGGGCTTCGGTGCCAGTGACGCGCGGATTTGTCTCCTTGCGGTAATCGAAGAGCTGGCGCAGCAGGCGCCGGTTTTCGTTGATGATCTCGACCGCACCGCGCAGCGCATCGTCGCTCACCGTCTTGCCGACAACGCCTTCGATGAAAGTGCGGAACTTGGCCACTTCGGCGCGATGCAGGGTCTTGGCGAACTTCGACTGGACCTGGTTCGGCATTGGCAGGTAGTAGTCCCACTTCACCGTCGGCACGTGCAATTTCCAGGAATTGAAGGTCTGCCTGTACTGGATGCACGAATGGCTCAGCGTCACCCCTTCGGCGTAGTCGAAGCGGCCGAGCAAGCCTTGCGCCAACGAATCGCGGCTGAACGGACAGTACATGCCGAAGATATGCGGCTCGGTGACGTTCTGCGGCTCGTGCGCGCCCAGGACGCGGACCGGGAGCATCCCGGCGGCCATCAGGATTTCTTCCGGCACGTAGGTGCACATGGTGGCGACCACAGTGCCGCCCTTACGGGCCTTCCAGTCGCGCGCGTAGTCGTGGCGGTTTTCGTACCACGTCTTGAATTGATCAAACAACCCGCTCATTCTCGATCCCCCAAATTTGCCGGTATGGCGGCTGGGCCGCCCATCCGGCGTTGACATTTGGCGCTCAGGTGGCGGTCTGCCGCCCGGTTGCCTTTTCTCTCTGTCGAGGTGTCGAGTTTTTTTATTGAACTGCGATTCGTTGCTGCTTTACTGCAAATCTCTGCCTGACCTATCCTCCTGCCGCACCGTTTCCGCGCGCCTACTTGGGCACACGCTTCGACGCCGCCGGAGGCTGCGCCAACTCCATCCGCTCCGCCAGACTTTCGAAGCGCTTGAGAACAACCTCCATAGATCCGGCCTGTGGCGCGGCGACGGCAATGCCGTCGAAAAGCAGCGACACAAGCTGCTCGGCCGCACTATCGACATCCAACTCGCGCTTGTTGAACAAAAAACCGGAAATCAGGTGATCCACACCGCCAAAGATCAAATCCCGCAACAGGCCGATGGGGACGTCGGGGCGAAGCTCGCCACAGCGAATGCCTTCGCGGCAGGTGTCCACAAACACCTGCGTATATTCACGATTGAATTCGTAGATCTTGCTTTCGTAGTAGTCGCCGCTGTGGCGCACCTCGTGATACGACAGCCGCGCCAGACCGGCGTTCTCCTTCAGCGAGCGCAAATGGCGCGAAACAATATAGAAAATCTTGTTCCGCGTACCCCGCACCATCTCCAGTTGCGATGCGTAGTCGGAGAGCATCGACTTGTACCAAGCCTCGAGAACCTTGATCAACAAATCGCGCTTGTTCTGGAAATACTTATACAGCGTACCTTCAGCCACACCTGCCCGCGCCGCAATCTCCGCGGTCGAGGCAGCCTCAAAGCCGCGTTCGCAAAATACCTCGCGCGCCGCCGCCTCAATGTCTCCGACGCGGCGATCCCGCGGCATGCGAATGACGGCCCGGCGCACCGGCTGACTCATATCCGCACTCCGTCGTCGCAACCACCCGAACAAACGCACACCCTCTGCAGCGCCTTCCGGGGCACTGCCGCTTCGTTCATCGAGTCGAGCGAGGTAGGTTTCATCGAATTCTCTTGAAGTGAGTGATGCTCAATTGAATTAAATCATGCAGCCAACGCTCTGTCAACGACTGAATGATAAAAATAAAACCACATTAAAACAGTAGATTATTTATAAATTTCGGCGTTAATCTGAAAGCGTAGCGATTATTTGTTTTGATCTAAAAGTTTCAGTTTATGCGTTATTTACCGAAAAAATGAGTGTTGCTCACACCCATCCAGCCGCCCGCAGCATTGCACGATAGGTGATTAACAGAGGGTTGCACGCGGCCTTGGGGCAAAGCCTCGGCCCGCAGGCGTCACCGCTGCGTAGTTCATACGATCAGGAAGTGAAAGCCGCCCGGAACCACGCTGAAGCCGTGGATCCCGAGCGGCAGTCCGGCCCCACGGGGCGGTAAGGAGGGCGCGCCTAGGGTGTCGGCGCGCGGGGCGACATGTCGCGCAGGGCTCGCTTCATGATTTTCCCGGTGGACGTCATAGGCATGTTGTCGACGCAATACAACGCCTTCGGCGATTTATAGGCTGCGATCAGGCTGCGGCAATGCGCAATCAGGTCGTCCGGTGTGGCGCTGGATGTTGCCGTCGGCACCACATAGGCGACGATCTTCTCCCCCCAGCGCTCGTCTGGAACGCCGATCACGGCAGCCTGGGCTACTGCCGGGTGCTTGAGCAACGCTTGTTCGACTTCCACCGAGTACACATTCTCGCCACCCGTAACGATCATGTCTTTGACCCGATCCACCAGGTAATACAGCCCGTCGTCGCCCTTATAGCCGGCGTCGCCGGAACGATACCAGCCGTTCTGCAATACGCTGGCAGTAATTTCCGGTTGATTCAGATAGCCGGAAAACAGTGTCGGTGAACGCGCGAGAATCTCGCCGACCTCACCATCGGGTACCTCCCGATTGTTCGAGTCCACAATTTTCAGCTCGACCAGAGGCGGCGGCGTGCCGCAGGCTTTGAGCTTCGATTCGTTTTCGAGATCGTGTTGTTGCGGCCTCAGCAGGGTCAGGGTCCAAGTCTCGGTGGCTCCATAGAACTGCATGAAGCCGCACTTCATCGCCTGCATAGCGCGCTTCAGCAGGGTGCTTTCGATCGGCGATCCGGCGTACATCACCAGCCGCAACGAAGAAAAATCCGTGCTCGTAGCGCGCGGATGACTGAGCAAAATCTGGATTGCCGTCGGCACTAAGCAGCAGATCGTCGGTCGGTCGCGCTCGATAACGTCGATCAGTTTGTCCGCCTCCATGGCAGGAAGAATCGAAATCATCGCGCCGTTGTACAAGCCCTGGATCGCCAGCCCCATGCCGACGAGGTGGAAATTGGGCATCACCAGCATCATGATGTCGTCGTCGGCCCAGCTGAAGCCATCGTCGAAATGTTCCGACAGACGCATGTAGTTGAAGGCGCCGTGCGATAGTTGCGCCCCCTTTGGCCGACCGGTGGTCCCGGAGGTGTAGAGCAGGACGGCGCAGGTCTCTGGTGGAATCGGCAGAGCGGGATCGCTATCGCTCGCCCCTGACAGCCACACATCGAGCTGGCCGTTGGCCCCCGATGCCGTACCGAATTCAACTGCGGTAAAGGTCCACGCACAGAGCTTCTGCGCGTCGGCAACGAGCTGGCGAAATTCGCCGTCAACAAAGATCAGCGGCGGTTGCGCATCGTCGATAACCTGAGCCAGCTCGGCGGCAGCTAGACGCCAGTTAAACGGCGCAAGCGCGCAGCCGGCTTTCCAGGCACCGAACAACACTTCGAAGTAAGCAATCGAATTTTTGCCGACGAAACCAATATTTCCGCCGGGCGAGACCCCCGCGGCGATGATTGCGTTGGCGACGCGATTGGAAATGCAATCGAGCTCGCCGAAGGTTCTTTTTTCGGTGCCGGCCACCAGCGCGACTTTTTCTCCGCGCTGTCTGGCGTAATGCCTCGATATGTCAGCCAGCGATTTGATATCGGTGTGCAACCACATAGACCCATCCTCCTTGAATAACAATCTGCTGCGGAGTTGGGGCGAGGATTGGGCGATCCGCCCGGCGGAGATCACGCCGCGTTCATGCCGAACCGGCGATCCATCCATCCTCCTGCATTCCGGGTTCGCCCCGGTTTTTATATAGCGCCGCGATCGGTTGACGGCAGGTTCGCCACCGTACGGGGGTGCGCCCGCATCAAACCCCATCAAAAGTATGGGATTTTGCCGAATCGACAACTCGGCCTCGGTCACCGGCGCAGTTTTTTGCTGCGAAACGGCGGAACAAACCGGCTTAAGGTATACAGCGTGGTCTGTTTGTTTTAGAGTGCCCCCCTTTTCGACACTTCGCTGTAGATTCCGAGAGACTATGAATAGTCCACTATTGGGCATCGACGTCCACACCCACGTCGTTCCGGAGAACTTCCCTGCCTATGCGGGCCGGAAAGCGGGGGTGCCGTGGCCGTCCATGGTCCCGGCGCACTCCTGTCACCGCCATGTGATGATCGGCGGCGGCATATTTAGAACGGTTTCCGACAAATGCTGGGATGGCGGCGGCCGCATTGTCGACATGGAAGCGCTGGGCATCGAGCGGCAGGTTCTGTCGCCAATGCCCGAGCTGTTGTCTTACTGGCTGGATGTTGACGATGCCGCGGTACTGATGCGCCATATCAACGAACAGATTGCAACAATGGTTGCCGCCCATCCGCACAGATTTTCGGGCTTGGGCGGCGTCCCGCTACAGGGTATCGATCAAGCGATCGCCGAACTCGACCACCTGTGCAACACGCTGGGTCTGTCCGGGGTGGAAATCGGCACCAACATCAACGGCATACCCATCGGCGAGGCGCAATTCGAGCCGTTCTTCGCGGCCGCAGAAACAATGGGCGCGGCGATCTTCGTCCACCCCCTGCGCCCCTGCGGAATGGATCGACTGGTCGGCCCTGCTGCGCTGGAACAGGTGCTGGCCTTCCCCTGCGAAACCGGGCTGGCAGCCGCATCGCTGATTACCGGAGGCACGCTGGCTCGCCACCCCCGGCTGCGCATCGCGCTCAGTCACGGCGGCGGATCGTTCAGTGCGCTTGCGGCACGGCTGGAGCATGCCTGGAACGTCTTTCCCAATTTGCGCACAAACATCCCCGCCGCCCCATTGGAACTCGCCAGGAGTTTCTATTTCGACAACCTGGTGTACAACCCATCGGTGCTGAGGCATCAGATTGAAATGTTCGGCATACGGCAGACCATGATCGGGTCGGACTACCCCTTCGTGATTCAGGAAACGGCGCCGATGGCAAAGATCAGAGACCTCGGATTCGATCCGCCAGCTGAAGCGCTGCTACTGCGCGAAAATGCCTTGCGTTGGCTCGGCCTAGGCGCTTCCTGAAAGGCAATCGACTATCATGCTCGGCCGCCGTTGGGACAATCGACCCGCAACCGACTCATAGGCGGTTTCACTGGAGTGGACTTAATGACTGATCGTTTTCATATCAAGCTCGCTGGCGGCAATGTCGCATTCGATTGCGCTAGCGACGACACCCTGTTGCGCGGCGGACTCCGGCAGGGGCTTGGCCTGGCCTACGAATGCAATGTCGGCGCCTGCGGATCGTGCAAGTTCGATCTGGTCGATGGCGAAGTAGACGACCTCTTCCCGGCGGCCCCCGGTCTCAAGCCCAAAGAGCGCGAACGCGGCAAACGCTTGGCCTGCCAATGCGTTCCGCGCTCCGACTGCACGATCAAAATTCGCAGCGGAGAGGAATACGTCTCAGACCATGTCCCACGCAAAATGCAGGCTCGTCTGATCGCAAAGCGGGCGCTGACCCACGACATTTCCGAATTCAGTTTCGCTACGGGGGAAGCGGCGCAGTTCCTCCCCGGGCAGTACGCCCTGTTGCGCCTGGAGGGCATCGGACAGGCGCGGGCGTACTCGATGTCGAACCTGGCCAATGCCGACGGCACCTGGCAATTCATCATCCGCAAGGTTCCCGCCGGCATAGTCAGCAATGCGCTGTTCGATACGTTGCAGGTGGGCAGCGAACTCGAACTCGATGGCCCCTACGGCATCGCGTACCTGCGTCCGCAGATACCCCGGCCCATCGTCTGCATCGCCGGCGGCTCCGGTCTGGCGCCGGTGCTTTCCATCATCCGCGGCACCCGTGACGCGGGCGGTCTGCGGGGCATACCGCAACTGCTCTACGGCGGCCGCGGACCGGGCGACATCCCCGACATCGCCGCAATGCTCTCTGTCAGCGGTGTGGAAGCGGGGATTCATCCCGTAGTATCGATGCCCGAGCTTGCACCGGTAGCCGCCTGGAGCGGCGACGTCGGCTTCGTGCACGAGTTCGTGCCGAAAAAGCTTGGCCAACCGCTCACTGCCTACGAATACTATCTCGCCGGACCGCCCCCGATGATCGAGGCCTGCGTGCGCATGCTCGTCGCCGAGCACAACGTACCCTCGACGCAGATTCATTTCGACCGCTTTTTCTAAGCCGTCACCTAGTCGTTTGCCTGAACCAACCGATTAATACTGGAGATCATTGACGTGGACATGGTGTCTGTTTGCAAAACCGATGAAGTGGCCCCCGGCACATCGCTGCGGGTCGAAATCGACGGCCTCCCGCCGCTTGCCGTATTCAATGTGGACGACGAATTTTTCGTCATCGACGACACGTGCACCCACGGCGACGCTTCGCTATGCGACGGAGAAATTGAGGACGGCCAGGTCGAATGCCCGTGGCACAACGCGCGGTTCTGCATCAAGACCGGCAAGGCACTGACCTTCCCGGCGGTGGTGCCGCAAAAGACCTACGTGGTGCGCGTGCTCGACGGTACGGTGCATATCGAAAAGAACGACTGAAAGGAAAGCACCGGCCACGAACCGGCTTGACGGGAGTCAAGGCCGCCGCCGCCGGGTTCGGCAACAATCCGCCGTCCCTGTTAAGAACCAAGGCCGCCATGACATCCATCACCGAACCGCTACGCGAACAACACAAACACTGTGACGATCTCTTCGCCGCAGCCGAAGAAGCCGCACAGAGCGCACATTGGGTGGAGTGCAAAGCGCAGTTCGCCGAGTTCCGGAGCGAACTGGAGGCTCACTTCTCCGGCGAAGAGACCGTCCTGTTCCCCGCCTTCGAACAAGCCTCAGGCATGTCCGGTGGACCGACCCAGGTGATGCGGATGGAACACACGCAGATGCGCGGACTGGTCGAGCAGATGGCCGGTGCCGTCGACACACACGACGCCGCGGAGTTTTGCGGCGCCGGTGAAACGCTGTTGATGCTAATGCAGCAACACAATATGAAGGAGGAGAACATCCTCTATCCGATGTGCGATCAGACCCTGGCAGTAGCGTCCGGAGACGTGGAAGAACGGCTGAAGGCGGTCATCGAAAAGAAATGAGCGGCCCGCGCATCATCGACGGCCGCAACCTGCTGCCGCCCGAACCCCTAGAACTAACGATCGACGCTCTCGAATCGCTATCCGATGGCGAGTATCTGACGCTCCTGCTCTACTGTCAGCCTCACCCGCTGTACGAAATTCTCCGCCGCGACGGCTACCTCTGGGAGGAAAACCTTCAAGCCGACGGAACGCGCGAAATCCGCATTCGCAAGGCAACCGCCGGTCGCTGAGCCGGCCCGCTGGTCATGCAACCCACACTGTCTTTCGAACAGGCGCCGCCGATCTCGGTACCTTTTCGCTTTCTGTTGACCGCGCCGCTGTTCGGCGTCGCAGCGGGACTGTTGTTGCTCTGGCTGGGCCCGGAGGCGCTGGCATCGCGCTGGGCGCCCGGTGCGCTGGCGCTAACTCACCTGATCACCACAGGCTTCATGCTCCAAGCCATGTGCGGCGCCCTCCTGCAACTGGTTCCCGTCGCTGCCGGAGGCAACGTCTGGCGACCGCGACTCGTCGCCGGCCTCGTCCATCCGGCGTTGATCGTCGCGGCACTCTCACTCGTCGCCGCTTTTCTGAGCATGCGCCCGCCCTTGTTTGTATCGGCAGCCGTCCTATTCGCCGCAGCGCTCGGCTTCTATCTGTCGGTTGTCGGCATTGCCGTACTGCGCACCTCCGCCCAAGGCGCAACAGTGCTGGCGCTGCGAATTGCGCTGCTGGGGCTGGCGGCGACCGCTGTACTGGGTGCCACGCTGGCGGTGGGGTTCGGTCTGCGGCTGGAACTTCCGCTGATCGAACTGGCCAATATCCATACAGTATGGGGGTTGGGGGGGTGGTCAATGGTCCTGCTGACAGGAATTTCCTATCTGCTGGTACCGATGTTCCAGCTCACGCCGGCCTACCCTCTGCGCATGGCGTTCGCTGTGCCGACCGCACTGTTTGCCGCCAGCGCGCTTGCCTCGCTACAGCTCGCGGGAAATCTGCGGTGGTTGGGCGAGGTCGGTGCCTTCCTCGCGCTCGCCGCGGCCGTAGGCTATGCCATCACCTCGCTCTGGTTGCAACGGCGCCGCCGACGCAAGCTGACGGATTCGACTTTTCATCTGTTTCGCAGCGCAATGATCGCGATACTGCTCACGTTCGCCTCGTGCGTCGCCTTCGAATTTGTTCCCGCGCTGGGCGAACATCCGCGCGCACCGGTCTGGCTGGGCATTCTTGTACTTTTCGGGGTGTTCACGTTAGCGATCAACGGTGCGGTGTACAAGATCGTCCCTTTCCTCAACTGGCTTCATCTGCAACGCCGAGGAGTCACCGCGGGAGCCGCACCGAACATGAAACAGATGATTGCCGAATCAGCCATCCGCCGTCAGGCGCGGCTGCAACTTGCCGCCGTCGGCCTGCTGCTCGCCGCGGTGCTGGTCCCCGAGCTTACGCGCCCGGCTGGAGCACTTCTTGCCGCATCGTTCGCCTTGCTCGAAGCCAATCTGATCGCCGGCGTGAAGGTCTACTTGCGGGTTTCCCGCGCGATCCAAGCCGCTTGAGTTGCCGGCGCAACCCGGCGCCGTCCTGTATTGCAACCCGTTCCGGCTTCAGCGCATACTGCTTTTCCTCGCCGGGCAATCTCCATCGGCCCTCTCGCGGAAGAAATCCAGGCCAAAAAATATTTAAAGACAGACCTGTCTGTTTTTAGTGCAGGCATATATAATTGACCGCAAGGACAATAATTATTCGCCTGGCAGAACATTCGCCGGGCCCGGATTCTTGGTGACGCTTCTGGTCGCGAACAATCCACCCCTCGGCAGAGAGTGCAGAAGTAACGGTTACTGCGCACCCGCATGACAGTAGCGGATGGGCTTTGGCCGGACGGATCGGTACCCCGGAGTTTGGGGTAGTTTTGCCAGTTCCCGGCATCGAAGCCGGACGGCTTCCGCAACAGGAATGGAGGAATCAAAAATGAACGCACCAACGCCAAGCCCGCTTGTGCTCGAAGACGAGAAGCAGGGCTTGTTCAGAGTGGCACGAAAGTCATTCACCGACACTGAAATCATGAATGCCGAATACGGCAACGTATTCAACAAGTGCTGGCTCTACCTCGGCCACGAATCCGAAGTTGCCAAGAAGGGCGACTTCATCACGCGCACCGTGGCAAAACGCAATCTGCTGTTCACCCGCGACATGAACGGCGTGCTCAACGCCTTCTTCAACACCTGCCCGCACCGCGGCGCTGAAGTGTGCCGCGAACGCGCCGGCAACTCGAAACACTTCCAGTGCTTTTATCACGGCTGGATTTTCGGCTGCGACGGCCAGTTGAAGAGCCTTCCGGGCGCAGATCGCTACAGTGCCGACTTCAAGGAACAGAAGCGCGGCAACCTGGTGCCGGTGCCGCGTTTCTCCAACTATCGCGGCATGTGCTTCATCAATTTCGACCCGCAAGCCGGTTCGCTTGAGGATTACCTGGGCAACGCCCGCGAGTACCTCGATCTGGTCCTCGACCAATCCGAGTCCGGCATGGTCATTCTGAAGGGCATGCAGGAATACGCCATTCGCGCCAACTGGAAGCTGCTGGTGGAAAACAGCAACGACGGCTACCACGCCGCCACCACCCATGCCAGCTACCTCGACTACTTGGCCAACACCCATGCCCTGGACAAGGAAGTGGCGCTGCGTGGCGTCGGCCGCGAGCTGGGGGGTGGCCACGCAGTGGTCGAGTACACAGCGCCCTGGGGACGTCCGATCGCCAATTGGATTCCGAAGTGGGGCGAGGAAGGCAAGAAAGAAATGGACGCCCTCCATGCCAAACTGGCCGAGCGCCATGGCAAGGAGCGGGCTGACCGGATCTGCTTCAAGAACCGCAACCTGCTGATCTTCCCCAACCTTGTCCTCAACGACATCATGGCGGTAACGGTGCGCACCTTCTACCCGACGGCGCCGAACTACATGAACGTCAATGGCTGGGCACTGGGCCCGAACGAGGAATCCTCTTGGGCGCGCCAGTACAGACTCGACAACTTCCTCGAATTCCTCGGCCCGGGCGGTTTCGCCACCCCGGACGACGTCGAGGCACTGGAGTCCTGCCAAGCCGGCTACCAGAACGCATTGGAAACCGGCGCGGAATGGAACGACATTTCCAAGGGCATGGGCCTCGATCCGTTCTACGACGACGAAGTGCAGATGCGCTCATTTTGGAAGGAATGGAATCGGCGCGTATCGGGCGCCAGCACCAAAGAAGGAGGTCAGTCATGAGTTTGCCCACACGTAGCGAAGTCGAGGATTTCCTCTATCAGGAGGCCGATCTGCTCGACAACTGGAAACTGAAGGAATGGCTCCAGCTGTACACCAAGGACGCCGAATACCAGGTGCCGTCGACCGACCTGCCCAAGGACGCCAGTCCGGTGGACAGCCTGTTCTACATCGCCGACGATTACGTTCGCCTGGAGCAGCGCGTCATCCGCCTCGGCAAGAAATCGATGCATTCGGAGTATCCGCGCTCGAAGACCCGCCATCTGGTGACCAACGTCCGCGTGCTGGGCGAAGTGGAGGGTGATATCCAGGTGACAGCCGGCTTCGCCGTCTTCCGTACCAAGTGGGGCAATACCGACACCTTCGTCGGCAGTTACGACTACCGCCTGCGTCGCAACGAAGGCGGACTGCTGATCCGCAAGAAGCGCTGCCTGCTTGATCTTGACGGCCTGCGTCCGCAAGGCCGCGTGAGCATTCTGCTGTAATCCGCCTCCCCCAACAGAGGAAGCCACTCCTATGAGCCTGCCGTTCCGCTACGAAAAGCTGGGCTACGCCGCACTGAACGTCTCCGACCTGGACCGCTCGATCCGCTTCTATCAGGAATTGATGGGACTGGACCTGGTTTCCAGGGAGGAAGGCGTCGCCTATCTGCGTTGCAGCCGCGACCACCACAATCTGGTTCTGTATGCGGCCAAGACTCCCGGGATCAAGCGGGCCGCCTACAAAATGGCGTCCAAGGCCGATCTCGATCTGGCCTTCGAACACTACAAAACCAGCGGCTTGGAGCCGCGCTGGCTTGCCGCCGATGCCTGCCGCGCCCTCAAGCAGGGACCGACGTTCCGCGTGCGCGAGCCGAGTTCGGGTTTGCTGCTGGAATTCTACGACCGCATGACGCACCTTGCGCTCCCCTACGAGCACACCGTCACCAAGATCGCACGCATCGGCCACATCGTCATCGCTACCAAGAACTACGCCGCCGCCATAGAACGCCTGACTTCGGTGTTCAACTTCGCCCTCTCCGATTTTGTTGAGGACAAGTTCTCCTGGATGCGCTGCTACCCCAACCCGCTGCACCACAGCCTGGCGGTCGGCTACAGCGAACGCAACCATCTGCACCACATCAACTTCATGGTGACCGACGTCGACGACATCGGCAAAGCACTCAACCGCATGCGCAAGGCGGGCGTCGAGGTGGTGTTCGGTCCGGGGCGTCACCTGCCGTCCACCAGCATCTTCCTCTATTTCCTCGACCCCGACGGCATGACCATGGAGTTCAGCTTCGGCATGGAAGAAATCCCGGAGCAGGGCGGGCGCTTGCCGCGCATGCTGGAGATGCACCCGAACACGATGGACATATGGGGCAGCATGCCGGCCGAGCGTTTCGGTCGGGGCGGTGAAATTGAGGTCGTCGATCATGAGTGAGTCTGCCCTCCGCCTCAAAGGCGAGGTAGCGGTCGTTACCGGTGCCGCCCACGGCATCGGTTTGGCCATCGCGCGGCAACTGGCTGCGGAAGGTGCCCGGCTGGTGATGGCCGACGTGCTTGCCGAAACGATCGAGGCGTCGGCGCAAACCGTGCGCGCCGAAAGCGGCGCCGAAGTCGTCACCCACATCGGCGATCTGTCGCAGGAATCGGTGGTTGCCGCGATGCATGCAGCGACGAAGCGCGCCTTTGGTCCTGCCTCGATTCTCATCAACAACGCCGGCGGCGGGGTGATCCGACCGTTTCTCGACCACACCGCCGAAACGCTACGCGCCACCATCGATCGCAATCTATGGACCGCATTGTGGTGCTGTAGGATTTTCCTGCCCGACATGGTCGCCGCGAACTATGGCCGCATCATCAACATCGGCGCCGACTCGGTGCGCAACGGCCTTTGGCAGCACGCCGCCTACAACGCGGCAAAGGGCGGCGTACACGGATTGACCACCGGACTGGCGCGCGAATTCGCCCAAGCCGGCATTACCGTAAATACCGTGGCGCCCTGCGCCGTCAATACCGCCGCACTGGAGCATGTGCAGAAGGTCAATCCGGCGTTTGCCGAACAGGTGCTGAGCGTTATCCCGATGGGACGCCCGGCGGAAGTCGACGAAGTCGCCTCGATGACGGTTTACCTCGCCACGCGCGCTGCCGGCTATGTCACCGGGCAGGTCATCAGTGTCAACGGCGGAAGCACGATGCTGTGATGCGAAGCGGCCGCATTGGGGGTGGGAACAAAGGGGGGCGAACCCCTATGCTAGCATCGCGCGGCCGCGAGGTACCCGTCCAAAACCATCCGACTACCGCAATGACAACAGACAAAAACCTGCGCCGCACTCAGGCCGAGCGCAGTTCGCAAACACAGGATCGCGTGGTCGATGCCGCCATAGATCTATTGCGCAGCAAAGGCTATGCGGGCTTTCGAATCAACGACGTCACCGACAAGGCCGGCGTCTCCCGCGGTGCGCAAAGCCATCATTTCCCGACCAAAATTTCTCTGGTGCTGGCGGCGTTCCGCAAGGTATATGAGCGCTCAACCGAAGCCAGCCGCGCGCGCATCGCCGCCCTCAAACCCGAGGAAGACGTAATTCATGCGCTGATGGCCGATGCCGAGGATTTCTTTTTCGGCAAGGACATGTCGATCGGTCTCGACATGCTCGGCGCCGCCGGCCGCGAGCCGGAACTGCGCAGCGAAGCCCAGGAAATTGCCCGATCCAATCGCCTTTATATTGAGAGCATGTGGGTCAAGGTGCTACAGGAACGGGGACTCACAAAGCAGGATGCGGAAGACCTGCTCTGGTTCGTCCTCAGCTGCGTTCGCGGCTTGGCAGTACGCATGTTGTGGCAACGCGACGACATGCGCTTCAAAAAAGTGTTGGGCTTAACCTACGACACGGTCGTCGAACGTTACGGACTGAAGCCGCAGGCACCCGCCAAAACTGCAAAGCGCAACACCAAAAACGCGGGCGCTGTCAAAAAATCAAGCGATACGAATTCAACGGAGAAATAAATGAGCTTATGGTTGGATATGTTGGGAACCGAGATTCGCTACGTTCAGACGCGCAGTTTCGGCCGCATCCGAATTGCCGAAGCCGGACGCGACAAGGGCGAAACCATCCTGTTCCAGCACGGCATCAACGGCCACCTGGAAGCCTACGCGAAAAATCTGATTGCGCTATCGAAGGAATTTCACGTCATCGCCTTCGACTACGTCGGCCACGGTCTGTCAGACAAGCCGGTACTCGAATACACCCCATTGCTGCTGGCTGAACAACTCGGCGAGCTGATGGATGCCCTCGGCCTGCCGAGCGCACACCTATCCGGCGAGTCGCTGGGTGGATGGGTGTCGGCGCTGTTCGCCGCAAAATATCCCCAGCGGGTCAAGCGCCTGATGTTGAACACCGCAGGCGGCCTGCCGGTGGTCTCCGAGAAGGGCCGGGCCGACCTGAAGAACCTTATTGCGCTCAACGAACGCAACGTCAATAACGCCCCGACCCGCGAATCGGTTCGTGCGCGCCTCGAATGGCTGATGCACGAGCACAATCGCGCTCTGGTCAACGATGAGCTCATTGAGCTCCGATTGAGCATCTATTTGCGTCCGGAAACCCGCGCGGTGGCACCGATCATCAACCGGATCATCAATCGCCATGACGAGTTTCTCATTCCGCTGGAACAGCTCAAGTGCTCACCACTGTTTCTCTGGACGGTGGACAACCCTATCCACGATCTCGAAACGGCCAGGGCTTCGGTGGCGCGCGTGCCGGGAAGCCAGCTCTATGTGATGAAGGGCGACGCGGCACATTGGCCTCAATATGAAGTCCCGGATGAATTCAATACCGTGACAGCCGAGTTTTTCCGCACCGGTCGCGTCAGCGCCTGATTGGTTTCCCCCGGAAAATCGACACTTCCAACATCGCCCTCGCCTCGGCTGCCCGAGACCTTTGAAGGAGAATGACATGACAAGTACACAGCGCTTCCTCGACGCCCGTAACTTTCTGGTCAAGCACCGCGAAGATTACGACACCGCCTACCGCGATTTCCGCTGGCCAGAGCTGAGCGAATTCAACTGGGCGCTCGACTATTTCGATGTCGTCGCCAAGGACAACGCGCGCCTCGCCCTCTGGGTCATCGACGAAGCCGGCAACGAATCGAAGGTCACGTACGCACAGCTGTCCGAGCGTTCCAACCGCGTCGCCAACTGGCTTCGCCAGCAAGGCGTCGGCCGCGGCGACCGCGTGTTGTTGATGCTGCCGAACCATGTCGCGTTGTGGGAAATCATGCTGGCAGCGATGAAGATCGGCGCCGTCGTTATTCCTGCCACCATGCTGCTCGCCGGCGAGGAATTGCGCGACCGCCTGGTGCTCGGTAGAGCCAAGTTCGTCGCTACCCTGGCCAGCGGCACCGACAAATTCGAGGCGATGACCGATCTGCCGATCAAGCGCATAGCGATAGGCGGCGACTGTCGGGGCTGGCTGCGCTACGACGATGCCTATGACCGCCCCGCCGCCTTCACCGCAGAAGGGGTTACCAACGCCGGCGACCCGCTGCTGCTCTATTTCACCTCAGGTACCACCTCCAAACCAAAGCTGGTGATGCATACCCACCAGAGCTACCCCGTAGGCCACCTGTCCACCATGTACTGGATCGGTCTGCGCCCGGGCGACGTGCACTGGAACATTAGCTCGCCGGGTTGGGCCAAGCACGCCTGGAGCTGCTTTTTCGCCCCGTTCAACGCCGAGGCGACGGTGTTCTCCTTCAACTATGCGCGCTTCGATGCCAAGGAAGCCCTCGCCGTTATCAAGCGCTGCGGCGTCACCACGCTTTGCGCTCCCCCCACCGTGTGGCGCATGCTGATTCTCGAAGACCTGGCCGCGCACAAGGTACCTCTGCGCGAACTGGTCGGCGCCGGCGAGCCGCTCAATCCGGAAGTGATCGAACAGGTTCGCAGCGCCTGGGGCATCACCATCCGCGACGGATTCGGCCAGACCGAAACCACCTGCCAAATCGGTAACCCGCCCGGCCAGAAAGTGGTTCCCGGTTCGATGGGCCGCCCCCTGCCGGGCTATCCCATCGTTTTGCTCGACGCCGACGACAAGCCCGCCGAGGAAGGCGAGATTTCCATCGACCTGGCCCGCCGCCCGCTGGCCCTGATGGCCGGCTATGCGGACAATGAGGAGGCGACGGCCAAGGCCATGCGCAACGGCTATTACCACACCTCGGACATCGCTCAGCGCGACGCCGACGGCTACATCACCTATGTCGGCCGCAACGACGACGTGTTCAAATCCTCCGACTACCGCCTCAGTCCGTTCGAACTGGAAAGCGTGCTGATTGAGCACGACGCCGTCGCCGAAGCGGCGGTCGTACCCAGCCCCGACGCGCTGCGCCTGTCGGTACCGAAAGCCTTCATTGCGTTGAAACCGGGCGTTGCCAAAGACATTGAAACAGCCAAGGCGATCTTTGCCTACAGCCGCGAACACCTAGCCCCATTCAAGCGCATCCGCCGCATCGAATTCTTCGAGCTGCCGAAAACCATTTCCGGGAAGATCCGCCGCGTAGAGCTGCGCAAGCGCGAACTGGAGCGCGGAGAAAACGCACCGCGTGGCGAATTCGAATTTTGGGAACAAGACATTCCCGCAAAATCTTGAGTCTGTTGAGTTGCCGGAACGCAACACCAGAACAGCGGCATTACCGGACAAGGGTTGCGATCCGGTGAATGGCCGTATCATCAGGCCGCCTGTTTTGAAGTTGCCGCACGTCAAACAGGCGTGCTAGCATGCTAGCCTGCATGAGATTTGCCGTTGAGGCTTAATAAAGAGGAGGGACAAGGCATGGTTCTACATACCAAAAGAGTTGATAGGCCCACAGCGAAGGCACTACCGGCCAAGCGCATCTGTGCCGCGGTCGCGCTGACCTTCGGTAGCCTGGCCGTCACGCAGGCAATGGCCGGCGATTTCACTATGGACAACGGCATAGAAGGTCGCTGGTCGCTGAATGCGTCCGTCGGCAACAGTTGGCGCGCCCGGACAGCTGACCGCAATCTAATCATGGTCGGCAACGGCGGTACGGCCGGCTCCAGCCACGATGACGGCAATCTCAACTATCAACGTGGCGACACCTTTTCGACCATCGCCAAGGCCATCGGCGAACTCTCGCTGAAGCGCGACAACCTTGGGGTGTTCCTCCGCGCCAAAGCTTGGTACGACTATGAACTGAAACGCGGCGACGTACATCACGGCAGTGCCGCCAACGGCTACGTTCGCGAAAGCACGCTGAAAGACAGCGAATTCGACCGGCTGTCAAAATTTTCCGGTTTCGACATTGCTGACGCGTATGTGTTCGCCAACACCGCTGTCGGCGAAAGCGAGCACCCGCTAACGATCAAATTCGGCAACCACGTGGTGAACTGGGGCGAAAGCCTGTTCGTTCCGGGCATCAACCAGTTCGGCGCATTCGACATTGCGGCCGCCCGGCGGCCAGGAGCACAGGTCAAGGAAATCCTGCTGCCGATTCCGCAGATTTCAGCCAACCTGGGGCTGACCGACAGTCTGAGCGTAGAAGGTTTCTATCAGCTGACCTGGAAGAAGAACATTCTTGACGGCTGCGGTACCTACTGGTCGATCTCCGACCTGTACAACTGTAGCGACCGCGGCGTACCAATTGGTGCTGGGTTCCTGGTTGGCAAAACCGATCAGGTTTTGTTTGGGCCGACGCCGAGCCTAACTAATCCCCCAGTTCCTGGCTCCCTCGCGACGAATGCCATCCTGTTCAACGCCGGCAATATCAATCCTAAGAGCAGCGGGCAATGGGGTATCGCAGCGCGCTATTTCGCCCAGGAAATTTCCACCGAATTCGGCGCCTACTTCGCCAATTATCACCAACGCTCTCCGGTTATCTCTGCTTTAGGAAATGCCAGTCCATTTCCGTCAGCGTTTAATGGGGGGGGGCTCCATTGCCGGCGTGCCGACAGCCGGAACTGTTGGACTCCCAGTTAGCTTCGCACTAAATTACAAATGGGACTGGTCTGGCGAAGACATCAAGGTTTACGGCTTGAGCTTCTCCACCGGTATCGGCGGCTGGTCGGTGTTCGGCGAACTCAGCAAGACAAAAGACTTGCCGGTGCAGATCAACGGTGTCGACTTGCTGCGGGGGGCGACAAGTGGCGCCGGCCCGTTGGCATTTCTGGCGACCGCGCCGCGTAACGTCGGTACGCTTCAGACAGGCTACGACCTGAAGGACAAAACGCAGGTCCAGGTCTCGACACTCAAGATCTTCCCGCAAGTGGTGGGCGCGGAATCCCTCACGCTGATTGGCGAAGTCGCCTACCAGCACTGGAACGACATCGGCAACCCGGCCACCGACCGCCGCTACGGCCGCGGCTTCGTCTTCGGCCAGGCGTCGTGGAGCGGCACCAGCGGTAGCCTGACCTGCTCCAGCGCGTCGAGCCCCAACGTCAGCTACTGCGACATGGGAGGCTATGCCACACCCAACGCCTGGGGCTATCGTGCGCAGGTATCTTTGAGCTACCCCAACGTATTTGCGGGAATCAACGCCAAGCCGCGGGTATTCTGGTCGCACGACGTCAAAGGCTATTCGGCGGACAATCTCTTCAATCAGGACCGTCAGACGCTGAGCTTGGGCATGCAGTTGGACTACCTGAGCAAGTACTACGCCGACCTCAGCTACACGCGCTATAACCACAATGCCAAGTACGACGTCTTCCATGATCGCGACTTTTATTCCGTCGTCGTCGGCGTCAACTTCTAAAAACCAGGAGACGAACAGATGAAATCGACCCGCAATTTGCGCGCGCTGCCGGCCTACGCAGCCATCTTTTGCCTGATGGTGGCCTCCGGCCTGGCGTCGGCGGAAATGAGCGCTCAGGAAGTCGAACGCCTGGGCAAGGACCTGACCCCGGTCGGCGCCGAGAAAGCCGGCAATAAAGATGGCTCGATCCCGGCCTGGGACGGTGGCCTGACAAAGGTTCCGGCCGGCTTCGACCAGGCCAAGGGCTACATCGATCCGTATGCCGGAGAGAAGCCCCTGTACACCATCACTGCCGCCAATGCGGCGCAGTACAAGGACAAGCTGACGCCGGGGCATCTTGAGATGCTCAAACGCTATCCGACGTTCAAGATCAACGTCTACCCGACCCACCGCAGCGCCGCCTATCCGCAAAACGTCTATGCCCTGGCGAAGTCGGAGAGCCCGAAGATCAAGCTCGCCGCGGGCGGCAACGGCATGGTGAACGTCGATAAATCCACCGTCCCGTTCCCGGTGCCGGAAAACGCCCTCGAAGTTCTGTGGAACCATGAGATGCGCTATTACGGCGGCGTGTGGACGCGCTACAACGCTGAATTCCCGGTGCAGACCAACGGCTCGTTCACCCCGGTCACCCGCAACGAGACCATCGCTGCCGCGGTAGCGCTGGAAAAGGCCGAACCCAACCGGCTCTACTATTACATCTCCAAGTTGACCGGCCCGTCGAATGTTGCCGGTGACGGCATCCTGGTGCACGAGCCGATCGACCAGGTCAAGGAGCCTCGCCTGGCCTGGGCCTACAACCCAGGTACGCGTCGCGTCTTGCGTGCGCCACAGGTCGCCTACGACTCGCCGGGCAGCGGTTCCGACGGCCTGCGTACCATCGACGATTACTTTGGCTTCAACGGCGCACCCGACCGCTACGAGTGGAAGTTGCTGGGCAAGAAGGAAATGTACATTTCCTACAACAACTTCAAGCTCAGCGACAAGAGCCTCAAGTACGCGCAGATCATCCAGCCGGGGCACATGAATCCGGACTTGGTGCGCTTCGAACTGCACCGCGTCTGGGTCATCGAGGCGACGCTGAAGGCCGACGCCCGGCACATCTATGCCAAGCGCGTGTTCTATATCGACGAAGACAGCTGGTCGGTTGCCCACGCCGACCAGTTCGATGGACGCGGCGAACTGTGGCGGGTGCGCGACGTCAACCTGATGCCGTTCTACGACATCCCGATGACTTGGGGCATCAACGAAGTGCTCTACGACCTCCAGGCGCGGCGTTACATCGCGTCTGCGTTGATGAACGAAGAGCGACCAATGAAATTCGGCGAGAAGCTGAACGTAAACTACTTCTCCACCGAATCGCTGCGCCGCCAAGGCAACTGATAGCGGTTTAAGCGAACAGGCCGGCGGCTTTTTTGCGCCGGCCTTTTTTTTGCCCCGCCCAGTCCCTCGTTCGACCAAGACGGGATTCCTGAACGAATGCGGCCTTTAACACATGAACATGGATTTCAAATCGATACTTGAACGTGCCCGGCGGATTCTGCTGCTGACGGCGCCTTTGGTGCTGCTGCAGCCGGTTACGGCCCTGGCTGCCCTCGACCTGCTGAAAGTACCTGCGCTGCAATCGTCACTGGCGGCGAAGGGCATGCTGCTGGGAATCGCCACCGCCGGCGAACGGCGGCTGGTGGCAGTAGGGGAGCGCGGCATCATCGTGTATTCCGACGACAACGGCGCCAGTTGGAAACAAGCGGCCGTACCGGTCTCGGTATCGCTGACGGCCGTCCGTTTTGCCTCCAAAGATCAAGGTTGGGCTGTCGGTCACGACGGTGTCATCCTGCATAGCCGCGATGGCGGCGAGACCTGGGAGAAGCAGTTCGACGGCAACGACGCGAATGCGCTGGTGATCGCAGAACTGGAAGCCCGCCTCAAGGCAACCCAGGACGCGGCAGACAAAGCGGCCGGCAAAGCCAAGGAAGCCGCCAACGAAGCACTGGAGGCCACCCGCAACGCCCTTGAGGACGTCAAAGCGGGTGCCGAGTTCGGGCCGGGGCGACCGCTGCTCGGACTCTGGTTCCGCGACGAGAACGAAGGCTTAGCGGTCGGCGCGTTCGGCCAAGTGTTCCACACCGCCGACGGCGGCAAGCATTGGGAATCCTGGGGCGGGCGCATCAACAATCCCGAAGGGTTGCATTACAACGCAATCATCCAACTTCCCGACGGCGCGTTGCTGATTATCGGCGAGGCCGGGAAGCTACGCCGCTCGCGCGACGGCGGCGCCCGCTGGGAAACGCTCGACACCGGTTACAGCGGGCATTTCTACGGCGCCGTGGCGGTGCCCGAGTCGAAAGTGCTGCTGGCCTTCGGCTTCGCCGGCAACATCTATCGCTCCGAAGACGACGGCAAATCCTGGCAGGCAGTCGAACGGCTGACGCGCAAGCCGTTAATCGGCGGTCTGCGGCTCGCGGACGGAACCTTGCTGCTGGTCGATAGTGACCGCCGGCAATTGACCAGCCGTGACAACGGCAAGACCTTCAGCATCGGCGCCGCGCAAACCGGCCGCGCCGTCGCGGCGCTGCTGCCGGTATTGGTGCAGGGCCAGCTCGCGGTCTGCGGAACCGGCGGCGCGACGCTGCTGAAACCGAATAGCGCAGGAAACTGAACACCATGACCGACCTTAATAAAGACTCCATCGGCGACGTCGATCTCAAGCAGCACACCAAATTCTGGCGCTTCGAGCAGTTCTTCGAGCGCCAGTTCGTCCGCCTGCGCTTTCCCGCGCTGGTCTTCTTCCTGCTCGTCTCGGTGTTCTTCGGCTTCCAGGCCGCACAGTTGAAATCCGACGCCAGCTTCCAGAAGATGGTGCCCTCCTCCCACCCCTTCATCGCCAACTACCTGAAATACGAGAACGAGTTGCGGCCGCTGGGCAACGTGATCCGCGTCGCCGTCGAAAACACCCGCGGCGACATCTACACCAAGGAATTCCTCGAAACCCTGAAAAAGGTGACCGACGAGGTCTTCTACATTCCGGGCGTCGATCGCGGCACCATGAAGTCGCTGTGGACGCCCAACGTGCTGTGGATCGAGGTCACCGAAGACGGGCTCACCGCCGGCCAGATCATCCCGCAGGGCTTCAACGGCTCGCCCGAAGGCATCGACGCGGTGCGTACCAACGTCGCCCGCTCCGGCACCATCGGCACGCTGGTGGCCAGCGACCACCACTCGGCCATCGTCCTCGCCCCGTTGCAGGAGATCGACCCGCAGACCGGCGAACGTCTCGATTACGGCGTGCTCTCGCAGCGCCTCGAGGATCTGGTGCGGGACCGCTATCAAACCGAGGGCATCAAGATCCACATCACCGGCTTCGCCAAGATCGTCGGCGATCTGATCCACGGCGGCCGCGCCATCGCGCTGTTTTTCGCCCTGACTTTTGCGCTCACGGTACTCGTGCTCTACGCGTATTCGCGCTGCTGGCGCAGCACGCTGGCCACCGTGTTCTGCTGTAGCATCGCGGTGATCTGGCAATTGGGCATCGTCCGCCTGCTCGGCTTCGGCCTCGACCCGTATTCGATTCTGGTCCCCTTCCTCACCTTCGCCATCGGCGTCAGCCATGCGGTGCAGAACATCAACACCATGGCATCGGAACGGATCAACGGCGCCGACAACATCGAAGCGGCGAAAGCCACCTTCCGCCTGCTCTTCATCCCCGGCACCATCGCCCTGCTGTGCGACGCCGTCGGCTTCTCGACGCTGCTGGTGATCGAGATCGGCGTCATCCGCGAGCTGGCGATCAGCGCCAGCATCGGCGTCGCAGTGATCATCTTCACCAAGATGTTCCTGCTGCCGATCCTGATGTCCTACCTCGGCATCAGCCCCGCCGGTCTGCGCCGCCAGGAACGCAAGCAACGCAGCCGCTATGCCTGGGCACATCTGCTCTCGTCCTTTGCCGAGCGGCGCATGGCCTGGGTCGCCGTGGCAATGGCCACCGTCGTCTTCGGCGTCGGCTTCGTCATGAGCCGCGACCTGAAGATCGGCGACCTCGACCCCGGCGCGCCGGAGTTGCGTGTTGACTCCCGCTACAACCGCGACAACGCTTTCGTCGCCGCACACTACGCGACCAGCCCCGATGTCTTCGTGGTAATGGTAACCACGCCGAAGGGGGAATGCGGTTCTTATCCGGTAGCCGCCACCGTCGACCAGTTCCAGTGGCAGATGGAAAACGTTGCCGGGGTCGAGTCGACTTCGTCGCTGTTCACCGCGATGAAAAAAGTTCTCGCCGGACAGAACGGCGGCGACATGCGCTGGCAGTCGATCACCCGCAATCGCTACAGCTCCAACGCGGCCCACCGCATGCTGCCCTCCGAACTGTTCAACAGCGACTGCTCGATGGTGCCGGTGCTGATCTTCCTCGCCGACCACAAGGCGGAGACCCTGACACGCGTGGTCACGGCGGTGGAAGCCTTCGCCGCAGCCAATAACGACGACAAGATCACCTTCAATCTCGCCGCCGGCAACGCCGGCATCGAGGCGGCGACCAATATCGTCATCAAGCAATCGGAGCCGATGATGCTGGTGTTGGTCTACGGCATCGTCGCGCTGCTGGTGCTGTGGGAGTTCAAGTCCTGGCGGGTGACGGTCTGCATCATGGTGCCGCTGTACATCACTTCGGTGTTGTGCGAGGGCATCATGGCCAAGCTCGGCCTCGGCGTAAAAGTGGCGACGCTGCCGGTGATCGCGCTGGGCATCGGCATCGGCGTGGACTACGGGATCTATATCTACAACCGGATGGAGTACTTTCTCGACCGTGGATTGGCGCTCAAGGAGGCCTATTTCGAAACCCTGAAAACCACCGGGGCCGCCGTCGCGCTCACCGGGGTCATGCTCGCACTCGGGGTCGCCACCTGGATCTTCTCAGACATTAAATTTCAGGCTGACATGGGCCTTCTGCTGACCTTCATGTTCCTCTGGAACATGTTCGGCGCCATCGTCATGATTCCAGCGCTCTCGGCCTTGCTGATCGGCAACAAAAGAGCTCACGCCCCGCGCGCCGCCTAAACCGGTTGCCGGGCCCTTTCCACAAGGGTCCGGCAACCAAAACGCTCAGCTCCCCACATCTCCCGCCAGACGCTTGGCGATTTCATCCGCCGGTATATAGCCTGGCGCTTGCTGCCCGTTGGCGAACATCAGGAACGGCGTGCCGCGAATACCGAGTTGCTGACCAAGCTCCGCCGTCCGATTCATGATTGAACTGACATCGCAGCTCGCTGCGGGCGCGGGCGGTGAAATGTTGTTCTGCATCCACTCGTTCCAGGCTTTGCTGCGATCTGTCGCGCACAGAATCGCCTTCGACTTGGCTACCGAGTCTTCGCCGAGAACCGAATACACAAAGGTATAGACCGTCGTGTCCTTCACTTTCACCAAATCCTTCGCGAGCTTTTTGCAGTAGCCGCAATTCGGGTCTTCGAAGGTCACCACCACATTCTTCCCGCTACCGCGAACGGTCTTCACTGCCAATTCCAGCGGCAGCATGGAAAATTTCTTTTCCGCCGTCAGATTGCGCAGGGTGCGCAGCTCTCGCATGTCGCCATGAATAAAATAGCCTGCCTTCTCGTCGGCATAGAGAATCTGCCCGTCGGCGATCACTTCGTAAATACCCGGCATCGGCGTCTTGCTGATTTTTGCGATCTTGGTCTTGAGCTTTTCTTCAAAGGCCTTGCGGATTGTTGCATCAGGAACCTGGGCCAGCACCGGCAACGCAGCAAGACCAAGCAACAAGGTGGAGATGAGACGTTTCATGGAGAACTCCGGAGGGAATGTCAGGAAGCAAGCGCGTAGCGGATTAAAACATCCTTTATGACCGACGCCCGATTGGTTAGGTTCAAACCGAAATTGCGCAGCAGCGAAACCGGCTGCCAGGCAGGCATAAACAGCCGATGCAGCGTATCGGTCACTCCCTGCAAAGCGACCACTTCTTCCTTGCGCGCCCGCTCGTATCGGCGCAGCAGAAACCCGTCGCCGCAATCGATATATTCAGGGCGCTCGTTCAGCACTTGCGCCAGCATCTGCGCGTCGCCGAATCCGAGATTCACGCCGTGGCCGGACAGCGGATGGATGGTGTGCGCGGCATCCCCGACCAGCGCCAGCCGCGGCCCGATGCTGCGCTCTGCGCGCATCAGGCGCAGATTGAACGCCACCGCCGGCGTGATCAATTGCAGGTCGCCAAATCGCTGCTGCCCCGCCGCTGCAACGCGGGCGCACAGTGCTTGCGCCGGCAGGGCCAACAACTCCTCAGCATGCGCGGCCGGCGTAGACCAGACCATCGAAATTTGATCGCCCGGCAACGGCAGATAGGCAAGGATGCCGTCGTCGCGGAACCACTGGCAGGCGGCGTTGCGATGCGGTTGCGCACAAGCGAAATTCGCCACCACCCCGTGCTGGCCATAATGCTTGAAATTCACCGTCATACCCGCGGCGGCTCGAGTCCAAGAGTCGGCGCCATCGGCCGCCACAATCAGTCCTGCATTCAAGACTCGACCGTCTTCGAGCGTCAGCTGCGCAGCATCGGCACGCAGTTCCAGCGCACCCGGCCGCGCCGGGCAGAACAGCGAAAGATTCGCCTGCCGTTTGGCCGATTCACGCAACTCGTGGCTCAGCGTCGCCCCTTCGACGATCCACGCCAGTTCTGACGCTCCGGCGTCGTAGGCCGAGAAATCCAGCCGGCCGCCGGCATCGCCATGTACTTCCATCGCCTCGACCGGACACAGGCGCGACCGCTCCAGATGCCCCCATACGCCGATCTCGCCAAGAAACGCCGCATTGGCCGGGCTGATCGCATACAAGCGCGCATCCAGGCCTTGCGGCTTGCGCGACTGGCGTTCCTCCACCAGCGCCACGGAAAGCCGCGACTGGCGCAATGCCACCGCCAAGGCCAGCCCCGCCAGTCCCCCGCCCACAATCACCACGTCGAATCTCATCGTCCAATTTTCGCTTAGGCGCCTTGCCTTGACAAGATAAAGCTCGAGCCTGGATAATGCCGCCCCCATCCCTAAGGTGATGTAGCTCAGCTGGTTAGAGCGACGGATTCATAATCCGTAGGTCGAGGGTTCAAGTCCCCCCATCACCACCACACACAATGAAAGGGCTTGCGATTGCCGCAAGCCCTTGTCCGTTTGGGCAACACTGCACGTTGCCCAAACCCGGATCGTAAGCCCTATCGTGCCGACTCAGTGGGGCTAAAATCGGCCGACTTCATCCAAGGCTACCCCATGATCCGCCGCATCGGCTCGCTTGCCCTCCTTATTCTCGCGCTGGTCGCGACAGTTGGCGCGTTCGCCGCCGAGTTGGTTTACCTCAACACGCCACAAGGCGAGCAACGGCTTGTTTCGGCCAAACTGCGGCAGCAGTTCTTTGCCGTCCAGCCGTATATCGAAACCCAGCAGAATCTCGCATTCTGCGGACCGGCCAGCATCGTTGCGGTAATGAACAGCCTCGGCCTGCAACGTCCGGCCGTCGGCCCGCTCTACCCTTACACCTTCTTCACCCAGGACAACATCTTCAACGCCGACACCCAGCACGTCAAAAGCTTTGTCATGGTCTCGCTGCGCGGCATGACGCTGGCCGACATGGCCGCCTTCTTTGCCGCCCTCGGCGTCAAGGCCACCGCCCACTACGCGGACAATCTGGACGCACTCCGCCTGCGCACACTGCTCAAGTCCGCGCTGGCCAACGCGGACATCCGTGTCGTCGCCAACTTCAACCGCAAGACGCTGGGGCAGGCCGGCGGCGGCCACCAGTCGCCGATCGCCGCCTACGATGACGCCAGCGATTCGGTGCTGCTGCTTGATGTCGCAAAATTCAAATATCCGCCGACTTGGATCCGGCTCGACGATCTGCTCGCAGCGATGCACGACATCGACCCGGATTCAGGCAAGAGCCGGGGCCTGGTGATCGTTGAAAAATCAGCTGCCAAATAAAGATAATCGGACCGGAAGCATCGCCAACGCAGCGAAGCAGAAAATTACGGCCACGGCCGGAGTACAACAAAGGGGAGCAGCATGACGACAGTTTTCTCGGATTTGACTGCAGGCGCGAACGACCTACAGAGCGATATTTCACGCGTGTTCGCAGCGCAGCGCGAGACGGCTTTGCAATGGCGTACGTCCACGGCAAAGGAGCGCATCGGCCGCATTCGCCGATTGCACGACGCGGTACTCGACTACCGCAGCCAGATTCACGAAGCCGGGTTCAAGGACTTTCGCAAACCTGCGGCGGAAGTCGATCTTGGCGAGGTGATGCCTATCATCGGCGAAGCCCGCGATGCGATGCGGCATCTCGGCAAATGGATGAAACCGACGCGGGTCATGCCGACGCGGATGATGTTGGGCAGCCGCAGCTGGATCAAACACGAACCCAAGGGCCGCAGCCTGATCATTTCGCCGTGGAACTACCCGGTTAACCTCGCCCTGAGCCCACTGGTGTCGTCGCTGGCGGCGGGCTGTCCTACCATCCTCAAACCTTCGGAACTGACGCCGCATCTCTCAGGGGTGGTCGGTGCGATCGTCGAGGAGGTTTTCCAGAAGGAGGAAGTCGCCGTATTTCAGGGCGACGCGGCACTCTCCACTCGCCTGCTGGACCTGCCATTCGACCATATTTTCTTCACCGGCTCGCCTGCTATAGGCAAGGTGGTCATGGCCGCCGCTGCGAAACATCTGACGTCGGTCACGCTGGAACTGGGCGGGAAGTCACCGACAATCATCGACGCCGATGCCGATATCCGCCTCGCGGCGCAAACCGTCATCTGGGGCAAGTTCACCAACAACGGACAAACCTGCATCGCCCCCGATCATGTGTATGTCCATGCAAGCATAAAGGAAGCCTTTGTCCGCGAATGTATCGCTGCGTTGCAGGGAGCATACGGTGCGACGGCGGAGAGACAGAAAGACAGCCCGATGCTGACGCGCGTGGTCAATGCGCGCCACACGCAACGTGTCGCATCGTTGCTTGACGATGCAACGGCGCGCGGCGCCCGCGTACTCTGCGGCGGCGAAGTACGACAGGAGGACTGCTTCATCCAGCCGACGCTGCTGGATTCGGTGTCGGCCGATGCCACCATCCAGCGCGAGGAAATTTTCGGTCCGCTGCTGCCGATCGCCGAATTCGACGACCTAACGACGGTCATCGACAAGATCAACGCCCAGCCGAAACCGCTCGCCCTGTATTTTTGGGGACACCGCTCGGAGCGCATCGATCTGGTGTTGAACCACACCAGCGCCGGCGGTACCTGCATCAACAACTGCATCGTGCAGTACCTGCACGGCGGGCTACCGTTCGGCGGCGTCAACAACTCGGGGATCGGCAGCGCCCACGGGCACTTCGGTTTCCGTGCGTTTTCCCACGAGCGCGCGGTGGTACGCAGCTACGTTTCAACGGCGCGGATCTTCTTCCCACCCTACGGCCGCACGACGCGTCGCCTCCTCGACCTGGTGCTGCGGATTCTCTGACGCTGCGGCTAGGGCGCCGCTTCGATGCTGACCTCGGGCGCAGCACCGTCCTACTCAGACGTCTATATTCCGCGCGTACAAGGCGTTGCCTTCGATGAAGGCACGGCGCGGCTCGACGTTGTCGCCCATCAGGGTGGTGAAGATTTCGTCGGCGGCGATGGCGTCGTCGATCTGCACTTTGAGCAGACGACGCACGGCGGGGTCCATGGTGGTTTCCCACAGTTGCTCGGGGTTCATTTCGCCGAGGCCTTTGTAGCGCTGTTTGCTGAGACCGCGGTCGACTTCGGCGAGCAGCCAAGTGATGGCGTCGGCGAAGCTGGCAACCGCCGCTGTTTTCTCGCCGCGGCGGATGCTGGCGCCGGCACCGACCAGGCCGGCAATCATGCGCGTAGTCTGGCTGATCTGCTGCCAGTCGCCGGAGAGCAGGAAGCTTTCGTCGATCCGCGAGACGCGCAGGTTGCCGTGGCGCATGCGCTCGATACGGATACTCCAGGCTTCTTCCTTGTCGACGTATTCGGCGCAGACGGCAAGATGCGGCAGATGGGCAGAAAGCGCGCCAGCGCTGGCGGTGGCCTTTTGTTCGTCGCCGAGTTCGAGAACCACGCCGTGAGCAAGGACGGTATGCAGCACTTCGCGATCGATGAAGTCGGCGAGGCGATTGATGATGGCTTCCGTGGTGAGGTAGCTGCGCGCCAGTTCGCCCAATGCTTCGCCTTCGATGGCGTTGACGCCGGCGGCCGGAACCAGGGCGGCGCCGTCGAGCGCCAGAGTCAGCAGATGCTGGTGCAACGCCGCGTCGTCCTTGATGTAGAGCTCGCTCTTGCCGTGCTTGATTTTGTACAGCGGCGGCTGAGCAATGTAGATGTAGCCGCGTTCGACCAGCATCGGCAGCTGACGGTAGAAGAAGGTGAGCAACAGGGTGCGGATATGCGCACCGTCAACGTCGGCATCGGTCATGATGATGATGCGGTGATAGCGTAACTTGTCGATGTTGAAGTCGTCGGCGCCGATGCCGCAACCCAGTGCAGTAAGCAGCGTGACGATCTGTTCGCTTGACAGCACCTTGTCGAAGCGGGCTTTCTCGACATTGAGCACCTTGCCGCGCAACGGCAAGATGGCCTGGAATTTCCGGTCACGGCCCTGCTTGGCGGAACCGCCGGCAGAGTCTCCTTCGACCAGATAAAGTTCGGAGAGCGCGGGGTCCTTTTCCTGGCAGTCGGCGAGCTTGCCAGGCAGACCGATGCCGTCGAGCACACCTTTGCGCCGCGTCATCTCGCGCGCTTTGCGCGCCGCTTCGCGGGCACGGGCGGCTTCGACGATCTTGCCGCAGATGGTCTTGGCATCCACCGGGCGCTCGAGCATGAAGTCGGCGAGTTTCTGCGCAACGACGTCCTCCACCGCCGGACGGGCTTCGCCGGAAACCAGCTTCATCTTGGTCTGCGAAGCGAACTTGGGGTCAGGCATCTTTACCGAGAGCACGCAGGCGAGGCCTTCGCGCATGTCGTCACCGGTGATGTCGACCTTGGCTTTTTTGGCGATTTCGTTTTCTTCGATGTACTTGTTGATCACCCGCGTCATCGCAGCGCGCAGGCCGGTGAGATGGGTGCCGCCATCGGACTGCGGAATGTTGTTGGTGAAGCAGAGCACCTGTTCCTGGTAGCTGTCGTTCCACTGCATGGCGACTTCGACCGTCAGCTCGACGTTCTGCACTTGGCCGGTGGTGACCAGGGTGGTGCCTTGGGCATGGAAGACATTGGGGTGGAGGACGGTCTTGCTGCGATTGATGTAATCGACGAAGCCCTTGACGCCGCCCGAGAAGGCAAAGTCTTCCTCCTTGCCGTTGCGCTGATCGACCAGTTTGATCTTGACGCCGTTGTTGAGGAAAGAGAGTTCGCGCAGGCGCTTGGCGATGATTTCGTAGTGGAACTCGACGGTACCGAAGATTTCCTCGTCGGCGAGGAAATGCACTTCGGTTCCATGATTCTGGGTTGGGCCGACTACGCGCAGCGGACTGACTTCGATGTTGCCAACCTTTTCGATGAGTCGGTCAACAGCGGCGCCGCGGTTAAATTCGATCAGGTGCTTCTTGCCATCACGGCGGATGACGAGGCGCAGCCACTTGGAAAGCGCGTTAACACAGGAAACGCCAACGCCGTGAAGACCGCCGGAAACTTTGTAGGAATTCTGGTTGAACTTGCCACCAGCGTGCAGCACACACATGACGATTTCAGCCGCAGAGCGTTTGGGTTCGTGTTTGTCGTCCATCTTGACGCCGACCGGGATGCCGCGGCCATTGTCAGTGACCGAAATCGAGCTGTCGGAGTGGATGGTGACGACGATCTCGTCGCAGTACCCGGCGAGCGCCTCGTCGATGGCGTTATCGACTACTTCGAACACCATGTGATGCAGCCCGGTACCGTCGGAGGTATCACCGATGTACATCCCGGGACGCTTGCGCACGGCCTCCAGGCCTTCGAGTTGCTGGATCGACGATTCGTCATAGCCGCCGTTTTCGGGCTGCGCTGCGGGGTTCTGCTCAGTCATCTTTTTGGTGAGACGTTAGGGGTAAGAGGTGCGGCATAAAGCAACGGAGGGGAGGGGACAAGGGCTTGACTCTCCAACCCCGATCTCCTCACTAGATTCGCATTGGCATTACGACATATTTGAAGCGGCTGTTTTCGGGTAGCACGAAAAGAGCGCTGGAGTTGGCGTCCGCAAGGTGGATTTCAATCGCTTCGTTCGCCAGATTGTTGAGCACGTCGAGCAGATAGGTGACGTTGAAACCGACATCGAGACCATCGCCGGAATATTCGACTTCGATCTCTTCTTGGGCTTCTTCCTGCTCAGCATTGTTGGAGATAATTTTCAGGCTGCCCGAAGAAAGCACCAGACGCACGCCACGGAATTTTTCATTGGTCAGGATGGCAACCCGCTGCAACGATTGCAGCAGCAGTTCGCGCGGTAGGCGGAGAATCTTGCTGTGGCCCTGCGGAATGACGCGCTCATAGTCGGGGAATTTTCCGTCAATTAGCTTGGAAACGAATTCGATATTGCCGAAACGGAACTGCACCTGAGTCGGAGCGAGCGTGATCTCAAGGGGATCATCGTTGTCTGCAAGCTGACGGGAAAGTTCGAGTACGGTCTTGCGCGGCAGGATTACCTCCATCCGCGGATGGCTGTCGGGCAACGATTCGGCGGCGTAGGCGAGGCGGTGTCCATCGGTAGCCACGACACGCATTTCGTTGCCATTGACGACCAGCAGTAGACCGTTGAGGTAGTAACGGATGTCCTGCTGCGCCATGGCGTACTGGACCAAGGCGAGGAGGCGTTTGAACTGCTTCTGCGACAGGCTGATGCGGGTCTGCTGACCGTCGGACGCCGACATGCGGGGGAAGTCTTCCGACGGTAGCGTTTGTAGGTTGAAGCGGCTCTTGCCGGCTTTGAGTTGAAGCCGGCGATCTTCGTAATTCAGGCTGATTTCAGCGGATTCCGGCAGCGAACGCAGGATGTCCTGAAGCTTGCGCGCCGCAACGGTGAGAGCCATTTTTTCGGTACCCACTGCTGAGGTGGCAGTCCGAATTTGGATTTCGATATCGGTGGCAAGCAGAGTCAAACGCTCACCGTCTTTTTCCAGCAGAACGTTGGACAAAATGGGGAGAGTGTGACGCTTTTCGACAATGCCGCAAACGGATTGCAGAGGAGAAAGAATCTGGTCACGCGGGCCTTTAAATAAAAGCATCTTATAAGTCTCCTATTAATAATAGAGAGGTAACTTTTCTGTGGAAAACTAAAAATCCCTATTTATTTCATCGTCTTAAAGAAGGGATAAGAGTCTGGATAACGTACCGCGAACGTTGTGGGCAAATGTGGATGGATTTGCCCGATAAGGAAAATGCGACAGTTGTACACAATCGCTTCAAGGTTCATACAGAGTTTGTACACGCTTATCCCTTGATGGTTTGCAGTAGCACATGGAGATCGTTATTGAGCTGCGTATCGCGGTTACGCAGGTCGATAACGGTACGGCAGGCGTGAAGTACGGTGGTGTGGTCACGGCCGCCGAAGGCCCCGCCGATTTCCGGCAGGCTGTGGGCGGTAAGTTCGCGTGCCAACCACATGGCGACCTGGCGCGGGCGGGCAATGGCGCGGGTACGCTTGTGGGAGTACATGTCGGCAACTTTGATCTTGTAGAACTCGGAGACCGTCTTCTGGATCAGGTCGAGGGTGATCTGCCGGTTGGTGGCGCCGATCACATCCTTCAGCGCTTCCTTGGCGACATCGATGCTGATATCGCGGCCGTGGAAGCGGGAGAACGCGAGAACGCGGTTCAGCGCACCTTCGAGTTCGCGGACGTTGGAACGCAGGTTTTTGGCGATAAGGAAAGCGACGTCGTCGCCGATGTCGATATTCGACGCTTCAGCTTTTTTCTTGACGATGGCGACACGCATTTCCAGCTCCGGCGGCTCGATCTGTACCGTCAAGCCCCAGTCGAAGCGCGAGATCAGCCGTTCCTCGAATCCCTGGATATCCTTTGGATAGGTATCGCACGTGATGATGATCTGTTTCTTGGCTTCAACCAGTGCGTTGAAGGCATAGAAGAATTCTTCCTGGGTGCGGCCCTTGCCATTGAAGAACTGAATATCGTCGATTAGCAGCAGATCGAGGGAACGATAGGAGCGCTTAAATGCGTCGAAGGAGCGTTGTTGATAGGCACGAACAACATCCGAAACATAATCTTCGGCATGGATGTAGCGGACTTCGACCTGGGGGTTCTCGCGCAACACCGCATTGCCGATAGCGTGAATCAGGTGGGTCTTACCCAACCCCACACCGCCATAGACAAAAAGCGGGTTATAGGACACGCCGGGATTGATGGCTACTTGCTGAGCCGCTGCGCGGGCGAGGTCGTTGGCGCGACCGGTAACTAGGGTATCGAAAGTAAACGCTGGATTGAGACGGCTTTTATCGATTCCTGAGCCGTTATATCCAGAATATCCAGAGACTGTGGGAACAGGCGCGAGCGTAGCGCTTATCGTTGTCTTCGGTGCTTCAGCAACCGGTTCGACAGCATCGTTATCCGTTTCGATACGCTCAGCCAGACCGAGCGTCATACCGACGGTTTCGCCGAAGAATTCGCGGCTAATGGCTTCGATCCGGTTGAGATATCGTTCGCGCACCCATTGCAGAACGAAACGGTTGGGCGCAAGCAGGCGTAGGCTACGGGGTGTCTGGCCGTCATCTTCAACGCGCAGCGCCTTGATCCAGGTATTGAACTGCTGGGCAGAAAGCTCATGCTCAAAACGGTTCAGGCAGGTGGACCAGAAATCACTCATCAGACGCTACGTTCCCTTTTATATATTTGTATTCTGGCAAATCTGTCCGCTTGGCGGATCTTGTTTTGCATCAGATGTGGTACCCGGACTACGGTAGATAAAGCCGCCACCGGGCGATCCAAGCATATCGATGGACCTCGTTCGTGAGCAGAGCATTCTAGCTGCTTTCGAGGTGAGTTATCCACAGGCGAACCAATGGTGGTAAGGATTTCATTTCTTGACATAGATAGCCAAAAAATATCTAATCACGGGTTTTCCTTTTGCCGGAGGGTTCCTCCATGAAACGTACTTATCAACCGTCTGTTGTGCGCCGTAAGCGTACCCATGGATTCCTCGTGCGTAGTCGCACTCGTGGTGGCCGCGCCGTATTACGTGCCCGTCGTGCCAAGGGCCGCCATCGCCTGAGCGTCTGATCCAAACGGGTGGCGGGAGACGCGAGCTTCCGCCCAGAGCATCGACTGCGCCGGGCGGAAGAATACACAGCCGTATTCTCTGCTCGGCAGGTGGTGCGGCGCGGAGCATTCGATCTGCATTTCACCGGTTGCGGTGGTGTTTCCGCACGACTCGGACTTGTGATTCCGAAGAAAATCGCCCGTCATGCCGTGCTGCGTAATTCAATCAAGCGTATCGCGCGTGAGATTTTTCGTCGCCGCAGGGTGGAGCTTCCAGCGTTAGATCTAGTTTTACGTTTGGCGCGCAAGCCTGAAGGCGGGGTTTTCGATAAAGTTGTAGTTCATCGCGATCTTGAAGCATTGATTCAACGAATAGCCGGGCAGTCGTCATGAAGAACCCTGTACTCGGACTTTTTCTCGCTTTGATACGCGCCTACCGATTTTTTCTCAGCCCGCTGCTGGGTTATTCCTGCCGTTTCTATCCTTCCTGCTCGGAATATGCTTCGGAAGCTTTAATCCGGCATGGAGTAGGCAAGGGGATATGGCTATCGTTGCGTCGGGTCGGCCGTTGTCATCCCTGGAGTCCGGGCGGTTGCGATCCGGTACCCTGACCATTTTCCTGCTCCAACACTCTCATTCATGGATAACCGACGCCTGATCCTGTTGCTGATCTTCAGCTTTTCCATTGTCATGCTTTGGGATGCGTGGCAGAAACACAACCTGCCCAAACCCGCGGAACAGGCTGCAAGCGCGGTAGACCCGGTGCCGAAAATTTCCGCGCCGGCCGTGGGTGATGTCCCGTCGGTTGCCGGAGCAGCCGTGCTTGCCGGTGCCAGCGGGCAAAAAATATCGGTTCGGACTGATCTGTTCGCCGCCGAAATTGCCGCTAAAGGCGGCGATCTGGTACGCCTGGAACTGAGCCGTCACCGCGGTGACGGCGAGGCAGGTGGTCATTTCGTACTGTTCGATTCTGGCGAGACGCATATCTATCAGGGTCAGAGTGGTTTGGTGGGCGACGGGTTGCCGAACCACAAGACGGTTTGGCAGATCGTGCCGGGCGATCGCGAATTGAAGGATGGACAGGACGCACTGGAAGTCCGGCTTGAAGCTTCTGTTGCGGAAGGCGGAAAGGTTGTCAAGACCTACACGTTCCATCGCGGTAGCTATTTGATTGACGTTGGTTTCCAGTTACCTGCCACAACTTCTTCCGGTCACGCCTACTTCCAGATCGTGCGTGACGGCAAGACCGAAACGAGCGCCTTGGGTGCAAGCACTTTCACCGGACCGGCCGTCTTTACCGAGGGAGAAAAGTTCCAAAAGATAAACTTTGAGGACATCACCAAGGACAAGGCCAAGTTTGCCCAGAAGGCGGATAACGGCTGGGTCGCGATGGTCCAGCATTATTTTGTCTCGGCGTGGTTGCCTCAGGATAAGCTGGCCCGCGAGTTCTACATGCGCAGCCTGGGTGACAACCTGTTCGCAGCAGGCGTGGTGCTGCCGGTCAGCGAAGGGAAAATCAGCGTTCCGCTTTACGCCGGGCCGCAAGAGCAGGACAAGCTGAAGCAGATCGCCCCTGGGCTGGAGTTGGTGGTGGACTACGGGTGGTTGACGGTGATTGCCGCCCCGATTTTCTGGGTGCTTGAATTTTTGCACCGGTTCATCGGTAACTGGGGTTGGTCGATCATCGTCCTGACGATCCTCATCAAACTTATTTTCTTTCCGCTTTCTGCGGCCAGCTACAAGTCAATGGCCAAGATGAAGCTGGTGGCGCCCAGACTACAGAAGCTCAAGGAGCTCTATGGTGATGATCGCGCTCGGTTGAATCAGGAAATGATGGAAATGTACAAGAAGGAGAAGATCAACCCGCTTGGCGGCTGTCTTCCGATTCTGGTTCAAATTCCCGTGTTTATCGCTCTCTACTGGGTGCTGTTGGGGGCGGTGGAAATGCGCAATGCGCCTTGGGTTCTGTGGATTGCCGACCTTTCGGTAAAGGATCCCTACTACGTGCTGCCGCTGCTGATGGGCGCCACCATGCTGATCCAAACCAAACTCAATCCGGCACCGCCCGATCCGATGCAGGCGAAAGTCATGATGATGATGCCGATCGTGTTTACCGGCATGTTCCTCTTTTTCCCGGCCGGCCTGGTGCTCTATTGGACGGTAAACAATCTGCTGTCGATTGCGCAGCAATGGCAGATCACGCGTCTCATAGAGGGTGGAAAACAGGCTGCCTAGCGACATCATCGCCGCGGTCGCCACCGCTCCGGGTCGTGGCGGGATCGGCGTAGTCCGGGTTTCCGGACCGCGACTGCTCCCGTTCGCTGAGGCTCTGAGTGGGTTGCGGCTGTCGCCGCGAGTCGCCGCCCTGGCAACGTTTCGCGGCAGTCTGGGCGAGCCTCTCGATCAGGGCATCCTGATCCATTTTCCGGCACCCCATTCGTTTACTGGCGAGGATGTTCTGGAACTCCAGGGCCACGGCGGGCCGATGGTGATGCGGATGCTGCTCACCCGTTGTCTCGAACTCGGTGCTCGGCTGGCCGAACCGGGGGAGTTCTCACGCCGCGCCTTCCTCAACGAAAAGCTGGATCTCGCCCAGGCGGAGGCGGTGGCCGACCTGATCGAGGCCACGACGGCTGCTGCCGCGCGTTCAGCCTTGCGTTCTTTGACCGGCGAATTTTCGCATTCGATCCATACGCTGGTGTCGGACTTGACGGAGTTGCGCATGCTCGTGGAGGCGACGCTCGATTTCCCCGAAGAGGAAATCGATGTCCTTCGTGATACCGATGCAACGGCTCGTCTGGAGAAGCTTCGCCAAAACCTCGCCGATCTGCGGCAGCGGGCGCGGCAAGGCAGTTTGTTGCGCACTGGCCTGCGGGTGGTTCTGGCCGGCTTGCCGAATGCAGGGAAATCCTCGCTGCTCAATCGGCTTGCCGGGGAGGAGCGGGCCATTGTTACCGATATCGCTGGCACTACCCGCGATGCCCTGCGCGAAACCATCCAGATCGAGGGAATTCCGCTGCACATCATCGATACCGCTGGGCTGCGCGATAGCGACGACGTGGTGGAAAAAATTGGCATCGAGCGTAGTTGGAAGGAAATTGAGTCTGCCGACCTAGTACTCCAGCTCGTTGATGCCCGCAGCGGCGTGACTCCGGCGGACCGCGCCGTGGCTGCACGTCTACCCTCCGGCACGCGGCGGGTGGTTGTGCATAACAAGTGTGACTTAGCGCATAAGGAGCCGCGCCGCTGGGAGGAGGGGGTGTGTGTGCATGTTGCCCTGTCGGCCAAGTTGGGCGGGGGTATCGATCTTTTGCATGACGTGTTGCTGGAAAAAGCGGGCTGGATAGGCCATGGCGAGGACGTGATCCTGGCGCGGGAGCGGCATCTTGAAGCGCTTGCCGAGGCTGCGGCATGCCTGGACCGGGCGGCGGCGCAACTGGGCGGGATCGAGTTTTGTGCCGAGGAACTTCGGCTGGGCCAGGATGCCCTGTCCAGAATTACCGGCGAATTTACGCCGGATGATTTGCTGGGCGCTATTTTTTCCCGATTCTGTATTGGCAAGTAACTTACCCATGGAAAGATACTTTGATGGCCCGCCGATTGAAGAACATTAACCGCGCCTTGGTCACCGAGGCAGTAACGATGTTTGCAACTGCTTTGGCGACAGGGGCGCGGGTGCTCGATGTCGGTGCCGGGAGCGGCCACTACGGAGCCTTATTCGCGAGGCAGAACTATCTGGCGATCGATCATGGCTATGAACAGAAAGATCGGAAGGGCTTATCCGCGGTCGCCGATATCGGGGCGATTCCTCTGGCAGACTGTTCGGTGGATAACGCGATCTGTATGGAGGTGCTGGAGCATCTTCACGAGCCGATGTGTGTTCTTCTGGAAATCCACCGCGTGGTTCGACCGGGCGGCGAGGTTTTGGTGTCGACCCCACTGTGCTTGGGCGAGCATATGCAACCGTATGACTTTCAACGGTATACGCGTTATGCGCTACAGGAAATGTTCGTGCGATCCGGTTTTTCAGTGCTTTCGATTCAGCCCAGAGGTGGATTCTTCACATTGCTTGCATATCTAGTTGCGCGCATTCCGGATGAGCTGTTGCGGCATCGGTCGGGGTGGTGGTGGAGCCCAGTCAAGCCGCTATTGCGCTTGGTAACGACCTATTCTTTGGCCCCCTTATTTCTTGCGCTGGATTTCGCTGACCGGCGCCGAGAGTTCACTCTTGGGTTCGTGAGCCGAATTCGAAGGATTTAGCGGGCGTCGGATCAAACATGGATTTCGGGCTGCTGGCCTTGTTGGGGATGGCTGCCCTGCTGGCCGGATTCGTCGACGCGGTGGCAGGGGGGGGCGGCATGATCCAGGTGCCGGCACTGCTTGGGGTATTTCCGTCCGAGTCGCCGGCTACGCTGTTCGGCACCAATAAGGGAGCCAGTGTCTTCGGCTCCGCCAGCGCCGCATGGCGGTACGGGCTACGCATTTCAATTCCATGGACGCAGGTGGTCATTCCGACGACGTTTGCCGCCTTGTTTGCGGGCTACGGCGGGGCGGCGGCGGTCAGCTGGCTGCCGGTATCGATATTGCGGCCGCTGGTGCTCGGGTTGCTGCTGGGCGTATTCGCCTACACTGTAGCCAAACCCGATTTCGGCCGGGCGCATGGGACGATGCCGCGACGACCATTGCGGCGGGCGTTGTTGATCGGGGGCGGCATCGGCTTTTATGATGGTTTCTTCGGGCCGGGCACGGGAAGCTTCCTGATTTTTGCTTTCATCCGCGGTTTTGGCCTCGATTTCCTTCGTGCTTCGGTATGTGCAAAGGTGGTGAATGTGGCGACCAACATTGCCGCGTTGTCATTTTTCATTCCTCACGGCAGGATTATTTGGATTGCCGCCGCATCGATGGCCGTTTGCAACGTTGTCGGGGCGCTGCTCGGCAGCCGCATGGCACTTCGCCATGGACCGGTTTTCGTTCGCGCGGTGTTTTTGCTGGTTACTGCTCTGTTGATCGCAAAGGTTGGATTTGACACTTTAGGATGAGTGTTTCACATGAAACACGCCGTCCGCGGGTGAATATGTTTCATGTGAAACGTGGCTGATTCAGTTTTTGTGGGTGGAGGCGTATCATTGCGCCTCTTTTTACCAGTCGGCACTCATGTTGTTCCCCACTCGTTTTGACGTTATCGTGATCGGCGGCGGCCATGCCGGCACCGAGGCCGCGCTTGCTGCCGCCCGGGCCGGTGCGGCGACCCTGCTGCTGACGCACAATATCGAAACCCTGGGGGCCATGTCCTGCAATCCCTCGATCGGTGGCATCGGCAAGGGGCATCTGGTCAAGGAGGTCGATGCGCTCGGTGGCGCCATGGCTGCGGCTACTGATGAGGCGGGCATCCAGTTTCGCATTCTCAATGCCTCCAAGGGCCCTGCGGTTCGGGCAACGCGTGCGCAGGCCGACCGTCAGTTGTACAAGCAGGCAATCCGTCGGAAGCTGGAGAACCAGCCGAATCTGACGCTGTTTCAGCAAGCGGCCGACGATCTGATTTTGCGGGGCGATCGCGTGGCCGGTGTGATCACCCAGTTGGGGATCCGTTTCGAGGCGCCGGCTGTGGTGTTGACTGCCGGAACATTTTTGAATGGGCTGGTTCATGTCGGCCTGGAGAATTATCGTGCCGGCCGCTTCGGTGATCCTGCGGCGATTTCCCTGGCTCAGCGGTTGCGCGAACTGCAACTGCCGGTAGGCCGACTCAAGACCGGCACGCCGCCGCGCCTTGATGGCCGTACCATCGATTATTCAGTGATGCAGTGCCAGCCCGGCGATGATCCGGTGCCGGTGTTTTCGTTTCTCGGCCGGCCGCAGCAGCATCCGCGCCAAGTTTCGTGCTGGATCACGCATACCAATGCCGCAACCCACGAAATCATCCGCGCCGGACTGGACCGCTCGCCGATGTTCACGGGCGTAATCGAAGGCGTGGGGCCGCGGTATTGTCCGTCGATTGAGGACAAGATTCATCGCTTCGCTGACAAGGATAGCCATCAGATTTTCATGGAGCCGGAAGGTCTCGATACTCACGAGGTCTATCCGCAGGGCGTGTCCACCAGCCTGCCGTTCGATGTGCAACTGGCTCTGGTGCGATCTATTCGCGGCCTGGAAGGCGTGCATATCCTGCGCCCCGGATACGCCATCGAATACGACTACTTCGACCCCCGCAATCTCAAAGCATCGCTGGAAACCAAGTCGATTGCCGGTCTATTTTTTGCCGGTCAGATCAACGGTACCACCGGATACGAGGAGGCAGCCGCACAGGGTTTGCTCGCCGGCATCAATGCGGCAAGGCGGGTCCGCGAGTTGCCGGCCTGGGCGCCACGCCGCAACCAGGCCTATCTTGGCGTTCTGGTCGATGATCTGGTTACCCGCGGTGTTTCGGAGCCATACCGGATGTTTACCAGTCGCGCGGAATTTCGTCTGAGCCTGCGCGAGGACAACGCCGACCTGCGTCTGACCGAGGCCGGGCGTGACCTGGGTCTGGTGGATGACGTGCGTTGGGATGCGTTCAATCGCAAGCGCGATGCAATTGCCCTTGAGGCCGAGCGTCTGCGTTCAACGTGGCTCAATCCGCGGCTGTTGCCCGAAGCCGATGCCCGTCGTGTTCTGGGCAAGGCGATCGAGCGCGAATACACGCTATTCGATTTGCTGAGGCGCCCGGAGGTGACCTATCAAGCGCTGATGACGCTGCCCGGGGCAGGCCAGCCGGTGACTGAGTCGCACGTGGTGGAACAACTGGAAATCCAGGCCAAATATCAGGGCTATATTGACCGCCAGTTGGAGGAGGTGGAGAAAGCGCAGGCCAACGAGATGCTGGTGTTGCCGCCCGATCTGAATTACAGCGATGTGCGGGGGCTTTCCATCGAGGTGCAGCAAAAGCTAAACCAGTTTCATCCGGAAACGCTGGGCCAAGCTTCCCGCATTCAAGGCGTTACGCCGGCCGCCATTTCCCTGTTGCTGGTTCATCTGAAGCGACGCATGCCGGGCGTCCGTGCCGCATGACCCAGGCCGATCAACTTCATCAGGGCATCGAGGCCCTGGGCCTTGCGCTACCGTCGGGGGTGGAATCCCTGTTGTTGGGTTATCTGTCGCTGCTGACCAAATGGAACCGCACGTACAACCTGACGGCCGTGCGCGACGAGGCGGAAATTGTCACCCATCATTTGCTGGATTCGTTGACGCTGGTGCCGTTTCTGACCGATACGTCGACGCTGGCCGATGTCGGTAGCGGCGCAGGTTTGCCGGCGATTCCGCTGGCCATTGCCTGTCCGAAAATCCAGATAGTTTCGTTCGAGACGGTACAAAAAAAAGCCGCGTTCCAGCAGCAGGCGAGGATCGAGTTGAGGCTCGACAATCTTTCTGTTCGCTGCGCACGGGTAGAGCGGGAGCGGGGTGTTTTCGAGGTCGTGACCTCCCGCGCTTTCGCCAGCCTGACGGACTTTGTCGGCTTGGCCGGGCATCTGGTCCGCGATGGGGGCCGCATGCTGGCCATGAAGGGGGTTTATCCGGCCGACGAGATTGCCGACCTGCCGCCGGGTTGGTGTGTCGGCAATGCCATCGAACTAAAGGTTCCCGGGCTCGATGCCAGGCGTCATCTGATTGTTTTGCAACGTAAAGCGTAGTCACAAGGAAAACAACCGGTGCATATATTCGCCATAGCCAATCAGAAAGGTGGTGTCGGTAAAACCACCACCAGCGTCAATCTAGCGGCTGCCCTGGCTCAACGGGGGCAGCGTACCCTGTTGGTGGATCTCGATCCGCAGGGCAATGCCACCATGGGCAGCGGGGTGGACAAGCGTTCCCTCTCGCACTCCGTGTATCACGTCTTGCTCGGCCTCGCCCGCCTGGAGGAAGCCCGCCAGCCCTCGCCGACCGGGGAGTACTCGGCCCGCTTCGACGTCTTGCCCGCCAACCGCGACTTGGCGGGGGCCGAGGTGGAGTTGGTGGATCTCGAACAGCGTGAGCTGCGCTTGAAGGCCGCTCTGGCCGAGCACCGCGACGATTACGACTTCGTTCTGATCGACTGCCCGCCATCCCTGTCGATGCTGACGCTCAACGGTCTTTGCGCTGCGCATGGCGTTGTCATTCCTATGCAATGTGAGTATTTTGCGCTGGAAGGTCTCTCCGATCTAGTCAATACGATAAAAAAGGTGCACTCCAATCTGAATCGTGACCTAAAGATCATCGGTCTGCTGCGCGTGATGTTCGATCCGCGCAGCACGCTGTCGAAGCAGGTCTCTGATCAGTTGGAGCAGCACTTTGGCGACAAGGTGTTCAAGACTGTGGTGCCGCGCAATGTCCGTCTTGCCGAGGCGCCCAGCTATGGTATGCCGGGCGTCGTGTTCGACAAGTCGGCCAAAGGGGCCCTGGCGTATCTGGCCTTTGCCGAAGAAATGATCGTCCGCGTCAAAACCTGGAAGGAACAAGCCTAATGAATCCACCGAAACTGAAGGGGCTCGGTCGCGGGCTCGACGCCCTGCTGGCGGCAAACAACTCGAACGAGGGCGGGCGTCAGGAAATGCTTTCGGTCGGCAAACTACAGCCGGGAAAATATCAGCCGCGCACGCGCATGGACCCGGGCTCGCTGGAGGAGTTGGCGGCGTCGATCAAGGCCCAGGGCCTGATTCAGCCGATTTCGGTGCGTCCCGTCGGTGGCGATCGCTACGAAATCATTGCCGGTGAGCGGCGCTGGCGTGCCAGCCAGATTGCTGGATTGATCGAGGTTCCGGTGCTGATTCGCGAAATTCCCGACGACGCCGCCTTGGCCATGTCGCTGATCGAGAACATCCAGCGCGAGGATCTCAACCCGCTTGAAGAGGCGGCCGGCCTGCAAAGGCTGATCGACGAGTTCGGCATGACGCATCAGCAGGCGGCTGACGCTGTCGGCCGTTCGCGTCCGGCCGCCTCCAATCTGTTGCGATTGCTGCAACTCGCCAAACCGGCGCAGGACATGCTGATGGCCGGTGACATCGAAATGGGCCACGCCCGTGCCTTATTGCCACTGAACAAATCGGAACAGGGGCGGGTTGCTGCCCTTGTCGTGGACAAGGGTTTCTCCGTACGTGAAACGGAACGCATCGTTTCCCGCGAACTCCACCCGCCGGCGCAAAAGGCCAACAGCAGCGTCGTCGACCGCGATGTCTTGCGGCTGGAGGAGGATCTGTCGGACTCTCTTGGGGCAACTGTGAAGATTTCCACCAACCGCAAGGGTGCCGGCAGTCTTACCGTTCGTTTCGGCAGTCTGGATCAGCTCGACGGCATTCTGGCCAGACTGCGCGCCGGCGATTGAAATGGACAGTTCACGGCTCACACGAGCCTTGGCTGGATTGACTTTAACTAGCCAAGGCTCTATATTCACGCGGTTTTGGTGCGGGCGAATGTCCGGCGCCGGCGCGCAAGGGGCGGTCGATGCATAAAGCACTGACTTTGCAACTGGGCGTCGTCGCGGCAGCGGCGGCATTGGCGGCATGGTGGTTAGGCGCGCGTGGCGCGATCTCCGTCCTGATGGGCGGGGCCTCCTACCTTATCCCCAATATGCTGTTTGTCTTGCGGCTGAAGCTTGCGGCCGCCAGCGGCCGCGCCAACGCGGCAACCTTTTTTGTTGGGGAGTTTTTCAAGGTTGCCGCAACGATCGGAATACTGATCGCCGCGCAGTGGCTTTACGATGTGCACTGGCTCTGCCTGCTCGTCGGGCTGTTCGCGGCGCTCAAAGCGAATTTATTTGCCTTTTTGCTGAAGACCTGACCATGTCGATCGAAGAAGGCGCCGTCCAGGCGCATGAAGCAGCTGCAAACGCCCCGACTGCGGGCGAATATATCGGCCACCACCTGACCCATTTCAATAGCACCGGCCACCCTCAGGCCAGCATCATCGACTTCTCGGTAATCAATGTCGATACGCTGTTCTATTCGGTAACGCTCGGTTTGCTGACCATCTTTCTGCTCTGGCTGGCCGCGCGCAAGGCGACCTCCGGCGTTCCTGGCCGGTTTCAGGGGGCCATCGAAATGCTGGTGGAGATGGTCGCCGGGCAAGCCAAGGGCATCATCCACGAAGAGGAGTCACGCAAGTTTGTCGCTCCGCTAGCGCTTACCGTGTTCGTTTGGGTGTTCATGATGAACGCGATGGACTTCCTGCCGCTCGACGTCATTCCCAATATCTGGCAGCAGATCACCGGCAACCATCACGCCTACATGCGTGTGGTGCCGACTGCCGACCTCAATGCCACGCTGGGCATGTCGATGGGCGTTCTGCTGTTGTGCGTCTACTACAACATCAAAATCAAGGGGTTCGGCGGCTGGGTGCACGAGTTGTTCACCGCTCCGTTCGGCAGCCACCCGTTGCTCTATCCGGTGAATTTCGCCATGCAGATGATCGAGTTCGCAGCGAAGACGATTTCGCACGGCATGCGACTGTTCGGCAACATGTATGCGGGTGAACTGGTGTTCATGCTGATCGCGCTGATGGGTGCTGCATGGTCGGCTTCTGGCACCGGCGTCGCGCTGTGGGTTGGCCAGGTGCTGGCCGGCTCCGCCTGGGCCATCTTCCACATTCTGATCGTCGTGCTGCAAGCCTTCATCTTCATGATGCTGACGTTGGTGTACATCGGTCAGGCCCACGAAGGCCACTAAAAAAGTTTCCGCAGTTTTCGTTTTTCACTTTTAATCAATAAAGGAGTTGTCATGGAACACGTTCTCGGTTTCGTTGCTCTGGCCGCTGGCCTGATCATCGGTTTGGGTGCTATCGGTGCCTGTATCGGCATCGGCATCATGGGTTCGAAATACCTCGAAGCCTCGGCCCGTCAGCCCGAGCTGATGAACGCCCTGCAAACCAAGATGTTCCTGCTGGCTGGTCTGATCGATGCCGCCTTCCTGATCGGCGTCGGTATCGCGATGATGTTCGCCTTTGCCAATCCGTTCGTCCTCAAGTAATCGCCACCCTTAAACGCTTTTAAGGAGCGAAACCGTGAATCTGAACGCAACGCTGTTCGCCCAGCTGGTTGTGTTCTTCACTTTGGCGTGGGTGACGATGAAATTCGTCTGGCCCCCCATCGTGAAGGCAATCGACGAGCGGGCGAAGAAGATCGCCGACGGGCTTGCGGCCGCGGACAAGGCCAAGACCGATCTGGTCAACGCCGAGAAGAAGGCTACCGACGAGCTGCGCAAGGCGCGTGAATCCGCTGCTGAGCTGCGCGGCGGGGCCGAAAAGCAGGCGGCGCATCTGGTGGAAGAGGCTCGCGCCGAAGCCGCCCGCATTGTCGCCGCCGCCCGCGAAGCCGCCGAGACCGAAGCCGCCGCTGCTGCCCAGCGCGCCAAGGAAGCCCTGCGCGAGCATGTGGCCCAACTGGCCGTGGCCGGTGCCGAGAAGATCCTCCGCAAGGAGGTCAATGCTCAGGCCCATGCCGATCTGCTGGCCCAACTCAAATCGGAACTGTAATCCGCCATGGCCGAGAACGTCACCCTAGCGCGTCCCTACGCTGAAGCGGCTTTCCAGTTGGCGAAGGGCTCCCTTCCCGTCTGGTCCAAGTCGCTCGAGAGCATGGCCGCCGTGGCCGGTACTGCGGCGATGCAGGAATGCATTACCAATCCGCAGCTTTCGCCGGAGCAACTGACCACCCTGTTTTCAGGCGTGGTCGGTGACGGACTGTCGGTCGAGCAGCAAAACTTCGTCCGGGTACTGGTGGACAATGACCGTCTCCAGGTTCTGCCCGAGATCGCCGAGCTTTTCGAAGAGTTGAAGAACGCCCATGAGGGTGTGCGTGATGCCGCAGTGGAATCCGCCTTCCCCATGGACGATGCCGCCACCCGATCTTTGGTGGCCGATCTCGAACGCAAGTTCCAGTGCAAGATCCAGGCAACCGTCCGCCTCGCCCCTGAACTGATCGGCGGTGTCCGCATCGCCGTCGGCGACGAAGTGATCGACGCCTCCGTCCGCGGCAAGCTTGCTGCTATGGCCACCGCGCTAAAGAACTAGGAGTAATTCCATGAACCTCAATCCCTCCGAAATCAGCGACCTGATCAAGAGTCGGATCCAGAATATGCAGCTCGCCGCCACGGCCCGTAACGAGGGTACCGTGGTTTCGGTGACGGACGGTATCGTCCGCGTGCATGGCCTGGCCGACGTGATGCAGGGCGAAATGCTGGAGTTTCCGAAGAACACCTTCGGCCTTGCTCTCAATCTCGAACGCGACTCCGTCGGCGCCGTGATCATGGGCGAATACGAGCACATCACCGAAGGCGATACGGTCAAATGCACCGGCCGCATTCTGGAAGTGCCCGTCGGCCCCGAACTGCTCGGCCGCGTAGTAAATGCGCTGGGTGAGCCGATCGACGGCAAAGGCCCCATTGGCAACAAGATCACCGACAAGGTGGAAAAAGTTGCTCCGGGCGTGATTTGGCGCAAGTCGGTCGACCAGCCCGTGCAGTCCGGCCTCAAGGCCATCGACTCGATGGTCCCCGTGGGTCGTGGTCAGCGCGAGCTGATCATCGGCGACCGTCAAACCGGCAAGACCGCCGTCGCGGTGGATACCATCATCAATCAGCGCGGTCAGGGCGTATTCTGTATCTACGTTGCAGTTGGCCAGAAGGCGTCCACCGTTGCTAACGTCGTGCGCAAGCTCGAAGAGCACGGCGCGCTGGAATACACCATCGTGGTTGCCGCTACCGCGTCCGAATCGGCCGCGATGCAATACATTGCGCCGTACGCCGGTTGCACCATGGGTGAATACTTCCGCGACCGTGGCATGGATGCCCTGATCGTTTATGACGATCTGACCAAGCAAGCCTGGGCCTATCGTCAGATCTCCCTGCTGCTGCGTCGTCCTCCCGGCCGCGAAGCCTATCCTGGCGACGTGTTCTACATCCACTCCCGTCTGCTCGAGCGTGCCGCTCGCGTGTCGGCCGAATGGGTCGAGAAGTTCACCAACGGCGAAGTCAAGGGCAAGACCGGTTCGTTGACCGCGCTGCCGGTGATCGAAACCCAGGCCGGCGACGTGTCCGCCTTCGTGCCGACCAACGTAATCTCGATTACCGACGGCCAGATATTCCTGGAAACGGATTTGTTCAACGCCGGCGTCCGTCCCGCGATGAACGCCGGTATCTCGGTGTCCCGCGTCGGTGGCGCTGCCCAGACCAAGGTCATCAAGAAGCTCGGCGGCGGTGTCCGTCTGGCGCTGGCCCAGTACCGCGAACTCGCGGCCTTTGCCCAGTTCGCTTCCGATCTGGACGAAGCCACACGCAAGCAGTTGGAACGTGGCCGCCGTGTGACCGAGCTGATGAAACAGCTCCAGTACGCGCCGCAATCCGTCGCGAACATGGCGATCTCGCTCTACGCGTCCAACGAAGGTTTCATGGACGACGTGGACGTGAACAAGATTCTTGCCTTCGAAGCGGCCCTACAGCAGTACGTCGGGCAGAAGCACGCCGACCTGGTAAAGAAGATCGATACTTCCAAGGATCTGGACAAGGACGCCGACGCTCAGTTGAAGGCGGCCATCGTCGAGTTCAAGAAGTCCTGGGCGTAAATCCTTAAACCTGATTAAGGAGAACGATCATGGCCGTCGGAAAAGAAATCCGCACCAAGATCAAGAGCGTCCAGAATACCAAGAAGATCACCAAGGCCATGGAGATGGTGGCCGCCTCCAAAATGCGCAAGGCGCAGGATCGGATGCGGGCCGCCCGACCCTACAGCGAAAAGATCCGCCAACTGGCGGCCAATCTTTCGCAGGCCAACATCACCGACTATCGCCATCCCTTCCTCGGCGGTAAGACCGTAGAAGGTTCCGCGAAGCGGGTGGGTGTGATTCTGGTCACGACGGACAAGGGCCTCTGCGGCGGCCTCAACACCAATATCCTGCGCATGCTGGTCAACGCCATGAAGCAGTGGCAACAGGCGGGCAGCCGCGACGTTCGCGCCACCTGTATCGGCAACAAGGGCTTTGGCTTCATTCAGCGCATGGGTGGCAACGTGATTTCTCACGTCACCCAGCTGGGCGATACACCGCATCTGGAAAAGCTGATCGGACCGATCAAGGTCATGATCGATGCTTTCCAGAACGGCGAAATCGACGAAGTTCAGATTGCCTACACCCGCTTCATCAACACCATGAAGCAGGAACCGGTCATCGAGCAATTGCTGCCGCTGACCGGCGAACGTCTCGGTACGCCTGACGGCTCGTGGGATTATCTTTACGAGCCCGATGCCCAGACCGTGATCGACGACATGCTGGTGCGCTACGTGGAAGCAGTGATCTACCAGGCGGTGGCCGAGAACATGGCTTCCGAGCAGAGCGCGCGGATGGTGGCGATGAAATCCGCCACCGACAACGCCGGCAACGTCATCAAGGAACTGCAGCTGGTCTACAACAAGGCCCGGCAGGCGGCGATTACCAAGGAAATTTCGGAAATCGTCGGCGGCGCCGCCGCCATTTCGGGTTGATCGGCAGGCTAACGGATTTACATTGAGGAAATAACCATGAGCAACGGAAACATCGTCCAGTGCATCGGCGCGGTGGTGGACATCAAGTTCCCCCGCGAAGCCATGCCCAAGGTCTATGACGCCCTGGTTCTCGACGACGCCAATGTTGGCAACGCCGAAGCCGGCCTGACCTTTGAAGTTCAGCAGCAACTCGGCGACGGCGTGGTGCGTACCATCGCCCTCGGCTCCTCCGACGGCCTGCGCCGCGGCATGAGTGTCAAGAGCACCGGCGCAGCGATCAAGGTGCCGGTCGGTACCGGCACCCTCGGTCGTATTATGGATGTGCTGGGCCGTCCGATCGACGAAGCCGGCCCCATCCCCTGCGAAGAGCTGCGTCCCATTCATGCCAAGGCACCGAAGTTCGACGAACTGTCGCCTTCGGTCGAACTGCTGCCCACCGGCATCAAGGTGATCGACCTGATCTGCCCGTTCGCCAAGGGCGGCAAGATCGGCCTGTTCGGCGGCGCCGGCGTCGGCAAGACCGTGAATATGATGGAACTGATCAACAACATCGCCAAGTCCTACGGCGGTTACTCGGTGTTCGCCGGTGTCGGCGAGCGGACCCGCGAGGGCAACGACTTCTATCACGAGATGGAAGATTCCAAGGTGTTGGACAAGGTTTCCATGGTGTTCGGTCAGATGAACGAACCCCCGGGCAACCGTCTGCGCGTAGCGCTGACCGGCCTCACCATGGCCGAGAAGTTCCGCGACGAAGGCCGCGACATCCTGTTCTTCGTGGACAACATCTACCGTTACACGCTGGCCGGTACCGAAGTGTCCGCGCTGCTTGGCCGGATGCCGTCCGCCGTGGGCTACCAGCCGACGCTGGCGGAAGAAATGGGCCGCCTACAGGAACGTATCACCTCCACCAAGGTCGGTTCGATCACCTCCATCCAGGCTGTGTATGTGCCTGCGGATGACTTGACCGACCCGTCCCCCGCGACCACCTTCCTGCACCTGGATGCGACCGTCGTGCTGTCCCGCGACATCGCCGCGCTGGGTATCTACCCCGCCGTCGATCCGCTCGACTCCACCTCGCGTCAGCTCGACCCGCTGATCGTCGGCGAAGAGCACTATGGCGTCGCCCGCAAGGTGCAGTCGACCCTACAGCGCTACAAGGAACTGCGCGACATCATCGCGATTCTGGGCATGGACGAACTGTCTCCCGAAGACAAGCTCTCCGTCACCCGGGCGCGCAAGATCCAGCGCTTCCTCTCGCAGCCGTTCAACGTGGCCGAAGTGTTCACCGGCTCGCCGGGCAAGATCGTTCCCCTCGCCGACACCATCAAGGGCTTCAAGGCCATCGTCGAAGGCGAATACGATCACCTGCCGGAGCAGGCCTTCTACATGGTCGGCGGCATCGAAGAGGCGGTCGAAAAGGCCAAGACGCTGCAATAACTGGCCACATAAGGAGTGCCTATCATGGCAATGACGATTCATGTGGACGTAGTCAGCGCCGAGGAGTCCATCTTCTCGGGGTTGGTCGAGTTCGTGGCGCTGCCGGGCGAAGCCGGTGAGCTGGGCATCCTGCCCGGCCACATGCCTTTGATCACCCGCATCCGCCCTGGCGCTGTGCGCCTCAAGCTGCCGCAGCAGGATGCCGACGAGCTGATCTTCGTCGCTGGCGGCCTGCTCGAAGTACAGCCGGGGTTGGTGACCGTGCTGGCCGACACCGCGATCCGCGGCAAGGATCTGGACGAAGCCAAGGCCGCCGAAGCCAAGCAACGGGCCGAGGAAGCGCTGGTCAACCGGGGCTCCGAGATGGACTATGCACGTGCCCAGGCCGAACTGGCCGAAGCCGTGGCGCAACTGGCAGCGATTCAGAAGCTGCGCAAGCACAACCACTGACCCGTCCCCGTCGGCATCACAACGAAAAGGCAGCTTTGGCTGCCTTTTCGTCTTTCTGCGCGCCACCATTTGAAAGCGGCGCACTAGTTCTTTCGAACTAGGCTCCTCCTCCCAATGGCCGGCCAGCCGTGTGCTTCCGGCCGATTTTTTTGTTGCGCCGCGAGTTCTAGTCTTGCAGCAAGACAAAAACCGGAAGAGGGAGCGACTATGGCAACGCGCAAGTTCAAGCAGATTTCGGTACTGACCATGAGCACGGTGGCATTCACCGTTTGTTTCATGGTGTGGATGATGTTCGCGGTGATCGGCATTCCGATCAAGCAGCAACTTGGCCTCAACGAGACCGAATTCGGCATCCTCGCCGCCATGCCGGTGCTCACCGGCTCGCTGATCCGCCTGCCGCTCGGCATGATGACCGACAAGTTCGGCGGCCGCCCGGTGTTCTTCGCCATCATGATCGTCACCGTGATTCCGATCTGGCTGATCGGCTATGCCACCGAGTACTGGCAATTCCTCGTCGCCGGACTGTTTGTCGGTGTCGCCGGCGGCTCCTTCTCGGTCGGCATTGCTTACTGTGCGCGCTGGTTCGAGAAAAAGAACCAGGGCTTTGCGATGGGCGTGTTCGGCGCCGGAAACGCCGGGGCGGCGCTGACTAAGCTGATCGCACCGTCGATCGTGGTCGCCTACGGCTGGACCACGGTGCCGACGGTGTATGCAGTGATGATGCTGGTCACCGCACTGGCCTTCTGGTTCCTCAGCTACAGCGATCCTGCGCACCAGGTGCCGTCGAGCGTCTCGGTAGGCGAACAGCTGAAGGCACTGAAGGACCCCAACGTCTGGAAGATTTGCCAGTACTATTCCATCGTCTTCGGCGGCTATGTCGCTTTGTCGTTGTGGATGACCAAGTACTACATCACCGAGTACGGCTTCGACATCAAGGTCGCGGCCTTCCTCGCCGCCTGCTTCTCGTTGCCCGGCGGCGTGCTGCGCGCCCTGGGCGGCTGGTTCAGCGACAAGTGGGGGGCGCACAAGGTCACCTGGTGGGTGCTGTGGGTGAGCTGGATCTGCCTGTTCCTCCTCTCCTATCCGCAGACCGAGTTCACCATCAAGACAGCCGTCGGTCCAAAGACCTTCCACATCTACCTTAACGAATACGTTTTCACCGCGCTGATGTTTACCGTCGGCGTAGCCTGGGCTGTCGGCAAGGCATCGGTATTCAAGTACATCTCCGACGACTACCCGAAAAACATCGGCGTCATCTCCGGCATCGTCGGCCTCGCCGGCGGCATGGGCGGTTTCCTGCTGCCGATCATGTTCGGCGCCCTGGTCGACCTGACCGGCATTCGCTCCACCTGTTTCATGCTGATGTACGGCGTGGTCTGGGTGTCGCTGATCTGGATGTACTGGACCGAAGTGCGCGGTACCGACGTGATGAGCCATCGCCGCCACCCGGCGGACATTCTCGAATAAACCCGAATCCATCCCGCTAGAGTCGAAGGAGACATCGTGAGCAATACATCCGCCCAAGCAATTCAGGGAAAGGCCGGCAGCGGCGTTGAGATAGACGACTGGCGCCCGGAGGACAACGCGTTCTGGGAGGGCACCGGCAAGCGCATCGCCAACCGCAACTTATGGATTTCCATTCCCAGCCTGCTCTGCGGCTTCGCCGTCTGGCTGATGTGGGGCATCCTCACCGTGCAGATGCAGAATCTCGGTTTTCCCTTCGACCAGAAGCAGCTGTTCACCCTCGCTGCGATTGCCGGCCTGTCCGGCGCCACGCTGCGCATTCCGGCGACTTTCTTCATCCGCATTGCCGGCGGCCGCAACTCGATCTTTCTAACCACGGCCCTGTTGATGCTGCCGGCGCTGCTCACTGGACTCGCGCTACAGGACAAGGCTACGCCGCTCTGGGTGTTCCAGCTCTGCGCGCTGCTCTCCGGCATCGGCGGCGGCAACTTCGCCTGTTCGATGAGCAACATCAGCGGCTTTTTCCCCAAGCGCCTGCAAGGCACGGCCCTGGGACTCAACGCCGGCCTCGGCAACTTCGGCGTCACCACCATGCAGATCCTGATCCCGCTGGTGATGACTGCCGGCGTGTTCGGCGCGCTGGCCGGCGAGCCGATGACCCTGGTCAAGGATTCGGGTTGGATTCTCGGCAAGATCAAGGCCGGGACGCCGACCTTCATCCAGAACGGCGGCTTCGTCTGGCTGCTGGCGCTGGTGCCGTTGGCCTTCTTTGGTTTCCTGGGCATGAACAACCTGAAGGTGGTGTCGCCGAACGTCGGCTCCACTGCCGGCGCGTTCGCCAAGATCATCTGGCTGTATCTGATCGGTCTCGTGGTTGCCGGCCTCGGCCTGTATCTCTATCTGCCGCAGCCCTTCGGTCTCGGCCTGCTCAACATGTGGCTGGCCATGCCGCTGATCATCGTCGCCACGCTGCTGGTGATGAAGCTGTTCGCTTTCGGTGAGATGCGCGCCAACCTCGACCGTCAGTTCAAGATTTTCAACAACAAGCACACTTGGTCGATGACGGCGTTGTACATCGTCACCTTCGGTTCGTTCATCGGCTTTTCCAACGCCGTGCCGCTGTCGATCAACGTCATCTTCGGCGTGCAACACATCGCCGATCCGGTGACCGGCGTCTGGGCGCATACGCTAAAGAACCCGAACGCCCCTTCGGCCCTGACCTACGCCTGGATCGGTCCCTTCGTCGGCGCACTGATCCGCCCGGTCGGCGGCTGGATTTCCGACAAGGTCGGTGGCGCCATTGTCACCCAGGTGATTTCGCTGGTCATGGTCGGCGCCTCCGCTGGCGCCGGCTACGTAATGCTACAGGCCTACCACTCGGCTACGCCGGAGCAGTACTTCGCCGTATTCATGGGCCTGTTCATCCTGCTCTTTGCCGCCTCCGGCATCGGCAACGGCTCGACCTTCCGCACCGTCGGCGTGATCTTTGACCGCGAACAGGCCGGCCCCGTGCTCGGCTGGACCTCGGCCATCGCCGCCTACGGCTCGTTCATTGCCCCGGTGGTGATCGGCGACCAGATCAAGGCCGGTACGCCGGAAATGGCGATGTATGGTTTCGCCGCCTTCTACGCCGTTTGCCTGGTCATCAACTGGTGGTTCTACCTGCGCAAGAACGCCTACATCAAGAACCCCTGAACATTCCGGGGTGGGCCCACAGCCTGGCGCCCACTCCGGCACATCGACACCCTAAGTATCTGAACGGAGCAAAACATGAGTCACTTTCTTGACCGACTGAAATTTTTCGATAAGGTGAAGAGTACCTTCGCCGGCGACCACGGCATCGTTACCGCCGAAGACCGCAAATGGGAAGACGCTTACCGTAACCGCTGGCGCCATGACAAGGTGGTGCGTTCGACGCACGGCGTGAACTGCACCGGCGGCTGTTCGTGGAAGATCTTCGTCAAGAACGGCCTGGTCTCCTTCGAAATGCAGCAGACCGACTATCCGCGCACCCGCGACGATCTGCCCAACCACGAACCGCGCGGCTGCCAGCGCGGCGCCTCGTTCTCCTGGTACCTGTACTCGCCGCACCGGATCAAGCATCCGATGATTCGCGGCCGCCTGCTCAATCTTTATCGCGCCGAGCGCAAGACCGGCAAGGACCCGGTCGAATCCTGGGAAGCCATCCAGGCCGACCCGGAAAAGCGCAAGCAGTACGTCGCCGTGCGCGGCCTCGGCGGTTTCGTCCGCACCACCTGGGACGAAGTGAATGAAATCATCGCCGCGGCCAACATCTACACCATCAAGAAGTGGGGCCCGGACCGCATCTTCGGCTTCTCGCCGATCCCGGCGATGTCGATGATTTCCTACGCGGCCGGCAGCCGCTACCTGTCGCTGATCGGCGGCGCCTGTGGTTCCTTCTACGACTGGTACTGCGATCTGCCCGCGGCCTCGCCGCAGACCTGGGGCGAGCAGACCGACGTGCCGGAAGCCGCCGACTGGTACAACTCGACCTACCTGATCATCACCGGCGCCAACCTGCCGATGACGCGTACCCCCGATGCCCACTTTGCCACCGAGGTGCGCTACAAGGGCACCAAGATCGTCTCGATGGCGCCGGACTACGCTGAATACGTCAAGTTCGCCGACCTCTGGATGCCGATTAAGCAAGGCACCGACTCAGCGGCCTTCCTCGCCATGGGCCACGTCGCGCTGAAGGAATTCCACCTCCAGCGCAAGGACCCGTATTTCCAGGAGTACGCGCGCAAATACACCGACCTGCCGATGCAGGTGATCCTGCGCAAATTCGAAACCGGCTACGTCACCGACCGCAATCTGCGCGCTTCCGATTTCGACGGCTCCCTTGGGCAGACCAACAACCCGGAGTGGAAGACCATCGTCTTCGACGAAAAGACCTCCGCCTTTGTCGCTCCGACCGGCTCCATCGGTTTCCGCTGGGGCGAGGAGGGCAAGTGGAATCTGCTGGAAAAGAACGGCGGCAGCGGTGCGGAAATCTGTGCCCAGCTGAGCTGCATCGACCAGCGCGACGACGTTGTTCCAGTCGGCTTCCCGCACTTCCAGCCCGGCGAATCAGCAATGCTTTACCGCAACGTGCCGGTGCGCCGACTCAAGCTGGCCTCCGGCGAAGAGGTGCTGGTGGCGTCGGTGTTCGACCTCCAGGTCGCGCAATACGGTATCGACCGCGGCTTGGGCGGCGACAACGTTGCTTCTTCCTACGACGATCCCACCGTGGCCTACACTCCGGCTTGGGCCGCCAGCGTGACCGGCGTCAAGGCGGCGGATATCGAGCGCACCGGTCGTGAGTTCGCCGAAAACGCCTCGAAGACCAAGGGCAAGTCCATGATCATCATGGGCGCGGCGATCAACCACTGGTACCACAACGACATGTCGTACCGGTCGATCATGAACCTGCTGCACATGTGCGGCTGCGTCGGCCAGACCGGCGGTGGCTGGGCGCACTACGTCGGCCAGGAAAAGCTGCGGCCGCAGGCCGGCTGGGCGCCGATCGCTTTCGCCCTCGACTGGAACCGTCCGCCGCGGCACCAGAATTCGACCTCCTACTGGTATTTCCATACCGATCAGTGGCGCTACGAAACCCTCGATGCCGACGAACTGCAATATCCCGGCGCCAAAGGCAAGTACAAGGGCTATCGCCTCGCCGACTACAACGTCGTCGCCACCCGTCTCGGCTGGCTGCCCTCGGCACCGCACTACAACCGCAATCCGATTGAACTGGCCGACGAAGCCTATGCGGCCGGCGCGACCGACGAAGCCAGTGTCGGCAAGTATGTGGCGCAGCAGTTGAAGGAGGGCAAGCTCGACGTCGCCTTCGCCGACGTGGATAACCCGGTGAACTGGCCGCGCAATCTGTTCGTCTGGCGCGGCAACCTGATCGGCACCTCGGCCAAGGGCCACGAGTACTTCCTCAAGCACCTGCTCGGCGCGCAGAACGGCGTGCTACAGGAGTCCGGCGACGGCGCCGGTACCAAAGAAGTGAAGTGGCATGAGGAGGCGCCGACCGGCAAGCTCGACCTGATGGTGGACATCAACTTCCGCCTCAATTCCACCGGCGCCTATTCCGACATCATCCTGCCGACGGCCACCTGGTACGAGAAGAACGACCTCAACACCACGGACATGCACCCCTTCGTACACCCGATCGGCGAAGCCGTGATGCCGGGCTGGGAATCGAAGTCCGATTGGCAGATCTTCAAGACGCTCGCCAAGACCTTCTCCAAGCTGTCCGAGAAGCACCTCGGAGTGAGGAAGGACGTGGTGGCGCTGCCGATGCAGCACGATTCCGCCTTCGAGCTGGCGCAGCCCTTTGGTCAGGTACAGGATTGGAAGCGCGGCGATTGCGAGCCGATCCCCGGCAAGACCATGCCGCTGATCAAGGTGGTGGAGCGCAACTACGGCGATACCTACCGCAAGTACATCGCCCTCGGCCCGTTGATGACCAAGCTCGGCAACAACATCAAGGGCATCGACTGGAACACCGATGCCGAATACGAGGAACTCAAGCATCTGAATCACACGGTGACCGAGCCCGGCGTGTCTTTCGGCATGCCTTCGCTCGAGGAAGACATCGCGGTGTGCGACTCGGTGCTGCGCATGGCGCCGGAAACCAACGGCGAAGTGGCGCACAAGTCATGGTCGGCGCTGTCGAAGAAGACCGGCATCGACCACCATCATCTGTATGCCGGGCGCCACGAGGACAAGATCACCTTCCGCGACATCGTCGCCCAGCCGCGCAAGATCATCACCGCGCCGACCTGGTCCGGCATCGAGTCGGAAAAAGTGTCCTACACCGCCGGCTATACCAACATCCACGAGCACATCCCGTTCCGCACCCTGACCGGACGTGCCCACTTCTACCAGGATCACGAGTGGTTCCTCGACTTCGGCGAAGGCTTCTGCGCCTATCGTCCGCCGGTGGACATGAAGGCGCTTGGCAAGCTGCCGGCCGGCGTCAAGAAGAAGCCGCACCTGACGCTGTCGTGGATCACGCCGCATTCGAAATGGGGCATCCACTCCAGCTATCAGGACAACCTGCGCATGCTGACGCTGTTCCGCGGCGGGCCCTATGTCTGGATCTCGGAAGACGACGCCAAGTCGGTGGGCATCGCCGATAACGACTGGGTCGAAGCGATTAACGCCAACGGCGCCACGGTGGCGCGGGCGGTGGTCTCGCAGCGCGTCCCGCGCGGCATGGCGCTGATGTACCACGCCCAGGAAAAGAACGTGAATGTGCCGGGCTCGCCGTCCACCGGCAAGCGTGGCGGCATCCTCAATTCGGTGACGCGGGTGGTGGTGAAGCCGACCAATATGGTCGGCGGCTACGCCCAACTGGCCTACGGGTTCAACTACTACGGCACCGTCGGCTGTCAGCGCGACGAAATGGTGGTGTTGCACAAGATCGAGGACCGCGATGTGGATTGGCTGGAACGTCCGCTGACCGCCGAACGCGAAGCGGCACCCAACCCGGCCGGCATCGGCAAGCGTTGAACGCCTCACGACAGAACGATTAGGAGATTCAAATGAAAATTCGCGCCCAATTCGCGATGGTGTTCAACCTCGACAAGTGCATCGGCTGCCATACCTGCTCGGTGACTTGCAAGAACGTCTGGTCCAACCGCAAGGGGATCGAGTACGCCTGGTTCAACAACGTCGAATCCAAGCCCGGCATCGGCTATCCCAAGCAGTGGGAAAACCAGGAAAAGTGGAAAGGCGGCTGGGAAAAGCTAAACGGCAAGCTCGAACTGAAGGCCGGCGGCCGGGTGAAGAAGATCGTACAGATCTTCGCCAACCCCAACCTACCCGAGATCGACGACTATTACGAGCCCTTCACCTACGACTATGCGCGTCTGCAAAATGCGCCGCTGTCGGAGGCCGCTCCGACGGCCCGCCCCGTATCGCAGATCACCGGCGAGCGCATGGAGAAGATCAACTGGGGCCCGAACTGGGAGGACGATCTGGCCGGTGAGTTCGCCAAGCGCTCACAGGATCCCAACTTTTCCAATATGGAAAAGGAGATGTACAAGCAGTTCGAAAATACCTTCCATCTCTACCTGCCGCGCATCTGCAACCACTGCATCAATCCTGCCTGCGTCGCCTCCTGCCCTTCCGGCGCGATGTACAAGCGCGAGGAAGACGGCATCGTGCTGGCCGATCAGGACCGCTGCCGCGGCTGGCGCATGTGCATCTCCGGCTGCCCCTACAAAAAGGTGTTCTTCAACTGGGAGTCGTCCAAGGCCGAGAAGTGCATCGGCTGCTACCCGCGCGTCGAGTCCGGTCTGCCGACGGTCTGCTCGGAATCCTGCGTCGGCCGCATCCGCTATAACGGCATCATCCTCTACGATGCCGACAAGCTGCTGGATGCCGCCAGTACGGACAATGAACAGGATCTGTACAAGGCCCACCTCGACCTCTTCGTCGATCCCTACGATCCCAAGATCATCGAGCAGGCGAAGCAGGACGGGGTGCCAGCGCACTGGATCGAGGCCGCACAGAAGTCGCCGATCTACAAGATGGCCGTACAGTGGAAGATCGCCTTCCCGCTGCATCCCGAGTTCCGCACCTTGCCGATGATCTGGTACGTGCCGCCGCTCTCGCCGGTGCAGTCTCAGATCGACCAGAAGACGTTGCCTACCGAAGCGGACGGCGTGATCCCGAAGGCCTCGGCGATGCGTCTGCCGGTGAAATACCTGGCCAACCTGCTCACCGCGGGCAAGGAGGAGTACATCGTTTCGGCGCTCAACCGGTTGATCGCGATGCGCTCCTACATGCGCTCGATCAATGTCGAGGGCCAACCCGACATCCGCCCGCTGACTGCTGCCGGTATCGACGAGGTGACGGCCAAGGAGATGTACCGCTACCTGGCCATCGCCAACTACGAAGACCGTTTCGTAGTACCGACCTCGCACGAAGAAATCCGCCTCGACGATCCCTATGGCTTCCAGGGGCAGAACGGCTTCAGCTTCGGCAACGATTCGTCGCCGGGGGTCAGCAACAATTCGCTGTTCCCGGAACGCCGCAAGGAAACCGTCGAATCGCGCGAGCTGCCGCCGTTTGCCGGCAAGCGGGACTAAGGAGAGAACCATGCTGACCTATCGACTCATTGCATTGCTGCTCGACTATCCCTCGGACGAGGCGATGGCCGCGTTGCGTAGCGAAGTGCAGCGCGCCGGCGAAGCGTCCACCCTGGTGTGCCGCATTGCCGCAGCGGACGCGCTGGACACGCAGGAAACGGACGCCATCGCTGCCTTCGTCGAGGACCTGCTGGCGCTACCGGAGGGAGAGGCGCAGGCGCGTTATGTGCAAACCTTTGACTTGGCTGCCGAACACAGCCTGCACCTGACCCATCACCTGTTCGGCGAAGAGAAGACGCGCGGTCCGGCGTTGATCGACCTCTCGGAGTTTTATCGCAGCTATGGCTTCGAGCCCGACCCGAAGGAACTGCCCGACTACCTGCCCTTGATGCTGGAGTTCGCCTCCACCCTCGATGCGACGGAGCAGCGGGTGTTCCTCGGCGATGTGAACAAGGTACTGGCGGTGCTGGCGGCGAATCTGGAGAAGACAGCCAGCCCGTACGCACCGTTGATCCGCATCATCGAAAACCACAGCGCGCTGGCCACGCTGGCCGCCTGAGGAGAAAACGACCATGAATCTGCACAAATTCCTTTTTGCGGTTTACCCCTATATCGCCCTGACGACGTTCGTGATCGGCTGCTGGATTCGCTACGACCACGAGCAATACACCTGGAAGACGGACTCCTCACTGTTGCTTTCGAAGCGTTACATGCTGGTGGCGAGCAACTTCTTCCACATCGGCGTACTGGGCATTTTCGGCGGCCATTTCGCCGGCCTGGTGATGCCGCACGCGCTGTGGACCGGCCTTGGCATCTCCGACATGCAGCATCAGTGGATCGCCATCCTGGCCGGCGCAGCGCTCGGCATCCTGGCCCTGATCGGCGGTACCATCCTGTTGCTGCGGCGCCTGTTCAACCCGCGGGTGCGCGCCGCTTCGCGCTATATGGACATCTTCATCCTCGCCTGGTTGATGCTCACCCTGCTGTTCGGGCTGTCCACGCTGCCGGTGTCGATCGGCCATGCCCATCACGAAAACCCCGTCGTGATGCTGTTGCTGTCGCAATGGGTGCAGAGCATCCTCACGCTCAATCCGCAGCCGGAACTGCTGGAGCAGGTGGATGGCGTTTACCGCGCGCATCTGGTGCTCGGCATCACGGTGTTCCTGCTCTTCCCCTTTACACGGCTAGTACACATCCTGACCGCGCCGCTCAACTATCTGGTGCGTGCCTACCAGATCGTCCGCACCAAGCGTAGCGTCTAGGCCGGAGCGCCAAGGCAGTCGCCCGCATCCGCGCCTCCTCTCCGCCACGGGGAGGAGGCGCGGCAAAGGGAATTCGCGCGATCGAGGGAGGAGGCCAACCATGAACGACGACATGGCTGCGCTGGGCGACGGGAATCCCGTTATGGCCGACGGCTTGGCCGAAGTCCTGCAAACCGTCGGCCAGGGCTATTTGTGGTTGGACGACACGCTGCGCGTGAGCGGACACAATAGGGCTTATCTGGACCTCCTGGGGCTTGACGCTACCCGACCGCTCATCGGCCGGCCGTACCGCGACGTTCTCCGTCAGATGTTCGACAGCGGCGAGTTTCCCGGGAGCGGCGACGCTACAGCCTTCATTGCGCAAAGCATGCTCAGCATGCGATGCCGGGAGCCACATCGCTTGCAACGTGCCCGGCCTGGCGGAACCGTCTTGAGCGTTTCCGCCGCGCCGTTGCCATCGGGTGGATACGTCCTTACCTACCTCGATATAACGCGCGAGAGCCGCGCCATCGAGGACGTGCGGCGCAACGCCAAGGCGATGGTCGTGGCGATGGCCAATTTCTCCGAACATCGGGATACCGATACCGGCGTCCATGTGTTGCGGGTATCGCGGCTGGCGGGGCAGACGGCCCGGCTATTGCAGCGCCGCGGCCTGTTTCCCGCCATCGTCGACGATGCATTCATCGATCATGTCTCGACCGCCAGCATTCTTCATGATGTTGGCAAGATCGCAACTCCGGACCGGATACTGCTCAAGGCCGGACCGCTGACCGCAGAAGAACGCGCCAGTATCGAGCTGCATGCGGCCGCCGGCGCCCAGATGCTGAGCCAGGCCGGCCTGATGATGGTCGACAGCCGCTACCTACAGCTCGGTGCCGAGATCGCCCTCACCCATCACGAATGGTTCGACGGCGGTGGCTACCCGAATGGTTTGGCGGGAGACGATATCCCGCTCGGGGGGCGCATCTGTGCCCTCGCCGACGTGTTCGATGCGTTGACTTCGCGTCGCCCTTACAAAGCGCCGTGGAGCACAGAGCGTGCGCTGGCTCAGATCAGGCAGCAGATTGGAAGTCAGTTCGACCCGGCGGTAGCGGATGCTTTTCTGGCAGTGATCGAGGAGCGGGAAAAGGTGTCGCTGGTGCAGTGGTCTCAGGCGATGAGCGTCGGCAATCTGCACATCGATGAACAGCACAGAATATTGATCGATACCATCAACCAGCTCGCCAGCGCGGAAAGTCAGAACGATCGACCTGTAATTGCGATGATTGTCGATGAACTGGTCAGTTATGCCGCCTTCCATTTCCACTTTGAGGAGAAGCTGATCGAAGACGCCGGTTACCCGGAAGTGGAAAACCACCGCCGCATTCACCAGGGCTTCGTCACATGGGTGACGGAGTTGCGCGAAGACTTTGCCTACCGTCATCGAAGTCAGCTGGGCGAACGCATTCTGGGTTTTCTGCGCGACTGGCTGCGCGAGCATATCCTCGGCGAGGATCAGTACTATCGCCCCTATATCGGCAGACCGCAATGAAGGCCGGAGCAAGGTTTCCCAGCCATGATGCAGTGCCGTTCGCCACTTCCGCGGGGCTTATCGCACGCGGATATCTATTTCAGGTCGGGCCTGCCGGATAGACCTCGCGTCGACGGAATCGCTGCCTGCATCCACTCCCCCTCGACGGGGGGCGCTCAATCGGAAACTTGACGCCCGTCATGCAGAAGGCCGTCGCTGCGCGACTACAATGCGCCCGACGCTCCATCGGGGGAGACTTGAAATGAGGTTCACGTTGCGCGACCGGAAGCTGTCCGACAAGATCATCGGCATGCTGGTGATTTTCTTTCTGGTCGCCCTCGCCGCCATCGGTATGACCTTGCGTGTCTCCTGGCAGCTCGAAGGCGCGGCTGCCGCCATCAACGATGGCGGCAGCGAGCGGATGCGCTCCTACCGCATCGCCTATCTGTTGGCGCGGCGTGGCGCGCCGGGAGTCGACGTTTCCGGGCTGATGAAGGAGGTCGAGGCCGAGGTCGCCGAGTTCGATCGGGTGCTGACCGACCTTGAACGCGGCGACCCGTTACGGCCGCTGTTCATTCCGCGCGACGAGGCGATTCGGGCGAACATTCAGCGCGTTCGCGCGAGCTGGACGCAACGCATCCGGCCGATGGTGATGGCACTGGTAAACACGTCCGAATCGATTCATCGCGAGCGCTTGTCGGCCGCCTACAACAAGGAGGTTCGCGACTTCGTCGCCGACATCAACAATTTGGTGCTGAAGATGGAGGTCAGCTATGCGCACAACACCAACGTGCTGCGATCATTACAGGCCGGACTGGTGGTGCTCGCCCTGATCGGCACGGTGATCCTGATCAGCTTTTTCCAGATGCTGGTGATCCGCCCGGTACGGGGCTTGCAAGAGGGTATGGGGCGCATGGCCGGCGACGACTTCGGCGTCCGCCTCGAAGTTCGCGACCGCGACGAATTCGGCGAGTTGGCCGAGGGCTTCAATCGCATGGCGGCGCACCTGGAGAGCCTCTACGCCACACTGGAGGATCGCGTCGAAAGCAAAACGCGCAGCCTTGAGCAGAAGAACCGCGAACTGGGCCTGCTCTACGAAATCGCTGCCTGCCTCAACGAGCCGGCGTCGATCGATGCGCTGTGCCGGGAGTACTTGCGCCGAGTCAAGCATGCCGTCGGTGCCGATGCCGCCTCGGTCCGCCTGTTCGTCACCAACACCGACGAGCTCTATCTGCTGGTTCATGAAGGGCTCTCGGAAACCTTCGTGCGCGACGAGGCTGTAGTGAAGGCCGGCCAGTGCGTCTGCGGCGAAGCGATACGGCATTCGGTGCCGATGCTGTGCAGCGTCGACAATCCTCCGCGCGGAGCGACCATGGCCAATTGCATCCGCGCCGGCTTTCATACCGTGACCGCCTTCGCCGTTAGCCACAATCGGCGTTCGGTCGGCCAGTTCAATCTGTATTTCAAGACGCCGCGGATATTCAACCGGCAGGAAACCCTGCTGCTCGAAACCCTCGGTCAGCATCTCGGCCTGGCAGTGGAAAACCAGCGTCTGGTGATGCGTGAGCGGGAGATGGCCATTTCCGAGGAGCGCAACCTGCTCGCCCAGGAATTGCACGATTCGATTGCACAGGGCCTGGCCTTCCTCAACATCCAGGTGCAGTTGCTCGGCGATTCGCTACGCCGCGAAGAAATCGCCGAGGCTGAAGGTGTGTTGGCGCAGATACGCGAAGGGGTACAGGAAAGCTACGAAGACGTGCGCGAGCTGCTGGTGCATTTCCGCACGCGGGTGATCCAGAATGATCTGGAAGGCACCATTCGCATGGCGCTGAAGAAGTTCGAAGGGCAAACCGGAATCGCGACGGAACTACAGATCGAAGGCGACGGCGTTTTGCTGCCGCCGGGGGCCGAGGTGCAGATTCTGCATATCGTCCAGGAGTCGCTGTCGAATATCCGCAAGCATGCCTCTGCCCATAAAGTCTGCGTCGACGTCAAGCGCAGCCATACCGGTCTGGTGTTGACCATCGGCGACGACGGCGTCGGCTTCGACCCGGAAAACGATCCTTCCGCCAATTCCGATCACCACGTCGGGCTACAGATAATGAAGGAGCGCTGTCAGCGCATCGGCGGCGACGTGGTGGTGCATTCGCGTCGCGACCGGGGTACGCAGGTGGTGGTGACCCTTCCCGGGTTGCAAAAGGAGTCCGCATGAACGGCAACATCCGCATCCTCCTCGTCGACGATCACACGCTGTTTCGCAGCGGCATCAAATCGCTGCTGGAGCGGCAGCCGGGCATGGAGGTGGTGGATGAGGCCTGCGACGGACTGGAGGGCATCAAGCGGGCGAGAATCCTCAAGCCGGACGTGGTTCTGCTCGACCTGCACATGACGGGTCTCTCGGGCCGCGACGCGGTGCAATTGATCTGCGAAGAAGTCCCGGAAACCAACGTGTTGATGCTGACGGTATCCGAAGATTCGGAGGATCTGCTGGCTACCCTGCGTGCCGGCGCAATCGGCTACCTGCTAAAGAACATCGAGGTCGACGCGCTGGTGAATGCCGTGCGCAGCGCTGCACGCGGTGAAGCCGTGGTTTCGCCGCAGATGACGGCCAAGCTGGTTGCCGGCGTACGCAGCGAGCGCAAGAGCGAGGACATCCAAGCCGAGAAAGAGAAGTTGTCGCCGCGCGAGCGCGAGATCCTGGGTTTCCTGGCCCGCGGCGAGAGCAACAAGCAGATCGCACGCAATCTAAATCTGGCCGAGAGCACGGTGAAGATCCATGTGCAGAACATCCTGAAGAAGCTCAACCTGACCAGCCGCGTGCAGGCTGCCGTGTACGCCGTTGAGCAGGGCCTCGGCAAGTCGGAGGGATAGAAGGGCGCCAGCCCATCACGGAATGGCCCCCGGCTTTGCCGGGGAGGTAGTAAAGTTTGACGTGTTCGGGCGTGTCCACCGTAGGAACGTCCAGTTGTGAGCTGCCAACCGCCCCGCCACCCCTATACACCCAGCCCGTGCCTGGCAACCGTACCGTTGCTATATCAACCGGAATTCCGGAAAGAGGTACCGTCGGCACAAGTGGAAGAATGTCCAGAACACCACGCCTGTTCTTCTTGACAGGCATACCGGGGAACATCAGTATCCCAAGCCTGCAAACAAGTGGCGTCTGTGTGGTGCGGCAGCCTTCTTGTCCGGCCCGTGCGGGAGGCCATAAACCTCCCGTTTGCGGGGTTCCATCGCTATAACGGATCAAGGTAATCGGATGTTTCCCATAGCTCGTTCTTTGACTAAAGAAATCGGAATTACCTTGGGCACCTTCGTCGTTGCCCTCGTCTACCTGCTTCATTGGCATTCCACCGAGCGCCAGGAAATCGAAAAGCGCTTCATCCAGGATCAACTGGCTTCGGTGGCGGACAAGCGGGCGGCAATAGAAGGCAAGTTGAGCGGGATTTACCAGAACATCCGCACGATTACGCTGTTACCCAGCGTCAAGTCGATAAAGGGCGGGAATCGCAACAACGAGAAAGAAGATATTGTCGCGACCGGTCGCTTCTCGCCGGAAGGGCACGCGACCGTGCAGCAGATATACAACAACCTTGCTTCGCGCGTGAGCGTGTCCGAAGTCTATGCCGTTATTGACGGATTGGAGGCGGACAAGGGACAGGTGCCTTTCTTCATGTTCGATACCATGGTGTTCGGCAATGCCCAGGCGGAGCAGGAAGAGGCTAAGCCTGCCGACTTTCCCGAAGAGTCCGAGGATGCCGAATACAGTTACTTCCCGCGCCAGATCGAGGCCATCAAATCGGCGCATCCGCGCTTCGATTTCGCTGCAATAGACGATATTCCCGCCTATTTTTCGCCGTTGATGCGCACGTGCGACAACACGCAATATGTGTCCAGGAAGAACGGCAGCGAGAAGGAAACCAACGGGCTGCTTTACTCCGTGCCGTTTTACGACCAGCAAGGTGAATTCCGTGGCGTGATTTCCGCAATTCTGCGCGCCAATGTCCTGGAGGCGCTGCTGATGGGGGTTCCCTTTGTTCCGGTTACTGAAAAGGATCGGGCCGAGCAGACGAATGCGAAATGGGTGCTTCCGGAACCTGCGCGCTATCTCCTGAGCAACGAGAAGTACGGCATCCGCATCGCCGATCGCCGCAATGCCGATCTGGCAAACCAGATTGCCCAGGGCGTACCGGGCCGCAATGTTTTCCGGGTAAAGGTCGACGTGCCCAGTGATGCGCCTTGGGAGCTGACGTATTACCTGCCGGAATCGATGATCGAGGCTGCCGTCACCCCACATAACCGCTCGTTCATGGTGCTGCTGTTGGTGGTGCTCGGGGCCATTTTCGCCGCCGGGGCGGCCTCTGTCCTGCTGTCGCGAATGCGCGAACGTCTGGGGGGTAAAACCGAGGAAGTGGCGCGCATCGTCAGGTCCGTCAGCAATGGAGACCTGAATCTCAGGGTCGCCCCCGATGTGGTTCCGGCGAGTGTGCTGGGCAGCATGCAGGCCATGGTGGACGAACTGACGCAACATATGCGCGCCATCGATGTGGAAAGCAAACAGATTGCGCAATCGTCGTATCAGATTTCCGAAATTTCGGAAAAGATCGTTGAGTCATCGCAGAAGGAACAGACCCACTCGGAGGAGGTGCGCGAAGCGACCGTGGCGCTTGTCGAAACCTCGGCGTCGGTGCGCGAGCTGTCCGATATGGTGAGTTCACGTGCCGACCAGGCGCGCGATAGCGCGAAAGAGGGCATGCAGGCGGTGCGCAGCAACATGGAAGAGATGACCCAGGTGATTTCAGAAGTCGAAATTGCCGATGCGAAAATCCAGGAGCTGAGCGAGGCGAACAAGCAGATCCATGTGATCGTGCAAACCATCGCCAGCATCACCGACCAGACCAGCCTCCTGGCGCTCAATGCCGCCATCGAGTCGGCCCGCGCCGGCGAGCAGGGGCGCGGCTTCGCCGTGGTGGCCGACGAAGTGCGCAAGCTGGCGCAGAATGCCAGCAACGCCACGACCGAGATATCGGGGCTTATCGACAACTTGACCAGTCTGGTGGCGGAAAATACCAAGGTCATGCGCAAGGTGATCGAGCGCGCCCGGATCAGCATGAAAAAAGCCGAAGGGACCAATGTCGCCATTGAACACATCGGTAAGGTGATCGACGACAACGTCGAGGTGGCGCACCGGATTTCCGTCGTCAGCTCGGAACAGCAGACCAAGCTCGAGGCGCTGCAAGTCCGTCTCGGTGCGTTGTCCGATACGCTGGCGGATAACGCCATGAAGGTGCATACCACCGGCGCGATCGGTCAGGATCTTTTCCATGTCACCGAGCATTTGCGCCAGTTGATTCAACACTTCCGCTTTGACAGCAACTGGGTTGATGTTCCCATCGCCAACGAACATCGTAAAGTGCCGCGGATCAGCAATCATCTGCTGGTGCGCCTGGACGACCAAGGCAGCGAGCGTGAAGCCATTACCGCTGATTTCAGCCTGTCGGGAATGCGCTTGAGGGTACCGCAACCCCTGAAATCGAATGCCAGCGACACCCTGCGCATGAGGATCATGATGCCGGCAGACGGGTTGGACGAATACGAACACCAGAACCCTCTGGAAATATCCGGACGGGTTCTCTGGACACGAGACAGCGACGAAGGCGTTTTATACGGCGTCGAATTTCAGGCGGTGGGTGCCCAGCAGAGCGAGCAGCTAGCCCGGTGCTTTGCGTTCTTCAACCACAAACCCACCTATTCTTGAACACGGGCCGCACTATTGCTTGCCCCGGCGTTCCTCCCGGCGAGGGAGGAGCGTTAAGCGCGTAGCCGGCGGACGATCTCGGCGGTCAGCTCCGCCTGGTTCATCGAATAGAAGTGGATGCCCGGCGCGCCCGCACGGAGCAGGCGGTCGCAAAGCTCGGTGACCACGTCGAGGCCGAAGGCCTTCACCGACTCGGTATCGTCGCCGAAGCCTTCGAACTTCTTGCGCATCCAGCGCGGCAGTTCGGCGCCGCAGGCGTCGGAAAAACGCGCCAGCTTGGAGAAGCTGGCGATGGGCATGATGCCCGGCACGATCGGCAGCGTAATGTTCAGCGCCCGGCATTCGGCAACGAAGTGCTCGTAGGCGTCGGCATTGAAGAAATACTGGGTGATGGCAGAATCGGCGCCGGCATCCACCTTGCGCTTGAAGGCGAGCAGGTCGTCGCGGGCGCTTTTGGCCTGCGGATGCCATTCGGGATAGGCCGCCACTTCGATGTGGAAATGGTCACCGGTTTCGGCGCGGATGAAGTCCACCAGTTCGTTGGCGTAGCGCAATTCGCCGGGATCGGCCATGCCCGAAGGCAGGTCGCCGCGCAGGGCGACGATGCGGCGGATGCCTTTGTCCCGGTAGCGCTTGAGGATGGCACGGATGCTGTCCTTGCTGGAGCCGACGCAGGACAGGTGGGGGGCAGCGTCATAACCGGCATTTGCGCCGGCCGCCTGGATGTCGAACACGGCTTCGAAGGTGCGCTCCTGGGTGGAACCGCCGGCACCGTAGGTGACCGAGAAGAAGCTCGGCTTGAGGGCGGCCAGCTTGTCACGGGTCTGGCGCAGCTTGTCCATGCCTTCCGCCGTCTGCGGCGGGAAGAACTCGATGGACAGTTCGAAATCCTGGGCGATGCTCATGGTGTTTCCTGTTCGGCGGGATGAACCCGCAGGTTGGCGTGTTCCGGCAGCAACTGCGACGATTTGACGACCGGCTCGTCGCGGCCATTCACGTGTGCTGTGACCCGGCCGGCTTCGATCATTGTCTGGGCTGCCGCACGGGAAGCGGCGATGCCCTGCTTTACCAGCAGGGCATCGGCTCGCGCTTCGTCGCCGTGTTCATGGGGCGGCGGCAGCGCCGGTCCGGGTTTCTTCTCATGGGTCATCGCTTTGCCTTTCGACTTGCGCGAGTGAAAAGAATTCATGGACACGGCGCGTTTAGCCTACCTGCTTAGTAGCGGTAGTGGTCGGCCTTGTAAGGGCCTTGCTTGGGCACGCCAATGTAGGCCGCTTGCTGGTCGGTGAGTTCGCTCAGTTGCACGTTGAGCGTCTTCAACTGCAAACGGGCGACCTTTTCGTCCAGATGCTTGGGCAGGGTGTACACGCCCACCGGGTACTCGGCGGTCTTGGTGAACAGCTCGATCTGGGCGATGGTCTGGTTGGCGAAGCTGGAGGACATCACGTAGGACGGATGGCCGGTGCCGCAACCGAGGTTCACCAGGCGGCCCTTGGCGAGCAGGATGATCCGCTTGCCATCGGGGAAGATGACGTGATCGACCTGCGGCTTGATCTCTTCCCACTGGTACTTCTCGATTGAGGCGACATCGATCTCGTTGTCGAAGTGGCCGATGTTGCAGACGATGGCGTTGTTCTTCATCTTCACCATGTGCTCATGGGTGATGACGTGGAAGTTGCCGGTGGTGGTGACGAAGATGTCGGCCTTGTCGGCGGCGTATTCCATGGTGACCACGCGGTAGCCTTCCATCGCCGCTTGCAGCGCGCAGATGGGGTCGATCTCGGTCACCCAAACCTGGGCCGAGAGCGCGCGCATGGCCTGGGCCGAGCCCTTGCCCACGTCGCCGTAGCCGCAGATCACGGCGATCTTGCCGGCGATCATCACGTCGGTGGCGCGCTTGATGCCGTCTACCAGCGATTCGCGGCAGCCGTAGAGGTTGTCGAATTTGGACTTGGTGACCGAGTCGTTGACGTTGATGGCGGGGAACTTCAGGTCGCCGCGCTGGTGCATCTGGTACAGGCGATGGACGCCGGTGGTGGTCTCCTCGGTGACGCCCTTGATCTGCGCCAGGCGGGTGGAGTACCAGGTCTTGTCCGTCGCCAGCTTGGCCTTGATGGCGGCGAAGAGGATGGTCTCTTCCTCGGAGCCGGGCTTGGCCAGCACGGAAATATCCTTCTCGGCCTTGGCGCCCAGGTGCAGCAGCAGCGTGGCGTCGCCGCCGTCGTCGAGGATCATGTTGGAGTAACCGCCGTCGGTCCACTCGAAGATGCGGTGGGTGTAGTCCCAGTAATCCACCAGGGTTTCGCCCTTGACGGCGAAGACGGGAATGCCGTCGGCGGCGATGGCGGCAGCGGCGTGGTCCTGGGTCGAGAAGATGTTGCAGGAGGCCCAGCGCACTTCGGCGCCCAGCGCGGTCAGCGTCTCGATCAGCACGGCAGTCTGGATCGTCATGTGCAGCGAGCCGGTGATGCGCGCGCCCTTGAGCGGCTGACTCTTGGCGAACTCTTCGCGGATGGCCATCAGGCCGGGCATCTCGCCTTCGGCGATCTTGATTTCCTTGCGGCCCCAGTCGGCCAGGCCGATGTCGGCGATTACGTAATCTTGTTTGGCAGTCACGGCGTTCTCCTTGAACGGCGACCGGGAGGGATGCAGCGTTGACGCGGCTCACCATGCCCGGTTCGGGTTTGGTGAGCGCCGTTTGAATCGAGTGATGTCTCCGAGCCTGGGAGGAATCTCTTGCAGCGCTCCTCGGAGAGGGGCGGATTATAGCGGGGTGGCGGGAAGCAGGAAACCAGTCGCGCCCTTCCGCTTTGTGTGCGCCTTTGGCGCAGCCGCTTCAGTGGCCGTGCCGTCCGAGACCGCGGCCGGGACGCCGGGATAGGTCGGCCAGCCGCGCATTTTCGGCTTACTTCGCCCCTTCGGTTTGGGCCGTCGTTGCTTTAAGATTCGCCCCATGCGAGCCAAAGCCGTCAAGGACACCACAATCTTCGATCAACCCGCCTACAACGCCAGCGAGGCTGCGCGCATCCTCAATCTGCCCGTCAGCACGCTCAAAGCGTGGTGTTTTGGCCAAAGCGGGCATAACCGCAAAGGGGCACCTACCGATTTTCGCCCGGTAATCCGACCTGCCGACGCCAAAGCCCGCCTGCTTTCCTTTGCCAATCTGTGCGAGTTGCACGTGCTTTCGGCCATCCGGCGTCAGTACAAAATCCCTCTGCCCAAAGTACGTGACAGCGTCGACTACGTGCGCAAGGAGCTGAACTCGGCGCGGCCGTTTATCGACCGGCAGTTCATGACGAACGGTATCGAGTTGCTGGTCGAACACGCCGGAAAGCTGCTGGCCGTCTCGCGGCAGGGCCAGGAAGCTATGCGTGGAGAGTTCGAATTGGCCTTGGCGCGCATCGAGCGCAATCGCGATGGGATGCCGATTCGACTGTTTCCATTTAGTCGTACTTCGTTAAAAAGCGCGGAACAGCCAAAGTCTGTGGTCATCGACCCCCGCCTGTCGTTTGGCCGCCCCGTGATAAGCAGTGCAGCCGTACCTACGCGGATCATCGCCGACCGTTTTCAGGCCGGCGACTCCATGAATGAAATGGCCGAGGATTACGGTGTTGGCGAAGCAGAAATCGAAGAAGCGCTCCGCTTCGAGCGGCTCCGCGCTGCCTGATCTTCCCCTCTTCATCGATCGCTGTGCCTGGAGCAAGCGCTTGGGCGAGGCGCTTAAAACCGCAGGGATCGAGCATATTGCGCATCACGAACGATTCGCGCCGTCTTGCCCGGACGATGAGTGGCTGTCTGCCGCCGGCCAGGAAAACTGGATCGTCGTCACCCGAGATCAGAACATCCGGCGCAAGGCCAACGAACTGAAGGCTTTCCGTGATGCCGGACTGATCGTTTTTGCCTTGGCCTCGGGTAATGCCAGTGCTGCCGACACGGCCAATCTGCTGGTCGATCTTTATCCGCGATTTCTACAGCTGGCGCGCAACACAAAGCGACCGGCGATGTTTTCCGTCTCGCTTGGCCGGACGATTTCACTCGTGCGTTGATCAACGCTTGCCGTGCTTTGATTTCGTGGTGGCCGGCAGCAGGCTGGCGTAGCGCTGGTAAAGCGCGAACAGGAAAGCGAAGCGCTTGCGGTCGATGCCGAACACCGCGAAGAACTTCTGCCAGAAACTCTGCGCTTCGGCGCGCTCGGGCGTTTCGTCGGCCCAGCGGCGCGAGAACTCGTGGGCGCGGTTGCGGATTTCGTTCCAGGAAAGCGGCACGGGTCAGCGCGCCGGTGGGACGGACTTATGTCGGCTTGTACGCCCCGGCCCAGAGTTCGTCGAAGTTCTTCAGGCCCCATTTCGTCGCGTCCTCGCGGCTGACGATCTTGTCGTTGGCGGCGGGGCTGGAGAGATCGAGCATCTCGGGGGCGATGTAGACGCCGGAGCGGGTGGAGAAGAAGACCTTGACGTGGGGGGTCAGCAGCGACTTGGTGCTTTGTTCGATGACCACGCCGAGTCGGCCCGATTCCAGCCGCACCAGCGAACCGGTGGGATAGATGCCGACGCTTTTGACGAAGGCCTGGAAGATGTATTGCTCGAAATGGCCCTCGGCCCATTCCGCCATCTTGCGCAGCGACTCGGCCGGGTCCCAGCCTGCCTTGTAAGGGCGGTTGGAGGTGATCGCATCGTAGACGTCGCAGACGGCGCCCATTTTGGCGAACAGGCTGATCTCGTCAGCCTTGAGGCGGTGCGGATAGCCGCTGCCGTCGATCTTTTCATGATGGTGCAGGCAGACGTCGAGGGCCGTCGCGTTAACGTTGCGGCCATCGAGCAGCAGTTTGTGGCCTTCTTCGGGATGCGATTTGACGAGAGTGAATTCTTCGTCGGTGAGCTTGCCCGGTTTGTTCAGCACGGCGTCGTCGATCATCATCTTGCCGACGTCGTGCAGCAAGCCGGCAAGGCCGGCGTCGCGCGTCTGCTGCTCGTCAAGCCCGAGTTGGCGGGAAAGGACGACCATCAGGGCGCAGACGGCCACTGAGTGCATGTAGGTGTATTCGTCCTTGGTCTTGAGGCGGGCGAGGCTGATGACGGCGCCGGGGTTGCGTGCGACGGAGTTGGAGATTTCCTCGACCACCGGCAGCGCGTCGTTGGCGTCGAGGGCCTTGCCCATGCGCGCCTCGTGGAACATCGAACTGACCGCGTCCTTCGATTTCGCAACGATCTTGGCGGCGCGCTTCACTTCCTCCGCCATGTCGACGCGCTCGATCCGCTGCAAGGGCGTTTCGGCGGCACGAATCAGCTCACGCTCGACCTCGGCGTCGGATTCTTCCTTGGCTCGCCCGGCCGCTACATCGAGACCCTTGGCGGTGTCGATCCAGACTTCGTGGATGCCGCTGTCGGCAATGCGCGAAATATCCTGCGGATCCTTGAGCAGAAAAGCGCTACGCCAAAACGGATGCTCCATCCAGGAACCGCACAGTTCATGGATGTACATGCCGGTTCGCAGATGTTCGACGTTGATTCGCTTCAGCATCGGATGAGTATAGCGTCCTCAACCGACGCAATTCCTGTCCGCTCTAAAGCACGCAGGCCCACCGTTACAGGCGGGCCTGTAGTTTTCGAAAACCGGCGGCGCGGTGCCTTGCGGCTGGCGCGGCGGTTTTCTTCGCTACGCTCAGAGGCCGGCGTCGGCGCGTAGCGCGGCCGCCTTGTCGGTGCGTTCCCAGGTGAAGTCCGCATCGTCGCGGCCGAAGTGGCCGTAGGCGGCAGTCTTCTGGTACACCGGGCGCAGCAGGTCGAGCATCTGCACGATGCCCTTCGGGCGCAGGTCGAAGTGCTTGGTCACCAGAGCGGCGATCTTCTCGTCGCTGATCTTGCCGGTGCCCTGGGTGGTGACCCAGACCGAGGTCGGCTGTGCCACGCCGATGGCGTAGGAAACCTGCACCAGGCACTTGCTGGCGAGGCCGGCGGCGACGATGTTCTTCGCCACGTAGCGGCCGGCATAAGCGGCGGAACGGTCGACCTTCGACGGGTCCTTGCCGGAGAAGGCGCCGCCGCCGTGGGGCGCTGCGCCGCCGTAGGTGTCGACGATAATTTTGCGCCCAGTCAGACCGCAGTCGCCCTGCGGACCGCCGACAACGAAGCGGCCGGTGGGATTGACGAAATACTTGACCGCGCCCTTGACCAATTCCTTGGGCAGCACCGGCTTGATGATCTCCTCGATCACCGCTTCGCGGATTTGCGGCAGTTCCATATCCGGTGCGTGCTGGGTGGACAGCACCACGGCGTCGACGCCGACCGCTTTACCGTTTTCGTACTTGATGGTGACCTGCGACTTGGCGTCCGGGCGCAGCCAGGACAGTTTGCCGTTCTTGCGCAGCTGCGCCTGGCGCTCGACCAGACGGTGCGAGAGGTAGATCGGCAGCGGCATCAGCTGGTCGGTTTCGTCGCAGGCGTAGCCGAACATCAGGCCCTGATCGCCGGCGCCCTGGTCGAGGTTGTCGTCGTAGGCCTTGTTCACGCCCTGGGCGATGTCCGGGCTCTGCTTGTCGTAGGCCACCAGCACTGCGCAGCCTTTGTAGTCGATGCCGTATTCGGTGTTGTCGTAGCCGATGCGCTTGATGGTGTCGCGGGCGACCTGGATGTAGTCGACGTTGGCGCTGGTGGTGATCTCGCCGGCGAGGACGACCAGACCCGTGTTGCACAGCGTCTCAGCGGCGATGCGGGAATGCTTGTCCTCGGCCAGGATTGCGTCGACGATGGCGTCGGAGATCTGGTCGGCCACCTTGTCGGGATGGCCTTCGGAAACGGACTCGGAGGTGAAGAAATATTCAGACATGCGAACTGCTCCTTAGATTCCCCGTCGTTCGGTCGATCGACCGGCTCCGGGGAGTGAGCAGCCGACGCTTTAGCGATATTTGTTTTTCACCCGAATCGACGGGCTTCTCCGCCTCGCAAGTTGTCCAATTAACTCGGCGGAAGGCGATAATTCTAGTTTTTACCCATGCCGTGGTCAAACCCGGCGTTCGAATGGTCTTTTCCTTCCGCCTGCTCAGCCTGTTGCCGCTACGCCTGCTGCACTTCCTTGGCGCCTGCCTGGGCCGTGCCGCCTATCATCTCGTTCCGCGGTATCGGTGTTTGACGATCGAGAATCTCACCCGCGCCGGAATGGATTCTCCCGCCCTGCGCCGTGCTGCTGCTGCCGAAGCGGGCCGCGCCGTCCTCGAACTGCCCAAACTGTGGATGCGTCCCCAGGCCGAAGTCGTCGCCCGGGTGGTGCAGGTGTCCGGCTGGTCGCTGGTGGAAGACGCTTGGAGCGCGGGCAAGGGCATCCTGTTTCTCACCCCGCACCTGGGTTGTTTCGAGATCACCGCGCAGTACTACGCTTCGTTTCGCCCGATGACTGTGCTCTACCGTCGGCCCAAGCACGCCAGTCTGGTACCGCTGATCGAACGCGGCCGTGGCGCCAATCTGCGCCTCGCTGCGGCCGACATGTCAGGGGTTCGCGCCCTGCTAAAGGCGCTGCGCAGCGGCGAAGCGGCAGGCATGCTGCCCGATCAGGTGCCCGGCGCGGGCGAAGGCGTCTGGGCGCCATTCTTCGGCCGCCCGGCGTACACCATGACCCTCGCGGCGCGGCTGGCGGGTACCGGCGCGACCGTGCTGCTGGCCTACGCCGAGCGTTTGCCCCGCGGTGCCGGCTACCATTTGCGGCTATTTCCGTTTGCAGCAGACCGGTCGGGAACGGTCGAGCAGCAGGCGACACAGATCAACGCTGCGCTGGAAGACCTGATTCGCCGCTGCCCGCAGCAGTACGCCTGGGGTTACAACCGCTACAAGCGGCCGCGCGGGGCACCGCCGGCACCCTTGGCCGGGGAGGGCGCGGCGTGATGGCGCGCCTCGGCATCGGGCTGATGTGGCTGCTGCACTGGTTGCCGCTGCCGTTGCAGGGGTTGGTCGGCTCCCTGTTGGGCCGCCTGCTGCTGGTTGTCAACAAGGAACGGCGGCGCATCACCCGGACCAATCTGCGCCTGTGTTTCCCTGCGCTCAACGAGGCCGCACAGAAGGCTTTGCTGCGACGGCATTTCGCGGTCTTTGCCCAGTCGGCGCTGGAGCGGGGGATACTCTGGTGGGCCTCCGCGGCGCGCATCCGGCGGCTGGTTCGACTGGAGGGCATGGAGCATCTCGACGCGTTGCGGGGCACCCCGGTGATCCTGCTGGCGCCGCATTTCGTCGGCCTCGACATGGGCTGGTCGCGGCTCTGTCTGGAGCGCGATATGGTCACCATGTACGCGCGGGTGAAGAGTCCCGCGTTCAATCGCCGGGTGCGCGCCGGGCGCCGCCGCTTCGGCCGGCAACGCCTGGTTTCGCGCCAGGAAGGCCTGCGTCAGGTGATCGCAGAATTGCGTGCCGGCGTGCCCTTCTACTACCTTCCCGACATGGACTATGGCGCGCGTGATGCGGTGTTCGCGCCGTTCTTCGGCGTGCAAGCGGCGACGCTGACGGCGGTGGCGCGGCTGGCGAAGCTCAGTGGTGCGAAAGTGCTGCCGGTGGTGACGCACCGCGCAGCCCGCGGCTACGTCACCAACATCGGCGCGCCCTGGCAGAATTTCCCCAGCGGTGATACCGAAGCCGATGCGGCGCGGATGAATGGCGAGATCGAGCGCGCCATCGTGGCCGCCGACGCGGCGCAGTATCTCTGGTCGCACAAGCGATTCAAGACCCGTCCGCCCGGCGAAAAGGCGGTCTATTGAGGCGTCTATTCGGCCATTGCGGCCGGAACCGAGGAGTACCATTTCGCCATGTTCGAGAACCCCAGCGAAGACCAGATCCGCGACCTGCTCCGGCGCGTCAAAAGCATTGCCGTGGTGGGCTATTCGCCCAAACCGGAGCGCCCGGGCCACTATGTCGCCAAGGCGCTGCAAGACTACGGCTACCGCATCATTCCTGTACGCCCAGGCATCGGCGAAGGCCTGGGCGAGAAGGCCTACCCCCGCGTCGCCGACCTGCCGGAGACGCCTGACATGGTCGATGTCTTCCGCGAGCCTTCCGCCGTGGAGGCCATCGTCGACGATTGCATCGTCCGCGGTGTGAAAAACCTCTGGCTGCAGGACGGCGTGATCAACGAAGCGGCGGCGCGGCGGGCGCAGGCCGCCGGCATCACGGTAGTGATGGACCGTTGTACGCTGCGCGACCAAGGGTTGCTGGTGTGAGGCGGGTAAGGACCGATAACCACGAGGGGCACGGGGCACACGGGGATATCCACGGAAAGATTTTGTGGTTTTCCCCCGTGCTCCCCGTGGTTTCAGGGCCGTTGCCTTCATGAAAATCAAATTCACCAAGATGCAGGGCCTGGGCAACGACTTCGTCGTACTCGATGCCGTGCGCCAGGATTTCGTGCCGACGCCGGCCCAGGTGCGCTATCTGGCCGACCGCCATTTCGGCGTTGGCTGCGACCAGTTGCTGGTGGTGGAGCGCCCCACCCAATCCGGCGTCGACTTCCGCTACCGCATCTTCAACGCCGACGGCGGCGAGGTGGAGCAATGCGGCAACGGCGCGCGCTGCTTCGCGCGGTTTGTGGTCGACAGCGGGCTGACCGCCAAGCGCGAGATTCGCGTCGAGACCCGCGGCGGGATCATCGCACCGCGTCTTGAGGACGACGGCGAAGTCACCGTCGACATGGGCGTGCCGCGCTTCGCGCCGGCGCAGATTCCGTTTGTCGCCGCCGCGGAGACGGTCGTCCACGCCCTTGAAGTGAATGGCCGCCAGGTTGACGTGAGCGTAGTCTCGATGGGCAATCCGCATGCGGTGCAGGTGGTGGCCGATGCCGATGCCGCCCCGGTCGCCAGCGACGGGCCGGCCATTGAGGCGCACCCGCGTTTTCCGCAGCGGGTGAATGCCGGCTTCATGCAGATCGTTGACCGCCATTCGATCCGCCTGCGCGTGTACGAACGCGGCGCCGGCGAAACGCTGGCTTGCGGTACCGGCGCCTGTGCCGCGGTGGTCGCTGGCATCCGCCGCGGACTGCTCGATTCGCCGGTGCGGGTGAGTACCCGCGGCGGCGAACTCTCCATTGCCTGGGCCGGGGCGGAACGCCCGGTGCTGATGACCGGCCCGGCGGTCGCCGTCTTCGACGGCGTGCTTGATTTTCCCGAGGAACTGAAATGAACGCCGAAGAAGTCGCGATCTACCTGAAAACCCACCCCGAGTTTTTCCTGCTCCACGGCGACACCCTCGCCGACGTGCAGATTCCCCATCCGCACGGTGACGCCGCGGTGTCGCTGGGCGAACGCCAGCTCGGCGTGATGCGCGACAAATGCCGCGCGCTCGAAGCCAAGATGGCCGAGTTGATCCGCTTCGGCGAGGATAACGACGCCATCGCCGAGAAAGTGCACCGCCTTGGCGTCGCGCTGCTCGGTACCACTACGTTGTCCGCCACGGTAGAGGTACTGACTTCGCACCTCTCTGGCGCCTTCGCCGTGCCGCATGTGGCGCTGCGGCTGTGGGGCGTTGGCGGCGGCGGCAATGCCGACGCCGCCGAATTCGGCCCGGTCGCGGATGCGCTGAAAGCCTATGCAGGAAGCCTGATCAATCCGTATTGCGGCTTTGCCGCCGGGCAGGAAGCGGTGGCCTGGTTCGGCGAAGCCGGCAGCCACATCCGCTCCGTGGCCCAGGTGCCGTTGCGCGAACACGGCTCCGACGGCGGCGTCTGTTTCGGCCTGCTGGTGCTGGCGAGCGAAGAGGTCCAGCGTTTCTATCCGGACATGGGCGTGCTCTATCTACAGCGCATCGGCGATATGGCCTCCGCAACCCTGTTGCGGGTGGTCGGCTGAGCATAATGAGCCCCCCGGCCGGCATTGAGCCGGCCACCGAGCCGGCGATCGAACAATTCCTCGCCGAACTGGCGCACCAGCGTCGCGCCAGCATCCACACCCTCGAAGCCTATCGCCGCGACTTGTTGCGGCTGCAAAATTTCGCCGCCGAGCGGCCGCTGACCACGCTGCTGCCGGCGCATATCCGGCGTTTCGCGATGCAGCTGCACGGCAGCGGACTTGCCGCGCGCTCCATCGCCCGCGTTCTTTCCGCCTGGCGTAGCTATTACCGTTGGCTGGTGCGGCGCGGATCGGCGCCGCGCAATCCGCTGGACGGTGTGCGCGCACCGAAGGCGCCGCGAATTCTGCCCAAGGCCTTGTCGGTAGATCAGGCCAAGGCCTTGCTCGATGGCGTGCCGGACGGTGTGGCCGACGACGTGGCGGACTGTCGCGACCGGGCGATGTTCGAACTGTTCTATTCCTCCGGTCTGCGTCTCTCCGAGCTGACCGGGCTGGACGTGAGCGGACTGGATTTGCGCGAGGGTGAGGTGACGGTGACCGGCAAGCGCAGCAAGACGCGCACGCTGCCCCTCGGCAGCAAGGCGCGCGCGGCGCTATCCGATTGGCTGGCCTGCCGCGGTGCGCTCGCCGCCGTCGGCGAGACGGCGCTGTTCGTCGGCGCGCGCGGCGCGCGCATCGCCAACGGCGTGGTGCAGAAGCGCCTGACGCAGTGGGCGCAGCGCCAGGGACTGGGAATGCACGTCCATCCGCACATGCTGCGCCACTCGTTCGCCAGCCATGTGCTGCAGTCGTCCGGCGACTTGCGCGCTGTGCAGGAGATGCTCGGTCACGCCAACATCAGCACCACGCAAATCTACACCCACCTGGATTTTCAGCACCTGGCCAAGGTGTACGACGCCGCGCATCCGCGGGCGCGCAAGAAATAGCTTACTTCCTGATCCGTGGCGGCGGCGGGTCGAGCCGAGGCGTCTGGCGTCGTCCCTTGTCATCGATCTCCGGCGGACGGAACGCCAGTGCGAGATAGTTAATTCCCCAGCGCATCTCGTCCTCGCCGACGTGTTCGAACTGCGTGGTGAAGAAGTCGAGTCCGGCGTCGATCATGGTTTTGAAGAAGGCGCGCCCCTCGGGGGTCAGCGCTACCACTTTCTCCCGTCCCGAGGCCGGGTTTTCCATCTGTACCACCATTGACAGCGGCGGTTTGGCAAGGTCGCGCAGCAGCTGCGAGACGTGTGAGTTACTGGTCTCGAACCAACTTTTCAAGTGCTGCTCGATTATCCGCCGCCGCATCCAGCCGTTGCCGCCCACCTCCGATTCGATCATCCAGATGATCGCTGCCTGCTGGCGTGAGATGCGGCCCTGGCACATGCGCGTTTCCAACTCCATGCCGACGCGGTAGTGGATGGGGAAAAAGAAGCTGAGCATTTCGCCGAGCAGTGGCCGCGGCAGGCCCTTGCGGGACGTGTTTTTTGTGGTTTTCGCCATGGGCTTATTTTATCCGTGCGGCGTTGTGGCCTTCTTTCGATTTTGAGCGATCAGCGTCGACCGACCAGACCTGTTCCGCAGGCTGCCGCTGGCGACGGTGGGCATAGTCGAACACCTAGCTGAGCAGCAGATGGAAGCGGTCGTCGGGAACGATCCTTTCGCCGGTCTCGGCGATCAGTAAGCCGTGTTCGAGGCAATGAAGTTTGGCAATCATCAACTGCGGTAACAATGCGGCGTGTTCGAGTATCAGTTCCTCGCCTTGCTTCATTGCCGTGCAAAGCGGGCCATAGTGGAAGCCGTCGGCTTCCTCGACACCGATCAGTTCATCGAGATCGGTCTTGGCGCTGCAACAGTGTTTCATCTGAGCCCCTCCGTCAAGGGTGGGTAGCGAAGGTTTCGCATATCTGCCATTAACGACCCGCACGGGGTAAAGCTGAAGCCTGAGTACAGGCGGCTTTCAGCGCTATTTCGGCTGCTTGGTGCGCTGCGCGACGGCGCTGGCCATCCGCGCCAGCGCGGTTTCGAGCGTGCCGGCGGGGCAGCCGAAGTTGAGCCGGACGTACTTTTGGTAGTCCGCGCCGAGGCCGAAATCGCGGCCGTCCGAGAGGCCGACACCCGCCTGCTCGAAGAATTTCTGCGGGTGGTCGAGGCCGAGGCCGCTACAGTCGATCCATGCCAGATAGGTGGCTTCCATCGGGGTTGTGCGCAGTCCCGGCATCATCGTCACCGCCTGCTCGACGCGCTGGGCATTGCCGCGCAGGGTGTCCAGCAGCGCGCGCTGCCAGTCGTCGCCGTCGCGGTAGGCGGCCTCGGTGGCGACCAGGCCCAGCGTGTTGATGTGCGGCATGATCCCTTCCATCGTGCTCAGGAAGCGCCGCCGCAGCGTTGCGTCCGGAATCACCGCGAAGGCGCTGTAGAGACCGGGGACGTTGAAGGTCTTCGACGGCGCCATCAGCGTGATGCTGCGCTGTGCGATCGACTCCGACAGCGCCGCCAATGGACGGTGGCGGCGCGTCGGATCGAGCACCAGGCCGCAATGGACTTCGTCGCTACAGACCACTGCATCGTGTTTCTCGGCGAGCGCCGCAATGGCATTCAGTTCTTCGTCGTCCCACACCCGGCCCACCGGATTGTGCGGATGGCAGAGCAGCCAGAGCTTGGCCTGGCTGCGGGCGAAAGCGGCATCGACGGCGGCGAAATCCCATTGCCAGCGCACGGCATTGCGTTGCAAGGCGACGGTTTCCAGGCGCCGCGCGGAATGGGCAGGTGCGGCTAGGAAGGGTGGATAGACCGGTGTGGCGCTGAGCACGGCGTCGCCGGTATCGCCGACGCTGCGGCAGGCCAGATTCAAAGCGGCGACTACGCCGGGAATCCAGACAATCCACGGTGCCTCGATGGCCCATGCGTAATGGCGCAGCACGTGTTGCTGCACGGCCTCGGTCAGCGACGGCCAGGGCTTGGCGTAGCCGAATACGCCGTGTTCGATGCGTTGCCGCAGCGCGTCGAGCACCGGCGGCGGCGCGGCGAAATCCATATCCGCTACCCATAGCGGGATGATGTCGCGACCGACATAGCGCTCCCACTTCAGCGAATCGCTGCCGCGCCGGTCGACGCCCCGGGTGAAATCGAAGCCGTCCTGCGCGTGCTTCATCGGCCGGCGGTTTCGAACAGGTATTCGCCGCCGCTGACGTGTCCGGCGCTGACCACGGCACCGTACTGCGGGGTCTGCTCGTATTCTTTGCGCACCTTGCCGTGTACCACCTGGTAAATTTCGTAACCGGGCGTGACGCCGCTGGCCGATTCAAGCGCCTTGATCAGGTTATAGGCAAAGATCGAGTGCCCTTCCTTGCCTTCGTCGGAAACGGGCTCCTCGTCGCCGGACGAGAACACCACCACCGAGCGGCGGCGCAGAATTTCATCGCGATCGGCCTTGCCGCTGCTGACCTTCTGCTCTTTGGTCAGAGAACCGGAGAAGCAACTGTCGGAGACCAGGATCAGTTGCCGTGCCGGGATCGCTTTCAGCAGTTTGGAGATGTCGGTATTGGAAATCCAGTTGGCCGGCGTTTTCACCGAGGCGTCGACGGGAATCCAGAAGCCCATACGGGTGTCGTCCATCAGGTAACCGTGACCCGCGTAGAGCAACACGATGCTGTCCTCGGGGCGGGTACTGGCGGCGATCTCGTTGATGGCCGCGATGATCTGCGCCTTGCCGGCGTTGCGCACGACACGCGATTCGAAGCCGAAGCGATTTTGCAGTACCTGGGCGATGCTTTCGACATCGGCGATCGGCGTTTCCAGCGCGGGAATCGGCGTTGAGTAAGCGTTGTTGCCCACCAATACGGCGATGCGGCGCGGCGAAACGATAGGTGCCGGTGGCGGTGCGGTGTCAACGGGGGCGCTGGCTACGACGGTGGTGGGTACTGCCACCTTGGGTGCAGGCGGTAGCGGCAGCGGATTTTCCGGCACAGGAGCGGCGCCGGGTTTGGCTGGAAGTTTGGCCTCCGCGGGTGTCGGGGCGGTTGTCGGCGCGACAGGATCTGCTGCCACCGCTGGCGTTGGCAAGGGTTGGGGTGGCGGGAGCGGGGCGGCAGATTGCGGTTTGATTTCGGCGACGGCAACGGGTGTCGGCGTAACGGCCGGAGTCGGCGCTGTATTCAAGCATAGCGTTCCATGGGGCGCCCCCCCGGGCGGACACTCCGGCACATCGGCGGCCTGCGGGTTTTTGCGCAACTCTTCCAGGGCCTCGCGGTAGAGTGCGGTACGTGTCTGATGGCGCTGGGTGAAGATCGACTGCATCTGCGTCATGCCCGGAATGCCGCCGATAAACGCAGGTGGGCGCATCGGCATCTGCGCTACGGCGTCGGCGACAAGTCCCAGTGCTGTGATCGCGAGAATAAGTTTGCGGTTCATCGGTTTTCCTCCAGTAGCTGTCGCCATTGCTCGGCCCAGCAGCAGGAATGGGTGAAGTCCGGCATTAGTCGCACATTCCCTCCCCACTTGGCTGCGAATTCGGCGACTACCTCGGGCGGCACAATCTTGTCGCGCCCCCCCGTCCAATGTGTAGCGCGGCTCAGCGGCGCCGTCAGCGCGCTTATCGGGTCGACGGATCCGATGAGCGGAGAAATTCCTTGGCTGTGCGTCCAGCGATTGACCGCCAGCGGCGCGGCTACGGTGATCAATTCTTCCACATCATCGCGTCGCGCCGCCAGCAGTGTGGCGATCACGCCGCCGCCTGAATAACCGACCAGCCGCAAATTCGTGGTCTGCGTTTCGCTTTTGAGCGCATCGACGACATGCCCGTAAGCGTCGATGACTTCCGGCGAGAAGCGCCGTTCGTCCCAATAGGCCGGGTCGCAGTTCGTGCGATCGGCGGCACTCAGATATTGGCAAGGACGGCCCAGATAGGCGACCGATCCGGCCGGATCGGCGATGGCCATCGCCAGTACCGGCGACGCGACGGGGGTCGGGTCGCGCGGTGCATGGTAGGGCGAAGACCACTGGGCACCGTCGCCCTCTATATAGATCGTCAGCGTCTCGGCGTTTCGGCTGCGATCGCGTATCAGGATCAGCAGACGGAATGGATCGTGTGCAATTCGGCGTTCGCTGAAGCCGTAGGGTTGTGCTTTTTCCATTGCCGATTGGCGCAACGCGAGGTCGCCGTGGCATCCGCCGGCAGAAAACAAAAAGGCCGCGCCCGTGAGCGCGGCCAGCATCGGAACGATGCTCCGTTCCGGCATCAGAAACGGAAATTGATGTTCAACAATACCGACGTGTTGGTCGTTCCGTTACGGGACTCGTCGTTGATGGCGATGCCGCCGTAAATGTCATTCTTGGCGGAAAAATAGTTGATCCCGACGGTACCGACCCAAGCCTGTTTGTCCCATTTGATGCCCGGGGCCACCTTGGGGGACACGTCCGAATCGGAAACGAAAGCCAGGCCGGCATACGGCAGCCAGCCGCCGCCCAGCCAATAGCCGGCCTGTGCGCCGAGGCGAAGCTGACTGAGCTTGTTGGTTACGCCGGTGTTGGCGACGGTCACGCCATTGAATTTGGAGTTTTCATATTCTTCTTCGGCGTACATATAGCTGCCCTTGCCGAGGAACTGCCAGTTATCCATCCAGCGCGTGTAGCTCAGGTTGGCGCCGCCGAACATGCGGTCGGAGTCCGCGGAGCCGGGACCTCCGGGGCTATTGGTCTTGAATTTGCCTTCGCCCCAGCCGATAGCGGCATCAAGCGACCAGTTCTGGTTGATCTGCCAAGCCACGTACGGAGCGATGGAGTAGCCCTTATTCTCGAACCGGGTCTTTGCAAAACCTACCGCATTGAAGATGTTGCCATCGCCGTCATCGAACGCGCCGGAAACGCCCAACACCAGGTTCGGAGCGATTTGATAATCGGCGCCGATGACCGGATTGTCGATATCGGCATCCGTTTGCTGGCCCGCTTTCGTATCTTCGCGGGATATGAAACCGTAGCTGCCCCAGACGTTGAGTTTCGAGCTGGCGTCGCCGGCAGCCATGCCCGTGCGCGGCTCGCCGAGCGACGACAGCCGCATCGGGCCGCCGACGAAGCTGGCGCGCGAAGAAATGGAGTTGGTGATGGTCAACATGGTTTGAACCGTCGTGCCCTGTAGCAAGGCCTGGTTCAATCCGGGACGGGCTGTTTCCCCGGGGGCGCAGGGTGGGCAGGTGTACGAACCTGTCGAGCCCAGATAAGAAGCGGGGGCGCTAGCGAATGCAGCACCGCTGGCTACAGAGAGTGTGGCGTAAATTGCTAGATGCTTGAAGTGTTTCGACATGATCTCCCTTTCTTGAAATTGTTGCATAAAGATTCTATACACCTACCTACTGAGTGGGTACGGCCGTATCGCGCGCGTTGCGCACCGCCCGTTGGTAAAGTGAGACAAGTAGTTTTGCCTGCGGGTCTCCCGGATACTTGGTGCGCAATTCGCCGAGTGCCTGATCGACGCGCTCAAGCGCGCGGGCTTCGAACAGCGCGGAGAGCAGATACATTTCCGGATTCAGGTCGTCGCGGGCCGACGCGGTGCGCAGGTCGCGATAGGTTTTGTCGATTTTCGCCAGCGCATCCGGCGTCGGGAGGCTGCGCTGGCGATTCGTAGCGATTCGGCCCTGGGCATCGACTACAGGTGTTTTCCCGATCTGCTTCACCACGGATACGGGTAACTGGTCGGACCTCAATTCGCTCAACCCCTTTGGTTTGCTCGCCGTTTCGCCGATTTCCAGCTGTCCGGCACCAGACCATGTTTCCTGTCGTCCATTGGCGAAGTAGATCAATCGCAGCCGTCCCCCTTGTCCGATGGCCAGCAGATCGCCGCTCTTCAGGCGGGCAAACCCCTGCACCGGTTGAATACCGGTGGGTGTTGCGCGCGTCACTTCACCCGCGGATAGCGTTACCAATACGTCTACGTCTGCTGCACAAACGGTAAGCGAAACGATACTCATCCATGCGAACGCACTAACCTTCCCCGCAAGGCCAACCTTATGTACCGAGCTGAACATCCAGCCGTAATAATTGCGCATGCCCGTCATGCTAGGTCGAGGCGCCGCCAGTCGCAATAAGGAAAGCCGGCCTGGGCGCCATTGATTGAACGTTGTTTGATCAGGATCAGACTTTCCCTATTTGGTCTGCCTATATTGAAAAGTGGAAAGCTTGAAATTTCCTAAGAGGGAGCAATGAAAATACAAAAAATAAAGGGGATTTCCCATGGGTTGATGGTGGCGCTGGCGACCCAGAGCATTGGCGCGGTGGCAGCCGATATCGGTGCCGAAGCGGCGTCCGGTGCCGGGCCCAAGACGCCGGCAATCAAGACGGTAACCAATTTCTCGCAGGCTCTGCGCTGTATGGACGAATTGTTTCTTGCCTACGGCAAGCAGGGAATCGTCATCACTTCGGCGGGCATTCCCGACGAGACCGGCAAGGTGCGCACCGGCACCAAGGAAATGGTCATCAGCACCGTGGCGAAGATGACCCTGAAGAGCAACGCCTTCGAATTCATCGACTTCCATAGTGCGCAGGACGATCTCGGGCAATTGTTTGCCGCCATTGGCGATGCCGGCCGCAAGCTGCCGGATTATTACGTGCGCGGTTCGATCACCCAGATGGACGATAACGCGGTACGGAAAAACAAGGGCGCAGGTATTTCGCTGCCCTTCTTCGATTTCGGTTATTCGAAGGACGAGTCCTACGATCTGCTGAGCATGGACATGAGCGTGGGTGAGGCTGCTTCACGCAAAATCCTGCCTATTACCAGCACTTCCAACACGATGATTCTGGTCAAGGGCGGGAAATCGGGTGAAGGCGGCGGTCGGCTGGGCAAGCTGGGTCTCAGCTTCAACGTCGATCTGAGCCGCTCCGAGGGTGTGGGTGCGGCGACGCGAACCCTGATCGAGCTCGGTTTGATAGAGACGCTGGGCAAATTCACCCAGGTTCCATACTGGAAATGTCTCGACACCAATCTGACCAATCCCTTGATCCGCGACCAGGCTCGGGAGTGGTACGACAGCGCAAAGGAGAAGGATCTCCTGTTGTTTGTTCAGCGCAAGCTGGCCGGGATGAACCGCTACAACGGCCCGCTGGACGGCGCAATGAGCGATGCACTGAAGGAGGCGGTCGCCGAATACCAGTCGAAGGCTGGTTTGATCGCCAATGGCGCTGTGAATTTCGACCTCTACGCCAGCCTCCTCGACGATACGCAGAATCAGCTGGCTGCGCTACCGGCACCCAGCCCGGCCACCAAGACGATTCCCGGTTTGGCGCCGGCGATGAAGTCGCCGGCGGCGTCTCCCGCCGCAGTGACTACAGCCGCTCCTGCGGCACCGGCTGCACCTGTAGCCTTCCGTCTCACTCTTGAAAGCGAACGCGGTGCACGACCGAGCTACAGGGTCGGGGAGTTTCTGAACATGAGCCTGTCGATGAACGCGCACGGAACGGCCTATTGCTATTACGAAGATGCCAGCCGCACCACGGCGCGGATATTCCCCAATCAATTCCATCCCGATTCCTCGGTCAGTGCCGGTGGCGTGATGCGCCTGCCGGGCGGCGGCTTCAAGATCAGGTTCGACCGCGCCGGCACGGAACGGGTTGGTTGCGTCGGCGCCGATCGTGAGCTGGTGGTGCCTGCCGGGCTGAAGGGCGCGCGCGATCTGACGCCGCTGCCGGTGCGCTCGCTGAACGACGTGGTGGGCCAGTTCAAACAGGCCAACCCGGCGGCAGTGGCGAGTTTCGTCGATATCACCGTGACCCCCTGAGCGGTGAAAACATGGCGCCTGCTTTCGCTGCTTGCCGTTTTCGGCGTTGTCGAAGGCGGTCTGGCGGGCGAAATCATCGTCGTACCGCAACCGGAGTCGGGTGCGGCTTCCGATGCGTCCATACAGAAGGATAAGGCGCGGGCGTATCGCAAGGACAAGGGTGAGGCCGGTTCTACGGTCATCATCACAGACCAGTCCAGTCCGGCCGAGCGGGCCCGCGCCGCACGCAAGGAAAAGGAATCCGCCGGGCATGAATCGTCGACCATCATCATCCTGCCGCAGGACGAGGACGAGGGGCTGCTTTCTCCTGAGCGCAGTGCGGCGGGACGGGCCATGGACAATCGGGCACGAGCCAAGGAATATCGACGCAGCGCCGAACCTGCGGGTGAGGGACAGATCATCGTCATTCCGCCGGCGGGCAGCGGTGCGGATGTGGAGTCGGCCCATGAGCGGGCGCGAGAAAACCGTCTGCGTGCAAGGGACTATTCAAAGGGCGATCGCGGTTCGCCGTCGGCCCATATCGGCGTCGACGGTTTGCCGATCATCGCTTGCAAGGATACGGACAACGTGGCGGGCCGCATCGGTGACGACAACCTGTCCGGCAGCGTCGTCACGATTTTTCGTGACGGCAAACCGATCAAGGTGCGCTGTCAGTGATGCGCGCCGCAGAATTTAAGAGGGCGGTTTACTACACGGCGGTCATCGAAAGCCGGATTCGAACGTTATTCCCATGAGACGGAGAGGGAAAATGAAAACCGGGCGATCGTTTCTGTGTGCTTTGTTCGCTGTCTGCCTGTTGCCGGCGTGTGCCTGGGCGCAGGGAATGGTTGATATTTCCTCTGCCGGAGTGAAGGTGGAAACCGGAGGTACGGGTAAGCCGGCCGTGTCGATTAGCGGAGCGTCTGGTTCGACGGTTGAGCCGGATCTCGAAATGGAGGGGGTTACGGTGATCAACGGCGACGTCTATATCGATGGCAGCAAGGTTCCCGCTGACCGGGTCCGCTACAAGTCGCCGAAGACCGGCAAGGTCTATGTGATCCGCCATACCCCCGGCGGCAATGTCAGCGTCGAGGAGAAATGATGATGCGCCTGACGCGCTATCTGATTTCCGCTGCGGTTGCCCTGGCCGCGAATTCGGCGGGCGCCGTGTTGGTGATCGTCGACCGTGTGCCGACGCACGAGATGTCGTCGATCGTCTTTCTGACGCCACATGGAAATGCAGCCTATCTCGCCCAGCGCAGCCATGCGTGGCGCAGCTATCGCCAGGACGCCGACCCGCAGCGACGCCTTGGTCTGATCAGGGCGCCTGCCGCCGGCAGCAGGATGGCCGGGGCTTCCGCACGGCAGGCGCAGCTGCGCGACCATCTGACACGGGCTACGGCCTATCGCCTGCGTTATTTCGACAAGTAGACAGGATTCAATGTGGATAGAACCTGGATCGGAAAGCTCGTTGCGGCAAGTTGCGCTGCACTCTGCACGGCCTCGGCGTGGGCCGTCACGCCGGTCAACGCGGATTTTCAGACCATCCTCGACGGCCGTTCGACACAGACCGCCGTCTGGCGCTACGCCGACAATCCGAAAATTTTCGTCTTCGACTTCCCTGGGCTGGCGTTGCAAGGGCGCACATTTAACCGCGTCACCCAGCTCAGCGAACAGCAGATCAGCGAACCCTATCCGCGGGTGCTGACGACGGATGAGCTCACCAAGTACATTGAGGCGTTGCGCCGTACCCAGGCGGATTTCGCTTTCGGTCACGACATTCTGGTTGCCGAGCTGGTCCAGTTCTTCAATCTCGCGTTGCGCGACAAAGTGGATCTATTCCCTGAGGAAATCGGCCTCCGCGATTTCCTGGTCGAACAAGGCTTGATCCGCGAATGGCGCGGTTTCTATCAGGCCATGGAGCCCGGTGCGGTGGTACTTTCGATTCCACAGCCGCAGGAGAAACAGGCGGCCGAGCCGCGCATCACCGGCGGTGCACGCACTGCGATCCTGTTGCATGAAATGGCCCACGGCGAGTACTACACCAGCCCCTATTACGCCTCTTATTGCAAACGTTTCTGGTCGGAGACGCTGACCGATAACCAGCGCGAGGCATTCAAGAAATTCCTTTCCAAGTACAACTACTCGGTCGCCGGAGAGGATCTGCTGGTGAACGAAATGCAGGCCTACCTGATGTTCACCCCGGATCAGGCATCCTTCAATGCGCGCAAGCTGGGTGTCAGCGATGCTGAGCTGGCGGCTATGCGCGAGGCATTCCGCAAGGGCAAGCCACCGACCAAGCTGCCCCTGAATTTTTGAGGGAACGAATCGCCATGATTAGACAAAGATCCATACCCGCCATCGTCTGCGGCCTAGCGTTAATCGCCGGGGTCGGTCATGCGCAAGTGAGCCAGAAGACCAAGATTCAGGGCAATACCGAGATCAACGTCACAACAAACAACACCACGGCCATCGCCACCGGCGAGAACAACGTGGCGAAAAATCGGATCGGGGTGATTCAAGGCAACAAGAAGGGCAATACCAAGATCAACGTAAACGCAGCCAATGTCACCACCGTCGTCGGTGGTCGCAACAAGAAGGCCTGCACCAACATAGGAGTGATAGCCGATGATTGCAAGTAAGCCGGGGCGTGCGCTAATCGCGCTGGGAGCCGTTCTGATTGCCGGTTCGGTCTTTGCGGAAAGCGGCTTGAATGCGTCCTCACAGACCAAGGTGAACAATGCCAAGGCCAAGGCTTGGTCGAAGGGTGGGACCGCCGACAACGATCCGGCGTTGCAGAAGCGCGTGGTCAACATCGGCAGCAAGCGGGCCGGCACCTGCAACGTCAATGTCGGTACCGCCAAGCCGGGCGAGAAGGCACCGAAGGAAATTGTGGTTACCACCAAAGAAGTCATCAACGTTTGCAAGTGAGGGCAGAGTCATGAGATCGCGTTACGTCAGTTTTTCCCGTTTCGCCGCGGTATTGCTGCTTGTCGCAAGCACCGGCGCGCTGTTTTCACTTAATGCTGTTGCGGCGGAGGACGATGCGGCCAAACTGGAAGCGCTCAAGCGCGCGATGGGCGAACCGGCCATCGGCGGTGAGGGCAAGAAAAAGCACCGCACACGCGCCATCGTCTTCGACGGCGATGCGGCCGAACCATCGGCCGCCGCGGCGGCGACCGATGTACCGAAAGCCGCCACGGTCGATTGCGCCGCGCTTTCCCCTGACGTGCCGGCCAATGCCGTGGATTTCGCAATTCAGTTCAAGGTCGGGAGTGCCGAGGTGTCGCCGGCTTCGATGGCCACGCTGACCGAGATCGGCAAGATTCTTTCGCTCTCGCCCGAGCGCTGCGTGCTGGTCGAGGGCCATACCGATGCAACGGGCAATGCCGACAAGAACATGACCCTTTCGCGCGAGCGTGCCGATTCGGTGATCAAGTTCGTCACCGAGAAAGGCGGGCTCGAACGCAAGCGCTTCATGCCGATCGGCAAGGGTTCGTCGGCGCCGATCAAGGATGCCGACCCGCGCGATCCGAAGAATCGACGCGTCGTCTTCAAGGTTGTAACCGGGTAAAGCCGTACGTACCCCGTTTTGTAGCAGTGTTGTTCCTCTATCGCTAAAAGGAGAATCACCATGCGTCTTATCGTCACTCTGATCGCCACCGCCCTCGTCGCCGCGCCCGCATTCGCCCAGCAAGCGCAGCGTTCCAGCAATCCCCAGGGCGTGCAGATTCAGGGCAATACCGAAATCAAGGCCAAGCAGGAAAATGTCACTGCCGTCGCTGTCGGCGAAGGCAACGTCGCCAAGAACACCGCCGGCGCCATCAAGGGCGGCACGCAGATCCAGGGCAATACCAAGATCAAGGCCGAGCAGAAGAACGCCACCGCCGTTGCCGTCGGCAAGGGCAACAAGGCCGCCAACGAAGCCGGCGTGATCGGCGGCCAGTAAACGCCGTTTCACACCTCATTCATCACACGAAAGGGAGTTCACCATGAAGCGCATTCTTGCCGTAGCCATCGTTTCCGCCTTTGCCTCGACCGCTTTCGCCCAGGCATCGCAGGCGGGTCCGAAGGGCGCCATGTCGTCGCCGAACGCACAGGGTGTACAGATCCAGGGCAACACCGACATCAAGGCCAAGCAGGAGAACACCGCGGCCGTGGCCGTCGGCGAAGGCAATACCGCCAAGAACACCGCCGGCGCCATCAAGGGCGGTACGCAGATCCAGGGCAATACCAAGATCAAGGCCAGCCAGAAGAACGCCGCGGCGGTTGCCGTGGGCAAGGGCAACAAGGCCGCCAACGAAGCCGGTCAGATCGGCGGCCAGTAAAAACCGCCATTTGCCTTTCTATAGCCCCGGGTCAGGCCCCGGGGCTTTTTATTGCGCGGCGGAAAGTCCGGCCCCGGCCCGGCCAGCGCCGTATCAACCTAGAAACAGCCGGTAGGCCGGATTCTTCGATTCGTCCCAGTACTGGTAGCCGAGGCTCTTGAGGAAGGCCTTGAATTCGCGCATCTCGCCCCGCGGCACTTGCATGCCCACCAGCACCCGGCCGTAGTCGGCGCCGTGGTTGCGGTAATGGAAGAGGCTGATGTTCCAGCCTTTGCTCATGTGTTCGAGGAAGTTCATCAATGCACCCGGACGTTCGGGGAACTCGAAACGATAAAGCAGTTCGTCCTTCAGCGACGGCGCATGGCCGCCGACCATGTGGCGGACGTGGAGCTTGGCCATCTCGTCGTCGGTCAGGTCGAGCGCCGGCAGATCGTGGCGGCGCAGCGTTTCCACCAGTTTGCTGGCCTCCGCGCGATTGCCGACCTGGACGCCGGCAAAGACGTGGGCGTCGCTGTCGTCCGAATAGCGGTAATTGAACTCGGTGATCGCCCGTTTGCCGATCAGGTTGCAGAAGCGCTTGAACGAGCCGGGCTGCTCCGGGATGGTCACCGCCAGCACCGCTTCGCGCTGTTCGCCGACCTCGGCGCGTTCGGCGACGAAGCGCAGGCGGTCGAAGTTGGTGTTGGCGCCGGAAGCCACGGCGACCAGGGTCTGGTCGCGCAGGCGTTTTTTCTTTGCGTATTCCTTGGCCCCGGCGATGGCCAGCGCGCCGGAAGGTTCGAGGATCGAGCGGGTGTCTTCGAACACATCCTTGATCGCTGCGCAGATGGCATCGGTATCGACCAACACGATGTCGTCGAGCAGTTCGCGGCAGAGACGGAAGGTTTCCTCGCCGACGAACTTTACCGCCGTGCCGTCGGCGAACAGGCCGACGGTATCGAGGCGCACGCGCTTGCCGGCCTTGATCGAGCGGGCCATGGCATCGGCGTCGAAGGTTTCGACGCCGATCACCTTGGTCGCCGGCCGTACGCGCTTGATATAGGCGGCCACGCCGGCCGCCAGGCCGCCGCCGCCGATGGCGACGAATACCGCCTCGATCGGGTCCGGATGCTGGCGCAGGATTTCCATGCCGATGGTGCCCTGGCCGGCGATCACTTCCGGATCGTCGTAGGGGTGCACGAAGGTCAGTCCCTTTTTCTTTTCCAGCGCCTTGGCGTGGGCATAGGCCTCATCGTACGACTCACCGGCCAGCACCGCTTCGCCGCCGCGATTCTTGACCGCGTTGATTTTGATCAACGGCGTGGTGGTCGGCATTACGATCACGGCCTTGCATGCCAGCTTCTTCGCCGCCAGCGCAACGCCCTGCGCGTGGTTGCCGGCGGAGGCGCAGATCACGCCGCGCTTGCGTTGGGCCGGAGTCAGCGCAGCCATCTTGTTATAGGCGCCGCGCAGCTTGAAGGAGAACACCGGCTGCATGTCCTCGCGCTTGAGCAGGATGCGGTTGCCGATGCGGCCGGAAAGATTGGGCGCGAGTTCCAGCGGCGATTCGATGGCTACGTCATAGACGCGGGCGTTGAGGATTTTTTCCAGATAGTCCACGGCAGGGTCGGGCAGAAACGGGGAAGGGCGAAGGGTATCAGGGCGCGCCTAAAAAGTCGCGAATCGGTGCAACCTGGCTTTCCTCCATCAATGCCGGCGCATGGCCGACGCCCTCGACTTCGATGGTCGTCGCGCAAGGACCGCGCAGGCTCATGTGCACCAGGGTTTCCCGGCTCAGCAGATCCGACTCGGCGCCGCGCAGCACCAGTGTCGGACAGGCGATGCGGTCGTACAGTGGCCAGACGTCCACGTCCATCAGCACCGGGGCATTGCGGAAGGCGTCGCCGATGCCGGGATCGTAGGCGAAGACATAGCCGTCGCCGTCACGGCGGAAGGAATGCACCGTCAGGTGCTGCCATTGCGCATCGCTGAGCGCGCCGAAAGGCGCGTGCGCCTTGCGCAGGTGGCTTTCGGCGGCGGCGAGGTCGGCAAAGCGGAAGTCGCGCCCGACATAAGTGCCGATGCGTTGCAGCGCCGCGGCGGCGAGCACCGGGCCGACATCGTTGAGCACCAGACGGCGGATCGGGGTCTTTTCCTGCGCCGCGAGCGTCATGCCGATCAACCCGCCCATCGAGGTGCCGATCCAGTCCACCCGCTCGACAGCGAGCCGCGCGATCAGCGTGACCATATCTGCCACGTATTGTGGGACTGCGTAGCGCGCCTTGTCGGCGAGCCAGTCACTGCCGCCGCGGCCGACCACGTCGGGACAGACCACGCGATAGTCGTCGGCCAGGGCGCGGGCGATGAAATCGAAGTCGTGTGCGTTGCGTGTCAGCCCATGCACGCAGACCAGCACGCGGTCGCTGGCCGGATCGCCCCATTCGAGATAGGCCATCCGGTGCAGCCCCTTCGGGCTGGCGCAGAGCACGCTGTTCCGGCGGGGCTGTTGGCCGGCCGCGGCTTTGGCGGAAGGGGAAAGGAAGCGGGCGAGGACGGTGCGAATGGACATGGCGGCGAATTCCAGCGAATCGATAGTGGCAGGGACGATATCATCCCTGCGTGTTCGATTTGTCTTTTTCCCCCGAAGCCGGCCTCGCCGGTCTGTTCGCCGCGGCCTTTGTTTCCGCCACGCTGCTGCCCGGCGGTTCGGAGGCGCTGCTGCTCGCGCTGGTCCGCCTGCATCCCGAGCAGGCGCTGCCGGCGCTGGCGGTCACCACGCTGGGCAATGTGCTGGGCGGCATGACCACCTACGCCACCGGCCGCCTGTTGCCGGAACGCGCGCTGCATCGGCTTTCGCCGCGGTCGCTGGAAGGGGTGCGGCGCTATGGCAGCCCTTCTTTGCTGCTCTCCTGGGCGCCTTTGTTCGGCGATGCGCTGTGCCTTGCCGCCGGCTGGCTGCGCCTGCCCTGGCCCGGCTGTGCGCTGTGGATGAGCGTCGGCAAGGGCGTGCGCTATGCGCTGGTGGTGGCCGGCGCCGGCGCGTTCTGAATGGCGGCTGCGGAGATACGCAACCAGTAGGCGGTCACTGCCGTGCCGGCCAGCGTCAACGCCGCGGTCGCCGCAAGCCAGAAACCCGCCGGCCCGAGCGGTGCGCCGAAGCGGTCGCCGAGGCCGAGCGTCACCCCCAGCGGCAGGCCGATCCCCCACAGCGCGACGGCATAGATCAGCATCGAGGCGGTGGCTCGCTTGTAGCCGCGCAGCAGGTTGACCGCCACGGTCTGTAGGCCGTCGGTAAGGTGGTACAGCGCGACCAGCAGGATCAGCTGCGCGGCCAGCGCTTGTATGTTCGCGTCCGTCGTGTAGAAGCGCGCCAGTGCAGCATGGCCCAGCGCCAGCATTGCAGCGACGACGGCGGCGCAGCCGAGGCCGAGGGCGAAGCCGCGCAGTCCGATGCGGCGGGCGGCATCGGGACGTTTGGCGCCCAGCGCCTGTCCGCTGAGCACGCCGGCGGCGTAGCCGATCGAGGTCGGCAGCATGAAACAGAGGACGGCCAGATTGGCGGCGATCTGGTGCGCGCCGGAAGCGATCGGGCCGAGGCGGGCGATGAACAGGGCCATGAAGGTGAACGCGGTGACGTCTACCAGGAAAGTGGCGCCGATCGGCAGGCCCAGCTTCAGAAATTCCGCCAGTCGTTTTCGCTGCGGCCAGCTCCAGCGTGCGAACAGGGCGAACTCGCGATACTCCTCCCAATGCGCGCACCACAGCCAGGCGAGCAGGCAGGCGCTCCAGGCGCACAGCGCGCTGGCGACGCCGCAGCCCGCCGCACCCAGCGCCGGCAGGCCGAAGCCGCCGTACATGAACAGCGCGTTGAGCGGCGCCTTCAGACTAAGGGCGAACAGATTCAGCAGCATCACCGGCCGCGGCCGGCCGATGCCCGAGGAAAGGCCGCTGAACAGACGCAGCCCCAGCGCCGCCGGCACCGTCGCCATCATCGCGTGCAGGTAGGTGCGCACCTTGACCTCGACCACCGGATCGAGACGGGCGATGGCCAGCAGCGGATCGGGATGCCAGAGCAGGCCCACCACCAGCAGCGCGACGGCCAGCGCGATCCAGGCCGACTGGCGCACCTCCTCGCCGATCTCGGCATGCTGGCCGCTGCCGTAGAGATGGGCGACGATCGGCGTCAGCGCCAGCAGTACACCCAGCGAGGTCACCACCACAGCGCCGAAGATCGCGCTGCCGACGCCGATCGCGGCCAGATCGAGCGCGGAGAGGCGGCCGGCCATCAGCGTGTCGATCAGGCCGTTGAGCATGATCGCCGCTTGCGCGATGAAGACCGGCCAGGCCAGGTGGATGAGCTTGCGCACGGAGCTTTCCGATGAATGGAAGGCCGATTGTAGTGCAGCGGAGGAGGGGGATTTTTTCGTGTGGCCGGTACCTTCAAGACCGTTCGTGCTGAGCTTGTCGAAGCATGAATGCCAATTGGATTTTCAATCAGCCCCCACCCCGGCAATTCGCCCCGCCTTCAGCGACACCCGCACCGAGTGGTGTGCGTCGTCAGGGCAGCACCCGGCGCAGTTTGCGCACCTGCTGCCACAACTGCGCCTTGGGCATTTGCATCGCCATGACCTGCATGCAACGCTCCAGCCAGCCATGACGGTTTTGCAGCGCGTCGATGGCCTTGGCGAGATCGCGGCCTATGGCCGCACCGTAGGCCTGCTCTGCCTTGGCCGTGGCCTGGCGCAGCAGAGACAGCGACGGGTTCATCATGGCCAGATCGATCAGGTCGCGGCTGAACACGCCGTCGTCGTTCCAGCGGTCCGAATTCGCCAGCAGCTTGCTCGCCGCCATGTCGAGCGGGGTCAAGGACGCGATGCCGCACACTTCATCGGCAGCGGACGGCGGGGCAATCTCGATGCGGCCCTCGCGCACGATCTCGAACTTGAGCGGCTGATTGTCGATCATCAGCAGGGTGTGTATGCCGTACTGATCCGCGCGCATGTCGCGCATCTGCGTCAGCGGCGCGCCGCCTTCGCGAACAATGGCCTGAATGCCTTGCGGCCCGGTCAGCATCTCGCGCAGGTTGCGATAACAATCGGCATCGGAAACCAGAAAGTCGATATCGACCGATTCCCGGTATTCGCCATAACGCATCGCGATCGCCGTGCCGCCGGCGAACAGGCAACGCTGCTCCAGCAGCGTGCGCCCATTCAGGGCATGCAGCACCTGGGCGATGCGGGTGTGTTGTTGCCTTTTAAACATGCTTGCCGTTATCGCCCAAGGCAAGTCGCAGCGCATCGATCAGGTTCTGCTCGCGCGCTTCCATGGCCGCCATGTCGAGATGCCGCGCATTGCGCTCGTAGATGCTCAGCGCCTCGGCCGGTGTCAGCTCGTCCGTGCCCTGTACCTGCCAGGCGAGTTGCTTGAGTTGTGGATAGTCCGACAGGCGGATGCGTGCCGGCAGCCACCCTTTCATAGCATCTACGCGGGCTGTAGCGGCGGGAGCAATGATGCCAAACGTCAAACCCAGCGCCGCCATCACATTGAGATACGCGCCCATCGTGACCGCAGGTGCGCCTTTTTCGATCCGATGCAAAGTCACGCGCGATATTCCCGCGGCTTCCGCGGCGGCCGTGGCATTGACGCGCAAGGCCTTGCGCTGAGCGCGAATCTGTTGCCCGAGCAGGGCCAGCGCCTCGACGGCGATGCGGGTAGTTGGAGGAGGTCTGGCCGGCATAGTGTTTCTCAATATATACGTTAAAGTAGTTATGTCAATAATGAGAAACATAAATTTAATTGACTGGCATGGGAAAAACAGGCTGGCCGTCACAGTGAAATGCGCAAGGCGCAGCCTGCGCTGGTAATCGTCGCCCGACGACATGAATCACGCATTGCCGCGCGTGATCGTGGCGCCGCTCACCCGCAAGGGGCAAGCGCTGGGATGTCGCCCCGAGGTTGTCTTCGATGGGCGTGACGCGCGCATACTGCTCTATCAAATCCGCAGCGTCGATAAAGCGCGGCGGGCCGGCAAGCTGGGTACCATCGATGAATCCTTATGGCATCCCGTTTTGATGGAAATGCCGGCGTGATAAGTAAAGCAATTCGAAGCTGGAACAATCAGCCTCGATCCAGTTGATCTTTTGTAGGAGCAAGTCTTGTTCAAGTTCATCGGCATTATTGCGGGCTATTACCTGCTCGGTATATTCGGGGCCATCGTCGGTTTTTTGCTCGGCTCCTTCATCGACCGTGTCCGCGCCTATGGCACGGGTGGATTCAACCCGCTTGGCAACGCCCAGCGCCAGGCCGCGTTTCTCGAAACCATGTTCGTCTCGCTGGGCAAGCTGGCCAAGGCCGACGGCCGGGTATCCGAAGAAGAGATCGCCCACACCGAAGCACTGATGCAGAAGCTCGGCATGACGGCGGAGCACCGGCAACAGGCGATCGAGTTCTTCAAACGCGGCACCGACCCGTCATGCGATCTCGAACCGCTATACGACCGCTTCATGGCGGCTTGCGGCCATACCCGTCACCTGAAGCAGGTGTTGCTGGTGTACCTGATCGCGATGGCGCTGACAGACGGCCATGTCCATGCTGCCGAGGAAGCTCTGCTTGCCGATATCGCCAGCCGCCTCGGCTACAGCCCGGCCGAGTTCCGGCAGTTGATGGACATGGTCACGAACCAGGGCCATTTCGCCTCTGGCCAGCCGAGCAGCGCAAAAGCGCTGGAGGATGCCTACAAGGCCCTGGGCGTTACCCCGGACAACAGTGACCAGGAAATCAAGCGCGCCTATCGCAAACTGATGAGTCAGTACCATCCCGACAAGCTGATCGGCCAAGGCATGCCGGATGACATGGTGGCGATGGCGACAGAGAAGGCGAAGGAAATCCAGGTCGCCTACGACCTGATCGAAAAAAGTCGACGTGCTGAAGGTGGCTGAGAGGACGGCGAAGTGTATGGTTGATCTTGGCGCTGGCCTGTTGGTAAAAAACGAAAATGACATTGCCCCCGTGGAATTTAATTCCGACACGGTCCTTCAACTCGGTGTTTCCTCCAATGCCTCCCCCGCCGTGATTGTCATCAACTTTCCCGATTGGACGCTCTTTAAATCCGGATTGGACGCACCTATAATCCCGATTGGACGAAACAACAATCCGGATTGGACGAATTCGCCATGGCCTCATCGCTGTACTCGCGTCATCTGCGCACGCGCATCGCCGAAGCGCTGACCGACACGCCGGTCGTTCTGCTCAATGGCCCGCGCCAGGCCGGCAAGACCACGTTGGCGCGCCAGTTTGCCAACGGCGGTCGGCGCTATCTCACTCTGGATGACGCAGCCACTCTGCTTTCCGCGCAGCAAGACCCCACCGGCTTTGTGCGCAGCCTCGACAGCGCCGTGATCGACGAAGTCCAGCGCGCGCCGGGCCTGCTGCTCGCAGTCAAACAGTCGGTCGATCGCGATCGCCGGCCAGGACGCTTTTTGCTCACCAGCTCCGCCAACCTCATGCTCCTGCCCGGCGTCGCCGATTCGCTGGCCGGGCGCATGGAAACACTGCCGCTCCTGCCGCTGGCGGGTTGCGAGATCCAGGGTGGAAAAGGCGGCTGGCTTGATGCCGTTTTCGCCGGCAACATGCCGCGCATTACGCCGGCAGCGGCACGCAAGGCCGTCGGCGATGCGCTGGTGCACAAGGTACTGTGCGGCGGTTACCCGGAGGCGGTGTTGCGCGACTCGGCGCGACGCCGTGCGGCGTGGGCAAAACAATATGTCGATGCCTTGATCCAGCGCGACGTGCGCGAAATCGCCAACGTCGACAAGATCGACCATCTTGCCCGGCTGCTCAAGGCGCTGGCGCAGATGTCCGGGCAACTGTGCAACTTCACGCAGCTTGCCGGCCAGGTTGGCCTGGACGCCAAAACCGCCAGCAGATACCTGGCGATATTCGAGCAGATGTTTCTGCTGCGCCGTGTCGCACCGTGGTCTGCCAACCGTCTGTCGCGCATTGTCAAGACGCCCAAGCTTCACTTCCTCGATACCGGCCTGCTTTGCAGCCTCACCGGCATGAGCGAAATCTCGGCAGCGCAGCAACGCGAACGCTTCGGCCACGCGCTGGAAAGCTACGTCTATGGGGAACTGCTCAAATTGGCGAGCTGGGCCGACGCGGAAGTCGACATCTACGGCTATCGCGACAAGGACCAGGTGGAAGTGGATTTCGTGCTTGAAAATCGCGGCGGCCAGGTGGTCGGTGTTGAAGTCAAGGCAACCGCCAGCGTCGGCCGCAACGACTTCGCCGGCTTGCGCAAGCTCGCTGCACTGGCGGGCAAGAAATTCCAGGCCGGGGTCGTGCTCTATGACGGAGCGGAAACCCTGCCGATGGGCGAAGGGCTATGGGCCTTGCCCCTGGCGAGTCTGTGGCTGAGTTGAATCGGGAAAGCGCGTCACAAACAAGGCCGGCACCGCTCTCGGAAGGATATTGAGCTTGGCTCCTTTCACCGCTTACCATTGATGAATCTTTATGGCATCCCGTTTTTATGGAAATGCTGGCGTGATAAGAAAAGCAATTCGAAGCTGGCACAATTAACCTCGATCCAATTTTTTGGAGATGAACATGACCGATGCCGTTCTCAAGATCAAGCAGTGGGGTAATAGCCTCGGCGTCCGCCTGCCCACGGCTATCGCTCGGGCAGCGCATTTGCTCGTCGATCAGCAGGTCAGGGTTTCGGTGAAGGGCGATCAGGTTGTGATTACGCCAATGACCGATGTCCATCTCAGCCTTGAGCAGCGGCTCGCGGCCTACGATCCGACCTGTCATGACGGCGAGGTCATGGCTACCAGCGAATGTGTCGGGGCCGATCGGCGGTATTGAAAAGCCAACGTGGTTTGTCCCTATTTATAGTGAGTAAAGGAGCCCCTCATGGCAAAGATGACTTTTAGCGTTCCGGATGACGTAAAGGATCGCTTCAACAAAGCTTTCGCCGACGCGAACAAGAGTGCGGTGGTGACCAAGCTGATGGTGGACGCGCTGGATCAAATCGAGCGTAAGCGCCGCAGCGACAAGGCTATCCGCAGTATTTTGAGTCGGCGCGCAAAGAATAAGGGGCCGTTCATCTCGACAGAGGAGATTTTGAAAACGCGGGACGAGATTCGGGCGGAATCCGATGCCGCGCACGGAATACCGCGCAAGTGAAGCTGTATGTCGTTGATTCAAGTGTCGCGCTGAAGTGGTTCCTGTGTGACGACCCGGACGAGTCGGATGTCGATCAGGCGCTGGGTCTGCTGCAAGGCGCATTGAATGAAGACTGTCGCTTCCTTCAACCGCCGCACTGGATTGCAGAAGTTGTTTGCGTGGTGGCACGCAAGCGCCCGCTCGATGCGGCCCTGGCACTGACAAACCTGCTTGAAATGACCTGCCATGAAACGATTCAGACGGCACATGCGTATGCACGAGCCGTTGATCTATCGCTTCAACTTGACCATCATCTTTTCACCTACCCTCGCTTATTCGACCTCTTCAATTCCTTAAGTTCTCGGACGGTTGGTAGCCGGTGAGGCGGCCGTAGATATAGAGCAGGATAGGCAGCAGGCCGAGGAAGAGACCGACTCCAAACGCGATCCAGGTCGCCCGCGAGGAGTTGTCGCGCACCAGTATGGCGTAGGAGGGCAGGTCCGGCCGATAGTAAACGTCGAGCTCGGTGCCGACCGGAAAGCGCGCGGCGAATCGCTCCGCCCGCTTCTGTGAATTAACGCTGAATTCGAAGCCGTAGCCGATACGCGACACGCTGAATTTCTGTTTGCTTCCTTGCCTGGTCTCCAGGTAAACGCCGGCGATCTCGACATCCCAAAACTTGCGGTTCTGGAAGCCGACCACACGGCGCGCATACGATTGGGTGATGACGCCACGCCGCACCGGCCAGTGCTGTGCTTCCGCCAGCCCGTGCAATTCGTTGATGGTGCCGGCGACCGTGATCCAGCCGCCGAAGAAGCCCAGGATTATCAGTACGCCCAACACCCACAGCGCGGCTTTCTTTATCCGCTCGAAAGGGGTCATTCAGGTTCACCGAGGAGTCGACAAGCCATGATAAGGGGTTTGAGTTGCTCCGGTTTCCGCGATGCTCCGCCCTACTCGCGGTACAGCAACACGCTTTCGCGTTCTTCGCACCAACTGGATTCGTCGGCTTGCAGCAGTTGGTCGAGATCGGCCGGCGTGGCGGCGGGATCGTCCACCCATTCACGCAGTAGCGGGCTGCCATTGATGACGTCGATGGCGAGCCGGTCGTTCTCGTATTCGTAGGGAAAGTCGCGCCACAGCGCGTAGTCCGGATACAGGCGGCGTATGGCCTTGAAGGCCAGCGCATAGAGGCGCCAGGGGCGGAAGGCGGCGTGGTCGTAGCCGGCGTTTTCGACATGCACCTGGAAGGCCGAACACAGTTTGCCGGCATGCTTGTGAAACGTGGGTTCGAACCAGCACGGGCGCAGGATGCAGCCTTGCAGCCAGTGCGGCGCCAGTGCCTGCATTTCGCGCAGCACCTGCACGGCATCGATGTCCGGCGCGCCGAGCACTTCGAGCGGGCGTGTGGTGCCACGGCCTTCGGAGAGTGTGGTGCCTTCGAGCATCACCGAGCCGGGGTAGCAGCGCGCCATCCACAGGTTGGGCGCATTCGGACTTGGGTTGATCCAGGTGCGTTCCTCAAGCGGCCAGCCATGGCCCGGTGCGCGTTCGGGTTGCCAGCCTTGCATGGCTACCACCCGATAGTCGACATCGAGGCGCAGCGTGTTCACAAACCAGTGGCCGAGTTCGCCCAGGGTGAGGCCATGCCGCATCGGCAGCGTACCGGCGCCGACGAAGCTCTCCCAGCCGGCGCGCAGGCGCAGGCCTTCGACCGGGCGGCCGATGGGGTTGGGGCGGTCGAGCACCCACACGGCCTTGCCGAGGCGGGCTGCTGCTTCGAGCACGTAGCGCAGCGTGGTCTCGAAGGTGTAGATGCGGCAGCCGAGGTCGAGCAGATCGACCAGCAGCACGTCGAAGCTGTCCATCATCGCCGCCGTCGGGCGCCGCACTTCGCCGTAGAGGCTAAACACCGGGATGCCGAGCACGGGATCGACGAAGTCGGGCGACTCGATCATGTTGTCCTGCTTGTCGCCGCGCAGGCCATGCTGCGGGCCGAAGGCGGCGGCGAGCTTGATGTCGTCGAGCGCGCCGAGCACATCGAGCGAATGGCGCAGCTCGCGCGTGACGGAGGCCGGGTGCGCGAGCAGCGCAACGCGCTTGCCGGCCAGCGGGCGGCGCCATGCGGGGTCTTCGATCAGGCGGTCGATGCCGAACTTCAAGATGCAATCTCCGTAATGTGTGCCGGCGAGCGTGGCAGCGGCTAAGCGAGGCGCAGTGTAAACCCGCTGCGATGATGGAAGTCGGGTTGGGTGCACGGATGGTGCAAGGCCCAATAGGAGGGATCGCCCGCCTTGTCTTCGATGACGGCTGTGAGGCCAATGCGGATGGGGCCAGCGGAAAAATCGCTGAGCTGAAGCTCGGCTTCGAGGATCAGACCCGCGGCGTGTGTTTGCAGCGTGATGCGCGGTGGCTCGCTGGGCACCAGCGGCGTCATCCGGGTGCGATAGCGGGCGAAGCGATACGTTGCCCAGGCGCCCGAAGGTGAGAAATTGCACTCCACATAGGCCGGACCGTCTTGTGCTGTGATGAAGGCTTCGAAGCAGGTGTGGCGCCACAGTTCGTCCGTTTGCCGCGTCGCGGCAGACGCCGGCAGGGCGATGCGATCGACGGCGCCGCAGACCGTGTAGCGAAAGCGCAGCCAGCCATCCGCTCCGCGTTCGGCGCGGGCGGTGAGGCGCTCGATCGCGTGCGTCGGCATGCGGCGATGGCACATCAGCGGAAAGTCGTTGTCGGCGTGCAGGGTGCGTTCAGGCATCGTGTCGGCGTCAATGGCGAGTGCCGGATGATGGTGGCGGCAGCTCGGTGCTTGTGTGGAGGGCACGGTCGGGGATGTTAACTTCCGCCGCAATGATTGCGGCGGCCGCTTGCTTCAGGCTGGCGTCGGACAAGTCCGTCAGCCGGCAGAGCGGGGCGTGGCCGGCGTCGCCCCGCGGTTGCGAACGGCGATAGAGTGGATCGTAGTGCTCGGTCAGCAGTTCGCCGACCAAGAGGCGGAAATTGCCTGCCGTTGCCAGGCGCTGCCAGCGGGCGATGGTTTCTTTGCTCTGTAGTTCGTGCAGGCGTGCGAGCTGCGCAGCGAGACGGCCGTCGGCCGCGGCGAGGAGGTGGGCGTAGTCCTGGAGCAGGAAATCCACCCGCGCTTCGAGGTCGGCTTCGATGCGCAGTACCGGCGCTGCCCGTAGCGCATCGAACAGCCGGTTGGGCAGGTAGAGCGCGCCGATGCGGCGGCTCTCCGCTTCGACATAGACCGGCCGTGTGGAGTCCATTGCCGTCAGGGCCAGCATCAAGTGCGTTTCGAACATTTTCTGCGAGGGCTGCGGTTGATCGGGAAGATCGCCGAGCACCGACCCCTTGTGCGCCGCCAGCGCTTCGAGATTCACCACCTGGGCGCCCTGCGCCGCAAGGGCTTCGAGCAAGCGGGTCTTGCCGCTGCCGGTGGGCCCACCGATGACGCGCAGGTCGAGGCGGCCCGGCAGCGACTCCAGGCGATCGAGCACATGGCGCCGCCAGGCTTTGTAGCCGCCGTCGAGACGGCGTGCCGCCCAGCCGATCTCGCGCAGGATGTGGGTGAATGCGCCGCTGCGCTGGCCGCCGCGCCAGCAGTAGATCAACGGCCGCCAGGATTTTGGCCGGTCGAGGAAGCGTTCTTCGATGTGGCGCGCGATGTTGCGCGCCACCAGCGCAGCGCCGACCTTGCGCGCCTCGAACGGCGACACTTGGATGTAGAGCGTGCCGACGCGCGCCCGCTCGGCGTCGTCGAGCACCGGGCAATTGATGGCGCCCGGGATGTGGTCCGCGGCGAATTCGGCCGGCGAGCGGACGTCGATCACGGTCTCGAATTCGGCGAGTTGTGCTACGGTGGCGAGCCAGCTTTTCACGGTGCGGTAGAGATCGGGGGAAGCGGATTTCCCGTAATGATAAGGCGCGAAGGATGAATCACCTGACACTCGATGGCGGCGCGGCGGCAGCCGATGAAGCGGTCCGCCTGACCCGCTTCAGCCATGGCGGCGGCTGCGGCTGCAAGATTTCACCCGCTGTGCTCTCGCGCCTGCTTGCCGAGTCGCCGCTGCCGGTACCTTCCGCCGACCTGCTGGTTGGGCGCGAGAGCAGCGACGATGCCGCGGTGTATCGCCTCAACGACGAACAGGCCATCGTCGCCACTACCGATTTCTTCACCCCGATCGTCGACGATCCCTACGATTTCGGCCGCATCGCCGCGACCAATGCCTTGTCCGACGTATATGCGATGGGCGCTCGGCCGCTGTTCGCGCTGGCGCTGGTCGGCATGCCGCTGGACAAGCTGCCGGAATCGGCCATCCGCCGCATCCTTGCCGGCGGCGAGGCGGTCTGCGCCGCGGCCGGCATTCCCATCGCCGGCGGTCACAGCATCGACATGCTGGAGCCGATCTACGGTCTGGTCGGGCTGGGCCTGGTGCATCCGGCGAAGGTCAAGCGCAACAGCGCGGCGCGTGCCGGCGACTGCCTGATCCTGGGCAAGCCGCTGGGAATCGGCATGCTCTCCGCGGCGCTGAAAAAAGGCATTCTGTCGGACGCCGGCTACGCCGAAATGCTGCGCTGGACGACCCAGCTCAATACGCCGGGCATAGCGCTCGCGGAGATGGCGGGTGTGCACGCCGTGACCGACGTCACCGGGTTTGGCCTTGCCGGCCATTTGCTTGAGATCTGCCGTGGCTCCGGGCTCTCCGCACACATCGACTTCGACCGTCTGCCGTTGATCGAAGAGGCCGTGAGCCACGCACGTTGCGGCATCGTCACCGGCGCATCGGCGCGCAACTGGGCCGCTTACGCCAGCGAAGTCGACCTGGCGAGCGGGTTGGCGGATTGGCAGCGCAACCTGCTGACCGATCCGCAGACCAGCGGCGGACTGCTGGTGGCTTGCGACGAGGCGAGTGTGGAAGCTGTGCTGGCGCTTTTCCGGGCGGAGAATTTCGCTGCTCCGGCGCTGGTCGGCCGGCTTCAGGCGGGCCCGGCCCGCCTGAACGTGAAAGGATGAGCGGCGCAGTCTAGGTCTTGAAGCGGCCGACCGTCGCCAGTTGCTCTTCGGCCAGGGCTTCGAGGCTGCGCGCCGCATGCGCGGTCTGACTGGCGGCTTCGCTGTTGTCGTGCGCCATCGCTGCGATTTTTTCGATGCCGGCAGCGACCTCGGCTGCCGCCCGTCGTTGCTCGTCGGTGGCATTGGCGATGCTGTCGAGCCCCGCGCCAACTGCAACCACCGAATCGCTTGCGCCGGCGAGCACGCTTTCCACCGAGGTTACCGATTCCCGGCTGGTGGCGATGTTGACCATCGCTTCTTCGATGGACTGGGTCACGGTATTCGATTGCGCCGCCAGGGTGCGGGTGATGGCGTCGATCTCGTTGGCCGAACTGGCGGATTTCTCCGCCAGCTTGCGCACTTCGTCGGCGACGACCGCGAAACCGCGCCCGTGCTCGCCGGCACGCGCGGCCTCGATTGCGGCATTCAGCGCGAGCAGATTGGTCTGGTCGGCGATCTCCTTGACCTGCCCGGTGATATGCGTGATCGCCTGGGTGCTGGCGACAAATTGGCCGACCGAATCGGAAATGCCGCGCACCGTCGATTCGACCATGCCGACGCCTTCATTCAGCCTTGCCAGACTGGCATGGCCTTCCTCGGAACGGCGCAGGCTTTCGTGGGACTGTTCGCGGACTTCGGTGGCGCTGCCGGCGATGGTGGCAACGCTCGCCGCCATCTGTTCGACGGCGCTGGCGGCAGCGGCGGAGGTATCGTTCTGGCTTTGCGACGAACCGGCGACATGGTCCGCGCTCGACACCAGTTCCCGCGCGGCGGCGGAAACCTTGGCTGCCGAAGTGTTGACCTGGCGCACCAGATCGGAAAACTTCACCATCATTTCGTTGAACACGCTTGAGGCTTGGCCGATTTCGTCCTTGCCGCGAACCTGAAGCCGGCGCGTCAGATCGCCTTCGCCGGAAACGATGGCGCGCAGACCGATCACCATGTCGCGGATTGGTTCGGTCACCGCGCTGCGGATGAAGTACCAGATCAGCAGAAGCATCAGCGCGCTGACGACCAGCGCCACCACCAGCGATTCGGTGGTTTGCAGCGAAACCGCCTTGTCGACCTTGTCCAGCGAGATTTTCATGCTGATCACGCCGAGCACGGCGTTTTCCGCTGCATCGTGGCATTCGACGCAGTTCTTGCCCAGATACTTCGTGACATTCTTGGCGGGCCGGATCGCCAGCAGGTAGGGTCCCTGCTCATCCTTGCGGACATCGACCAATTCCTCCCCGCTTGCCATTACTTTCGCTTCAAGGTCATCGGGCTTGAGATCGTTGCGCACCTTGCCTTCGTCTTTCGAACTCTCCACGCCCTCCCGCGCGACGTCGCTCGGCACCACACGCAAATCGCGGATTACCGCCAGATGCTTGATCTGGTCGAGAAAGGCCGAGCTTTTGTCCATCTTGTCGGCAATCATCAGCGCCGTCAGGCCGGCAAGCGTCGAGTCGTGCATGCTCAGCGAAAAGTCCTGCGCCTGGTCGATCGCGGAACGGTAGTTTTGGTGGCCTACCCAGAGAATGACGCCGACCCACGCTGCTACGAGCATCGCTCCGATAGCGGCCGTCAGTCGGATCCAGATCTTGATGTCGTTTAGCCTAAGCATGATTCCCCTGCCAAAAAATTATTGTTAGAACTTAATCCTACTTTAGATTTTCCGTCTGATAAGGGCGGTGATGCCTATTTTGAGCACCTTATTCCCGGCGTAGCGAACAAACGGCGCATTGCATTCGATGCCCCGTAAAATGGGCCGATATTCACTTCACAGGCGCCGCTTTTGACCCCCAAGTCTCTTTCCGTCACCCTGTCGCCGCTCGACAATGGTCGGCTCGCCAATCTCTGCGGTCCGCTCGACGAAAACCTGCGGCAGATCGAAACCGCGTTCGACGTCACCATTACCCGTCGCGGCGAGCAATGCCGCATCGTCGGCGAGCTTGCGCAGCGCCGCCTGGCAGCGGAGGCGCTGGAACGCTTCTACGCGGCGGCCGGCGCGCCGGTCAGCATCGACGACATCCAGCTCGGTCTGGTGGAAATCGCGCGCCGCGCCAGTTCGCGCAGTCGCGCCTTGCCGCCGCCGGCCGGCCTGCTGACGCTGAAGGCCGACTTGCACGGCCGTACGCCGAATCAGGTGCAGTATCTGCGCCAGATCCAGGAACACGACATCAGCTTCGGCATCGGCCCGGCCGGGACCGGCAAGACGTATCTTGCCGTGGCCAGCGCGGTGGATGCCTTCGAGCGCGACCAGGTGCAGCGCATCGTGCTCACCCGCCCGGCAGTGGAAGCCGGCGAGCGCCTGGGTTTCCTCCCGGGCGATCTGGCGCAGAAAGTCGATCCGTATCTGCGCCCGCTCTACGATGCGCTTTACGACCTGATGGGCTTCGACAAGGTGGGCAAGCTGTTCGAGAAGGGCAATATCGAGATCGCGCCGCTGGCCTACATGCGCGGGCGCACCCTGAACCACGCTTTCATCATCCTCGATGAAGCGCAAAACACTACGCCGGAACAGATGAAGATGTTCCTCACCCGCATCGGCATCGGCGCCAAGGCGGTGATTACCGGCGACGTGACCCAGGTGGATCTGCCGAAGGGGCAGAAGTCGGGGTTGGCGGAAGCCCGCCAGGTATTGAAGGATGTGCGCGGCATCGCGTTCACCGGTTTCGATTCCGCGGACGTGGTGCGTCATCCGCTGGTGGCGCGCATCGTTGCGGCATACGAGAAAAAGCGTGAAGGCTGAAGGCGGCACCGTGCGGAACAAAGCTGGACGCACATCCCGCCGCGCCGACCGCGCGGTGTCGCCTGCCGCCCGGCAGCCACGGCTTTCGCTGGCGGTGCAATACGCCTGCGACACCGATGCGCTACCGTTGCGGCCGCGTGTGCGGCGCTGGGTCAAGGCAGCGTGCGAAGGCGATGCCGAGGTGACGGTGCGCTTTGTCGACGGCGACGAAGGCCGTGTTCTGAACCGCGATTACCGCGGCAAGGACTATGCGACCAATGTGCTGTCGTTTCCCTACGAACGCGAACCGGCCACGCTCGGCGATCTGGTGATCTGCCTGCCGGTATTGCTGCGCGAGGCGGCGCAGCAGGGCAAGAGCGCCGAGGCCCACTGCGCCCACCTGATCGTGCATGGTATGCTCCATTTGCAGGGTTACGACCACGAGACGAGTGAAGAGGACGCGCAGCAGATGGAAGCCAGGGAACGTTCAATCCTCGCCCGACTCGGTTTTGCAGACCCCTATCTTTCGATGATCGAAGCGTAAGGCAAGCGTTCGCTTCGACGCCCGCACCCGATATGGAACTTCCCAGTAGCCGCCCCAGATTGATCGAACGCCTTTCCGCCCTGCTGATGCGGGAGCCGGAGGACCGCGAAGAGCTTCTTGTCCTGCTGCACCGAGCATTCGAGCGCAATCTGCTCGACGCCGATGCACTCTCGATGATGGAAGGTGCGCTCGCCGTATCCGAAACCACCGTGCGCGACATCATGGTGCCGCGTGCGCAGATGGATGTGGTGGACATTGCCGAGGATCCGGCGAGGATCGCCGAATTTGTCGTCGAGGCTACCCATTCGCGCTTTCCGGCGATCGGCGAGAACAAGGACGACGTGCTCGGCATTCTGCTGGCCAAGGATCTGCTGCGCTTCTTCGCCGGCAAGGAGTTCGATCTGCGCGACAGCCTGCGGCCGGCGGTCTTCATTCCCGAGTCGAAGCGCCTCAATGTCCTGCTGCGCGAATTCCGCGCCAGCCGCAACCATATGGCCATCGTCGTCGACGAATACGGCGGCGTCGCCGGGCTGGTGACCATCGAGGACGTGCTGGAACAAATCGTCGGCGACATCGAGGACGAATACGATTTCGACGAGGCCGCGGACAACATCGTGCTCGACAACACCGGCCGCTACCGGGTCAAGGCGATCACCGAGATCGACGATTTCAACCAGGCCTTCGGCACGCGGTTTTCCGCCGAGGAAGTGGATACCATCGGCGGGCTGCTGATGCAGCATCTCGGGCGCCTGCCCAAGCGCAACGAAGTGGTGCAGCTCGACGGCATCCGCATCCAGGTGCTGCGCGCCGACAGTCGGCGCATCCACACCCTGCTGGTCGATCCGCAGCGCGGTCTGTCGCTTGCCGCAGAATCTGCGGACGGCACTTCCTAAAAGGGTTTCACCACCGCTAGAATCACGATGGCGATCAGCGCCAGCACCGGGATTTCGTTGAACACGCGGAACCAGGTATGGCTGCGGCGGTTGTTGCCCGCAACGAACCGGCGCAACTGGCCTCCGCAGAAGCCGTGGTAGGCCCACAGGCCCACCACCAGCGCGGTCTTGGCGTGCAGCCAGCCGCCATGGAAACCGAAGCCGAACCACAGCCAGAGTCCCAACGCGGTGGCGAGCAGGCCGATCGGCGTGACGAAGCGATACAGCTTGCGTGCCATCAGCAGCAGCCGCTCACGCTCGGCGGCGCTCTCTGCCGGAACCATGGCGAGGTTCACGAAAATGCGCGGCAGGTAGAACAGTCCTGCAAACCAGCTGACGACAAAAACAATATGGAACGCCTTGACCCACAACATCATGCAGTCCTTTCCGTTTCCGCCCGGGCGGCGGCAAGCCCTTCGATCACGCTCGGGTAGCGCAGGCGCAGGCCGAGTTCCCGTTTCATGCGCCGGTTGTCGAGGCGGCGCGATTCTCCCATGAAGGACAGCTGTAGCGGCGAGAGCTGGGTGCGTACGTCCGCCGGCGGCAGGCGCGGCGCGCGCGGCAGACCGAAGGCATCGGCCAGCCGGTCGAACCAGTCACCCATTTTCAGCACCGAATCGTCCACCACGTTGTAGGTGCGGTTGGGCCGCCCGCGGCGCAGCGCGGCGTCGAGCGCACGCGCCAAATCCTCGGCGTGGATGTGGTTGGTGAAGCTGTCCTCTTCGGCACGCAGCAGCGGCAGGCGCTGGCGCACGCGTTCCAGCGGCAGGCGTTCGGCGGCGTAGATGCCGGGAGCGCGCAGCAGCGCAACGCGACAGCCGCTGCTGCGGCCGAATGCGCGCAGGCGTGTCTCCGCGGCCTGGCGGCGGCGTGCACGGTCGGTACGAGGCGCTGGCGGGCGCGTTTCGTCGACCTGGGCGCCGCCGCAGTCGCCGTAAATGCCGCTGGTGCCGATATAGACCAGGCTGCGTGGTACACTTTTTCCCGTTGCAAGCGTTGCCAGCAAGCGCGCTGTACGCGGATCGTCCGCTCCGGCCGAGGGAGGTGGGGCGCTGTGAATGACGGCGTCGGCAATGCCGGCGATGCGATGCAGCGTTGCGCGGCGGTCGAGATCGCCGACAATCTGTAGCACGCCCAGTTCGGCCAGTTGCTCATCACGCCGGCGTACCAGCGCGAACACGCGCCAGTGCCGTAGCAGCTGGGGCAACGCCCGGCGCACGACATCGCCGCAACCCACGATCAACAATCTTCGCATCGACGAATTATCCCATGAGCTACCAGATCACCCTGACGCCGAGCGGCCACACCTTCAGCGCCGCCGCCGACGAGCCGCTACTTGCCGCCGCCGACGCGGCGGGATTGACGGTGCCCTACGGCTGCCGCAACGGCGTATGCAGCGTCTGCAAGGCAACGCTATTGGAAGGCGAGGTCGATCACGGCGAGTCCCAGGAATGGGCGCTGCCGGCCGAACAGCGCGCCGCCGGCAAGGTGCTGCTCTGCTGCGCGAAGCCGTTGTCCGATCTGGTGCTGGAAGTGCGCGAGGTCAGCGCCGACCGTGATATCCCGGTGAAGACGCTGCCCTGTCGGGTGCAGAAGATGGAAAAGGTTGCGTCCGACGTGATGATCCTCCACCTCAAGCTGCCGGCGAGCGAGCGGTTGCAGTTCCTTGCCGGCCAGTACGTCGAGTTTCTGCTCAAGGACGGCAAGCGCCGCGCCTTCTCGCTGGCCAATGCACCGCACGACGACGAACTGTTGCAAGTGCATGTGCGCCACGTTCCCGGCGGCCAGTTCACCGGCCAGGTGTTCGAAGCCATGAAGGAAAAAGACATCCTGCGCTTCGAAGGCCCGCGCGGCACCTTCTTCCTGCGCGAGGACTCGACCAAGCCGGCGATCCTGCTCGCCGGCGGCACCGGCTTCGCGCCGGTCAAGGCCATCGTCGAGCATGCCATCCACAATCGTATCGAGCGTCCGCTGTATGTCTATTGGGGCGCCCGCGACCGGGCCGGGCTGTATCTGCCCGCGCTGCCGTCGCAATGGGCGGCAGCGCATACCAACATCCGCTACGTGCCGGTGCTCTCCGACGCGACGGCCGCCGACGCTTGGACCGGCCGCCGCGGCCTGGTGCACAACGCGGTGCTGGAGGATTTCGCCGACCGTGCGGACGGGTTGGGCGGTTTCCAAGTTTACGCTTGCGGTTCGCCGGCGATGATCGATGCGGCGCGGACGGCTTTTGTCGCGCGCGGCCTGCCGGACGGCGAATTTTTCGCCGACGCGTTTACTTATGCCGTCCAATGACCGCTGTCGGCAAGAAACCCTGCGTCAATTGCACATGCGCCGCGACGGGCTTCTGCCCGCGCGGCGTCGGCGTGCATATCAAGCGTGAGGCGCCTGTAGCCGCCAGACCGCTGACCGCGGCCCAACGCGCCCAGGCGTTACGGGAACAGTTGCAGAAGCTGCCCGGCAAGCGACGCAGTTTGCGCTACTGAAGCGCGTGCCTCACTCGCCCAGATAGGCGGCTCGCACGCGGGGGTCGGCGGCCAGCGCGGTGGCGGAGTTGGCGAGCGTGATGCGGCCGGACTCCATCACATAGCCGCGGTCGCAGGTTTCCAGCGCCAGGCGGGCGTTCTGTTCCACCAGCAGAATACTGACGCCGCGGGCGGCGATGGCGCGGATCAGCTCAAACACTTTCTGCACCATGATCGGCGCCAGACCCATCGACGGCTCGTCGAGCAGCAACAGGCGCGGGCGTCCCATCAGGGCGCGGCCGATCGCCAGCATCTGCTGTTCGCCGCCGGACAGTGTGCCGGCGAGCTGCGTGCGGCGTTCGGCAAGGCGCGGCAGTAGGGCGTAGATTTCCTCCAGGTCGGCGGCGATGCCGGCGTCGCGGCGGTGGAAGGCGCCCATCGCCAGGTTCTCCGCCACCGTCAGCCGCATAAACACGCCGCGTCCCTCGGGAACCAGCGCCAGGCCGCGGCCGACCAGCGTGTGGCCGGGTAGGCCGTCGATGCGTTCGCGGCCGTAACGGACTTCGCCGCGACTGCCGATCATCCGCGTCAGCGCCTTCAAGGTGCTGGTCTTGCCGGCGCCGTTGGCGCCGATCAGGCAGACCATCTCACCCTCCTCGACGGCGAAGGAGATGCCTTTCACCGCGGCGATGCCGCCGTAGCGGACTTCAAGGTCGATGACCGCCAGCAGCGGGTGGTCGGCCGCCGCGGCCTTGCGCGCCGGCGTGCGGGCGGGCGAGGGTGTTGGTTGCGCGGGCGAGGTATGCGCGTTGTCGCCGAGATAGGCTTCGATGACGTGCGGATCGCGGCGCACTGCCTCGGGCACGTTCTCGGCGATTTTCTCGCCATAGTCGAGCACCGCGACGCGGTCGCAGAGGCCCATCACCAGATCCACGTCGTGCTCGATCAGCAGCACGCTGAGGCCGTCGCGGCGCAGGCCTTCGATCAGGGTGCGCAGTTCGGCGGTTTCGGTGGCATTCATGCCGGCGGCCGGTTCGTCGAGCGCCAGCAGTTTCGGCTCACTGGCGAGTGCGCGGGCGATCTCCAGGCGGCGTTGGTCGCCGTAGGACAGATTCTTCGCCAGTGCATCGGCACGGTCGGCGATGCCGACATAGTGCAGCAGCTCCATCGCCCGGCGGCGGATGGCAGCTTCCTCGGCACGCGCCGCACGCGGACGCAGCACGGCGCCGAGCACGCCGGCACGGGTGCGGCCGTGGCGGCCGACCATCACGTTTTCCAATGCCGTCATGTGGGCGAACAGGCGGATGTTCTGGAAGGTGCGGGCCAGCCCGGCACGGGCAATCGCCGCCGGATTGCCGAGCGGCAGGGCTTGGCCGGCGAATCTGACTTCGCCGCCATCGCGCGAGTACAACCCGGTCAGCACATTGAAAAAGGTGGTCTTGCCGGCGCCGTTGGGGCCGATCAGGCCGTAGATTTCGCCGCTATGGATGGTCAGCGACACGTCTTTCAGCGCCTGCACACCGCCGAAGCGTTTGGAAATGCCGCGCGCTTCGAGCAGCGGTTGTGTCGCGGTCGAGCTCATTGCTCCAACTCCCGTCGCCGCCGTGGTTCGGGCCAGAGGCCGGCCGGGCGATAGAGCATGACGATCACCAGGGTCAGGCCGAAAAGCAACATGCGCAGGGCCTCTGGTTCAACCACCACATGGCCGAACAGCGCGTTCTGTAGCGGCCCGGCGCCGTAACGGAACAGCTCGGGCAGTGCGGTCAGCACCAGCGCGCCGAAGATCACACCGGGAATGTGGCCCATGCCGCCCAGCACCACCATGCAGAGGATGGTGATCGAGTCGATCAGCTGGAAGCTTTCCGGACTGACGAACTGCTGGAAGCCGGCGAACAGCCCGCCGGCCAGGCCGCCGAAGCTGGCGCCCATGGCGAAGGCCAGCAGCTTGACGTTGCGCGTGTCGATACCGCAGGCCTTGGCGGCGATCTCGTCCTCGCGGATGGCCACCCAGGCGCGGCCGATGCGCGAGTCTTCGAGCCGGATCGAGACGAAGATCACCAGCAGTGCGAGGCTGAGGAACAGGTAGTAATAAAGATGCAGCGAGGGGATGTCGACGCCGAACAGCGTCAGGCGCGTGTCGAAGGCCAGGGCACCCAGGCGCAGGCCGTCGATCTGGGTGATGCCCTGTGCGCCATTGGTGATGTTCACCGGCGCATACAGATTGTTCATGAAAATGCGGATGATCTCGCCGAAGCCGAGCGTGACGATGGCCAGGTAGTCGCCGCGCAGTCGCAGCGTCGGCGCCCCCAGCAGCACACCGAAGATACCCGCCAGCAGGGCGCCTGCCGGCAGCAGCAGCCACAGCGGGCCGTGCAGGCCGCCCGGGAACAGCGCCGCAATGGCGGGGAAATGCGATGTCAGGTGGGGGCTGGAGAGCAGGGCGTAAAAATACGCGCCGAGCGCATAGAAGGCCACGTAGCCAAGATCGAGTAGACCGGCGTAGCCGACCACGATGTTGAGGCCCAGCGCCAGCAGGACATAGAGCAGAGCGAAATCCAGCACCCGCACCCAGGCCGGGCCGAAGGCCAGGCCCGTGGCGAAGGGCAGCACGGCGAGACTGATACCCAATAAAGCCACACCCATCAAGGCGTTGTGTTTTTCAGAGCGCATGGACGAGCCTATCTTTCATGCCAATATTTTCGTGCCGGCTTTTCTTCGGTTCAACCGCCAATTTCTGTTCTGCCAAAGGCCGTCCAATGGTTAGAAATAGAAAACCTATATTTATCAATTTGTTGAATTGACCGTTCGATAGCCGGTCTTTACTTGGCAATGCCTTTCTATTTCTAAATCTGAGGGGTAGCCAATACCCAGCGCGAATATCTGCGACTTCCATTGTTATGGATCAAACCCTCCTGAACGAGTTGCGAAAGCAGGTTCTTGATGCGATTCAACTTCTGTTCCTCGCTCAATACTTCCGGCAGCTTATCCAGCAGTAGTCGATCGATATCTTCGCGCGCCACTGGCTGGTGCTTGCGGATCAACTTGACAATCAGGTCGCGGTAATACTGGCCATCCAGTCCCTTGTCCCGAATGTGTTTGGCTTTCTCGCCGACAACCGCAGCCACCTGCGCGGCGACGATCAGGTTCGGATACCGGCCCTCCACCAGTCCGGCCGTTTTGAGCCGCTTGTGCTCTTCCGCGTTGATGCGCAGCCGCTTCTGTACACGATCAAGAACGATGATGGTGTCTAGGTCGAGACTGGTATTCGCCATCAACATTCGCGTGTAACGCTCATCCAACACCCGCCCCGGAATCGCCACCGCTACTCGGTCTGACGTGGATAGATCGTAATCCGGCAAAGGGAAGAAGCGCCGCCGCTGCGCCAGGAACATGCGCTTGATGCCGCCGCCCTGAGTATCGATCATGTTCAAGTTCACCATCGCCTCGGCCAGGAACGGGTTGCGATAGATTTCCAGCGGCGCATCCTGGCGGATCACCGATTCCACACTGCCCGGCAGGAAGCCGCCGACGTTGCTCAATAGTAGGCCGGCGGGCGTTTCTACCACGTTGATGCGCCCGCTTAAGCCATAGTCCTGATGCGCGATGCAGTTGTGCAGCGCTTCGCGGATTACCCACGGGTCGTACTGCGATATCTCTACCGGAAACAACGTCCCACTCGGCAGTTCGCGCAGCGTCAGGTTGCGGATGCGTGCCAGAAGCCGGTCGACATTGAGTAGCCAGGGCGGCCCGAAGTGCTCATAGTCCTGTTCCTCGTTGCGGTCGTTCTTGAGTATCCAGCTGATGCGTGCCACGGCCGGCGCCAGAAGCGTGGTGGCCTCTTCGCGGCCGAGCAGGAGCAGCGCGGTACGCGTCACCGCACCGTGGATGGTCAGTTTGGCCTTGTTGAGGAACGTTGCATCGTCCCACCCATCGACTTCCGCTACCTTGGCAGGGAACTTGGTCTTGTATTCGGCCCGGGCTTTGGCGATGGCCGCCGGGTCGAGGTCGGCGAGCGTCGACCGCTCGCACAGCGCGGCGCTCCAATCGACGCGGCGCCCCCATATTTGCCGCTCTTTGTCCGGGTACTTCGCCAGTTCGGTTTTGCTGCTGCCGTCACGGATATAGGCTGTGCCGTAAAACTCCACCGGCCGGTCAAAAGCCGGGTGAATTTCAAACAGCACTATGCGCTTGCCTTGATAGTCGAACGTAAAAATCTCATAGCCGATGTTGGGCCGCAGTCCAAGAGAAAGCCACAGCGGCAGCAATTGATTGGCCCGCCCCTCCTTGCCCTTGATCGATTGCGCAGCCGGGTCAAAGTCGGTACCGACCGGCGCATGGCTACCATCCTCGATGCCGAACACCAGATAGGCGCGAGGCTTGCCCAGAAGGCAGGCTGAATTTGCCAGCGCGGCAAGGTACTCGCCGAGCAATTTCGGCTCGAAATTGTTGGCCTTAAACTCCAGCCATTCCGTTTCGCGCGGTTCGGCGCGGAGGCGATCAAGCAGCGCAGTGAGTTCCTGGGTATTCATGTCCGTATGCTTTCGGGTTATGCGCGTTCGGCGACTCTTTCGCCGAGCAGCCCCGACGGGCGGAAGATCAGCACCAGCACCAGCACCAGGAAGGCAAACACGTCGCGGTAGTTGGAGCCGAACACGCCGCCGGTGAGATCGCCGATGTAGCCCGAGCCGAGCGATTCGATCAGGCCCAGCAGCAGGCCGCCGACCATCGCTCCGGCGAGGTTGCCGATGCCGCCGAGCACCGCTGCGGTGAACGCCTTGAGACCGAGGACAAAGCCCATCTGGTAATGGGCGACCGAGTAGTTGACGCTGACCAGCACCCCGGCCACCGCGCCGAGGGCCGAGCCGATGACGAAGGTGAGCGAGATCACCCGATCTACGTCCACCCCCATCAGCCGCGCCACGCCCGGATTTTCCGCGCTGGCACGCATGGCGCGGCCGAGGCGGGTGTGGTGCACCAGCCAGAGCAGGCCGCCCATTACGGCGGTGGCCAGCACCAGGATGGTGAGCTGTGCGGCGCTGATGCGGGCGCCGAACAGCTCGAAGGGTTGTGTCGGCAGCAGTTCCGGGTAGGCGTGGTAGCTGCGGCCCCAGATCAGCACCGCGGTGTATTGCAGGACGATGGAGACGCCGATGGCGGTGATCAGCGGCGCTAGCCGCGGCGCGTTGCGCAGCGGACGGTAGGCGATGCGTTCGATGGCGGCGCCGAGGCCCATGCACACTGCCATCGACATCGCGAGGCCGAGCGGCAGCAGGGCCGCGGAGGGTACGCCGGCGGCGGCGAGGGCCTTGATCGAGGCCAGGGCAACCAGCGCGCCGATCATCACCACCTCGCCGTGGGCGAAGTTGATCAGGCCGAGGATGCCGTAGACCATGGTGTAGCCGAGCGCGACCAAGGCATATACGGCGCCGAGGACAAGGCCGTTCACGATCTGCTGGAGGAGGGTTTCCATGGCCGGGATGTTACTCAGGCAACAAAAAAACGGCGCTTCGAAAAGCGCCGTTTTTTCGCCGACGTGAATCCGCTACTTCGCGATTGCCGGTGTCACGGTTTCCACCGCTTGCCATTTGCCGTCCTTGACCACATTGACGGTGATCGGACCGTTCTTCAGGTCACCCTTGTCGTCGAACTCGATCGGGCCGATGACTCCGGTGTATTTCGTCTTCTTCAACTCGGCCAGTACCTTGGCCGGCTCGGTGGAACCCGCACGCTTCATGGCGTCGGCGAGGACGAAGACGGCGTCGTAGCCCATCGGCGCGAAGAGTTCGACGGGCTTGCCGAAGCGGGCCTGGAATTTGGCGAGGAAGGCCTGGCCGCCGGGCATCTTGTCCTTGGGCAGGCCGGGGATGGAGGCGTAGGTGCCTTCCGCCGCCGCGCCGGCGACTTCGACGAATTTCGGCGTCTGGATGCCGTCGCCGCCGAGTAGTGGCACGTCGAGGCCGAGCGCCTTCATCTGCTTGGCCATCGGCCCGGCCTGCGAATAGATGCCGCCAAAGAACAGGTACTCGGGCTGCTTGCCCTTGAGGTTGGTGAGGATGGCGGCGAAATCGGTGTCCTTGTCGGTGGTGTGCTCGTGACCGACGACTTCGACGCCGGCGGCCCTCACCGTGGCTTCGAAGGTCGACGCCAGACCTTGCCCATAGGCGGTGCTGTCGTCGATGATCGCGACTTTTTTGCCTTTCAGCGTGTCGATCAGGAAGCGGGCCATCGCCGGCCCCTGCTGATTGTCGTTGGCGACGACGCGGAAGGTGGTGGCGTAGCCCTGCTGGGTGTAGCGCGGATTGGTCGATCCCGGCGAAATCTGCGGGATGCCGGCATCGGCATAGACCTTGGAGGCGGGAATCGAGGCCCCTGAGTTGAAGTGGCCGACGACCGCAACGATCTTCGAGTCCACCAGCTTTTGTGCCACCGTGGTGGCTTTCGAGGGATTCGCCTCGTCGTCCTCGGAAAGCAGTTCGAACGTCAGTTTTTTGCCGCCGATCTCGATACCCTGGGCGTTCAGATCTTCGACGCCGAGCTGGGTGCCGCGCTGGATGTCGAGGCCGATGTCGGATTGCGGGCCGGTGAGCGGCGCCGCCATACCGATTTTTACGCTATCGCCGCCGGCACCCTCCTTCTTGCCGCAGGCGGCGAGCATGAATACGGCGGACAGGGATAGCAGCAGGGCTTTGGCGGGGCGATTCATCAACGACTCTCCGGTGGGACGAACGGGCGTAAAAAAACCACCCCGCAGGGTGGTTTTTGGTTTTGCCGGAATTACTTCAGGCTCAGAATCCAGGCAACCAGCTTCTTGGCGTCGGCTTCGTTGAGGCCCATCGCCTTGTTGCCGGGCATCGGCACGGTGCCCCAGACGCCAGCGCCGCCTTCGAGAACCTTCTTCGCCAGTGCGTCGGCGTCTTTGGCGGCGTACTTCTTGGCTACGTCCTTGTAGGCCGGGCCGACGACCTTCTTGTCGACAGCATGGCATGCCATACAGCCCTTGGAGGTGGCGAGGGCGGTTTCGTCAGCAGCCTGCGCGGCACCGGCGGCGAGGAGGCCGGCAGCAGCCAGCAGGGAAACGGTGATCGATTTCATTAAAGGCTCCGTAAGTTTGTGTGGATAAAGCGTCGGGGAGTTTACTGCGTTTCGTCGGTCATGTACCCACCCTATTGATAGGGGTTTCGAATCGCCTCCAGAAGCCGATGAATGTCGGTTTCCGGCGATAAGCAGTAAACGCCGCAACATAGCCACGCGTTGACAGCGGGAGCGGCCGGTTTGTAGAGAACGGGCGGAAGATCCTTCCGCCCGTTGGCGTGCTTCGGCGAGTGCCATTGCGTCCAGGGTTGCCAATGCATCGGATTGTCGGCGCGCGACAGTAGGTAGAGCAAGGCTTCTCCGATGAGGCGTCGAGTATGGCCGGCGCGAAGCCGTTCAGTGCGGTAGCAGGTGGCGGTCGAAAAAGTCTCCGACACGCCGTTCGTATTCCGCAGACAGCTGGGTGTCGAAGTTGGCGTGGCCCAGTTCGGGTTCGAACCAGAGCTCTTTCGGTTCGCCGGCGGCGGCGTAGAGCAGCCGCCCGCTCTGCGGAATCACCGTGACGTCGGCGCCGCCTTGCAGGATCAGCACCGGGCGCGGACTGATGCTGCCGATCCAGTGCTTGGCATCGATGCTCGCAGCGCCTACGCCGAGACGGCGCTCTGCCCAGAACTGGATCAGCGCGGCGAACGGAAACGGCGGCAGCCCGGTGTAATAGCTGACGCTGGTGGCGATCGTCTCGTCCAGCGAGGAAAACGGGCTGTGCGCCACCAGCGCGCGTATACCGGGCTGCTGCGCCGCGTATTCGATGGCGATGACCGCGCCCATCGAATTGCCCAGCATGCCGATGCGCTTGCCGTCCACCCCGGGCAAGGTCAGCGCGTAGCGATACCAGGCGTTGGCGTCCTCGATCTCGCGGACGCCGAAGGTGATGACTTCGCCGTCGCTGCGGTCGTGTGCGCGCAGCGACGTCAGCAGCACTCCGTAGCCGCGGCGGGCGAGCATCTGCGCTTCTTCCAGCATTTCGCCGCGCTGGCTCTTGTAGCCGTGCTGGGCGATCACCAGCGCGCCGTTGCGGCCCGGCACATACCAGCCGACCAGGCGCAGCCCGTCCGCGGTGGTGACGGCCACCTCGCTGAACACCAGACCGAAATCGGCGGGCGTCTGCTGCGGCAGCTTGCGCACCGCCGGCGGATTGGTCACCAGCTTGCGCGCCTCCAGCCAGGTCTTGCCCAGCACGCCGGCGATGGCGAGCACGAGGAGCGCGACGACGAAACGTACCGCCCAGCGGCACCCCGTCCTGTACTTGCAACGGCGTTCCTGCGTCATCGGATTTTCCTTTCGTCGAACAGGTGCGCCACGGCGGCGACATCGATGCTGCCGATCGCGACGCGCTTGCTGCGCGAGGTGTGGCCGGAGACCAGCTCGACCCGTGCTTTGGGTATGCCCAGGGCCGAGGCAATGAAGGCCAGCAGACACTCGTTGGCCTTGCCGTCGACCGGCGGCGCCGCCAACCGCAGTTTCAGCGCATCGCCGTGCAGGCCGACTATTTCGCTACGCTTCGCGCCGGGTTGGATATGCAGGGCGACGATCACGCCGTCGCCCTTGGCGCGTAGCCATTCGCTCACGATAGCAGCAGCGCGCTGCGGGCATAGGCGAGCACGATTTGCAGGCCCTGGATGATCAGGAACGGGGCGAGCGGCGACAGGTCAATGCCGCCGACCGGTGGAATCAGTCGCTGGAACGGCCGCAGCATCGGTTGCGCCAGCGCGTTCAATACCGGCGCCAGCGGTGCATGGGGATTGACCCAGGAGATGATCACCGAAACGATGAGGATGGCGAAAGCTAGGTGGCAGGCCGCCTGCGCCAGTTCGATCGCGGCCAGTTGCGCCACGGTGGCTATCGCTCCGCCGCCGATGAAGCCGGTGGTCAGGCCGTAGGCCAGCCCCAGGTAGATGCACTGGCTGAGCCAGGCCAGGATCAGGCTGGGCAGATCGAGCCCCCACGCCGAAGGAATGATCCGCCGCGCCGGCCGCACCAACCAGTCGGTCACTGCGATGACGAACTGGCCGATCGGATTGCGGAACGGTGCCCGCGCCCATTGCAGCGCGAAGCGTGCGAGCAGTGCGTAGGTGAAGAAACCGAATACGGTTTCGAGCAGCAGCAGCAGTAGACGCACCATCATCTCAGTCGGCTCCGAGCAGGTCGCACAGCTCGCGACCGCGCGCCTGCGCCGCCGCGGCGCCGCGGCGGATCGCCGCGCCGACCCCGTCGGCCTCGAACGATTGCAGCGCGGCTTCTGTGGTGCCGCCCTTCGAGGTCACGCGTTCACGCAGGAGGGTAGCGGATTCCGGGCTGACCTCGGCCAGCTTGGCCGAGCCGAGGAAGGTTTCCACGGCGAGGGTGTGCGCGGTTGCTGCATCGAAGCCGAGTTCCTGCGCCGCCTGCTCCAGCGCTTCGATGAAGTAGAAGACGTAGCCGGGGCCGCTGCCGGAGATCGCGGTGATCGCATCGATCTGATCCTCGGCGGCCACCCACAGGGTGCGCCCGGCGGCGCTGAGGATCTTTTCTGCGGTGTCGCGGCCTTCGCGACTGACGCTGGGGTCGGCATACAGGCCGGTGATGCCGGCGCCGATCAGCGCCGGGGTATTCGGCATGCAGCGCACCAGGTTGGGGTAACCGCCGAGCCAGCGCGACAGGTCGGCAATGCGCAGGCCGGCGGCGATGCTGATGACCAGCGCATTGGCCAGCTTGCCGGCGACCGGCGCCAGGGCATGCCGCATCACCTGGGGTTTGACCGCCAGAACCAGGACTTCGCAATTCAGGGCGGAAGCATCCACCGCTTCTGCGCAGCGCACGCCGTAGGTGTCGGTGAGCTTCTCGCGCAGCTCGGCGACCGGTTCCACCACCTGGATGCCGGCGGCCGAATAACCCTGCTTGCGCAGTCCGCCGATCAGAGCGTTGGCCATGTTGCCGCCGCCAAGGAAAGTAATTTTCATATCGATTCTTTCTTGCTAAAAGCACGGCTAACCACGGGGAACACAGAAGGCACAGGGTAGACAAATATAGGGCTATCAAGCGAGAAAACCGCTTGGGCAATAAATCTTTTCGCTTTCCCTGTGTGCCCTGTGTCCCCCGTGGTCAGATTAATTTCTCGCACCGAAAATCGCTGTGCCGACGCGCACGATGGTCGCACCTTCGGCCACGGCGGCTTCCAGGTCGTCAGACATGCCCATCGACAGGGTGTCGAGGGGGAGTCCCTGCGCGGCGATCCGATCGCGCAATTGTCGCAGCGAGGCGAAGCGGCTGCGCACCCGCGTCGGATCGTCGCTCGGTTCCGGGATGGCCATCAGGCCGCGCAGGTTCAGGCCGGGGAGGCGGGCCACGGCGACAGCGAGGTCTTCGGCCTGCTCCGGCGCACAGCCGCTCTTGCTCGCCTCGCCGCTGACATTCACCTGGATGCAGACCTGTAGCGGCGCCATGCCCTCCGGGCGTTGCGTCGCAAGGCGTTCGGCGAGTTTCAGCCGGTCGACCGAATGCACCCAGGCGAAATGTTCCGCCACCGGCCGCGTCTTGTTGCTCTGGAGCGGGCCGATGAAATGCCATTCCAGTTTCAGTTCGGCGAGCGCGGCCAGCTTGACCAGCGCTTCCTGCACATAGCTCTCGCCGAAATCGCGATGGCCGCAGGCGGCCGCGGCCGCCACCGCATCGGCTGGCCAGGTCTTGCTCACCGCCAGCAGCGCGACGCTCCCGACATCCCTTCCGGCAGCCGCGCAGGCCGCGGCAATGCGGGATTTGACGGCTTGCAAGTTGGCGGCGATTGATGTCATATACTGGCCCGAGTATACAAGCGCCGGCTTGACCGGAATCCAAGTGAGGTGCTGCTATGTCGGCAAAGGCAAATGTTATGGGCAAGGCGCGCCCCTTTCCTCCCGATGGGAACGCGGGGTCGGCCCTGCGTGAATCGCGGGCATCTCTTGGATCTCTCGGCCAACTTCACCCAACAGGCTATTACTGAAAGACTTCCATGGACATCACCGAACTGCTGGCATTCGCCGTCAAGAACAAGGCGTCCGACCTCCACCTCTCCGCCGGTCTGCCGCCGATGATCCGGGTTCACGGCGACGTCCGGCGCATCAATCTGCCGCCCCTGGAGCACAAAGAAGTGCACTCCATGGTGTACGACATCATGAACGACGGCCAGCGCAAGATTTACGAAGAAAATCTCGACATCGACTTTTCCTTCGCCGTGCCCAACCTGGCGCGCTTCCGCGTCAATGCCTTCGTCCAGAACCGCGGCGCCGGTGCGGTGTTCCGCAGTATTCCGTCCAAGGTGCTGACGCTGGAACAGCTCAACGCACCGAAGATCTTCGCCGACATCGCACGCACCCCGCGCGGCGTGGTGCTGGTCACCGGCCCTACCGGTTCGGGCAAGTCCACCACCCTGGCGGCGATGGTGGATGACGTCAACGAAAACGACTACGGCCACATCCTTACCGTCGAAGACCCGATCGAATTCGTTCATGAGTCGAAGAAGTGTCTGGTCAATCAGCGCGAGGTCGGTCCCCACGTGCTGTCCTTCGCCAATGCGCTGAAATCGGCACTGCGCGAAGACCCGGACGTGATCCTGGTCGGCGAAATGCGCGACCTGGAAACCATCCGCCTCGCCCTCTCCGCCGCGGAAACCGGCCACCTGGTGTTCGGCACCCTGCATACCTCGTCGGCGGCCAAGACGGTCGACCGGATCGTCGATGTATTCCCCGCGGCGGAAAAGGAAATGGTCCGCGCGATGCTCTCCGAATCGCTGCGCGCGGTGATCTCGCAGACCCTGTTGAAAACCAAGGACGGACAGGGTCGCGTCGCTGCGCACGAGATCATGATGGGTACCCCGGCAATCCGCAATCTGATCCGCGAAAACAAGATCGCCCAGATGTACTCCGCGATCCAGACCGGCCAGCAGTTCGGTATGCAGACCCTTGATCAGAATCTGCAGGATCTGGTCAAGCGCAACATCATTGCGCCGGCGGAAGCGCGCAACAAGGCGGCGAACAAAGACAATTTCCCGGGCTGATGCCCGGGAAATTGTCTTTGTTGCCTTGGAAACACCCGCCCCTCCCGACCTCCCCTCGCGGGGAGGCAACTGATTAGAGCCGCTACGCGGCTAGTGTTGGAGAAGACGAATATGGAACGCGAAGAAGCCACCAAATTCATGTACCAGCTTTTGGCCATGATGGTGCAGAAGAAGGGGTCCGATCTGTTCATCACCGCCGGCTTTCCTCCGGCGATCAAGATCGACGGCAAGATGACGCCGGCCACCACCCAGCCGTTGACGCCGCAACACACGGTGGAACTGGCGCGGGCAATCATGAACGACAAGCAGGCCGCCGATTTCGAAGCCACCAAGGAATGCAACTTTGCCATCTCGCCCGCCAGCATCGGCCGCTTCCGGGTGAATGCCTTTCTCCAGCAGGGGCGCACGGGGATGGTGCTGCGAACCATCAATGTCTCGATTCCCGACTTCGACGAACTCAAGCTACCGCAGGTGCTCAAGGAAGTCATCATGACCAAGCGCGGTCTGGTGCTCTTCGTCGGCGGTACGGGTTCGGGCAAGTCCACCTCGCTGGCGGCGATGATCGGGCACCGCAACCAGAACAGCTACGGCCACATCATCACCATCGAAGACCCGGTGGAATATGTGCATGAACACCGCAATTGCGTCATCACCCAGCGCGAGGTCGGTGTCGATACCGACTCCTGGGAGTCGGCGCTGAAGAATACCTTGCGCCAGGCGCCGGACGTGATCCTGATCGGCGAAATCCGCGACCGGGAGGTGATGGAACACGCCATCGCCTTTGCCGAGACCGGCCACCTGGCGCTGGGCACGCTGCACGCCAACAACTCCAACCAGGCGCTGGACCGGATCATCAACTTCTTCCCCGAGGAACGCCGGCCGCAACTGCTGATGGACCTTTCGCTCAATCTCAAGGCCATCGTCTCGCAGCGCCTGATCCCGCTCAGGGAGGGCAAGGGGCGTGCCGCCGCGGTGGAGGTGCTGCTCAACTCGCCGCTGATTTCCGACCTGATCATGAAGGGCGAGGTGCATGGCATCAAGGAGATCATGAAGAAGTCGCGCGAGCTGGGCATGCAGACCTTCGACCAGGCGCTGTTCGACCTGCACGAAGCCGGCAAGATCAGCTACGAAGACGCCTTGCGCTTTGCCGATTCGATGAACGAAGTGCGGCTGATGATCAAGCTGCACGGCCAGGAAACCAAGGACAAGGATCTCAACTCCGGTATCCAGCATCTGGATATCGTTTGAGGCAGGACGTTTCAAACCAGGCCTCTGCCCCCGTTCCCCGCACGGGGGTGGGTCACTGATAGCGCAAGGCCTCGATCGGATCGAGGCGCGCCGCCTTCTGCGCCGGGTAGAAGCCGAAGAAGATGCCCACCGTGGCGGCCACGCCAAACGCCAGCAGCACCGACGCGCCGGAGATGACCACGGCGGTGCTGGCCAGCGCATTCACCAGCAGCGCCCCGCCGATGCCGAGCGCCAGGCCGATCATGCAGCCGACCACCGAGATGATCACCGCTTCGAGCAGGAACTGCAGCAGGATGTCGCGCTCGCGGGCGCCGATGGCCATGCGGATGCCGATCTCGCGGGTGCGCTCGGTGACCGACACCAACATGATGTTCATGATGCCGATGCCGCCGACCAGCAGCGATACCGAAGCGATGGCGCCGAGCAGCAGCGACATCACGCGCGTGGTTTCGGCCGCCGAATCGGCCACGGCGGTGAGGTTGCGGACGAAGAAATCGTTGTCCTGATTTTCGCGCAGGCGATGCCGTTGCCGCAGCAGGGCGATCATTTCGCGCTCCACCAACGGCATTGCTTCGGCCGATTCGGTCTGCACGTTGATCATCCGCACCGAGCCCTGGAAGGAAACTCCGAACAGCTTGCGCTGGGCGGTCGATAGCGGCACCAGCACGGTATCGTCCTGGTCGCGGCCGTCGAGGCTTTGCCCCTTCGGTGCCAGCACGCCGACCACCACGAACGGATTGTTGCGGATGCGCAGCGTCTTGCCCACCGGGTCCTCGGCACCGAACAGGTTCTGCGCCACGGTGCGGCCGATCAGGGCGACGCGGGTCGCCGAACGCAGATCGGAATCGCCGAAGGAGGTACCGGACTGCAGGCTCCAGCGGCGCACGTCGAGGTAGCCCGGAGTGACGCCGAACACCGAGGTGCTCCAGTTGCTGCTGCCATAGACGATCTGTCCCGAGCCGGGGTGTACCGGCGCCACCTCGGCGACGCCGGGCAGATCGCGGATCGCCGCCGCATCGGCGAGGGTCAGCGTCGGCGCGTTGCCGCCGCCGGCACGCACGCCGCCGGAGGTGGTGGACCCGGACAGCACAATGAACAGATTCGCGCCCATCGAGTTGATGCTTTCGGCCACGGCGAGTTGCGCGCCCTGGCCGATGGCGGTCATCAGCACCACCGCGGCGACGCCGATCACCATGCCGAGCATGGTCAGGAAGGTGCGCAACTTGTTCGCGCCCATGGCATGCCAGGCTTGGCCCAGTAGGGTGGCGATCATGGCTGGACCCCCGGTCTTTTCATTCGTGCCGCCCCAATCCGTCGTGGGCGCCGTCGTGAATGATCAGACCGTCGCGGAAGCGTACCAGGCGTCTGGCGTGGGCCGCGACGTCGGCTTCGTGAGTGACCAGGACGATGGTGATACCTTCGCGGTTGAGCGCTTCGAACAGCGCCATGACCTCTTCGGAGGTCTGGCTGTCGAGGTTGCCGGTGGGTTCGTCGGCGAGGATCAGGTGCGGCGCGTTCACCAGCGCGCGGGCGATGGCCACGCGCTGCTGCTGACCGCCGGAAATGCGGTTGGGCAACGACTCGGCGTAAGCGCCGAGGCCCACTTTTTCCAGCATCGCGCGGGCGCGGGTACGACGTTCTGCGCGGTCGACATTGGCGTACACCAGGGGCATGGCGACGTTGTCCTGCAGGCTCATGCGCGGCAGCAGGTTGAAGCCCTGGAAGACGAAGCCGATCAGGCGGCCGCGGACGCGCGCCAGCTCGTCCTTGTCCATGCGGCTGACTGCACGGCCGTCGAGCAGGTACTCGCCGCTGCTGGGGCGGTCGAGGCAGCCGAGCAGGTTCATGAAGGTGGATTTTCCCGAGCCCGACGGTCCCATCACGGCGACGAAATCGCCGGCCTCGATGCGCAGATCGACACCCTTCAGTGCCGGGAAATCGCCCGCCGGCGTGCTGTAGGACTTGCACAGCGCACTGACGCGGATCACCGGAGGCGAGGACATGCGGGTACCTTGACCTCGGTTCAGAACGGACGGAACTGTAGTCCGGACGGCTTCGACTTGTCTTTGCCGGTTCCGTTCTCGCCGATCACCACGCTGTCGCCGACCTTCAGTTCGCCGCCGACGATCTCGGTGTTGCGGCCGTCAGTAATGCCGAGCATCACCGACACCGGCTTGAGTTGCTCGCCCGCCGTCACCCAGACGGTTCCCGATGAGGCGTCGCGCCGGCGCTTTTGCCCGTCGCCGGCGGCGGCCTTATCGGCGTTGCGCGGCGCCGCTTCCGCAGGTTTTGCGGTGCCGTCGGCCGGTTTGAAGCGCAGCGCCGCATTCGGCACCAGCAGCACGTTCTCGCGTTGCGCGACGCCGATGCTGACATAGGCGGTCATGCCCGGTAGCAGCACCTGGTCGGGGTTGTCCACCGCAATCACCACGTCGTAGGTGACGACGTTGGATTGCGTCGTCGGGTTGAGGCGGATCTGTTTTACCGCGCCCTGGAACGGGCGGTTGGGGAACGCATCGACGTTGAAGCGTACCGCCTGCCCTTCGCGGATCTGGCCGATGTCGGCTTCGGCGAACGCCGAGTCGATCTGCATCTTCGCAAGATCCTGGGCGATCTTGAACAGGGTCGGCGTCTGGAAGCTGGCCGCCACGGTCTGGCCGACGTCTATCTGGCGGTCCACCACCACGCCGGAAACCGGCGAACGGATCACCGTATAGCTCAGATTGGCGCGGCTCTTGCGGAGCGCGGCCTGCGCCTGTTCGAGCTGTGCCTGTGCCGATTTGCGCGCCTGCACGCCGGTATCGAGTTCCTGCCGCGAGATGTATTCCTCAGCGAACAGCGACTGGCTGCGGCGCTCGTTGGCGGTGGCGAGTTCCAGCGCGGCGGCGTGGTTCTTTACATTGGCCTCGTCTTGCCCGACCTGGGAGGCCAACAGCACGTCGTCGAGTTCGGCGAGCATCTGGTTCTTCTCCACGCGCGAGTTGAAATCGACGTGCAGCTTTCTCACTGTGCCCGAGACCTGGGTGCCGACATTCACCACCGTGACCGGATTCAGCGTGCCGTTGGCCGAAACGCTCTGCGTCAGATTGCCCTGCCCGACAGGCTGTAGCGTGTAGCGTTTCCCGCCGTCGCCGCTGCCGCGGCCGGCATACCAGACGGCTCCCGCAGCGAGTGCCAGCGCCAGCACGGTGAGCAGCTTCAGCGATCGGCCGAAACCTTGCATCTTCATGGCGTCATGCCTTCCTGTAGTGTGTTGATCAGCCCGCTGTCGAGCGTTCCCATCGCCTGCGCCAGCGCGACGCGGGCCACGTTCCAGTTGTACAGCGTTTGCACGCGCTGCTGGCGGGCGGCGGCGAGCGCGCTCTGGGCGTTGAGCAATTCGAGGATGTTGCCGACGCCGGCCTGATAGCGGCCGCGCGCCACCTTCTCGGACGCTTCGGCGCTGGCCAGCAGGTCGGCGCTGCTGCGTGCCGACTGGGTCGAGGTTACCAGTCCCTGGTAGGCGTTCCACACATCCTGTGCTACCTGCAACGCCAGCCGCTCGCGTTGCGCTTGCCGGGCTTCGGCTTGGGCTTCGGCGCTACGCACCCGGTAGCGGGTGGCGAAGCCGGCGAACAGAGGCATCGAGAGTGTGACGCCGACCGTGCTGCTGCGGATGTCGGGCTGGCGGTCGGTATGTGCAGCGTTGCTGGCGAGGCCCAGCGTCAGTTCCGGCAGGTAGGCGGCGCGCGCTGCGTCGACGCCGGCGCGTGCCGCTTCGGCCTGGGCGGCGGCGGCGATCAGGTCGGGGCGGCGGCGGCGGGCTTCGCTCACCAGCGCATCGACATCGCGCTCGAAGTCGGTGGGGGGGGTTGGCTGGGCGCTGGCAGCCAGCGCCAGCGGGCGGTGGGCATCGCGGCCGAGGGTAGCGGCCAGCGCGCCTTGTGCGGTCTTCAGCGCGCCGGCGGCGGCGATGCGGCTGAGCCGCGCCTGCGACCAGGCGGTCTGCGCCTGTAACTTGTCGGCCGGGGTGGCGCGGCCCGCCGCGTAGCGCGCATCGGCGGCGCGGAAACTTTGCTCGGCGGCTTTTTCCGATGCCTCCGCCGCATCCAGCGCCGCCCGCGCCGAGTGCACCTGATACCAGGCCTCGACCGCCGCCAAGAATACCGCCTGGACCGTCGCATCGCGCGTGGCGTTGGCGGCGAGCAGCAATTGCCGCGCGTTTTCCAGCGTGGCGGCACGGCCGCCGAAGTCGAACAGCAACCAGGACAGCGACGCCCCCAGGCTGTGCTGGTCGGCGCTGCCGTTGCTGTGGCTGCGCCCGGCCGTCGCCGTCGCGTTCAGCGTCGGCAGATAGGCTGATGCCGCTACGCCGCTCAGCGCCGCCTGCGCGCGTGCGTTGGCCCAGGCCTCGCGTGTCTGCGGATTGGCGCAGAGCGCGGTGTCCACCGTCTGCGCCAGGGTCAGCGGCGCCGTGTCGGCGACCGCTCGGCAGGGTGTGAAGGGGGCGACCGTCGATTCGGTGGCGAAGGGATCGGAAAAGGGGTCGGCGGCGGCGGCGGCGCTTGCCAGCAGCGCCAGCGCGACGGTACTCGCCCGCAGGGTCGATCGGTTAGGCATCGGCGCAGTGTACCGGGGCCGCCCGCCGCCGGGGCCGCCCGAAATTGTTACCCGGGGTAAAACGTGCGCGGCGCACTAGCCAATTCGACCGCTTGTCATTACTCTTGGGGAGGAAAACCGCAAAACGAGGAGCCGCAATGAGCGAAACCCCCGCCGCACCCTGTGAACTGTGCGCCCAGCCGGGCGGCGAAACCCTGTGGGAGGATGCGCACTGCCGCGTGGTACGCGTCGGCGGCAGCGAGGGGGTTGCCTTCCCCGGTTTTTGCCGCGTGGTGTGGCGTGAGCATGTGCGCGAGGTGAGCGACCTGGACGTCGCCGGCCGCCGCCATCTGCTCGGCGTGGTGACGGCGGTCGAGCGCGCGGTGCGCAATGCGGTGCTGCCGGACAAGATCAACCTCGCGGCGTTCGGCAACAAGGTACCGCATCTGCATTGGCACGTAATCCCGCGCTGGCAGGACGACAGCCATTTTCCCGAGGCGATCTGGGCCGCACCGCAACGCGCCGTCCCCGCCCGCATCGCTCCGGCGTCCGAAACGCTGCGCCGTTGCCTGCACGAAGCGCTCGACGAAATGAGGATGCCATGACCTTCGACTTTGCCCTGCCGCCGCTCGATGCTGCCGAGGCGCCGGCCTTCAGCAATGCCGCCGCCGCCCGCGAATGGGCTCAGGCGCAGACCATCTCCAATCCGGGGCGGGCGCAGGAGGCGTTGCACAAGCAGATCGATCTGCTCAACCGCACGCCGCTGCCGGCCGCGGAGCGGCTGGAGATTCTCGATGCGCTGAAAAAACTGTTCACCTACGTGCAGGACGAGTCCGCAAAACGCTATGTCGGCAAGGCCGTGCCGCTGCTCTTTGCCGAGCAGGCGGCGTTCGACGCGGCGCACGGTTTGCGCCGCGCCTTTGTCACCGCCACGCTGCGCTGCGTCGCCGACAGCCTGGAGAGCGATCGGCTCGCCACTGCGCTACAGCGCGCGCTGGCGGCGCTGGCCGGCGAGCAGTTCGAACTGCTGCGCGCGCGCGTCCAGCCCGATGCCGATCTCTGGCGCCGCTTGAACGGCTTGATCGCCTTGGCCGAAAGCCGCGGTCTGGCGACGCGGCCGGTGAGCGATCCGCTGCGCTATGGCGAGGTGCCGACCAGCGCGCTCGCCGCCTATGCCGAAGCGCTGCTGCTGCACGCCGCCAGCCCGTTCGAGCTGCCGTTGCGCCAACTGCTCTGGATGGCGCGCTGGGCGCGGCGCTGGAGCGGCAAACTGACGCTGACCGCGACGCCGCCGGACGACTTGGGCGCGCTGCCGCTGGCGGTCGATCTGCTCGGCGCCCAGCCGCCGCGGCATCTGCCGTATGCGGGCGACGGCGCGCGCCTGCTGCTCACCGGCGAGTTGCGTAGCAGCATCAAGAAGCGCGTCGCCGCGCTGGCCGACGGCTGCACCCCGGTCGAGTTGCAGCTCGGCGACGACTGCACCCAGCCGGCCTGCGAACAACTGCTCAAGACGCTCTACCAGCGCTGGTGCAAGGGCGGTACGCCGCGCGCGGCCGAACGCACGGCGGCCGATGCGCCGGGACGCGCGGCGTTCGGCGTCGCCACCATCCACTACCACCTCTCCGGCGGCAAGCGGCTACAGGCGCCGGCACAGACCAGTATTGCCGACCTGCGCCGCGAACGCGAGGAGATGGCGACCTTCGGCACGGTGCAGACGCAGCGCCGCGAGGAGGACAACGAACCGGCACCGCCGCCGATCGAGGACGGCTGGCTGATCCGCGACGAATCGGCCACCGGCCTGCGCCTGACGCGGCCGCTGGACGGCGACGGGGCACGCATCGGCCATGGCCTGCTGGTGGCGGTGGAGCCGCCGGGCGGGAAAAATTTTTTCCTCGCCTCGGTGCGCTGGATCATGCGCGATACCGAACGGCGGCTACAGGCCGGCGTCCAGTTGATGCCCGGCCCGGTGCTGGCGCTGGCGGCGCGCATCGTCGGCGAACCCTGGCATCACGCCTTCCTGTTGCCGCCGCTTTCGGCGCGCGACGAACCGGCGAGCATCGTGTTGCCCAGCGGCAGCTTCCGCATCGACCGGGTGATCGAGGTGCGCGGCGGCGGCGCGACGCGGCAGATCGCGCTGCGCCGGCTGCTCGAACGCGGCGCCGATTTCGAGCGCGCCGCCTACGAGTCGGCCTAGGCGGCGCGGGCGATGGCCGGAATCCTCCACCCGCCTGCGGCTCCTGGCTTACCGCGAGCGGACGTACGCCGCGGGGCGCAAGGGTAGAATGCCCACCTTGTCCTGAGTCGTCGCTATCATGGCCGGTCTCGCTCCCGATATCCCCGTACCCGTTGAAATCAAGCTGCATCGCCAGTCGCGCATGATGGAGATCAGCTTCGCCGACGGCGCGCTGTTCACCCTGCCTTTCGAATACCTGCGCGTCTACAGCCCTTCGGCGGCGGTGCGCGGCCACGGCGCCGGGCAGGAAGTGCTGCAGACCGGCAAGCGCACTGTGGATATCCTCGGCATCGATCCGGTGGGCAATTACGCGGTCAAGCTGACCTTCTCCGACGGCCACGATTCCGGCCTGTATTCGTGGGACGTACTCTACGCGCTCGGCCGCGATCAGGAACGGCTGTGGCAGGACTACCTCGCCCGCCTCGAAGCCGCCGGCGCCGACCGCGACGTCGACCTCGCCGCCAAGCCCGCGGCGGCCGGCCATTCCTGCCATAAACACTGAACCCGATTGCAACAGGCAACCCGATGAGCGAAACCCATTTCGGATTTGAAACCGTGGCCGAGAACGAAAAGGCCAAACGCGTGGCCGGCGTGTTTTCGTCGGTGGCGCAGAAGTACGATGTGATGAACGACCTGATGTCCGCCGGCTTGCACCGGCTATGGAAGAAGTTCGCCATCGAACTCGCCAACGTGCGGCCGGGTCAGCGCGTGCTCGACGTTGCCGGCGGCACCGCCGACCTCTCCGCCGCCTTCGCCCGCCGCGTCGGCAAGGATGGCCAGGTCTGGCTGACCGACATCAACAACGCGATGCTCGGCGTCGGCCGCGACCGCCTGCTCGACGAAGGCATCATGGCTCCGGTAGCGCAGTGCGACGCCGAGAAGCTGCCCTTCCCGGACAACTATTTCGATCTGGTCACCGTTGCCTTCGGCCTGCGCAACATGACCCACAAGGACGTCGCCCTGGCCGAGATGCGCCGCGTGCTGCGCCCCGGCGGCCGCCTGCTGGTGCTCGAATTCTCCAAGGTCTGGGCGCCGCTGGAAAAGGCCTACGACTTCTATTCCTTCAAGGTGCTGCCCTGGCTGGGCGAGAAGGTGGCGGGCGACGCCGACAGTTACCGCTACCTGGCCGAATCGATCCGCATGCATCCCGACCAGGAAACGCTCAAGGCGATGATGGAACAAGTCGGCCTCGAACGTGTCGAATACTTCAACCTGGCGGCGGGCGTCGTTGCCCTGCACCGGGGATTCAAGCTGTGACGCGCCAACGTCCAGCGGCATAAAGACCCGCCCCTTCCCATCCTTCCCCTTGCGGGGCAGGTGACGGATCGGGCCGCTACGCTCGACAGAGAAAACGGTTTCTCTGTCATTCTCTGTCACACTGTGAAAATTGAAAGCCATCGTTGTATTCCAGGAGACCCCATGAAACGCATCGTTATCACGTTGATTGTTGCCTTTTTCACCCTCGGTATCGGCACCGCCGAAGCTGCCCGTCTCGGCGGCAGTAAATCCTTCGGCATGAGCCGCAACAGCGCCCCGATGCAGAAACAGGCCCTGCCGCCCAAGCAGGCCACGCCCGCCGCCGCGCCGCAAGCCGCACCGGCGCCGCAATCTGGCATGAGCCGCTGGCTCGGACCGATCGCCGGGCTTGCCGCCGGTATCGGCCTGGCGGCGATGCTGTCGCACTTCGGCATGGGCGAGGGCATGGCCAATATCCTGATGATCGCGCTGCTGGCGATGGCCGCCTTCTTCGTCTTCCGCCTGCTGTTCCGCCGCGGCCAGCCGCAACCGGCCTACGCCGGTAATGCCGCACCGCTGCGTTTCGAAGCGCAACAGCCCCTGTCCGGCGGCACCGCGTCGGCCATCGCCAATCCCCATGTGCCGGCCGATTTCGACAGCGCCGGCTTCCTGCGCCAGGCCAAGCTCAACTTCGTCCGCCTGCAGGCCGCTAATGACGCCGGCAACATGGACGACATCAAGACCTTCTCCACCCCCGAATTCTTTGCCGAAGTCGAAATGCAGTTCCTCGAACGCGGCAAGAGCAAGCAGCAGACCGACGTCGTGCAGCTCGACGCCCAGTTGCTTGAAGTGGCGACGGAAGACAAGCGCCACATCGCCAGCGTGCGCTTCTTCGGCCAGCTGCGCGAAACGCCGCAGGCCGCACCGGAAAACTTCGACGAAGTATGGCATCTGATCAAGCCGGTCGACGGCAGCGGCGGCTGGTCGGTGGCCGGTATCCAGCAGATCGCCTGATCTCCCCGTGCTGCCCGCCGCGCCCATCGCCGCCTCGCTGGTCGCCGCGCTGAACCACCTGCTCGGCCAGTCGGCTTGGGCGCGCGACCGGCTACGCGGCTTTGCCGGCCGCCGCGCGCGGCTCTCGCTGCCGCCGCTGAGTCTCGACTTCAGCATCGACACCGCCGGCTTGCTGGCCGCGGCGGCCAACGACGGCGCGGCCGACGTCACCATCGATCTGCCGGCCGATACGCCGCTGCGCCTGCTGCGCGGCGGCAGCGGCGAGGCCATGAAGGGCGCGCGCATCGCCGGCGCCGCCGATCTGGCCGACACGCTCGGCTTCGTCCTGCGCAACCTGCGCTGGGACGCCGAAGAAGACCTCTCGAAAGTCGTCGGCGACATCGCCGCGCATCGCCTCGTTCGGGGCGCCGAAGCCTTTGCCGGCTGGCAGAAGGACGCCGCCGCGCGCCTGGCGGAAAACCTCGCCGAATACCTCAGCGAAGAAAGCCGCCTGCTGGTCCCCCGCGGCGAACTCGACGCCTTCGCCGGCGACCTGCAACAACTCCGGGAACGACTGGAACGACTGGAACGACTGGAACGGCAGGCAGCAGCCCGCCCGCGTCGCTAAGGCGCATCAACTCGCCGCCGCCAGCTGGTCGAGCGGGCTGGTAACGCCGCGCCCGCCCTTGTTCAGCACATGGGTGTAGATCATCGTCGTGCTCACGTCCGAATGGCCGAGCAGTTCCTGCACCGTGCGGATGTCATAGCCGCCTTCGAGCAGGTGGGTGGCGAAGGAATGTCTCAGGGTGTGGGGCGTGGCAGGTTTGAAAATCCCGGTCTGCCGCCGTGCCTGCTGCATGGCGCGCTGGACACCTTTTTCGTCGATGTGATGACGTCGGGGCTGGGCTTCGGGGTCGAGCGGGTCTTGCGAGCGATGTGCAGAGGGGAAAACATATTGCCAGCCCCAGTCCGTCGCCGCATGCGGATACTTGTGCGCCAGGGCGTAGGGAAGATAGACCCGACCAAAGCCTTCGGCCATATCCTGCGCGTGCAATGTCCTGACGCTTTCAAGATGCGACTGTAACGGCCGCGATACCGACCGGGGAAGTACCGTCAATCGATCCTTGAACCCCTTGCCATCGCGCACAAGGATTTCGCCCCGAGAAAACTCCAAGTCCTTCACCCGCAGACGCAGCGCCTCCATCAAGCGCAAACCGCCGCCGTAAAGCAGCTCTGCAATCAATCGATGGATCCCGGTCATTCCGCCCAGCAGGACGGCCACCTCTTCCTTGGTCAGCACGACAGGCAGGCGTTTGGGCTTTTTTGCCTGCACCACGCCATCCAGCCAGGGCAATTCGCAATTCAGAACCTGAGAATACAAAAACAGCAGCGCGCTGCGCGCCTGGCTCTGGGTAGAAGCGGCCACCTTGCGTTCGACGGCCAGATGGCTGAGAAAGGCTTCCACTTCGGCTGCGCCCATGCCTACGGGATGTTTCTTGCCATGAAACAAAATAAAGCGTTTAATCCAATCAA
>Ga0172380_10000160_pt1 | contig 144627 bp, 153 predicted proteins | sample Leawe162metaG_FD_119747 | JGI IMG/M metagenome (GOLD analysis project Ga0172380, IMG submission 119747) | Leachate microbial communities from a municipal landfill in Southern Ontario, Canada - Leachate well 162 metaG | ecosystem: Engineered > Solid waste > Landfill > Unclassified | place...
GTTAGTTAAGTATGCGGCGTTTGTATTGTACGCACCGTTTGTAAAGTACGCTGGGTTAGTTAAGTATGCGGCGTTTGTATTGTACGCACCGTTTGTAAAGTACGCTGGGTTAGTTAAGTATGCAGCGTTTGAAGAGTATGCGGCATTATTCATATATGAGGCATTTGTTAGATAAGCGGCATTTTTTAAATATGCAGCATTAGAGGTATATGCAGGATTTGTTAAATAGGCAGCAACTTTATTATATGAACCATTGGTCATATAAGAAGGATTAGTTAGGTATGCAACGTTTGCATAGTAAGCAGCATTTTGAGTGTTTGCTCCGTTAGATGTATAAGCAACAATCGAATTGTATGAAGCTTGACTCAAGTAGCCAGCATTTAAATGATAACTAGCGACTGCTTTATAATCAGCTGCTGTAAAGTTTGATCCAAGTGCCTTATATTGACCAGCTGTAAAAAATCCCCCATTAGCTAAATAGCTACCAAGAGTTGTAAAACTAGCATTACTAGGGACTGAAGCAGAAGAGACATATGATCCGTTATAAAGATAGCCTCCATTTGCCAAAGATACATAACAATTATTACAAGCAAAAACGCGTGTAATTGGCGTAAATAGTATCAAAAATGCTATAAAAATCAATAAAAAGTCCTTTAATTTCATAAACACAGTATAGCATATACTAGACAAAAAGTCAAGCTTATTACATAGTATATATGTTTCAAATCCCCTATTAAAAACAAGCAAAATCCTAGTTTTATGCTATATTAAGACTAATGAAAAGCAATAAAAAAGAAGAAAAAATAATTAAAGAAATCGAAGGTATAATATCTATTTCTGGTAAAGGTACCGGCTATCTCAAGATGGAAGGTAAAAAAGAAGACATAGAAATAGACTACAAGCATCTAAATACTGCTCTCCATGGAGACAAGGTTCGCGTCACAATATTATCAAAAATAAAAGACCGTACAACAGGCGCCGTAACTGAAATCCTAGAAAGAGTAAAAATGGGATTTTCTGGTGTCTTGGAAAAAGAAGACGAAGTATTCTTTTTAAAACCTGATGACAATAAAATGTACACAGATATTTTGATTCCAGAAAAAATGTTAAACGGAGCAAAATTGAATGATAAAGTATACGCAAAAATCACTTCTTGGAAAGATCACAACAAAGCCCCAATAGGTGAAGTTGTAAAAGTATTAGGACGCCCAGGAGACCATAATACAGAAATGCATTCTATCGTCATTGAAAAAGGTTTTGATTTATCTCTACCTGATCTTGTTGAACAAGACGCAGAGAAGATAAAAATAAAAGGTATCAACGAAGAAGATTACAAAAACAGAAAAGATTTTAGAAATACTCTAACTTTTACGATAGATCCATTTGATGCCAAAGACTTTGATGATGCTATATCATTTAAAGAATTAGGCAAAGATAAATACGAAATAGGTATTCATATTGCTGACGTTAGTTATTATGTTAGACCAGGGACATCTCTCGACGACGAAGCCAAGTCTCGAGGTACTTCTGTATATTTAGTAGACAGGACGATACCCATGTTGCCAGAAGTATTATCGAATGACTTATGCTCTCTTGTCCCCTATCAAGACCGACTTGTAATGAGTGCTGTTTTCGTAATGAATAAAAATGCGGAAGTCTTAGAAGAATGGTATGGACACAGTGTGATTAATTCTCAAAAAAGATTTACTTACGAAGAAGCGTACGAAAGCATCAAAGATAAAACTAAACCATTACATAAAGAACTAACTATAATTAATTCGATAGCTCACAAATTAACCAAAGATAGATTTGCAAATGGAGCAGTATCTCTCGATCAAGAAGAAGTGAAATTTGTTCTAGATGAAAATGGCAAACCAATAAAAGTAGTCAAAAAAGAAAGGACTGATTCAAATAAACTCATTGAAGAATTAATGCTTTTGGCAAACAGAAAGGTTGCCGAAAAAATGTACAAGGCTACAAAAGAAAAAGGTGCTTTTATTTACAGAATTCACGATTTACCAAATAAAGAAAAAAGTTTTGACTTAGCTCTTTTCTTAAAAGGATTAGGCTATACTGTTAAAATGCAAAACGGGACTATTCCTTCGTACGAGATAAACAGAATACTATCAAGCATAAAAAACAAAGACGAGAAAAACACTATCCACAAAGCCGTTATCCGCTCTATGGCCAAAGCTATTTATTCAACCAAGAATATAGGCCACTATGGATTAGCTTTTAAATACTACACTCACTTTACTTCCCCTATTCGTAGATATCCTGATGTTATAGTACACAGATTATTATCGATGCATTTAAATGGAGAGAAAATAAATACCGAGGATAGGATGGAGTACGAAAAAATATCTAGAATATCTAGTGAACAAGAAAAGAGAGCTAGCGAAGCCGAGAGAGCTTCCATAAAATACAAACAAGTTGAATTCATGTCGACTCGAGTTGGTGAGACTATGACAGGTGTGATAAGTGGTATTAGTGAATGGGGCATTTACGTCGAAGAAATAGAAACTAAATGCGAAGGCATGGTGAGAATGCGTGACCTCAATGATGACTTCTATGTTTTAAATGAAAAGAAGATGGAATTAGTCGGCAAGAAAAAAGGTAAGAAATTCCGTTTTGGAGACAGAATAAAAATTCAAGTTAAAAAAGTAGACCTAGAAAAGAAAACTATTGATTATATGATAATTTAAAATGAAATTAAATTCAAAAATAAAATTTATACTATTTGCTGTATTCCCTATTGTGGGCGGAATATTTTTTGCTTCTTATTTATTTCAAAACTTTCCTAATCAAAAAATATCAAATAATGTTATAGCCCTAAATGAACATCTAGAAGCAAGCCCTCTAAGTAGCGCAGAGCCCGAAAACAAACAAACATATTTTTATGTAAATAAAGACTTGGAGCAAAAACTAAATATATCCTCCGAAAGTTATCTAGTTGGAGATTTAAACACTGGAGAGGTCATTTTGTCTAAAAACGCAGAGAACAGACTCCCAATAGCCTCAATATCTAAACTCATGACTGCTCTAGTGGCAGACGAGTTGGCTAAATCAGACGATGTAGCAAAAGTCAGTAGTAAAGCCTTGTCTACTTATGGTCAAAATGGGAACCTGCGAACTGGGGAGCAGATAAAAACAAGAGACCTCATCTACCCTCTTTTATTGCAATCTAGTAATGATTCGGCTGAAGTCTTAGCAGAGTTCTGGGGACGTGATTCTTTTTTAAAGAAAATGAATCAACAAGCAGAAATCCTAAAAATGATAAATACTTCTTATGATGATCCTAGCGGACTATCTATCAACAATCAATCTACAGCTTCGGACTTATTTAAACTCACAGGATATTTAAATCAAAATAAAAAAAATATCTTAGACATAACTAAACAAAAAAGTTACTCAACCTCAAAGCACAACTGGGTTAGTACCAATCAATTCTTGCACAAACCAGAATACTTAGGCGGAAAAAGTGGATATACAAATCCTGCTAAACAAACTGTGATTTCTGTTTTTGATTTACCATTAGGTAAAGATACAACGCGTCCTATAGGCATAGTATTATTGCGTAGTAATGACAGAGTCAAAGACGTAAACAATATATTAAAATATTTAAACAATAATGTATATTATGGAGGAGAAAAAGACGCTACGGCAGACTGGATTAAAGAAAAATTAAACATACCTAGCATCAAAGAACCTGATTTTATAAGCTTCTCTTTCTTGGGAGATATGATGCTTGACCGTGGAGTACGTAGCTCAGTAAACAAAAACTTTAATGGAGACTACTCTTCCCTGTTTACAAAAATGGAAGTACTTAAAAAGTCGGATATAGTATTTGCTAACCTTGAAGGACCAGCTTCTGATCAAGGCAAAGACCTACGTAATCTATATTCTTTTAGAATGGATCCAGACATAATTCCAGCTTTAAAAGGAGCAGGGATTAGCATAGTCTCAGTTGCCAACAATCATGCTGGGGACTGGGGACGTGAAGCGTTTATAGATACTTTAAACAGACTAGAAGAAAATGAAATCCAATACACAGGAGGTGGTATTTCTAAAGATGCTGAGAGTCCTACTATCATAGAAAAATACGGGATGAAAATAGGTTTTCTTGGCTTCTCAGACGTAGGCCCACAAAACCTGAGTGCCAAACCAGACACTATAGGAATATTACTAGCAAACAATCCTCGCTATGAAGAAATAATAAAAAATGCAAAATCTCAAGTAGACTATCTCATAGTCTCTATTCACTGGGGCGACGAATACAAAACGACAAATAATAGCAGACAAGAAAGTCTAGCGAAAAAAGCAGTAGACGCTGGGGCCAAATTAATCATAGGTCATCACCCTCACGTAATACAAAATACAGAAGTATATAAAGACAGTCTCATTGTGTACTCTTTAGGGAATTTTATATTTGACCAAAAGTTCTCAGAAAATACTATGCAAGGCATGTTACTAGAACTAAAACTTTGGAGAGATGGTAGTATTGATTACAAAAAGAATACTGTTAAATTAAATAAAGTATTCCAACCTGATCAAATCATCCAAGGCAAAGAAGAGAAATTAAAAATAGAATAGAAATAATAAAAGGAAGCTACTGCTTCCTTTTTGTTTTTTACTTATGAGCCCCTATATTATACTCATAATTTTTTGTTTTTTTAATTTTAAATTCTCTTCATTGATCTTTTTATTTTTGAAATAAATTTCTTCATATTCAAACTCTAAATCTTGGTATGAAGCCTCAGAAAAAGCATAGCTCTTTTGGAGTTTTTTAAAATCAGATTCAAGCGCTGTAAAATTTAACTGCATTTTTTCAAAATCAGAGTAAAAAGCATTGTCTTCATTTGCAACATCGCTTAATTTTTTTTCTAAAACTAGATTTTTAAATCTCTCCTTTAATTCTAAATAACAAAAATTCGCAAAAATAATAGCATTAATGAAAACTAATACAATAGCACTAAACACAATATTTTCAAACTCCTCAAGAGTAATTTCATTTTTTCTATAAAGCAAATAAAACAATAGAAATAAAACAATAGAAGCAAAGCCCCCATAAAAATATTCTAAATTTTTCATTTTTCAAAAATTTATAAATGATGGAATAGAGCAATATCTCTTTGAGAATAACTTAAATTGAGACGAAAATCAAATATTATTTAGCTATAGCTGCCGCTTCGTCGAATTTTACAGACAAGAGTTTAGAACCACCATCAGAACCAATAGTCACTCCATAGAGAACTCCTGCACGAGACATAGTCTCACGATTGTGAGTCACCACAATGAGCTGTGAATGACGAGAAAGCTTTTCTAGCATATCTCCATACTTACGAGAGTTTGCTTCGTCTAGAGCTGCGTCTGTCTCGTCTAGGATTAGAAATGGTGGTGGATTCACAGAAGACATAGCAAACAGTAAAGCAATAGAAGTCAAAGACCTTTCTCCTCCAGATAGAGAATGAAGCTCTTTTACTTTTTTATGAGGCAAAGATACATCTATCTCTATACCCTCTTCTTTAACAACTTCTTCCGTCTCATCAGGCACAACTTCTTCATCGTCTAATATTTCAGCTTTCTTCTTTTTATTTTGTACAAAAATCACAAGCTCAGCATGCCCGCCTCCAAACATTAAACTAAAAAATTCCTTAAATTCTTTATTTATTTTCTTTATACCGTCTTTGAATTCTATATCTATTTTTGCTTTTAATTCAACAATGAGTTGCTCTAGAGAACTAATACTCACAGTCAGGTCTTCTATCTCTTTAGCTAAAAATAAATCTCTCTGATTAACCTCTTCGTATTCTTTCAATATATCTCCCATATTGCCAAGCCCCGCGTCCTCGAGTTTGATCTTGATTCTCTCTATACGTCTCTTCAAATCTTCTTGAGAAGCTTTATCAAAAGGTGTAGTTATCTCAAAAGAAGTATAAGAATGTATCTCGCTACCCACCAAGACTACACCTTCTTGTATTTCATTATTGAAAGCATCTATCTCACGACTTAGGTTTTCTAACCTAACTTCACAGACAGATAATTTTGAAGATATTTCTTGATGTTTAACTTTGAGGCCAAACTTTTCTCTTTCTTTATCTCGCCCCTTGTCCATTTCTGCCTGGACTTCGTCTTTCAATTCTTTGATAACAAGTAGGATCTTGTCTTCTTCTAATCTAATTTTACTCATCTCAGTTGTGACTTCTTTTTGAGTATTTTCCATTTCCAATATCTCATTCTCGTCGGAATAATTAGTCTCTAGATTACTGTCTTCTATATTATTAAACTTTATAAAAATACCTTTGATTTTACGCAAGATATTTTTAATTTCAGATACGTCTTCGATCTCTAAAGCTAAATCAATAGAAGTATCAACTTCATCAATAATCTGCTTGAGTTCTTCTTGGCGAAAGATTTTTACCTCAGGCATTTTTTCTTTTCTCCATTTACGAGCTTCTATCATGCCTTCGATTCGTCCGAGCTTGCGTTCTATTTCACCTTTAACTCTGCGGATATTATTTATCTCATTTTCGGCTTTTTTCAATTCTTCTAGCTTTTGATTTTCAACACTATTTATATCCTCAGTATTTTCATTAATCAGAACAGTTAGTTCTTCTAATTGTTTTTTAAGGTTTTCTCTTTCTGGGATAAGATTACTTTTCTCAGTATCTAGGTACACACTTTCTTTTTTAAGAAATTCTAAATACAAAAGAGAAAGCTCAGCTTTTAGCTCTTTCATTTTTTCTAATTTCTCTATTTGCTTTTTAAGGAAAGATAAATGTGGGGCATTTTCTCTCTTTAATAAAACCACCTCTTTCAGGTTATCACTAGAGCGTTCTAGTTTTCTCTCTGCTTCTTTGATTTTATATTGAAAAACTTTGAGACCTAAAGCGTCTTCGATCATCTCTCTTTTGTCGCGAGCATTAGCATTCAATATTCTGTCAGCTTCACCTTGAGAAATGATATGATGGCCCGAAGCTCCAATATTTACAGAAGCCAGTAAGTTGTTAATATCTTTCAATCTCACTTCAGAACCATTCAAAACATACTTGTTTAAACCATCAGCATAAACTTCACGAGAAATAGAAATAGAATCATAGTTTAGATTTACATCTTCACCACCGTCATTTGATAATTTAAAAATTCTATCTGTATTATCAAAATAAATAGTCACCACTGCTTTAGTGCCTTTAGGTAAACTCTTTGATCCCTTAAAGATAAGATCTACTCCTCCGCGTCCGCGCATAGACTTCATGGATTGCTCACCTAATACAAAACGAAAAGCCTCCACCACATTACTCTTACCTGAACCATTTGGTCCAACGATAGAAACTACAGGCGTATTAAATTCTAAATTTGTTTTTTTAGAGAAAGACTTAAAACCATTTATTTCTAAATTACTAAGTCTCATAGTACTAGTCCATCCAATTATTTATTTTTAATGCATTTAGAGCTGCTTGCTGTTCTGCTTCTTGCTTTGAACCTCCTTTTCCTGTGGCTATCGCATCAGCTCCAAAATATATGCCAATAGTAAAATGCTTGTCATGGTCTGGACCAGATTCATTCACTACTTTATAAGAAGGTGTAACACCTACGAATTCTTGAGCTTTTTCTTGCACTAAACTTTTTGCATCACGCCAAAGTTTTTTCTTTACTATTTCATCTGTATGGATCAACAAACTCACAGCGATGAAATCTTTTGCAACTTCATAACCTTGATCTAAATACACAGCGCCTACATACGCTTCATAAGTATTCGCTAGAATATATTGTCTGGCTTTACCGGTATCTTTCGCTTCGCCTTTAGATAGCAATAGATAATCATTCATGCCCAAAGCAGTCGCCACGTCAGCAATAATAACAGCGTTGACCAATGCACTACGCAAAGCAGTCATATCACCTTCGTTGTACTTAGGATATTTTTTATACAAAAAATCAGTAACCACAAGCTCGAGCACAGCATCACCTAAAAATTCTAATCTTTCATTATGAGAAAGGCCTATGCTTGGATTCTCGTTAATATACGAGCGGTGAATAAAAGCTTGCTTAATAAGATTTTTATCTTTAAAGATTATTTTTGTTTTTTCTTCAAAATCTGAAAATTGAATCATATTATTAAATATTTTTATTTTTTTGAAATCACTTCCACAGCTTTCGCTAATAATGGAACGATATCATTATAAATTCTTAATTCTGGAACTTCTCTTAATTCAAACCATCTAGCTCCATCTAGCCCTCCAGACGCTTCTAAGGCTAGTTCTTTATATTCGGATTCAGCAAGGAAATAAGAAACTTTTTTCAAAGTCTTGCCACGCTCTGGATGAGTAGCTACGTATTCATTCTCTCCTAATTTAGTGATGATTTTAATATCAAGACCGATCTCTTCTTTGATTTCACGAATTGTTCCAGTCTCTACATCTTCGTTCTCTTCAATACGTCCTTTGGATAGAGTCCAATATCCGAACACGTCATGAACCAAAGCAAAATATATCTTGTCTCCTTTTTTAGCATAAACCAAAGCTCCACCCAATTTTTCTTTTGGTAATTTAGTGATATCGACAGGTTCTTCGGATTTCTTTTTTCTACTGATTTCTTCTTTACCTGGTTCACCTATCTCTTTATAAACAGCACCCAAGACTCCATTTACGAATTTACTAGAATTTTCTCCGCCGAAAGTTTTTGCTAATTCTATAGCTTCATTGATAGCAACTTTAGGAGGTACGTCTTTGCGGTCACCAAAAAGAAGCTCGGTTAGACCGATTCTTAATATATTTCTATCAATTACAGAGATTTTCTCTATTGGCCAATCTGGAGCAGCTTTGGTTATGATTTCATCGATAACTGTTTTTTTCTTGAGGATAGAGTCCACAAGATTGTTTACGAAAATATCATCTTCTAAACCAGGCGCAAATTCCTTTAAATTTCTTTTTAAAGCTTCTTCTATCTCTTCTTTTGAAAAAGTTTTCGGATTGTCTTTTGTCGACATGAAATCCCACTCAAAGAGAGTTTGGAGAACTATTGATCTTGAAAGGTGCCTATTTGCCATAAATTAATCCAATTAAATTATTAAAATGCTAAAAGCAATATTAATAAAAACCCTAAAAACTAAGCTTTCTTGGCTTTGATTTTAGCTTGCTTCTTTTCTACTTTCTTTACTAAGTCTACTACTTTTTTACCACGGTAAAATCCGCAAGATTTACAAACAGTATGACGTAATTTTAAAGCAGTACAATTTGTACATTTATCAAAATTGGTAGCTTTTAGAGCATGGTGTGAACGTCTGTTCGCAGTATGCCCTTTTGTATGTCTCATTCTTATAACCATAATGAATTTATATTAGCAAATAAAACAAAGAATAGCAAATATTTAAATATAATAAAAAAGGACCCTATTAAAAAATAGAGTCCTTTGTAATATAAAATCAAATTTAGACAAAAAACGTCATCAATCCGGCTTTCGGATCGGCTTTTTGCATGGGTACAGAATTATACATCAATAACTCTCCGTTGGAGAAAAATTGAGGAGAACTATCGTCCAAAGTAAATCTATCACCTATACATATTCCACTTAACTGACTCCACTCCTTGGAATAAAAATTTCGATGAGTGAAATGAATAGATCCTCCGAAAATAGAACTAAATCCGTATTCATTGTGATGTAAATCAGTTAAAGCTGATTCTCCTCTACGGAAAAATCCTAACTGGGCCTCAATCACCCAAATATGACTTGTGTCCTGGAAGTAAGATAATTTTTTGTATCCGTCCAAAGTTCTTTCAATCTGAACAAGAGAACTTGGAGTTAATAGATCACTTCTGTAATTCATTAAATTACAATCTTCTTTGATATGATCCAATAAATAAGACAAACTTTTAGAGTAAAAATCGTGATCAAAAATGATATCTCCATTCCAATTCAAGATCTCTTTAAATCCAAAAGGTGATATTACAGCATACAAACCATCTTGATGATGACAACCATAAGGCAAATTCACCTCACCTTCGCTATTGTTTAAATAATTAAAAGCCATTTCTGGATTTAAGTTAAATCTGTCTGAGAGAATCATGACCTGTTCCCTTATATCTTTCCTGTAAAAATCAGGGTTATAAGTACAAACACCTTTTACAATTTCTGTTTCCATTTTATTTTATTTTTTAAATTAACTAAGAACTTTTTATTTCAGGCGTATTATGTCATAAAACTCAAAAAATGCAAAATAAAAAGCCTGACGTAAAATAAATTACGTCAGGCTTTAAAAATTTACTCCCACACCAAATTGACTACTGAAAGAGATTCAAGATTAAGCTTTTGAGATTCAATCTCTAAATCAAGCCCTTTTTCAAGAGGAAACCTATGTTTACTGAAAATGCACAAGTCTGATTCTTCATCCAGAACTTCGCCTGGATAATAAAAGTTCAATTTAGAAATATCAGAAGAATTTATAATTTTTAATTCTCCACTCTGGAAATAAGCTTTAATAAAAAAGAAATTTTTAATAATCTTATTGTTGTGCTTTAAATCGGGCTCATTTTTAAGAAAAACATGTTGGAAACTTGAAGGATAAATACCTGTTTCCATCAGGAATTTTCTAATCAAACTTCTGTTTTGAATGCTTCTATTGATTGAAGCTTCTTGAGTAGACAAAAATTCTACTTCTTTCTCAGAGAAACCAGACTTGGATAAAAGTTCTTTAAAATTTTGAATCCAGTTAATAAAATTATAATCAATATCTTCTTGCATTCCTCCTGGAAGTTTTATTAGTGTACTGTCGAAGTATGTTTCTTTTGTTAAAAGTATTTTTTCGCCGCACATTAGAATGCCAGCATTGTAGTATTTGTCTTTCACTTTTGTCATTTTTAATGTTTTTGGAAATGAAAAAAAATTTTATTTTCAAAGACCTAATATCTTTGTATCGATAATATAGTATCACATAAATGTTTAAAGTCAAGTATATGAAAAGCCTCATAAATTTGTTACTATTTAAAGACAATACTTGTCCCGTACTAAAATTTTGATTATGGGCAATATGTAAACAATTTATAAATTAAATTTTAAGACTGGGATGGAAAATCAAAACTTACAAAACAAAAGACATACCCTAGCTCACTTACTCGCAAGTGCAGTTTTAGAAATTTATCCTGATACAAAAAACACCATTGGTCCCGCTATAGACGACGGCTTTTATTATGACTTTGAATTTAGTTCTCCTATCGGAGATAAAGATCTTGCACAAATAGAAAACAAGATGCGCAAGATGTTGCCTAAATGGCTAGAATTTTCTCACGAAGAAAAGACTAAAGAAGGGTCTAGTGAGTATTTTAAGACTAACCCTTACAAACTCGAACTCATAAATGAGATAGCTGAAAAGGGTGAGAAAATAACTTTCTATACTTGCGGCGATTTTACTGACCTTTGTCGTGGAGGACATTCGGAAAACCCTAGTAAAGAAATCAATACTGATTCATTCAAACTCGACCGCGTCGCTGGAGCTTATTGGCGAGGAGACGAGAAGAATAAAATGCTAACTCGTATTTACGGACTGGCTTTTAATACTCGCGAAGAATTAGACGCTTATATCAATCAAAGAGAAGAAGCTCGTAAAAGAGATCATAAGAAAATCGGACGCGAATTGGGACTTTTTACTTTCTCAGAACTTGTAGGATCTGGACTTCCCCTCTGGACTCCAAAGGGTACAATAATGCGTGAACTTTTGAATGACTATGTTTGGGAACTACGTAAGTCTCGTGGTTATCAAAAAGTTTGCATTCCTCATATTACTAAAAAAGATTTGTATGAGACTTCTGGACACTGGGCAAAGTACGCAGACGACTTATTCAAAATAGAAACTCGTGAAGGTCACTTATATGCCATGAAGCCAATGAATTGTCCTCACCATACTCAAATATTTGCTTGTGAACCTAGAAGCTATCGTGATATGCCTCAGAGATACGCTGAGACTACTATGGTCTATCGTGACGAACAATCTGGAGAACTTTCAGGATTATCTAGGGTTTTGTCTATTACTCAAGATGACGCCCATGTATTTTGTCGTGAGAATCAAATAGAAACTGAGTCACTCGCTATTTGGGATATTATAGAGAAATTCTATTCTGCTTTTGGATTTGAATTACAAGTTAGATTTTCTACTCATGATCCTATGCAAAGAGAAAAATATCTAGGCACTGATGAGATGTGGACTAAAGCTGAAAATGCACTTGAGAACTTAATGAAGACTAAGGGAGTCACTTGGCTCGACGGAACTGGTGAAGCAGCTTTCTATGGACCAAAAATAGATTTTATCGCGCATGACTCTCTAGGAAGAGTACTACAAGTAGCTACTATTCAACTCGACTTCAACCAACCTAAAAACTTCGGTTTAGTTTGTACTAATGAACGCGGAGAGAAAGAGCAAGTTGTTATGATACATGCAGCCATCATGGGCTCAATAGAAAGATTTATGTCTACTATGATAGAACACACAGCAGGCAACTTCCCTACCTGGCTCGCTCCGGTACAAGTATCTATCGTCCCAGTTCGCGAGAACCACAATGATAAAGCTAAAGAAATCTATGAAGCTTTAAAACGCGAAGATGTAAGAGTAGAACTAGAAGACGACAATAATTCCTTAGGTAAAAGAATCAACCACGCTAAAGCTCAAAAAGTCCCGTACGTAATAGTACTCGGTGATAAAGAACTCGAAAGCGGTAACCTAACAGTAGAAAGTCGAACAGACAAACAAGAAATAAATCTAGAAGATTTTATCTTAAAACTAAAAGAAGAAATAAAAAACAAAAGTTTGAATTAAAAAAGCTGAAACATTTTAAGTCTCAGCTTTAAAATTAAATCTTTTAAAAAATCAAAAAATTAAAGGTCCCTTAAAAAATTCTAACAAATGCTTATAGGGCTTTTCTCTATTTTTTTTCGCAAGAGCTTTCAACTCCTGCATGCCTTGATTCACAGCGACGTCTTTACCTATAAAGAGATAAGAAACATCTACTGTGTAAGACTTTTTGATTCTTTTCTGATGGGCAAGAAATTTTCTCTGATGATCTGCTTTTTGATCATGGATACCGCATTCATAAATAATGGTGTGTATTATTTTAAATATTTCATCTTCTCCCTTTTGAGTTGCTAAAAAATTACAAAAAGCTAAACCATTAAATCCTGATTGATAAGCTTCAAAAAGCTTAGCTCTATAAGAATTTTCATTCTTATTAATTACCGACAAAGTTAACATAATTAAATAATTTAAAAAGTGATTTAAAAGAAATATTCCCTAAAACAATAACATTTTTATACAAAATAGCAAGAAAATAAAAACCTCTCAAACTTGAGAGGTTAATCTATATATTTTATTTCAATACCCAAATCTTCTCCTGTTTCGTGCTCCCAGATAGCACCTTTGGAAGTTTGCCAATTCGGTAAAAAATAAAAAGTTTTGATTTTGCCTGACTTGAAAATAGGTAAATAAAAGTCATACATTATACTTTGATAAACTTTTTCTTGATCATGAGTTTCTTGTTTGAACTTTTGGATAGTTTCTTCGAAAGGCATTTGATCAAAAATATTTATATTTTGTGATTGTAAATTTTTAATATTTTCATTAAAAAACTCTAAATTCTTTTCAACAGAATTAAATCCCCCGCTAGTGATAGGCCCACAAACTTGACCCATAGGTAAAGGAATCCTATCAATAATCCTCTCAGCAATAATAAAAAGATCAGGAACACTTTTAGCATTTGCTAAATCTTCCCAATCTTTTTCTTGCCAATATTTTAAAGTAATTTCACTGAAATGCATCGTATAAGTAAAAGATAACACATATAAAGCAAAAATAAAAATTTGAATTAAAAAAGCTGAGATATTATCACATCTCAGCTTTAAATTATTGTTACTTATGCAAATTCGACAATTTCTTTTTCAAGAATAACAGAAGTTACTATAAAAGAAATTAATTTCATTTGCTCCTCATGGATTTTTTGTAATGCTTTAGTAAAATCCTTAATAAACTCTTCATAAGAAGATTCATAAAATTTATAGTCAAAACTTGAATCACGCGAAGACACATACTGACCATTTTTGGATTCAATTGGTAAAGTGACTGTATGTTCTCCAACCTCAGGGTAAAACTTAATTAATATTAAACTAATTAATTCTGAATCTTTTGCTAAAATAGATCGCACCTTAAAAAACACAAAAGAATCCTCATATTTAACGGTGGACTTAATAATTTGTCCCTCAACCAAACCATGTAAAGAAGTTATTAACTTTCCCATTTTTTTTTAAAATTTATATTGTGATTTAAAAAGAATATTCCCTAAAACAATATCATTTTTATACAAAATAGCAAGAAAATAAAAACCTCTCAGACTTGAGAGGTTTTTATTTTATATTTTTTAGATATCAATCTCAGCAAGCTTCGCATTAGATTGAATAAAAGATTTTCTTGGAGGGACTTCGGAGCCCATCAATATATCAAATACTTTATTTGCTTCTTCAGCGTTAGCTATATCTACCCTCTTCAAGACTCTTTTCTTTGGATCCATAGTAGTCTCCCAAAGTTCTTCAGGGTTCATTTCTCCGAGACCTTTGTATCTTTGAATATGGAATTTACCTGCTTTAGCTTTTACTACTTCTTCACTCTCTTCACTTTCTTCTTCAATAGTTTGAACTTCTTCGTTTTGGATTTCAGAAATATCGACTTCTTTACCTATGATTTTATTTCTCTCTTCGTCAGTATAAGCGTAATATATTTCTTTACCTTTTTTGATTTTATAAAGTGGAGGTTGAGCAATGTATACGTATCCAGCTTCTAAAATAGGTCTAAAATATCTATAGAATAAAGTCAGGAGCAATGTACGAATGTGAGATCCGTCAACGTCCGCATCTGTCGCTATGATGATTTTGTGATAACGAATCTTCTCAAGATCAAAAGTATCTCCAATAGAAGTTCCCATAGCGATCACGAGCGCACGCACTTCTTTAGAAGCGAGCATCTTGTCGATACGAGCACGCTCTACGTTCAATATCTTTCCACGTAGTGGTAGTATCGCTTGAGTACGTCTATCGCGACCTTGCTTGCCGGATCCACCCGCAGAGTCTCCCTCTACTATGAATATTTCTGATTCTTCAGCAGATTTACTTTGACAGTCAGCGAGCTTACCAGGGAGAGTCATACCTTCGAGTGCTCCTTTACGAAGAACAGAGTCTTTCGCTGCTTTCGCTGCTTTACGAGCTTTTAGAGCTAGTATAGATTTGTTTATGATTATTTTTGCTTCGTCAGGATTCTCTTCAAGGAAAGCAGAGAACGCTTCTCCGAAAACTGTAGCGGTAGGCCCTTGGGCTTCCATACTACCGAGCTTTGCTTTGGTTTGTCCTTCAAATTGTATTTCTGGTAATTTTACAGACACCACAGCAGTCAAACCTTCGAGCACGTCTTCACCAGTGAATCCACCTTCAGCTTCCTTCATCATTTCGTTCTTTTTACAGTAAGTGTTCAGGGTACGAGTGAGAGCTGTTTTAAAACCAGTGATATGAGTACCGCCTTGAGGGGTGTGGATATTGTTTGCAAAACCTACGATACGATCTGCGATATCGTCGACGTATTGTAAGGCTATCTCAATACCAACTCCATCAACTTCTTTTTCAATATAAAAAATATTATTTTGAATTGCCTTTTGGAATTTATTGTAATATTTAACAAGAGAGACTAGTCCTCCTTCAAAATAATAACCAATAGAAGGAACTTCGAGAGCTAATTCTCTGAAATAATGAATACTATCTAAATCTAATTTAGAACCTTTAGTATAGACGAGTGCTTCAGCATCCATCTCGCGCGCATCGACAACAGAGATTTTTAATCCCTTTACTAGATAAGCTTGTTGTCTTATGTGATTGATAATAGTACTCCAATCAAAAACTATTTTACCGAAAATTTCTTCATCTGGTGTAAAAGTAATAACAGTACCCTGATATTTTGAACTACCAACTTTCTTTACAGGGCCTTTCTTTTTACCTTGAGAATATTCTTGTACGTATCTACCTCCGTCTTTGTGAACTTCTGCTTTACAGAAAATAGACAATGCATTCACGACAGAAGCACCTACTCCGTGAAGACCACCTGAGACTTTATATCCAGAACCTTCACCTCCAAATTTACCTCCAGCATGCAAAGTAGTCATAACAGTTTCAAGAGCTGAAACTTTGGTTTTACTATGAACGTCAACTGGAATTCCACGACCATTATCAGCTACACGGATAGTATTGCCTGGCAAGACTGTTATCTCGATATCGTTACAGTAACCTCCCATGGCTTCGTCACGAGAGTTGTCGAAGATTTCCCATACTAAGTGATGTAGGCCGTCTGGACCTGTTGTACCGATATACATTCCCGGACGCTTACGGACTGGCTCCAAGCCTTCTAGGACGGATATCTGGTCCGCTCCATAACTTCCCTTTTTAGTTTCTTTTTCCTTTGCCATATTGGTATATTATAGCAAAAATTTATCTAACCTGCCAATCTGGATTTTCCTTTATTTTATTAGTTATATTATCCATTATACTATTTACTTCTAGGTCTGTTAGGGTCTTTTCATAAGACTGGAAAACCATACGAAAACCATACGAAGTCTTCCCTTCTTTCGTAAATGAATCGAACATAATAGGACCTTTGACGCAAAGCTCTGTAATATTCTCTTTTAGCAAATTCTCTAAGTTTTGACCACCTTCAGTCTCAGGTACCCAGACAGCAATATCGCGAGTAATGAATGGAAAGAGTGACCACATTGCAAAAGAAGAAGGAATATGCTTTTTCTGAATGTCTGGTTGAGGCGAAGACGACCCGAGGACGTCAAGAAAAGTATTTTCTTCTTCTTTTACTCTTTCTTTAATAAAATCACTTAAGGACATCTCTGTAATATTTTTACGATCTCCAAAAGCTACATGCAAAACTTCAACATTATCTTTAAAAACTTTTCCGATTTCAAAAACCTTCACTTCTTTAATATTTAAAAGTGGTAGATTGTTTTGATTTAATTTTATACTTTCTTTTAATCCATCAGACAGATTTGTTCTTAAGAATTTTTTATCTGATGCACTAGCTAGAACTTCTACTTCCCCATTTGAAGTAAAAGAATAAGTCATAACTTCTGAATATCCCAAGCTGAGCAAAGTAGAACGAGCTTGCAAAGAATTAAAATACACTTCATTCTTTTGAGGAACAAATGCTAACTTTGGAATTTTAGGATTCAATTTATCATAACCGAGAATTCTACCAACTTCTTCTGCCATATCTTCTTCGAGATTTAAATCCAGACGCATTGATGGAATATTAATTTCATAGATAGAATCTTTTACGGTAAATTCAAAGTGATATCTTTCCAGAATATTTTGCATCTCTATTTTGGCGACAGTAATACCTAATATATTTGAAATACGATCAAGGTCAAAAGATAATTTACTTTTTTCTGCTTGAATCTGATAAACATCTACCACATCTTCAAAATTAGAAAAACTATATTCCATCAAAAGCCCTGAGAGTTCAGTCATAGCTAAATCCCCTAAAGATGGAGATAAATCATTCTCAAATCTTTTAGCCGAATCAGTAAAAATCCCGATTCTGCGTGCAGTCTTGCGGACAGCGATAGGATCAAAGTTGGCAATCTCAAGTAGAATATTCTTAGTATTATTATCAACCTCAGCCACCTTGCCACCCTTCACTCCCGCAATAGCTAAAATATTTTTCTCGTCAGCTATCACTACGTCTGTACTCTCTAATTTTACTTGCTTGTTGTCGAGGGTAGTCATCTCTTCTCCAGGGAGAGCATAACGTACCACAATAGTGCCAGTTATTTTATCCAAATCAAAGGCATGAGCTGGTTGACCTAGATTGTACATAACGATATTGGTCGCATCTACGATATTGTTAATACTACGAGCACCTACTGACTCTAAATGCTTCACAACCCATTCTGGACTAGGGACGACTTGTACATCACGCACAATACGGCCCATATAACGACGAACGTTTGGCACGTTTATCTCTATTTTTAAATTTGTATTTTTAGGTTCAGGCTTCTTGTATTTATCTAAAGAATGTACGAAAGGGATAGATAATAATGAAGCGAGCTCTCTTGCTATACCGATATGAGAAAGTAAATCATGAGCCCGATTCGGTAAAATATTTATATCAAAAATATAATCTTTATTCTCACCTTCTCCAATTTCTTCTACTCCCTCAACTTCACAAAGATGATAAGTAAAAATATCCTCCAGAGTTTTAGGACTCGGTGCTTCGGGAATATACCATTTTAACCAGTTATAAGATATTTTCATAAATTTAAAATTGATTGAGTCTTAAGTCTCCTTGATAAAATAATCTCACATCTGGCACATTCCATTTAATCATAGCGATACGGTCGAGTCCTCCACCAAAAGCAAAACCTTGAACCTTTTTTGGATCCAAGCCTATATTCTTTATAACGTTTGGATGAAGCATTCCCCCGCCCATCATCTCGAGCCAGCGTCCGCGGAATTTCGCATGCACTTCGATAGAAGGCTCAGTAAAAGGAAAAAAGCTCGGACGGAATTCTATCTCAATATCGTCCCCTAATATTTTTTTATAAAAATAAGTGAGCACACCTTTCAAATCAGACATAGAGATATTCTCTCCGATCATAGCTCCGTCTATTTGATAAAATTGCATTTCGTGAGTAGCGTCAGTCGCTTCATTTCTAAAAACTTTACCGATAGATATAAAAGCATTCGGCATTCTACCTTCTTTACCTGCTTCTTCTAGGGCGCGAGCAGTGGTATTGGTATTGTGAGTACGGAGTACTTTTTGAACTTCATTTTTAATATAAAAAGTATCTTGCATATCACGAGCAGGATGATCTTTTGAGACATTTAACGCATCAAAGTTATACCACTCGGTTTCAAGCTCGGGACCATTGGCAACTTCAAAACCAAGATCGATAAAGACCTTATAAGCATTATTTGCGAGCTTTGACAAAGGGTGTTCTGTACCTGTACTAGATAAATCTTTTTGTTCCATAGGGATATTCTAGCAAATCCTAAAGAGAGATGCGAGCGTAGAATTTTACTCTTTTATCTCTTGTAATTTTTCTTAAATTGCTTTTCGTGATTTTGTTTACTTACACCTACAAAGAATTGATTGACCTTTTTGGGAAATTTATCACAAATATTACAAATCTTACTACAATACCCAGAAAGTTTAGTTTGGCAATTTTGGCAACAAATAAATAAAACGTGGCAAGAAGTATTCTTGCAATGAGTGTAATCGTCGGATTTTACTTTTTCACATGCTTGGCAAAAAGAAATAATCTCGTCCCCTATCCTCTCTCCCATACGCTCGTCAAAGACGAAATTCTTACCTTTAAATTTATTTTGCAAACCACGCTCTTTGACTTGATGAGCATAATCGATAATCCCGCCCTTGATATGTTTAACATTCTTGAAACCATTGTGCTTCATCCAAGCCGAAGCTTTCTCACAGCGTATACCTCCAGTACAATAAAGCAAAACTTCTTCATCTTTTTTATTTTTAAACATGTCTGTCACTTTCTGTAATTGCTCACGAAAAGTATCTACATTCATCAATTTAGCATTTTCAAAATGCCCTATAGCGGCTTCGTAGATATTACGCATATCTATTACAGTGACTCCACGATCTATCATACTATTTACATCCTCTGCTGTAGCGTATTCGCCAGTATTCGCAGGATCGAAAGTAGAGTCATCGAGACCGTCGGCTACTATCTTTGGGCGAACTTTAACTATAAGTTTCAAGAAACTAGACTTACCCGTTCTTGTCCCGTCGAAGTCTCCGACGGAGTGGGATTCTTCTACTGCAGTCTTATAAGGCACACCTTTGAACTCTGGAATATTTTGGATAAAGTTATCAAACATAGCCCAATTGTATTCAGGCACATTCATCTGAGCATTGATACCTTCATGAGCTACATAGATACGTCCGAGACATTTAAACTCTTGGAATTTATCAAAAAGCATATCCCTCATTTCACGCGGATTCTCTATTTTGACGTATTTATAAAAAGAAAGTGTCTTGCGACGAAAATTCTCTTTTTCTATATCGCGCAATAATTCTTCTTTAGATTTGATGTTAACTTTTTTATGCATAATTTTATATTTAAAATATACTCTCAAAGGAGCCTTTTTGCAAACTATATCCTCAAGTGATTTTATCTAAATAAAAGTATCAGCGTTTTGACTATTCGGAGTGTCTTGTGTCAGATTGGTAAAATTTTCATTATTTATTTGAGGATTTAAAACTACACCTGTATTAGTCTCATCTATCTTACCTCGGAAATACTGAATACCTAAAAATAAACTAAGATAAACACTTATTAAAAACATCGGCACCAACACAATTCCCCCAAGTAGCATGCCTATAAACATCCCCAAATAAACAGTGTCACCAAACAAAGTATTAAAGAAATCAATACCTTGATCTGGTTGTACTAAAATAAAAAAACTTGAAGTGACAGATATAGCAAGCAGGATTGATAATATCGAATATTCTCTAAAGTACTTTACTCTCAATGACATTCCTGACATTAAAAGCAACAAAGAATTAAAACCATAATAGATAGCAAGGAAAGGAGACATTGAGCTATTATTACTACCGTATTCCCTACTTCCATCAACCCAAGCAGACATAAAAAAATAACAAGCGGTCAACCAGAAAGCACCGATACCAGACAAAATCAAAAACCAAGGCCAAACCCTACTTTTAAATAATGAAGTTCTCATGTAATTTATTATAACACTGAAATAATATTTTATTCATTTGACTCTTGAGGCCTTTGACTCTTGAGGCCTTGCCTAAAGAGTTTTATCGTAATTAATCCAATCAAAAATTTCAGCATTGAAAGATTTCTTAGTTGGGAAATAATTTGGAAAATTTTCTAAATTTAATATCATTTTCTCAATTCTATTTACTCCTGCAAAATCAATATAACTAGAATACAAATAATTGGAAAGATAATCTAATGATTGTTTTTTGTTTTTTACACCCTTCTCTTTCCAATCTTTTTGTATCAACTTAATAGGGTTTAAATGAATATAAGAAAATATATATTTTAAATACTTATCATTATTTATATATTGAGCTTTAAACTTACCTTCAAATAGACCACCGGTTCTTTTATATTTAAGGTTAAAATACATAACATAAGCAGTAGAAAGTTTCTGCATAAATCGACTAACACCATTTTCCACAAGAGGTGTTAGTAGAATATGAAAATGATTTGGCATTAAACAATATGAGCCGATAGCAACTAACGGATTTTGACTTGATCTATTGTAAACAGAAACGCCTTTTAAAGAATCAGAAAAATTAAACTTATCTTCATTGTTTAAAGCATATAACAAATCTCTAAATCTTAAATAATCATTTTCATCTAAAAATATTTCTTGCTTACTATTTCCTCTGTTGTATAAATGATAAAATTCTCCTATTTCAAATTTTATCTTTCTAATTGACATAATGACATTATATACCTCACTTACTCTTGAGGCAAGGCCTAAAGAGTATCAAAAATTGACTAACGCGCAAAACAAGGCTACACTAAAACAAGTTATTCACTCTTTTAAAAGAAAAAGTTTAAGTAACTAAATTTTTAGTTTTCTTGTCTTTTCTTATAATTAAGGCAAAAAGTTCTTTGGTAAACTTGGCATCAAATACTTGATGCAGTTTAAATTATTTTTAGTTCTTTTATATACACACTTCAAATATGCAACGATGCTTGCGGAAGTGTAAAGCGATAACGAGCGTGGCAAGCTACGATAAGCTGTTGAGAGGTGTAAGCGACCTATGACCAATAGACACTCTAGCGTCTGGAGAACTGAAAGATCAAAGTACCCAGAAATAAAAGAACGGAGCAGTTTGTTGATAATAACAGACTGCTTTTTTTATTTCAAAATTAGACTCTTTGAGAGTTTGCAATATTCACATTCTTCAGACTTCCCGCCCCAAGGTTTGAAATTGCATTTCATATTTACCCATGCTCCATTTTCGAGATTAGTCACATAGTCAGATATATCTCTTTTCAATAAATCTATTTTCTCATTATCGATATATGTAGAGTAGAGAGCATTCTTGTCTCCATCTTCTGCTTCTAAAAACATAAGTCTTAAAGACTCTACTTTTTTGCCTCCTTCTGCTCCATCAATAAGATACGCATACATAGCCAACTGACGCATATAAGCAGACATTCTCCCCTCTTCGTCGACTTTCTCTATTTCATTTTTAGTTTTAGGTTTGCCGGTTTTAAAATCTGTCACAGAAATATTCCCCCTGATATCCCTCTCGGTTAAGTCGAGTTTCCCATACATCAATAAATCCGCAAATTCTTTGTCTCGAAATTGCACAGACCTTTCTGAGACATAATCAGCCTCTAATATTTTATAATATTTTTCTATCCAGTTATTGACCATATCATACGAGACTTTTTCTAGTCGAGCTAATTCGATACCATCTTGCACACCCTCTTTATTTAGCTCTCGAGTGATAGCAACTTTAATATCTTCTGTTTGTGGTAAAGCTTTATTTTTAAGGATGAATTCTATTGTCCCGTGCACAGCAGAACCTAAAGCAAGCGAAGTGCCTTTGACTTCAGGTAATTTCAAGAAATTCCTAAAATACCATTTCCAAGGACACTCATAAAAATTATTGAGCATCGAGACAGTAATCTTGATATCTTTATAATTTTCCTTTACGAAGGTTTGCACCTCTTCTAGAATATCCCCTTCTACTTTTTCTATGGCAGTCGTAAATATTTTTGGTCCAAATATTTTATTATTTAAAATCTCACTTTCGGTCTCTTCTTTATTTTTCTTTATGAAATGTAAATCTGGTAGATTTTGAATAATACTAGCGAGCTCTAAGCCAGATCCGTTATAATTCTCAGTCGCATAAGAAATATTACAAAACTCACGAGCTCGAGTAATAGCTACATATAGTTCTCTTTTAGCAGATTCGATATCACGCTCTTTTATATGTTCTTTTATTTTCTCAGGTAAGGAGAAATTATTTCTTTTTTCACTCATCAAAACTTCTTCGTTCATATGTGCTATCCAAACATGTTTATATTCAAGTCCTTTGGATTTGTGCAGAGTCATAACTTCAATACCTTCATTCCCTCCAAAAGTAGCCAGCGAAAGGTTGTGACCATAGCTCTCTAATCTTTTAAAGTAATTCAAGAAATCAGCCAGACTTGGATTTATATTTTTTTGTTCAAACAATAAGCTAGCGTGAATAAAAGTTCTCACCACTTCCACGTTCTCCAATAATTCACTATGAGTACTAGAATTATCTATCAAAAGTTCATTGCCTATCAAGCTCACCAACATTGAGATTTTTTCATTTCTAGAATCTACCCATTTTTTTAATTTTAAACCCCATTTTACAATATCACCATCCTCACTAAAAAGACCTTGATCTTTACCTGAAGATATTAATTCGTCGATGGTTATCTTGTCGGGTTTGGTATTTTTCAAAAACTTATGAGCGACTAGTGGTTCTATGTTTGAAGTAGAGTCCAATAAAGATTCAGAAATTAATACAGAATTATAAGGATCATTTATAAGATTTAGAATTCTCAAGAAACTATAAGATTGCTTTATGTTAAATAAATACACACTCTTGCCAGTCGATACAGGCAAACCCATATTACTAAGGATAGAGATAGCATTCCTAACATGGAAATTCTTAGGCACTAAAATAGCACAATCTTTTGGAGACACACCTTCTTCTATCTTTTGACTAAAATACATTCCCGCGCCTAGTATCTCATCTCGAGGAAAAGCGTATTGTGAAAGCTCTATCTGATTGTCCCCTGTAGTATTACTATTTAATTTTTCTTTGGAAATAGAACTCGACAATAGATTGTCGGCCAAAGATAGTATCTTAGCGGTAGAACGATAATTCTCTACTAGAGTTATCAATTTAGCCTGACCAAAGTAGGTAGCAAATTCTTCAAAATATGAAAGCCTTGCACCAGAGAAGCCATATATTAATTGTCTATCATCTCCAACAACAAAAATATTTGGACTCTCTTCTCCACCCCAAACTCCTTGCAAAAAATTATTCTGAACACCGCTAGAGTCTTGATGCTCATCTACTAAAACATAAAGATAATTCTCTTTTATTTCAGCTCTGACGTCTTCGTATCCTTCAACTAGAGTAACTACATATTCTAATACGTCGTCATAGTCCATGAGTGACATAGCTTTCTTCTTGTCTTCATACATCTCATAAAACAAAACGACTTCTTTGGTTTTTTCTAAACCTTCGATTTTCTTTTCAATTTCTTTTTTTAATTTACCCTTACTTTCTCCACGAGTAGAAATACTATCAGGGTCCGACTCCAAGAATTTAATATCTTTCTCGACTTGAGACAAGAATTCTAAAGGCGTAAGTCTTTCTCTTTTTAAAATAGAAATAAGACTTTTTAGGTCATTAAAATACATACTTGGATTACCACGAGGACGTAGATAGCTCCACTGATTTTGCTCCAATATTTCATCACACAAAAATACAGCCTCATCTTCTTCGAGCAATTTCGGCATAGTATCAAAATCCAAAAGTGCATAATGCTTTTCTACTATCTCTATCGCAAAAGAGTGAAAAGTAGAGATACGCACGTCATTTGCTACCGGTCCGATGTATTCTAAAAGTCTATCTTTCATAGCTTTGACTCCCGAGCGAGTAAAAGTCAGACATAGTACACCGTCGGCGCCAACTTGAGTTTGTTTTAAAATATTCCCAATACGAAGAGCCAATATTTGAGTCTTGCCCGTACCAGGGCCCGCTACTACCATGACTGGGCCTTCCAGAGAATCCACAGCATCCTTCTGAGCTTTATTTAATTTCTTATATTGAGTCTCGAACAATAAATTAGACATACTTGTATTATAACTCAAAGAGACCATTTTCCAACCTTGGTTCTTTTAATAGAAAAAGCTAGACTTGGTATAGATATCATATCTCCTAAGTCGTTGGCTATCGTGCGGACATACGTACCACTCGTGACTTTAGTACTAAAACTTGCGACGAAAAAATGCTTTGGCATTTTTTCGTCGCAAAGCTTCTTCTGCCAGATTTTTAAAATTTCCTTTTGACGAAAATCTCCATTCACTTTATTAACCCTAGTCTCTATGTTTTCCAAAAGTGTTTTACTCGAGATTTTTCGTAAATTTAAATATTTTAAACTCTTGATCATTACTTCTCTCTCGGGAATCTCTACAACTTTATTCTCACGTGCGTAAGTAAATAGAGGTTTGCCTTCTACGGTTTTTGAAGAATATAGTGGGTATTTTTGGACTATTTTTCCTTTAAAATGTTTTAGATTTTTCTTAATCAATTTTTCTAAATCTTCTTTCTTATGCATAGGGTAACCCTCTGTAATAACCTTACCTAGAATATCATAAGTATCAGTCTTGAAACCAAATAAAACTTCAAAATCATATTCTTTATCGAGATTCAAATACTTCTGCTTATTCTTGCATTCTTCTCCAGCTAACAATAGTAATAACCCCGAAGCCAAAGGGTCAAGTCGCCCCGCATAAGTCATCGGCACATCTAGCGGTATTTTATTCTTAACGCGAAACACCTCTAGGGATTCTAGGGGTGTTTGACCTTCTTTTTTATTTACTAAATAAAACTTTTTTTGCATTTTTCTTTACAGTCTTAACAACTTTCTTTGCGTCTTTTTTGATTTCTTTTACTTTAGTTTTTACTTCTTTTTGAACTTGCTTCTTGTCTACTTTTTGAATTTCTTTTTTTATTTTCTTGTACATAGGAGTCGCTTTTTTCTTCACTTCTTCTATTAGCTCCATAGCTTCTTCTTTTAGCTCTTCGGTTAGCTTTATAACTTTTGCTCTATTCTTTTTACCATCAGGTCCCATAAACTCATAAGCTAAAGCTCCGATAGCCCCTGCTACTACTCCCTTTTTCAACATACTACCATTTTCTTTTTTTTGTTTTTTCATATTTTTAAAATATTATTAATAATTAATCAGTTTTACTTTTTCTATTTTTTCTTTTCTTTCCAAAAATAAATTTATACAAAACACTCTCTTCTAAGTTTTTAGCTAATTCTTCCACATGATCCCCTGCATAGTCGGCTCCATTTTTAATCTTACGAGAAATTGATTTAAAGTCACGCAAAATAGATATTATATAAATAATTGCAACGACTAAAAGAATAGTCAAAATAATAAAAGAGGCACTAGATATAAAGAAAAATATTTCTGATTGTATAAGATTTTCCATACTTATATTATACCATTTCTTTCTTTTTTATGAAAATAGTGTAAATTTAATATATTGGAGGCGTCGGATAGTGGTTTATTCCACCGACTTGGAAAGTCGGCATACCCAAAAGGTATCGTGAGTTCAAATCTCACCGCCTCCGCAAAACAAGGAACAAAGTGACTATGTTTTGCGTGAGTGTAGTTCAAGGAGTGAAATGACTATGAACCCACCTCCGCAAAATAACTTAATTAAGCATTTTTAAAAACTCTTGTTCATTTAGGATTTTTACCCCTAGCTTCTCCGCATTTTTGAGTTTGCTACCCGCTTCGCTTCCTGCTACTACGTATGAGGTATTAGACGAGACTGAGCCTGAAACTTTACCTCCATGTTTTAATATTTGTTCTTTAGCAATCTCACGAGACATGTTTTCAAGTGTTCCAGTTAATACAAAAGTAGCTCCTGAGAATTTACCCAATTCCCTTTTTTCCTCTTTTTTAATCACTACTCCCCGTTCTTTTAATTTATCTAGAAAATGTAGATTATTTTTATCGTTCAAAAATTCATACAAACTTTTTGTAACTGCAGGACCAATGTTTTCTATTTCATTTATTTTCTTTTCCCATAGCGTAGAGTCATGAGAAGCTTTTATTAAACTCTCTAGTGTACCAAAATGCATAGCTAAATCTCTAGAAGTCTCTTCCCCTACGTGAAGTATACCCAAAGCCCAGATGAATTTTGCAAAAGATATTTTCTTTTTTTCGTGTATTTCTTTAATGATATTTTCTGCAGATTTTTCTCCAAAACGCTCTAGGATAGATATATCTTCTTTAGTCAAAGTAAAGATATCAGAAGCATCGGTGATAAGCCCTTCATCCTTAAAACGTTTTAAAACCTTAGGACCCAGTTCATAAATATCAAAGACTTTTACAAAGTGTTCTAAATAACGCTCATTTTTAGCAGGACATTTTTTATTATTGCAAAAATAAGCCACAGAAGAATTCTCTTGAACAAAAAGATGGTCTGGTTGAGACGAAGGCGACCCGAGGACCTCTTTTTTTCCAAGAGAATTCTTGTCACCTTTCTTCTCAATCGCTCCTCCACATACAGGACAAACTTTTGGCATTTTAAATTTCCTCTCACGACCACTACGCAGACGATGTAAAACTTCAACAACTTTAGGTATCACGTCGCCAGCTTTCTCTATGACTACAGTATCGCCAATACGAATATCCAAACGGTCTATCTGATCCATATTGTGCAAAGTCGCTTTCGAGACAACAGAACCCGCAACATTTGTAGGTTCAAAAATCGCAAGAGGAGTAAATACTCCAGTTCGTCCTATGTTCACAACAATATCACGCACAACAGTAGTAGCTTTTTCGGCAGGATATTTATAAGCTACCATATAGCGAGGTGCCTTCCCGACTACACCTAAAGTATTCTGGATTTCTAGATCATCTACTGAGATAACAATCCCGTCTGTACCAAATTCAAATTTATCTCTAATCTCAGAAAATTTATTTATAAAATTTTTTACTTCAGATAAATCTTTGCAAACTTTTTCATATTGGTCGACCTTAAAACCAAAATTCTTTAAAAACTTATGCTTTTCACTATGTGTCTTCAATCCAAGGGATGCCCTTGGATAGTTATCCACAATGTCGAATGTGTAGAAATCTAGGTTTCTGTCGCGTGCGAGTTTTGGGTCGAGTTGACGGAGACTACCTGCGGCGGCGTTGCGAGTATTAGCAAAAAGGGGTTTGCCTAGTTTACCTGCTTTTTTATTTAGCATGACTAAAGTCTTTTTCGCCATCAGGGCTTCTCCTCGGACTTCTAAATATGCAGGAATATTATCCCCTTCAAGCTTTAAAGGTATTGAAGAAATAGTTTTTAAATTCTCAGTAATATCCTCCCCCACAAAGCCATCTCCGCGAGTAGCTCCGATTTTTAGAATCCCGCGGTCATAAATCAAAGACACAGCAAGCCCGTCGAATTTCACTTCACAAAAATAATTAAATTTCTTATTCGGCACGAGTTTCTTTACTCTGTTCTCCCATTCTAATAGTTCATCAAAATCAAAAATATCGTTGAGTGACAGCATTCGCACCTTATGCTCTACTTTTACAAATTTATCGAGCGGTTTACCTCCGACTCTATGAAGCGGTGAATTTAGATTATCCAATTCAGGATGATTTTTAAAAATACTCTTTAGTTCGCGAGTCAGAGAGTCATACACAGCATCAGTCACAGTAGCATCATCATGAGTATGATACTCTTCTCTGAGGCGAGATATTTCCATCTCCAGTTTTTTCACCCTTTTCTCTATTTCAGTCTTATTCATATTTTAATATCTTAACTCAATTTCACGTTCAACTCTAGTCGGACTATTGGAAGTACAAGAGATATTGTCTCCTCCCGTATTGTATCCTTTTGAAACTATTATAGTCTCATCATCATCAGGGTCATTAATATCATTAAAATCTTTAGTTACAGTAACAACAGCACAAGCCTTACCAGAAGTACCCAAATTAAATAAAATAAAAGTCCAAGGACCAGTAGGACTATATCCACCAGTAAAACCAAATTGATTTCTAGCACATTCTAGGGTCAAAGGCTCTGCTCCATTATACCCAAAAGGATTTTCATAGCCTCCGAAACTAGTTTGTACCCCTTTAAAATCATAATATAAAGCACATTCAATACCAGTATCAGAAGCAAAGAAAGCCTCTCCTGTATTTTTCGCAGATGTACCAAAACTGATTTCTTTGTAAGTAATATCTGCCAAACCTAAAGACACAGAAAGGATAATGCTAGTCAAAACTACTGCGAAAAGAATCACAAAGCCTTTATCTTTTTGATTTCTTTTTAGATTTATTAAATTTTGTTTTTTAAATAAATTCATAATATTATTCTGCCCAATTTTTGAGATAATTAGAAAATGAAACATTATAATTCTGAGTACCTTTTGTCCAATAAACAGTAGAAACTACAATAATCTCTTTGTTTTCACCTATAGTATTTGCAGCATTAGTCAAATTCCTAACTTCAATTTTTCTAATAAAATTTGTCTCTGTACTGCTTGGATTATAATTATATCTTGTAATAGCGATATTCTCAGAATTATCATAACGTAATTTTGGACAAACTCCAGCAGGACATTCCGTAATAGTTATAAATTTCATAGGCTGTGCAGAGCTAGTATAGTTCACGGTATTAGGATCAAAATAACAACCGTTACCTGTCTCACAAGGAGCTACTTTGAGACGAAAAGCTGTCCAACCGTCTGATTCAAATAATACATGAGTATCACGAATATTTTTCATATACTCTAAACCTTCTTGAGCCAAGAAGGTTGCTACTAGTTTATTCTTGGAATAGTTAGTATCGCCCACACTACCTCCAGAAAAAGAAAGTAAACTCAAGATAGCTCCAGTAAAAATAGAGATAGCCACCAGAGTCTCAACTAAAGTGAACGCAGTATTTAATTTTTGTTTTTTGAAAAATTTCATATTTTTATTTTGTATTATTCGGCTATGTCTATAGTAGTTTGAGAGACTGAGTTTTGCAAAGCAAAAGGAGTTACCACACCTTTATACCTCATCTCTCCGACTAGTCTAATATTCACAAAAGGCTGTTGAGTGTCACCTGGTAAAGGTTCTGCACCTACTACAGAAAAACCAGAAACATTACTAAGATGAATCCCTTCGTCAGTAAGCTCTACCCAATTTACAGGAGTCGCGTCTGCGTCTATGGTTTTTAGAATTTTAAAAGTTTGCCCTAAGTCATATGATACAATAGAATACGCCCAGCGATCACGAGTAATAGCTTCTCTAAAAGAGATAGTCCCTCCAGTTATACAACTCTCTGTATCTGTAGCTGGGTCACTAAATGAAAGGTCAAGGCTACATTTATACTGATCCCCTGTTCTAATATTTCTAGACATGTCTTCCATAATAAAAGTCAGATTGTCCATTATCGCCCGAGCGTCTTTAGCTTTATTTAAAATTACGTTGGCATTCAAGAGTGAATTCATACCCATAGTCACAATAATCAGGAAAAGAGAAATAGATATCATCGTCTCGATGATAGTATATCCACCCTTATCACTCAGATTTTGTTTTTTATTTTTAAAAATATTTTTCATAAATTATTTAATCTGCACTCTACCTGAAGGGTATATTTTAATAACCGAATAAATACCCACATTAGGGCTCGACAGAGTAATCTGTACAAATTGCAAATTTACTAGAGGAGTCAAGCTAGAACCTACATAAAATACAGCTCCTGAATTCGGTCTAGTAAAAGTTATGTGCAGAGGATTATTGATAGGATTAGGATTGTCATTCAAAAAATATTCAACATGGGAAATATAATTACCCTTAGTGATATTTATACCACTTGTACATTCTGCTCCAGGACAGGTGTATTTCTTGTCTCCATTTATATCAGTAAAAATATTGAAAGTTTTGTCTGTATTAATATCAAAGTATACGCCATAAGAAGGACGCCAATTAAGAGGAGCTCCAGTCGCAGGCACACGCCCAGCGATAGAATTCTTTTGAGCTTCGGTGACTTTCAAGGCGACGTCATTCGCAAGGTTCTTGATATCTACACGATCTTGGAATTCACCATAATTAAAAAGAGATACAGTAGATAGTAGAGCCACGATAGATATAACCACTATCAACTCAACATAAGTCATTCCCCTATTCTTTTGTACTGTTTTTAAAAAAGACATTTATATTAATATATTGAAAACAAATTAAGTTCTAAAATAAAAGAGATAAAAGTTCCTAAAACTAAAAACGGAGCGAAAGGTATCTCGCTTTTTAGACCTTTAATTTTCTGTAACATTACCAACAAAATACCTACCACGGCTCCAATCCAGAAAGCCAAGACCACAGCCGATAAACCAAAAGCAAGACCTAAGAAAAGTCCTAGACCTAGAGTGAGCTTTGCATCTCCAAAACCCATCCAACGCCCACCAGAGACAAGCCAAAAGAAAGCAAAAGGCAGAGCGAGTAGTGCACCCGAGAATTCATAAAGACTAGGTATATGAACGTTGAACATAAATTCTGAGAAAGTGAAAACTCCTGCAAAAGCCAAGGTACCAAAAACCAGAGACAAAACATCAGGGATTATCTTGTGACGAATATCGTAAACTGTAATCACAAGTAACAAAGAAAACATAGTAGCGTAGTATCCATAAGTAAAAGCAAACATAATAGGATCTACATAAAATACATATTCAAACTTTAAAAATAACAACAAGAAAGCCAAACCTGTAACGAATTCAACTAGAGGATACTGAAAAGAAATACCGGTCTTGCAGTGACGGCATCGTCCAGAAAGAAAACAATAAGAGAAAACAGGTACAAGGTCATACCAACGTATCTCTTCCCTGCAAGAAAAACAAAAGCTACGCCCGCCAAAAGTCTTGTGAGTATTGAGACGAAAAATAACTACATTCAAAAAACTTCCAATAACTAAACCTAGTAGAAAAAATATCGAAAATATAATTAAGTCCATTTATATATTATAGCAATATAAACTAAACAAAAAAAGCCCCTCATGGGGCTTTTTTTGAATTAACTAATCACATAAAGCGATAGTTCCATTTGTTATTAGAGCATTTAGTTCTGCTTGAGTTGGAGAACCGTCTAAGGTAAGTTTTTTAGAACTACCAGCACCATCTACACACCAAGCTTCAGTATTAGGTTTTTCTTTCAACTGAATACCTATTGACCAAGAAGTCGCTGTAGACATACAAGACTCTAATCCACCAGAATTTTTCATTGCCTCACTTACCTGAGCCCAGATTGTTGGATCAGCAAATAAAGTATCAGCAGTATTGGCACAAGCTCCTAAAGTAAAAGCAGTAGGAGTAGAATCAACTCCATATCCACCGTGAGTTGCTGCTAATAATTCTGCTTGACCTCTCATGTTTGCAAGATTAGATTTTATCGATGAATCCTGTCCTTTGTTTTTTCCTGAACCAAGTGATGTTAAAACAATTGCAGCAAGTATTCCAATAATAGACACAACAATCAATAACTCTATTAAAGTAAAACCTTTCTTGAAATTTAATTTTTTATAAAACATTTTATATTTATTTAATTAATTAATAAGAATATAACTATAAATAATTATAACATATATAAATAAAAAAAATAAAGCCCCGAGAAGGGGCTTTATTTTTAAAACAACTGATATCTTGATATTAGATTATATACAAGCTACAGCTGTAGTACTCAATGTTGTTGCATTTGCAGCAGTTTGACCCTTAGAATTACCTACAGAATCAACACACCAAGTAGTAAAAGTACCTTCTGCTGCTTTTAATACAGAATAAGCCGCCCAAGCACTAGCAGAATCATTACAATCGTTAGTTACTGTTCCTATTGCACCACCTCCAGCAGTTGCTGCTCCAGCCATTGCTCTAACAACAGCAGGATCAGCACAAACGTTATCATAACTTCCAGAATCATTATCATACACGATTTCTGCTTGTGCACGGATTCCTGACAAGTTAGCTTTGACTGAAGCATTAGCACCTTTACTTCTAGCTGTGTTTAGTGAAGCTAAAACAACAGAAGCCAAGATACCGATGATTGCAACAACAACCAACAATTCTATCAATGTAAAACCTTTTTTGAAATTTAATTTCATATTTTTTTATAATAAACTTTTAATAATTTTAATAAAATAATTTCGACTTTATTTTTATGCTTAAATTATAACATAATCCTAAAATAGTGAGGCAAATGAGTTATCCACAGACCATAAAACAAAAGCCCTCCGCCTAAGGCGGAGGGCTTTTTAAAATCTTTTAGCCTATTCCTCCAGCGAGGTTATAAATAGGCACGAGCACCGATACGAGAAGTATACCAACTCCGAGACCGAGCACCACGATCATTACAGGTTCGATAAGTCCGATGAGAGTATCAACAGCATCATCAACCTCACGTTTATAGAAATCGGCTAGAGTCTTCAATATCTGACCCAAGGATCCGGTCTCTTCTCCGACTTTCACCATCTGCACCATGATACCTGGAATAAATTCTCCATACTTTTCAAAAGATTGAGACAATGACGCACCAGACTTCACATTCTCAGCTACTTCTTTCAATATACTTTTATATACTCTACTACTAACGACGTCGGCAGTAATATCTATCGAACGAATAATAGGAATACCAGAGACTAGCATCGTGTCTAGGTTATCAGCAATACGAGAAAGGAAAAGTTTCTTGTACAAATCACCTACTACTGGTATAGATAGTCGAGCCTTGTCTATATAATTCTTACCAGCTTCACTACGAGAAACACTAAATACCCAAATTCCAAATATTACCAAGAATATCAAAGCGATAAAACCATAATTCACAAAGAAATCCGAGATAGCGATAATAATCTTGGTATAAACAGGTATTTCTTGTCCTGAATCAAGCAAAATACTAGAGAGCTTTGGGATAACAACAGTAAACATAACAGTCATAACTACAAAGAAAGTCAGGATAACGAAGAGCGGATATATGAGGGCGTTTTTAGTCTTGGAAGTAAGGGCATATTGACGATCGAGATATTCAGACAAGTGTAAAAAGGTTTGGTTCAATTTACCTGTCTCTTCTCCAGCTTTGACCATGTTTACATAAAATTCTGAGAAGACTTCTGGATGTTTACCTAAAGCTCCAGAAATAGATACTCCAGACTGCAAATCGTCTCCGACTTCTACGAGCTTTCTGCCGAGTAGTTTGTTCTCTGAATTTGTCGCAAGCATACTAAATGCTTTTAGGGCCGAGACTTGGGCTTCGAAAAGAGTAGATATCTGACGAGAAAGAATAACGATATCTTTAGTTGAAACTTTATCAAAAAAAGACATCTGCAACACTGATTTTTCTCCGTCAGACTGCTCTATAGCTACCACAATAAGACCTCTGCGTTGCAATCCACTGATAGCAAGATCACGGTTTGGAGCGTCTATCTCCCCTTCTTTTTTTATTCCTTTTTCATCTACTGATTTATATTTGAATAGCATATAGGTTAGTTCTAAAGTTAAAAGTTATAAATTTTAAAGCATTCTTTCTAGCCCTTTTGGGTTGAGAGAATATAGATAAGCATTCTCGATAGATATCTCACCTTTTCTAACTAAATCCAATAAAGAGTGATTGAGGTCTATCATACCTGACTCCATGCCTGTCTCTATGACGACGTCTATCTCGTGAGTTCTTTTTTCGCGAATTAGATTGGCTACAGCATTGTTGTTTAACAATAATTCATACGCAGGGATAAGTCCTCCTGTAATTCTAGGAATTAATCTTTGAGAAAATATTCCTAATAACGAAGAAGACAATTGCACTCTGATCTGGTCTTGTTGATTACTCGGGAAAGAGTCTATGATTCTGTCTATGGTTTGAGAAGCGTTGTTGGTGTGGAGAGTAGACAAGACCAAGTGACCTGTCTCAGCTGCAGTCACAGCGGTAGCGATAGTCTCAGGAGTACGCATCTCACCTATCATGATAACATTTACGTCTTCACGAAATACAGACTGTAGGGCTTTATGGAAATCTTTGGTATCAATACCGACTTCGCGTTGATTGATGATAGATTTATCGGGAGTGTACATGTATTCTATTGGGTCTTCTATAGTGACTATGTGACGGTTTTGCTCTTTGTTTATGATATTAATCATAGAAGAAAGAGTGGTGGATTTACCTTGACCGACTGGACCTACGACTAAAAAGAAACCTTGCTTCTTACGTGCAATATCAGAAATAATTTGAGGGAGATTGAGTTCGTCCATAGGGCGAACTTTTGGGATAAGTCTCATGACTACGTTAATAAAACCTTTTTGAAAAAATGCATTACAACGTAAACGAGCTTCACCTTTGAAATCATACGAGAAATCTAATTCTTGGTTTTCCAAAAAAGAATCTAGTCTTTTTTGATCTATCATAATAGATAAAATACCAAGCATGTCTTCTTTGGACAATATTGGATGTTTTACTAAAAAAATAAGTTCTCCGTACACACGCATAGCCGGCACTCGTCCGCCACCTAAATGGAGATCCGATCCTCCTTCACGTATAACTGTTAAAATAAGATTTTCTAATTCTTGTTTATAATCCATTAATTTGAAGCTAATTTATTAAATGTACTCTTGTCTGTTAAAATACCAATAACTTTATTGACAACTTCACTCGGTACTGAGTTTGCTTTTATAATATATCCAGATACACCTAGAGACATACCCTTGTCTACGTCGGATTGTTGATTCTTATTAGATAAAATAATCTTAACGGTATCTTTACACATTTCTTCTTCTTGTATTTTCTCTAAGGCTTCAAAGCCATTCATCTCAGGCATGATAACATCAATCAATAGTATGTCTGGAGTCAAGCCTTCCTTTAGTTTATCTATAGCTCCTGCGCCATTGGTCGCAGTAAATACATCAAAATTATGTTGACTGAATTTAAAAGCATACATATCTAAAAGAAAACTATCGTCGTCCACTATTAAAATTTTTTTCTTTTCTCCTTCCATATGCTTATTATACAATAATTAATTTAAAAAATATATTATTCTCCTTCTGTAGCAAAATTGTACACATCACTATAAGGGATAATACCTTCGATGGCTTTCAACATGGCGTCTTCTTTCATAGTAATCATACCGTTATTTCTAGCGATTTTGTAAATCTCAGCATAAGTAGGATTTTTCAAAATAGCATTTTGAATCTCTTTATCTATCTTGAACATTTCAAAAATAGCAGTACGCCCTTTGGTTCCAGAGGCACATTCAGTAGAAGACACAGTATCGTACATCTCGGGTTTGAGAATAATTTTACTTCTAAATTCTTCTGGTAAATCTTTGATTTCTTCTTCTATTTGTAATTTGATACTAGGGTCCATAGGGACTAGTTTGCGTGAAGTTGGGCAAGTAGTACGAGCCAGACGCTGAGCTACAGATAATATCAAAGTCGGAGCGATAAGGTACGGATCAACTCCCATGTCCACAAGACGAGGAATAGCTCCGATGGAATTGTTGGTGTGGAGAGTAGACAATACCAAGTGACCAGTCAAGGCGGCTTGAATAGCGAGCTGAGCTGTTTCTTTATCACGTATTTCTCCTACGATAATAATATCAGGGTCCTGACGTAAGATAGAACGTAATCCAGATGCAAAAGTATAACCTATCTCTGGCAAAACTTGGGATTGGTTGATGTCTGGCATATGATACTCGACTGGGTCTTCGAGGGTGACGATATTACTCGTCTCTTTATCGAGTTCATTCATTACAGAGTAAAGTGTGGTTGATTTTCCGGAACCAGTAGGACCAGTAACTAGTATAAGTCCGTACGGCTTACGTATAGCTTCTTTGATAAGTCCTAAGTTTGTAGGAGACATGCCGAGCTCGTCTAAAGCTTTTACTCCCCTTTCAGAATCCAAAATACGCATCACAACTTTTTCTCCATAATATCCCGGCATAGTCGATACACGAAAATCTATTTTGCGTCCTTCGAGATTGGTGCTAAAAGATCCATCTTGAGGTTTTCTTTTTTCATCTAGACGTAATTTTGCTAAAATTTTAATACGAGCCACAACACCGTTGTGAACATTGGTAGGTAAAATAATAGTAGTATGGAGTGAGCCGTCAACACGATAACGGACTTTTACTTTCTCACCTCCATGCTCTATGTGAATATCAGAAGCACTACCTTCTATGGCATTTTTTAGTATAACTGCTACGATTTTAATAATCGGTGCATCTTCTACTATTTTAGCTTCTTTACCTTGTGTGATATTTTTGATTTCATCGTTAAGACTATTGTCATCAATAACTTTAGTTTGATTTTCTTTTACTTCTTCAGGCTTATCGAAACCGTCTAGAGCCTCTTCGACTTGCACAGAGACTCCTTCATAGGCAGACATGATTTCTTCATAGTCACTCTTTGTAATAAGGAAAATTTTGAAAGGTAGACCTATCTTTGAAGAGATGAATTGTAAAGCATCTATACCTTGCATATTCTCAGGATCAGTAATACCAACTTCGAGCACACCTTCGTTCAATGCAAAAGGGGCAAAATGATAATATTTTGCTGAATCTGCGGGTATGTATTTTAAAACACTAAATGCAATATCTTTTTTATTGATTTTACGTGTTGGTAGATTAAAAAATTCACCTTTTACTATGAGCGACTGATCTTCAGTAACGCCGAATTCATGTAAAGCAGTATCGATATCGCCACCGTACTTTTGATTGGCACGATTTTTAATCTCCAATATTTGGTTCTGATTTATTAAACCTCTTTTTACTAATTCTTCTAAGAAACTCATATTAATTTGTAGTTATTGTTTCTAAGTTTTGCGAGTCAGACAAAATAGGTGTAGCAGTATTATTTTCAAAATTAGTAGAACCGACGTCCAGAGAAGGAGCGGTAAATGAATTGAGATTAACAGGAGTAGAACTAGAGAAACTATCTTCTCCGATAGGAGCAAAAGGATTTGGTCTACCTTCATTATTGTCTGGTACTAAAGGAATAGTACCGTCGACTAGACTTTGAAAAGCGATAGAAGAAAAAATACTGTCATCTAAATTAATATTTTTAACATTGGACAAAGTTGCTAGGATTTGTTGTGAAAATTCAGAATCCAATACTGTCACATTGTTCGCAGCGGTATTCACAGTCACACCTGAAACTGGGATATTGTTTGTAGAGACTAAATTTGCCTCAGGTTCGTCTTTTTTAATTACAAATAAATATACCAAAACAAGGACAACTCCGATACTTACAAATATTAAGCCGTTTTTTAAAGTTGAGTTCATGTTAGTTTTTTAGCCAATAAGTTTTAATTTTAAAAGTATATATGTATGAATCATTTGTAGATTTACTAGAACTTGAAGTCAATGAAGAAAATTCTACAGAAGATACGTCGACTAAGCGTAGATTCTTTTCCATATCTCTCGTGAAATTAATAAAATTACTATAAGGACCTTCTACAGAAAATTCTAAATTCCATATACCGTATTCTTTATTTAAATCTCCTACGTCTACTCCAGCTTGGACAACTTCAGGCTCTCCTTCTTCGGCCTTCTTCTCGTCTTCGTATTTAACATTTTTTAAAGACATACCATAAATAGAAGCTATTTTTTCTATCTCTAAAATCAATCTAATATTATCGACTCCATCTGGAAGCATTTTTTGGATTTTATCTCTGTTAACAGGAGTAATATTGTTTAGCTTTGTGACTAATTTATCTCTCTCATTTTCTAAAGTCTTAGAATTATTTAAGGCATCGTCATATGCACGAACTTGCGCCCTGAGAGCTTGGACTTCGTTATATGCAGGTGTAACAAAAGTCAAAAATCCTCCGATTGAAACTCCTAGCAATAAAATTGGAATAATAAATCTCATCATATATTAATTCTCTTCCCCTGCTCCAGCAGGGATTACGTTAGTCTGAGTGGGTGCAGTTGGTCTTTCTTTTTCTAGAGTTTGCTTATAATTAACTAAACTTGGATCTACAGAAAAATCTAAATCAAAAATAACGCCACCTTTTTCTTGTAAAGACAGATTATAGAAAACTGGATCTTTTAGATTTTTATTTGCAGAAAATAAATCTGCTTGCAAAGCGATAGCTCTATAGCCTTCAGCTTCACCTGACATTTTTACTAAAATCACATCATTTTCTGCAATTTCATAACTGAATTGAGTATAGCGTACAGACTTCATCGTGATATCTTGTAACACTTTAAAAATAGGACTAATGGTAATATGCTGATCTAAAATTTTATTAGAAGCTTTAAGCCTCTTGTCTAGAGTTTGCAATTCAGAAACAGTTGAAACTTCAAATCTTTGGTTTGCACGATTCAAAGTCTCTTCTTGGGTTTTAATATTTTGAGCTAGAACTGTTTGATAAAAATATAAACCACCAAATGACAATACAACAGATAGAAATAGTATTACAGTAAAAACAGTCAAAAAGCTCATAGATTTTTTAGGCTTAACAGTATCTTCTATGATTGGTTTTTTTGGTATAAATGATGTTTGAAAATTTTGTTCCATCTTTTATATTTACCTTAATACATTATAAACTATTTATTGTAATTTGCGCAGTGCAAGTCCGATAGCCACACCGAATTCTGGACCAGTTGTCTCTAAAACTTTTTCCAAAAATGCAGGTGCGCCAACTTTTGAAAAAGGACGACCTATTTCTACCTCGGCTTTAAAATTATTTACAGCTTCTTCTTTCAATCCTTTCAGTAAAGATCCACCACCGGTAAATATAACTTTACTAATAGTGCGACCATATTTCTTTTCGTATCTTAATAATACATTATTTGTTTCTGAAAAGATATAGTCGGTGTGGATTTTTATTATGTCGCCTAGATTTTTTTCAGCTTGATTTTCGTAAAGGCCAAATTCTTTTTTTAATTCTTCAGCTTTCTCAAAAGGGATAGTTAGAGATTTAGAAATTGAAGAAGTTATATCTGCTCCCCCTCTATCTATCGTGTGATAATTTTTCACCATGCCGAATTCTACAAATGATAATTTGGTACGAGACGCTCCAACATCAATAAGCAAGACTAAAGATAATTCATGCTCAAAACAAGATCTCACAGAAGAGAATATTTCTACTTCGAAAAAAGAAGCAGACAGACCAGCTCCTGATACCACAGAACGGAGTTTAGTGATTGCGTCATTTTGAATAGCCACTACCAAGACTTCTTTTTTAGCTTCTATATTTTTCAAAAAATCTGGATTGTTGGCTTCTTCAAAAGACATTTCTTTTTTAGGTATTTCAAAGAAATCCAAAGTGACTTCACTCATAGGAACAGGTATGTATTTGCGTGCTTCAGTCGAAACAATAGCAGACATTTCTTTTTGTTCTATTTGGGCTGGCAAATCCATAGAAAAAATCAGACTGGATTGTATAGGTACAGCCAAAGCAACGGAAGTAGTCGTAGTGCCTGATTGTTGCAAGACTTCTTTTAAAGCTTCTACAACTTTTTCTATAGAAAGATTTGTAGCCGTGCCTAATTCGGTACCTGCATACGGACCTAAAGCTATCGCTCCATAAGTCTCAAGCATAGCCTTGCCACCCTTCTTTTTGATTTCAACAATCTTAATAGAAGAAGTACCAATATCAATACCGAGGGCTGAGCCTCCGCTACTGTCCCCGCCTCCAGAAACCATACTACTGACTGTATCTAAAATTTTTTTAAAAGGATTGTCCATTTGTGATAAAATATAACTAAAGTATAACATACAATGAAAATTCTAAAAACTATTCTAGATATCGTTTTCCCCAATTATTGTATTATTTGTCATGCTAAGGGCAGTGACCTTTGCGCCGACTGCCTCTACAAAGCTCAAATCTCAGAAAAAGAGGTAGAAGAATATGTCTATCCCCTATATGACTATCGAGATACTATTATCAAGAGAGCCATATGGAACCTGAAATACAAAAACAAGAAAAATTTAAGTCTTGTCTTTGCAGAAATAATGTATCCAAAAATCTTGGAAGAATTAGGAGACATGAAAGCATTTGAGAATTTTACGAACCCGATACTTATCCCAATACCAGTCTCCAAAAAAAGATTAAAAGAAAGAGGTTATAATCAGAGTTTATTGATTGCTAAAGAACTAAATAAAATAGATCGGGACAAGAGTTTTGTTTTAATGAATAATATTTTAATAAAACACAAAGAGACTATTCACCAAGCACATGTAAAAAATAAAAAAGAAAGATTGGCAAACTTGATCGGAAGTTTTTCTGTTATAAATAAAGAACTTATAAAAAACAGAAATATTATTTTGATAGATGACGTCACCACCACAGGCGCCACATTAAAAGAAGCAAAAAAAGAACTAAAGAAAAACGGAGCTAGAAAAATTATCGCTTTTACTATCGCGCATTAAATTTTAATTAGAAACAAATCAGTATATACTATATACATGAACAACGATATATATAAACAATCTTTAGATTTGCATGGAGAATATGGCGGTAAGTTAGAAACAAAAAGTAAAATCAAACTAGACTCAAAAGAAGTATTGTCTTTAGCTTATAGTCCAGGAGTTGCTGAAGTCTCTAGAGTTATCGCACTTGACCCTGCTCTCGCTAAAACTTATACCTTAAAGAAAAATACTATCGCTATAGTGAGCGACGGCTCGGCTATACTCGGACTCGGTAATCTAGGACCCTTAGCGGCTATACCTGTGATGGAAGGTAAAGCTTGTATCTTTAAAGAATTCGCCGACGTAGATGCCTTCCCTATTTGTCTCGATACACAAGACACCGAAGAAATAATAAAAATAGTAAAAAACATCGCTCCAGTTTTCGGAGGAATTAATCTCGAAGATATTTCAGCTCCTAGATGTTTCGAAATAGAAGAACGCCTAAGACGAGAGCTAGATATACCTGTAATGCATGATGATCAATGGGGCGCCGCGACGGTCACACTAGCAGCCTTGATAAATTCTTTAAAATTACTAGACCAAGATTTTAAAAATAAAAAAGATACTTATAAAATAGTTATGAGTGGAGTCGGAGCTGCGGGTGTAGCTACAGCGAGACTACTAGACGTGTACGGATTTAAAAATATTATCTATTGTGATAGTCATGGAATAATACATAAAGGACGCACGGATTTAAATAAAGAAAAAGTAGAATTAATAGAGAATAGTAAAGCTCTCCCAAAAGAAGGAAAATTAGAAGACGCTATCATAGAGGCTCAAGTTTTCATCGGTCTATCAAAACCAAACACTCTCACAAAAGAGATGGTAAAGACTATGAGTGACCGTCCGATAATCTTTGCCCTTGCTAACCCTACTCCTGAGATAATGCCCGAAGATGCACTCGAGGCAGGAGCATACATAGTAGCTACTGGACGTAGTGACTACCCTAACCAAATAAATAATTCTCTTGTATTCCCTGGAGCATTTAAAGGAATGCTAGAAAATAATATTCCACAATTTAAAATAGAAATGTTCTCGGCTATCGCAGAGTCATTAGCAGAATCTCTAAAAGACGTATCTACAAATAAAATCATTCATTCTATGTTTGATAAAGAAGTAGTCGATATCGTACGCGAGACTATCAAAAAATTTAAGTAAAATTTATTTTAAATTATCTACAGTAATTTCTGATTTTGGATTAAAGGCTTCAGGGTCTATTTCCAAATGCATTTCAGTCTTATTTACTACCACAAAGTCTCCCAAGAATTTTAAAAAGTCTTCTTTAACTTCTTTTTCACCTGATTCTAGGAAATGGTCCATCGGGTGACCTTCGGGAGTATATTCAAAATGCCCTCTTATTTCTCCGTCTTCGAAAACTCGCAAATGATATTGAGTGTTAAAATCTATCAATTTTCTCCAGCTCAAAACCTGACCATTGTCCACCCAAGCTACGAAATGATTACCAAAACCCCAATTATTATGGAGATGATGTTTTAAATCTTCCAGAGTAGCGCCTGCTTTAAGCCAGCCTATATGATACTCTTGTCTGCCTTTATGATGAATGATTTTATACTTTAATAAAAAAGTTTGAAATTTATGAAAAAATTTATAAATAAAAGACCAGACATGCTTTTTGATTTTATCTCCAGAATTCATACTAGGAGTATATCATATTTGATATAAAGTTAGACGAATTTACTCTCGTCTATTTTGTCATTCCTAAAGTCTTTCAATAAATAGCCTCCTGTGTATTGAAAATGAGGCAAATCTTGAAAAGTCTTCCAAGCTCCTCCCCATTCTAAGCCAAGGAGCATTCCGAGCTCTCCAACTTTTTTAAAAAGTTTTTTATTTTTCCAAGCAGGCCTATCGTCCACAATAGGACAAAAATCAAAAGCTACTCCAAAATTATGAAATGAATACCCACCTTTAGCATTAGTAACGATACTCCCTTTTGTCGTCCTACCTTGGGCATATAGTGCGTCTTGTTCTGCTTTGGTACGTAGGGTTTGAGTAATAATGATTTTTATTTTTTCTTTCTTGCAAGATTTTATTAATTCTTCCGCAAGTCTTTTAACTTTTGGTTTTAATTGATCTAAGTTATTCATAACAAATTCTTGATAAATTTATCTATTTAAATAAGTGATAGTTAACTGTAAAACAGTCGCAAAAGAAACCCAAAGTAAATACGGTATTTGGATATATGTTATCCATTTAGCATACGGATATATCATATACATAGCCCATAATAGAGTAATCAAAACTAAAAGAATATCTATAGAAGCGAGTAGATTATTCTTTAAAGTAAATTGAAAATAAGTAAAAATGAAATTAAAAAATAGATTTAAGATAAAAGGCAAAACTACTTCTATCGGGACCTTGCCTTTATAATACATCATAAAAACTCTAGTAAAAGAAACAAAGATTAGAATATATAAAATACTCCAAACCGGCCCAAAAAGATAACTAGGCGGAGCCCAAGATGGTTTGACTAAAGTAGAATACCAATTATATGTGTTCATATTAAAATTATAGCATTTTTATTTTCCGCTTCGCACCGCTTTCACTAAGAAGATCAAAACCACTGCCCCAAGTAGAGCTACTAAGAAACTGTATAGACTAAATCCATTAACTCCAGTCCCTCCAATACCATCAACAATAAATCCGCCCAGACTTGCCCCAACGATACCCACAACGATATTCAACAATACACCTTGCTCGGCGTCTGTATTCATAATGAGTGATGCTACCCATCCTACCAATCCCCCAAATATAATCCAAAGTATGATTCCCATAAAATTAAAAATTAAAATAATAATACCTACAATACTGTAGACGAATAAGAGTGAGAATTATTACAAAAATTATTGGCGGAGCCGGAGGGATTCGAACCCTCGAGACCTTTTACAGCCTGCCTCTTTAGCAAAGAGGTAGATTAGACCACTCTCCCACGGCTCCATAAGACCATGTTAGCATATTATTACTATTTTTCCATTTTATGCTATATTAGTAAATGTGCCACACGGAGAGATGGATGAGTGGTTTAAATCAACGGTTTACTAAACCGTCGTCCCTTAAACAGGACCGCGAGTTCGAATCTCGCTCTCTCCGCAGAGACAATATTACCCTATATCCTGCATTAAGCCTGAGACTGTCATTCTATTTATAGAAGATTCTTTTATTTGTCCTGAGAGACGATATTTTACATAGTTTCCTTCTTTATTTGAAACTTTAAAATTTAAATTAATTTCTTTGACTTCTTTGTTAGCAATACTATCCATCATATTCAAGAAATTTTCTTTATCATCTGGAGATATCAAGTCTACGAAACTTTCTAAAGAGAATTTTGTAGTTGTTGCTATATTAAAAACAGAAGCGAGATGATTGTCGAAATAAAAGAATTTCTCAGGAAGATAGAAAGTAAATTTACCCACCTTGGCTAAATCCTGCAACTCTTTGAATTTCTTTTCTTTAATAGAAAAACCATCAGTTTCTTTTTCTAGAACTTCTATTGAAGATTCTTTTTTGTAAATAGAAAACAATAAAGACAAGATAATGATTGCTATCAAAACACCTACCAAGCTAATAGTGATAGTCGCAAATAAAGTCTGACTACGCCAAATATCTACAGACACATCAATACCCAATAAGGCTACAGTATTACCACTCGCATCCAAGATAGGCGCATAAGCTGAATACCAATCTCCCCAACTATCTTTGTATGGGCCATCCACATAACTCTCCCCTTTCAAGAAATGTTCAATATCGACAGGTCGAGTATCTTCAAAAATCTGACCTGGAGGAGAATATTCACTAGAATTTACAGGTTCTGTATCGAGAAAGAAAAATTGTTTATTTAAATTTTGATCATAACCTAAAAGATACAAGAAACGTATCTCGGGATTTAGTTCTCTAAAAGAGATGAGTTTGTTTAAAATATTTGTATAATTTTCTGAATTTAAGTCTGAAGCGTCTTTACGAAAATTACTCACATCTTCTGCATCTATAAATAATGAAGCTTGCTTGGCTTGAGTTATAAGCTCATTGTTTTGATTTTTAAGAATATAATTATTGACCCGCAAAATAGCAAAAATAATACATATAGCCGTAATACTAATAACTAAAATGATGGTTGAGATTTTTTTCATAAAATAAAGCTTAATGATATACATAGAATTATATAATCTTTTAAACAAGAAAGCTACAACTCTGTTATAATTAAGACATGAAAAAAATCGTAATTTTAGGAGGTTCGGGTTTTGTGGGTACAAACCTCACAGAAAAATTATTAGCAAAAGATTATCAAGTGTTGATCTTGGATATTATGCCGTCTCGTCTCACTCATCAAAATCTAACTTTTCACAAACTTAATCTAATGGATGAGGATATACCTACAGAGATTATTATTAATAGTCATGGGATCATCAATCTCGCTGGTATTCCGATATTTGGTAGATTTACTAAAAAATACAAAGACTTAATCTATAAATCAAGAATCCTAACAACTCGAAATATAGTCAAAGCAATCATGTCATTGGAAGTAAGACCAAAAGTCTTGGTTAGTGCTTCGGCTATTGGATATTATGGAGATCAAAAAGATAAACTTTTAAATGAAGAAATGCCCTCGGGAGAGGATTTCTTGTCTCATGTTTGCAAAGACTGGGAAACAGAAGCACTAAAATTAAAAGATACGGGTACTAGAGTGGTTATCTTGAGAACTGCTCATGTCATAGGTCAAGGTAGCCTCGCTAAAATATTAAAAAATCTTTTTACAAAAAACATCGGAGGTTATTTTGGGAACGGTGCTCAGAGAATGCCTTGGATTAGTTCGTCGGATTTGGTAGATATGTATATCTTTGCTTTAGAAGAAAATATCAAAGGTATCTACAACACTGCCTCAAATAGTCCAACTCAAAAAGAATTTATGAATGCATTTAAAGAAAGATACAAAAGTCTATTTACTTGGAGCATACCTCGTTTTTTTGGATTTTTACTTTATGGAGAATTTATAGATACCCTCCTGGGAGGACAAAATATAGATAGTACTAAAATCAAAAATAGTGCTTTTGTATTTAAAGATACAGAACTCAAAGAATTGCTAAAAAATATTTAAAACTAAGAATTATTTTTCATATCTAAGATTTCTTTTTCTAATTTCTTAACATTAATTTTTAATTTTTTTGTCTCGGCAATAAATTTTAATTGAACTGAATTAGCATGCTCAGCCAAAGTTTCGGCTACGGCTACCATGTCAGTAATATCTTCTATAGCCAAAAGTATTATTGGTGGGAATTTTACAGAAGTTTTATCTTCTTTAAAGTGTATTTCACGTGCATTCAATATCATAACCTTGCGTCCAATAAATGGAAATTCATGGCTAACCTCAAAACCTTTAAAAAAGGTATTTTTAGGTAAAATATCTTCAAGTAATTTTCTAAGTGCAGGTATATCCCACTGATGATTACCTAATTCATAAATTTTCTTACCCTCAGTGTCTTTCATCTCAACCTGAAAGGTTCTATAAAAAGAATCGTTTGCTGCCATAACTTTAAAATTTTTATCTAAAATCAAAATCGGCTCCCGAACGATATCTACCACGGTCCTGACATAAGTCCAACTTTTTTCCCAAAGGTCTAAAGTTAAATTATTGTCGGCGGTAGAATTTATTTCAAGTTTTTTTTCTTTCTTTTGATTATTATGTTTCATACTATCTTAGACGTAGATACAGAGTGATTATTACAAAATAAGAAGAAATATAATGGTATAATAGAAAAAGGTATATATACTAAGTAAAATCAGGCTAATATCAAATAACAAATTAATAAACAATAAAGACTGTAATAATATCACTTGTGATACGGCTTCATAAATAAATGGATTTGAAAGAAAAATCAAAGAGACAAGAGATATTGACTTCAGCACACAATGAATACGGGAAAGGTCTCGGTGTTCATGCTTTTTTCAAAACCCATAATCAAAATACGAGCAAAGACCTAGTACAAGATACTTTTATCAAAACCTGGAAATACTTATTGAAAGGTGGAAAAATAGAAATGATGAAAGCTTTTTTGTATCACGTACTAAACAACCTAATAGTAGATGAATACAGGAAAAAGAAAAGTGTCTCATTGGACGTCTTAACAGAAAAAGGTTTTGAGGTCGCAGAAAACAATACTGAAAATATAATCAATTTTCTAGATGGAAAAGTTGCTTTATCTATGATATCAAAACTCCCTAAACCCTACCAAAAAATAATGAAGATGAAATATCTCGAAGATTTAAGCTTATCAGAAATGTCTCTAAAAACAGGTTTTACAAAAAATTCTCTCGCCGTAAAATTACACAGAGGTCTAGAAAAACTCAAAAAAATATACAACAAAAAAACACTTCGTTAAGAAGTGTTTTTTATATTTCTTGTATCAATATTATTGACCTGTTGTTAAAACAGTAGGCCAAATCAAAGTAGTATTACCACTCTTATCTTTTACCAAAACAGTATAATGATAAACTGTATTTGGAGAAAGATTATTCAAAGTGAATTGCTTGTTGCTAGTAAAACCAAGATCCACATTTTTAGTACCTGTAATTTCGGGTACTTTTAATGACATCTCTCTATCATCCCAATCTCTCCAAGTGAGGTTGTTTGTATCATAATACACTACAGCCATAACAGGCTCATTGGTATTAAAATTAATATTCACATTTCTACCTACAGGACTCACAGACAAGTTGTTGATAAAAGGAGCATTAGTATCAAGGTTCACACCAGAAGATATAAGATTATTTATTATATTTCTTGTACCAGGGCCGACTATGCCGTCAGCGGTCAGATTGTAAGCTAATTGGAATTGAATAACTCCATCTTTGGTAGCTCTACCAAAATTCCCATCTTGAGATCCTCCAGGATAGATATCATTATTTGAAGCCATAAAAGCCTGTAGAGCTTTGACGTTATTCCCTCTTGACCCTGATTTTAATGTCGTATTAGAGATTTGAGTAAAATCGGCACTTACAAATGAAGGAGCGACAGAAAACGCAAAAATCAAAACAAAAACACTTAAAATTCTAAACATAAATTTATTATTTTTCATAAAATTTTATAAATTAAACTAATAAAGACTTTTAACATATAAGTCCGACAACTTGTAGTTACACCAATGATGCCGTAATAGGCAATAAGATATTACAAAATCTTTTGTTTTAAAAATCTTTATTGCTATAATATCCAAATGGAAGAACAAGATTTGCAAAAAGAAAATGAGAGATTAAAACACCTAATCTCTATGAAAACTGACATGATATCTATCACCAGTCACCAGGTCCGGACTTCTTTGTCAGGTCTAAAATGGATTATCAAAATGTTCCTAGATGGAGATTTGGGTAAACTAACCAATGAACAAGAAAGCTTATTGTTTAAAGCTTTTGACAGTAATGAGAGAGCTATCAATAATCTCAATGAATTACTACTAGCCAACAAAACAGAAAACGCACTAGAAAAAGAATACGTATTTGAGAAAATAAATCTCATGGAGATGATAGAATCCGCTATCTTTGATTTCTCTGGTGAGGCTCATTCTAAAGGTATCGAAGTTATCTTTTTGAAATCAGACATAGAACCAAAATACATAAAAGCTGACAAAGAAAAGATTCGTATCGTACTGCAAAATCTATTAGAGAATGCTATCAAATATAGTGATGCTCATGGGAAAATATTTCTTACAATAAAAGAAAAAGATGATCTAGTACAAATGTCTATAAAAGACACAGGTACCGGTATCTCCGAAGAAGGCAAACACAGGATTTTTGAAAAGTTCTATAGAGACAGTGAGGCAGAAAAGAGAGAAATAACTGGCACTGGTATAGGTCTTTATACAGTAAAACAAATAATAGAGAAAATAGGCGGTACGGTCTGGTTTGAGAGTAGTACTGGCGAAGGGACGACCTTCTTTTTCACAGCACCCGTCTATAAAGAATAATATTTGCACTTAGTTTCAACTAAGGTATAATTTAAGTATATCAAAAAAGTAATATCAAAAGATTATTAGTCGAGCAATAAAAACTTAAAATAAATAACAAAATGACAAAAACTGTACTTATAATAGAAGACGATGATTTCCTACAAGGACTCGAAGCCAAAAAACTTACAAAAGAAGGTTACAACGTACTAACTGCATCTAATAGCGCTGATGCTTTCAAGCAAATAGAAAACACAGAGAAAATAGATATTATTCTTTTAGACCTATTGTTGCCTGATGTAGACGGTTTTACTATTCTTAAAATGATACGCGAGAATGCTAAAGTCTCTATGTCCCCTGTTATCGTATTCTCAAACCTAGCCGAAGAAAAAGATATCGCAGCTGCTAACAAACTAGGTATTAGTGATTTTATGATTAAATCAAATTTCACTCTCGACGAACTCGTAACAAAAATCAAATCACTCATCGGATAAAATGCATCTCTCCGACAAACTTGAAATAAAATTTCGTTTAGACGAAAACCAGAAAAAAGCTTTAAAACGCTTAAATATTTTTTCTGTATCTGATTTATTATTTCACTTCCCTGTACGTTATAGTAATATTAGCGAAGTTAAAAGGATTATAGAATTAGTCGAGGGTGAGACTGCTACTGTCTACGGCAAAATCTCTAAACTTAAAACCAAAAAAAGTTTTAAGTCGAATATACCTATGGGTGAAGGTTATGTCGAGGACCTCACAGGCAAAATAAAAATCATCTGGTTTCACCAAGCCTATCTAGCTAAAATGATAAAAGAAGGTGAAAATGTAAAAATCACTGGTAAAGTCACAGGTAATAAAAGTGGTATATATTTAGCAAATCCAGAATTCGAAAAGACTAAAGATATGCCGATAGATATGCATGACAGTTTATTTAATACTGATCAAAACAAAGAAGATGCTACTGGTTTCTCATATCCGGTATATCAAGAAAGCCGAGGTATTACCTCAAAATGGTTCTATCATGCTATTGATAAAATCCTAAAAGAAAAAAGTCTTGATAATTTAGTTGAATATATTCCAGATGAGATTTTAAAAAAATACAATCTCCCTTCCCTCTCTACAGCTCTCGTCTGGATTCATAGACCTAAAAATGAAGCTGATGCTAGTGCCGCTCGCAAGAGATTTGCCTTCGAAGAAGTATTTTGTATTCAACTCGAACGTCAACATGACAAAATAGAATACAGGAAAAATAAATCTTTTCAAATCAATACATCAAAAGAACAGACAGATAAATTTTTAAAAAGTTTCCCATTTAGTCCTACCAATTCCCAAATAAATTCTATCAATACTATCCTCGAAGATATGGGGCGGAGTTACCCTATGTCGAGATTACTCGAAGGAGATGTCGGTTCGGGTAAAACCTTGGTTGCAGCCGCGAGCGCTTATGCGACTATAATGCAAAGACCGATTGACTTAAAAGGCAAGCTCCAGACTTTTGGCAATCTAGGAGTCGCGTACATGGCTCCGACTGAAATACTAGCAACCCAACATTTTGAATCTTTTATAAAATACTTCAATCCAGAAGTCATGGGTTCTAATATCAATATCGGACTTATTACTGGCTCTGGGTGCCGGAAATATCCTTCTAAAACCAATCCGAATACTTGGACGGATATTTCTCGTACTCAACTTTTGAAATGGGTAGCCAATGGAGAGATACCTATTCTTATAGGTACTCATGCCCTGATTCAAAAATCTGTCAAATTCCAAAACTTGGCTTTAGTGATAATAGATGAGCAACATCGTTTCGGTACCAAGCAAAGACGTGAATTAGTTAAAAAAGATAATATCTATCCTCACTTATTATCTATGACTGCGACCCCTATCCCCCGCACTCTAGCTCTGACTATTTACGGAGACTTGGATTTATCTCTACTAGAAGAAATGCCTATGGGTAGAAAACCTATCATCACAGATATCATCATACCAACAAAACGTGAAGAGACTTATAAAAAAATTCATGCAGAATTAGAAAAAGGTAAACAACTCTACGTTATCTGCCCTCGTATTAACGAACCCGATCCTGACATGGAGCTCGCACTCAACGTCAAAAGTGCTGAAGCTGAAGCTAAAAGACTTAAAAAAGAAGTCTTCCAAAAATACGAAATAGGAGTGTTGCACTCCAAAATGACTAAGCAAAAAAAGGAGCTCGTGATGCAAGATTTTAAAGATAAAAAATTAGATATACTAGTGGCTACATCCGTGATAGAAGTCGGGGTGAATGTACCAAACGCTACTATTATCATCATAGAAGGAGCCGAGAGATTTGGACTAGCTCAATTGCATCAACTCCGTGGTAGAGTTATACGTTCTAATGATCAAGCGTACTGCTATGTATTCGCTGAAGCAAAAAGTCAAAAGACTATCGATAGATTGAATGCACTCAAGACTGCAAAGAATGGTTTTGAACTGGCAGAACTCGACCTAACTCTGCGCGGAGCTGGAGAGCTCGGCGGAGGTAAGCAATGGGGTATCACTGATCTCGGCATGGAAGCTATCAAGAATATCAAAATGGTCACCTTCGCTCGCGAAGAAGCGATACAGATGATATCAAAAGATCCCGAACTCACCCAATATCCCCTACTGAAAAAAATAGTAAAACAAAAAGCTGGCGAGTTTCATTTTGAATAATTAAATCTTAAATATTCTTTTTATATTTTCGCGAATTTGAGTTGTAGTATTTTCTAAATCCAACCCTTTAATTTCAGCTATTTTCTTAACAACTTCAATAACCATAAATGGTTCACAAGTCTTGCCTCGGTATGGAACCGGTGCGGCAAAAGGTGCATCAGTCTCTGCCATGATATTCTCTATTGGTAAGAATTTAATAACTTCATCATAATCACGAGAGAAAGTAATAGGCCCATCATAAGACACAGTCCAATTATTCTCTATAATCCTTTTAGCTATTTCTAAATCTCCGACAAAGAAATGAAAATTCGCATGCAATGTAGTATTTTGTTTTTTATATATTTCTAATATATCGAGTGCGTCTATATACGCATCCTGACTGCCCTTGCTCGGACGAGCATGAATCATTAGAGGTTTATTAAGTTCTATAGCTAGTTCAATATGCTGTTTAAAAATTTCTTTTTGGCGAACCTTAAAATCTTCGCCTTCATTTCTAAAATAGTCGAGTCCCGTCTCCCCTATGCAAACCACTTTCTCATTTTGAGCTAATTGTCTGTATTTTTCTATATCCAATTCTTCAGTCAGATTATCATTCGGATGAAGTCCTACTCCTGCATAAATAAAATCATATTTCATAGCCATTTCTAAAGCCTTAGAAGAAGTCTCATAATCCACTCCGATAGTTATAGTCCCGGTATCCTGCTCGACCATACGAGCAATAACCTCATCCTCCGAGGATAATAAAGGTTCTAAGTTAATGTGCGAATGTATGTCTATGTATTTCATCCCGTTAAATATTTTTGATTATTTTATAATTATATTGTACGTTATTATTATTTAATTACCTATCATTTACATATACCCGTTGTTAAAATTTTTAACGGGATTCATATACCTATCTTTACATAAAAAGACAAACCCCGTCAATCTCGATTGACGGGGTAAATAAAAAAGCGGTAAGTCATATTACCGCTTTAAAAAATTATCCAATTTATTACATTTTGCTATATTTAACCCAACCTTTTATACAAATAAAAATAGAAGGGATTATCATAATAATATGAGTAAGGCTAATTACTAAAGATATTAATATAAAAATACAGACTAGTACAATAGACCAAATTACTAAAGTTTTTTTAAATTTTTCAAAATGATAACTTTCTGGAAGTCCATCTAGCACAAGGGCTAAAAATAAAATTATGAGAAAAAGCCAAGTTCCCGCAGAGAAAAGATCATTCGTTTTTTCAGAGTCTAAATACAGATGCAAAAAAATCCCAGTACAAATTATCAAAAAAATAAAGAAACTCCAAGCTGAGATATTCATAGCTTTTTTAGACTCCTTGCCGACCAGATAAATTCGAGTACAAATATACAAGACTACAAAAAGACTAAACAAGTAAACATAGCTGAATCCACTTTCAGTAATAATTTTTGTATCCAGATACAATAAATTATCTTTTTTTAATAATCTTTTCTCTTCAAACTCAACATGTTGAGTCCAAAAATCATCTTTTTTAAAATAGATCCTTAAATATTCTTTTTTATAAAGATTATTTTTCAAAAAATACAATCCCAAAATAAATGAATCTGGGACTTTTACAGCTGAAGTATCCAAAAGGTACTCTTTAAACCCTAATTTCTTTGTGCGATACAAGTCGCATTCAGGACTAGCTGGGACACAAGCAGAAGAATCTTCTTCGTAATGTGTGATAAATCTAACGAAGACTTTGTTGCCTTTATAGACTCTTTTTATTTCTGTTTTTATTGCTTTTTTTATAACCAGACTTTCTTGTGAAAAGAGATTAAAAACAAAACAAAAACCTAACATTACCAATAAAATTGGCAAAATATCAAAGAACTTAAAATTTTTCATTTAAATAAATTTAAGAGTTAAAAAATTATTTCCTAAAAACTATATCATAAAATACAGAAAAAACAAATAAAAAACGGTGATCGAGATTGACGGGGCAAATAAAAAAAGCGGTGTAAAACCGCTTTTAAGAATTATCCAATTAAATTTCAAAATTAAGTATTTCCTTCTCTGAAAAAATTTGGACCTAAAATTATTATTAACATAATAATCAAAATGGCAACTACAAATAAAAACCAAAATCCCTGCCAAGAATTATAATAATTTTTGATAAAAATAACTTGGGTTATAGAAATCAAGCAGATAGAAATAAAAGACCAAAAAAGATTTTTATCATTATTTATTTTACCTTTAAGGTGCAAGTAAAAACTATAAACAAAATAACAAAAATAAATTAAAATTAGAACAAGAAAACTTATTTTTGCACCCGAAAGACTCAGAGAGCCAGCATGGTTCACTAAACCTGAAAAAAATCCTAACCATGACATATTTGCAAGAAAAATATAGTTTTGTTTTGAACTGAAAATCAAGATAAAAAAGGAAATCCAAAGGCAAATATAAGGCATTATTTGCAGAAACAAGAAAAGATCAAAATTTTTCATATTTTACAATTTATGAAATTAGAAAATAACAAACATCTCCCAAAAGATACCATATGAGATAGATATTGTAAAGGTTTTCGTAATGGTTAAATACCTTGGAATCACCACACATGATTACCGATTCACCTCACCCCTACCCCTCTCCTTTATAAGGAGAGGGGTTTTAAATGCAGTCTTAATTTTTAAAATTACTTCTTCAATATCCTTATTTATTTCACTATTCCAAAAACGAATTACTCTAATACCAAATACAGCTAAATAATCTGATCTTAACTTGTCGTACTCTTTTTCTTCACGGTGTTGAGCACCATCAATCTCTATTGCTAATTTTTTTGAAGCACAATAAAAATCCAAAAGATATGGGCCAACAGAATATTGTCTTTTAATTTTAAAACCAAGTTGGCTATTTCTTACTTTCGCCCAAAGCAAAGTTTCTTCTTTGGTTTGAGATTTTCTTAATAACACGCGTTTAGTTAAATTTTTTGTTTGATTGTAAAAAATTGTCATACAAAGAATTTTATGTATTTTGTATTTAATTTCCCCTCTCCTTTATAAGGAGAGGGCTAGGGTGAGGTTCTTAATCCTTTCTTAGGAATAAAGGTTGTTCTGGTTTTTTGTTTTCTTTTATTAATTGGATTATCTTTATTGAAGTTTCTGGCAAAAAAGCTTCCAGGGATTTTCCTATATCATACAACCTTGTAACATACTCAATTATTAAAGCTTTACCTTTATCCTCGTCTGTTTTGATAACTCTAAAAGCTTGAGTCTCTTGAATATACTTATCTAGAATATCAATTAAGTTCCAAATTGCATTCATTGCTTCATTAATTTTATATTGCTCTAAAGACAAAGAAATTTGAGGAGGGATCAAAAAACCTCGACTCAAAGAAAAATCCTTAAGATATTTTTCAGACAAAGTCAAAATGCGACTTGTTAGATTCCCTAGACCGTTCGCTAGTCCTGCATTATAAGCATCTAGGAATCTCTCGCGCGTAAAAGGACTATCTTCAAAACTTGAGATTTCACGTAGCATAAAATATCTCAAGGCATCAGTACCGTATTCTTCTACTATCTCCCTTGGATTCACTACGTTACCTAAAGTCTTACTCATCTTTACTCCACCGTCCCCTGTGATAAAACCATTTACTACTATTTGATTTGAGTTTTGGAAATCTGCAGCCATAAGCATAGCTTGCCACATAGCTCCTTGAAAACGAGTATTATCTTTACCACAATATTGTGTAGGAGTACCAGATACCCAATATTTTTCAAATTGCTCTTTATTATTCTGCCAATCTAAAGTATTGATATAGTTGGTCAATGCATCAAACCAAACATACATAACATGCTCAGGATCGTTAGGCACAGGTATACCCCAAGGCATCTTCGATGCGAGTCTTGAAATAGAAAAATCATTGAGTCCTCTTTCTACAAACATTTTGATTTCATTATAGCGGAATTCTGGAATTATAAAATTAGGATTATCTTCGTAAAATTTTAAAAGCTTCTCAGTAAAGCTACTGTATTTGAAAAAGTAATTCTCTTCACTAATAGTCTGCAATTCTCGCCCATCATGATCTGGACAGAATCCAGCTTCATTAAGTTCGCTATGTGTTTTTTCACTTTCACAACCTACACAATATTTCGCCTCGTAATTTTTCTTGTAAATATATCCGTTATTATATACCCTACTCCAGAACTCTTGAGCTAGTTTTATATGATTCTCATCAGTCGTGCGAATAAAATGAATATCTTTACTCATACCAAAAGATTCTAAAGAATCTTTAAATTTTGAAAAATTTTTATCTACAAAATTCTGTACTTCGATGCCTTCTTCCTGGGCCTTTTCTAAAATTTTAGTACCATGCTCATCTGTACCAGTATTAAAAAACACATCAAAACCTTGAAGTTTTTTGTAGCGAGCTATAGCATCAGCTCGAATGAATTCTAAAGCATGCCCCATATGAAGCTCAGCGTTCACATAAGGTAATGTAGTCGTTAAATAAAAGCTAGTTTGTTTCATGATTGTTTTCTTTACTTCTTAATATATTCTTTTCTTTTTCCATATCGTTCATAAGTTCCATGAAAAATACAGCTACCGGAATAGCCAATATCATACCCCAAATTCCGCTAAGTTCAAAACCTACCAAAACCGCTATGATAACCATCAGAGGAGAAAGCCCGACTACCCTATTGATAATAAGAGGAGAAAATAGAAATACTTCAAATTGATGGATAATAATATAGACTCCAGCTACCATTAAAGCATCTTGTATCCCTCCCCCAAGATAAGAAAAAGACATAGCAGGTATTAAAGCTATCACCGATCCATAAGGCAAAAAAGACATAAAGCCCGCAATCAAAGCCAACAATAAAGCATAATCAATACCAATCAAAGCGAGCAATAAATAAATCAAAACACTAATAATCAGAGCCAAGAACATCTGACCCTTGAGCCAGAGAGCAATTTTCCTGCGTGAACGACTCCATAGATCAATAACATAATCTTCATATTTGAGAGGTAAAATAATTCTTAAAAAATTCTCTATGCCACGCTCTTGTACAGAAAGATAAAAAGAAATAATTATTATTAAAATAAAATTGAAAATACCGCCGAAAGCTATAGCTAAAGTTTGGATAAATCCTCCCGATAGATTGCCTACAAAAGTATTGGATATAGCAACCAAAGAAGAGAGGGATAATTTGCCAGAGAGACTAGCTACCAATTCTTTGGCACCTCCAAATTCTTCACTTTGGAAATAATCCAAATATGGTACGTCAGGAAAATGCACATAAAGAAATCCTGAGAAATTATATATTTCTGTAATTAATAATGGAGCAAAGAGATAAAACAAAAAAGAAAAAATTAAACCAGAAATCAGATAAAAACTAACTACTCCAGAGAGCCTGCCCATACCTATCTTCTTAAAATACGGGACAGCAGATTCAACGAAAGAAGCTATCACGATAGAAGTCAAAACTACCAAGACTAATTCCTGTAAATACCAGATCAAAAAGAAACCTAATAAAACCAAGAAACCTCTCACAAAAGTATTTGTACTAATTGATATTTCCAATAGATTATCTTTTTTTAACATACACAAATCATAACACAAAACAAAAAAAGAAAAAATTTCTTAGAATTTCAGTATCTTTGTGAATTGTTTTTTATCTTTAAAAGGTCCAACTAAAGCAAGGTTTAATTTATCATCACTAAAGATTTTACGAGCCATATCTTGGATTTGTTTTGCTGTTATACGCCTGACTTGTTCGGCTTTTTCCTCTGATGTCTTTATTTCCTTCTTTAATAATTCTTGAGAACCGTAAAAATTCGCAATATCATCAGATGACTCGAGCGAGAGTTTCATATTCCCTATTAAGCATTCTTTAACTTTTTCTAACTCCTCATTACTTACTAATTCATTTTTGAGTTTATTGCATTCAGCTAAGACCGCCTCTATAACTTCATTTATTCTTTTATTATCAACTCCAGCTGAGATTTGGAAAAATCCATGGTCAGTATAAACATCATTATACGCTCGCACATAATATCCTACTCCCATCTCTTCACGCAGTTTTGTAAATAGTCTTGAACTCATACCCGCACCGAGAACTCCAGAAAGGACAGACAGGATAGCATTATTCTTATTAAACAAATCATAAGTACGCACACCTAGGACAAAATGCGTCTGATCAGTTTCTTTGAATTTTACTAAAATCTCAGGTTTAGTCTGAGTCTCTACTACTTTTAATTTTGTAGACTTTTTGGCTTTTTTAATTTGACCAAAAATTTTCTCAACTTCTTTTATTACCTCAGCTTCTTTCACCTGACCGGTAACCACTAAAGTCGTCGCATTCGGCACGTAGTGAGCTTTGTGATAATTCACAAAATCTTCTCTCACCATTCCTAAAATATTCTTTTTCTCTCCTGCAATATTCCATCCCGAAGGTTGATCCCCATAGAGCAACTTCATCATCAAATCTTGAACATGACGAGAAGGCATATCTTCATACATATTTATCTCTTCGATTATCACTCCTTTTTCTTTTTCGATTTCAGTTTCTGGAAAAGTAGAATTCAGATAAATATCGGTAACGATATCTACAATCTTTTTAAAATGCTTGGCATCACCTTTTGCATAATAACCTGTATATTCTTGAGAAGTGAAAGCATTGTACTGACTGCCCATACTATCTAACTCTTTAGAAATATCTACGCCTTTTGGACGACGGATAGTCCCCTTGAAACACATATGTTCCAAGAAGTGCGAAATACCATTAACTTTTTTATCTTCGTATTTTGAACCTGTTTCTACAAGGACCAAAACCGTAACAGTCGGATTATCCTTCATAGGCACAGTGATTAAACGCAAGCCATTACCCAAAACTTTCTTTGTGAATTTCATAAGGGTTATTTTAACATAAAAAATAAAAATAAAAACAGGGCTTTAATATAAAAACCCTGTTCTTGTTTTTTAAATGTTTATCATAAATCCTAAACTAACACTTCATACAGTGTATCGTCTCCTTTATTAAAAGGCCAACAACCTCCCGAGGAGTCCACTGCCCCGAAATTTACCCCTGAAACACCAGCCCAAAATGACATAGTGAAATTTGTACCAACTTTTCTTATACGTATATCGTTAAGCGGACTGATTGCAATCATACCGATCGCTTCTTCATCCATATTGATTGAACGACACCATTTACGCAATAAAAAATCTCTAATTTCGAAAGCTGTACCAGTAAACGGTTCTGCTAGCATGAATTTATCAGCATTATTATTCTGTTGTTTATTTAACATTCTATATATTTTTTAATTTAAAATAACAAAATCGCTATCCAAAAATTACTTTACTATAAAGTTAGTAGATTGTAAATAGGCACGCAGATATTTATTTAATTTAATTTATCTTTTATATAAGAAACAAGTTCACCTACTTTCACTCTCTCCTGATTACCTGTATCACGGTCGCGGACTGTTACAGTGTCTTTTAGGTCAGGATTTTCTTCCCCTAATGTATCAAAATCTACCACAATACAAAACGGAGTACCTATCTCGTCTTGGCGACGATATCTTTTACCAATATTCCCATTATCGTCAAACATGACGCGGCCAAATTCGTTCTTCAAAGTTCCAAAAACATTTTTAGAATATTCTACAAGCTCAGGTTTATTCTTGAGCAACGGAGAAACCGCACAAATTACCGGAGCCATATTTGGTTTAAATTTTAAATAAGGACGTTCTACGTCATCTTCATTATAAGCAGAAACAAGTAAAGCCAATATTGCACGATCGAGTCCAAAAGAAGGCTCAATAACATGAGGTACTATTTTGGTAGCATTTTCTTCATCTATGTATTCTATTTTATGTACTCCTAAGTCGTAGTCAGTCCTGTATGCAAGGCCAAAAAGTTCTTTGCGTCCGAAAGGATAATCAAATTCAAAGTCCACAGTTTTTTTAGAATAAAAAGCGCGGTCTTCGTCGGATACAGAAAGCTCTGAGACTTTACTCATATCGATACCTATCTCTTCCATCCATTCGTTCATCTCGTCTTTGAAATAATCAAAATATTGTTCCCAACTATCTTCACGAACAAAATATTCTATTTCCATTTGCTCGAATTCTCTTTGACGAAAGATAAAGTCGCGAGGTGTAATTTCATTTCTGAAAGCTTTACCGATTTGCGCCATACCAAAAGGAAGCTTGGGATGAAAAGAATCCACGATATTTTTAAAATTTACAAACATACCTTGAGCTGTTTCTGGACGTAAGTATGAAATAGCAGAACTGTCTTCACTTGCTCCAACTTGGGTTTGGAACATCATGTTGAATTGCTTCGGAGAAGTTAATTTACCTTTTTTACAAGACCCACAGTTCTCTAAATCTTCTATTTGATCAGCGCGGAATTTCTTCTTACAGTCAGAACATTCCACCATAGGGTCAGCAAAGTTAGCTACGTGACCAGTCGCTGCCCAGACTTCTTGACGCATTAAAATAGCTGCATCAACGCCATACATGTCAGTCCTAGATTCTACGAATTTCTTCCACCAAGAGTCTTTAATATTTTTCTTTAAAGCTACTCCAAAATGACCAAAGTCAAATGTCCCCGCTAGACCTCCGTATATCTCACTTCCTGGATAGATAAAACCTCTTCTCTTAGCGAGACTTACTATCTTTTCCATCAATGCATTTTCACGATTTTCTTTATTCATATTTTTATTATTATTCTACTATTTTTTCAGGGATACGTAGGGATGATTTCACTACTCCTACATCCACCTTAGCAAAATCATCATAACCCGTCAAAGTTGCCTTCTCGGCTATTACTGGAGAGTCTCCAACTTCAGACAAAGAAGGATTTATAGATACTTGGAAAGAAACTTCTTTCAAAGAACTCAATAGTCCCGTGCCTCGAGGTAGATTGCCTATATTCCAAGTAATAACTCGAGTTGCAGGGTCATAGGTCAGATTTTCATTATTAGGCAAAACTACATTTTTGTAATTCACCCGTGCTGGCAAAATAGATACAACTTTTGCACCAGAAACGTTGTTGGAAGTATTAGCCACACTCCAAGTAACTTTGTAAGTAGTCTCTTGTTCAGATTTTGGAGGCAAAGGCCCTGAGACATGAGCGACTTTAGTCAACATAGAAACATCAGAAAATATTTTTATATTTTTTTCTTCGACAGATTCTAGATTTTTAGTAATATTTCCACCGAGAGCTTGTTTGCCAGATATTGATATCTCAATACTCATCGAAGGATCGAGAAGCAAACTATTATTTTCAGTGAAAACATTTGGTGACAAAAGTCTAAATCTTACAGATCCGCCTGAGAGAGGTCTCACCACATCAAAACCTTCTTCGGTATTTTTATCCCAAACAATAGTATTCTTGCTTGAATCTAAGAACCCGTATTCTGTATCTACTTTCTTCACATCAAAAGCATTACCTCCAAATTTTGCTTTGATCTCAAGATCGTTGATAGGTGTGTTTAGATTATTAAACCAATTAATAGTACCAGTAATACCATTTCTACTACTAACGCTATACTCTCTCTTATAATCATTGTTCACATAAAGCTTGGCTTCTACGAAAGGCTTCTTGATCAAAATATTATGTGCTAGTGAATTAAATACTACTCCTATCTGAGTCTTGTCTCCTTTTTGTTCGGGACCTACGAAAGCATGAAAGATTTTAGCTTCTCCATCATAGACGTTGACCATGACGCCATTGATAACTATTTCTCTCTCTTCTCCTACTTTTAGATTGGATAAATCCCAAACATTATTACCTATCGACGGAGCGGGTACAGCGGAAGTGAATTCAAAACCGAAAGGATAATCTAATTTTAAAAGCATACCATTTGCTACTTTGTTATCATTTAACACAGCTTTGACTTTAAAGCTCAAATCTTGATTTGTGGTTATTTCAGTTGGCGCATCGATAGCTAGATTTATCGGAGTAGAATTTATAGTAACTTTATAAAATTTATCTTTTAGGAAAATAGCGTTAGAGCCTTCGAGTCTATACTCGAGCGAGATTTTGATTTCATGAATAGAGCCTTGTTCTCCATAGAGCACAACTTTCATATCTTCATTTTTAATACTACCAGCCGGTATAACACCCAAAGATTTACGCAATCTCTCGATCTCACCATTACTATTTAAAGTAGAACCTTTTGGATATTCTACAACCAAGTCCGCCAATTCTAATCCTGAAGTATTTTTATTTACAATCTCTATCACCAAAGGCAACTCTTCCCCTCCACCAGTAAAAGTATTACCCAAAACTGAAATCTCAATATTCTCATTAGAAACTTCGTTGCCTCCTACAAAAAAATTAAATAGTAGATAAATACTAGCAGCAACAAAAAGTAAAATAGAAAAAATAAAAAAGTTACGGAAAAAATGATTCTTCTTAATAGCTGGCTCTTTTATTCCAGTATCTTCATGCTTCCAAGCTTCAGGCACTTTTTCTTTTTTGAGGAATACAAAACCTTCTCGATCCTCAATACGAGTCTCGTAGCTACGGCTAAAGATTTTTCTTTTCATATCTTCAACCTTATTTAGTCCATTTTGATTTTCATCTGACATGGAATAATTATATCATATTTTAAAGTTGTGTTTCACGTAAAGCCTTGTTGATCTCTAGCAATACTTCCTTTTTATTTTTTGCTATTCCGGAGAGGATATTACTATCTTCAAAAGGAGATTTTATCAGAGCTGAGAAAGATTCTTCACCGTCAATGTAGCCGAGATTATACAAAGCTCTCAACACCATTATGATTTCTATGTTTTGTAGTTCTTGTCTATCAGAGTTATTGTTCAACACAAAAAGTCCGTTCAAGAAATCTTGAAAGAGATTGGTGTTCTTTTCTTGTTCAGGCAACAATCTGATTAAAAGCTTGGATAAATTTGCCAAAATTTTTAACTTAAAAAATTCTTGATTGATAGCTTCGAGTTCATTGGTCTTAGAAGCTGTAGTAATACGCCAAATATTTTTTCTTTGGATTAGATCGAGTTTAATATAAGAATAATCTTGCAATACATAACGTAACTTTGAAGTTATCTTGCGCACTCCTTCTGCCTCCGCATACACAAGCCCTAAATCACGAGTAAAAATATGATAATACTTCCCCGCTTCCTTAAAGTTCCTACTGCCTAATATTATTCCCTCTGTATGATATATATGGTGCATTAATAAATCTATTTTATCATATATCCTTTCAACTCTTCTAGAATAGGAGCTATAGTTGTATCGTTTACGTCTTCTGGTTTGATTTTACAATTTGCAAAAATTTGTCTTTCTATTTCTTTACCACAAGCAAGTAATGTTTCAAAACTTTCCTTAGTATCCAAAAATTTAGTATTTTCATAACGCCTTTTTACGTCACTCATTCGTTCATGGTAAGATAAAATTCCATAAGGACCTACTCTTACATCAGCATAATTAACAATCTTTTTTTCAAATTCGTCAGATTCTAAAGCTTGATTACAAAATTCACCATGATCTCCAAATTCTTCTAAAAGTTTGATAATTTCTTCTGAAACTCCTATTTCTTTAGCAATGATTGAGGTAGCTTTATGTTCATCGTATCCATACTTGGCAAAATATTCATTTTGAATATTTTGCCAATATTCCAAACCAAGAGGTTTAACAAATCCAGGAAAAACTCCTAATTTAAATTTTATAATATTACCCATATCATGAAACAAGGCTGCTGTAATAATTTTATTTTTATCTAAGATAATCGCATCATCTAAATTTTCTAAAATTATCTTAGTTACACTAGCTACTCGCAATTGATGCATCGCAAGATTCGGCATTATTTTATATTGCTCGTAAATCTCTAAAATATTCCGCATTTATTTTTGTATTTTAATTTTAAATACTAATTCCCCTACTTTTACTTCTATTCCGTCATTTGACTCAAAAGAAATCTCGCGAATACCTGCCACTTTTTTGAAATCATCTTCAAATTTCTTAACTATATTTTCTCCTGTACTATCTGTCTCAATAAATAAAGTTATCATATCACTAGGTATCAATCCTTCTTTTTTGCGAGAATCTTGTATAGAACGTAAAAATTCACGATACAATCCTTCTTCCTTTAATTCTGAAGTTATATTTATATCCAAATTAATTTCTTCTCCGAATAAAATTGCTTTGACATTCAATTCATCTTTTATAATCTCTAAAAATTCAGCATTCAAATCTTTATTGGTAACAGTAAAAGAAGCAAGTGGTTGACGTACTGGTAGATTATTTTTCTGACGCATTTGTAAGCCAGTAGAAACTAAATCTCTAACTATTTGCATCTTCTCTATAACCTCAACACTAGAACCTAAAACCTGACCTGTAGGCCACTCTGCCAAATGCACACTTTCTGCGTCTGCATTATTTCTAAGTTTTAACCAAATATCTTCAGAAGCAAAAGGAGTGAATGGAGCCATGATTTTTACCAAATTCTTCAACACAAAATACAAAGTTTGTTTTGCTTCCATATCTCCATCTTTAATCCTGTCTCTATTTCGACGTAAATACCAAGTAGAAAGATCTCCGATAAAATCTCGCAACGCACGAGCTGGTTCTAAAACTTTATAATTATCTAACTCTAAAGTTGAGAGTTCTACCAATTCACCAAGCTTCGCTAAAATCCATTGATCCAAAATATTTGCACTTTGAGTAAATTCATTCTTCTCTAAGTCACGGTCTCTATAAAGTTCATAAAAAGCGAGCACGTTATAAAGAAGTCCGAAAACCTGACTGTGTAGTATAGCTACAGTCTTCTCATCAAAGTTCTTGCTCTCGCCTGGTTGATTCACTGAGTACATCCAGAGACGCAAAGTATCGACTCCGTATTTCTCTATCATAGAAAAGGGTTCAACGATATTACCTTGAGATTTACTCATCTTTTTACCTTTAGCATCAAGTAAATGCCCGAGACAGATAACGTTTTTATAAGCCTTACCGCGACCCATCAAAGTCCCTACTGCGTGAAGCGTATAGAACCATCCTCTTGTCTGATCGATAGCTTCTGAAATATAATCCGCCGGATAACCTACTCCTTCGATACGTTCTTTGTTCTCAAAAGGATAATGATCCTGAGCGAAAGGCATAGCTCCACTATCAAACCACACGTCCATAACGTCTTTGATTCTCTTATATTCTTTACCGTCACGTTCCAAGACCACCTCGTCAACATAAGGACGATGCAAATCTAGAGCAAACTTTTCATCATGAGGAAAAGGCACAAAGTCCAAAGTACTGAATTCTGAATTCGCTAGATAATGAAAATCTTTTTTAGAATTAATTAATTCTAAAGTCTCAGCTAGTGATAAATTCTCCGATCCAGAATACATAAGCCAAGCTGGGCCACCGTGAGTCACAAATAAAATATTCTTATCTTGATACTTGTTTTCTATATCAAAAAGAAAATCCATAACTCGAGTTTGCACATCTTTGTATGATTCATCACCCTGATTTTTCTTATCAAAGTTCTCTAAAGTCTTTGGATAATCTTTATGATAATCGTCCCAGTTTTTACCTTCATAAGAAAGCACTTGCATCTCACCTATTCGTACATCGGTCAAAATATCTTCTTCTTTAAGATTCAATACTGTCGCAATAATCTTTGAAGTCTCAAGAGTACGATAATAAGGTGAACTTATAATCAAATCAATATTTTTATCTTTTAAGGATTCAGCCGAAACACGAGTAGCTTCTTTGCCTAAATCTGTGAGAATACTTCCCTTTTCTATTTTTGTACTGACTATGTTTTTAGTATTATTTTCTGTCTGACCATGACGCATTACAAAATATTTATTATTACTTTTTTTAGTATATTTTTTTAGAGTCGCGATACTATCTACAACAAGAGTCTCTTTGTCTTCTGAGACCCAAATAGGAAGCGGAGTTCCCCAATATCTTTCGCGAGAAATAGCCCAGTCTTTTATACCCGCGAGCCATTCTCCAAAACGCCCTTCCCTAGTATGCAAAGGTTCCCAGTTGATAGTCTTGTTCTCTTCTATCATTCTCTCTTTGATATTTTTGTCAGTCATGCGAATATACCAAGAATCCCGCGCATAATAAATCAGTGCGGTTTTGCAACGCCAACAATGAGGATAAGAGTGCTCGTAAAGTTCTTTGTGAAAAAATAGATTCTTCTCTTGCAAATATTTAATAATATCTACGTCGAGAGTCGGCTTGCCACTCTCGTCTTTTTCTTTTACAAAACGACCACTCAAGAAATCCATACCTTGAATAAATTTACCTTCGAGGTTCACCACATGATGCTTTGGTAGTCCTATCTCTGTACCTAGATCAAAGTCATCTGCTCCATACATCACCGCAGTATGTACAACTCCAGTACCGTCTTCTGTGGTCACGAAATCTGCTCCGTAAACTTTGAAAGCTTTTTCTAGTTTTGGTTTTTCACTATCTGAGATAGTACTTTCTAGATAAGGGAAAAGTGGTTCGTATTCTAGACCAACAAGTTCAGAGCCTTTGAATTTTTCTATAATCTCAAAACCTTCTCCTAAAAGAGATATTCTAGCTTCTGCCAAAATAAAAAAATCTTCACCTTTCTTAACTTTCACATAATCTATATCTTTCCCTACAGCTAGAGCCACGTTACCAGGTAAAGTCCAAGGAGTTGTAGTCCAAGCGAGGATAAAAGTATTAACAAAAATATTTTCCTGTTCGGGTCTCTCGCAGGCTGACGAGCCGAGAGTGAGCGCTGAGCCAGCAGGCTCAGACAGCGACCCGACAGGAATATTATTTTTGTTTTTTAATTTAAACTTCACATACAAAGACAAGTCTTTCACATCTTCATAGCCTTGCGCGAGTTCATGAGAAGACAAAGTCGTCCCGCAACGAGGACACCAAGGCACAACTTTATAATCTTTATAAATTAATTTTTGCTCATCTATTTTACCGACAACATTCCAAAGAGATTCAATATAATTATTCTCATAAGTTGCATAAGGATTTTCTTGATCTACCCAATACCCTATTCTCTTTGTAAAAGTATTCCAAAATTCTAAATATTCCCAAACGCTTTCTTTGCATTCACGATTGAACTTTGCGATACCGTATTCTTCAATAGCTTTTTTAGAGTTTAGTCCGAGTTTCTTCTCTACTTGCAACTCTACAGGCAATCCGTGAGTGTCCCAACCTCCTTTGCGGCGCACATAAAAACCTCGCATAGTTTTATATCGAGGGATCACATCTTTAAAAGCTCGAGCTTCGAGGTGATGAATTCCAGGTTTACCGTTGGCAGTAGGAGGACCTTCGTAAAATACGAATTCCTTTTCTCCTGCCCTACTTTGCATAGATTTTTGAAAGATTTGATTCTGTTCCCAGAACTCTAAAACTTTCTCTTCTCGCAATGCACTTTCACTTTTTTGATTTTTATTTTCTTCCATAATTTTAAAAATAGTTAATAAAAAAACTCGTCCTTAAATTACAACATAAAGTTATAATTCAAGGACGAGTTTCAAGCCCGTGGTACCACCTTGTTTGCTTCTTAATTTATAGGGTTCTACGCTTTTTACAAAGTTTCTTCCCAAAGCTCCAGAGTGATAGCTCCTTCAACGCTTATAAACAGAATACTACATTCTCTCTGGACTTTCAATACCTAAAAGATAAAGTCCGTTTTGCATGATGCGAGTAAAGGCTACCGTGAGGGCGAGTTTGTACGGAGACTCAGAGTCTTCGGTATTTACTATTTGATTATTCCCGTAGAAATTATTGAAGTTATGAGCGAGTTCTATTAGATAATGAGTTATATAATGTGGAGCGTATTCGTTTTGAGCGCGAGATACAATTTCTGGGAATTTGTATAATATTTTTTCAATTTCTAAAATCTCTTGTTTGTCTGTAGCAGTAGCCTCTTTGATATTTTCTCTTTTAGCTTTTTCTAAAATAGAGTTAGCGCGAGCAAAAGAATATTGCAAATACGGACCTGAATCCCCTTCGAAAGAAATAGACTTTTCAAAATCATAAATAATATCTCCTCCGATAGCTTGACGCAAAATAGAAAACTTCAAGGCTCCTACTCCGACAGAATTCGCAACTTTTTGCTTCTCATCATCATCCCAATCCCTGTCTTTTACTTTCTCTAGGATAGAATCTGAGACGTCTTTGATAAGAGATTCCCCAGTAATGATATTCCCTTTTCTAGAACTCATCTTGCCTGTAGCGAACCGTAGCATGCCGTGAGTTATATGCTTCATACGGGATTCGTATTCTGGGTGAATTAGAGAAATAGCTTTTGAGACAACTTTCATATATTCACCTTGCTCAATAGCAGTAATCACAATAGAAGTATCCGGATTTTCTTTTTCAAATTTTGTCACAGTGAGCCCTATCTCTTTGGTCTCATAAGTAGGCAAACCTTCACTATTTATGAAGACACGTGTGTGGAGTTTCGGATCATATTTCTCTCCATGGAAAACTATCGCGCCGTTAGACTCTTCAAATACTTTAGCACCGTTCTCGCCTAAATTCTTATTCACTATCTCGCGACCACGTTCGGCCATAGCGCTCTCAAAGAAATAGTGCTTGAACTTTGTACCCAAGACTTTATATATAGTCTCAAAAGCTTCAAGCGTAATAACTCTACCTAACATGTAGATCTCATTTATTTTCTCGTCTGACTTTTCATAAACTTGTTTGTTGATTTTATTTATTTCTTTTTTAATCTCCTCATCTTCTTCGTACAAATTCGAAGCGAAAGAATAACATTCACCGATATATAGAGCTTGTTCGTTTACAGACTTAGATACGTCTGGCATACCTTTTTGCAAGATTCCATAAATTGCTTTCGCTACGTGAAGCCCGACGTCACCTTGGTAGTTGGCACGGATTGTCTCGGCTCCAGAGTATTCTACGAGACGAGAGAGGGATTCCCCTATCGCATTACTCATCAAATGCCCAATATGAAAAGGCTTGAAAGGATTCGGGTCGGTATATTCTACCATGATTATCTCACCTTCTTTTGAATTATTTTTACCAAATTTTTCATCTTCAAGAATTTCATTTAAAGAATTAATAAAGAATTTCTTAGATAAATAGAAATTAATAAATCCAGGACCCGCAACTTCTATTTGTGCAATAGATTCCTCAAGGTCGGACCTTGGGGCTTCTTTAAGGTCCGACCTTAAAAATTCAACTATTTTTTCTGCTAATTCACGTGGATTAGTTTTACTTTCTTTCGCAAATACCATAGCTACATTCGTAGAAAAATCCCCCATTTTTAAATCAGCTGGATGCTCCACAGAAAAAGAAGCCTCGCTGTTTATATCAAGTTTTTTTAAAGCCTCTTTTATTAAATTTTCTAACTTTGTTTTTATGTTCATTTTATTTATGCCCTGTTGTGCCAAAACCTCCTCGGTCGGTAGCTTCCATATTCTCTACTTCTTCCCATTCTGGAATTTCAATTTTAACAAAAGCTCCCTGACCAATACGTTCCCCTTTTTCGACTACTACGTCAGTATCAGTAATATTATAAACTTGGAGCAATATCTCATCAGTATCTCCACAATAGTCAGTATCAATATATCCAGTACTTACTAGCAGTCCTTTTTTCTTTAAAGTACTTGATCGGTCCTTTATTTCTAGCATATAACCTTTGGGTATTGCAATGATTACATTAGTCGGCAATCTCTCTAAAGTTTTAGGCGGGATAGTGATATCAATACGTGAGTACAAGTCAAAAGCCACAGCGCCAATAGTCTGATATGCTGGCATTGGTAAACTTTTATCTATTCTTTTGATTTTAACTTTCATAACTTTACAATAGCATAAATTATCTAGAATTTAAATTAAAACAATTCTTTAATAATTTTATTATACATTTCAAAATAATCATCAGAATAAAATCTTGGTATTACTTTTCCTTTCATTTCTTCTGAAAAGTTTTTAATTTCTTCTAAAGAAAACTTTCTAAATCCCAAACCAGCACCTTCTTCTATTTTAAATTCTTCTAAATTTCCTTCACATATTCCTGCGAAAATGCATCTAAAAGCATTATTCTGTGTTTTTGTATTTGGATCAAAGCTTTCTCTATATTGTTTTTCAATAAATTTTATTGTTACTTTAATTCCTGTTTCTTCTAAAAGTTCCCTTTGGGCACATTCTTGGTATGATTCATATTTTGTATCTACATGACCACCCACAGTAACATCATAAAAACCAGGCCAAGTATCTTGATGATCTCCTCTTTTTTGAAAAATAAATTCTTGGTTTGGTGTCACCAACCAAACATGTATCTCTCGATGTTTTAAACCATTTTGGTGAATTATTTTTCTTTCTTCTTCACCTATTATTTCATCTTGTTCATTTACTATTGGGATTTTCATATTTTAAACTTTCAACTTAATATTAAAAGAAACAGTCAACGACTCTTTTGGTTTTATTATTGTTGGCTCTAGTATTATACCTCCTATATCATGCATCACCGGTTCTATACAAACAAAGTCTTTATCTGACATAGACCAAACCCAAATCTTTTTATACTCTTTATCTATCGTGAATATTAAAGTTCCGAGTTCTGGAATATAAACTTCCAAAGGTATATTTGGATTATCTATAGATACAGCTTTACCATTCGCCCATTTTTCAATATTTTCTTTTACAAAATCTCCACCCGGGAAATTAAATTCTATATTTTGTTTTTGTGCATTAGCAACTTTAAAATAAGGATGCAGCCCGCTAGAGATAGGCATTTCTTGATTTTCATTTAAATTCTGAATATTTTTAGTTAAAGTAAAAGAACTGTCTTCTTCTAAGACTCCACTTATGGTCAATTTAAAATCATGAGGATAAACACTTTTTGTATTTTCATCAGAAATTAAAGTCTCAGAAAAACTATTTTCTTTATTTTCAGAACTCCATTTTATATCTCTAGCAAAACCATGTTGTTTTAAATTAATATACTCTTCCGTCTTTATCTCTTCTGGAATAGGACCAGCATTAGGAAAAAGTATTGGTATACCTCCTCTAACACTAGCGTCTTTGTTTTTAAAAGTCTCATGATCTAAATATAAAATCTCTGCTCCATTTAGTTTTAAAGAAGTAATTATTCCACCTCTTTCAGAAGAAAAAGAAACTTCTCCCTTATTAGGAGTTTGAATTTTTTCTATTTTGGGAGATTGACTAGGTATTTCAAATTTATTCATATTTTATTTAACCACTTTTTTAACTATCTTATAAACTTCTTCATGTATATCTTCTCTTGTTCTCATATCTTTATCTTTTGCACAATCTACTTTTACAAAATTTGGTAAATAAGTAGAGAGCCACAACGCACTCGCTCGAGAATTTTTTTGAAAATCTACGTCTACTTCATGTACATCTTTTTTATTACCAGCATAATTCCTCTTTGAATTCTTGTTACGTTCTTTCATCATTTTAATTGATAAAGGTAATGGAACAGAAAGATATACTACTAAATCTGGACGAGGAATCTTAAATACTCCATATTCCATTTCATCTAACCATTTTAAAAATTCAGCTCTCTTCTTTGCATTTTTAATTTTGCCTCCTTGGTGAATCTGATTTGCAGATACATACCTATCTAATACAACAACAAAACCATCATCCAACCATTTTTTAATCATCTGACTAGATTCAAAGCGATCAGCAGCATACAATACAGAGACTATTTTTGGATGCACATTGATGAAATTATAATATTGCTCGGTCAGACAATGTCCAATAAATCCTCCAAAGAAATTATCATATTCTGGAAAATGCATATTCTTAACCTTCAACCCTTCACTTTTAAACTTCTTTAAAAGAAAATCAATTTGGGTAGATTTCCCGCTCCCGTCTGCTCCGTCTATGACTATCAGTTTGCCTTTAGTTTTTTTCTTTAACATAACTATACTTTAGCAAATTTCTCCTTCTATACAAAACAATAATAATCTCAACAACACATCCTAACAAGAAATACAATGCGAAACCATAATTCACAAAGTTAAAAGTCGCAATAGTCAACAAAGAAAGCATAGAATTAAAAATCCCTGACATATAAGGTGCGAGGTTTTCAGAATCTGGGAATTTCCAAGATTTTATATAAGTAGGAACAAAGGCGATCAGATCTACTAATACAGCAAAAAGAGTCGCGACAGCTCCTTGCTTGAAGTAAAGCCAAGCCACAAGAGAGCAAAAAGCAAAAAACAAGCAAAGATAATCCAAGCTTCCTAATTCCCAATACGCATTCTTATTCTTAAAACTTGCTAAGAAAATTAATAGTGAAGTAAACCCAGAAACAAATAAAGGTAAAGCTGCCCAAGATCCTCCTTCAAAAAATAAAATTATCGAAGCGATAAAAGGTGCGAGGAACCATATAAACCAAGATACTCTATTTGGCTTGGTCTCACCACGCAAGGTATCTCGTATATATACATAACTCGATAGAGTCGAGTTGATTATAGAAAAATAAACAATATAAAAAGGAAACATGTTTTTATTTTACCATAAACAAACTTTAAAATTTTCTTAGTATAATTATAATTCTATATTAAGTTTTTTAAAATAAGCTCGTTTTTTAGATAGACCAGTACCTAGTTCTAGATTATTTCTCAAAGCAAATGACTCTATTTTATCTTCGGCATTTTTCACGTCTGCCTCATTGTCTACCATGAGTTCTATCTCCCCTACTTGATATCCAAAATCTGTCTCATCTATATCAATACTAAAATCTTCTTTTTTATATTTCTTTCTTACTGTTCTATATTCTATAGCAGATATTAAAGTTTCATTAATGAATTCTTGCAAATCAGAAGTATTAAAATATTCCTTTATCTTCTCAATATCCTCTATTTCTTCGTGAATACCAGAGCCAGATTGTATCTTTAATTCAAAACGTCCGTTTCTTTTACGTAAAGCAATATCACCTTTCAAGAACCTATAATCAGGATAGTCATAATAAATATCATGATTAGTAACTTCACCTAAAAATTCTGCATCTGTTAAAAGCATCTTTAGATTTTCTTCGGTAGGTATGAACTTTTTTTCAACTTCAATCATGTTAGACAAATTTCTTTGGTATTGGGTGTTTAAGAGCTAGCTTTTTAATCTCAGCTTTGATTTTATTTTTTATTTTTTTATTATCTTTATTTTTTAGAGTTTCGATCATAAGCTCGGCGACTCTTTTACAGTCACTCTCTTTAAATCCTCTTGTAGTTATCGCCGGAGTACCGAAACGAATTCCTGAAGGGTCGAGTGGCTTCCTCGTATCCCCAGCGATAGAATTCATATTCAAAGTTATATTCACTTCGTCGAGGACCGTCTGCGCTTCTTTACCAGTAACCCCAAGAGATCCGTACACATCAGCCAGTATCAAATGATTCTCTGTGCCTCCAGCTATCATACGAATCTTATTTTTCTTAAAAACTTCTGCCATAGCTTTCGCGTTCTTTAAAACTTGTTTGGCATAGATTTTAAACTTTGGACTAAGTGCTTCTCCGAAGGCAACGGCTTTCGCAGCGATAGTATGCATATGCGGACCGCCTTGGATTCCAGGAAAAATAGCTTTATCTATTTTTTTCGCAAGCTCTTCATCCTCGCGAGTAAGTATTATTCCACCTCTTGGACCTCGGAGAGTCTTGTGAGTTGTACTTGTGATAATATCGAAGCCGTCAGAGAAAGGATTCCTTAATGCCCCACCCGCTATAAGTCCGGCGATATGAGCCATATCTGCGACTGTGATAGCTCCGACTTCACGCGCAATCTCAACAAACTTTTTATAATTTAAATTTTTAGGATAAGCCGAGAATCCAGCAAGGATAATTTTCGGTTTATGCTTAATTGCCATATTACGCAAATCTTCATAATCTATCTCCCCTGTATCAGGATTACTCATTTTATAAGTTACAAATTTATATATCTGCGCAGGCAGAGTCATAGGATGTCCGTGAGTCAAATGCCCTCCATGAGAGAGATCCATACCGAGCACAGTGTCACCAGGAGATAAAATAGCAGAATACACAGCCAAGTTTGCCGGAGCACCAGAGTGAGCCTGCACGTTGGCAAATTTGCATTTAAATAATTTCTTGATTCTCTCTATAGCGAGATTCTCTACCGCGTCGGTGTATTCTTGTCCGCCGTAGTATCGGCGTCCTGGATAACCTTCAGAATATTTATTAGTAAAGATAGAGCCGTTAGCAATCAACACATCCTCGGATACGTAGTTCTCAGAAGGTATTAATTCTAGTCCTTCGGCTTGCCTTTTGGCTTCTAGTTTAATAAGTTGTGCTACTTTTTTATCTTTCATTTTTGCTTGCATTCTTTTATTCTATCACAGGTAAATACTATTGTCCCTAGAGTATCCGTACGCAAGATTTCGACCCCAAAACTCTCTAAAATAGACAGGATTTCTTTATGAGGGTGCCCATAGCTATTACCTTGCCCTCTCGAAATGACGGCGTACTTAGGTCGTACTTTTTCCAAGAATTCTTTACTTGTAGAAGTCCGGGACCCATGATGACCTATTTTTAAAATATCACTTCTTAAATACTCTTCATTGTACTTCTCTAAGACTATCTCTTCAGTTCTTGTGGTAGCGTCTCCAGTCAGCATAATAGTCGACTCTCCGTAAACAAGTCGAGCGACAATAGAGCCGTCATTATTATCCCAAATAGATACATCTCGATCAGGAAATAAAATCTCAATATACGCTCCCCCGCCGATATCTATCCGCGTACCCGCCCGAGCGAGCACTCGTTTAGTATTTTGAGACTTTATTTCTTTTTCAATACTTTTATAAATAGTAGAGTCATTATAAGTCCCCGGCTCGAATACGACATCAACTTTATAATTTTTCAAAATATCTAAAAATCCTCCAATATGATCTAGGTCTGGATTTGTGATTATTAGCATGTCGATACTTTTATCATAAAAAGGAATTAACTTTGAAAGCTCGCTCAAAGTTTTCTTGTCGCGACCGCCGTCTATCACAATCTGCAGACCGCTCGGAGATTCAATAAAAAGAGCATCTCCCTGACCCACATCAAGTATAGCGAAAGTCAGATTAGGTTCTTTCTTGATAGAAGTTAAATAAAAGAGTACAAAGACAAAAAATAACAAAAATAGAAATATATAAAATAAACCACATTTTTCTAAGCTGTCTCGCATGCTATAATATTAACATATGAAACAATTTCAAGAACAAAAATGGGACATAGGAGCATTAAAAGGCATAAGCGCTAAAAACATAGAAGAACATTTAAAACTCTATGCAGGATATGTGAAAAACACAAATGATATTTTAGGGAAAATAAAAGAGTACAGAGGTTACGTAGCCGAAGACTCTTTTGCTCCATACGTCATCAACGAACTATATCGTCGATTTTCTTTTGAATACAACGGTATGAAGAATCATGAGATATATTTCGACTCCTTAGAAGGCGGAGGTGTCGCGTTAAATACAGAAAGTATTTTGTATAAAAAAATAGTGGAGGATTTTGGTAGTTATGAAAAATTCTTGGAAGATTTTAAAACTCTAGCTCTGACGAGAGGTATAGGTTGGGCAACTCTCTGGTACAACAAAGAGAGAGATATGCTGCTTACCTCTTGGATAGACGAGCAACATTTAGGTCAACTCAATAATACTACTATGATCCTCGGTATCGATATGTGGGAACATGCATACGTCTACGACTATCCTACCAGCGAGAAAAAGAAATACGTAGAAGCTTTTTTTGAAAACTTAAATTGGAGTAAAATTGAAAAAAATTTTACTGATGCTTTAAAATAAATACGTATAAAAGTTTTAAAGCCCAGAAATCACGAAGTGATTTCTGGGCTTTGCTTATTCGTCAAGATTATAAAAAATCTGGCTCTGTTTTTATTAAGACATTTAAATTTTTATTTATTTGCCTTAATTCCCTTTTAGTTTTTCTGTTAATAAAAATAGAAGGAAACATACTTTGTAATACTCTAAAAACTTGTAAACAACGAACTATAAATTTTTTTATTTTAAACATGATATAACAATTTAAATTAAAAAATGGAAATCTCAATTAGTATAATAACATAGTTTTTTTAAAAAGCAAATAAAAAATACCTGAGGCGCGCATTGCGATCCAGGTATTCATTTTGAGGCCAGCACTCTCGGTAGTGCGGACCTCACAATTTCTCAAAAAGGTTCACCGATTTTTTTGGGGCGTCTTGGTGCAAAATGACACCCCTTTCCATACGGGTGGTATAGGTATATTTTATTCTTTTTTTTTGCTAAGCCAAAAAAAAGAAAGAACTATTCAAACTTCTAAATACATATTATCACACTTTAAAATAAAAGTCAAGTATTTTTATTCAGAAAACCTACTAAAGAATTTCGAGATACTTTCACCAAAAATAAGCCTTATAAAATATAGGTAAATTAGGATTGTGAGAATCAGAGGAAAATTTTGAATATTAAAAGAAGCAAAAGGAAACAAAGCAAATAGCTTGATAATATATAGCTCGTAATGAAGTAAATAATAAGCCACATAACCAAAAGGTAAAGCCAATACAGGCAAGATAAAGCTCAAAAACCCGGTCAAAAACCCAAATAGCATAGTAATAGGTATCAAAGGCAAGACTAGGATATTCGTAGGTAGAGCCACGATTGAAAGATTACCCATCTTATACAAAATAAAAGGTAAAACAAATAAATACGCAGCCGTCGTCACAGTCACAATATCTCGCAATCCAAAACGCTCGGTGACCCAAGTGAAATATTTCTCTATTCTCGGCGTAAAGAATATCACTGCCACAGTTGCAATAAAAGACAACTGAAAAGAAACATCAAAATAAAGTACATAAGGATTAAGCAGTATCATAAATACTCCAGCCAAGATAAGTCCCCGCAAGACATCATAATTCCTCCCTGTCGCCCGAGCAATGAGGACCAAGATAGCCATGATCCCTGCCCGAATAGAAGTCGAAGCTCCGCCAGTCATGAGCACAAAAAGTATGATAGATATTATTCCTCCGTAGATAGCTAAAGTCTGAGGCAAGAAATACAAAACTTTCATGAACCATTCGGCGATGATAGTAACGTTGTAGCCCGAGAGAGCTACGATATGAATAGTTCCAGTCTTAATAAAATCCTCTCTCAGGGAATCTGGAAAACTCGACCTCTCCCCTAGTATTAGTCCGTTCATCAAAGTCGACTCAAAGGGTGGAATATTTAAATTAATTTTCTCCACAAAAGAATTCTTAATTTTAAATAAAAAACTTTTTAAGGAGTTCGCATTATCTTCTGAGATTCTTGTCACAGAAGCGTCTTTAACTAAATACAAAATACCGTCTTTTTTCAGGTAATTAATATAATCAAATTCTTTACCATTATCTGTAATAAAATTCTCAGGCTTTTCAAGCTTGCCTCTAAACCAAACTTCGTCTCCGTACTTAAAATCCTGACCCAAATCTGTAGAAACTAAAACTTTAGTCTCTTCTTCTTGCTCTACTACTTTTACGACAAGCCTTAGTCCCGCTTCACGCTCTTCTATATCGTCTATGATTATACCCTGCAAAGATACAGCACTCTCGACTTGTCGTTCCAAGAATACAGGCACGGGTTTATCATTAAAATAATTAAAGTAAAATATTCCAAAGCTTAAGAATAAAATAAAAAATGAGGCAATCATGCCCCATTTGTTACGACTCACAATATAGAAAAATATAACAGATACGATAGAAAGAAAAGCTACTAGTAGATTCCAATAAAAATCTATAGACAAGCTAGAACCTAAAAAGACTCCGAATATAAAACCAAAACTTATAGAATAAAATATTCTATCTTGCATAATTGTTTAAATATCTTTTTTTAATTCGATTTTTATTTTATCTGCAAAACTCGTCGCTATCTCGTCCACCCTATCATTTTCTTTATGACCACTATGCCCTGCTACATAATGCCAGACTGGTTTGAAATGTTGATTCAATTCATGAAGCTCCATCCATAGCTCTCGATTTAAAACAGGCTTTTTATTTGCAGTCTTCCAACCATTTTTAACCCAATTTAAAATCCAAGAATTCACTCCATTAATCACATATTTAGAATCTGAATGAATCTTTATCTCACCTGTGATATTATTTTCTTTCAAAAATTTTAAAGCATGTATAGGAGCCGAGAGTTCCATTTGATTATTTGTACCTTGATCTCCTCCGTATCCTCCAAGCTCTTTAACGCGAAACGTAGAATTTGTATCATGAATCGTAATCATAGCTCCAAAGCCCGAAGGCCCTGGATTCCCTCTCGCCGCGCCGTCTGTATAAATTGTAATTTTTTGCATAGATGTATTATAGCAAAATTTTAAATATAAAATAAAAAACTTTAGACTTAACTTAAAAGTCTAAAGTTTTTGCAAAATATAATAATTTTAATTATTACCCTATTTCAAATGTATTTTTGTTGATATTACCAATAAATTTATATGCTGGTAATTCATAAGTTTTTCTAATTACTGGTATAGTATTCTTTTTATTAATAAAATTAATTTGCTTACAAAGATTACGGAGTCTCTCAGATTTAATCAAATCTCCTTCAACCAAAAGACATCCTGCATGGTAAACATCATCAGTTTCGATGTCTGTAAATATACTTAGATTGCATAAATCTAATGATTTATCTGAATTTAAAATCTCAGATAAATACGCATTACAACTACTATCCATAAATATTATTTTAAATAAAAAACAAAAATTCAAACTCATCTTAGCATAACTATTAATAAATATCTACTATTCTTAATCGCAGTTCAGGTCTTCCACGGAAACGGGACAGATCAAAGGTGGCTGTTAGATTTACAGATAAACCTTCTTCTATCTTTGTATTAAAAGAGTCTACGGTAGAGAAGAAAGATATCGCTACTATTCCCTTTTTAGTACTATCTGAGAATGTTATCTCTAAATGCTCGCCTGAATTATTCTTGCCGAATTTTTTAATTTTATCTATTTTGACCGATTCGAAAAGAAAAACAGGTTTTGGATTAGCTAGCCCAAAAGGTTCCATGCGTTCTAAGTCATTGTTGTTTTTAATATTCACGTCCGAGAAACGTAATTTTAAATCATAAGTAGCTTCTACGATATCTCTTTCTTTTTGGACTTCTTTAAAAGATATAGATAAAGCTTCTTCTAAGAAATGCACTTTGCCATGATGCACAGCGAAACCTCCCGCGAGCTCATGACCGCCAAATTCCACAAAGTATTCTTTTGCATGAGTCATCAACTCTACAACAGATACCGATCCCGGAGAACGACAAGAGCCTTTGATGACGTCATTCTCGTCTTTGCCCCAAACAAAAACAGGTTTGTCATATTCATCCATTATCTTACCCGCTACGATACCCAGCACTCCAACTCGCCAACTCGGACTACCCATAACGATAACAGGAAAATCTTTCAACTCTTCCCTTTTATCAAAATGAGCCTTCACTTCTTTCATGATATGGAGAACTATACTTTTTCTTTCATCATTGATACTAGATAGATGCTTGGCCAAGACTCCTCCTTCTGTCACATCATTAGTAGCCAACAGCTCAAAAGCCCGCATTGGACTATCCATACGTGAAGCGGCGTTGATACGAGGAGTTATCATAAAGGTGACGTCGTCCGTTGCGAGATATGACTGATTTATTTTCATGAGACTCAATAATTTCTGCAATCCAGGTCTAGGACTTTTACGCAATACTTTCATACCATAATACGCTATCGCTCTATTCTCACCGAGTAACGGGACCATATCCGAGAGAGTCGCAAGTCCAGCCATATCAAGTAGCCATTTCTCCCAACCAGCACTCACGCTGAATTCTTCTCCGTACTTTTTTAAAAATCCACAAACGAGTTTAAAGACTACACCCGACCCACAAAGCATCTTCTCGGGATAGTCGTCTACCTTGGGATTAAGTATCGCATAGGCGTCCGGCAAGAGTGCATGAGGTATGTGATGATCAGTGATAATAACAGCAATACCATAAGAATTCGCCAAGGCGACTTCTTCAACAGCGGTAATACCGAGATCGATAGTAATTAAAAGATCAACGCCACCCTCTTTAAAACTCTCTACAGCTTCGATATTTAATCCGTATCCTTCACTATTGCGTTCTGGTATGTAGACCTCAAAATTCGGATATTTTATTTTTTTAAATAAATCCGAAAGTATCACAGCACCTGGAATACCATCGCAATCATAGTCCGTGTAAATAACAATCTTTTCATTATTTTTTATAGCATCAAAAATCCTAACACAAGACTTCTCCATATCTCTCATTAAAAAAGGATCAAAAAAATCTGTCTCATAGAGCGGATTTAAGAAAGATTCTATTTCATCTTTATTTATCAATCCCCTTTTATTCAATAACTGTGTCAAAAATTCACTGTGCATATATAAATGCAATTTTAACACATAATGTTATAATATACGCATGAAGGATAACTGTATTTTTTGCAAAATAGTTATTGGTAGTCTTCCAAGCAATAAAGTCTATGAAGACGAATACTTTTTAGCATTCTTAGATATCAATCCTCTCGGACCCGGACATGTACAAGTAATACCTAAAAAACATTTTCGTTATGTTTGGGACTTGCCTAGTCAAGAATCTATCCCTGGCAATATCCGAGACTATTTCGCTATAGTTCAGAAAATAGCTACCGCTCAAAAGAAAGCTTTCAACGCAGACATAATCCGTAGTCAGATATACGGAGAAGAAGTCGAACACGCTCACGTTTGGATCTGGCCTGAGACTCCTGGCAACTCTACGAACTTTACAGAAAACCGAGACAAAATAAAAAATGCATTAAATTAAAAACCTTCAATATTATTGAAGGTTTTTAATTTACTATTTCTTTATTTCAAAGCCTTAATTCCAGGCAAAGTACCTTTGGCTAGGAAGTCTAACGTCGCTCCGCCTCCCGTGGAAACAAAACTAAATTTATTCTCTAATTTCATTTTCGAGATAAGGGCTACTGTATCCCCTCCACCTATAATACTAATAGCTTTTGAATTACCCACACTCTTTAAAATTTTCTTAGAAGCTATATCTCCTCCCTTTTCATACATACCCAAAGGCCCGTTCCAAAGGATTAATTTTGCTTTATTGATATAAGATTCTAAATTCTTCACAGACTCAACTCCGACATCTAGAATAATATCATTTTTCAAAACTGCATCAGTCTTCACATTGACTAGTTTGCCTTCTCTTTCTACGACAACATCAGTCGGTAATATTAATTTCTTATTCTTTAAGAGAGATTTGATATTATAATTTGTTCCGTCAATGAGTGACTTGCCTACTTCTAATCCTTTAGCTTTTAGAAAATCATTAAGCAAGGCTCCTCCGATAAATACAGAATCGGCAGTATTTAGATACTTCTTAATCAAAGGCATTTTAGTAGAGAACTTTGCTCCACCTAGAATAAAAAGAAAAGGGTGTTTTGGCTTGGCAAAAGGCAGACTCAGATTCTTCACTTCTTCTTCCAATTGAAATCCTGCATAAGAAGGTAAAAGTTTTGGAATCCCTACGATAGATGCATGAGCTCTATGGGCTACAGAGAAAGCGTCGTTGACATAGAAGTCCCCCAAACTTGCAAACTCTTTGGCGAGAGTCTTGTCGTTATGCTCTTCTCCTTCAAAAATACGTATGTTTGGTGAGAATATCACATCTTTTTTAGACATTTTAGACAACCTAAAGAATTCTTTGACTACAGGTGTGATATCACTACTACCGTCTTTACCTAAATGCATTAAGATCAAAACCTTGGCACCTTTATCTACTAAATACTTAATAGTAGGTATACCTTTTTTAATCCTAAAATTATCTACCACCTTTCCCGAGGAGATAGGCACATTAAAATCAACTCTAACAATTATTTTTTTATTTTTTATTTTTTTTAAACTTTTTATATTTTGCATATTAAATAATATTAAATGAAGTCTTCTGTAATTTTAATAATCTCACTAAACTTTTTAGCATTCAAACTATCTCTCCCAACTAGGAAGCCTTGACTATCACCTTCCTTCAAGAAATCATAAGCATTCTCTGGATGCACTGAACCACCATAAATGATTCGAATCTTGGATATATTTTTTGCACCAAATTTATCTGTAAGTATTTTCTTTATTAAAATAGAGATTTCTCTAAATTCTAAAGATGTGGCTTGACGGAGTGCGTCTTGACCAATGGCCCAGACAGGCTCATAAGCAATCACTAGGTTATTTAAAGTATTTTTATTTATCCCGCTCAAGCATTCTTCTACCTGAGACTTAATCACATTTAAATATTCATGATTCTCATCTCTATCTTTTTCTCCCACACACAATATCGGAGTAATACTATTTGGAATAAGTTTTAATTTCTTGTTTATGACTATGTTATTTTCACCGAGCTCTCTTCTTTCAGAATGACCTAAAATAATATATTTTACTCCTAAACTATTAAGCATATCAATACTAACTTCCCCAGTATAAGCACCATTACGTGAGATAGAATTTTCTGAAAAAACATTCTGAGCACCGAGCACACTTCTCTTTGAGACTTTACGTAAACTTTCTAAATAAATATATGGTACGCAAAAAGCAATTTCTATTTTTTTAATTTTGGAAGTACTAGATAATACTTCTTTAAATAGCCTTACAGCTTCTTTAGAAGTGACAGGGTTCATTTTCCAATTACCAATAATTATTTTCTTTTTCATTAAATAATTATAACACAAAAATTATTCTTCCTTCCAAGATGATATATTCCAAGACCCTGAGGGACCTGAAGAAAAATTATTGTCAGTTAATCCTGACTCATAAGTAATACTAGCTCCCCCTGTGACGGTTAATTTATAAGCTGTAGCTTCTTTCAATGAGGCTCCTCCTGTGGCAACCATAGTACCATTGTGAGCATAAGCTATAGTTGATCCCGCTCCTCCATTAATAGTAAATGCGTTCGTTCCGCTATTTGTAGTAAGTAACATTAAATAGCTACCAGTAGTTCCTGAACCTGTAGCACTACCTCCGCCAGAGACTGAGATAATACCATCAGCAACAACCACTCCATCATTTGTACCATACGAAGAATCGAGCTTTATCTTGCCTCCACCATTTAAAGTAATATCACCAGTAACCCACAAATTACCAGTTAGATTTAATATACCACCACTAGAAACACTCAGATTCCCATTGATTTTCCTTGGACCGAGAGTAGCCCCAGCCCAACCAACACTATAATTACCATTATATATTTCACCAGCTTCAGCCTCTTCTTTCCAGCCTTCTATATTTGCCTCAGAAACAGGAAATTCTATATAGACTGGGTCAGTGCCTGATGTACAACTTTTATTATTATTGACTCCACTTTGGCAATAAATAGTACCACCCGCATTTACGAAATTTACAGTATTGGCTTTGACTAATCCACCAATACTCAATCTATTATGTTGATCAACTCCGGTAATTCGTCCATTCACACCACCTAAATAAACTTTAAAAAAATAATCTAAGCCTGACGGAGTTGTATTAGACCAAGAATTTCCCTGACGTCCTATTTTAGCTAAACCGAAAGAATAAGAATTACCAAATGCACCTATCGTATAATAATTGCTAGCATTAGTGCCAGTATCAACAACAAGCCAATAAGTAGTATTAGTTTGCAATAATGGATTAGTTGTAAAAGATACACCTATCCAACCATAAGAAGTTGTAACTGAGCTAGAAGATAATGTACCAGTAGCCAGTATTGTACTCCCAGGAGCACCACTAGAATCATTACGAATAGTTACAGTCCCACCACTAGGATTGCCAACTTTTTTTATATAGAGTTCAACCTTATTTAAAGGCAAAGTATCATTTGTAATTTCAAAACTCTGAGCAACGTCTTGTGTTCCATTACTATTAGCAAATACAACATCATAAGTAGGAGTACCTGAGCCGTTGGATTGATTGGCTGTTAGTCCTGGGCTATTTGCAGAGATAGCGCTCCCGCTGATATTATTAGAACCTGATGTAGTTGAAGTAATTGGTCCATTGGCATAAACATTACCGTTAATTGCGCCACTGTCTAGATGTATTCCTCCAGCACCTACCTGTACTCCATAATTAAAACTCACACCCACATCAGTCTCTAAATCTACAGCTAAGGTTCTATTGTAGTCAGATACATCACCCAAAGAGGTAATACTTTTTTCATTCGCTGAAGGAGTCGAAATATTAGTTGTGACGGTATTACTATTTAACGACAAAATTTCTTCTGAATCTATTGTCATATTGTTTTTAATTCTATAGATAGCATCTTCTACTCCTGATTCAGCTAAAAATAAACTTTGCTTAGACTTAATTAAATCATTGGAATTTTTAAAAATTTTCACAGAAGGAGAAACAATACCAGACACAGAAGCCAGTGAAATAAACAAAAAAAATAAAGTAGAAATTATCATTGCATTACCTTTATTTCTTTTATGTAAAAAATTATTTTTATAATATTTGAATTTCATTTTATTTTAAAGAATATCTAATAATTACTTCTCAAGACAATAGTATTGTAAAAAGTCTCAGTTCTTGAAAAACCAAAATAAATCGTCTGTAAAGTTAACTCTAGTTTAATAACCTGACTAGCTAAAGGCACCACATTATTTGCTTCGTAATTAGCCGAACCTCGAATATGTCCTAAAGAAGTCACAGAAAAATCTAACACTTTGGTTCTTTTACCAGTTAACGAAGCTGATAATTGATCATCTTCATACAAGTTTAAACCATTACCATATTGCAAAAATTCAATAGTATGGTCAGCACCATTAATATCTTTCTTGCTTAATTTAATACTAGACTCAGACATACTAACAATACCTTCTGAGTTTTTAATCTCTCTAGCAATATTTTCTATAATCTGTGCATGCTGCTTCAAGTTGTGATTTACAAAATTTTCCTTAAAACTAGAAATCATTAAAAAGGTTGAATTCATAACCAACACCACGGTAACTGCAAAAATAGCTACATAAAAAACAACCTCAATCAAACTATTACCTTTATTAAATTTTTTAAAAAAAATAATCATTATGAAAATATATCACTAATATAAACTGAGACACTCTTTGTCTTAAGACTTGCTCCTTCTTGCCAAGACACAGTAACCACCACGAGTTTGGTACCATTATCATTTACACCACCAGTATCAATATCTTGAGTAGTTGTGTTTCTATTAACGTTGAAAAAAGTAATCTTACGTGTAAAACCATCTATAGTATTAGGTGTAGTAGTAAAATACCAACCATTATGACTAGTATCATATTCAATATAATAATCAGTATTTACACTCAAACTAGTAATATTACTCCAGCTCGAATCTCTAAATGCTCTAACGATTTCTACTCCCTCTTCTAAAAAGAAAGATGCTTTAGTGGTATTTAATGATTGTCTTGATATGGCGATGGCTTTTTGAGCAAGACCAGAAAAAGATACAACAGAAACAGAAATAATAAAAACAGAAATTAATACTTCTACTAAAAGAAAACCTTTATTTTGTTTTTGCTTAAAATATTTCATTTTATTGACCTCAATCTTTACTTGCACCATTAAGAATAGTAATAACACCAAAAGGTTCTATGTGTATATTTTTTGTAGTTTTATGATTTTCAATGCTTAGATTTAATGATCCAACTCCACTCACTTGATTTGTTAATCTATGAAAATAAATTTGATCTGTGGGGTCACCATTTTCACCAGAGCCCGGTGCTGTGATTTCACTCAAATCTAATTCTAGGGTAACACCAGGATCTAGATTTAGTATTTCAAGATTACTATCTTCTGCGTCATATACTGTACCCTCAAATAAAGTTACAGAATTATTTGTAAAATAGACACCGTATGATTCTCCGTTTAAAGAATTGGAAGTTTGATTTTTAGCTTTTTCAATTAATGAAATAATATTACTTACGTTAGCAATAAGTATTTGATTTTTGCGTAATTTGGAAAACTCAGGTAAAGCAATAGATATCAAAAGCATCAAAATAGCTATAACAACAAGTATCTCTATTAATGTAAAAGCTTTTTGATAAAAGAATTTCATACTCTTATTGTATATTATTCAAGACTGAATACAAAGGTGTGATCATGGATATTGCAAAGAAACCTACTCCTCCTCCGATAACAACCATCAAAATCGGTTCGATAATAGTAGATAAATCTTTAGTTTTATTTTCTATTTCTTCTTCATAAAAAGCTGCGACTTCGAGCAACATGTCGGAGAGCTTACCAGTCTCCTCTCCTACTTGTATCATCTCAGACATCATCACAGGATACAGTTGAGAATTTTCGGAAAAGACTTCTGAGAAAGGCGAACCTTTTTCTATTCTACTTCTGACCTCTACTAAAGTTTTCTTATAGTACAAATTTTGTACAACGTTTTCAGTAATCTCAATAGCCCGAGTAATAGATACTCCAGCGAGTAATAGAGAAGATATAGTGCGAGCTGTACGAGCAGTATTTAATTCTTTTGCCATAGTACCAATAACTGGTAATTTTAAAACCACAAAATCAATATACTTGGCCATAAAACGTGCACGGAAAAGAAAGAACAAACCTGCCCCCAAAGCAATAACGAGCAATAAAGACAATATCAAATATTCAGAAAAGAAATTACCCATAGCTATTATGAATTGAGTAGTAGATGGCAATTGTACACCTAATTCTTTAAAGGTTCCCGCTAAAGTCGGCACCACATAAGCAAACATTAGAATTCCTATCAAAACCATAGCTGACATAATAACTCCAGGGTAGATCATGGCTCCTTTGATTTTCTTTGTTAGAGCGTTGGCCTTAGAAAGGTTCATGCCTATTTCATTTAAAGATGAGGATAGATTACCTGACTCCTCTCCAGCAGAAGTCATCGAGGTAAATAAAGAAGAGAAGACTTTTGGATGCTTATTGAGTCCAGAAGACAAAGTCCCTCCACCTTCAACTTCATTTATCAACTCAATAATAATTTTTTTAAATTTTGCATTTTTGGTCTGCTTTTCCAAAACAGATAAAGCTCGAGCCAGAGATAATCCAGCTTTCAACATTCCACTTAGATTTTTTGTAAAAATTATCAACTCTGAAGTTTTGACTCTACTAAAAATCATCTCAACCATTTGATTTAGATTAAAAGAAGAAGTATTTTTTTGTTTTACAAAAATTGGGGTATTGCCTTTTGACCTCAAATCGCGAGACGCAGAAAAACGATCTGAGGCTTCTATTTCCCCTTCCAATATCTCTCCTGTCTTTGATTTTATTTTATATGAAAAAAGCATATGTTATTCTGAAACTACACGGAAAACTTCTTCGATAGAAGTATTACCTAAGACTGCTTGAAATACTCCGTCTTCTATCATAGTCATCATTCCTTCTTTTTTAGCTTGCTCTTCTATTTCGTCTTGAGAACTACCTTTTATTATCAATTCACGTATAGCTAGACTTACTTTTAAAACTTCATGGATACCAACACGCCCAGAATATCCATCAGTGCTACCCTCAGGTACTCGATAAAAAGGGATAGTTTTCCAAGTCGCATTTTCTTCGACTGCTTTTTCAGATATCAAGAATTTCATCATTCTATCTAAGTCTATAATTTTTTCTAAACTTTTAATCTCAGCATCGCTCAAGAAATATTTTTGTTTTGTGCTAGTCAGACGTCTCACAAGTCTTTGCGCAATAATAATTCTCAAAGTAGAAACTATCAAGAAAGGCAAAACTCCCATATCCATAAATCTAGGTATTGCTCCAGCAGCAGAGTTGGTGTGAATGGTAGATAACACCAAGTGACCAGTAAGGGATGCATTAATCGCAATAGAAGCAGTCTCGCCGTCGCGAATCTCTCCTACCATAACGATGTCCGGATCCTGACGAAGCAAAGAACGGAGTCCAGAGGCGAAAGTGAAGCCAATATCAGGTTTGACTTGAGTTTGGTTTACACGTGGCATTTGATACTCTACCGGGTCTTCTACAGTAGAGATATTTACTTCTGGTTTATTCAACATGTCGAGCATGGTATACAAAGTTGTTGTCTTTCCAGATCCAGTAGGACCAGTAGCGAGCACCATGCCTGTTTTTTGTTTTAAAGATTCATAAATAAGCTCTAATCCTTCACCATGGAAACCAAGCCCTTCGAGTGAAAAACCATGAGCATTTTCCCTCAATATTCTAATAACAGTTTTTTCTCCAAAGAAAGTCGGCAATGTAGAAACACGGAAAGAAACCTTGTCGCCATTTTGTTCTATTTTAAATCTACCGTCTTGAGGCAATCTTTTTTCGTCGAGCTTTAGATTGGACAAAACTTTAATACGAGCGGTAATACCGGAACCTGCATTTTTATCAAGGACCATCGCATCATGTAAAATACCGTCGATACGATATCTGACAGTGAGGTTTACTTCACCGGGTTCTATATGGATATCAGAAGCATTTTGCAAAATAGCATGAGAGATGAGAGAATCTACGATTTTTACAATCGGTAAATCTTCTGCCATTTCTTTTAACTCGGCTTCAGACTTCTCCCCTTCTTCTTTAGAAATTTTTAAAGAGATACTTTCTTTTTGAATGATATTTGAAAATTCTGCTTGCAGACTTTTCTTATACTGCATCAAAGCGGATTTGATAGAAGCCGTATCAGTCAAACGAGGTAAAATCTTAAGACCAGAACGCTTCTTGATAAAATCAATCACAGGTAAATCATCTACATCAAGCATAGCTACTTCGAGCGCATTTTCTTTTCTTTTGTAGGCAATAATATTGTAGTTGTGAGCAATAGGCTCAGGTATCAAAGACAAAACATCTAATACTATTTTCTCATCATGCAAACTAATAAAAGGAATACCTAAAACAAAAGCCTCCATTCTTTTCAAGTCTGTTTCCGATATTTTATTTTGGGATAAAAGTAAATCTGTCCAACGAGTCTTTTTATCTTCGGATTCTTTAATAATATCTTCAAGATCGCTCTTGTTTACGAGTTTAGATTCTAAAATAAATTTCTTTAATTGATCTTCATTTATTTGCATACATATATTATAGCAAATAAAATCTTTTTAACTAAAATTTAAATCACAGAATTGTTGATTTTATTTTCTGGTTTATTGTATAAATTCTTTTTACGCAAGAAATATTTCAAAATTTCATTCATAAATATATAGACTAATGTCATTGTGAGCAAAACTGACAAAGTATTGTTGGACAAAGGAGCAAATTTGAAAATCGAAGCTAGTCCGTTTTGGTAAATTAATACAAAAGGCATAATGAAAGCGAGCACAACTCCAATAGTCAAAGGCATAGACACAGGAGGAGATTTCCATAAAGGTCGAGATGAGCGTATCGACAAGATTAGAGCAAGTTCAGCAAATACTGAGAACAAGAACCAACCCGTTTGAAATTCTGCCACTCCAGCACCTTTATACATTTGGAAATAAAACAAATCAAACATACTAGATATCAAACCGAAAGCCAAAACGCGTTTTAGTATTTTCTTTGGCTCAAAATGTGGTACATGAGACAAAGCGTATTTGTCTGGATTGTCTGTAATGATGAGCATTAGAGGCAAATCAGTGAGTAAATTATTTAACAATATTTGAATTGGTAGCATTGGCAAAACAGGATAAAAGAACGAAGCAATAATCAGAGAGAAAAAGGTTCCTGCATTCCCTGCTAATGTATACATGATATAAGTCAGGATATTACGCAAAGCCTTTCTACCCATATCTACACTTTTTAAAACTGGGAATAAATCTTTTTCTAATAAAATAATATCTGCAGATTCTTTGGCTATATCTGTCGCATTGTCTACTGCTATACCTATATCGGCACGCTTTAAAGCTAAAGCGTCATTGATACCATCACCCAAGAAAGCCACAGGGCCGAGAGCTATATATCTATCCATGAGCTCGAGCTTGTTTACTGGGGTGCATTTTGCAAAGACCAAAGCTTTCAATAAATCCTCATCTGTCAGGTCTTTGACTTCGATTTTATCTAGAGAGAAAATATTTTCTCTACTACAAGGAATTTTTAATTCCTCTATCACACTCTGTGCTACTTCGCTAGAATCTCCTGTGAGTATTTTTACATCAATACCTTTTTCTTTAGCGAGATTAAAAGATTCGAGTGAGCTCGGCTTGACTGGATCATAAAATGCAACAAAGCCAGCGAATTCCCAAACTCCCCCCATACTCCAGGCTACACCCATAACTCTCATACCCTTGCTCTCGTAAACATGAGCAGACTCCAAAATCCCAGCTACGGATTTTGAATTTTTGCATTCAGCTAAAACTTTATTTAAAATTCCACGAATCACTTTGACTCCACCTTCTAAAACAAAAACTTCATATCCAGACTCATGAGTAAACTGAGTAAAGTCCAATATCTTTTTTGGATTGGTTTTAATCTTACCAACAGAAGAATTCAAGGCTCCGTCATAAGCAATATCCAAAGGTGTCCTCTCGTACTCACCCTCTGATACAGAATTAGACATCTCCCAAAAATTAGATTGATCAAAAACATAAGACACTCGCAATTTATTTTCAGTTATGGTACCAGTCTTGTCAGTCAATAAAAATCTCAAAGCTCCAATACTCTCAAGAGAAGAAAGTCTTTTGACGATAACTTTATTTTTCGCCAACAACACAGACTCACGAGTGAGAATAATAGTAATGATCAAAGGCAACATTTCTGGAACTACTCCTACCAACATTGCGATAGCAAATACAAAGAAATGAGCTAGATCGTATTTACCAAGAACGAAAACCAAAAGAAACATAGCTATCAACAAAGTCACAAGCGAAATAATAAAAATATACTTGATGACCTTTTCTGTAAACTCGTTGAAACTACTCCATTTTTTAACTTCCTCTAATTTTTCTTTATATTTTGCCACAGAAGAATCAGCCTGTAAGGCTACTACATGTGCGACTATCTTCCCGCCCGAGACTATCGCTCCAGCAAAAAGATTGTCCCCCATTTTTACCTCTTTGGACATAGTCTCTCCAGTTCGCACCGAATCGTCCACAAAAGCATTCACTGATTCAATAACAGAAACATCAACAGGCACGATAGACCCAGCGATAAAATGAACAATATCGCCTACCACTAATTCATTACCATTCACCTGTATAAGTTTCCCTTCTCTAAATACATAGACTTTAGTCTGAACCAAATGCAATAATTTTTCTGTAGCTTTTGAAGCTTTAAATTCTTGATATAAATCCAGAAAGGTATTTATTAAAATAATCACCACTATGATTATCCCGTCCAATTTCTCTCCAGCAAAAAAAGAAACGAAAGCCGAAACAACAAGCAAGATAAAAAACAAAGAAGAAACTTGCTTCTTTAGAATAGAAAGAATTAACTTAAAGTTTTCATTCATTACTTATATAATAGCAGAATAATTTATTTATTAGAAATTTATTCACCAACAGCAACACCAGAGTCTTGAGCTTGAGCATTAAACCAATACTGCAACTTGTCTTCATTGGTTTGATATTTCATATTAGGAATACTAGAGACAGCTTTTAAAGCATTTTTACTGTAATCATCTAATTTAAGAGTCACAAAAGAAGCAGCACTAGCACTAGGTCCCATTTTTGGATTAAAAAGTTTTAATAAAATATTAACCTTTTTCTCTTTTGCTAATTCTAAAACCTTGGCTATTTGTTGATCATAACTATCAGAATCCAAAGTATTATCTGGTTCATCGGTTATAACAATAATATCTTTCCCAATACTACTTTCATCTAAAGATACTAGAGCCTTTTCTAAGGTCTGCAGATGAGCCTCGTTATTCCCTCCCTCAAGAGTCAGGGTCTTAATTTTACTATCAGTATTTTTATTTATCTTTTCTATAATCTTAGAAGCATACTCAGAATCATTTTCCATTGACTTTGATTTGTCCAATATAACGAAGGCTGCGTTTAAATATTCTTTTTCTTCAGGAGATATCTCCATCTTTTCAGCTTTGTTTATTATTTTCTTAACCACCTCTAAAGACATGCCTTGATTCAAATCAATTTCTTTTTGCTTTTCAAGATCAGTCATATTGTCTATTTCTTCTTGAGAGAATTTATCAGACAACGCAACTCCTTTAGACATAGATTCTATTTCAAGATTTTGCAAATAATCTTCTCCATACTTTTCTTTTATAATTTTTTTCAATAAAGCTAAACCTGCTTGCTCTCTGGCTTTAGCAATTTGAGTATTTTTATCCCCGTCAGGATTCTCTACAGATATATCTCCCCACTTTCTATCTACAGAATACGTACCCAAAACACGGATACTAGAATTCTCTAAGTCATTAATAGAATCCAAGAAATCACGCACAGACTGTTCTGCTTTTAATTCTGCGTCTTTGTCTACGTATTCCACTGTACCTGTTTTGAAAAAAGAAGAAATATTTATTTTCTTTGTATTATTATCTGGACCGTCGATAGACTCATTGTCTTGATTTTTCTTTAATAAGTTATTGTCTAAGACTGCACCTATTTTATATTTATTTCCATCAGGACCTTCTAATACTGTACCTGGTGCCAATTTACCTGCCTTCACTAAATCATAATTTTTAGAAACCCATTTCTCCATATTTTTCTTTCTCACTTCTTCTAAATCATTCATAGCAAGCTTGTCTCCATTCTTGTCGAAAGTTTGAGTTGTTTGCCCCACAGCTTCGCTAGTACCAGCAAGCATAATACCTGCCATAGTTACAGCTTTGGCAGTATTCTTAATATAGTTTTTTAGTTTATCTAAAGCAGTAAGTTTAGTTTTTAAAGCAGGGATATTTTCTACAGTCTCGGGAGGTAAGCCAAGTTCTAAGCGAACTTCGTTGGTTTGCTCTACGTGTTTTTTTATCTCCCCTTCTAGTCCTACTATCTGCTCTTCAATTTTATTTATATCTGCAATATTTTCAGTCGGAGAACTTAATTCTACTTGTTCTATATTTTCGCTCTGAGATTTTTCTGGAGTAATCACACCATCTTCATTAGAATCTTTTTTATCAAAATTTGTTGTTTCCATACACTAATAGTAACACAATAAGATAAAAACAATAGTATCAAAGAGAGCTCTAATTAATTTGCTTATTCTGGTGCGCAGGAGAGGATTTGAACCTCCACGCCCTTACGGGCACTACCACCTCAAGGTAGCTTGGCTACCGTTACAACACCTGCGCTTTTATTGATATTTGCTTTGCTGTAATTCTTCTACTTTTAAAGCTTTTTCTATTTTGAGCTTTTTACGAGACAAGCAAATAACATTAGGATTATAGTACATTTTCTTTATAATTTCTAGTGCTTCTTTTTTGGCGTATTTTAATTGATAAGTCACCCGTTGACCATCCTGTGTTACATGTCCGATTATTCCAACTTTCTTTTTAAGTTCTGCTCTTAACCAATCAATATGTTTTTTGCTCGCAGAGACAAATTCAATATAAAACATATGGCTCGATCGCCATCTCGGATCCCAATATGAGTAAAAACATCCGTCACCATCAAAACAACCACGCAAAAAATCAAAAAAATATTCTTCAGGAATTTTTATTTTCCCTATGGTTTTAGATTTTGCTGGAGTTAATCCAATAGATAATAAAAAATCATAAAAAATTCTATTTTTAAATTGTATTCTAAAACAAATATCCCCAGTACTATTTAATTTAGTTCCTATTTTAAATTCCACTCCAACTGACTTTGAAAAATTATTTAATTGCTCTTTATCTTTAGAGGTTAAATCTATTAGTAAAGTATCTTTAGACAAACAACCATCTGTCACCAATAATCCTACAGCGTAAGCTAAATTTGGATTCCATTCTTCTTTAATAATTCTTTTTGGTTTAGGTCCCCTTTTCCCCATATTTATATTATATAATCTCAAAGGAATAGCGTCTACTAATTATTAAACAAAAAAATAAAACTCCAATTCTGAAGTTTTATTTTTTGAATATTTAATATTATTCTGTTGCATTTTCTGTAACCTCTGTAGCTTCTGCTACTTCTTCGTCTTTTTCTTCTTCTAGATTTTTATCAACAGCCACAGCTCTTAATCTCTTTCTAACATCCTTAACTGCTTTTGTACGGATATAATATAGTTTTGAACGTCTTGCACTAGCTCTCTTTGTGATTTCGATCTTTTCAATAGTTGGAGCAAATAACGGGAAAATTCTTTCTACTCCTACTCCAGAAGCAACTTTACGAACTGTAAAAGTAGCTCCTATCTCTGTGCCATGCTTACGAGCAAGGACAAGTCCTTCAAAAGCTTGGACACGGTATTTAATAATAGATTCACCTTTCTTTTTACCTTCTTTTTGTTCAGCAATCTTATATGAAACACGTACAGTGTCCCCCGCTTTAAAATCAAGCTTTTTTCGAGCTGCTACATCAACTGTGGTAAGTTTTATTTTGTTTGTTACATTTCCTGCCATAATGTCCTTTACTTTAGCATAAATCATTTCTAAAGGCAAACATATAAACCAATATACATATTTGACTTAAAATCCTATTAATTATACTATCAAAATGAAATATAGTTTTTTAACAATCAAATACATGTAATATGGCGACCTTAGCGAGCAAAAAATCTCAAGTAATTTCTTTAGAATTTCAAAAAACCATTAAAGGTACAAATGATTTATTAACTTTTTCTGGATTATACACAGAAGAAATGAAAAAAATCATAAAAAAGTTACAAGCAAATGAAGGAAAAACAATTCGTTTGTTTTTTACTAGAATTTCAAAAAATTGTCTTATGGAGGATTTAGGAGATTTTTTTGGAATACCCAATAACATAACAGAAAAAAGTTTTGATTTTACAAGTGGTAGAATAATTTCGTTAAAAATGTATTCAGACAATGATTTTATAAATCACATAAGGTTTGATAATATTTTAGGAGTTATACCTTCTTTAGGAATAATACGATCAGACCAAATAATTGAAACCAGAAACACAGAATTAGCTCAAAAATATTTTTCGTTTAAAGAAGACGTTATTCAAACTTTAAAAACCTTTATTGAAAAACACAAGGATCACCATATAAAAATTTTTCTTTCAAATAATTATGTTATAGAAGGAGAGGTTTTAGAAATTAACAAGTCCAATCTACTAATTTTAATGAGTAGAAAAAGGACTGAAGATTTTAATACTGTAATACTTGGTGTGAGCAACGAGAACGTTTATTTTATTGAAAAAGATTATTTTATAAAAAAAATATTAATTTTCCCAAGCAAGGAGACCTTCGGTCTACATGACGATGGCGGCTACTAAAACTCACAACACAAAGAGCGAATCTATAATAGAAACGCTCTTTTTATTTTAATAAATTCTCAAATTCTAAAGGCAACTCGGATTCTACTTTCATAATATCTCCTTTGAGATTTTTAAATTTTATAGATTTAGCATGAAGCATCATTCTATCTATATCTTTCATCTTCAAGCCGTCAGGGTTATATAGAGAGTCCCCTACTACAGGATGATTTAAGTATTTCATATGGACCCTTATCTGATGAGTGCGACCTGTCTTTGGACGGACTTCGAGATAAGTAAATTTATTGCCTTTTCGGTCTTCAATCTTTTTCAAAACTGTGTATTCGGTAATAGCTTCACGCAATTCCCCTCTCGCTCCTCTCCCTGCCAAACGACGACGAAAATCAGTCGGGCTTCTACCTATCTCTTTATTGATAGTACCCCTATCTTCTTTAAAAGTTCCTATGACTAGAGTATTGTAAACTTTACGGACTTCTCTATTTTTAAATTGCTCTTTCAGAGAATCAAAACTTTTTTTATTTTTAGCCAATATTAAAACTCCCGAAGTGTCACGGTCGAGTCTATGCACTATCCCCGGACGAGGTATTTCTTTTTCTTCGAACATTTTAGGTTCTCCTACACCCGCCATTTTAGGATAATTTTTCAATATCCAATCTACTAGAGTTTTACTCTTGATTCGGCCGTCAGAGTGCACAGCTAAACCGACTGGCTTATCTATAGCAAGGATGTCTTTATCTTCATAGAGTATTTTTATTTTCATAAATTGTGTGCCTGGGGCAGGATATCTTTCCTTATGTGCCTTCGGTAGGAATCGAACCTACATCAAAGCCTTAGAAGAGCTCTGTTCTATCCATTGAACTACGAAGGCAATGTGCGCGATACAGGACTCGAACCTGTGACCTTCCCGGTGTAAACGGGTTGCTCTACCAACTGAGCTAACCGCGCATTAAAACAAGCACTAACTTAAATTAGCATTTTTAAAGCGATGGGTCAATAATCAAAGTTTCACTATCCAATATTTTAGCAGAATTTGCTTGTTTTTGATCAAAGTACTCAATGATATTTTTTATCTTATTTCTCTGATTTGTACCTACAGAATTCTGATCATTCTCTGTATTTACGGCTAAATCTTTGGTTAAATTTTGAAATGTAAAATAACCAAACACAGCTCCACCCAAAAATATTAAAAAAAATATAGACAACAATACATTCCAAAATTTATTTGGATCAATTTGGTTGTTTTCTTTTTTGAAAACTTTTTTTGATTTAAATTTTTGTAAAAAATTAATATTTAAATTCATAAATTAATTCGCTAAAAAGCTAAGTACTTTTAATTTAAAATCTGCTCGCCATTTAGGAGATTCTCCTATACCTGAAATATCCCCTTCAGATTCTCTAAAGAATTTAGCAGAAACTACATCTAGTTCATATTTAGAATTTTCAAGCAACAGTAAAAATTTGTAAACAGAATTAAAACTTCCACCAATATGTAATGCAATCGAGAAATTTTTTGTCTTATCATTCGGTACTTCAACAAAAGTTACTTCAGCTCTAGCCCCAACAGAAGTAGCTAATTCTTCCAAAGAACTTAAATACAATGCAACTTGTTCGTCTTTTTGATTTTCATTAATAAAATGAGAATCCAATATTGCTATCTCTGTATCTATTTCTGATATGGCTTTATTCAAAGACTGTATCTCTTCCCTTCTATCTTCTTCGGCTTTATAATCGTTGGTCAATTGCTCGTAAGCCCCATGATTCATATTTATCCCTCGATACAAAAAGAATAGTCCTAAAGACATAGATACTAGAAACAATCCCGAGAATATTAAACTTTTGACATAAACTTTTTTCATATTAATTAGGAGTTAGGATTAAGTTAAATTGGATATTGGTTGATTTGATAAAATTCGAAATAGGCAGATCAACTTTTTTAAAGTCCGCATCTCTGTCGAAACTATTCTTAAACGCCAAAAGGTCGTCACGAGTCAAAGCCGAGCCTCTCACTTCCAAGGTCATACTTTTTGTCTCATCATTTAGATAATTCATCTCAGTAACTTTAATACCACTTGTTAACTTTGCATCAATTTTATTGATAACTCTTTCTGAGACCAAGAATTTATCTTTTTGTGAATTTTCTACCAAGTTTAATTTGTTCTCTAAATCTTTTATCAAATTCTCAGCTCCTTGTTCGAATTCTATCGGAGGATTATCTTTCTGCGCACCCAATTGACCCACAGCAATATCTCTCTCAAGAGAAGAATAAAAAAAAGAAGGCAAAAGCAAAATAGCAGACAATAACACCCCTACCCCGAGCACCACAAAAGTCACGATCACAAATCGAATATAAAATACTTTTCTGATTACTTTTTTTTCTTCACTTGGTATTAAATTAATCATGTTCAAAGTCTCTTAATGATAAACCTATAGCGGTCGCAAAAGACAAAGCTTTCCTCGAAGGTATAGAAGGTATGTGCATTTTTAGGTCGCAAATATTACTCCAGACATTCGCTATCTCAACTTCTGTTTTCATACTGACTGCAAAATAATCCGCCAATCCTATAATACTAGAATTCCCACCACAAAGCAGGATTTTCTTAATAGGAGGATTACGGACGCCGTCTTCGTCTTCGTGAGTATGCCAATACATAAAATTCTTTTGAATCTCATCTCTTAAGATAGATGCTCCGTTTAGTAGAATAGGGAAAATTTCTTTATTCTCTAGATTTCTCTGCAAGCCGTAAGTGATTTTAATTTTCTCAGCTTCTTCAAAAGAAATATTTAAATTCTTTTGTATCATTTCGCTAAAAGTCACTCCACCGAAATCCACGGTAGAAGTAAACATAACAATACCTCCAGACACGATAAAAATCCCAGTTCTCCTCTCTCCGAAATCAATAATCATATAAGTATCTTTATCCTCTTTTTTGATTATAGAACGAGCGATAGCTTGAGCTTCGAGCTCAAAAGAATGCACATTAATAGCACAATTCTCAAATACAGCTAGATAGTCTTCGATAATATTTACCTGTATTGCTCCTACTTGGAGGATCAATTTATGCTCTGTTTCCTCTAAAATATCATAATCAAAAATAGCCTCCGAAGCAGGTATCGGGATATGTTCTTCTAATACTAGCTCGATACTTTCTTTGACATTAGAGATGCTCTCTTTGTCCAATTTTAATTTAAAAAGATAAATCTGATTTTCCAAGATAGACACACGTACGTCTTTTATTTTAACTTCCTTTTTTAAATCTAAAATAATTTCTTCTAGTTTTTCTTTATCGATTATTTTGCCGAGTTCTACGACTCCATTAGGTATTTTCTTTTCTCCATACTTTCTAGTCTGAATACCGTTCTTGCTAGAAACTAGCTCCATATATTTTATAGAATCATCTGAAATATCCAAACCAAAAGAAGGCATCTCTAAATAAATTGGTGTAGAAAATATTTTATTTGCTTTATGAGTACTTCGTAACATTACAAATATATTATACTATAAAATATATTTTTTCTGCTATTCTTTTTTAGAATTATTTAGCTTTTATTCCTTCTTGAATATTTTGATCTGGATAAAGTAGAGAAAAACTTCCGTCACTAGACGAGACAGCCAATATCATGCCGTTACTCTCAAGTCCGCGAATACTTCTAGGAGCGAGATTAGTAACAAACATGACTTTTTTATTCACGAGTACACTATAGTCTTCGAAATAAAGAGCTATCCCTGAGACTATCTGTCGTACATCTTCGGATACAGTTTCTATCTCATTCCCCTCTTCGTCTTTTTCTACTTTTTTTATTTCTCCAAAAGAAACAGAAAGTTTCAACAACTTATCCGCGTCTTCTACTTTTTCTACTGTTAAAATTTTCCCCACTTTCAATTCTACTTTCAGAAAATCATCTATATTAATCATTTTATTTTTATGTATTTTATTTATTAATTTGTAAATTTCTTTTTTCTAAATATCTTTGCAAGATTATCGCCGCCGCTTTTGCATCTAGATTCTCTACTTTCCCAAAAGAAGCCGTACGAGCATTATTCCTCTCTTTGCCCATACGTCCATGAGCCTCAAAAGAAGTAAAAAATTCTTTTTCTTTGTGGATTTTCCCTTGCCAGACTTTTCCTAAATCCAAAATAAAATCATCAACCTTCTCAGCCAGAGAATTATTCTCTCCATTCTGATTCAGAGACTCACCAAAGACTATTTCTTCGATTTGCTCAGTATTTAAGATATTTAAAATTTTAGAAATAATATTTTTGTCATTCGGGAGCACTTCTCGAGGAGAAGCCAAAGTAGCATTCTCGTCAGAAATAGCAATTCCTATTCTTTTTGTCCCATAATCTACCCCTAAAATCTTCATAATTAAGATACTAGCATAAAACCATTAACTTTGATATAATCCATGCATGGATTTAATAAATGATTTATTTTTTGATAGCACAGCCCTAGGTATTATTTTATTTACTATATTTATTATTTGGGTTTTATTCTGGAAAATATATTCAGTTTGGTTTGCTGCTAAAAGTAACAACAAAATCTGGTTTGTGATTTTACTAGTGTTTAACACTTTTGGTATTTTGGACATAATATACGTATTTGGAGTACTAAAGAAAACCATACCTGAGGTTAAAAATGATATTTCAAAAACTTTTCATAAAATTAAAAATAAATTAAAGTAAATAATTCTTATTCAAATTTATTTTTGTTTTCTGACTAAAACTTGAAAAAAATACAAAAATACAGTAAAGTCTAATAAGTTCTTGGAAAAGTATAGTCATGCCAATAAATAGCTTTTAAATCAGAGGCGTAGCATAGTATTTAGTGTAATGGCTTAATTATTGGTAATAAGTTGAAAATAGAATAAACTTAGAGGCATAGCATGGTATTTAGTGTAATGGATTGCCTCTAGATATTAGAGTGGTATTGAAAAATAAATAATGGAGGCGTCGCATAGTGGTTTAGTGCACCTGTCTTGAAAACAGGAGTATCGCAAGGTACCGTGAGTTCGAATCTCACCGCCTCCGCAAATTAAAAAGAGCCTAATTAGGCTCTTTTTAATTGAGCAAGTTAACCATAGTACTCAAATACACAAATTTAAGTTAATATTATAGATATGAGATTTTCAAATATAATATTAAATAAAGCAATAAAATCATCAGCAGATTCAAACTTAGCATGGAAGAAAGAAGATATCTTTTCAGCGATTGATGAAGTGACAGCGAATGGCTATGCAATACTTGGTGGTGATGTTTGGGCAATCATAAAAAAAAGTAGTAGTGAACTTGTGCTGACAGATGTAGATCCTGAAAATATTGCAGTTGGTATAATAAAAGGAAAAGATGGTAAAGATGACGTGTTTAACTGGTATTCAGACAAGAAAGAAGTGGAATCATGGGAGGAATATGTAAATCGCTCAAAACAAGAAACCATAGAAGCAATTGAATCGATGAAAGCAGAAGAATCTGTTTCTAAAGAATTTCAAGACGCTATTTATTACAATTTAGTTTTTGCCAACAAGACTGAATATAATAATTTGCATAAAAAGTAGATTGCAATCCATACACCTACTTCAAACGTTAGACATACCAAAAAGCTATTTTATCGAAAAGTACTAGCCGTAGTATCGCAGAATCTCACCATCCTTGTATTAAAAATTTAATATCAAATTGACCTTTGTATTACATGAGTCATGTGACCCAATTATTTAAATAAGTTATAATTCAATCATGAAAACATTTATCTACGGAGTGCCAGGAGTCGGCAAAACTACATATAGTATAAATCTTCAAAAACAAAACAGTTTTCCTGTCGTCGAAGGAGATGTTCTTAGAGGGCTTGCTCAGCAAGGTAAAACTAAAGAAGAAGCACCTTTTGCTTATATGGGGATCAGTGGTGCGTTTCGAAAATTTGGTGAACTGACAGAAGAAAATGTGATAAAAGGATTGAAGGCTGTAAGAAATAATATGGTCCAGCACATAAACGAAGAAATAGAAAAATATCCAAATGAGCTAATATTAGAGTGCGCCTTTTTAAACCCAGAACAAGTAATTGGTAAAGGTAAAATATTTTTATTAATTAAAACAGATGAGGAAAGTCACAGAAAACAGTTCTTTGCCCATCGAGAAGAGAATGAAAAGAGTTTAGAACATTTTAAAGCATCTCGAATGATTCAAGATTATTTAATCGAAGAAGCCAAAAATTTCCCAATCAAAATTATTGAAAATAATTTTGATTTTCAAACAATGTAGGGAATATTTATACTACTTACCAAACTGAATATCGAATATGCTATAATTATAAATATGGAAGAACTAAAAAATACAATTCACGAACTAGAAACCTCACTTTTAAAACCAGAAGTTAGGTCTTCTTTTGATAAATTAAACTTGCTACTTGCTGATGATTTTAAAGAGTTTGGAAGCTCTGGGTTAATTTATGATAAAAAACATATACTTGAAAGACTTCCCTCAAATACAAATAATGTTGTTTATATTGTTAGTGATTTTGAAATCAAAATTTTATCAGCAGATATTATCATGACAAATTTTAAAACAGACAGAACTATTAATGATACGGAAAAAGTATCTTCATTAAGAACATCTTTATGGAGAAAAGAAGAAAATGGTTGGAGAATGTTTTTTCATCAAGGAACACAAACTCAGTAATTATATTATGTTTTATGTTAAAACATAACGCTTTAGGTAACAATTACAAATCAAAAAAACACATTAATAAAATAATGTGTTTTTTATTGATTAAATTATTTACCCTCAACAAAAACAATCATCGCGTCATGCATAAACTTGGCGAGACCTTTTTTGTAATTTTCGAAATACTGAGTAAACCTAGTATCACTTATATACATCTCCGCCAAACCTCTATACATTTCTGGATTCGGTGTATAAAAATTTGATAAATGTTTATAGTGGATAGCAATCACCTCTTGGACTTCTTTATCTCTCACATCTCTATCGATCAACAGAGAGGCTTTTCTAGCAATCTCATCACCTTCTTTTTTAATTTGATCCATCCCCTCTTTTGTCATACTTCGCATTTTTTGCTCAGACTCTTTATATGCAGATGTATGACCCCAACGCTCTTTGGCTTCATTCGCCAATTCTTCCATTTCTTTTTTTGTAAATGAATCGTACAATTCTTCATCTTTCATATATTTTTTCTTTGTTACTTTATTAATTGTTTTATCTATCGTCTTAATCAAAGAATCAAGCCTTTTTCTTTTTAAGAGAATCATTTGTTTATGATCTTTTAAAGCACTCGAAATATCAAAGTCCTCCCTCTCGAGAATATTCTTGATATCGTCCAATGCAAAATCCAATTCTCGAAAAAACAAAATCTGTTGTAATTTCAAAAGATCTTTTTCTTCATAAATTCTATATTTATTTTTTTGATTTCTTTTAGATACAAGTAGCCCAAACTTATCATAATGATGCAAAGTTCGGACACTAATATTAGCTATTTTGGCAAGTTGATTTATTGTATAAGGCATAGTTTTTCAAAATCTATATGATGCCGACCATCATCACAACAGTATCATAAACTATGACGCAACGTCAAAGTCAAGCTTTATTAAAATAGCCAAATAAATTTTATTTATTTGGCTATTTTAATTCTTATTTTAAATTGTTAACTTTTATCCCCTCTCCGCAATCTCCTTCAATTTCTCTAAAGCTTTAGGCCAAGTTTCCATGAACATGTCATAATACTCATCAGTTGCATCCATATCCAAAGTAAACAAAGTTCCGCCGTCTTTCTCTTCAAAAGAATAATTCTCATGACTCGGAGTCCATTTCTTCACCTCTTCGCTTGTCGTATCTTCTACCCCGTTATTTATCACGCCGTTATGTTTGATAGAGATATATTTGTGTGGGATATTCTCGGCTATTTCGCTGACCATACCGCCTTCTTCTCCAGTCTCAGGATTTGGACCCAAGAAAAGGATTTTAGACCCCTTACTCCAATCCCCCTTAAAATAAGATCCCGGGCAAAAAGCCGATGTCCATTCTCTATAACTCTCATCATTGATAACAGTATTCCAAACCTTCTCCACTGGAGCATTGATATATGTACTCAAATTTATTTTTTTCATCCTGTAGTGAATTTTTAATTTGTTAAATTTTTCGACTTGTATAAATAATCTTTTATCCTTCTTTTAATTAACCTGTTTCCTTGTGTAGTTTTTAAGTACTTCTCTCGTCTCTTTGCGTCACTCTCTTCTGTGCATGCTTCATAATATATTATATCCCACGGTATGTATCTTTTAGTAGAAAAATTTAACCCTTGATTATGTTCTAATATTCTCTTCCTTAGATCAATAGTATAACCTATATAAAGTTCTTTATTTTTATTACTTTGTAGTATATATACGTAGAACATAATCGAATTAAAAATCTACTACGGGATTCATATTTTTATTATAGCTAATTCAATATACAAAAAACAACAAAATTTTCTGTTTCTGCTATAATAAAATCATTAACAATAACTATCTAATTTTATGGAAAAACACACAGAAGAATTTATATTACGTTCAGATTCAAAAGCTCTAGCTACCTATGGAGCCAAAGGTATTAACGTTATCCCAGTCTCCTCTCTCAAAATTGTCGATGGAGAAATATGGCTTATCAATTACTTCATGGATAAAACTTTAGAAAATATTTTAGAGAACAAAGAAGTAGGGCTCGTTTGTTGGTCAAAAATGTTTGGTTATCAGATTAAGGGTGAAGCTTCTTATCTCGAAGAAGGAGAGAAATTTATACAAGCTAAAGATTGGATCAAAGAAATACTCCCAGAGAGAATAGTCAAAGGATTAATAATTATTAAACCTAAAGAAATATTCGATATCGCTCCTACAAAAAATACTAATGAATTTGATTTTAATAGAAGATAATATTTCTATTTCCAAACATCTTCATCTTTAAAATCCAAAAACTTTAATATCTCTCTTGTGTTCTTGAATACTTTGCCTTTTTCTATTAATTGATTAAAGGTCTCCCCTTTTTTGAGCTCGTTCTCTACAGGTTGAGTCACACTCGAGACATATACTTTGATCCCATTCTTTTGTAGATTTTGAACAATATGATCAAAAGCATAAACACCTTCAAGGTCGATAAAAGCCAATTCTCTCATACGTAAAATAATAGTCTTGAACATATCAGAATGACCTTCGAGTCTCTCGGTATGAGCTTCGATATTCATATAAGCGAATTCACCTTTCATAGAGTAGACTAAGACTTCGCATTTCTCTTTAAAGCATTCAGACTCCTCTTCATAATACCTATGCATGATTTTCTTGTCTTCACTGTTAGTAGTCATCTCAAATTGGCCTTTCGATAATTTCTCAACAAAGAAAAGCAAAGCTAAAATAGAACCGATAAGAAGCCCGACTACAGTATCCACAGCGATCATCACAAAAGCAGTAAAGATAGCTAGCCAAAAGTCTTTGCGAGCTTTATGCCAAAGTATAACAAAGCTCTTGATCTCTATCATACGAATAGAAGCAAAGACTAAGATAGAAGCGATCACAGCCATAGGCAAATAAGCAAAATAATTAAAAAAGAAAATACAAATAAAAGCGACAGCAATAGCATTGATAGTCGCTGAGATTTTATGAGTAGCGCCCGCTTTGACGTTGAGACTAGTACGGACGAATACTCCCGTCGCCGGCAATCCCCCGAAAAGCCCAGACCCGATATTGGCGAGTGATAGTCCGAGCATTTCTTTTCTTGCTTTAAATTTTGTATTGGTCATATTGTCGGCTATCTTGGCAGAAATCAAAGTCTCAAGAATAGCGATAAAAGCAACACCAAGAGCTGGAGTCAAAAGAGATAAATCAAAACTAAAACTTGGTAATGAAAAAAGATTGATAGATACGTCGCTAAATCTATCCTGCAAAGTATCAACTCCAGAAAAAAGTCCCCTAGTCTTTATCAAATAGCCTAGCATGATACCTAAAGGTGTCACAGCGATAATAGCCGGTACTTTAGGCAACAATCTAACCAAGACAAATAAAGCTATTAAGAAAAATAAAAAGATAGAAAAAGTAGGTAGATGAATTTCTGAAATATGACTAAAAGTCGCCAAAACTCCAGAAATAAATTCTGAATGCTTTGGTAAATCTTTTAAACCAAAAGCAAAGTTCAATTGGCCTAGACCGATCATAAAAGCAACACCCAAAGAAAAACCATGCATCACTGTAGCAGGCACCAAGACTAAATACCTTTCGAGTTTGAGAATATAAGATATCAAAATAAAAATACCTGAGAAAATAGCTAGCATAGGCATCATCTCCATACCATGACTAATGCTAAACGCCATCAATAGCCCAGTCAGAGCTCCCGCTGGACCGACGATATTAAAATTGCTTCCTCCAAAGATTGAAGCAAAGAGACCTGCCCAGACCGCCGTAATAATACCCATACTAGGGCTAGCTCCTGAGGCTACCGCCAGAGATACGGACAAAGGCACAGAGATAAGAGCTACAGTCAAACCAGACTTCCAATTTGCAAAAATACGTTCTTTAATAAGTTTCATAATTTATTTTTTTTAATTATTTATAGACAATAAACAATCTTACTCCTATTAAAATTTAAGGCAAGTCCTAGCTGTGAATACAAAAAACTCTAGACTTTAAGCCTAGAGTTTTTTGTTTGTAATATTTTAGAAATATTTAGTAAAGATAATTTCTTGTATTTCTACCTACGATACCGTCAGGGAAAAGTCCGTTTGCTCTTTGCAATAATACAACTGCGTTTCTAGTACTTACATCAAAGTAAGAACTAGTACTAGTGTTATATAGATAACCCTTGTTCATAAGGTATGATTGCAAACAAGATACATCAGCTCCAGACATTCCGTATTTCAAAGTACGAGAAATATAACAAGTACCAGATGTAGATGCACCTAAAACAGATCCAGAACTGATAATGTTATTACCATTTACAGTTATGTTTATAGTATTACAGTTATTTGAAGTGTTTGAGTAATTGTTGTAATAATTATTTTGACAAATAGTAATCACAGAAGTACCAGTAGTAAGACCAGTGATAGTCACAGAACCGTTATTGGTATTGTAATTTGTATTTGTATAATAATTTGATCCATAGTAACAAGGTTGACCTGTTAGAGGATTGTATTGATCGTACTGACCACATCCAGTATTGATAGTATTAGATGACAAGATAGCATTAGCTACGTTTGGATTTGAATTACTTGAGACATATACCCCACTCGCACCGTTTGCCATACTGATAGTAGCAGAACCAAAAACAGGAATAGACAAACTTGAAATAGTGAAATTATTATTTGCAACAACATTATTATTGTTGTTGTTATTGTTTTGATAATACGTATTTGGCCAAATTGCAGAATTTGATTGTTGATTGTTTACAATCACATAAACTGAATTACCTTGTACAATATTGTAGTTTGTAGTACTCAAAGTAGTATAAAAATAACCTACGTTATTAGTAGTACCCAAGTACACATTTTGCAAACCATAATTTGAACTATAGTATAGGTTCACAGAAGAATTCGCATCCCCATATACTGTTAGGGTTACGTTGTTAGTATTTATCAATGACAAAGACAAAGTCGGAGTCATAGCCAAAACACTAGAAGATATCCCAAAAAACGCTGATAAAATAAGACCTAAAACAAACAATTTATTATAAATTTTCATAAATTTTAATGATTAATACTGATAATACTACCTATATTATGCATATTACTCTTTTTTTGCGATTTGGCTAGTATATTTCTGAATAAAGAAAAATCTACCCATAAAGAGAAGCATCACTGCAAAAACCAAAAGAACTAATTCTAGAGAAGAATCTTCGAACAAAAGTATCTTGCGAGCAATCACGAAAACCAAAAGTTCGATAACAGTATTCATATTATATGATATCAATAGTCGAGCGAGCTCCACCCCAACAGCAAGATGCAAGATGAATTCCATGAATTCTATGAAAGTAGCCATTTGAGTCCAGTCACTACTAAAAAATATCGGCACTTGGTAAACAAAAGTTGCCAAAACTCCTAAGATCACAACACCAGCCAAAAAAAGCTCAATAGCGTGAAGGAAAGATTTTTGTTTTTCTAAATGAATATTCACTAGATTTCTCATTACTATAATAATAACACAAAATCTATTTTTTTACAAATAAAGTTTAATTCAATTCAAACTTCACAACACACTGATCAGCACGCACTCTAGGAAAATTTAATCTACTCCAATCAGAATCACCACCTTTTAAGCTAACCCCATTTATACCTAACAATGAAGCCTTGTAAGTGGCGAGCCTACTTTTGTTACCATGCCGACAGACAAATATCACATTTGTATTTTTGGTTAAATGTTTTTTATTTTTTTTAAAAAAATCATCTAAGTTATGGAATGGCACATGAACAGATTGAGGAATATGGTGATCTTGATACTCCCCTTCATCCCGCAAATCTACAACAATCACATCTTTTTTAATTTCTATTTTTTCTTTATTTTTTATTTTAATCCAAATTTTTTCAATAGTATCAGAAAAAATAACCTTGAAAATTTCTTTAGAATCTAGTTCTTTAACTAAAAGTCTAGTAAATAAAGGTTCAAAGAATCTATGTTTATCATTTAGTAAATTTTCATTTTCAATTTTTGGGAACAAAGAAGGCTCAATAGCTTCAAAATATTCATCAATATATGGAAACGGTCCATCAGGACAAACAAAAACAGCTATTTTTTCTTTTCCATCAAAACTCTGTTTTGAAAGGTATTTTAACAACCCTGCAAACGCAAAACCAGAACTAGGTCCTGCTAAAATTCCATGCCTGCAAAGATTCATAGACATAGAATAAGATTCATTTGTACCAACTTCTTCCCTAGGGCCAACAACAGACTTCCAGTCAAAAGATATTTCTCTTAAAAGAGTATTCGTTCTTACTCCTGGTACGGGATTATTAACAATTCTAGAAACACCTAGTACCTCAATATTTTTATTTTGTTCTTTCAAGAACTTACCAATACCTGAGGCAGAACCAGTGGTACCCAGACCAACAGATACAATAGACACTTTCCCTTTTGACTGCTCCCAGATTTGTGGACCAGTCCATTTGTAGTGAGCTTCTGGATTTGCTTGATTGTCATATTGACCAGGATTAAACCAATCATTTTTCACAGAATCAATCTTTGCCTTATATATACCGCTTGTAGGATCAGTAGGGTCTGGACAAATTGGTTCTTTGTTTACAATAATTTGCACACCAAACAATCTAAGAATATTAAGCTTCCCACGACTAACTTCATGTGAAACTATTGCCTTAATGTTTTTAACACCCATCAATCGAGCTATTACAGCAAGAGAAAACACTGTATTACCTGATGAATTTTCTATAACAGTATCTGGTATCTCCCCTTCTTTTTTTTTCTGTAAAAGCATATTGTAGGCTGGAAGAGATTTTGTATTAGCTAAGGGTAAAGCATTCATTAGTTTTGCAAAAATTCTTACACCTTTGCCTCGATATGGATTTAAAATATCAGGAATTTCAACTAAAGGTGTATAAGGGGCATTATCTGGATTAAGATAATCTAGTACAGAATTAGAGCCCTCAAAAGTATTTAAATAAAAATTATTATTCACTTTTTTCATCTATAAAAATAAAATCAGGGTCAATTTGATTTTCAAGGTCGCCAAAGCGATCTTTTATAAAACTCTGTGCAACATATTTTTTATGTAGGTCCCAAATCTTATTAAGTCGTTGATTTCTATTATCTGGCAATACCATGATTGTATTAAAAATTTTACTTAAAAGCTCCTGATTACTATTATTTAGTTTAACCACAGAAAGCTTATCTCCATTTTGATCAATGTCTCTAATATGTTGATCTTCGTAAAAATAGCCGATAATTTTTTCTACAGGGACATGTGTCTCTATAAATTCTTTATCATTTTCATTTCTAATTTTATTACCAATAACTTTTACCGTGTCACCAATACCTGCTTCTATGGCTAAATTCATATATTTTTTATAGACTTCTACGCTTCTCATTGTAGGTTCCACAACGAGACAAGTTAGATCGAATTGTGCGTGCAATGTACCAGCAAATGAATCTACCCCAGCCACCATATCTGTTATTAAAAATCCATTTATATCATCAGTATGAGATAAAATATTCTCTAAAACAGAAAGATTGTTGTGATAGCAACTTGACCCGATGTCCTCCTCTTGATATGTACCAACAGCAAAAACAGAGAGATTCCCTCTATGAAATCCAAACTCTCCTATCGGGGTTTCTTTAATAGACTCAAGTTTAATAATGTTTGATTTTCTTGTAGGAGGTGTGGATTTACGAAAAGCCCCAAGATTAGGTATATCATTTTGTCCTATCAACCATCTCTTAATAACACCTGAAGTCCTATCTCCTGAAAGATGCTTTTCCGTAGGGATAGAATCAAAACCAAGCAACTCTGGAATATGAATGTTAAGATCAGCATCAAAAACTAAAACAGGAAGATTGTTTTTTGTTACTACATATGAAGCAAAGGAAGAAGAAAGTGTACTTTTCCCTGAACCACCCTTACCAACAAAAGATATTCTCATAAATTAATTTAAATTATTTTTATAATAAACTAAAATACATAGGTTGCCCTATGATTTTAGCTATATGTGTATTGCAAATTAGTTGCAATAAATCCATTGTAACAGATTAAAACACAAATGCAAGTAATTTGCATTTAGTTTATCAACATGCTAGATTTAATTTGATATATTTGTTTTTTGAATTCAAAATCTTACAAAAATGAAACATAAATTGTTTTCTATATTTTTAGTTATTTATTTTTTAGTTATATTCATGCATGCAAAAGAAGAAGACGCCTTCACTTCCCTCTTCCTTTATTTAGGCATAGCTTTATCAATATTTGCTCATGCCAAAAGAAACTGGATAACTATCCTACTTCTTTTCTTGCACATGGCGATAGAGTGGTACGTTTGGGGCGATACATTTACTTGGGAAATTAAAAATAACTCATTTATGATAGTGCATGTCATTATGGATTTTATATTTCTGTCTCATGAAATAAAAGTTCACATTAAAAAGAATTATTCTATGATAATGTTTGGAATTATTTTTGCTTTAATATTTTTATTCTCTTACAGTAGAGTCGAGAAAATTAAACAAGAAAAAATAGAAAATCAAAAACCAAAAGTTTTTGGACAAATCTATATAAAACAACATCAAGAAAATCATGACACACATTCGCACGAACATGAGAATAGTTTAATACTACACCTCTTTGCTTTAGGTGGAGTGTTGGGTTGTGTAGGAAGTCATGCTTTCTATCACCTATTTAAAGAAAAACCGGACAAAAATTGATCCGGTTTTTATTTTACTTTTCAAAATAAAAAGCATATATTAAAACTATGAAGAACAATCTAAACAAAGGTGAAACAATCTTGGAAAAAAGCGGTCTCAAGAAGACTGGACCAAGACTAAGTTTCATAGAATTTTTCCAAAAGAACAAAAAACCTTCTTCGGCTTTGGATATATTCAATACTTTATCAAAAGAAAACATAGACAAGGTTACTATATATAGAACACTAGAAAGTTTTCTAAAAAAAGGCATCATCAAAAGAGTAGATACAGGTAAAAGAGAAGCCGAATACGAACTCATAGACGAAGAACATGATCATCATCACATCATCTGCATCAAATGCAAAAAAATTGAAGACTTTACTGGATGTGATAGTGAAATGTTTGTAAAAAATGCATTAAAAAATGCAAAAAACTTTAAAAATATCACTCATCATTCTTTTGATTTGTTTGGTATTTGCAACTCTTGCAACAAATAATAAAAATCTGTGGATAACTCGATAAAATCCTAAAATACCCTTATTTTTAAGGGTGTTTTCTTTTGTAAAAAAATGTTAAGATTAATAGACTAAAAGTAAATTGAAGTTAGAAATTAATCAAAAAATAAAAATATGGATACCAAAAACGAACCACAATTAGTCAACTGCATAAAGAAAAGAGATCACACGATTCAAGACTTTGATTTAAAGAAAATAGCTTCTGCTGTATACAAAGCTATGACCTCTGTAGGTAATGGAACCATGAACGATGCAGAGAAAATTGCCGAAGAAGTGTCTGTTCGTGTAAATGAAAAATTCAACAAGACTCTAGAAGGCTCTACTACAAACAAAGAAGCTTGTCCTAGTGTAGAAATAGTCCAAGATACCGTAGAAGAAGCCCTAATGGCCAACGATTTCTTTGATGTAGCCAAAGCTTATATCCTATACCGCTCTCAAAGAGCTGAAATGAGAAAGAGAGATATTTTCAAAAAAAGAATAACTCTAAAACCTTACGAATATCCTGAATTATACGAGTATGTGAGTGCTATAAGGCATTCATATTGGATTCACAGTGAGTTCAATTTTACTAGTGATGTTCAAGACTTTAAAGTTAATGTAAATGAAATAGAAAAAAGTGCTATTAAAAACGCCATGCTGGCTATCGCTCAGATAGAAGTAGCTGTCAAAACTTTCTGGGGAGATATTTATAAAAGAATGCCAAAGCCAGAGATAGGAGCAGTCGGAGCCACTTTCGCTGAAAGTGAAGTCCGTCACACAGACGCCTACTCTCACCTACTCGAGATATTGAACCTCAATAGTGAATTTGAAAACATAAAAGACATTCCAGCTCTAATGGACAGAGTTCAATATCTAGAAAAGTCCTTGAAGAATGCTCGTAGTGAAGACAATCGTGAATACACTCAATCTATCCTACTATTCGCTTTATTTATAGAACACGTATCCCTATTCTCTCAATTCTTGATCATAATGTCCTTTAATAAGCACAGAAACCTTTTCAAAGGTATATCTAATGCTGTCGAAGCCACTTCCAAAGAAGAACAAATTCACGGACTATTCGGTATAGATATTATAAACATAATCAAAGAAGAACATCCTGAATGGTTTGACCAAGAATTCGAAGAACAAGTCATCAAGCTATGTCATGAAGCTTTTGAAGCCGAAATGAAAGTAGTCGACTGGATTTTTGAAAAAGGAGAATTATACTTTATGCCAAAATCTGTAGTACTAGAATTCATAAAGCAAAGATTCAATAATTCCCTAGTAAGCATCGGTAGCAAAAAGATTTTTGAAGTCGATGAGACATTTACCAAAGAATCAGACTGGTTCTACGACGAAGTTATCGCTACCAAGCACGGAGACTTCTTTAATAAGAGATCAATCAATTACAGTAAAAAAACCAAAAGTATCACAAGTGACGATTTGTTTTAATTAATAATATAATCATAAATTTAAAATATATGTACTGGCTAAACGAAAATAGTAAAAAGTTTTTATCAAAAGGTTATCTAATGGAAGGCGTAACAGCCGAAGAGCGTATTCGCGAAATAGCTAATATCGCTGAAAAATATCTAAACAAACCCGGTTTTTCTGACAAATTTTATGATTATATGTCTCGTGGGTTTTACTCTCTAGCCTCCCCTGTTTGGTCAAACTACGGATTAGAGAGAGGTTTACCTATTAGTTGTTTCTCTAGTTATATTGGAGACGACATGTCTCGTATTCTATACACTCATGCTGAAGTCGGCATGATGACTAAATACGGTGGCGGTACAGCTGGACACTTTGCAGGTCTTCGCCCTCGTGGAGCTGTGATCAAAGACAATGGTCAGTCTTCCGGTGCAGTACACTTTATGGAGCTTTTTGATAATCTTATCAACATAGTTAGTCAGGGTTCTGTACGTCGTGGTCACTTTGCTCCGTATCTACCTGTAGAACACGCTGATATCGAAGAATTTCTAAATATCGGAAAAGAAGGTCACCCTATCCAAGAATCTACTTATGCTGTTACCGTCACTGACAAATGGCTAGAAGATATGGTTGGCGGAGATGAAGAAAAGAGAAAAATCTGGGCAAAAATAATCCAAAGAAGAACTGAAATAGGATATCCATACATCTTGTTTAGCGATACTGTAAACAACAATACTGTAGACGTATACAAAGACAAGAAAATGAAAATCCATGGTAGTAATCTCTGCTCAGAGATAGCTTTGCCTACCTCTGACGAGATATCTTTTGTTTGTTGTTTATCTTCTATGAATATCAAGCATTATGATGAATGGAAAGATACTGATGCAGTCGAGACTCTAGTTATGTTCTTGGATACTGTTATCACTAGTTTTATCGAGAGATTAGAATCTCTGAGAGACAGCGCTGATGCCGACAAGCAATCTGCATTTTATTTCATGAAGAGAGCTCACAAATTTGCCAAAGAGCATAGAGCTCTAGGCTTGGGAGTATTAGGCTGGCACACATACCTCCAAGAACACAATATCGCTTTTGAGAGTAAACAAGCCTTCGACCTAAACAAAGAAATCTTTAAATTAATCCACGAGAAATCATACGAAGCTTCAAAAGAATTAGCAAAAGAATACGGCGAACCAGAAATACTAAAAGGCTACGGTCGTCGCAACACTACCCTCTTAGCTATCGCTCCTACTACTTCATCTGCTTTTATCTTAGGACAAGTATCTCAAGGTATCGAGCCAGTTATGTCTAATGCTTTCGTAAAAGATGTAGACAAGATGAAAGTAACCATCAAGAACCCGACTCTCGAAGCTCTCCTAGAAGACAAAGGTATGAACAATACCGATACTTGGAATAGTATTAGAGACAATGACGGTTCTGTGCAACACCTCGACTTCCTGACTACTCATGAGAAAATGGTATTCCGTACTTTCAGTGAAATAGATCAGACAGCTATCATAGACCAAGCAGCAGAACGTCAAGAATTCATAGATCAATCTCAATCCTTAAACCTTATGATAGATCCTACGATAACTACAAAAGAATTGAATGCTCTATATCTACATGCTTGGAAGAAAGGAGTTAAAACTCTCTACTACCAACACAGTATGAACGCTGCTCAACAATTCGGTAGAAAGAAACTTCAAGAAGCTGAAATGAAAAAGAAACAAGCAATAAAAGACGCTGACGAAAACCCTGATGCGAATGTTTGCGTTAGTTGTGAGGGATAAAAGAAAATTGAAATAAGAAAAACCACTTAAGAGAACTTCTTAAGTGGTTTTTTTGATTTAGAAACGAAACAACAATTTACAAAGAGTAGAAAAAAGCACCTTTGTCGTTTTTCATTATTACGTGAGCATGCACGCATTCAATACCAACTGCGTGAATGAAAAAATCGTGTGAAGTCTGATCAAATTCAAGAATAACAAGCAACCTGCAACTTTTAGAAGGTTTAAACGGTATTGTGCAAATGTCTGAAAAATCAACGCAAAAAATATGATTTGTTACACCATTATGGGTGATGTGTGTTTTTTCTCCTTTTCTTAATTCTTCTATCACGCTAATAGCCGTTGCCAGAAATTGAGAACTATTCAGAGTTTCTTCTTTTTGACCATAACCCCAACCAACAACACTATTCGTTAATTGATCAAATCTCTTGTCTATGCTAAGTTTTTTAACACTAAAAGCTTTCTCAGTATTCAAAAAATTAATCTGATTAAGAAAATAGATCACCTCATTAATTGCATGATTTCTCGTTGGGCTTAAGTCTTTCCCGTGAAGAGGAAAAAAACTTGCTAAGTCAAAATCTGTAAAAGTTGGTATTTGAATTTCAGAATCAAATACTAGACACCTTTCTCCTAAAGATAATGTTGGATAAACTGATAAATCTGTCATTTTATAAAATTTAAAAGAACGTTAAAAAATATATATCCCAATAATAAAACCATATCTATATTAAAAATGCAAGACTCTCGTGCTGGATCTTACATAGCACATAAGATGTTTGCGTTAGTTGTGAGGGATAAAAGAAAATTGAAATAAGAAAAACCACTTAAGAGAACTTCTTAAGTGGTTTTTTGTTTAAATGTAGATTTACAAAATCTATCAAAAATTTTTGAATAAAGAGTAAAGTTCAAAGTGAATAAAGAGGTCAAAGTAAAAAAATTCTAAGTTCTACTTCCTAAAAATAAGAGCTGGACAATCGTAGAACCAGTATTCTTTTACATGAACCCAATCAAAATTAATATTACTATCATACTCATCCAGACAAGGGGCATACAGCTCACCCAAACAGGTAAGGATAACTGATTTCCAACCAAACACTCTTTTACCTTTATATAAGTATTGAAATACTTTTATTCCTTTTTGTTGTAGACCGAACAAATCAGCTAGATTAAGACAGTCTTTTAAAAGATCATCTTCTTTGAGTTCATCGTAAATTGAATGACCTCTGACTATTCCCTGTACTTGATACTCATGACACCAAAGATTCACGTCATTTTGTAAATCAAATTTATCAGGTCCAGTTAATTCAAACTCTGGGTGTATTACCTTTTCCAGAAAAACTGGATAAATTGGTTTTTGCGAACGGTCGACTTCAACAAAAAAATCAAGGACTGGTTCAGATTTTATATTACTACTCATAATATCTATATTTAAGGAACATTTAAAAATCTTATATCCCAATAATAAAACCATATCTTACAATAAAATGCAATATTCTTGTGCTAGGTCTTGCCTAGCACAGAAGATGTTTGTATCAGTTGCGAGGGATAAAAGAAAAATAAAAAAACTCTGCGTTTTATTCGCAGAGTTTTTGTCTTTAAAGACTTAAGTTAAAATCCTAAAATCTTTTTTTTAAATCACTCACTTTTACGTAATAACTACACAATCCTCTAATATGGGTAATTGTGCCATCCTTAATGACGCATATTTCAGTTTTTGGTTCTTCTGCTATTAATTTTTCCACTCCATCAAATCTTGTAATATCTACAAAATTATGCAATTGGTCATATGTAGTAAAAATAACTTCATTTTGTTCATCAAATACATACCTTTTATTCCAAATATTCTCGTGTTTAATTTTTATTTTTTTATCTCCAAAAAAAATGTAGGTCATTTGATTTGTATAAAAATCTAAAAATAATACAGGATCATGATATTTCTTTGGTAATGCATTTTCTTGCTCTCTTTTTAAGACGAATTCTTCTTCTTGGGGTTGAGTGGTAAATTCAATGAGTTGAGAACCATAACTATCTCTATTAGATTTACGTATTATTACTATAAATCGATAAGATTCAATGGTTACTTCAAAATTTTGAAAACTTGAAGTTATTTCTTTTTTTCCAGGATCAATGTACGGTAAGCTAAACAACATGATATACATTTTATATAAATTACAAAATACGAATTTCATAAATACTCTACAATAAAAACAAACAAAAATCAAATTTAGATAAAAACATAAAAATAGATTTGCTCTAGCGCTCCATTTTGTTTATAATTTAAATGTGGAAGACAAAAAAATATCTTGGGCAGTACCTGCCTATACTCATAGTGAAAAAAGTGTCGACTGGTTTTGGGCTCTCGGTATCGTAGCTGTCACCAGTAGTATCATAGCTATCCTTTTAGCAAATTATTTTTTTGCTATTCTAATAGTCTTGGGTGGTATACTCATGGCTTATTTTGCTCACAAAGAACCCGAGACTCTTTACTACGAATTGGACAAAAAAGGACTCAAAGTAAAAGACCGACTTTATCCATACAAAAGTATCTTGGCTTTTTGGGTAGATACAACTAAAAACCCTACCCTATTCATCAAAACAGATAGAGTTTTCTTGCCAGTTATCCCTCTTAGTATCAACATAAACGTCTCAGAAAGGATCCGCGAAGCTTTCTTGGCGCAAGAAATTAAAGAAGAAGAAATGAAAGAGCATCCAGCCGAAGCTATCATGGAACTCATAGGATATTAAACAAAATCCTTCTTGGCTTTGATTTTTATCTTAAAACCTGTTAATCTAAGTCTAGCTATGTATTTTAATTAAAATAGCTTATGCTTCCGTCGTTCAATGGATAGGACGCAACTTTGCGGAAGTTGTGATGTAGGTTCGATTCCTACCGGAAGCACATGGAATACCCAATCAGACTCAATAAATATTTAGCTCTTAAAAACATAGCTACTAGACGTGGAGCCGACAAACTTATCGAAGAGCGTAAGGTTTTTATTAATGGCAAGGTAGCCGTATTAGGTAGTCAGGTCAAAGACGGAGACAAAGTCGAAGTCAAAGGGCAAAAAGAAGTTCCTTATCTTTACTATGCTTATAACAAGCCTATCGGAGTCATAACTCATTCTCCAGGCGAAGATGAAGTAGATATAAAAGAAAGCGTCAAAAAACAAAATCAAAAAGTAGAAAAGAAAGCTCGTATACCCGAAGGTGTCTTCCCAGTCGGACGATTAGACAAAGCAAGTCATGGGCTTTTAATCCTGACCAACGACGGTAGAATAACCGACAAACTTTTAAATCCAAAATACGTACACGAAAAAGAATACGTCGTAAGAACTAGCAACAAACTCCGCAATAATTTTAAAGACAAGATGGAAGCTGGAGTTAATATTGAAGGCTACAAAACTAAAAAATGCAAAGTAGAAATAGTAAATGAAAATACTTTCAGGGTGATTCTCACCGAAGGCAAAAAGCATCAGATCCGTCGTATGTGCTCGGCTCTATTCCAAGAAGTCGCCGACCTTAAACGCATCCGTGTTATGAATATCAAATTAGATAGATTACCTTCGAATTCTTCAAGAGTTATCAAAGGTAAAGAATTAGAAGTCTTCTTAGAAGAGATTTTAAATCAAAAATAATTCTTATATTATTCTAGACTATTCACTTTGAGCCCATTCTTTGAGCTCTTCATAAGTAGCTTCTCCGCAAATAAATTTATTGTTTTTTGTATTATAGAAAAAAGGCACTCCTCCACATAGATCTTTGTCGAGCTCGAGTAATTTCTTTTCATTTTCTTCATTGTGCCAAACTTCAAGAGATTCTATTTTTATCCCCTCTTCTTTTTCGAGCTTAACAACTAGTTTCCTCATATCCAAACAATGAGGGCATTCCTCTCCATAAAATTCAAATAAATGTGACATAGCTATATTATATAATAAAAATTAGGAAAATAAAAAACCCTATAAATCTTTAAAGACCTACAGGGTTTTAATAAAAACTTACTTATAGACAAAAGCTTCTGAGCTTAAAATGTTTCTTGTCCCCTTTTGATCTAAGTCAAAAAGGTATTCGCTAACCAATCTCCGTCTTAGGTTAATCAAGAATTGATTTAACCATTCTTTAATTAATGTTTTTTCTGGTTCAGAAGTAATTTTTTGGTATGTTTTAACATCATTATTTCTGCTAATATGTCTGACTATTTCTTTGTATACTTCCTCAGCAGAATTGAAAACTGAATCCATTGTTTCATATTCTAGCTTTAAGCTAGAATTATCTTGATTATCAGATTCATATAAAGACAGAATAATTTCAAAAATATTATTGTCGTCCATTTGTTTTACAATTTTTAAATTAAAGATCAAATATCGTCTCTATACTACAATATCTCAACTAAAATGCAAGTAAATAAAAAACCCTCTTAGTTTTACCTAAGAGGGTTTTTAATTATTTTACGAGTCTTGTTAAACGAGACTTCTTGCGAGAAGCATTATTTTTCTTAATAACACCTCTTTTTGCTGCTTTATCAATAGCTTGATAAGCGACAGGCATCATTTTAATTGCTTCTGCTTTGTCTTTTTTAACAGTTTTCTCTATTTTTTTGATAATCTCCTTCATAACCTTTTTTCTTCTATCATTAAAGGCTTTTTTGCGAAGAGATCCGCGGATTGCTTTTACAGCTGATTTTGTTATTGGCATAAATGTAATATAACAGAAAAGACTAAAAAAGGCAAACTAAAACAGGTTAAGAAAAATTAATAACAAAACTATACATACCCATACTGCAAGTACCGGTAAATGGAACCCCAGCGACAGGTACACCTATATCTATCACCTCTTCCCCGGTTTGAGGTAAGACCTTTTGATAATTAATAGAACGAATAGTTAAAGCAGCGGAACAATCGAAGACCCCATTAGTCTTCACTATGAGCTTAGTAGGGATACCTGCTTGTGCCTGTGTGACTCTAGGAAAGTAACCTCCTCCGGCATTAATAGTGACATATTGAATACCATCAATAATTTCTACTTTTTGTTGATTTTGATCTGTACTAGTATTTGGCTTGTTTGTTATAACTAAGGCTAGCCCTATCAACAACAACATAGCTACTATACTCAGGAAAATTTTGGAATTAAATTTCATATTTTTAGATTATATATTAAATAACGGATTAATAATACCCAAGGCGACGAGTCCACCCAAGAGCGCAAATAGACCTAACCCTATCACGACTACTCCGGAGGATTTAAAGAAAAGATTAGCGTATTTAGAATTAGCGAAAGAAGAAGAACCAAAAGACAACAATAGAAGTACCGGTAAAGTCCCTAAAGCAAAAGCAAACATTATCAGACTTCCATTTAGGAATGATCCACTCGATAGAGCTACGACTTGCATCGATTGAGTAAAACCACAAGGCAAGAAAAAAGTACCAAAACCAACAAGCAGTGGAGTAAAAGTTTTGTGCTCTATTTTTCTAAAGAATTTAAATATTCCCGAAGGTAATACAATTTTATTCTTTTCAAATATTCCAACTAAATTCAATCCGAGGAATATCATGACTGTAGATGCGATTAGTCCTAAAATAGCAGTCAGAGTAAAATTAATACCAATAATATTACCTACTAATCCTAGAGCTCCGCCCAATAAACCAAAACTCACCAATCTCCCAACATGGAACAAGATGAAAGTTTTCTTATCACTGACGTTATCTTGAGACATCTTGGCAGACAAAGACAAGACGAGCCCTCCGACAATAGCCAAACAAGAAGATACCGACGCAATGAGTCCAACGATGAAACTTGTAGTTGGCGTAGTCTTACCTCCAAAACCCAGATTTAGAATTCCAGATTTTTGAAGTAAAAAGAAAAGTATCAAGAAACCTAAACCTATAGGTATTGCTTGCCACAAAATATCATTATTTTGTTTTTCTACTTTAATATTTTCAACTGAAAGAATATAGCCGTTAGTTTTGATAAGACTACCAAGAATTTCAACTAACTCTTCTTTACTTTTCGAACTATCAGTCTCGATATCTACCGTCGCAGTTTTTAAATCAACTTTTACATTTTTAACTATCTCCTCTTCCCCTAAAACATCTTCGATTAATATCTTGCAAGATGCACAATGTGTACCCGAAACATGAAATGTATATTTGTTCATAATTTTATTAGTTACTTTGCAAAAGGTTCTGGTGAATTATTTTTATTTCGACTGATAAAATCTAGTATTTTAGTTTCGTCGTATTCTTCCATATTTTCTAATCTAGTCCAGGAAGCTAAAACTATTCTAGAATCGTTTCCTTCTCTAGGAGAGATTATAACACTTTGTGAATTTGCTTTTGCTATTTTTTTAAGATTCTCAAGCGTAGATTCATCAATATTTTTATAAGAAATCCAAATACCTCCATGTTCTAGATTGTGTACAACTTGCTCGTCTATTAAAGGATTGTTATAGACTCCCCATTTTGCAGGATCCACCCAATGGGCACCTGAAGTTGGTGGATTAGAATTATATGCTTCATGCTCCTCTCCTGGTTTTATATGAGAGACCTTTTGTTCTGGAAATACTTGACCAATAGGACCTAAATTTTCAGTATTTTTTTCTGCTTTAAAGGGGGCCAGTTTTGTATCTTGATTAAGTGCCCAAGCTATTAAGCTTCCTACAAACAAGAACACTGCTACTGTGATGATTATATATTTTTTCATAATTTTAATTATAATTTTTATTTATACCAAGTATTATACCAACCTTGCATTTGTTCTATTTCTTTTGTTTGAGATTCGATAATATTATTTGCAAGTGTTAGCATTTCGGGTCTATTTGTTCCAGCCTTAAGCATCTGAGCCATCATCACAGCTAGTTGATGATGAGGAATCATACCTTCAATAAATGCTTTATCGAAATCACTTGCGTTCTCTAATGCACTCATATCTTCTGTTCCTCCCATATGCATTCCACGACCTGACATCATACCTCCACCCATTCTAGATGTATTTGCCTTAGGCACATCAGCATCAAACCAATCTTTATACCAACTTTTCATATCCACTATTTCTTTATTTTGAGCTTCGATAATAGCTATTGCTAGGGTTTTTATTTCTGGGTGGGTAGCTTTTGTTAAAGCAAGTGTAGCCATATCAATAGCTCCTTCATGATGAGGAATCATTTGTTCTATAAAGTGGCTGTCCATTCTATTAATATCACCACCTACCCTGTCACCAAACACACCTCCATTACTACGAAAATTATTTCCGTACATCATACCTCTATACCCTGAAATGTTACTAAGTAGTAATACTATGATTACTCCCAACACCACTCCTCCAACTCCAAACATAATTTTATTGTTCATATAATTTTTAATTTACTTTATAATTTCTTACTTTTAATTCTTAATGAATTAGACACAACAGCAACAGATGAAAATGCCATAGCCAGGCCTGCAAAAACAGGATTGAGGAGCCACCCATTTATAGGATAAAATAGTCCTGCCGCGAGAGGTATACCTATAATATTAAAAATAAAAGCCCAGAAAAGATTTTGTTTGATACCTAGCATGGTCATTTTGGATAATTTGATTGCACTTTTGATCTTCATAATATCTCCACCCAAAAGAGTTATTCCAGCAGATTCTATCGCTACGTCTGTCCCCGTACCCATAGCGATACCTACGTCAGCAGATGCGAGTGCAGGAGCATCATTAATACCATCTCCAACCATTGCCACAATATTATTATTTTCTTGCAATTCTTTTATTTTTCCAGCTTTTTGTTTTGGTAGTACTTCAGCAATTACTTCATCTATACCTGCCTGCTTAGCAATATATCTTGCAGCTGGATAATTATCCCCTGTTAACATTACTATTTTAATTTTTAATTTATGTAAAACACTTATCAATTCTTTTGCTTCGTTTTTCAAAGTATCACTGAGGGCAATTAATCCAATTAATTTTTTATCTATCTCAATAAGAACAACAGTTTTTCCTTGCTCTTGTAAATTCGTAATTTCATTATTTCTAATATCATCCTTTGATGGTTTATGAATATATATTTCTTTACCGTCTAGAAATCCAGTCACCCCTACCCCCTCTAAGGCTGTAAACTTTTCCACTTTCCCTGGTGTAATATTTTTTAATTCTGCGTATTTTACTATAGCAGAAGCGAGTGGATGCTCTGAAAGATTCTCTATACTAGAAGCCATATATAAAACCTCATTTGTTGTAAAATTATTGTCTAATAAAATAACATCTGTTACTTCTGGCTTACCTTTTGTTAAAGTGCCGGTTTTATCTAAGACAACAATATTTACTTTACTTAATTTTTCTAAAGCTTCTGCATCTTTAATCAATATTCCATTTACCGCTCCTTTACCAACTCCGACTATTATTGCAGTAGGTGTCGCAAGTCCAAGGGCGCAAGGACAAGCTATAACCAAAACTCCAACAAATGACAATATTCCAAAAGATAAAGCGGATGAAAATCCTAATACTATTGTTCCTATTGTAAGCCATAGTATCAAGGATAATGCAGCAATTATTAATACAACAGGGACAAAGACATTTGATATTTTATCCGCCAATGCTTGTATTGGGGCTTTTGAACCCTGAGCCTGTTCTACCATTTTTATTATTTGTGACAAGAAAGTATCGGCTCCTATTTTATTTGTTTTAAATTTGAAATTCCCTTGAATATTCATAGTGGCCCCATAGACATTATCCCCTGTCTTTTTATCAACAGGGATTGATTCACCTGTAATCATTGATTCATCTATTGACGATTGACCCTCAATTATTTCTCCATCTACTGGGATCTTTTCACCAGGTTTTACTATTATTATATCTCCTATTTTTACTTCATTGATTGATACTTCCACCTCAATTCCATCTTTTAATACCCGAGCAGTTTTTGCTTGTAGATTTAATAATTTTTCAATAGCTTCTCCTGTTCGTAATTTTGATCTCATTTCAAGATATTTTCCAAAAACAATAAAACCTATTACCACTATAGTTACATCAAAATAAGTTTCTTCTGGAAAACCCAACAGTTCTCTCATTTCAGGCAGAAGTAAGATAAAAATACTATAAAAATACGCAACAGAAGTTCCTATACCAATCAAGGTATCCATATTAGCGACACGGTATTTAATAAATCTTAATACGCCTTGTAAAAAAGGTTGCCCTACCCAAAAAAGACTGACTGTTGCTAAGATCATAGATATGATCCCATAAAGACTCATAGGTATAGGAAAATTTGGTACAAAAAGAAACAACCGTGCTCCTATCTCCCACATCATTAAAAAGAAGACAAGTAATGATATAGGTAAAACAAATTGCATTTTCATTTTCATTTCTGCTAATTCATTCTCTTTATCAATTTTTTTTTGATTCAATTCTAAATGCATACTATGGTCTTCTTTCATTGTATTAGGATCTTCATCAATAAAATTATATCCAAGTTTTTCTATTTCAGAATTCATAGTAGAAACAGAAATTTTACTATCATCAAAAATCACGTCAGCTTTCTCTGTAGCGTAATTCACATTAACAGAATCCACTCCCTCTAATTTAGCAACTTTTTTAGTAATAATTGCTGAGCAACTAGCACAGTGCATTCCTTTAACTTTTAATGTTTTATTTGTCATATGTTTAAAAAATTAAATATTGTACCAATCTTTTCTCCAATTCTTAAAAACCTCTAAAGTATCTTTAAGAAAAGTTTCGACCGCGTCAGCATTATTCAAAACTTCTAATCTGCTAGATTTGGTTTTTATATCTTTTGTCATTTCTAGACCCATATCATGATGAGCCATAAGTGCATTCAAAAAACGTAAATCGTAATTTTCATCATACGCACCGAGATTTGAAACTACTGGATCTTTTACTTTACGAGTATCTCGATACCAATCTTTTTTCCACGCATATAATTCATCAATCGCCCCAGGCTCATTAGTTAATATTTTTTCGGCTAATTCTTTTATTTCGGGACGTTCTGAATAATTTTGAGCTTGCTCTGCTAAAAGCATAGCTCCCCTATGATGAGAAATCATGGCATTTAAATATCTTAAATCTACAGTTCTATCGGCTCTACCGAAATCCATATCAGATTTATCATACATATTTACTTTATATTCTGGATTTGTAAAATAACCTAATAAGACTCCCAATACACCTGAAATAATTATTAATGCTATAGCTAAAGTTGTAGATATTTTTGACATATATTTTATTTTTTCTTTAATTGATAAACTTTTAATATTTCATTGGTGGCCTTGTCGGTCTCACCTCTTTTAATTTGATTAACAACACAATGACCCAAATGTTCTTTCAATAACACGTCTTCCACTCCCGAGAGAGCTTGCTTGATAGCTGACGTTTGAGTGATAACATCAATACAATAAGTATCATTCGCTATGAGATTCTCTAAACCCCTAACCTGCCCTTGTATTATTTTAAGTCTTTTTATTAACTTTTCTTTTTCTGTTTTCATGAACTAAGTATATACCCCCTAGGGGTATATGTCAAACCTCTTTGTTTGGGTATAACTATATAATTTGGTAAACTATAAACATGATAGCTAGCATCACAGGCAAAATAACCCTAATAAAAGACAAATTCATGGTCATAGAGACCAACGGTTTAGGCTACAAAGTTCACGTCTCCCCCGACATTATCGACAGACATACAAAAAATACTAATACCGAAATCTCTCTTTTTATTTATTCTCATATCCGTGAAGATGCTTTTGACCTATACGGCTTCTTAGAATACTCTGATTTAGAATTTTTTGAAATGCTTATTAGTGTATCGGGTATCGGACCGAAAGGAGCTCTCGTTATACTCGCAGTAGCTAGCACTAATACTCTGAAAAAAGCTATCAAGCAAAATGACCTCGGTTATCTGACGAAGATATCCGGTATCGGTAAAAAGACTGCAGAGAAAATGATACTCGAGCTCCGAGACAAAGTAGGAATAGCAGAAGAGAATGATAGTAGTCTCCAAAACGAACTAGATGTACTCGAAGCCTTAAAGGCGCTCGGTTATTCTCAATACCAAGTACGTGAAACTTTGAAACAAATGGATCCTAGTATGGACACAAATACAAAAATCCGAGAAGCGTTAAAAATATTAGGTAAAATGTAATATGCCAGAATTACCAGAAGTAGAAAATCTAAGACTAGGATTAGAAAGTAAAATCCTCGGACAGAAAATACTAAAAGTAGAAGTCTATAAACCTAAATTAGTCTCGAGCAAGAGTACTAAACGCACTCCTTCCAAAAAGAAAGTCGTAGAATTTGAGAACGGTTTAACTAATGAGAAATTCATCGCCGTAGAAAGACGAGCCAAGAATCTGATCTTTAGACTAAGTCACGACAAGATAATCCTAGTTCATCTAAAAATGACGGGGCAATTCGTCTATAAATCTAAAAAGAAAGAAAAGAATATTACGGGCGGGCATCCGATATTTCTCTCTGAGAGTGAATTGCCAAACAAGCACACTCATATCATATTTCATTTATCAAACGGGACTCTGTATTATAACGACACCCGTATGTTTGGGTACGTACTATATTATCCAAGTCAAAAAGAATTCGACAAAGAAAATCATTTTAAAAAATTGGGCTTAGAGCCAGTAGAAAAAGATTTTAATTCTGCATATTTCTCTCAAAAATTAAAAACTAAAAAAGGCAAAATCAAAGCCGTCTTATTAAATCAAGATATCGTCACCGGCGTCGGCAATATCTACGCGGACGAGAGCTTGTTTGAGTCTGGTATCAGACCTGACCGACAAGCTAATACTTTAAAAATTGATGAAGTATCTAAATTACATAAAGCTATAATTAGAATTATAAAAAAAGCTATTTCTGTCGGAGGCTCAAGTGTAGCTACCTATCGCCTACTCGACGATACAGAAGGCAACTATGCGAGAGAGCATAAAGTTTACGGTAAAGTTGGCAAGAAATGTGTGAACTGTGAGGAAAAACTTGAGAAAATAATAATCCAAAGTCGTACTACTATCTTTTGCAAAAATTGCCAGAAATAAAATATTTTAAAAAATTAGATTAATTGATATAATATACGGATGAAATTGATACTTGGATTTATTGGAATAGTTGCGGTCTTATGGCTATTATGGTTTTTCTCTGGTGGCCCTAGAAAATTTGAAGAAAACCCTCAAGGTAAATTTATCCGACCTCTACAGATAGACGCTCCAGCTGAAACTTACGACTAATTTTAAGTTTAGATTTTCAAAACTCCATACAAGAATACGCCCAAAGATACTGAGACATTGAGGGACTCCTTTTTTCCTTTCATGGGTATCTCGCCTATGACGTCGGCTTTATCTAAAATCTTTTTATCTACTCCGGTAACTTCGTTACCTACGATAAAAATATTCTTCTCGCCGAGTTTTATTTTCTTATAATGAATAGATCTTTTGTCTTGCTCCAAGCAGATTATTTTGTATCCTTCGCGTGATAACTTTGTTAAAAGAGGTATTAAGCTTTTTTTGTATTCCCAAGGTACAGACTCCTCAGCACCGAGAGCGGATTTAGCGATATCATTACGCTTTTTACCGAATCTATCGACAGGGCTCGCAGTATAGCCAGTAATATATATCTTATCGATACCGGTAGCGTCAGCCGTCCGGAACATAGCTCCGACGTTTTCCGTACTACGAATATCATTAAGTATTAAAACATTTGTTTGTTTTTTCATATTATTTCAAAAAATTCTTACCACGCATTTGTTTATGATACGTTATCGCGAATCTGTGCGCTTCGTTGTTTACCAATATTATCTCTCTTTTATATTTATTTATAAAGGTCGAACCTTGGACTCCCTTAAGGTTCGACCTTGGGGAGAGAGTTAATTTCGCTACTTTATGTCTATTGTCTTTAGTCACAGCTACGACTTTGATATCAAGATTATTTTCTCTCAATACTTTCTCTGCCGTATTTATCTGAGCTGTACTACCGTCGACTACTATAAACGAAGGCAAGGTCCATTCTGTATGCTTTAGCCTTCTCTCCAAGACTTCTCTCAAAGCTCCCGTATCGTTAGCGTCACTCTGTGTTCGGATTTTGAATTTCTTGTATTCATTTTTAGCAACTTCGCCATCTTCAATAACAGTCATAACTCCGACCATATTCTGTCCGCTCATATGCGCTATGTCATAGGCTTCTATGCGAAAAGAGAAATTTTGGATATGCTTGGAGGAGTATTCGCTACCGCCAGATAAATCTTGAGGATTCAAGATAGAGTGCGAACGACGGAGAGCATTTCCAAAATTTTGATTTTCGTATTTATCATCCCCTTTTATTAATGCAATATCATTAATATGATTTAGTGCAAAAATCTTTCTTTTTATTTCTCCAGCTTTTTCAAATTCTAATTTCTTAGCATGGATCTTCATCTCGCGATTTAGATCTATGATAATATCTTTCTTCTTACCGTTTAGGAAAAGAATAATATGTTTAATATTTCTCAAGTACTCTTTTTTATTTTCTTCACTAGGGACGAGTTTTATCTGTTTATAAAATTCTTTATAGTTTTTAGTCTTGTCGTCATAAAATGGAAATATTTTCCTGATGATTTTGAGAGCTTCACGAAGCTGACCGCCATTCGTATAAGGGCCAAAGACTTTTTTATAATCACTCTTATCTAAGTTCTTGCCTCTTAGAACTAAGACTTTAGGTAATTCGTCCCCGCCTGCATCGCTATGCGAAGCATTTCGGGCAGGTTTTGTAATACAAACATAATTAAAGCTCTTGTCAGACTTCTCTTTGGTATTGTAATATGGTTGATGCTTTTTTATTAAATTAGCTTCTAGTATCAAAGCTTCAAGGACGCTCGGAGTCTCTATCCATTCGATATTCTCTGCTTTAAAAACCATATCTACGAGCAAAGGACCACGAGTATCTATCAAATCCTTACCAAAATAACTACGCACCCTGTCTTTTAGGCTTGTGGCTTTACCGATATATAAAATATTAGAAGAAAAACCCTCCTTCGCATAAAGCTTCGGATGGGCGAGAAACAGGTAAACTCCTGGCTTGTCGGGTAAATCGTAAGTTTTGAAAGTTTGACTTTTCATAGAAACACTATAGTATATAAAATGGATAATGTAAATTTGTTAACGCATAAAATTTTAAATAATGAAATATTTTAGATTCATAATAATAGGACTTTTGTATCTATTAAAAGATTTATTCTATATAGTATTGGTTCAACCAATAGTAGAATTTTTAGAAGCAATAAAAAAAATTGCTGATGAATTACTAAACATAGTGGCGAGTGCGCCATACATCAAGGTCTTTCATGAGTTTTTGGCTTTTGGACCAATCACAGTTACAAATCTTTTTCTAAAAGAAGAAAGCAAGTACATAAAAGCCGCAAATTTTTTAAAAAACTTCAAAACCTCAACCGAGGATACTAACATCTTTAACAAAAAGATTAAATAAAATTAGAAAAAAATTAAAACAAAATCGATTCCATTATACAATGAAGTCGATTTTTTTATTTCCGTAAAACTTTTTTCAAATATTTGCCTGTATGAGATTTTGGAGTATTGGCTATCTGTTCTGGAGTACCTTTAGCTACCAGTGTCCCTCCACCTATTCCCCCTTCAGGTCCAATATCAATAACATAGTCAGAACATTTTACGATGTCTAGATTGTGTTCAATTAAAACTACAGTATTGCCTTTAGTCACTAATTTATTTAAAACTTCGAGAAGCTTCGCAACGTCATCATAGTGCAATCCCACAGTCGGCTCGTCGAGTAGATAGATAGTCTTTTCTAAATGCGGACGATAAAGTTCACTTGAGATTTTTACTCTTTGAGCTTCACCTCCAGAGAGAGTTGTCGCTGACTGACCGAGCTCGAGATAACCTAGTCCTACGTCTATAAGAGTACTTAATCTATCATGCACCGCTGGAATATCTTTGAAGAATACAACAGCCTCTTCGACAGTCATACGCAAAACTTCATAAATATTTTTCTTTTTATATTTTACAGTTAAAGTCTCTTTGTCGAATCTTTTACCAAGACAGACGTCGCAAGTCACATACACAGTAGGCAAGAAATGCATCTCAACAGCTATCTCACCGTTACCCTCACAAGCCTCACAACGTCCACCTTTAACGTTGAAAGAGAAACGATTGGACTTCCATCCACGCAAGCGAGCTTCGTCGGTAGTCGCGAATAAATCTCTAATATGAGTAAAGGTTCCAGTATAAGTCGCTATATTTGACCTCGGAGTACGTCCTATCGGGGATTGATCTATCAATATCACACGAGAGAGGTATTCAGTTCCAGAAAAAGAACTGCAGTTGAAAACTTGAGCTGAGCGGTATTTGCGCTCATAGCGAGCTTGAAGATTTTTGAATAAAATCTCATACATAAAAGAACTTTTACCTGATCCTGAAACTCCAGTAATAGAAGTCATAACTCCAATAGGTACGTCGACGTTCATGTTGTCGATATTAAAAACTTTACCTCCAACAATACGTAAATGACCTTTGGCTTCGCGACGACGTTCTGGAATTTCTATTTTTATTTCTTCTCTTAGATATCCTAAAGTTCTAGAATTATTTGTATTCTTTTTAGCGGTCAATAAGTCTTCTAGATATCCAATAGCGACGACTTCCCCTCCATGCACTCCAGCCTTCGGTCCGATGTCTACGATATAATCCGACGCATAAATAGTATCTTCATCATGCTCTACTACAAGAATAGTATTTCCTAAATCTCTCAAGTCGAGCAAAGTCTTTATCAATCTATCATTATCTCTCTGATGCAGTCCGATAGTCGGTTCATCGAGCACATACAAAGCTCCTACGAGTCTAGAGCCTAATTGAGAAGCGAGACGAATACGCTGAGCTTCACCTCCAGAGAGAGTATTGGCCTTACGAGATAATTGCAAATAGTCGAGCCCTACGTCTAACATGAATTCTAAGCGAGCTTCTATCTCTTTGATAACCGGCAAAGATATCTCTGCTTCTTTCTCTGTAAGTTTTAAATTCTTGAAAAATTGATAAGCGTCATTAATAGATAATGATGATAGGTCTAAAATATTAACTCGGTTTTTATTTATTTCTTTTTTACCTTTAGGTGCAGCAGTTTTAATATCAGAATAAAGAAAAACATTCAAAGCCTCGACGCGTAGTCGAGCTCCTTTACAAGTATCACAAGGTTCATCTCCGCCAAAGTATTTAGAACCCAAACCGTTACAATCCGGACAAGCTCCATAAGGAGAATTGAAAGAGAAAAGTCTAGGCTCTACTTCTGGGAAAGAATATCCGTCATTCTTACAAGCGAATTTCGCCGACATAATAAATTCTTCATCTCCTATCTTTATATTCACAAGTCCATCAGATTCTAAAAGAGAACGCTCGAGAGCTTCCGATAGTCTCATACGAGAACCTTCTTTATCATCAGTGAATTCATGCACCATAAAATTATCTACCAAGATATCTATGTTGTGAGCTTTATTCTTTGATAGAGTTATCTGCTCGCGAAGATTTTTCATAGCACCGTCGAGTCGAATCTGAGAAAAACCTTTACCAAGTAAATCATAGAGCAATTGATAGTACTCGCCTTTCCTACCGCGGACTACAGGAGAGAAAATGCTAATCTCTATTTCATTCCATTCTACACCGAGAACTTTTTTATTATTTTTAGTATTTTTAGAAAGCGTATTTATTTTCTCTAAAATAAAATTCAAAATTTCTTCATTAGAAAGTTTCTTGATCTCTTCGCCACATTCTGGACAATGAGGGTGTCCGATACGGGCATACATAACACGAAGATAATCGTATATCTCGGTGATAGTCGCGACGGTCGAACGTGGATTATTGCTACGTGATTTTTGATCGATAGAAATAGCTGGAGAAAGTCCAGTGATTTCGTCCACGTCAGGCTTTGGCATTTGATTCAAGAATTGGCGAGCATAAGAAGACAGACTCTCTACATAGCGTCTCTGCCCTTCTGCGAAAATAGTATCGAAAGCAAGTGACGACTTCCCAGACCCAGAAACTCCAGTAATAACCACCATTTTATTGCGTGGCATAACCACAGAGATATTCTTTAGATTATGAGTCCGAGCTCCTTTAACCACTATTTCTTCTATATTTTTGTTTTCTTTTTTAGCCATAAAAACGTATTATAACACAAAAATACAACTTTTTCTATTTCCCCATTCGGACTTTTAGAACACCTATCTCATCTCTTAGTATTGCAGCGGTTTCGAAGTCTAGCTCTTTGACTGCTTTAGACATTTCTTTCTCTTTTATTTTTATGATTTTCTCATAGACTACGTTACTCCTCTCTTCGTCAGACATATGGAGTTTTACTTCTACTTTGTCTTTTGTTTTAGTTACTTTACTGTTGTCTTGTTTTAATTCTTTGGCATAAGCGCGCTTGAATATTTCCAAATCTAAATCAAGTTCAGCGTTCACAGCTTTACCGTGCTCACTCTCCATCTCTTCAGTAATATCTTTAATATTTTTTAAAATAGTTTTCGGAGTGATGCCATTCTTTTTATTGAAGGCTATTTGAGTATTGCGGCGACGAATAGTTTCTTTGAGTGCTCTCTCCATAGAACCCGTGAGACGATCGGCATAAAGAATAACCCTACCCTCAGAGTTACGCGCCGCACGACCGATAGTCTGAATCAATGAAGTTTCACTACGCAAGAAACCTTCTTTATCAGCGTCAAGAATACCGATTAACGCTACTTCGGGTAAGTCTAAACCTTCACGGAGCAAGTTGACCCCGACTAAAACATCGTATTTACCTTTACGAAACTCAGTCAATATCCGTATTCTATCTAAAGTTTTGATATCACTATGCAAATATTCGGCTTTTATCTTTTTGTCTTTTAGATAATTGGTCAAATCTTCAGCCATCTTCTTGGTCAAAGTCGTAGCCAAAACACGAAAACCTTTCTTTATAGTTATCTCGGCTTCTTTTATAAAATCTTGAATCTGACCAGGGTAAATTGAATTTCCAGAGGTCGGACCTCGGGACCCCTTGAGGTCCGACCTCAAATCTGCAGATACAGGTCTAACAATAGTCTCCGGATCAATAAGCCCAGTCGGACGAATGATTTGCTCTACAATTTTCTCACTCATATCTCTCTCTTGTTCGCCTGGTGTAGCCGACACGTACACAACTTGGCCTATCCTAGGTTCGAATTCTTCATAACGAAGAGGCCTATTATCTTTTGCTGAAGGCAAACGAAATCCATATTCAACCAGTGTATTCTTGCGAGATCTGTCACCCGCATACATGCCTCCAAGTTGAGGCAAGGTCACATGAGATTCATCGATGATAGTCAAAAATTCTGGATTACCATTCTTGTCATGAGGAAAATATGAGAGCAAAGTCTCTGGCGGTTCGCCTTCTTTTTTGCCTGACAGATGACGAGAATAGTTCTCGATACCAGAGCAGTACCCTACTTCTTTTATCATAGCTAGATCATAATTCGTACGTCTCTTGATTCTTTCAGCTTCAAGTAATTTCCCTTCCTTTTTAAAATATTTTAATTGAACATCTAATTCTTTTTTGATATCTATTAGAGCTTTTTTAGTCTTGACGTCTTCGGTGATAAAGTGCTTGGCTGGGAAAATAAAAATACTTTCTTCTTCTTTCAAGACAATAGAAGATACTGGATCAGTCTTTGTAATTGAAAGAATTTGCATTCCAGAGGTCGGACCTCGGGACCCCTTGAGGTCCGACCTCAAAGATCCCAATTCAATAGAATACATCAAAGTCTCAGAGACTGGCATGAATTCTACCTTGGTGCCTACCGCTCGAAAACTACCAGGGGTCAGGTCGGCATTGGTACGCTCAAAATGAATACCAATGAGCTTCTTCATCAAAGTTAAACGGTCGATCTTCATTCCGATTTCGAGTTTTAAATTTGTCTTCTCGTACTCTTCTGGACTACCAAGACCATAAATACAAGATACGGACGCGACTATAACAACGTCACGACGAGTGAGTAATGCCTGAGTAGTAGCATGGCGTAGTCTATCTATCTCTTTATTTATCTGAGCGTCTTTTTCAATAAAAGTATCGGATGCTGGCATATAAGCTTCTGGTTGATAGTAGTCATAATAAGATACAAAGTAATGCACCGCAGCATCAGGGAAAAAAGCTTTGAACTCTTGAGCGAGTTGAGCGGCTAGGGTTTTATTGTGAGCTATTATTAGAGTCGGCTTGTTGTGCTCTAGAATAACGTTGGCCATAGTAAAAGTCTTACCGGTACCTGTCGCACCGAGCAAGGTTTGTTTCTGTAGGCCCTTGTTTAAACCTTCTACCAATTCCGTTATGGCTTTGGGTTGATCTCCCGCAGGCTTGAATTCACTTTGTAATTTGAAAATTTTGTTCACAAGATTATATTAGCATAAAAATAAGAAAGGTCCGTATCGTGAGATAAGGACCTTTTTATATTGTGTGCAACTAAAAGTTGCGATGGTTAATTTGGTTTGAGGATTGTTTGTTTAAGTTTTGGGTGATCGAATAATCGATCAACTTTTGGAAACAATCCTATAGGAACATTTGTATATATTATAGACCACTGACACATTCCCGCAATGATTAAAATGTGGATAACTAATTTAACTTAAAAAGCTTGATTTTTAGCTTTATTTAATATATATTTTAATAGTTATAAATAAATGTGCTCGTAGCTCAGTTGTAGCGGTTTCAACTGAAATATATAGCAAAATAAAATTTAATAAAAAATATGCGCTCGTAGCTCAGTCGGTAGAGCAGCTCCCTTTTAAGGAGATGGTCGAAGGTTCGATTCCTTCCGAGCGCACATGGTAAATGAAACATTCACTTTAAAAAAACAAATCAATGAATCTACAACTGAAAACCCAATTTCAGCAAGAGAGGCAAAATTATTAGAAATTCAAAGACAAGAAAACAAATTCAAAATATACATAGAAGAGTTAAAAACTAGCACTCCCTCAGAAGGAAGAAGTCAGGAAGATATAAGAAAAATTTTTGAAAAAATAGAACAAAAAATGAATGAAAATTTTGAAGAAATAAGAAAAAGCTTAGAATAGTTAGGTTTATAAAACCTCCAATAAAAACCTCTCAAAAACAATCTCCGCATCTTTGCCTTTTCGCCTAGCCTCAGGCAATAAATATGAAATCTTATTTGCAATATCTTGCAAATCTTTTTCTGTATATTTACTGAAATTTTTCTTTAATATCATATCTTTAACTTTCCAAAAAAGCACTCCAGTTAACTCCTCTAACCCTACCCCGAGATCTACAGCCTGGCGATAATAAAGCCATAACTTTATTTTATCTTTTAATGCGAAAGCATCGGCTAAAAGAAAATTATTAAACTTTTCTTTTTGTTCTTTTCTTAATTCAAAAATATTAATAGTGGCTTTAACTTTTTCAAATTCATTTAAGACTGGTTTCAATAATTTTCCCTCTGAAAAAATAAAGATATTATTTGAGGCTTGGAACAGATCCAAGTTGTCTAAAATAAAAGTAGCGTTATCTTTATTATCTAAAATATTCAAAAATACCACTACGCTCTGTGCATCAAAAAGACTAGAACCTGAATAAAGGCTCTCTATCTCCATTTTATTAAAATTATTTTTACTGATAGAGATAACAGGCAACGTACCAAAACTTTTCAAAAAAGCCTCGTATTGTTTTATTTTGTTTTGAGCATCGTCCCCCGCAAAAAGATATATCATTTTAAAACTTAACTATTTTTTTATATTTACGATAAGCATCGCCAAACTTTTTCTCAAGCTCGAGTTCTTGTTTTTTTACAAAAGTATATTTAGTTATAAAAAATGTAAAGAAAGTTAGAACAATCACAAAGAAAGAATTAATAATGAATCCAAAACCCATCACAGCTAAAAACAAACCAAAATGTGTAGGAGTCCTAGTATAGCAATACGGCCCTCGGCAAAAATGCTCTTCGTTCACATCTTCTTTGTGTAATAAATCTATAGAACTATTTTGTGCCCAAAAAACTAAAATACTAGAAAAAACCAAAAACATAATACCAACAAAAACCATTATAGAATCATGAAAAATTTTAATTGGAAATAAGAAATCCAAAAAAATACCCAAGATTAAAGCAAATAGATGTACTAAATAAGAATAAGACAAAGATGAATGCACCGCATGGTCTTTGTGCTTGTTATGCTTGAGATTTAATTTATTGTCTACTTTGTCCATAATGTAATTATAACATAAAAGCTATTTTACCTCCCCGAAATTTTGCCCAAATCCAGAATTGGCTATCAGAGGCACATCAGTTTTGTATTTTAAATATGACCTAGACAATACAGTCTCCATAGCGTTTTTAATGATTTTCTCAGCTTGTGGTATAACTTCATCCTTGATTTCATAAACTAATTCATCATGAATCTGTAAAACTAAAAATACTTTATCTTTAAGTCCGGCTTCTTTTAAATCCAAATCTGCAAAAAGTATTGCGAGTTTGATAATATCAGCGGTAGCTGTGCCTTGGATAGGTGCATTGATAGCAGTACGTTCAGCCATACTTTTTAAAAATGGAAGCCTTGAGTTAATATTAGGGAAATATCGGCGTCTGCCAAAAAGAGTTTCTGTATAAGATGTCTCACGCGCAAAGACCTTTACTGACTCGAGATAAGACTCTATACCGGAGAATTGTTTGAAATAATTATCATAAAATTTCTGAGCTTCTTCTCTCGTTCCACCGAGGTTTTTACGCAAAGCAGATACTCCCATTCCATAGATAATACCAAAGTTTATAACTTTAGCCTGACGTCGCATCTCAGCATCGACTTTGTCTACATCTACACCGAAAACAAAACTCGCCACTCCCGCATGAATGTCTTTACCATCTCTAAAAATCTCATTCATTCTCTTGTCCCCTGAGAGCATAGCGGCGACGCGTAACTCTATCTGACTGTAGTCAAAAGCTCCGAGCTTGTATCCCTTTGGAGCCACGAAGGCTTTACGTATTCTTTTACCCAATTCGCTTTTAATGGGCAAGTTCTGCAAATTTGGATCGACAGAAGAGAATCTACCTGTAGTCGTAGCATTCTGCAAAAATCTAGAATGCAATCTGTCGTCAGCCCCTACCATTTTAGGAATCACATCAATATAAGTAGAAAGCAATTTCTGTAATTCACGATAACTAATAATCTCTGTAATTATCGGATTATCTTCTTCTAATTCTTCTAAGATAGATATCTTTGTAGAGAGGTTACCGTTTGCTCCCCTCTTTTTACCACTCTTAATACCCATTTTCTCAAACAAAACTTCCCCCAATTGTTTTGGGGAATTTATATTAAACTCAGTGCCAGCCATTTTATAAATCTTCTTTGTAAGCAAGTCTAATTCTTTATGATATTCTTTTGATAATTCTGCAAAATATTTCTGATCGATTAGAATACCATGATCTTCCATTTCTTTGACTATAGGCACGATAGGCATTTCTATCTCTTGGTAAACTTTCTTTAATTTTTCATCACTGTTTAATTTATTTAAAATATATTCTTTTGCATCTTTAAAATTACTAGTCTTCGCATAGAGCAAAATATCTTCGAGTTTAGGCACACTAATATCCGAATTCAAAACCCATAAAGCGATAGAGATTTTATTCAACTCATCAGGATCTACGTCTTCTGTTTTAGTTTCTTCTACTTTAGTCTCACCAAATTCTTCATCTAGAGATTTAGGATTATTATCATGGATACCAGTACCATTATTAAAAAAACTCTTGAGCCTCGATAATAATGAACGAAATTCAAAAGTTACGAATACTTCTTCAACTTTTTTCAAATCAGAATTATCCCAAAATGTTTTCTCGGGTAATTTAAAATCAATAGGCGCGTCACGTCTTATAGTCGCTAAAGTCTTAGAAAATAAAGCTTCTTCTTGATTATTCTTTAAAAGTTCCAAAATACGAGGAGTGATACCGAGAGGTTTAAATACTGTATCATCACGCTTAATTTGTTTATAAATATTTTCAATAGTTTTAAATTCTACTATGAGAGTAGTCGCAGTTTTCTCTCCTATACCTTTGATACCTATGATATTGTCGGACGGGTCGCCACGGAGTCCTTTGTAGTCGGGTAAATATTCCGGTTTAAAATTAAATCTCTCTAAGACTTTTTCTTCATCGTACAAAATAGTATCAGTAATACCTTTCTTTAAAGTAAAAACTTGGACTTTTTTACCATCCACTAATTGCATAGTATCCATATCCCCTGAGGCTATGATTATCTCTATACTCTTATCTTTTTTAAATTGCTCTACTATTGTGCCCAAGATATCGTCAGCTTCAAAACCAGGTGCATCATAAATAGGGATATTAAAAGCTTCAAATATTTTTCTAGAACTTATAAGTTGAGAAATTAGAGCAGGATCAGCTTTAGCGCGACCAGCTTTATAAGCATCATAGGCATCATGTCTAAAAGTTTTCTGAGGCAAATCGTAACAGGCAATTATATAATCAGGTTTTAGATCTGAAATAATCTTCATCAACATATTAGAAAGACCATACAAGGCTCCGGTAGGTTCCCCACCGGAAGACATAAAGTCTGGAAGTGCATGATAAGCTCTATGAATAATAGCGTGAGAATCTAGCAATACTATACGCTTTGGTTTTTCTTTCATATTTATGATTATAGCATTTTAAACTCAAATTTTCTTTGATTGTTTTTTGTATGACTTATGTAGATTTTGTAGAATTTTGTATTGATATTTTGCTCTATGATTTCTGGCCATTCTACTAAAATTAAATTTCTAGGATTAGAGACAATTTCACTCCAGCCTAATATCTCTAATTCTTTTTTAATATCCTTCCCTTCCAGTCGATAAGCATCAATATGATAAATATTCTTCCATCCAGGGGTCCGACCCCCGGAAAGCTTTATAGCGTAACGTTTCATTAAGACAAAAGTTGGACTATTTATCTTTTGTTTTATTCCTAATATACGCGAGAAATATTGAACAAAAGTAGTCTTACCAGCGCCAAGATCTCCAAAAAGTCCTACTATCGTAGCGTCTTGTGTATCTTTATTTTTTGAATTTTGTTTTAAAATTTTATCTAGAAAATCTCTCGCAACATCTTCAAAATCCTCTATACTCTTGGTAACTTTTTGCATATTAAAATACTAGCACGACTTTTAAAATATCAAAATAAAAAAGCCTTAATCATATAAATGACTAAGGCTTTTAAGATAATTAATTTTTTAAAGAACATTTAAAAAGGCCCAAACCACTCTCCGGACCCTTGGTCTCGGCATAGGTTCATGGGACGCTGTTCCCACCTTCTTTGTCTGCTGGAAACTGGAGTCTCTCCTGCTGGAAGAGTAAAGTAACCAATATGGGTTTCTCCCTGATCTATGTAATTATTATCAGTACCATAATGACGGTTACCATAGTTATGTTTAGAACTTTTCCTTGCATAAACTCTCCAACAAGTGCAAGCTTGCTCTTGCTGAACAACTTGTTGCACTGGAGCTGGTGATGGTTGCACATAAATTGTTTCCTGTACTATTTTTACATTTTCTTTTACTGGGACTTCTTCTGTTTTTGGTTGTGGTTTGATTACAACCCAGTCGAGATTCATACAGTCTTTTTTTAAGTATAAATTTACGGTTACTCCTTTCGGGTGACCAAAAATTTCACCATCTGTGCTACCCAAATAAACTACACTGAAAGTTCCTGTACCTAAACGAACAATTTCACCTTTTGGCGTTACGCCAGAATTCATGACAAATTTATTTTCAAACTTGCCAGAATCGTAAATTTTTTTCGCTTCTCTTGCTGTTTCCTCTGGCGAGGAAAAACCCATGCTTTGCCCCCATACTCGATAAAGGGCAATCTTAGCCCCTTCAGTTAGGGTGCCATTTTTTGCCCAAGCTTGAGCGTTAAGAAAATTAAAAGAAAAAAAGAAAATTACTGTAAAAGAAATTATGTTTCTCATTATTTAATATTTTTATATGTTATGAAAAGCTTTGGAAATGAAGTATTTTCCCAGCCAAAGCTTTTCATAACAAACTTTTGTCAAATAACCCCTTACTCTCATAGTATAGCATACTTTGATACAAAAGTCAAGGTTAGAAAACTTGAAAATACTGTATAATTAAAGGATAAATGCTAGATTTTGATGAAGAAAAACAAAATAAACAACTCATAGACCTCAAAAGAAAAGAGGAAGAAGATTTAGTATCAATGCTCGCTGAGACTAAATACGGCTTACCTTATGTCGATCTGTATCGTGTCGGGATAGACAACGAAGCTTTACGTTCTATCTCAGAGACAGACGCTCGAAAACTAAACATAGCCCCATTTAAATTGGTAGGTAAAAATATATACATTGCACTTCGCTCCCCTAGCGATGAATTAAAAAGTTCTCTGATCGAAGACATGGAAAGAAAAGCATTAACTCCAACTTTTTATATGACCTCTATGGCTAGTATTGAAAAAGTCTGGGAGAGATATAAAGAAATCTCCATGGCTGAAGATTCAAAAATAGGAGGACTAGATATTTCTTCTGAGATTCTAAGAGAAACAGCTAAAGAAATAACTAAAATGCAAGACATTAAAGTAGTTATTACTAAAGAGATGGAAAGTGGAAAGAGTCATAAGATTACTAGATTACTAGAAATAATACTTGCTGGAGCTATAGCTATTAATGCTTCTGATATTCACATAGAACCTGAAGAAAATGGAAGTAGATTAAGACTAAGACTAGACGGAGTATTGCAAGACATAGATTATTTTAGTAAAGATATTTATCGATTGTTGAATTCTAGAATCAAACTTTTATCTGGAATGAAACTAACATCTCACAATGCTCAAGACGGTAGATTTTCTATCACTGAAGATGATGATGAAATAAGTATTCGTACCTCTTTAATACCTGGTTCATACGGAGAAGCTATCGTTATGAGAATACTTGACCCTAAATCTATTCAAATAGACATAGAAGATATGGGAATGGAATCTGATCTTTACAATATCATCTTAGAAGAAATAGCAAAGCCAAACGGATTGATTTTAGTCACAGGACCTACAGGTTCAGGAAAAACCACGACCCTTTATGGTTTCTTAAGAAAAATATATTCTAGCGAAATTAATATCATCACAATCGAAGATCCAGTAGAATACAGATTGAAAGGAATAACCCAAACTCAAATAAGTGAAGAAAAACAATACGGATTCTTGGAAGGGTTACGCGCAGCACTCCGCCAAGACCCAGACGTAATCATGGTAGGAGAAATACGTGACGCTGAAACAGCTAAAACTGCAGTTCAATCTGCTTTAACTGGTCACTTGGTTTTCTCCACATTGCACACCAATAATGCAGCTGGCGTTATCCCCCGTTTATCAGACCTCGAAGTAAATCCAAAAATTATGGTTTCGGCTTTATCTCTCTCTATCGCTCAACGTTTAGTTAGAAAACTTTGTGTTTTTTGTAAAAAAGAAGTAGCTCCAACAGAAAAAGAAAGAACTACAATAAAAGCTATCATAGACGGTATGCTAGAAGAAGGTAAAGATTTAGCCAAGCACAATATAGATAAAGATAAAGAAATCAAACTCTATGTACCGACAGGTTGTACTGAATGCAATATGACTGGATATAAAGGCCGACTTGGAATATTTGAAGCTATTAAGACTGACGAAAATATTGAGAAAATAATGCCTCAAAACCCATCAGAAAGAGAGATAAAGAAGATAGCCCGAATGCAAGGAATATTATCAATGAGACAAGACGGGGTCGCCAAAATACTAAATGGAGTCACTTCTTTTGAAGAAGTCTTAAGTGTGGTAGATTTAAATGAAGAATAAAATAACAATATGAAAACCAAAACAAACAAAATAAAAACACAGAAAGAAATAGAGAATTTTTTCAGAGTAGCCCTATTTGGTAGCTCTAAGATTAAAAAAAACGATCCTATATATAAAGAAATAAAAGAACTAGGTAAAGCTCTAGCTAGAGAACAGATAGATATAGTAACTGGCGGTGGAGCGGGGCTTATGCAAGCTGCAAGTGAAGGTCACGTTAAAGGACGGACTGGAAAAGAAAAGAATTTTCCTTCGATGAATATTCGTTCTATTGGTGTTGGAGTCAAGCTACCTTGGAATCAAGGATTTAACAACGCAATAGAATACAAAAAAGAATTTGGAACTTTCTCAGAAAGACTAGATGAATTTATGCTTTTATCAAATGCAGTCATCGTCGCTCCAGGAGGTATCGGTACCCTACTCGAACTTTTCTATACTTGGCAACTTGTACAAGTTCATCATATTTGTAATATTCCGATAATTCTTTATGGAGAACAATGGGGAGGTTTATTGGAATGGATAAAAGAGAGTCCACTTCAAACAAAGTATCTAACAGATAGAGATTATCAACTTGTGTTCCATGTTAAAAATCAAGAAGAAGTAATCGAGATGATTAGAGATTTGCACAAGCACTGGAGTACGGGCGGAAAAAATTTCTGTCTCAACTACAATAAATACAAAGTATACTTAAAAAAATAACTTGTATTTTATTTTTAAAACAAATCTTTTTAGAGCATTCCCCTTCTGACCTAACGCCAAAAGATTTGTTTTTAAAAAATTAAAAACAAAAAACTCCTTAAAATTAATTAAGGAGTTTTTTAATAAAAAAAGCAATAATCTCTAAACAATCCTTTATAAGCTTGACCCATAAAGTAACAAATCATTGAAGGATAGCCCCAGAGATATAAAATATACCAGGACGTCCTACGCAAACATGTAGAACCGAAGGCTGATTGCTTAGAGATTACTGCTCTCTTACTTTTCATTATACTATCCACAAAATATTCGTAAATGAATTTATGTGGAAAGGTCTGTTAATAAACTCTTTATAACTTTCTAGAGTATAGCATATTATAAAAAAATGTCAAGCCTTTTCATATGAGAGATTATATGCAAGACCTATGAGCTATAATATGTTAAAATTGTAGCATGTCAGAGAAAAACGAAAAAAACACAGATTCTTTTTTAGACCAGACTCTACGTCCCAACAACTGGGATGAGTATATCGGCCAAAAACATATAAAAGACAACGTTAAAATCCTATTACGGGCTGCTGAAGAGCGCAATCAAATACCTGAACATATCCTTTTTTACGGACCTCCAGGACTCGGAAAAACAACTATTGCTCACCTTATCGCTCGTGAAACAGGTAGACAAATGAAAATAACTTCAGGTCCCGCGATAGAGAAAGTCGGCGACTTGGCTTCTATTCTTACGAACCTGTCATCTGGGGATATCTTGTTCATCGACGAGATTCACAGACTAAATAAAATGATCGAAGAAGTCCTCTATCCGGCTATGGAGTCGGGAGTTTTAGATATTATTATCGGTAAAGGCCCCTCGGCTCGCACTATCCAACTCGACTTACCACCCTTTACCCTCATCGCCGCTACAACTCGCGTCGCCCTTATATCTTCTCCCCTACGCTCTCGCTTCTCAGGAGGAGTCTTTCGTCTAGAATTTTATACCAATGAAGAAATTCAAAAGATAGTAGATCGTTCTAGTAAATTACTTGATACAAATTTAAATACAGAAGCCTTAGAAGAAATAGCAAAGAGAAGTAGATTCACTCCACGTATCGCAAACTACTTTTTAAAAAGAGTTCGTGACTACGCTCAAGTAAATAAAAGAGAAAAAGAAATAGATAAACAAACAGCCAAAGATTCTCTCGCTATGCTTGCGATAGACGAACTAGGACTCAACTCTTCTGATAGAAAATTCTTGGAAATACTAATAGAAAAATTCAACGGCGGTCCAGTCGGCATAAAAACTATAGCGGCGGCTATGAGCGAAGAAGAAGCTACTGTCGAAGAAGTCATAGAACCGTATTTAATCCAGCTCGGTCTCCTAGAACGCACAGCCAGAGGACGTACAGCTACCAATAAAGCATATGAGCATTTAGGTTTTGATATACCTGAAGTTAAATAAAGCTACAAAGTTGATAGAAGAAAAATAATACAAGAGAATTGCCAGAGGAGAGAGATTCTAGAGGAGAAAATTTCCATAAGAAATTTTCTCCTCTAAGCAAGACCCAAATTATATTTTTCTTCGATCAACTATATAGCCTAAATATATGTTTCCCTATCAACTCACCATTTTAGAAATGATGAATTGAATAAGAAAAGAAAGGTTTGATATCATCACCCCTTTCTTTTTATTTTTAATTTTAAAGAAAACCAATCTTTAAAATTATCCGTGAACCGTTATGTTTCCCTTGTACACAGACACAAGGAAAATTGGTTTCCCTATTCCTTGCTCTATTTTTTTAAAAATAAAACAAGATTCAAACTGATAGAAACCATACCAGTTTTTGTAAGTTGGCAGTTCACCGATACATCCACTAACCCGAACCACCGTAGGGTCAATCTTAAACTCCTTGGCAACAATATCGCGAAGGACTTTTGCTGAGAAATTACTCATCAATAACGACTCATTATTGCCTGAGCAAATTCTTGAGTCGGGTAAAAAACCAAATTCATAATCTCTTCTGGGACTGTGTCCCATTTGTTATACTGGCTCTCGTATTCTTTAATTAAAGAATACAAAAATGGTGCTCTTCTTTCTAGGAACGATTTTGTTCCTGAAAGGCAGTACCCCATACTGTCCACCGTCTTGAACGAAATACCGTCCTTGACGATAATTTCTTCTGTAGACAAGTCTCTATATTGCCACTTTTCATAAGCTTCTTTAATGGAAGCTCCTTCAAAGTGGTAACGGAAATCATTTCCTTCTTCCCAAAGAAAGAAAATTTTTGTTCCTTGTCGACCTTCAAATATGGCAACCTGGAATTGATTTTCTTCTATAGAAACCAAGCGGGCTTTTTCAAGACCCGCATAAAGATTAATTCCATTTATATAAATGGAAAAGACTTTTGTATTCGCCTCGTTACTTGATGTCTCCGCCGCAGTCGGAGTTCCAACTTTGGCTAACCTTGCAGCTGCCCAAGTATGACTAAAAGAAGTGTTCAGCTCCCTTATAGAGTTAAAAGCTTCATTAAAGGTTCCAACTCCATAGTGATTACTACTTTGGTGTGTTTCATACCAAAATTTCAAAGATTTTCTTTGCCACCCCCAATCAGCCTTATTGCGAATTAAAAATGACTTAAAAATTCTCGCGGTTCGATATGATAACACTCCTTTCAAATTATCTTCTACCCAATCAGGTAGACAAGAGAAACCCAACATTTCTGAATAATACTTACCTTCATAAAAGGCAGTCTTTATTTCAAAAATTGTTTTATCATACCAACCTTGGCAGTTTGAAGGACGAATCCCCCATTCTGCTAAACCTTTTAGGTAGGATAAGAATTCTTTCGGAGCGTACATGAGCTCCGAAATATGGAACCCTGTTCCAATTTCAGTACGCTCACTAACTCCAAAGAAATCTAATACTGTTTGTGCACTGGAA